>JAESFV010000055.1_pt1 | contig 255781 bp, 226 predicted proteins | sample 9269471 | NCBI WGS metagenome assembly JAESFV01 (sample SAMN14502647, study PRJNA617108) | algae metagenome | isolation source: Symplocastrum torsivum CPER-KK1 and co-occurring heterotrophs from... | place: USA: Central Plains Experimental Range, Colorado | collected 2001-01-01
AAGGCTGCTGCTCGCCTCTCAATCTTGAAAACCTTGTTTAACAAGGCTTTCAAGCTTGTTAAGAAAGATGTGACTAATGCATAGCTTATCAAGGGGGGAAAAACTTCAAATCTTGCCCCCTCCCCTTGAGGTCGGGGAGGGCTGGGGAGGGGTCATTCATGGATTTTTGCAAGAGGTATTGCTAAAGGCTGCGAAACAAGTGCTACTTGACAGGAAAACAAAAAAGCTGATGGCTGATAGCTGAGAGCTAACTGCTATATTGTTTTTTACTGTCTAAAGAATGAAATCGGTTGAGAGAAAGTTTGATTTATGTTCTCTGACAATTTGAGTCAGCATTCCTTTATTAATGTCTGTCTGTTTCGCGGCTACTAAGGTAGGCAGAGAAAAGGCATACAATGCATCAGTAACAGAAAGTGTACCTTCAGCAGAGTCTTTTCTTGCGGTAAAGGGAAAGGTATCAGGACCACGCTGGCATTGGCTATTCAGGTTTACACGAGAGACTTGATTAACTAATGGGTCAACAAGTTTGGAGATTGTATCGGCATTGTTTCCAAAAATGCTGACCTGCTGCCCATAATCAGACTCAACCATATATTGAATTGGAACTTCAATATCATCGAAGGGAACTATGGGGATTACAGGACCAAATTGCTCCTCGTGATACACCCGCATTTGTGAAGTAATAGGATACAGGACAGCGGGATAGAAGAAAGTTTTGTTGACGGTGCCGCCTGCTTCATTGACAACCTTCGCACCCAAGCTTTTAGCATCTTCAACAAGTTCGGTGAGATACTTGGGCTTCTCTATATCTGGTAGCGGCGTGAGCGTGACACCTTTTTCCCAAGGCATACCAAATTTCAGATTAGCGATCGCATCACAAAAACGCTCAAGAAAGACATCGATAATTTGAGAATGGACAAATAGTATTTTCAAAGCTGTGCAACGCTGTCCATTATAAGAAAGCGTTCCCAAAACGCATTCTTTAACAGCTAAGTCCAAATCGGCGTAAGGCAGAATAATGCCTGGATTTTTCGCCTCTAAACCTAGGACACTCCGCAACCGATGCGGCTTAGGATGCAGTTTTTTCAGGGAACTGGCTGCTTTACTTGAGCCAATAAACGCCAATGCATCAACCTTTCCAGAAGCCATTAGGGGAGGAGTGATGTCCCGACCCTTTCCATAAATGACATTGACCACACCTGGAGGAAATGCGTCTCGGAACGCTTCTAGCAGTGGACGATTGAGCAAAACTCCTAACCTTGGTGGTTTTAAAATCACTGTATTGCCCATAATCAGGGCAGGAATCAGTGTAGTAAAGGTTTCATTCAACGGATAATTTGTTGGGCCTAAACAAAGCGTTACCCCCAGAGGCGCACGACGGATTTGACCAATAATTCCCTGTTCGAGTACAAACCGAGAATTGGTTCGATCCAGGTTCTTGAGGGCATCAATCGTGTCTTCGATATAAGCAATCGTGCGGTCAAATTCTTTCTCGGAATCTGGATAGGACTTGCCAATTTCCCACATCAAGAGATTGACAACTTCCTGCTTCTTCTCCTTCATCCGATAGGCGAAGTCTTGAATATGTTCAATCCTGCCACTGACAGACATTGTCGGCCAATGGCCTCTGCCGTTGTTATAGGCTACCACAGCAGCATCAAGCGCTTCGAGGGCTTCTTTTTCTGACAATATTGGAACGCTGCCAATCACTTTTTGGGAAAACCCATCTGCCGTTTTCACATAAATTGATGACGAGACTTCTTGCCTTGACCCCTCCCACTGTCGTAGCAATCCATCGATCAGATATTCAGTTTGATGAATCGGGTCGGGTAGCTGGAATTCTGTTGGAATACTAGATTCGTCCGGAAAAATTGAGTCAATCTTGGGTTGGAGTTGGGGTTTTTCTTGTAGTTGCATAGCATTAGCTCTCCTAATTTGCTTAAGCATCAACTTCCTTTGCCACCAAGATAAACCATTGTTCTAGATAATTCTGTACTGAAATTAACCTAAATATTGCAACTCGCTATGTCCTAAGAGAGGTTTTTAATCTTTTAATAAACATACTTTAGAAGGTAGAAAAAACTGCTATTTGTTTATCTAAAATCTAGGATAAAAGTTAGTAACACAGAAGACAAACAAATATTAAGTAGGTAGACAAAATTAAACGTAAGGTGGACATTTCCCACCCTACGAGTTGCTTGCAAACAAACTATCCTTTGAAGAAGGCTTGTCTAAAGGGATGAACGCGATCGCCTTTTGTGGAGTCAGCGCAAGGAGCGGGGGGTGTATTTACTAAAACCGATAGTTACGAATCTTCTGGTTCGACGCTTCGCCAACCTGTGCCCAAAGGCTTACTGGCACAGCATTGCCTTGAGCATTCACCTTGATTTCCATAACAACTGGTGGTGTCTGTGATGACTGACTTGGGTTGGTTTGGGGTTCCGTCTGTGGAGACTGTGTTAAGTTGGCTTGCCGGGTTGCCCCTAAGTCAGCGTTAATCTGCTGTCGCTGGTCTTCAGGGATGTAGTAAGTTTCCAGCCCATACTGAATAAAACCTTTTTCAGCCAGCCCTTTAAGGGCAACCTGATTTGCTGGTAGTTGCGAGGGGCGCTGGGTACTAACTGCGACAGGTTTCCAAGCTTGTGGGAGTTTACCTAGGGTTGGCTTGGTTGGTGCTGCCAAAATTACATAAAAACGAGTACCCGGTTCAATCAAAGCAAAGTTATTTCCGTTAGGCTGTTGCTTGGGCAATTTCTCCCAACCTGGGAGCTTGCTTAAGCTGTTTTGGCGGGAAATATCATACCTTAGTGTCTGGGAGTAGCCTCGCAACAGTTCGTAAGGGTCTACTGGTACAGTCTGGAGGATAACGGTTTTACCAGTTAGCTGGGTGTAAACGGCTTGGGCTGGAACAGCAAGAATCAATGCTGTTTGAAAGACAATAGGTACCCAAAATCGCCATCTAGGTGTGGGCTTAGGAGATTCAGAATTTAAGGTCATTCGAGTTGGGACTTCGGATTGATTTCGAGGTGGACTATTTAGCCAATGTCTAACTGGATAGTTATTTTCGCCGCGCTGCACTAGCAATATTTATTTTCACCCATCTACTTGTGAATGCCTGGTTCGGTAACGCTCAAACCATAGTCCAGCAGCAATGACACCAAGTCCGCAGAGGAACAGGACTAAGGATTTGAAGAGTAAGTCAGTGTTGTACTCCAGCATCCGGCTAAGAATTTGTAGAGTTAGCAATACCATACCCCCCCAGAAAAAGCGGCGCTGACTCTGTGCTAATCCTTCACGGATTAAACCAGTGGAGAGCAGGAATGAGAGCAAGTTGAAGATTAGCGTAGCTATAATTGCAAGCCTACCGCTACTCAGATGCCAAAAGGGAATTAAAGCACTGACGGTAATCATACTCGCGACAAGAAGGTTGGTTAAATCGACTCGACGCAATAGTTGTACCCATTCCCAAACTGTCCAACCCGCTAAGAGCAGTATATCGACTGGAGGAGGAAGGGTTAGTGAAGTGTCATTGGCTGAAGGCACCAATGAGGTACTCCATAATCCATAGAACGATGCGAGAAAGAACAGAAGGCTGAGGAAGGTGATAGCAAGACTACGGGCTGTACTGTCGAATGATTGAGCCTTCGGTGAACGCTGACCCCATAGAGAATCCCTGTATCCCCATAAAAGTGCAGGTGGTAGCGCACAGGCAACTGCAGCTGTCCAAGGTGGAGAACCTAATAGATTCAATCGGATTAAATTCGCTTCTAGAAAATATATAGTTGCGATCGCACCAAGGCGAAAAATCCAGCGAGAACGGCACCAGTAAGCCAATGGGATAAACATTAAAGCGGCTAACACTGGCATATATTGCACTACAAACCGTAGCCAGGGAAACTCACCAATTGCAACAAATTCTGGCTGTCCCTGCACATACCCAAGTGCAATTAAAAGAATTGCCAAAATTCCCAACATCGTCAGCCGTAGGCTGTACGCCATTGTCAAAACGCCGAATCCCCAAACCAGATACAACTGATAAAGTAGCCCACTCTGATGAAACATCTGAGACATCAGAGCCATATTTGCCCCTAAAATCAGCGCACCTAAGAGTAATAACCCCTGTCCAAAACGGCGTTGCCATCGCTCAGTTGGATGCCGCCAGAGGTAGAAACCTGCTGTATTGACACCAATAAAGCCACTCAGGAGCAATGTCACCTTCAACCCCCGTGACCACGCTTGCCAGTTCGCCGCGACGAAAGTGATAATGGCTAAGCCCAACAGGACACTACCTAGCCCCAGCAAAATCACGATGAATCGGCTACGGGCAGACGCTTCAAGGTCATTAAATTGATAGCGATCGCATAATTGTTCATACACAGAATCATCAATTATTCCCTCGGTTCGCCATTGTTCTGCTTCTTGACGCAACTGGCGACGAAACTTATCAGAAAGCATAACCACCTCAATACTTGAGTCCGTATCAGTAGAAGGACTTGTCGTTTGTGAGACACTAGGAAAAAATCTACCGGAATCAGCCCTAGAGGAGAACAATGACGACGGCTGTAGATGTACTGGGAAGAGCAGCACGAGAAATTGGTTACACCGAGTCGCCGCCTAACAGCAACCGTAACAAATTCGGTGCCTGGTATGGAATGAATGATGTACCGTGGTGTGCCATTTTTGTCTCATACTGCTTCTACGATGCTCAGTTGCCATTAGAAATCACTACACCAAAAGGCTTCTCATATTGTCCGTCTGGTGTCAAATGGTTTAAAGAGCAAGGTCAATTCTTTAAAACACCGCAAGTCGGTGACCTTGCCTTCTTTGATTGGGATGATGACGGAACCACTGACCATGTTGGCATCGTTGAGGTTGTTCATGATAAGGCGAATGTGACCTGCATTGAAGGGAACACAGGCAGCAATAACAACTCCAATGGCGGACAGGTCATGCGCCGTAAGCGTTCTATCAAGAATATCTTAGGCTTTGGTAGACCCCTATATACAGATACATCTCGCCCTCAACCTGAGCTTGGCTACCCTGTATGGCAAGGGCGTTATATTACATTAACAAGTCCTCTGATGAGTGGGAATGATGTTTTGACATGGCAGTTGCGAATGATTTCCAGAGGCTGGAATTTTGGTGATACTGGCTCAACGGGAAAAGGAGACGATGGCATTTTCACAGAACGTTGCCACGAAGTCCTGATCAAATTTCAAGGGGAAAAAGGGCTAAAGCCTGATGGATTGTTAGGTCCGATGACATGGAATGCTGCCTGGGAGACACCGATTACCTGAGGTAATGTTCTGGGTTGTTCGGGAATTGGGAACTGGGAATTGACAGGAAAATAAAGGTTTTCTCGTCGCTTTCTGTGAATTTGTATAGACTGATGCAATTTTGACTTAGGCTTTATCAGCAGGATAGATGTTCACTCTAAAGGACAACTGGATGGTGCTGCGGCTGACCATTCCCACATAGAACCTGGATAATTTTTGACATTAGTAAAACCTAAATCAGCCAATACAGCAGCAAAGAATGCTGAGCGGACTCCACCTGTACAGTAAGTAGCAATTGGAGTATCAAGCTTTATCTCGAAGCGATTGAGTTTATCAATAATCTGATTACGGGGAAGTAAGTATCCCTTAGTATCTATTAAATCTTTAAAGTAGAAATGTACAGCACCAGGTATATGTCCTCCACGTTGTTCCCCATAGGGAGTAGAGCCAGCAAATTCACGGGGAGAACGGGTATCAATTACAATCAACTTCTTAGAGGCACTTTGAACAGAAAGATGAGCTTGAAGTTCATCACGCTGGATTGACCACAAGGCAGTTGGCTTAACAACAAAGTCTCCAGCAATGGGTTGGTTCAAACCTAATGTAGTAGGAACACCAGCTTGGGTAAGAGCTGTATAGCCTCCATCCACAAAGGCGGCTGATGGATGTCCGAGGGTGCGTAACATCCAAACGATTCGTCCCTCCTCACCAAAATGCCAAGGGTGAGTCGGATTACCAATTACAACGACTGGCTTGGTGTTAGTAACACTAAGGTTACGAAGCTTTTGTTCCAGAATTTCCAGGTTCTCAAGTAGTTTGCCTTTATCAGGTGATTGCTGTTGGGAAAAGTGCTTCCAATTAACGTGAACTGCCGCCGGGACATGACCCATTAGCCATTCCAAGTAAGTGCGAGAATCAAGAATAGTTGCTCCTTGCTCAATACGTTGCTTGGCTTGTGCTGCACTGACTACCCACTGCTGATTTCGACTATCTTGAGCTGGGCTGTTCAAATCATTACTCTGATTGGCGATCGCATTTCACTTACTTAGCCTAATTCCAGCCACTAATTACGATAGCAGTTGGCTCATGAAGCTGAACATCGGCTTGAGTATATCCATATAACCGGCTGCTAGCACACCACCCAATAAGCCAAATAAATGTCCTTCCCAAGACACGCCCTCATACAGTGGAAAAATACCCCAGAGTGTCCTTCCATAGAGGAAGCCAACAATGGCTGAGAGGACAATCGACAGCGAGTCACTCTCAACGTAGCTGTATAGCAGCAAGAAATTTATGTAACCGAAAATAATGTCACTGGCACCAAAATGGCTTTGTAGTTGCTATTCTCGTAACAAATACTTAACGGTATTGATGAGTTCTTGAGGATGGCAAAGCTTGGAAACATAAGCATCAGCGCCTTGCTTGCTTCCCCAATAGAAGTCACATTCTTCTGTCTTATTGGAATACATCAGCACAGCAGGCTTAGGAGTTGTGTTCTTCGACTTTAGACGCCGACAGACTTCGTAGCCGTTCATTCGAGGCATGATAATATCCAGAATAACCAGCTTGGGACAATGAATTTCTGCTAGGGACAGGGCTTCAAAGCCATCTTCAGCAAAAATCAAATTTAGCCCAATCTTTGTCAGGTGTTTGGAGATTATCAACTGTTGGGTCTGGTCATCCTCTACCACTAGAACTGTAGTCACAACCCTTTACCTCTAGTGTCTTTAGGGTGAACTACAACTGGCTCAGGTTAAATTCCGAAAGTTTTTCAGTGTAACTGGAGTAGATTGCGATCGCTTTCTTGCATACCCATGTAGGAGGCTTCCTGACCTTTACCCATCTTGTTCTGAGAAAAGACAAATAGACCTATCTTGAAAGTCTACTTTCAAGATAGACACCATGCGCTGTGGCTCACAACGAATGAATGAAAATCCTTATTTCTTCTGCCCTCTGCCTGATGCCCTCTGCCTTTTGCTATAAGTTAATTGTTCAGCTTTCTAGTTGCTGAGTCAGGCGCTGCTGTAACTGTTCTAGTAATGTATCGACATCCTTAGCAACTTGCTCAAAACAAGTAGGAGGTGGGGGTTCGGGTTCAAACTGAATCAGCTTGAGTTGCTCGTTACCAATCCCAATGATCAGAACTTCCTTTTCAGGTTGATGAGCATCCACAACTCCCAAAATTTCCTGAAGCTGGTTGTTGGCTTTACGATTTAATTCTTCGACCGCTGTTTTAGGACAATAGACAAAATGCGGTGTCGGGTTAAGGTCAATTCCTAACGTCTCATCGCTTTCTCCCCGTTCCAGAAATAGCCCCCAAGCGAGTGCAGCCAGTTCTTGTTGATTGTCTTTGGCGAATTGATTGAGTTGCTGTCGCCACTTGTTTTCTGGTGTTTCCGGTTGGGGACTACCAAAGAATGTCATGATTTGCGTTGTGTGATGGTCAAGCGCATTTCATTTTATACCCGACTGGACACGCCAGAGACTCGAATAAATCCCTTGATGTTCCAGCAGTTCTTCATGTCGCCCTTGCTCGATTAATTTCCCGTACTCCATAACGTAGATACAATCAGCATTGCGGACAGTGGAGAGACGATGCGCGATCGCAATTGTCGTCCGGTTTGCGGTAATCTTCTCTAGCGATCGCTGAATTGCCGCTTCTGTCTCGTTATCGACAGCAGAGGTTGCTTCATCGAGAATCAGAACCGGGGGATTCTTTAAAATAGCGCGTGCGATCGCAATCCGCTGCTGTTGTCCTCCCGATAATTTCTGCCCCCGTTCCCCAACCAGTGTGTCATAGCCTTGAGGTAGTTTGCTGATAAAGTCATGAGCTTCGGCAATTTCAGCCGCCGCTATTACCTCGGCTGGGGTAGCATCAAACGTGCCGTAGGCGATATTCTCCCGCACTGTGCCATGAAATAAGAACACATCCTGACTCACTAGCCCAATTGCTCGACGCAAATCCCTCAACTGCAACTTTTGCAATTCAATGCCATCAAGGGTGATTGATCCCGATTGCACTTCATACAACCGCAACAGTAGTTTTACTAACGTACTCTTACCAGAACCTGTAGAACCGACAATGGCGATTGTTTTACCTGCGGGGATGTGAAGCGAAAGATTTTGAATAACTGGATGGCGATCGCGGTAAGTGAAGGTAACATTGTTTAGCACCAACTCACCCCGCACCTGCTCAACTGGCAATGGGATGTCGCCTGAGTGCATTTCTATCGGAGTATCCAGCAGATTCATCACCCGTGTTGTCGAAGCCATCGCCCGTTGATACTGATCGAGTGTTTCTCCCAATCGCGTCAACGGCCAAAGTAAGCGCTGCGTCAGGAACACCAACACACTGTAAGTTCCTACTGCCATCCTCCCAGCAACAACATCCATCCCGCCATAAAGCAGAATTCCTGAAAAGCCAAACAAGATGATCATCCGGATTAAGGGGATGAATGCCGCCGAAAGTGCGATCGCACGTCTGTTACTTTGTCGATAGGCTTGACTTTCTCGTTCAATCCGCCCTATCTCATACTCTTCGGCTGTAAAGCTTTTAATCGTCGTGATGCCTGTAAGATTATTCGCTAACTGTCCATTAATCAAACTCACCTTTTCCCTAACCTCTGCATAACGGGGCGCAAGGCGACGCTGAAAGGCAACTGAACCCCAGAGAATAAAGGGGATTGGCAAAATAGTCATCCAAGCAACACTAGGAGCAAGAATCGCAAAGGCAGTGCCAATAACGATAGAAGTCGTCGTTACTTGAATGATGTCATTCGCTCCCACATCCAAGAAACGCTCCAATTGATTAATGTCATCACTCAAAATCGACATTAACCCCCCAGTACTCCTGTCCTCAAAATAAGCGAGTTCTAGGGATTGCAAATGCTCATAAGCATCTAAGCGTAAGTCATGTTCAATTAATTGCGACAAATTACGCCATAGTGTTGCATAAGCATATTCAAAAACGGACTCTAGCCCCCAAATGATGATGCTTAGAACCGTGAGTATTAAGAGTTGCCCGAAGACATCTTTGACTCCCCACTGTGCAATGAGTGAATCCTCTTTCTTGATTACTACATCCACCGCTGCACCAATTAAAGCGGGGGGTGCTAAGTCAAAGATTTTATTGAGAATGGAACACGCGATCGCCTGCCAGATTTGGGTGCGATAGTTGTGCCCGTAATTAATCAGACGCATCAGGGGAGGCCCTGATTTTGATAGGTGCTTCCTGGTTCTAAGACGATGTGATTGTTTGATTGTCTTCGCCGCTCGTTTATAGCGGTTCTCAGTTGCAGGGAATATAGTAACCGCAGTGGCGAAACCAGGTGAGAATATCTTGAGGAGCGAACGCATTAATCGCTGCCCAATTCCCAATTCCCAATTCCCAATTCCCAATCTCACATAAACGAGTTCGTTAAATAAATACGAGTGGCTTATCCTTTAAGGGAGCAAATGCCTCAGCATCAAAACGGTACAAACTGGCAGGACGCCCTGCGCCTCGTGATACCTTAAGCCCCGTATCAGATAGAAAACCGAGCTTCAATAGACGAGTCCGGAAGTTGGAATAGTCTGAGAAGTTTTCTCCTAAAACAGTAGTGTAAAGCTGATAGAGGTCGCTGAGGGTGAAGAGTTCTGGTAGTACGTCGAAGGCAACAGGGCTATATTCCAACTTGTTGCGGAGACGCCGATAGCCATATTCCAGAATTTGATTATGGTCGAAGGCAAGCTTTGGTAACTGCTCAATTGGATACCAAGCAATACCACTAACACCATCGGCAATCAGTTCTGCTTCCTCGAACCGTACCAACGCAAAGTAACTGACAGATAAATAACGCACACCAAAACTGGTAGGCGATTCTCGTGGGTCACGACATGGCCCGCCAAAGGTGTACAGTTGCTCCAGGTATAAGTTGTTCACCCGGATTTTTTCTGCAAGAATCCGATGCGCGGCATCTTCTAAGGATTCTCCCTTACGGACTAATGTCCCTGGCAGACTCCACTGACTAAAGAACGGTTCATCCTGACGCATCACCAACAGCACCAGCAGTCGGTTTTGCTGGGTATCGACGGAAAAGATTACGTTATCAACTCCAACTTTAAAGTCGGCTAGTGCTTGCTTTTTTACCTGCTTGGTGCCGCGTCCTGGCATGCGTACAATTGCTCTTTGTGGATGTAGTCCTCAACGGGAGGTGTCAAAACTTCTGGATCACCCTTCTCACGATACGCTGTAGAAGAAACGGCTGGTGCTTGAAGATCAGCGATCGCAACTTCTGCTCCTAACTTCCTCAACTCTTCTATACCCCCCTCGTCTATTTCATAGCCTGGACGTGGCACTACTAGCAACTTCACTTGCTGTAACAGCTTTTCAATTTGATACCAGCGTGGCATTTGGCTCACTAAGTCAGCACCAATTACTAAGGTGAAGTCTACTTGTGTTCCCCAATGCTGACGGGCTTTTTCAACAGTTTCCAACGTCCTCGGACTGCTGAGGGCTTGGTAGAGACTAATGTTCCGTCGAGGCGGTGAAATATCCTCAATCAGTAACCGTAACATTGTTGACCGATGTTCTAACGGTGTCTGGTGAGTCTTAAACGGATTATCCGATGCCCAAACCGCTACATGATCATAGTGATAGGATAACCAGTTGAGAATGGCTTGATGAGCTGAAGTTGGTGGATCAGCGCTGGTACCAAATAACGCAATGTTGACCATGTTGGTTGTTCGTTGTTGGTTGTTGGTTGTTAGTGGAATTGAAGGCTGAAAGTTCTAGCCTTCAACGTTTTGAGGAGGCTTCGAGCTTATGTCTTTGCTGCGTAGCTTGCGTTAGCTGTTGTAGGGGATCAGAAATTTCTACTGGGAGTGGGGTTGGGTTATTGAGTTGGCGGGTTGACTCGGAGAGACTTGCAACGCTTGCTGCTGTGCGTTTTTTGATGTCTTCCAAGGCTTCTGGGCGCTGTAGCCGTTGACCTTGTTTCATCACAAGTTGTAGTAGGGGTTGTTCCGAATCTAAGGGTGATTCAGAGGCTAAGCTCAATCGGTCTTTAGTGAATTTCCCTTCTATCGTTTGGCGATAGATTTGCTTGCGTCCAGGATACGTGGCTTTATTACTTGCCTGCTTCATCGTGGGAATGCCATCAATTTCAACAAGCTTGTAGATTCCATTCACAGGTGTTCCAGTAACTAGCCGTGTTCCCAATCCGTATCCATCAATGCACGCCCCAGCACTCTTGAGTCTGGCAATTTCATGCTCATCCAAATCACCACTAGCAAAGATGGTGGCATCCGGGAGGAGCGATCGCACTTTTTGAGACAACGCTACTAAATCCCCTGAATCCAAACGCACACCTGTCACTTGGATTTCTCCAGCATTTACCCGTTTTGCCAAACCCTCTGCTGCACTGAGAGTATCGTAGGTATCAATTAACAGAGGAGAATTCGGAAAATAGCGATAGAAGGCAGTAAAGGCATCTTGCTCACTTCCAGATACGGCTGCGATCGCCATTACCAAAGCGTGAGCCATCGTCCCTGTGGGTTTCCGCCCCAACTTCAGCGCTGCTAGTACATTTGATGTTGCATCCAATCCCGCCGCCATAGATGCCCGTGCTGCCCAAAGCGAAGCTTGGGGACTAAATGCCCGCCTTGTACCAAACTCCAGTAATGTAGCCTTGTCTCCTGCCACATCCCGCATCCGTGCCGCCCGTGTCGCCACCAACGTTTGGTAGTTAATCGTATTTAAAAGATAAGTCTCTACTAACTGCGCTTGCCAAAGTGGAGCCTCTACCCGCAGAAATGGCTCATTGGCAAAAATTGCCGTTCCTTCTGGCACTGCCCAAAGGCCACCCGTAAACCGCCCATTGGTCAGGATTTCCCAGAATTGTGCTGGCGCATCCTCAAAAATTCCCGTCGCTTGCAAAGCCTCTATCCCTGCTGGAGTAAAGCGAAACTTTTCTAGGTAATCGAGTACCTGTGCCAGCCCCATCGCAATCAGGTAGCCAAAGTTATTGGGTAAATGGCGCACAAATAGTTCAAAAGAGGCTGGTTGTTGTGCCAAGCCCTCGCCTGCATAACACGCCGCCATCGTTAGCTGATAAAGGTCAGTCAAGAGGCTATAGTCTTCGGCACCTAGTGATAGTTCCTGGTCTTCAAGTTTCATTGTTAGGGCAGGATTGTCCAAGTGCAGGTAGTCTCTATCGGGAAGAGTTTTCATTGCCCAGTTAGGGTTGGGGTTTATTGTCCTAAATTATAGTAGTAAATACCAAAATTAACTTCTCTCAACTAACGACTAAACACACTTTCTCCTGAGTCTCCCTCTAGGTAAGGAGTGAGAGAAAAAGGGTTATGTCGTCAACTTGATCTATAACTACTCCAGAATCATCGGTTCTAGCTTGATAGGGAAGAATCAAAGATAGTTGGTCAACTCATTAAGAATTTATGCCTACTTTCACATATTGTATAAAGTTCTTAATAGTAATTTTACCTAAAAAGACGTGACGCTTAGGACAAGAGTAGCAGAACTTGGTATCGGCTTTTGTATGAAGGGTACTCTTAGGGAAATACGACGTAGGGAGAGGAGATTGTGATAACTTACTGGGTGTGCGATCGCGTTAGCCCAGTCGATTGTTCGCTGACTCATGAGGTTTGACACCAGTTCGCGATGTAATATGCCCAGACACTGGCTCGATACTAAAATCTTTGTAGAAGATAAAGTAGGTTTAAAATACTTTGTTAGTTTGAAGAATAATCTTAGTCTTGACTCAATTCCCAAAGAAGTATTGCAAACATAATCAAACAAATATTGCAATTCACCGCAAACCATCTAGATTTACTCATAATTAAAGTACAGCCGAATAGAATTACATTCGTCTAGATTTAGAAGCTCACTCGAACTTATCAGGAGAGTAGTTTTATGAGTATCTACAAAGTCTTTGAAAGCATGGCTCAGTATATTTCTGAAGCTGTAGGCAGAATTTTTAGCCCGAATGATGATGCTTATCCAATTATTGGGGTACAACCCTTTAGCGGTGAGCCATTCCAGGAAGCGAAAAGAGCAGATTGGTAAATAGTCGATGAAAGAAGTGTAGAGCAAAACCGTCAGGTATAAGCAGTTCATTCTCGGCGGCAACTGACTACTGGCGGTTTTCTTCTCATAGGTTAAAGCTTAACAAGTCAGTGGGGAGAAAATAAATTTTCACTGACTTTTACTTAGTATTTATCTATTTTCTGCTATATTCTCTGAACTAAGATTTTTCAATTGATACCCGATTTCTTAGGTACATTTACAAAGCCTAAAACCCTAACTCAAAAAGAGTTAGGATGTCAAGGATTTCAAAAATGACATGTCCAGACAGACTTCAATAGCGTCTACTACCTCTGACCGCTCTGATAGGGAGTTTAGTCCCCCGTTGGTAGTAACAAGGTGAAGGAAGCGATAAAAACTTCACACCGCTTTAGTCAGTCTTCTGTTTTTTTTTATTTGCACCGTCTGTACATCTGACATCGCTCTCCTTCGATGTACAGCTATGGGTCACTGCGGTATAACTCCCGTCCGGTACAACTGCTATTCGTCTAGTAGACGAATAACTCACCAAGTTAATCAGCTCATTCTACAGGCAGAAAGAATAATAACTGGTTGTCATTCGATAGAAACAAGCCCGCTCCACTGACAAAAAGAATCATGCCATGAAATTAAGTGTTTAATTTTTAAAAGTTATAAAGCTTTTTATGAGAAAAACAGAGCAATGAAAGGTGGCGTAACATTGCTCTGTTGAATATCCTAATGAACCTAATGAACCTTTGTACTTAAGCTTTTGTACTTAGGTTTTTCTACTTAGGCTTTTACATACATGGGAACCTGACGCAGGCGATACTGTTGTTCATTAAACCGCTTTTGTTCAGGTGTTAAGAACTCATACTGAATTGGGGGACGCATATCCCACTGAACACCAGCAAAGACCAACAAGCTTGCTGCTATTACAATTCCGGTGGAAAGAAACTGCCAGCTACCTAGATAAGGGAGAACGGCAATGCCTAGAAGGTGAACAAGGCTAGCGAGGGTAAAAGCACGCGATCGCATTCCAATTCCTGTACAGATGTAGCCAATAGCACTCAACCCTAACCACATTGGACATAGATTCATCAAGATTTGTCCCCAGCTTAGAAAGATACTAAGGTCTGTTAAGGCAACACCAGAAAGCATGAGGGCAACCCAACAGAAAAGTACCCACCTGAGTCCTTCTACCTTTACCCAAAAGTGAGTTAACACCACCATACCGACTGTTCCCAGTAAAGTGAGGACTGACCACAATCCAGCTTGGATAACCCAGCTAATTGGAGCGAATTGAGCTGTTACAAAGATCGCGGCACAAATCAAACCCCAAAGTACAAAAACCTGGTCAATCCGTGTATAAAACACGGAAATTACGGTCTTCTGTCCAATTTTCATTTCAAGGCTTAACAGCCCTTGACGATCTTGAAAGTCTAGTGCTTCCTGCTTGCGGCGGATAATTGGCTCTACGGGATTGAAAAAAGTCATCAGGTCTCTATCGTTAGGAATTAAGTAAGGAATAAGTAGCTATAACCGAAGGTCTGTTTTTGTAAAATACCTTAACTTATCGTAACAAAAGAGTAAGAAAGATACTTAGTCTTAACAGACTTTTTCTCGTGATGTTGATTGGCACCCACTTATTTTGGGTTAGTTATTGTGACAAACTAGGAAAATTGTTCATTTATCACAAATACATAATTAATCCGAGGGCGTTTAACACTCGTAGCTTAAAGATAATGCGATCGCGGCTGTAAAACTTCCGCAAAATTGCCGAATATAAAATTAAGTGCCTACGCTATTCTGCTGAGTTAACACTAAAGACAATAAACCGAGTCAGCCATAGCAAGAATTGCTGCCCATCGCCGCTGAAATTCATGCTCTGTTCACTCGTATGGAGAAAATCCTAGAGCCTAGATGTATGCCATGCTAACGACGGGAACACCACTACAAACACTGAGCTTCGCACACGAACATTGAATGGAAGTCTCTCACCAACTTCCCAATCCCTATTCCCTATGCACTAATCTTCACTCCTCAAGGGTTGAGTTTCTTACAGACAATTGGTTAAAAAAGTCAGCCTGCAAACCCTAGCCGCGCTTTACACCATTGAATGATAAATTTTTCGGAGGTTCTTCTTTGCCCGACATCCTTTTTGTCGTAAGACTAGCTCGCTTTGAGCTTTCTCGCCTTCTTGAATTAAGCGATCGCGAATCTCCTTCCAAGACAAACCTTCAATCCCTTGTAAATATACAAGCTTGAAACCGCCTGGGTCAGATTTTTTAAGGGTTTCAAGGGACTTGAATAGTATTCTAAGGTTGCTGTCCATATCTCGCTCGGCGACTAAATAGTCTTCTATGGCTCTCAATGCCGGGACAAATTCCACAAACTCAGGAGCGAGGAGCTGTTCTTTATTCTGTTTCCGGCTTATTTCTCGAATGATGTTGAAACAGGTTCCTTTTAGCCATGAGTGAGGGTTACTAATAACTCCTCCAGAACGAATATATTCTCTCCCGCGTATATAGGCTTCGTTAAGGATGTCATAGGCTTCAAATCGAGAAGCCAGATGAAATTGCAAAAGAAATCTCTTGATTGTCGTGATTGTAGAATAGGAATGAGGATTGCCCTTACCTAATATCTCCTTGATTGCTGTATCTAACGAGTCTTCTGGTAAATCTTCTGGTGGGGGCGTAGACTTGATTGCCTCTGAGTTCGTCATAAGTTATTCCATAAATCACCCTCAGAAACTAGTGAAACATCGATGCTCAATGTGACACCTCCATAGTGCCAGTTTCTTCTTAGTAGCCTACAAGCTTGATAGAGATAGACTTGGCACTTGCTGAATGTCCCCTCTGGGGTTGGGGGAGAAAGCCCCCCAAGCAGGGTTTTTCTACGAACGATTACTTTTCGCTTAAGTCAATGACATTCTACTTAAGTCGGCTGAGGCTAAAACTTAATAAGCTCTCTTAATTGAGAATATTCAAGCCCTGATGAACGCTGCCTCAAAAATAACCTGATGGTCTTACGCTATCTGTAGTGTATGAGCTTCACTCTTTATGGAATCTTTAAGAAAAAGATGTCACGAGTGGTGGCACTTCATCACTAATCATTAGACTTGTTCAAGAATGTATTTCTAAAAGCGCTGAAACTTTTGTATAGCAAAGGTTTCATACACTGAAACTCTAGATAGTTGTAGTTTTTACTCTATCTAGGTGTCAGCTTGATTATTGGATGAGTCGATTAGCACTACCTGCTGGCAACTATCCAACCAGTGGGCTTAGCTGAGTCGAGAGGTGACAACAAAGATCATGGGAACGCCAAGCGAAGGAAATATGAACAATATGGAGATAATGGTTGAGCACTCTCTGGAATATAGAAACATTATTCACGACTATTGGACATTGGCATCCCGTCCAACACTTACAGAATCAGAAGCCGATCGCTTAGAGGAAATACTGCACAAAGCTCAGTCTGAGCCGTTACTTGAGTTTTTACTCGATGAAATTGACCATATTTTGGCACATGAATTAGGGTTACTCGATGAACAATTCATTAAACATCAACAAGATGAGTTGAGAAAAGCCATAGATCAGGCTTGGTGTGAACAAGTGCTTTTAGAGATACGAAATCGCTCAAAAGCTATTCAAAAGTACTTGAAAGGCAAAGGATTCTACACGGGTGCAATAGATGGTCAAATTGGTCCACGTACACAGGAAGCGATTGCCCTACTCAAGAAGGAAGCTAATCTAAAATTTGAGCGGCTTGAATTTTTTGATGTAGAAACTTGGTCTATATGCTAAGTCTAAGCTAATTGGCATTCAAGTTGCTTTTTGCGCCGAATGGTTCAAGGAAAAGGGATGAGGTGAAAGTAAATCTCTTCCCTTTATCTTTTGAATAGAAGTAATAGTAAAAAAATGATTGTTTGCGGCGATAGGTTTTATTGGAATAAGAATATTTTTGCTTAAAGCTTGTCACACAGTATCTTAAGGTTTCACTTATTAGTAATTCATCTAAATCAATTACTAACAATGAACCAAGAATTTTTAGAAATCAGAAACACCTTGCCAGAATGCCCAAGATGCGGGAAAAGCTCACTAGCTCAACTTAGCCGCAATAAGTATCAGTGCTTGTGGTGCGGATTTAATCGAGATCTTTCTGAACCTGAATGGACAGGTGTTATTCTTATTGGCGGACTCATTGGATTTTTTGCCCTTGTCTTCTTTAGCCAAGGATGAAGATTAGCTCATCCCACGTCCTTTAGACGTGGGATTTCCTGTTATTTGTTGTTGGTTATTGGTTATTTATCTCCTGGACAAACAACAAAGTGGCGGACGACTTGTAAGCAACAGTAAGCTTCTTCCAGAGGCACTTCTCAAAACTCTCGATGCAAATGCCCATCCCGCAGTTGCACGACGGGTTGATTAGACATTTGCACTAGATGTTCATCATGAGTCGTAACAATCACTGTTGCACCCATTGCGTTCAGCTTTTTGAGAATCCGCAACACCTGCCGAGAATTATCGGGATCGAGGTTACCCGTTGGTTCATCTGCTAGCAGCACTGGAGGAGTGCCAATGATGGCACGCGCAAGGCTTACCCGTTGTTGTTCTCCTCCAGAGAGTTCTTCAGGAAAACAGTCAGCTTTATGTTGCAAACCTACTAACTTCAGGGTTGGCAGCAGACGACGCTGAATTTCCTTGCGGGTGAAGCCTTGTGCCCACAGGACAAAGGCAATATTTTCTGAGACAGTACGACGGGGAATTAGTTTGTAGTCTTGAAAAACAATACCAATGCGGCGACGGAGTAATGATAAGCGATCGCCCCTCAACTTCCCCACATTAAACTGCTCAAGAATCACATCTCCCTGTGTTGGACGTTCCGCACCATAAAGCAGCTTCAACAACGTTGACTTCCCAGCACCAGAAGGGCCGGTGACAAACAAAAAGTCTCCTCGATTCACTTCCAGATTGACATCAAGTAATCCCCGACTGCCATTGGGATAGGTTTTTGTCACCCCTTGTAACTTGATTATCACAGGCATTTGAGTGGTTCCCGCGTTGGAAGCCACTTGCTGCTGAGTTTTAGGATTACCAGGAGGAGCAAATGCTGTGGTCATAGACAAGCAATCAACAATGATTGGTGAGTATAAGCGAATTCAAGACTTTTCTCTTCTCATTGGGCAGGTGCCCAACGAAACTCTAAATTTACTTCAAACCAAGCGCTGGCCGATCGCTTTTAGAGCAAACTGTGGCAAAGCCATCATCCGCCGCCAACGCCAGGGTTCCTGATAAAGTCGGTAAAGCCATTCCAGATTATTTTCCCGTAACCAGAGTGGCGCACGAGTTTTAAGCCCTGCCCAGATATCAAAGCTCCCACCAACGCCAATCCAGGTGGCTTGAGGGCACAAGTGGCGGTGTTTAGCAATCCAAAACTCCTGACGAGGGACTCCCAATCCTACCAAAATTAGCCGAGGTTGCTTAGCTTCCAGGGTTTTCTTTAATTCTTGTTCTGCTTCCGGTGAGAGGTAGCCGTCTTCAACTCCTGCGATCGCTAATTCTGGAAGTTGTTGTTGCCAAACCTTAGCCGCGTTCTGTGCAACACTAGGTGCCCCTCCATAGAAAAAAACCGGGCAAGACTCTCCCAATTGCCCAGCCTGTCGGATTAAAGATTCAGCAAGTTCAATTCCTGGACAACGCCGTTGCCGTTGCCCTTGGAGACGTAAGTAAAAGATGACTCCAGCACCATCTGGAATCACCAGTTCGGCATCGCGAATAATGCTGGCCAGAGCATCATTTTGCTCTGCTTGGATCGCCATTTCTGCATTCAGTGTCACGACATGGCTACCCAGCTTCTGATGAAGACGAGTTCCAAGCCAGTAGTCATAGTCCTCTAATAGGTGAACCGGTAGCCCCAGGATCGGGAATTTTTCAGGTGCCTCAAGCATAGCCTAGTGTTCGCATAGCCTCACATCACACTAACACTATGAAGGCTAGCCGATCCGGACATTTAAATCTAGCGGCTTGTTAATATTACTCACCAAAAAAACTAGAGACGTGAGCGATCGCAACCACCGGCTTCTAATCAGCTACTGTACAAAACACAGCTAGCCCGTTCAACCCATTGCCTACAGGGGTTCACTGAACAAGAAGAATACAGGAGTTCAGGAGTTCAGGAGAATCCTGAAGGATAGGGGAAGTTTGCTGTCTCAAGACTTCGTGGTGCAAACCCTCCTCACGTCTCTACTATCTCTACTGGAACACTACTTGCTCTAAAAAAACACTTAAAGAGTGTGTAGTTAATCCTGGTTTAATTCAGATAACTCGTTTAACAGAGCCATCAGCGTACAACTCCAGTGGTACTAGCTGAACTTTCCCTTTAACGTTGACTTTGCTGTAAACGATACGTTCCAAGGGAGAATTGTTTTGGTTATAACGACGAGACATTGTACTCACCCCGTATAATTCAAAGGTTTAAAAAACTTTTCAATCAGGCAGCTATTTAACTTCCTTAACTGCCTACTTCTGTGATACAAGAAATATTGTGAAGAAACAGTAAAGCTGACACGATTTACTATAAAGCTTTCAATAATACTTCCTGAAAGTTCAAGAGGTGCTTGACATTAGCACCGTTTCCTTATTCAGTTCTGTTAGCCAACCACTTAACAACCTCGGTGAGGTCTGCACTGTGCTGACGATAAATCATCAACTTGTCTTCTTGAGCAGCCAATGCATTTTGGGGTTGTGCATCTATAGCTTTAAGAGCAGCTTCATACTCTAGCTTTAGGTAGTTCTTAATCTCTGTTTGATTGGCTTCAGGAGAAAGGTTTATTTTGACAAACAGCGTACCATTAGATTTGTTTTCAATCCCTTGAATGGATAGCTCTGGTCTATCATTCTCAATTTTTAATTTTTGGAATGAAATGAAGAAGGCTTTCCAATCAATACCATGGCGGAAAGCCAGCTCTATCGTTTCTAATGCTGTTTCAAATAACTTGGCACACTCTCCTGGTGCAAAGTTGCCAGTCAAGGGACGACGTGCCTGTTGATGAGCTTGCAGATAAACATAGTCGCACGTTATGTCTTGGAAGGTTGTAGCAATATTTAGCTGCCAGTCTTCTAAGCAAGCTCCTGTAAATATTGCCTTATTGAAATTAACATTCCAGACTTGGGTTCTTTCTAAACCTGCCTCACTCAAGTCTGCTTCACTGAAATCTGCCAGACTGAGGTCTGCATCACTCAGATTTGCCCTACGCAAGTTTGCCTCAATGAGGTTCGCCATTGTAAGGTTTGCCCCACTGAGGTTTGCGTCTGTGAGATTGGCTAAGGGAAGATATGCCCTAGCCAGATTGGCTCGACTAAGATTGGCTTCCCTTAAGTCTGCCCGATAGAAAACCGTGCCACTAAGGTTTGCTCGATAAAAAACGGCTTGTCTAAGGTCTACACCACTGAGGTCTGCCTCTCTGAGGTCTACGCTAGTAAAGTCTGCCTCGCTCAGGTTTGGTCTAATGTCTGGATTGTTTTCTCGCCAATTGTTCCAAATAGGGATGCCTTGCCTAAGCACAGCAAGATGTTGCTCATTTACCATCTCACGCTTGTCCGCTAGCTCATCATGGATTAGTAATGAATACTAGCGATCGCTTAGTAAAACAGGAAAACTAAGACAGCAAGAGTGTCGGCAAATAGCCAATTCAAAGATTAGGAGCGATCACAGGTTTTCGTGGCATCACTTATTTGATGTGTATTGCCTCCCGTCTCAACCTGACCAGGAGGCAGAGCAACAGGAGTCTAGGCGTCGCCTGCGGTGGTGTTCTTATCGCGGCGTCCGAGCAGGGTGCGAGTAGCGGCAATAACTTCAGGCGCTGCGAGTGCTAAGGACGCAAACGAGCAAAGCGTCGCCACCTGGCAGTACTCACAAAACGCTTTGTTCTCGCTCCACTCCTCACGAGCTAGCTCAACATTTGTCACCGCGTCGATTAGGATCTTGATGCCCATTGCAATCGGTAGGAGAGGGTTGCGCTGTGCGCGATCCAAACCACCAGCCGCCGCCAGCCAAGCCGTGATGGCATAAGTAAACACCATTATCGGCCCATCGGGTGAGTTGAATTTGTTGTAAGCGTAGTTAGAAGCGTCAACGCGGTCTGCATCGAAAATCTTCTGTCCCGGAGGATCGGGCAGGTGACTAACAATTCCAGTTTGGTAGAGTGTGACGAGTTGTCCCATGGAACCGCCGAGCATAGACAAGCCGATGATTGCTCGCCGACGGCTCATGTGGGGGTTCTTTCCTTGGCGCAGTTCTTGACTTAGTTGTGTTGGCTCCATATAGCGCAATCCTCTATAACGGTTGAGTTGATGGTTACATCAGCTATGCACAGCGTTCCACCAACGACGGAAGAATACGCAATATGCATCCAATTCGGCGAAGGCAACGCCGGACGCTGAGAGCAGATAGATTCACTACATTTTTACGGAGCCGATTTGATGCGTACCACCCACGCAAGAGGTACTTCTCAAGTCTTATATTTGAGGCTTTCGTATTTAAAAACACAGGCTAACTTAATATTTTGTTATTTCTCTCTCTAGATAGGCGATTTAGACAAAATAGAAGGATTAGATTGCAAGAGAGACTCGATGTGCGAAGCTCACAAACAACACTGAAAATCTTTCTTCCCTAGTCCCTAGCTTCAATCTAGGGGTTATTCCTGTGCGGTGAAGAGGGTACCAATGCCATTATTTTGCTATAGGAGAACTAAGCATGGTAACAACACTAGACGATACAAAACGGCTTGCGATCGGTGAAAGATTAGCAGACTTGAAAGCATTTCAAGATTTAATTATCTCTAACGATCAAAAGCTAATAGATGCCTGCCCTGATGAAGATGTTCGCAAACGTCTCCAGAATATGCTTGAGGATGACCAGAAGAACCTGGGCATTATAGAGACGGTGATCGTTCAATACGGCATTCAATCTGAGCCTAGTGCTGCGACCAAGATATTTATTCCGCAGTTTGAGCAGATGATGTCAGGGGATGAGTTTACCTATTATCAGAAACTCATTCACCATGAACTGATGAAGCATGGTCAAGCCATGAGTGGAATCATGATCCACAAAGCCGCTCAGGTAGTGGGGGCTGATATTGAAGTAGCCATTGGGCCTTTGAATACCGTTAACTTCGAGGGTCGCGCCCACCAGGAACAGCTCAAGGGGATGCTCGAACAGGTGGGTGTCCGTGAAATGACTGGTAAAGATGCCGATCAGGGACTTTGGGGACGAGTGCAAGATGCGATCGCTGCATTCTCAGGTGTAGTTGGTAGCGTAACTACCCAAAACACCGATAAACAAGATATGAACATCCAGACCATCATCCGGCTGGATCACAACAAGGTGAATACCATTTTCACCGAAATCGGAGCGACGAAAGATCCTCAAAAGCTCCAAGAGTATTTTGGGCAACTCTACAAAGATTTATTAGTACACGCTCAAGCTGAAGAAGAAGTCGTCTACCCAAGAGTTCGCTCATTCTACGGTGATGACAACACTCAAGAGCTATACGATGAGCAAGCCCAAATGAAGCAGATGCTCGATGAAATTAAGGCTATAGATCCAAATTCAGCCGATGAGTTCAGATCAAAAATTAAAGACCTGATGGAAATGCTTGGCGATCACATTCGTCAAGAGGAATTCACGATGTTCACTGCAATTGACAAGAATTGCAGCGCTGATCAAAAAGAGCAAATGGCAACTGAATTCAAAGCTGCTAAGAGCAAACTTCAGCAAGAAATGACAGCCTAACTCCGATATGAGTGGAGAAGGGCGAAGCATCCAGGAAAATCTTAGGCGATTACTATCAATTGCTCCCTAAATGCTTCGCCCCCGCTGAACTCATATTCTGCGTATTTTGTCAAATAGCTCTAGTTGCCGGACTTTCTCATCAAATCTTGTCAGGATTCTAGGCGTTGGTAGGCATAGGGCAAGCGACTTTTGTCCCCCCTAACCCACAATACCCATTTGGATTTTTGGCTAAGTACTGCTGATGGTAGTCTTCAGCAAAGTAAAACTCTGGCGCTTCAAGAATCTCCGTTGTAATTGTCCCGTAACCAACGTCACTCAAAGCTTGCTGATAAGTGTCTCGTGAGGCTTGAGCTATCTGCTTTTGACTATCGGAATAGACGTAAACACCTGAACGGTATTGTGTGCCCATGTCGTTACCCTGGCGCATCCCTTGCGTCGGATCATGGCTTTCCCAGAAAACTTTCAAGAGTGCTTCGTAACTAATAACGTTCGGGTCAAACACCACACGCACCACTTCATTATGACCTGTTTTACCGGAACAGACCTCATTATAAGTGGGATTTTTGGTTATTCCAGCCGCATACCCTACGGCCGTCGTAAATACTCCCTCAAGCTTCCAGAATAGCCGTTCAGCTCCCCAAAAACAGCCCAGTCCGAACATCGCCATCTCTAGCCCAGCAGGATAGGGAGGTTTGAGCGGATTTCCGTTTACATAGTGACGAGCGGGCACTGGCATGGGTTCTGCGCGTCCTGGCAATGCTTCCTCAGGAGAGGGCACGGTTAGTTTCTTGCCAAATCCAAATAGCACCATTACTTCTGACCCTATATTTGTTAATGAACGTCTTTGTCTTTACCTTACTTAATATCTTAGCTTTGGTCTAAAAACTTTACCGGGCAACAGCAATACAGGTGAGTAGTGAGGCATCTGTTTTAATCGCTTGGGCATTGATATGAGTTGGACTGGCGCGATAACCCTGCGCTTGCAAGGCTTGAATTAAATGCGATCGCTTTGGAATATCCATCCGACCTCGATGCCCTATTTCCGAGAGAGTGTAGAAATAAGGTGGTAAATCTGCTTCAGCTTGCATAGTTTGAAGTAACTGTACCCGCTTGAGCCAATTCCACTCCTTTGCTAGTAATTCCATACGCCTGAGATAGAGTTGTTCATGCAATACTCCCAACCACATTGGACCACTTAGAGTTAGGGGATGAGAGTCATGAGGGCAAACAACCCGTCCTAGCTTGCGCCAAGCAACGGTTTGATAGTCACCGCAATGGTGACAGTAGCCTAAGAACCCGTAATTTTCGGCTGTCAATGCTTGAGTTGCGATCAAACGCAGCATTACCCGATAGGTTTGACCGACTTGCAGAGAAAAAATTGGCTCAACGCCTAGTCCCTTTGCTGCCGCTTGTTGTTGCACACTCCCAATCAACAGCCGTAACCCTTGCTCATGAGCAGCAGGATGGTTTCGTGCATAAGCACCATAAGTACTCAAACTACTCTGTGGCGCATGACCCGTTGCGGTGCGCCCATCCGTGCTAGTTAGATAAAGTAAGCCACCGATTTTTGTTGCCCAGAGGCTGGTGTTCAGATACGGTGCTGGCGAACCAAAGCAATCGACATCGACAAAATCGTAGTAGTCTTTGTGGTTGTAGCACTCAAAAAATACTCGGTTTGCATCAAGATGAGTTACCTGACAACAACCCGATGCGATCGCTTCTTCTAAATTTTGGTGCAATACGGTACTAAGTTCTGGGTTCCCCTCATTCGCCCAAACCCAATCGGCTTGACTCTCCAACCAATAGCGCAAAGAGCGCACACCACAACCACTCATTGCATCCAACACTCTCAAGTAACCCGTATCACAGCGGTAAATTGCAGCGGATAAAACGCCTAAATCTCTCGCCACTTGGCTAAGGGGACGATAAAAGGCATTGCCAACCCTGAACCTCGCTCTTACTTCGCTTTGCATGTAATGATGTTTAACTGGAGTTTAAACTACCAACAAATTGAGTGAGTACGCCTTATGCAGTGGCTAAGTGAGCGATCGCTCTTAGCAATTCCCGTCGCAGGCAGTGAGAATCAGGGTAATCTTTCCGAAGTAGTCATCGTTCTCATCATCTTGTTGTTGGTCGCTACAGGGGTTGCCCTAATCTCGCGACGATTACGAATTCCCTACATTACAGGTTTAGTACTAGCGGGTCTAGCAATCACTGAGCTGATACCACATCGTATTGGTCTAAACTCTGCTCTGATTTTCAACCTATTTCTGCCCATCCTGCTGTTTGAATCGGCAATCAACACAGACATTAGTCGTCTACGGAGTACGATTAAACCGATTGCCATCCTTGCAGGGCCAGGGGTTTTACTTTGTACTGGTATCACTTCAGTTTTGCTCAAACTAGAACTGGGTTTAGCTTGGGTGCCGGCATTGCTAGTCGCTGTAATTTTGTCGATTACGGATACAGCCTTGGTGATTGCTGTTTTTAAAGAAGTATCCGTGCCTCACCGACTGGTTACCTTGGTTGAGGGTGAAAGCTTACTTAATGATGATGTTGCTCTGGTTTTATTTAGCCTAATTTTGACCGTATATTCTACCGGGTCTTTATCGCCTCTAGATGCAGTACAAGAATTTTTATTTGTCATCATTGGAGGAGTATTAGTTGGATTAGCCTTGGGCTACCTGAGTGTCGGTTTATTTAGCCAAGCGGATGACCCATTAAGTGTGATTCTACTCACCGTAGCCGTTGCCTTGGGAGCCTTCCAAACGGGTGAGTTTTTCCATGTATCCGGTGTGGTTGCTGTTGTTGTCGCGGGATTAATTGTCGGCAACCTTGGGGTTTCCAAAAGCACCTCTGCTTCAACTCAAGTAACCTTGTTTAGCTTCTGGGAATTTGCGGGATTTGGAGTCAATACCTTTATCTTTTTGCTGATTGGTTTAGAGATTAATCTCATCACCCTTTGGCAAAATTTACCTGCTGTTCTTTTAGCACTTATTGCCTATCAAGTTGGGCGTGCGCTGACGGTTTATCCCCTCTTATCCTTAGTTCGATTTATTGATAAACCGATTCCTCTGCGTTGGCGACACGTTCTCTTTTTGGGCAATATTAAAGGCTCACTCTCGACAGCTTTGGTTTTAAGCTTGCCAGCATCGTTTCCAGGACGAGAAAGGTTGATTGCGATCGTGCTTGGTATTGTTCTGTTATCTCTGGTAGGACAAGGGTTGAGTCTGCCCTGGTTTTTGCGACGTTTAAAGTTATCTCATCACTCAGAATCTCGTCAGCAGATTGAGGAGTTACAAGCCCAACTGATGACAGCGAAAGCGGCTCAGGATGAATTAGATAATCTCCTAAAATCGGGAGTTTTACCTAAAGCCATCTATGAAGAGATGCGTGCAGCTTATCAGGTAAAAGTCGCCGCGTCTGAGAGAACGTTGCGGGATATCTATAACCAACGGCCAGAGCGATCGCCTTTGAATGTTAGCGATCGCACTAAACTAGATGCAATCCGTCGGCAATTACTCTTGGCAGAAAAAGGGGCACTCAATGACGCGCTGCGCCGACGTATCCTCTCAGAGGAAGTGGTAAAAGAGCGAATTAAAACCCTTAATGAGCAACTTCTGAAGCTGGAGGATGATTAGAACGTAGATCCAAATAATCAACCACCTGATGCAAGAGTTCAGATTTAGTCACGACTAGAATGGTTGACCCTGCCTCCAGCATCGTATTGCCATTGGGAATCACTAGGTCGGCAGAGGGATGGGGTTGATAGCCAATAATCAAAGAACCCACTGGAAAACGGGAATCCTTAGCAATGAGGCCAAGGCTACAACCAGCAACATGGGAATCTGCGGGAATTGCCAACTTGAAGACTTCGACCTGTCCCTGCTCGAAGTGCATCATCGACTCGACTTGGGGATATTCAATTGCCGTCACCATTGTATTCACAGGTAGGTCAATGGTGCTGATTACATGATGCGCTCCGGCAAGACGATAGGGTTCGGCAAAATCGCGGTTACGCATCCGCGTCACAATATGGGGGACGCCATAGTGCTTGGCAAGGGTAATCATTGCTAGGTTTAGCGCATCATCCCGGAGAGCAGCAACAAGTGCATCTGCCTTACGAATTCCGGCTTCCTGCAGCAATTGGATATTTACTGCAGTGCCTTCAAACACCATCACCCCGACCTGTTCGCGTGCATATCGGCAGGCAGCAGGGTCAATTTCAATAACGGCGATTGTATGCCCCAAGTCCATTAGTTCTTTAGCCAAGTTCAGCCCGACTAGTCCTGCGCCGCCAATCAATATATACATCGCTCGTCCCCCGCTCTTGTAATTGCTGTTGCAAGCTTTTCTATTGTGACTGAAAGCGGCTAGTTGCCAGTTCTACGCTTGACTACATCCGAAAGCGGAATACAGAAAAACATCAGCCCCCTAAACCGAAGTATCAGTCTAGGAGGCTAATTGTCAAAGTAACTCGCTGAGTGTGAATGTTGGTCTATCTTTAGAAGCTAACGAAGGTATAACCGATGCCTACCATAAGCCCGAAATCGGTTGTATCTTCAAGAAAACCAATATTGAGGGCAGCATTGGCGACAAATTGGGGTGATAAGGGGAAATCAACACCACCAGTGACCATGAAACCCAGGTTGTCATCCTCATCCGTAGAAAGAGCGAGTCCACCACCTACAAACGGTGCAAACCGCACGGGTTCAAACGGGTCAGTTGACTGAATCCTAAAGTCGTAAGTCAGCGGGAAGAGGAAAACGGTATCGTCTCCGATAATAGCCGCAGGGCGGAAGGAGAGGCTTCGAGTCAGACCAATCTTGCCATTGATCACAAAGCTACCCCGACCTAGAGCGGTATCACCGTCAATGCCAATATTGCCGCCAATCCCGACATAGCTAGCACCACCACGGGTAGGACGACCGGGGTCAATCTCAGTTTGAGCCACTGTGGTATCGGCTTCGCTAGCTGCTGCATCAGAAGAGGCTTCTGGCACAGGTGCAAACTCTGGTTGTGCCGACAGAAGATCCGCAGAGGTTTCTACGGTTCCTGGCGTCGGTGCTTCGATTGCACGATCCGCCGAACTAGCAGAACCTTGCTCGTCGTTTAGCGCTACATCTAGTGGTTGTTCCTGGGAATCAGCTTGATTCTGTTTAATGGCAGCATCATTGGCTGGTTGCACATGATGCTGTTGAGTTGTATCTTCTGGAATTTCTGTAACAGAAGGATTACTTGCGAGTTGTGGCTTGACAGTCGAGGTGGCTGTCTCGGTAGACTCAACATCCTCAGTCAGTGCAGCAGTTGCTTCTAAGCTTCCCTGAGATGAAGTTGAGTCTATGGGAAGTGAGTTAATGGGCGAAATAGCGATCTCAGCAGACTCAACCTCCTCAATCAGTGTGGTATCCGCTTCCAACGAGTGTGAATCATTGATCAGCGTTTCCGCATTAGCGGAGATCGCACTGCTAAGAACCGTCAAAGCAACAAAGCCAAGAAGGAAGGAAACTTGTCTAAAAAACATCATCTTTACGGTCACCCCTCAGAAATCACATTAAAAATCGAAAAAGCCAAATCTATCAGCTCATTTTCTCGGATTTTCGAGTTTAAGCAACTAAAATCCTGAGGTTAATTTAAAAGATTCTGAGGAATTATTGCTACCTTTGCAGGAAGATTTTAGATTTTAAAAGCCTCTCCCAATTGGAGGATTTTTGTATACGCCGCAAGATAAAGTTTGAAACCTTACCCTGCTCTCGATGCGATCGCATAACCACAAGGCTTACTCTTGTAGACTGAGACTGAGCTTTCTGTCTGTCCTAGAAACACTGGGACAGGCAAGATACCCATCCCAGCGATATGTATGTAACACACGCTACATTAATTGATTCATCGCGGCGACAACCTGTGCAGAAACAAAGGGGAGAAGGGCTTGGTTTTTGCTGTGAGCTTTGCCTTCCGTAAACACGACTAAAAGATAGGGTGGTACGTGTGGTAGCTCAATATAGGCGGCATCGTGGCGAACCTGGCTCGTCCAACCTGCCTTTGACCACAACTGAGCCTCTTGGGGCAACCCAGCGCCGAAGAAACCTGTCACCTGATTTTCCTCATCCTGCGCCAAGTTAGCAGGTTCTAAACTTCGTTTCATCAACGCCATCATCGCTTGCGATCGCGTTGATGACACCGCCACACCTCCAACAATGCTGTGTAGCAACCGCGCTGTTGCATTCGTCGTCAGCATATTGCGGTTCTCCATTAACTGTCCCAAAAAAACCCGTTCCCGACCATAAGGGCCATCCCCCCAGGTTTTTTGATTGATGTTGACAGTTTCCAACTCTTGCCAACCCAAGGATTGAAAGTAACGATTGACAATATTGCGCTGAAACTTCCAGGTTTCAAAGGGTCCAGATGATAATTCTGGGCCACTGGTAGTGCCACTTAAAATATCGACAACCAAACCTGTGGCATCATTACTAGAATCGACAATCATATCCCGTATGGCTCTGTCCAACTCAGCGGAGGGGGGAGTCATCGTCGTTTCCAGCCACTCCTCGATCGCAACGAGGTAGAACAGTTTCACAACACTGGCAGGGTAAATCCGCTCTACACCGCGATAGCTAAAGCCTCGGACTTGATGCTTCCAAAATTCTTCTGCCGAAAGTGCGCCACCAGTATTCACGGGGACAGGTGGATCGTAGACTATCCAGGTGAGAGCAATTTGATTGCGAGCCAGTCCAGGAAATTCCGCCCAGGTGGCTTCCAGGATTTCTAATCCTAGCTTTTCTAATTGTTCGTCTTTCCGAAAAAAAGTCATTTTTAGCTATCGGCTTTAAAGAATGCCGTCCTATCCAAAAACCCAAATCCCAAGTCAACAATTCAACGAGTACCGCTGCAAAGCGCCTCTGAATCTCTATGATTCTCCCACTTCTAGGAGTCTGGCAACTCAAGCCGCTGCAGGGCGTTATTTGAGGGTATTGTCACAAACTGATGAGAACGTCCTTGAGGTTCGCCTGTGTGAGGATGACTATCCAGGTTGGTTGCCACTAGAAGATTTTGACTATCTAGAACCTGTTGATACACCCTATCAGGCGATCGCACTTTCACGACTCGAAATTCAAAATCGTCTACCCCAAGTTATTGCCTTCACCCTAGAGGCGATGAAACAACCCAACTATTATCTCTGGGGAGGTACTGTTGGACCCAACTATGATTGTTCCGGACTAATGCAAGCGGCGTTTAGAGCATCGGGGATTTGGTTACCCAGAGACTCCTACCAGCAGGAAGCATTTACTCATGCGATCGCTATTGAGGAACTTTTACCCGGAGATCTAATCTTTTTTGGAACTCATGAGAAAGTAAATCATGTCGCACTTTATGTAGGAGACGGACGTTATATCCATAGTTCTGGTAAAGAAATGGGTCGAAATGGCATTGGTATTGACCCGCTCTCAGATCGGGGGGATACAATTGCTCAGTCGTATTATCAACGACTGCGCTCTTGCGGACGAGTCGTAGAGAGTTATCAGCCAGTCAAGTTTTAGATAGATCAGTAAGTGCATAAAAGGAGTTCAGAATACAGGGGTTCAGAAGTTCAGAATGACTGTACCCCGGACAGGAAATGGGCGTTTCTACAAAGAATTCTCCTGCAACTACTGCAACTCCTGAACTCCTAAACTTCTTCTTTGTGGGTGTGAGGTAAATATGTTAATTTCTCAAAGGTTATTAAGCGAGGATACTGCTGCCCCTGGGAGTATCCCTGATGTGTCTGTTGTGGTGCCAGTCTATAACGAGGTGGAGAGTTTGCCTCACTTGATAGAAGCGATCGCAACCACAATGCTTGCCCAAGAGTTGAGTTACGAAATTATCTGTGTAGATGATGGCTCAACAGACGGTTCGGTACAACTGCTCAAGGAACTAGCAGAAACTCGCAGCGACATCCGTGCTGTCTTACTGCGTCGTAACTATGGTCAAACCGCCGCCATGGCAGCAGGATTTAAACATGCACAGGGTCGTGCGATCGTCTCTTTGGATAGTGATTTACAAAATGATCCAGCCGACATTCCCCTATTATTAGCCAAGCTAGAAGAAGGTTACGACCTAGTTAGCGGTTGGCGCTTGCATCGTCAGGATGCGGCGTTAACTCGATTGCTTCCCTCAAAAATTGCTAACTGGATTATTGGACGAGTCACGGGTGTGAAAATTCATGACTACGGCTGTTCTCTCAAAGCCTATCGCTCAGAACTCCTCGCTGATATGAACCTCTACGGGGAGTTACACCGCTTCCTTCCGGCATTGGCTTTTATTGAGGGGGCAAGGATTACTGAGTTACCAGTACGTCACCATGCACGTCGATTTGGGCGCAGTAAATATGGATTGGCACGGACTTTTCGGGTGTTGATGGACTTATTAACCATCTGGTTTATGAAGAAGTTCCTAACCCGTCCGATGCACGTTTTTGGTTTATTTGGCTTGCTCTCAATGCTTCTGGGGCTATTGTTGGGAAGCTATCTCACCTTTGTCAAACTGGCACTAGGAGAGTCGATTGGTAATCGTCCCTTATTGATTTTGACTGTCGTGCTACTGCTAGCAGGTGTTCAGTTGTTTAGCTTTGGCTTGCTGGCAGAACTCATGATGCGAACCTACCACGAATCTCAAGGAAGACCAATCTATCGGGTGAGGCAAGTGATTGAGCCTGGTGTTAAGAATGGTAAAGAGAGAGGAAACTTGCCTTGAGTGTGGCAAGAATGCAGCGATAGAGTGAAAGTTTTTCGTTCGCTAGAGCCGCAACAACGCAAGAACCTATTGGCTTTGTTTGCGGCCGGTCTATTATTCTGGGCTAGTTTAGGTTCTTTATTGCCAACCCTACCGCTCTATGTGGAAGATGTGGGCGGTACAACGCAACAGGTTGGCGTTGTTATGGGGGCTTTTGCTGTAGGACTGCTACTGTGTCGTGCGCGGCTAGGAAAGCTTGCAGACCAACGCAGTCGTAAACTAGTAGTTCTGATTGGCATGGGAGTGGTTGCGATCGCTCCTTTAGGTTACCTCTTTGTCAACTCAATTCCTTTGCTGCTGCTGATTCGGGCGTTCCACGGCATTAGTATTGCGGCTTATACCACTGGTAACAGTGCTTTGATTGTCGATTTATCACCAGCCGAGAAGCGAGGTGAGTTGATTGGCTACATGAGTTTAACGAATCCGATTGGGATTGCGATTGGACCTGCAATGGGTGGCTTTCTCCAAGAACAAGCAGGTTATCCCCCGTTGTTTCTTCTTGCCTCTGGACTGGGACTGTTGGGGTTCTTCTTTGCGTCTCAGGTGAAAGAACCTCGTGTTATTCCTAACTTGAACAGCAATTCAGACCAAGTATCAGTTCAGCCAGAAAGTGATAAATTCTGGCAGCTACTAGGTAAACCCGCTTTCCGGATTCCATCATTGGTTTTGCTGCTAACAGGATTGGTCTTCGGGTCAGTAGCGACGTTTGTGGCACTGTATATCAGAGAAGCGCAAGTTGACTTGAATGCTGGCTGGTTTTACACGGCTGCGGCGATGTCGAGTTTTGGGATTCGCTTGGTTACGGGTCGTGCTTCTGACCGTTATGGTCGAGGATTGTTTATCACGGCAAGTCTCGTCTGCTATGGCTTAGGGATGTTGTTGCTGTCTCAGGCGCACAGTGCTGTTTACTTTTTGCTAGCAGGGCTTTTAGAGGGGGCTGGCGGTGGAACGTTAATTCCGATGATGATTGCTTTACTTTCCGATCGCTCTTACGCCCATGAACGCGGACGAATTTTTTCTGTGTGTATTGGTGGTTTTGATGTCGGAATTGCGATCGCAGGGCCAGTTCTCGGTACGTTTGCACAACAGTTGGGCTACCAAGGCATCTTTTCACTCTCCACGGGTATTGCCTTACTCGCTCTTGTCATCTTCGTTACCCAGAATAGTAAAGATTTAGCGCATTCCCTGCGGTTTGCTACAGGTCGTGGACGAGATGTCTATGCGAAGCGTGGATAAGGTTTAAGGTGTATTGTCATCGGCTGGAGTGGCAGTTTAAGTCAACGGGGGGTTGTTATGCCGTGCAACTACGGGTGGTAGATAAGGCTTTGCAAAGGTGAAACATTCAGGTGAATCTCCGTGCAATGCAAGATACTCCAGTTTCGCCTTACCCTCCTCTACAGTGGGCAAATAGTCAGTAGGAATCCACCACATTGCAAAATGCTCACCTTGATATTTCTCAAACCATTTACGACGACGGACAAAGAAATCACCATGTAAACTCTTGTAAACATAGACTTTTAGCTGCTCTAGACTCCGCCAAACTGATAAATTAACAAGCATTCTCGGATCAGGATAGGCTCGGATATTGGTTGCATTGCCAGACGAAGTTTGTAATCGCCAAACAAAACCCGGACTTTGATCCGCAACGGCATTTACCTCGTTGAGTGCAGCAGCAAACTCAGCCATGACTGGATCTTCTAAAGGAGCTTTCATCAGAGCAATGTTTATTTGGGCAAGATAATAGTCCTGCTGATGCAGTAAGTTCACTTCTTCTATGGTCATAGTTCTTAGTCTCGCTTCAAAACCTATGACCTGAAGTATCTAAGAACTGATGCTAATCTGTCTTGAATGATATTGACATGTTGCGATAGTGACCTGGTGTAATGCCCAAGATTCGCTTGAAATGACGAGTAAGGTGGCTTTGATCTGACATCCCAACAGCGATCGCAACATCTGCAACAGATATCCCTTGCCCCAGAAACTGCTTTGCTTTTTCCACGCGAATTTGGTTTAAATAGGTGTAGGGCGGCATTCCCACAGCTTGACGAAATACCCGAATTAAGTAGGAACGATTTAGGTTCGTGATCTCTACCAGTTGTTCTAATGAAATATTGGCTCTGAAATTATCGTGGAGATACTCCTTAATTAAACGAACGGCATAGTGTTCTTTATTAAGTCGAATAGATCGAATTTCAGTATCAGCATAATGGAGCAGGATCGCTGACAAAACTTCAACTAACAGGGATTGTTGTTCTAGCCGATCCTGTGACTGTTCAAGCACTGTGTGTAGAGACAAGACATTTCTAGCCAGACTCTCGTTTTGCACAACAGCATCCTTAAAATAGGGAGATCCACTTATCTCAACTTCACTGGCTATTTGATGAATCAAGTCAATACTGGGATACAGCATTCGATAGGTAAGTGGTAGTTCCTCAGCAGAGTAACCCGTGTGAGCTTCCTCCGGATTCATGAAAATAACACTTTTGGGAGGAGCTAAATAAGTAGTCCCTTGATAATGGTTGCCTCCTACTCCAGCCTCAATGATGCCAATTGAATAGCTTGAATGAGAGTGACGAGCATAGTTGTAGTGGATTACTTTCGCCCGAAACAACTCTAAGTTATCGAACTCCGGAATTAACCAAAACTTTGTATTTTGACGAGTGCAATTACTCATGTTAGAAGAAGAGGTTGCAACTACTTCAGTTTTCCACATTGTGGAGTAAGTCTGACCAAACTCTGGGGTATGTTGGTAGAAAACGGGTTTTATTCTATGGTGACAACAACAACGCCTTCCTCCGAACACCGAACCTTACTTCCGAACATCAGTTGGCAGACGTTTAAAACCATGTTGGCTGAGATGGGGTCTGAACGAGTCACCCGATTAGCCTATGACCAAGGATTTGTTGAAGTTATGACCCCACTGATGCCTCACGAAAACTCCAACCGACTCATTGAAGTGTTTGTTGGTGTACTGTGTGAAGAATTAGGCTTGGAGATTAAACGAACGGGTTCATTAACCTTAACGCGAGATGACTTAGAGCGTGGAGCTGAACCGGATAGCAGTTACTATATCCAGAATGAGCCTTTGGTTCGAGATAAAGAAAAGATCGATCTAGAATCTGACCCACCCCCTGACTTGGTATTAGAAGTGGAATACTCTAAGTCAAAGATAGATAAGCTTTCCCTCTATGCAGCAATGGGAATTCCCGAATTTTGGCGCTACAACGGGAGTGTGTTGCGAATCTACAAACTCGAATCAGGGCAGTATACAGAGTCCGGCTCCAGTCTTGCCTTTGCCCCTATGCCAGTCAAAGAGATTCCCAGGTTTATTAAAGAGAGCCGAAAGGTTGGTGAATTGACCTCTACCCGGAATTTCCGCAACTGGGTCAGGCAGCAGTTATAGTTCGTAAGTGTTGAAGGATGCGATCGCCTCCTTGTGTACATAATAAAAAAGGCAAAAGATATTACATCTTTCGCCTTCTTCTGGGACGGGCTAGGAGGGATTCGAACCCCCGACACCGTGGTCCGTAGCCACGTGCTCTAGTCCACTGAGCTACAAGCCCTTGCTTTTATGGTGTACTTTCAATTCAGTCACCGATTATTAATAATATCATACCTTTATTCAATGAAGCAAGAATCTCCGAAAAAACCGCTGACTCATTTAGATACTCAGGGTCAGGCTCAGATGGTTGATGTCTCTGCCAAGGTGCCAACTAAGCGGGAGGCTGTTGCAGTGGCGCAAGTGCGGATGCAAGCTGCCACATTTGAGGCAATTCAAGCTGGCAATGCGCCCAAAGGTGATGTTTTGGGAACAGCAAGACTAGCCGGGATTATGGCAGCTAAGCAGACTTCCCAACTCATTCCCTTGTGCCATCCCTTGCCACTGCACAAAGTAGAAGTGCAAGTGATGCCTGACTCCCAGTTACCGGGATATCAGATTCAAGCGTCTGTCACGACTAAAGCTGAAACAGGTGTAGAAATGGAAGCCTTGACAGCCGTTTCTGTCGCTGCGCTCACTCTCTACGACATGGCAAAAGCCTTAGAAAAGTCCATTCAGATTGAATCGATTCACCTGTTGAGCAAAACTGGCGGTAAGTCAGGTGACTACCATCTGACGGAGGATGACAGCTAGAGGCGTAGAATTAAGCTAGTTATTAGACCCAATAACTAACAACTGACAACTGACAACTGACAACTGACAACCATCTATCTATGCCTCCTCGTTGGCCCCGCAAACCTGATCGGAGTGATCCCAGCTACCGCCGTCTAGATGACCGGATGAACTTTGCCGTACATGTTGCCCTGTTTGCGGCTTGTAATTCGGGTATTTGGTTCTTTAGAACTCTACAGTATGCCGACTGGCGTTGGGCGTACTTAATCACTGGACTTTGGGCAGGGATTTTGATCGGACACGCCATTTATATCTTTGCGATCGCAGATTATTCTCCCTTGGCTGCCAAAGATCCTTCCACAAAATCCTCTTAATCACAAACTGGCGTAACCTAACGCCAGCGACTCAACTAAACATTTATAAATCGCTATGGCTAGTTCAAACACCACTGAAGCAATTGAAGCCCTCGCGGCGGAAATTGGCGAAAACATTTACATTGATGTCGCCAAGTGGCACCTCTACTTGCGCGATGCTCATCTCCATACCACTTTGGCTGAACAAATTTATCCTCTGCTGACTAACAAGAATTTGTCAGAAGATCAAGTGCAACAAATCCTCCAACGTATTCCTGTCAAATTAGGGGGTGGTAAACGGGAAGTTCCCTTAGCCGATTTGCTACCCATGCAGTGCCAGGTGAATTTGATGGATTTGCTCGAAGAGTATCAAGATTCTCTATAAGTTTTAGAGAGATTGTGTTCGTTTAATTTTGTCTTCCTCACTGTTGCCTAATCTTCCCCTTTCATCTTTCCCCTGATTTGGAGCAAGAACTCGATTGAACGGAAGCTCTCCTGAGGTGGACAACGCTGGTGAACTTCTGTAAAGATAAAATTAGGCTCTTGCTCACTTGAGACACTGCTTAGGTTGCAGCTTCTTTACCTACATTCGCTGTGAAAACGTTGTTAAAGCCCTTTGATATCCTTGCTCGAAATCAATTCGGTATTCTACTCTCTTGTATGCCCCGCTAGTCAATACTAAGCGGGGTTTCTCTATGAAGGTAGTCTAAGCCGATGTGGAAGTGCCTGGGGGGTTGTGATGAAAAAACACTATCTGACAAAGAATGAATACGGTTGCCGCTGTACAATTTGCCGCTGGCAATGGCGTGAACCTCCCACCAGCCCTTGTCCAGGCGTTCCTCGCTTCGGTCGGTGGCGGGATATACCAGACCCCTTAAAGACAGTCGGGCAACTTTTCCAGGCAGGATTGAAACCAAGGGATACAGGCGATCCAGATGGGTGTTTTCAAACGAAAAACGATAAGCAGCCGCGTTATTGGCTTTATGACCAACGGCAGGCTGTCCCCAAGCACAAGCGTACTACGACAACGACAGAATCGTTAACACAAGACAGAGCGATCGCATCTGTTGCCAAGCGACTCTGGGAAGCGGGAGAGATTTATACCCAAGTTCACCGAAATGTAGCGATTGAAGCGATTCCACTGGTGCGGAACAAGTTTATTGGGTTTAGAGGTAGGGCACGAGTCGGCGATCTTCCGGGTGAATTTAGTGCGATCGATCTGGAAACGAATCTAAGCTTACCGACTCATCTCGAAGCAGTTCAAATCACTAAGAACTTTGTTGATCAGCTCTTGCAAAATGGTATCCCCAATCAGACCTTAGATCGAGACAATTTCCATGAGTACCTGCGTCAATGGGGTGGTGGCTTTATCCGGATGCAAGATTCAGGAGCAGGATTTTATATTCGCGTCAATTACTTCTACAAAATCTTAAGCTTGTCTGATCTAGGTGTGGAGCCGCCGACCATTGATCGGAAAATGACGTTGCTGGAAACTTATGCAAGTTTGCTAGCAAAGCCAAATATTCACTACTGGTCATGGTCAGATCATCCTGAATCACAGCAGGTTTGTCCTGAACTGAGTCTGCTTTTGACCTTACCAGAACCCGATGAATTCGCACGTTTAGTGCTACAAGCACTACCAGATGGTAAAAACCCATTCTTCATGCCAGAACGAAAATCGAGAGTCCCAACATTGACTTTTGGTGAATTCTCTAAAAGAGGTCGGCTTGCTGATCGAGATGATAAATATAGGCTTCGGCAGGCTTTTATTGAGTGGCATGAGGCGGCTCAATCAAGGTTGGGTATCAATCGCCTCAAGCTCATCTATCGGGTTGTCTATGGTGTGTCTTGGGAGTTAATCCAGGAAATCCTGATTCCTAACTCTGGAGAATGGTGGGAAGTTTTAGGCGTTAAACCAAGCGCAGACAAAGATGAGGTCAAAAAAGCTTACCGCCGCTTAGTGGGACTATATCATCCGGATGTCAACAAGAGCATAAATGCTCACGAAAGAGCGGTAGCGATTAATCGCGCTTATGAGCAGTTTCAGCAGCGGTGAGTGGACTTATAGCAAAAGGAAAAAGGCAGAAGGCTTTTATGTTTATTACTAGTAGGGGTTGTTTGGGCTGTTAAATCTGTCCTAACCTTTATGGCTACAGCTAGACCTACCAAGGCTTTCCTCCAGTGAGAATCAGTCGTCTGGAATCAGAATAAGCGGAGTATTTCTCTGACCAAAGGCAATCATTTCTAAGCTCCCTGACACTCTAGTTGCAAAGCACTCTTGACTCGTTCGTACTCTGACTCAAGCTGTGCTACGATTTCTCGTACCCCTACTGTCGTTCCAGCGTGTCCCAAGCTTTCCAATTGCTCACAAAGTTTTGAGAGGCTCATTGCACCCAAGGAAGCACTGCTTGACTTGAGGGTGTGAGCGGCGCTTTGCAGTTGTGCTGCATTGGTTTGGATCACAGCCTTGTCCATCTCTGCAAGTAGTGATGGTGTCTCTTCTAGGTAAAGCTCGATTAATTGCACCAGAAATTGATTTGCCTCCGAACCCATGGTTGCCCGAAAATCTCGTAGTACCGAAGTGTCAATTGCCTCCTCTAGTACAGGGACGGGTTCTGGATTCTTCACACGAGGCTCTGACTCGCTTAAGGCTCGGATTAGCTCGTCTACCCGGATTGGCTTGCTAATATAGTCATTCATCCCGACAGCGATACACTTGTCACGATCGCCTTGCATCGCATTCGCCGTCATCGCGATAATCCAAGGGCGACGCTCGCGTGACCATTCCTCACAGATGCGTTGTGTGGCAATCAATCCGTCCATTTCTGGCATATGAACATCCATGAACACAACGTCATAGGGCTGACGACGCAAAGCCGCGATCGCTTCTAGTCCATTAGCAGCGACATCAGCGCGATATCCCATCCGTCCCAACAACTGTAGGGCTAGCTGTTGGTTCACCTTGTTATCCTCGGCAACCAAAATCTTTCTTGGTAAGCGTTGAGCCATTGTGGTGTCAAGTTTCTGGCGTTGAGGGTAAGACTGATTCACCTTAATCGGCTGTCCGTTCAGGCTTTGAGTTAACACATTGTAAAGCTGAGATTGCTTGATTGGCTTGTTTAAGAACGCCGCAAATTCTGCCTCGACGAGCTGAGACTGTGCCTCTGGCTTCCCCATTGAGGTCAACATGACTAGGGGCAATTGCTGACAGCTGGACTGCTTGCGGATTTGAGTAGCTAAAGTCAGACCATCCATTTCAGGCATCTGCATATCCAGAATCGCAATATCATATTTTTCTCCTTGAGAGAGGCATTCTAGAGCTTCAGAACCTGACTGAGCCGCTTGGGTAACCATGCCCCAAGATTGCGCTTGCAGGGTCAGAATTTGTCGGTTAGTAGCGTTATCATCCACAATCAGCAGTCGCTTTCCAGCTAAGTGAGGCGGTTGTAGTGGTTGCTTAACCTGTAGTGAACTGGGAACTGACTCAGCAACGATTGTGAAATAAAAGGTAGAGCCTTCCGATTTGGGATTTTGGATTTGAGAGCTTAGATGATGAGATTGCTCGTTAGGACTAATAAACTCTGGATGTTCGCCAGCCTTCCTCAATCTAAAATCTGTTGGCGGATTTCCACCTAACACTCCCCGACTCTCAACCCACATCCTGCCACCCATCATTTCGCTAAGGCGTTGGCTTATTACTAAACCTAGACCTGTACCTCCATACTGGCGAGTCGTTGAGGCATCAACTTGGCTAAAAGACTTGAACAGACGGTCGAGGCGGTCTGGTGCAATGCCAATTCCCGTATCTTTGACAGCAAAGCAGATTTCGTATTTTTGCTCGTTATCCGTTGCAACTGCCGAAATGGAAACCAAGACTTCCCCAGATGGGGTAAATTTAACAGCATTCCCAATTAAATTGACCAGAATTTGCCGTAGCCGGGTGACATCTCCCACAATCCAGTTTGGGGTACTCGGCTGGATCAGGTAGGCTAATTCCAGTTTCTTCTCGACTGCCTTGGTCGCTAATAGGTCTAGGGATTCTTCAATACAGGTTCGCAACTCAAAGGATTGTTCCTCCAATTCCAGCTTGCCGGACTCAATTTTGGAGAAGTCCAGAATATCGTTGATGATGGTCAGTAGTGCCTCACCGCTACTGCGAATCGTTTCAGTAAAGTCTCGTTGCTGGGAGGTCAACTCGGTGTCGAGCAAGAGTCCCGTCATGCCAATCACGCCATTCATCGGTGTGCGAATTTCGTGGCTCATGGTTGCCAGAAATTCACTTTTTGCTTGAGTGGCGGATTCGGCGGCGTGTCTTGCTTGCTCTAGGGCGAGGTTTTGCTTAGTTAGTTGCTCTCGTTGGTCGGTTTCTTGCTCTAGGAGGCGAGCTTGGGCTACCGCAATCCCTACTTGGTCGGCAACGGCTTCGAGTAGCTCGATTTCAGCATCAAGCCAGTGACGGTATGAGTCACACTGTTGGAGGGCAATAATTCCATTCGGTTGCCCTTGATAGGAGGTACGAATGGTCAACATTGATTTGAGTCCAATCTGGCGGCACAGATGTAAGACCTCTTGCAGCAAGGGTTCGGCATCAACATTAGGAGAAGCGATCGCCCGATCTTGTGCCAGTAACGCCTCAAGGTAGAGGTTGTTAGCAATTGGGGCTTGAAAGTTACGAACGGATTTATATCCAGGCTCCAAATACTCAGCAACAAAGAGAATTTTCGGAGTTGAGTCGGCAATATAGGTCTGAATCACACAGCGATTGACGCCAAAGGCTTGACCAATTTGCGTTGCTGTCGTTTGAAAAATTTGCTCGGTATCTAAGCTTTGACGAATCTCTTGAGTGATTTGTTTGAGTAGTAAAGTTCGCTGGAATTGTCGTTCTAGGGCAGCCTTAGATTGCCGACGTTCAATCTCATTGCCAATCCACTGAGCCATTAATTTCAAAACTTGGCGATCGCTTGCCTTAAATGGTATGGAGCGTTGATTGAGGCTGTAAAAGCAGAGAATACCGTAAGCCTGCCCTCCTACCATCACGCGGATACCCACGTAGGCTTCTATCTTGAACCTTTCATGGCTAGGATGGTTGCAGCACTGAGTATCTATCGCTGGCTCAAAACTAATCGGTTCAGTTGAATGGAATGTTTCGTTGCATAAGAGTTGCTTTAACTCAAAAACATCTCCATGCTTAATTTGAAGAACAGACTTGGAAGGCAGTTGTGCTGCAATCACCTCGTAGCGATCGCCTTGGACACGACCTAAAAGACCGATATCAAGACGAAACTGCCGTCGTCCCATTGCTAAAAGTCCCTGCAAACGCTGGTCAAAGCTGAGCTTGGGAGATGAAGCGACTTTATAGAGCGCTCGGATTGCGGCTTCTCCTTCTCGGAGTTCCTTCTCTATCTGCTTGCGATCGGTGATGTTAGTGGCAACACCTAAGACGGCTGGCACATCTGAATCAGCGACAAGGAAAGGAATTTTTATGGTTTGAAGGACGTAGACATTCCCTTGAGGGTCTGTTAAAGATTCTTCAGGAATATGTTTGGGCTGTCCGCTGTTGATAACTTGCAAGTCAGCTTCCCGAAATTGGCGAACTTCCTCAGGCGATTGTGCAAAATCTTCATCCTTGTGAGTCAGTAACTCTTCGACTGAGGTGCCGTAAGCCCTTGCCATTGCTTTATTGGCGAGAATAAACTGTCCGTCTTTGTTCTTGGCAAAAATCAGATGAGGGACGAGATCGATCACTTGACGCAGTTTCCGCTCACTCTCTTGCAGTGCTTCTGTCGCTACTTTTTGTTCTACTAAAAGGTTCTTGACCTTAAGAATAAGTTGGTTAAAGGACGTTGCTAAGACACCCACTTCACCTTTAGTAGTCACAAGTGCTTGCAATTCAAAATTAGCTTCCGTAGATGCTTTTTGGGCGACATTAGTTATGACTTTAATCGGTTGAGCGATCGCACGACTGGTGTAGATGCCTAAAAGAATAGCCGTCACAACGGATAAGAGTAAGCTTGCGACAATAATTTCAAATCGCAGCGCCTCAGCCGCTATTAAGTTGGCTTGTGCCTCTTTACTTTCTTCATAAGCGCCATCAATGACTACCGCTAGGTCATCTCCGAGAGCATCAAACTTGAGCGCAACAGAACTATTGGTGAAATTTAGAAGTAGGTTTCTCGCTTCCTCACGCTTTTCTAAATTTACATAAAGCGGATCGATTTTTCTTAATAGTTCATTTACCTGTTGAAAATATACTTTGGGTACATCTTCATAAGTTTGGATAAAGCTTGGTATGTCATGACGATGGTTTGCTAGTTGAGAGTAATCCTGACTCTTGATATAAGATTTAATTTCAAAGAAAACTCGCTCAATTTCACGGGAATGTTCCAAAAAATGAGAGTATTCTGCTCGCAATAGTGCGGGATTTTGTGTCAAAGGAATGAATTGTTGTTGATGAGATCGCGCCTTTAGCACACCAGCTTCCAAACGATGGAGAAGAATCAGTTCTTTTTCGGCAATTTCTTTTTGCTGGGTAGCCTGTTGCTGGTAGTAACCTCCAAACACAAATCCGGCAGAGGTTCCTCCCAAAGCAACACTAAGAACAAGCGCATACCCACAGCTAATCTTGGTACCAATACTGAGACGCTGAGTTAGCTGTTTAAGCCAGCCTAAGGGACTAGATCGAAGCCCTGATGTATCACTTGAAGATGGCTGAACGATTCTTGAGTCAGGCTGGTTGGTCATTTTTCGCCTACAGAGAGAAACAAATTGGCAACAATTTACAAATGCTCATAGGGAGTTGCTTCCTAACGTACTACTTTAATCAAAAAAGCAACAGGCGATAGGCTGTTGCCTATCACCCTTATCAAAGAATGAAAATTCCTCTCTTCTACCACCTACCACCTATTTTCTAGATAGATGTAATTTGAATGCACATCAGCTTGGTTGTCGCCAAGAATCAACGAACAAACTTCTGGCGGATACGGGAGACAATAATATCTACCTCTGGTAATTTTAGCTGGGCAGCAAATAGGGCAAAGACGCTCAAACCGACTAGCGCGGCTGAACTCAACTGTAATAGTTGTAGCAATAAAGTCTGAGTATTCCAAAGGTGTTGGAAGCCCCAACTGACACCCCAACTGGCTAACCCAGCAAGTACACTTCCAGCCGTTAAACCCAAAAACGGCAAACCCCACTCTCGCCAAGGTAATCCATGTAACTTCCGATCCAAAAACCAAAGCAGTGCGATCGTTGAAGTAACGTTCACTCCTACCGTTGCTAATACTAAACCGGGTGCGCCAAAACGACTGACAAGTAAATAATCCAGTAAAGCATTCAGGAAGATATTCACAATACTGATCCGAAAGGGTGTATTGCCATCTCCCAAAGCGTAAAATACTCGTACCAAGACATCGCGCCCTAAGTAGAAAAACATCCCGATGCCGTAAGCAACGAGTAATGAGGCAACCAGTTGGGACGCTTCAGACTTAAAGGCTCCGCGTTCGTAAATCACCCTGACAATTGGTACAGCCAACGCGATCGCTAAAGCACCGAGAGGCAGCATGGTAAGCGCCGTCAAGAATAATCCTTGACGAATCCGCGCCTTGAGTTCAGTCCAATTTTCAGGAGCCGCTAAGCGAGAAAATAAGGGGAACAGCGGCACTAAAATGACATTGGAAATAATTCCCAGTGGCGTTTGTACTAACAACCCTGCATAGTTGATCGCCGCCGCCGCACCTTGAATGGAAGAGGCAAAATATAAATCGGTGTAGAGGTTAATTTGCAACATCCCGGATGAGAGACTCGCCGGCCCCATCACTCTGAGAACTTCATCGACTCCCGGCAATTTCCAGTTGAATCGCAGACGTAACTTGCCCAAACCCGCTCGCCACTGGACACCAAGCTGCACTAACCACTGCAAGATTGCGCCACTCAATGTTCCCCACGCCAACACCTTTCCACCTAGTAAAACGTTTTCAGGGGCAGTAATACTCTCACCAAGTCCCAACGCTAAAATTGCAATGCCGCCAATGACGGTAATACTAGAAAATAAAGGACTAACCGAGGGAAGCCAGTACATATCAGCAGCATTGAGCGTACCAAAGCCGATACCGATAAAGCCAGCAAGCATCGCCATTGGAGCCATAATCTGAAGCTGTGAAATTGCGATCGCACGGGCTTGCTGACTTAATTCTGGCCCTACCAAGTCGATAAAAAATCCTGCACCCAGAATTAGAAAGATCGAGACAACAAGTAGTATCGCGCCCACAAGCGTAGTAATCGTTTCGACAATCGGAGCGGCTTCTGATTTGTCGCGCTTGGCAAGTACACTAACAATCGCACTGTGAAACGGGCCATTAATGCCACCCAGTAAAATCAACAAAAAGCCAGGAATGACATAGGCAAAACTGTAAGCATCAAAAGCCGGCCCAACCCCAAAGGCAGCCGCGATTACCTGTTGACGCACTAATCCAAATACTTTACTAATCAGCGTGGCAACTGCCACAATCCCGGCAATGCCAGCCAAGGAGCGAGAAGGCTTCTGCGGATTCGACACAAATTGTTAGTACTTTACTTCAGTAACACATCATATTCATTTAATCCTGAGTTGGGTGTTACCCTTCAGGTAAGATGCGCTAAATTGTTTTCCTATCCTGCCAAAGATACGTTAAATTTGGGTTCTCTAGTGCAACCAGTAGACTGACACAAGCCTGTGACGGGGAGATGTGGAGAAGGGCAGATGGTTTAACGGCTATCTAGCCATTGTAGAAACTATGCAATTGGGAGACGCGGCAGCTTAGCACTTTGCGATCGCGATCATATCGGCAAGCCGAAATAGCTGAGATAGTACCCTAAAAATAAGATAAAGCTGTAATACCGATAGGACTTACCCGAATTGCTCGTTTAGACACTATTCGTACTCAGGTGGCAGTGTCCATCCTACAGGTAGAGTTTCTGCGTAAGTCCCGACCAAGAAAGCGACACAAGTGTTTGGAAAAGCACTACATGAGGAGAACTAGCTTGAACGTGGATACCTTTATCAGGCAAATACAGGATATACAACAGCGTCTTGCTCAAATTCGAGGACGCACGAATGAAGCACCGACGCAACAGCAAATCCCCCCTAAGGCTACTAACTTTCAAGCTGCAAGTGTTGATAATCCAGGGCAAACGCTAACTTTGACACAGCAACAGCTAGAAATAATGGTGGCAGCATTCCAGGAACTAAATGCCACCCTTGAAGAACTGCAAACCACTAACGAAGAACTCTCCTCCTCAAACTTAGAGCTACAGCAAGCCAATGAGCGCTTTCACTTGGCAACTAATGCCATCAATTGCATTATCTTCGACTGGGATATCAAGAACTGTCTAGTACACAGAACACAGGGACTTGTAAATGTTTTAGGCTATCGTCCTGAAGAAGCGGAACCTAGCCTCGGTTGGTGGACAAGTCGCATCCATCCAGATGATCGACAACGGGTGAATCAGGAAATTTCTCAGGCTTTGGCGGGTAGCAGAGATTTTAGTACTGAATATCGGATTTTGAACAAAGATAATCAGTACCTGTATGTCTGGGATAGAGGCAAAATTCTTAGAGATGCAGCGGGACAGGCGGTGCGCGTCGTTGGCAACACACTGAATATTACTCCTCGTAAGCAAGCACAAATCGCCCAGTCCGAGAGTGAAGAGCGTTTATCTGCTATTGCTGCCAATATCCCCGGTTCGGTTTATCGCGCTGTGCAGCATCCTGACGGGAGGATGTCTTTACCCTATATCAGCGCTGGAGTGCAGAAACTTACAGGGTTAGCGCCAGATGATCTGATAGAAGCACCGGAGCGATTATTCGCCACAATTCACCCGGATGATCGATCTCACTGCGATCAAGTCATGAAATTGGGTTACGAAACGCTTCAGTCAGTTCAGCATGAGTTTCGCCTCATCACGACATCGGGTGAAGTGAAATGGATTCAAGATAGTGCTTGCTATTTCCAACGAGAGAATGGTGATGTGGTTGCAGATGGCGTAACACTCGATATTACAGAGCGAAAACATTCAGAACTATTACTACGTGAGAGTGAACAGCGCCTTCTAACGATTTTAGATAGCTCACCCACCAACGTTTATTTAAAAGATTTGCAAGGAAAATACCTGCTGTTTAACCAGGAATGCGAAAAAACACTACGCCTCAAGCGAGAGCAGGTAATTGGCAAAACGGACTACGAATTTTTACCAGAAGCGATCGCTCAGCCTTTAGTCACTAATGATCAAGAGGTACTTAGAACCCTAACCCCTCTAACACGAGAGGAAATACTACCTGGGGGGGATGGCATCCAAACCTTTATCAGTGTGAAATTTCCACTGCTTGATACGGCTGGTGTTCCTTATGCAATTTGTGGGATGTCCACTGATATTAGCGATCGCAAAAAAGCAGAACAAGCTCTACAACAACTCAATCAAGAGCTAGAAGAGCGAGTCAAAGAACGAACTGAATCTCTAGAACAGAGAAATCAGCAACTTCTAAGTAAGATTGCTGAACATCAACAAACCCTTGAGGCATTAGGGCAGAGTAAACAACGGTTCTCACAACTTGTCGCTAATGTGCCAGGAATAATCTACCAATTCCTCCGGCAAACTGATGGCTCCATGTCTTTCCCATACATCAGTTCTGGATGCCGTGAAATTTTTGAATTAGAGCCGGAATTGATTCAGGACGATGCAATGGCTCTAATTAAATTGATTCACCCAGATGACAGTGTAAGTTTTGAGGAATCTGTTGTTACATCCATTACAACCTTGCAGCCTTGGAAGTGGGAAGGACGGTTTCTTACAGCTTCAGGAAAAGTCATCTGGCTATCTGGTGCTTCTCGTCCCCAGCAACAAGCGAACGGAGATATTCTTTGGGATGGCTTGCTGATGGATATTACTGAGCGCAAGCACATTGAAGCGGCGTTACGTCAGAGTGAGGAGCGCTTCCACCAGATTACAGAAAATATTAATCAAGTTTTCTGGATCATTACTCCAGATTTGAGCCAGACACTCTACGTGAGTCCTGCTTATGAAAAAATTTGGGGTAAAAGCTGCGCTTCGCTGTATGAAAATCCTAGAGATTGGACAGCCAGCGTCTATCCAGAGGATCGGGAGTATTTAAGAAATAGTCTTAGTAGACAACTTCGGGAAGCATACGACATCCAGTATCGAATTGTACAACCGAATGGTGCAATTCGTTGGGTACGCGATCGCGGTTTTCCAGTTTGGGATGAGACAGGGAAAATTCAACGACTTGTCGGGTTTGCTGAGGATATCACTGAGCGTAAGCAAGTTGATGAAGCTCTCTCGATTAGCGAAGAACGCTTTCGTACTGCCGTCGAGACGATGCTTGATTGTTTTGGGATTTATACAAGCATTCGTGACGAATCAGGACAAATCCAAGATTTCCGAACCGAATATCTCAATCCCGCTGCTTGTGAAAGTGACAGGGTAGTGATGGAAGAGGTAATTGGCAAAAGGCTTTGTGAGTTGCTTCCCAATCACCGCGAATCAGGATTGTTTGACGAGTACGCAACAGTGGTAGAAACAGGCAACCCGTTAATCAAGGAAGACCTAATTTATGAAGACACTTATGGAGAAGCGAAACTAAGTAGAGCTTACGATGTCCGGATTGCTAAACTTGGTGACGGTTTTGCCGCTGTCTGGCGAGATATTACAGAGCGTAAACAGGCAGATGATGCTTTGCGAGAGAGTGAACAGCGGTTCCGTCAACTAGCAGAAAATATTAATCAAGTCTTCTGGATGGGTTCTCTTCAACCGTTGAAAATCGTTTACGTCAGCCCAGCTTACGAAGTAATTTGGGAGCGTACTTGCGAAAGCTTGTATCAAAATCCAACGTCTTGGTTAGATGCTGTTCATCCACAGGATTACGATTACGTTTTTGCGGCTGTTCAGAAACAGGCTGAAGGAAATTATGACATTGAGTATCGAATTATAAGGTCTGATGGGTCAATTCGATGGATACGCGATCGCGTAACTTCTATCCGTGACGAACAAGGGTTAGTGTACCGCTTAGCTGGCATTGCCGAAGACATTACAGAGCAAAAACAGAGGGCAGTAGAAATTAACAACGCCCTCCAAAAAGAACGGGAACTCAGTGAACTCAAATCAAGCTTTGTTGCAATGACAAGTCATGAGTTTCGTACTCCTCTAGCAACCATTCAATCCTCGGCTGAACTATTAGAACGCTATCAACAAAAGTTGTCAGCAGACAAACAAGTAATACATCTCAAACGTATTCAAATGGGTGTTGAACGCATGACTCAGATGTTGAATGACATTCTGATCATCTCAGAGGTCGAAGCGGGGAAACTGGAATTCAACCCACAACCGCTGAACTTAGTAAAATTTTGTCGTGATCTGGTAGAAGACCTACAACTTTCAGCCAAAAAACAACAGCTAATCATCTTCACTCATCAAGGCGACTGTCAAGAACAAGACGCAGCTTCTCCAGAAAGTAAAGACTTGGATAACGTTCAACACGAAAAGGCAGAAGGCAGAGGGCAAACGGCAGAAGGGATTTATCCCAATGCATTCTTCACGAGCATAGGAGCGACGGATTGTAGCCAAGGGGTTCAATGCCCTTCTGAACAGAACATAAAGCCCTCTGCCTCCCTTCCTCTGCCTTCTCGTGAATATCGACTAGATGAAAAATTGCTACGACAGATTCTTAGCAATCTACTTTCAAATGCCCTGAAATATTCTCCTGCTGATAGCACTGTTCAGTTTAATCTTTCATTCCTGCACAACAAAGCAATCTTCCGAATTGAAGACCAAGGGATTGGGATTCCGCAGGAAGACCTATCTCGCTTATTTGAATCGTTCCATCGGGCTACCAATGTTGGAACAATTCAAGGTACAGGGTTAGGTTTAGCGATTGTCAAACAGTGCGTGAACTTGCACGGAGGAGAAATCACTGTTGAGAGTGAAGTGAATCAAGGTACTACATTCACGGTAAGACTACCTTTAAATCACTAAACATCAATATATGTTGTTTTCTGAATTAAAACTTAGTAAAAGAAAATTAGTGACTTCTCCGGATAAGGTAACTTAACATTAGATAGTTGGTAGTGATGCTAAATTCATTTCAGTAAGAGTGCTTCACCTTGAAGGCGCTATAGCGTAGCGCTAGCCTAGCCCTTGTCGAAAACTAGAGTAGACACTTCGTTGTGACAAACGCTAGGGTAATGGCTGTGAGAATTATCAATTGAGCGCTTCAAAGGGAATCTTAGGCGAAAAACAGTTAGCCTAAATCTACAAGTTGAATGGGTTTATTGCTTATTCCTGTTTCTATTTATCAAAGGGTGTCCAGTAATGATAAAAGCTATTCACGTAGAATTATCCCTAAAAGAATGGATACTGAATCTTTCTACGCAGAGCTACCTGTTTTAGATAACTTCCTGGATATTACTACTTCCAAAAACTTTAAATCTGTACCCAACGATTGGTATGTAATAATTACTGACATTATTGGTTCTACTAAAGCAATAGAATCAGGGAAATATAAAGCTGTCAACCTGATTGGAGCTTGTTCTATCGTTGCGGTCTTAAATATAGCTGAAAACCTAAAAATCCCCTTTGTATTCGGTGGTGATGGTGCAGCAATCTTGATTCCACCTTCCCTATTTATTAAAAGCAAATATGCTCTTTTAGCAACACGTCATCGGGCAAAACTAGAATTTAATATGGATTTGCGGGTAGGAGCAGTTCCTGTTGTAGATTTGCTCAAAGCAAACTATGAAATCAAAGTCGCTAAACTGAGAGTTTCTGAAAACTATTACCAAGCTGCTTTTACGGGCGACGGTTTGAGCTACGCTACTCAATTGATCAAACACCCAGAAACAGCTAGTCTTTACAACTACTATGAACCTCCCAATCCGAATATAAAAGTAGATTTCTCTGGTTTAGAATGTCGTTGGCAGGATATTCCCAGCAAACACGCAGAAACTGTGAGTTTAATTGTTAAAGCCATATCTGAAGATAACGAAGTCAACAATAAAGTTTATCGAGAAGTTATCAAAAAAATTCAAGCCATATATGGCAGAGAAGAGACTTTACATCCAATTGCAAAAAAATACCTTAAGCTTGCTTTTAGTTATAATTCCTTACAAGCAGAAACTAGACTAAGGGCGAAAAGTAATAATTTCTGGCATCAACTAATTTACTTTCAAAAAATAAGATTAGAGAACATCTTGGGTTGGATTTTGATGACGTTTAAAGTTCAGTTACAAGATGTTGATTGGGGATTTTATAAGGAAGGTGTTCTTGCTGCAACGGATTATAAAAAGTTTGATGATATGTTACGAATGATTATTTCTGGAAACCAGGAGCAACGAGAAAAATTGGTCAGCTATTTGGAGAAAAAATACAGAAATGGCAATTTGGTGTATGGGCTACACTCTTCAGATCGGGTACTAATGACCTGTCTCGTATTTGAGCGTAATGGACGCCAAGTACATTTTGTTGATGGTGCAGATGGTGGCTATGCCACAGCGGCTAAGTCGATGAAGCAACGCATTAACAGCAAGCAACCATCTACGGGTGTATTCTTGTGATTGAGAATTAGATTTATCGTTTAAGCTACCTTACACCTGAGAGATGATTCAGGTCAATAACCCGGAACCCCTTTGGGTTGGTATCAACACCGCGCTTCCAAATCGAATTATCAAGTTAGCCTTGGAGCAAAAGCGATTTCCTGAGTTAGCCAATTTGCTTCAACGATAGTGTCACAAGGACGAAAACCTTAAAAATTTGGGTGTGATATAACCCAGATAGCCTAAAAGGGCTTAAACCAAAAGGACTCCTTACTAATGACCCAGCAAATCCGGGGAATGTTTGTCTGTCTGTTACTGTTGAGTACCATTGTTGGCTGCGGGAAGACAACGCCTGAGGCGACCACAACACCTCAAAGCAATCAAGGGAGGACAACATCTCAATCACAGACAGCCCCTCAAGACGGCTGGAAAGAAATTGCTGGACAAGGAGTTACGTTGTCGCTACCCGCTAACTATGAGGGCGGCAACCCTAGTACTGACATTGATGAAATTACTCAAAAGTTAAAAGCGATCGCACCTAGTTATGCTCAGAGTATGGAGGTGATTAAACAAAACCCGGAGGCGATCGCGTTACTCGCCTTTGACCCGCAAAGTGGTAAATCGGGATTTCTGACGAACGTCAACATTACCAAGGAAGACGTTCCTCAGGACGTGACGGTTGAACAATACCTGAAAGCGGCTAGCCAACAGATTGCTAATCAGTATAAGGTTCTAGAGCAAAAGGTCGTGCCTCTCGATCAGTATCAAGCTGGACGAATTACGGCAGAAGCAAAGGCTGGAGAAATAACCATTAAACAGCTATTCTATGCTGTAAAAAATGATAAGAAGTTTTGGTTGGTAATGTATTCCACCACTAGCGCTGAATTTGACCAGCGTTTGCCCAATTTTGAACAAAGCATTCGTACCTTTAAAGTTTCTCAATAGGATAGAAAACAGGGGGTTAGGGATGAGGTCAACGTGCAGCTAAAGCAGGTCATCATTGTTCACAAAGCCGGAGATTCCCAAGGTCGCGCTTGGGCAGAAAAATGCGCTCGGCAACTAGAAAAACGTCATTGCCACGTTTTAATCGGACCGAGTGGCGCAAAGGATAATCCTTACCCAGTTTTTTTAGCCTCCGCCATGGATCAGATTGATTTGGCGATTGTTCTGGGTGGTGACGGCACGGCACTAGCTGCCGCAAGACATCTTGCGCCAGAAAGAATCCCAATCTTAGCCGTGAATGTCGGGGGACATCTGGGATTTTTGACAGAACCGCTAGAGAAATTTACAGACACTGAACTTGTTTGGGATCGACTCCAGGAAGACCGTTATGCACTCCAACGGCGGATGATGGTGCAAGCAACTGTATTTGAGGGCGATCCACGTAGTGCAAGATCTACTTCACCCACCAATCTGGAACCTGTAAGCGATCGCTTCCTCGCACTCAATGAAATGTGCATCAAACCCGCCTCCGCTGATCGCATGATTACCTCTTTTCTTGAGATGGAAATCGATGGGGAAGTTGTCGATCAGTATCAGGGAGATGGGCTAATTATCGCTACCCCTACTGGATCAACGTGCTACACCATTTCTGCCAACGGACCAATTTTGCACGATGGGATGGAAGCCCTCATCGTAACGCCGATTTGCCCCTTGAGCCTCTCTAGCCGTCCAATTGTCCTACCTGCTGGTTCCGTCGTTAGTGTCTGGCCGTTGGCTGACTATGAGTTGAATACAAAACTCTGGATGGATGGTGTCCTGGCAACCTCCATCTGGCCCGGACAACGAGTAGATGTTCGGATGGCGAATTGCTACGCAAAGTTTATTATCTTGCGAGAAAGTTATTCCTATTACCAAACATTACGGGAAAAGCTGCAATGGGCTGGTGCAAGAATCCATTACAGCAACAATCATCGCAACTAAGGAGTTCAGGAGTTCAGCGCTTTTTAAGATTGGGTTTCGTGCCTCAACCCAACCTACGTCTGTAGCAGTTCCCAGTTAAATGAGGTACAGTTAAAAGCTGTGAAACAGCACTACTAGTCAGGAAAACAAAAAAGCTGATGGCTGATAGCTGAGGGCTAACTGCTATATATTCAAGATGCAACCAAAAGGCACATCAGCTGAGAACGTTCTAATCAAGTGCTCTAATTGCGCCATAGCTGTTGATGGAATACTCAATCTGCAACAGCAAGCGTTCTTTACTCGTTGGCAACGTCCCCTTGTGGAAGCAGGTCGAATCCTCAGCAAAACCTAAACCGGCTTCTCCACAAATCGCTACCACCTTATCTGCACCATAGCAAGAAACAATCTCTTGGTCATCCTTGCTCGCACAGCGCATACCTAGCAGTTGGTGGAAAAACTTCTTATTCTTGTGAGTGCCCCGAATCAAGATATGAGGACCTGCTGAAAGATCGACATCTGTTAAATAAAAGAAAAACTTGATGAACCGATAGTCATCCAGGTCATAGTGATACACCTGCGCCGCCTTTAGCTGGTCATTGAATGTGGCTTCTACCGGAAAACTCCACCACAACTCTGTCGCCATGTGTACCGGAGGCGCACCTAAAAACTTCGCTGCGATCGCTAATAGTGTTGGGTCAGTTTCCAGACGCTTAACCACCTCACACTTTTTCAAGTTGTGCAAATAGCTTCCTAAACGAATTTGTTGACCCAACTCTGCTTGGGCTTTTTCTTTCTCAGGGTAATAAAAGCCGAGTTTTGAGTCTCTATTAGCAAAGCAAAGTGTTGAGTCAGCAAAATCCCGAATTTCCTTCACAACGCTGGGAGGAAGATTTACTCCAATACCATAACTATCCGTTTTGATGCCAGATACTACCGCATCCACATCGACATTTTGAAATACGGTAGGCTGTTCCTGACTCAGTTGATAGGTATTCTCTGTTCGTTGGAAAAGTAAACTAATGGCATTGCGAATTAGCTCAAACCGACCAATTTTACGCAGCCAAAACAATCCCGGCTTTTCTACAAGACACTGATAATTTTTCTTGCAGTAATCAGAGAGCTTCGATAATAAATTGGGATATGTTTGAACTACAGTCGTCATTTGTTTTGAACTTTCTTCCATTTATTCACGTGTTAGCAAGCAACTCATCACAATTCAGCAGAAGCGCTTGAACCGCTTCTGCTACATAGCTAAATATTGCTTTCGATAAGCCTTAATTTTCCGTACTGACTACTACATACTTTTAGACTCAAGTGCAAACAATCGTTGACAAGAAACGGGTAGGGCTTACGTGTTAGTTGTTAAGCTCTTTGAACCTCTTGTACATCATAATCTAGATGTAGAAGCATCTGCCAATAGATAGGCATTTGTTTTACTTATTCTTTATAGCTATCTTATTTCTTTGAGGAAATGATAAAGTTTTGAAGCTTGATTATTATCAAAGATTAAAAAAAGCTGAATAAGTGGTTGGATAGTCCAGCCATAGCACCCCAGCCTTATAAGAGCAAATTGAGTTCTTGATACGGCAAGCATGGTACCCACATCTTGCTAAGACTCAAAAGGGCCGTAAGGCTTATTATAATTCCTAGACTTTTCTCCTATTTTGGATAAAACCTCATCTAAACTTCTCTTTAATTTTCCTTTTTTTCTGACCCTGCTGGCTCCGCAAAATCACTTAAATTATGTACGATGACTGGCTGGTCTTAAAGGTGTGTCTTTTCGAGTAACAACAGCATTCCTACCCTTGTAAGTGCGATCGCTTTCACCCTGCAAAACGTGGATTAACAAGCTGACTCAAGGGTTCAGGATTTTCAACCTCGTTCAAACAGAAGGCGTAGCTAGTACCTCCTGGTTAGAACCAAAGTAAAGGCAGCTTAATTCTTCAAGGGAAATATCATTATTGGCTTGCGGATTACGGAAGTAGGGATGGATTGGCAGGAGAGAAGCCGGACGGCGTTCTGTCGGCGAGGACACAATCTCCTCGATCAGGGTCAAGTAATTCTCAGCAGTACTCTCCCAGGTGTAAGAGGTCAACACCCTCTCCCTTCCAGCTTCGGCAAAATAATCCCATTCCTGACCATCACAGATCAACCGCTCCAAGCCCTGTGCAATATCAGCAGGGTCTTGTGGGTCAACCAGTACACCATATTCCTCATCTCCCTCTCGCAGGCTCTCGCTGGGGCCACCATTCTGAGTTGCGACCACAGGTAAACCCGTTGCTGCCGCTTCTAAGGGAGCCAGACCAAAGGGTTCATAGAGTGCAGTTAGCGCAAATACCGAGCGGCGTTGACGCATAAACCGATAGGTCGCCGCCAGTCCCTCTTGCCCTTGATCAGATAAGCCAAAAGCACTGATCTTGCCCCATAAGTTATTTTCTTGCACCACTTCGCGGATGGGGACTAAGACGCCTTGTTCGGCTAGCTCATTATCAGCCTCCTCGCGTAGTGGATCGTCTAGTCCACCTGTAAGTATTACTAAGTTGGCTCGTTCTTGAAGCGTCTGGCTCATTGCATAGGCTTGCACTAACCCCAAGATGTTTTTCTTGGGAGCTAATCGGCTGGCAGCCAGGATAGCTGGTAAATCTCGCCGTTCCTCAGCAATATCTCGTGCCAATCGCTCCTCAATGAGTTGGTAGGTAGCTTCTTCATCTTCGGAGCGGGTTTCTGAACTGAAGAGGGAAGAGTCTGCTCCTGGCGGAATCACAGTAAAGCAGTTGTCGTTATTGACATCCACTGCGCCATGATAGACAGGATGAGAGTATTGCTCAAAGCGTTCCTGTTGTGTACTGGTGATATTGACAGCCGAGCGATTCATGCTCAAGCGTTCAGCTACGATGCGGTATTTGAAGTGAAATTGCTCGTCTATTTCAGCCAAATTCTCTGGAGTGGGTTCCAATTTGTCCAGCTTTTGTGCGCCGAGAGAATGACCCGTAAATGTGAAGGGTATGCCTGTCTCGTCCTCAATTAGAACAGCGGATAGTCCGCCATCGGCATAGTGGGCGGTCATGGCATCGGGTAAACCACCCTCCTCTCGATAAAATTTCAGGATGTTAGGCACCCAATCGGTGACTAGATGCGACCAAAGCAACTCTTTTGGGAGGAATTCTTTTGGTCCTGCTGGCAAGCGGATGATGCGGACGTTGTCCACGCCGGGATAAGCGTCAAACGGATCAGCAAATTCTGGCCACTCCGGATCGATGATTTGGCGGGTGAGAATATCAACTTTGTGACCCTTTTGAGCCATCGCTAGGGCAACTTCCCTAACATAGATTAGCTGACCACCAAAATCCGGATGTCCCGTTAGATGACTATTACTTGAATCAAAATTGCCCTGAGGGTTAAGAAATCCAATGTGCATCGTCTGATTCCTAAGAAAGCTTCATGTGAGTGAGCTAGAGAATTCTGCCTGAAGACGCACAGGAACAATGAAAGCGAACATATCCAGAATTAGTACTGGCAGTAAGGCTTTCATGAGTGCCATTAAAAGTTTAAGATAGAGAGCTTTTATGGGTTCCCTTCGGTTGAGACCCAGCCGGATTCAAGCATTTTCCTATTGCTTAGGTTAATCGCTACTAGAGAGTCCTCACATATACCGGATGACATAAAGCGATCGCTAATCCTTAGGTTCCTGAATGATTACACCACGATTAAGCGATTAAAATGCACATCAGCTTAGTATCCTCAGTAATCGTTGTCATGTTGGCAAGGATGGCGTTCGCTCAATAGTCGCTATTAGGATTGAGCAAGCGCAAAGTACAACTAACTCAACACGCTCAACCTATACACAGACAATCCCATGACTGAATACAAACAAACTCCAGAAAATAGCTCTCTATCCCTGTCTACCCCTCCATTGGTTACTAACACATCGGAGGCTGATGCCATCCTTACGAATGCGATCAAACACGTTTGCGAAGAGACTGAATGGGAATATGGTGAAGTCTGGATTCCCGAAGCGGACAACACAATCCTACAACTGAGTCCAGCCTGGTATATCACTACACGGGTAGACAGCGATCGCCACCTTGCCTGGAAGCAGTTTCGGTGCTGTAGTGAGGAGTTTGTCTTATATCCAGGTGAGGGATTACCGGGACGAGTTTTTTCAGCTCAACAACCAGAATGGATTGCTGATGTCTCGATTCAGTCAGAATTCTACTTTTTACGGAATCAGATTGCCAAAGCGTTTGGGGTTAAATCAGCCTTGGGTGTGCCTGTAGTTGAGGGACACCTACAAATTGTTCTCGTTTTTTTCATGTCAAAGATTTGGGATGAGAACAAGCAAGTGATTGCCTCCACCGAGGCTTTCGCCGAGCAACTTAAACCATTACTGCCAAGTCTGAACTGAAGCAACGAAATGTAGAACGTTTTTAAAAGCGTAAGGAATGCGATCGCCAATCGCTTTGGTACCAACCGCTACGACAATATGGAGGTCATTCTGACTAATCGAGTATGTTAAAACCGATGATATTACCCTAATCCGCAAGGACGGGTGTGACGTTAGACTACTCATCAACGGATTTCGCAAGCTAGTTAGGAGGATTTAGGAGATGACTCAGGGTTCCGTCAATCAGCTTGGCGAAATTATCCCTCAAACGCTCAACGCATATGCTCCCAATGTGTTTCCAGAATTTCATCAAACGCTGCAAACACACTTTCCAGGGGCAATACCGATGAGTAAGTACATGAGAAAAACTTTCCAAAGCTTGAGTACCTACGGTTTTTGTGACGAAAACACGATGGGAATGATCGCAATCTGTCGGGATGAAATCGCTGAACCGCTATTCATTGAAGTCATTCGATATTGGGGGAAAACTTTTAATTGTTGCAGCTTAGCTGGGTTTGTCATGATGGGAAAAACCGGGTTAGCCGCCGCAACAGACCATACCCCGATCGTTGATGGTCTGCGTCGTTTTACCTTCTATGCTATGCCTCATGTCGCCATTTCTAGACATGGCGATATTGGCAAGGTCTATCGAGATGGCGTTCAAAAAGTTTCCCATGCTTGTGGAGCATTAGAAACGGTTGTCAAGGAGTTAGCATCAGGTCACCTGAAACTCGAAATGGATATGCAGGATATTGAACAAACGATTATCCGGCAGAAGATTCTTTCAACCCTTACTTATGGAGACAAGCCCGATTTGATAGAAATTACCAAATTGGCATCTCGAATTATTTCCAACGATGTCGAAAACCTTTTAAATACCCTAGACTCGTCCGTCTTTAATTATGCTGTCATGACCGGAATTCAAATTCACGGACCCCTAGACACTCACTGGATCTACCCGCAAGATTTTTATGTCGTTGGAGCGGATATTTCTGAAGGAAAGGAACATATTAAAGTGTTTCAGTAGAGACAAGATTAAATAAGGCAATGGCAACGCGATCGCTACTCGCAATACCTGTACGCTAAATCTCAAATCTTCAGCTCGGATAGTTGGTTCATTGGCTTTAGCTTTAGCCCTAGCTCTGTGTCTTGGTTAAGGCGCGTAGGTGGTAGGTTTTAAGGGAAAAGTTATAGCCCTCTCCTGGGAAAGATTAGGGTTGTGGGTAGATTTTGGCTGACAAGGCATACCTGTAGACCTACAACCTAACACCTAAAACCTGTCACTTTGACAGGGGCAGCTTTAGCCCTAGTCACTGATGTTTGGTTCCATATCACAAAAGTTTCGCTTATTGTTGCTTGTGTAACATTTTTTTAGACTTGCGTCTTCTAGATTAACAATAAAGCTTCAACTCAATAGGAGGCTTGATATGGGCTTGATCAGGAGCATTGAGATTCGGCAGCTAGAGTCGATCAAAGGAGGAATGTCTCAGTTCTACACTCCTCAAGCTAGTCACGAGACAATGCTGGTACAGATTCCACCAGGAACAGTGGATGATTTGTTTGTACACAGATTTCAGACAGACCAATTATTGGTTGTGCGGGCAAGCTTTGTGCTGGTGGTGTTACAAAACCGTCATTACCAGTACATTCCCCTGTATGAAGAGCAGCCAATGGTAGTCAAAATCCCTCATGGTGTTCCTCATGGAGCGATTAACTTGAGTGCAGAACCCTGTGTGCTGGTGAATGCCGTATTACGCCATGGTGCGGCTCATGAGCGAGATTATCAACCCCTGAAACGACCCTTCCCTTACGATTTAGAAGCCGCTCAGGCAACGCTGAAGGAAGAATTTATAGCGGGTGCTATCGGCTAGACCAGCTTGCCCCAGGTTCCCTTACCTCTTTCGCGAAAAGATGGGTGAAAACATTTTGAAGGGAGTATGGAAGAGTTGAAACATGCGATCGCGCTTGCAAATCAAGCATTTGTGGCACTTGTAAAATCAACTACACCACCTAGGTTTCATCAAGCTTAGAAGAATTTATCAAAAAAAGTTCTTAGGTTCCTGTTTGATGGGGCATACATGACCTAGCGTAAGAGTAGATTAGCTCTTATACCAGTACCCCATGCCATTGATAATCCTGGTTGCAGATGACAACCTGGGAACTCGTCTTTCTGTTAGCGATTACCTGGAAATCTCAGGCTACTCAGTCGTCGCGGCTGAGGATGGTCAGGAGGCGTTGTCTCTGATTGACAAGTATCATCCTCACTTGATTGTTACAGACATCAATATGCCGAAAATAGACGGATATGAGCTGGTCCGAAGAGTTCGTCAAAAGCCAGCATTCCGTCTGTTACCTGTGGTGTTCTTGACCGAGAGAAACACTACAGAGGAACGGATTCGCGGTTACCAGTTAGGGTGCGACTTGTATCTACCCAAGCCTTTTGAGATGCAGGAATTGGGTGCGGTGATTCGCAATCTTTTGGAGAGAGGGCAGATGATGCAGGCGGAGTTACGATTCTCCTCGCCAGAAGTAACACCTGAGTCTGAACCGTCACACCAAGTACAGACAAGTCCCAGTAAGCTGAGCGCTTCTAGACCGAATAGTTTTGGTATAAGCGATCGAGAACAGGAAGTCTTGGATTTACTCACAACAGGTTTATCCAATGTTGAAATCGGCAACAAGCTGCACCTGAGCCATCGTACTGTCGAAAAACATGTCAGTAAGCTCTTGAGCAAAACAGCAACCAGTAATCGAGCCGAGCTAGTACGATTTGCCCTAGAAAACCATTTAGTAGAATAAGTCTCAGGACTCTTGAAATAGGTAAAGAGTTTTGCTAGCTAATTTCATTGGCTAACACCAACCCTAGTTACAAAAAACTCTGCTACTCAATGTTGCTGCAACCTCTGCTCAACCAGATTTCCAAGAGTTCTGGAAAAATCCCCCTCCGGGTTTTCCTCGTCGTCCCGTTTGTCCTCCAGACTGTTGCTGCTGTGGGACTGACAGGGTGGTTTTCTTTACGCAATGGGCAGCAAGCCGTTAACGATGTTGCTAACCAACTGGGCAGTGAAATTACCGCTCGGATTGACCAAAACCTGCGTACTTACCTTGCTACCCCGCATCAGATTAATCAGATCAACGCAGCGGCTATCAGTCTTGGTCAACTCAATATCCGAGACTTAGCAGGATGGGAACGTCAATTCTTTCGTCATCTTCCGATATTTAATAGCCTGTATAGCATTACGCTGGGTAACGAGCAAAAAGAATTCATTGGGGTAGAAACTCGCGAACAGGGCTTACTCGTAGTAATGCACTCGGATAAGACTACGGGGTATAACCTGCGTACCTATGTTGCCAACAACAAAGGCGATCGCTTAAGACTTCTTAGCCTCACTAAAAACTACGACTCGCGAGTTCGCCCTTGGTATAAAGCCGCTGTGAATGCGAAGAAACCCGCTTGGAGTCAGGTTTTTCCCCAATTCAGTACGAAAGGACTCAACATTGCGGCGGTTCAGCCCATTTATGACAAGCAGAATAAGCTACAGGGAGTAGTCAGTATCGGCGTACACCTCTCGAAAGTCGGTGACTTTCTGCAAAGTCTAAAAATTGGTAAAACTGGACAGGCTTTTATTATCGAGCGGTCAGGGCTGTTGGTGGCAACCTCGACGACTGAACCGCTATTCCGCATCAACAACGATAAACAGGAACGGCTCAACGCGGTTGATAGCAGTAACCTTTTAACTCAAGCGACGGCTAAATATTTGTTAGCCAAATTTGGCAATTTCAATCAAATTAAAGATTCCCAGCCTCTTGAATTTGATATTGACGGCAAGCGGCAATTTGTACAAGTCCTACCCTTACTCGATAACAAAGGCTTGGACTGGCTGATTGTGGTGGTAGTGCCAGAATCAGACTTTATGGAGCGCATTGAGGCAAACACTCGCTGGACAATTTTGCTGTGTCTCGGTGCCTTGGGACTCGCAACTCTATTAGGCATACTGACTTCCCGTTGGATCGTCCAGCCAATCCTACGGATGAGTAAGGCAGCAAAAGCGCTCTCTCAAGGGCAATGGGAGCAAACCGTACCTGTAGAACGCGCTGATGAACTAGCGGTACTGGCCAGCGCCTTCAACCAAATGGCACTGCAACTGCAAGAATCTTTTGCTGCTCTAGAACAGCGCAATCAAGAGCTAGAAAGTCGAGTTGAAGAGCGTACTGCCCACCTGCAAACTGTTAATGAGCAACTGCGAGTTGAAATTGTCGAACGCACACAAGTGGAGATGGCGCTACGAGAATCAGAAACCCAGTTACAGCAGGCAAAAGAGGCAGCTGAAGCCGCTAATCGTGCGAAAAGTGAATTTCTTGCGAATATCAGCCACGAACTGAGAACCCCACTCAACGGGATTTTGGGCTATGCACAAATCCTCAAGCGTGAAAAAAGCCTGATGCCCCAACAGCAGGATGGGCTAGTGATGATTCAACAGTGTGGTGAACATCTGTTGACCTTGATTAATGATATTTTGGATATCTCAAAAATCGAAGCCCGGAAAATGGAACTCCAGCCAAGTAATTTTCATTTTCCCGAATTCTTGGGTGGCATTGTTGAACTCTTCCGAATGCGATCGCAACAGCAGGGAATCGCTTTTATCTACGAAAGCCTTTCGCCTCTCCCAACTGGTGTATGGGGTGATGAAAAACGCTTGCGGCAAGTTTTGATTAATTTACTCGGTAATGCCGTCAAGTTTACTGAAAACGGTGGAGTCGCGTTCAAAGTTGGTGTGGTTGAGGAACCAACTCAGCCAAACTCAGCGCCTACAACTAGTGAAACCTACAGAATACGGTTTCAGGTGGAAGACACAGGAATTGGCATTCCTCCAGAGAAATTAACAGAAATCTTTTTACCCTTCCAGCAAGTAGGCAATCACAATCAATGGATCGAGGGAACTGGACTCGGTTTGCCAATCAGCAGCAAGCTCGTCAAGATGATGGGCGGTGAACTTCAAGTCAAAAGTATCTTAGGTTCTGGAAGTATATTTTTCTTTGAAATCAATTTACCGAAAGTGACAGAGTGGACTAATTCCTCCACAATTGATGCGCCGATGATGAGTGGTTTTAAAGGTGAGAAGCGCAAGGTGTTAGTCGTGGATGATAAATGGCAAAATCGTTCTGTTCTACTCAACTTGCTATCACCTTTGGGCTTTGAAGTGGTTGAGGCGACAGATGGTCATGATGCGTTACTCAAAGCTGCCGAGTTTAAACCAGATGTGATTTTAATGGATTTGGTTATGCCTGTGATGGATGGTTTTGAGGCAACACGACAACTGCGGCAAGCAACCGAACTCAAAGATATTGTTGTAATTGCTACATCAGCAAGTACATTTGATTCCGATCATCAGGAAAGTTTAAATTCAGGTTGTGACGATTTTATTGCCAAGCCAGTGCGCTCAAAGGAGCTTTTTGAACTTTTACAGTCTCATTTAGGGCTGGAATGGGTTTACGAAGAGGAGATAACAACACCAGGGAAGCTAGATGATACCCGAATCCAAACTCATGGAGATTCTTCTCATACTTCTGTCTCACTAGTTGCGCCACCAGTGGAAGAAGTAGATGCCTTGTTTGAACTGGCGAAAATTGGCGACATCAAGGGCATTTTGGAAGGAGCAGAGCGTCTTGAACAGATGGATGAGAAGTTTTTACCGTTAGTACAGGAGCTTCGTCAATTGGCTAAGGGATTTCAGGTTAAAAAAATTCGGGAATTGCTTAAGGCTAAGAGTGAGGTTTAGTTTAATTTTGAAAAAGTTAAGCACTTCTATAAAAAATAGACTTGGGTAACCGTAACCTTGAAAATTAATAGTAGAAATATCTCACAAAGAATAAAAAGCGACTTAGAAACGAATGAGTAATGAAAATCTGGAAAAAGGGATTATTTTACTGGTGGACGACACACCCACTAACTTAGGTGTCCTGTTTGATTCGTTAAGTAACTCTGGCTTCAAAACACTGGTTGCGCTAGATGGAGAAAGCGCAATTGAGCAGGTTGATTATGTTGTGCCTGACCTGATTCTTTTGGATATCTTAATGCCAGGAATTGATGGGTTTGAAACTTGTCATCGCTTGAAATCAAAAGATTCAACTAAAGATATTCCTGTGATTTTCATGACTGCTCTGACGGAGACAGTGGATAAAGTAAAAGGCTTTGGTGTGGGAGCGGTGGACTATATCACAAAACCTATACAAACAGAAGAGGTTTTAGCCCGCGTCAACACACACTTGTCCATTCAAAACTTAAAAAAGGCACTACTTGAGCAAAATGAGCGCCTGCAACAGGAAATTTGCGATCGCCAAAAGGCAGAAGAGGCGTTGCGATTGCTCTTACATAGCGTTTCTCACGATCTCCGCAACCCTGTAACCGGAATGTCAATGGTGCTGCGGAATTTGCTTGCACAAGAAAAGGAAACTATACCCGTTGGACGCTCAATCTTAGAGCGCATGGCAACAAGTAGCGATCGCCAACTCAATTTGATCAACTCCCTAGTCGAAGCCCATGCTAACGAAGTTCGAGGTGTAGCCAGCGTTCGTAAGCCACTGCAACTCAGTCAGCTTATTCAAGACTTAGTTGCGGATTGGGAGCCAATTTTTGTCAAAAGTCAAGCCACACTTACAAATCTTGTTCCTGCTGAGTTACCGCTAGTTAATGCTGATGCTACACAGTTGTGGCGTGTATTTGAAAACCTGATTGGCAATGCCCTCAAGCACAATCCTCCGGGCGTGAGTTTGACAATAACAGCGACAGTGGAAGCCAAGGAACAGAACCAGGAAGAAGCGATCGCTAATTGCTCAAACTCTAAGCTATCTTCTCCTACTCCCTACCCTGGAGTAGGCACGGCAACACCATCCTTACTCTCTACTGTCCCAAAAAAACTCCACTCTTCGCCTACAGTAATTCGTTGTACGGTTAAGGATAACGGCATCGGCATAGAGCCTCAACAGTGTGAACGACTCTTTGAACTTTATGTCCGAGGTAGTCAGTCTCGGCACACTTCCGGCCTTGGCTTAGGGCTATATCTGTGTCGGCAAATCATTACTGCCCATGGTGGTGAGATTGCTATAAGTAGTACCCCAGGTAACGGGGCAACGTTTTGGTTTACCTTACCCATCCTAAAATAGGTGTTAGGGGAGAGGGATTTTCATCGCAATGTTTGTGTACTCCTGTTCATGCGTGCCTAACTTAAAATTGGGAAGTACTGTCAACGAAGACTAATATCCAAGCTTTTCGTGGTGCAAACTATGCATCCGCTGAGCTATTTCTAATGGAATATCAACTTTCTCAAAATCCTCAATCTCAAATACCCCAACACGAATATTAATCAGTCGCCAAGAACCACGTTCGCGCAATAATATGGCATCTCCCCTCAGGTCTTCTATTGTCCAGGTGACAAGCGCATATGGCTCATCGATAGTCATTTCTATAAATTTTACATCTTGTTGCTGTTCGTCCAATTGATTGACCATGTATCTAGTCATAACTTCCTCTTCCTTGTTAGGCGATCGCCTTTAGCTAAGGCTCCTCTTGGATAGATGCATTTTTGAGTAATACGGTTAGTAGATTTAAATGAATATTTAAGTGGTACGTCATTGCACCCAAATATCGAATGTGATGAACTAGTTTTTCATCAAGAGCGATTAGCCCTGTATAATTATTATCTTCTTGTTCATTGTTTCTTATATCAAGATAGCTATTGTAGTCTCTGATTAGCTTAAATAGGCTATTATCATCATCTTGCAGCATATAGGCAATATGCTCATCCATCAATAAATATTGAGGGGGCATATTTTCAATTATTACCTTGAGTTTTCCTTCGTTTATTGGAGTAATTAATGTTTGTTTTAATAAACAAGATTTTTTTTGCTTCAGCAGATTCAGTTCGCGGCGGATTAGCTTATCTGCCTTGCGTAAGTTAAAAAAAATATTATCTACTTCAAAAATTAAGTACGATAACAACACTTGCGATTCTTTCTTTGTGTCTGTGGCAGTCTGAAGCATTTTACTGAATCTAGTAATAACCGTTAGCCCAAGCCTTTGTTTTCGTCATATACTTTTTTATTCATCAAAACGTTGTTGTAAGTTCATAACTTTCTCAAAGGGTAAGGGTGTAAATTCCGGCAAAATCCTACGTCACTAGTTGGCTTTCATGGAAGCGGTAGCCAGTCTAGATTGACAATGTATGTGCTACGTGCCAACTTATGGCACATCAAAGCCTAAGCGAATCCTAGGTTCGCTCACTCAAGCTTTAAACCAAACTGGACAAAACCCAGTTAAGTACGCGATCACAAAATCTTGATAGCTAATTAGGCTAAGTAGAAATCCTTACTAGTAGTGGGTTAAGAATTGCACTACTAGTCAATACAAAATTTGCATTTGTAGCTTTAACCCAAGTTTGGTTGGGAAACCTATGAAGTTGAAGGAGAAAAGTAGATGACCCTGATGTATTCAACCTGTAGAGCAGCGAAAGCAAGAAGACTGGGTTTAACAGTCTGTTGCTTCCATTTGGGAGATATCTCAACATGTAATACTAGCGTAAAACATGTATTACTTATGAATAGTATTTCAATTCGCTGAGATCAGCAACAAACTCAGGCAAAGTTTATCAAGTCTTAAAAAATCCGCTGAGAGAGTAGGCTTTTCAAACTAGGCTGAACAGCCACGGCTAAAGGCTTTTGCGGGTAGCCACTACTGAATTTGCAACAGCACTCACCCTTAAGAAATTGCAACCTTGAAGCTACATAGAGGTAAAGCAGTGACGAATACTCATAGCAGCACATGATGTAACTAGACTAAATGCAACTGCCTAAAGATAGAAATACAGTAATACAACTCAGCTAGCGACGATTACCCATAGCGCTTCTCACTTGGATGAGGCAATGGTTGCTGATGAGATTTGCCAAATTTTGATGGTTTGGTCAAAGCCTCCACTCGCGAGAAAGCGCCCATCCTGGCTGAAAGCAACTGATTGCACCCAGTCTTGATGTCCAGGTAATACAGCAAGAAGTTCGCCTGTTTTTAAATTCCATAGCCGGACACCATCACGGCTAGCACTAGCAAGGGTTTCGCCATCAGGATTAATTGCGATCGCTTGAATCCGTCCGATATGCCCAGAAAGGGTGTATTCTAGTTGCCCAGTTCTTAAGTTTCGGACTTTGATGGTGCGGTCATAACTGCCACTGACCAAAGTTTGACCATCAGGTGTAAATGCGATCGCATTCACAGCACCTGTATGCTCAGACATTGTACTCAGTAATTGTCCCGTCCCCAGATTCCACAGTTTAATCCTGCCGTCTCTCACCCCACTCGCCAGGATGTCCCCATTCGGGTTAACTGCCAGGGCATACGTTGGATTATCGAACCGTACCAGCGTGTAAAGGGGGCGCTGCGTCTTCAAATCCCACAGCCGAATCCCATCCAAGCCACCAGTGACTAGCGTATTACTATCTGGTGTCATTGCCAGGGAAAGAACATTGCTGGAATGTTCCAAAAAAGTTCGGGTGTACTGCCCCGTTTGCCAGTTCCAGAGGTTGACACCAGCGTCAGCCCCACAACTAGCCAGAATTTCTCCATCAGGGCTTAATGCCAGGGCAATCACAGAGGTTCGGTGCGCCCGAATGCTCTTGATTTCTCGTCCTGTGTTCAGCCACCACAATTTAATCTTGGCATCACTATTACTCCCGCCACTAATGAGGATTGTCCCATCAGGGCTGAAGACTAGGGCATCAACAGGCGCAGAATGCCCTTTAAGGGTGCGAACGAATTGTGGTGTTTTCCAAGCGTCAGCTAGTGGTAAGACTTCCGAATTGCTTGTTTCGGGTGAAGGGGCATCAACAACGGTAGGGACAGGCATTGGCTGAGCCACTACCGCGAGACTCATGCTAAAAGTGATGCTAGTTGCGATCGCGCCCAAAATTGCCAGTTGTCTCTTTGTGAATCTGCAACAACTGGAAGCAAAATAGTTCATGAATAGGATTTTTTTAAGCTGTCGAATTTTTAACCTGCAAGCTGCTATTTAGCCTATTGCTTGTAGGATGGGTCGAAAAGCCAGTCCGTGTTATGCAAATCAACTGTATAGTAGCCTTAGAGGCATCAACCTACCTAACTTTGTACAGGCAGCGTGTATCATCAGCTCTACTCATTGGTTAGCGATTGAATATTTGGGCAAATCGTCTGGGCAATGCGATTATCCGCTGGTTGCTCTTGCCAACCCGAAAGTACGCCCAACAGTTCAGACTTAAGAATTTCTAACGCCTCGATTTGTTGTGTGATTGCCTCAACTTTGAGCAGTAAATGCTGCTTTACAGCACCACATGGCAATTCACCAGAGTCATGAACTTTTAGGAGTTCTTGAATCTCGCTGAGGCTAAGCCCTAAAGACTGTGCCCGTTTAATAAACGCTAGCCGATTTATAACTGAAGGATTGAAGAGGCGGTAGCCAGATTCTGAGCGTGTTGTTGTCGGAACCAGAAGACCAATTTCCTCGTAATAGCGAATGGTTTTTACTGGAATGTCACTACAACTGGCAACTTCACCAATTTTGAGCTTCTGATGGACTCGATTTTCTGCTCCGTGAGTCGTTCGGGCTTGCTTGTGTCCTGCTGTTCCCCGTTTGGCTAAGGCTAGCGGCGGCGATGCACTAACACGTCCCACTTCGCTATCAACAGCATAATCTTTCATTAGAGCGGTTTTCAGTTAAATGAGCTACAGCTAAAGGCTGTGAAACAAGTGTCAAAGTCAGGAAAACAAAAAAGCTGAGCGCTGATTGCTGAGCGCTAACTCCTATATCGGTTCATTAACACTTCAGCGTTTAACGGTGTGGTTTACGCTTAGTCGTGCTTAACATCGGTAACGCCGGACGTGACGAGCTAGGAGGGAGAAAATGCGTTACTGGCTGCTCTGCTAGCTCAGCTTCTCGACGCTGGCTTTGCCACCAACGCAACACAATCGCGAGCATCACCATCATTATCCCAAAACTTAGCAATGACCAACGCTCACCAACGCCACCAATCACAGCATCTACGGCACCGACAATGACGATGAAGCTAGAAATTGGCTCTTTTCGATAAGCTGACTTCAAAATTCGAGGCCACAAAGCATTCATCACGGCTTATAACTTACTCAGTTCCACTTAGGTATTTAATCTAATTTCAGGGTATCTCATCAGTGTCCCAATTAACGATGCACACTCTTTACCCTGAATACTTCTATTTTCTACCGCTTCATTACAGCCGACAACATCGCCCATCAGATGGGATTTGATGAAATCACTGGATTCACCTGCATACAGAGATTGCAAACTTGATTGCTAGTCTCTTCACGTTTTAGTAGACGAGTAAAATTAGTGTAGGTTGCCGAGCGGCGAGAGCAAAATTCTTATTCTATTGTAAGCCCAGCCAGGTTAGTAGCCCCTGTCCCGTAGAATATTCGATAACCAAGGTCAATACAAAACCAATCATTGCAGCGCGACCATTTAAACGCTCTGCGTAGTCATTAAAGCCAAATTTGGGTTCTTCTAGCTGGGGGGTTGTGGTTGGTTGCGGTTGTGTCATAGTTTTAAAACTCTATTTAGGGTTTTTGGTTACAATCCTTTACTCTTTTTAATCATTCTTCAATCAGGAAAGCTTGTCAAGTTTTATAAGGGCTGGGGCAAGAGATTAGGGTAGGAACTCAAGAAGATTCAAATCCATGCAATGTAGAGAAGGTTGCAAGCACCTAGCTATCTACTAGATATCTATTGGTTTTTCTGAACTTCTGGCTCAGAATTTCCAATCATATTGTGTAGGAATTGGCGGCAGGACTAGGTCACTCGCCATACTGTAGTTAGAAGCCCTTAGCGAAAAAATAGTAGACTTACTCGCTCTCACCCGCTACGAGAAGCAGCGTTTTTGGCTTTTTGGTTCAACTACTCTTATCGGTGGCACTCTTGAGCTAGCTATTGGCTGATACAGGCTCAACATAGTACCGATTCTCTTTCGAGGTAAACAATGGAAATAGGCGTCCCCAAGGAAACTAAAGATCAAGAATTTCGTGTAGGCTTAAGTCCCAGTAGTGTTCGAGTATTATGTGAAGCTGGTCATCAGGTATTTATAGAAACCAATGCTGGCGCTGGTGCTGGATTGGCAGATGAAGACTATCTGCAAGCTGGAGGACAAATTGTCTCAACGCCAGTTGAGGCTTGGAACCGTGAACTGGTCGTCAAGGTGAAAGAACCACTTAAGCCGGAGTATCAGTTTCTCCAAAAAGGGCAACTGCTGTTTACTTATCTACACTTGGCAGCCGATCGAGCGTTAACCGAGCATCTCATTGATTGTGGCGTGAGTGCGATCGCGTATGAAACTGTCGAGCTTCCAGACCGGAAATTACCTCTACTCACCCCCATGAGTATCATTGCTGGTCGTCTGGCTGTGCAATTTGGATCTAGGTTTCTAGAGCGCCAGCAAGGCGGACGAGGTGTACTGTTAGGGGGAATTCCTGGTGTTAGTCCGGGTAAGGTGGTGATTCTGGGGGGCGGAATTGTCGGTACGGAAGCGGCTCGGATTGCTGTAGGGATGGGGGCGAGAGTACAAATCTTTGATGTTAATGTCGAGCGCTTGGCGTATTTAGAAACCCTCTTTGGTTCTAGAGTGGAACTACTCTACAGTAGCTCTGCCCAAATTGAAGCGGCTGTCCCCGATGCTGACTTACTCGTTGGTGCAGTTTTAATTCCAGGGCGACGTGCGCCAATCCTTGTGTCTCGGAGTTTAGTACAACAGATGCGTCCGGGTTCTGTAATTATTGATGTGGCAGTAGACCAAGGCGGCTGCATCGAAACATTACGACCGACTTCTCACACCAATCCTACTTATATTGAGGAAGGTGTTGTCCACTTTGGTGTGCCGAATATGCCGGGGGCTGTTCCCTGGACAGCAACCCAGGCACTCAACAATAGTACTTTGCCCTATGTCCTGAAGTTAGCGAATCAGGGCTTAGAGGCTCTCAAACTTGATTCCACCTTAGGAAAAGGTTTGAACGTACAGAATTACCAACTGGTTCACCCAGAGGTACAGCAGGTATTTCCGGATTTAGTTCGCTGAGGCGATCGCTTTCTTTGTGTGTGCAGGAGTAAGTAGGTCGGCATTAATATTTGTCGTTGGGGCAAGGCAGAGGGCAGAAGGGAAAGGGGTTTTAGTCGAATGGCACTTAGTTAAGGAAGGTAGAGCAGTAGCCAGGAATGTTAGGACATTAAGGGGAGAAGAGCGTTCCTTAACTAGAGCCGATTTGACCCAAAGCTGACCGCTGAAAGCTGACTGCTGATGGCTATAACAGCTCTCCTCGTTTGAAGCCAAATATTTAGACGATGAGAGTTTTTTTATCAAATTTGTAACCCTCTTGCAGAACGTAGAATCACAAAGATTAATGATTCATATCACATTTAGAAAAAGGTGAAATCACCTGTTTGGATTTGGAATAACGAGAAGTGATGTTGGAGAGATATCTAAGCAAGCACAAGCTCTCTACAAAACTTCTTTAGAATATGCAAGTCTCCTATTCATCGACTGAGCAAACGCTCCAGCCTGTTCAGCCCAACTCGCTTAGCCAGAATAATCTAGTTATTGGTAACACCCTTATAGGGCTTTTCATTATTCTCTTTCCAAGCTGTATTATCTTAGGAATTGTCTTGTATAAAAAGCACTGTGCTTATCGTGCTGCTGTTCTACTTCAACAGATTGAGGCGTTAGAAAGGCTGTGGCGGATAAGTCCGAGAAAATAGAACAAGAGCATTGTCTATTGTGTATGGTGAATTTCGTCTACATATTAGTTAAGGAAGTACGCGATCGCTTTTTGAGCAGACAAGGCAAATGCGATCGCATTCTTGAGTAACACTAAACGGCGCTAACAGAACTTGCCGTCAGGCTTCTTGCTCTTGTCCATATTCCCCTACTCACACCCCTTGAGTAGTTCAGCCTTCGTACTCGGTATCTATTTCAATCTCTAAAGTGTCCTCATCCACCCGGACATACAAGATATTGGGACGACAGCAAACCTGGCAATCCTCCACATAAGATTGCTGCCCACCCGCACTCAAATCAATAAATGTGAGATTTGGTTCCCCACAATAGCCACAGATAAATTCTGCTGTATCTTGCATTAAAATTTAGCGTTTGAAATCGGTAGACTACCAGCGCACATCAAGCTGCTTAGCCAAGATGTTCTGCTAAGTATGGCAGCAAATAGTCTATCAGGGATGGTGCCAGTGAAGAGAGCCAGGGAAAGATGATGTATTAGGCTTTTTATACTCTGCCTTCACCTTCACAACCCTCTATTAAGCAGATTAAGATTCCGCCTTAAGGTCAAGACATTCTCTAATCAAGAGTTCACAATGGAAGAAAATCTTATTCTATTTGTCACTATTTGGTTTTATGAATTTTTTTCTCCTATAAAAAAACACTTGATTTTCAAAAAAAACAAATCCTTGAAAATTCACCTTAAATTCATAGGAACTTAAGTACAAATCTAGAGTTAGCGTTTTAAATGATGAATAGACCTATTTTTTTCAGGGTTATTTTCTGACAAAGATTTTATTATTAGGGGCATTCTCTGTCGGCAACTCAGTTGAGTGTGGTTCAAAATCCTAATTGATGTTATGATTGCCCTCTTCTATTTATCAGTTCCGCTACTGTTAGTGTATTTCCTCCAGCACCCTACTAATCTCCCTATACAGAAAAGTTTCTGGTTGTTGTACACCTTCGTTATCACTTGCCTGCTGGTGGTGTGGACTCTCTGGCACTCCGAAGATTGGCTAGATGGTCTTGTTAAAACAACTAGTCTAGGTATTTTCTTCTACGGGGCTGAAATTGTTATTCAATGGATATCTAAAGTTGTAGAAACGTACCCTAGTACATCTCTACAGGCAGTATTTACCCAAGCGGATGCACTAAAAACTCAGGAACACCAACAGCAAGAGTCTGCACAACGGCTTTCCTTGCTCGTTAAGCAGACTCCACTGGCAGTGATTGAATGGACTACTGATTTTGAAGTCGTGGACTGGAACCCAGCCGCAGAAAAGATTTTTGGCTATGACAAACGGGAGGCTTTGGGTCGCAATGGGGTTGAACTGATAGTGCCTGAAAGCGCAGGGGAGCAGGTAAATCTGGTTTGGCGACAATTGTTGCAGCAACAGGGTGGAACTCGCAGTACAAACGAGAACGTGACGAAAGAGGGTCACAAGATTTATTGCGAGTGGTACAACACGCCGTTGGTTAATGCTAAGGGTGAGGTAATTGGGGTAGCATCTCTTGTTCAGGACATTTCTGAACGAAAATTTGCAGAAGAAGCGTTGCAACAAGCCAAAAATGAGCTAGAAATTCGCGTTGAAGCACGCACCCAGGAATTAAAGCAAGCTTTAGCTGAGCTTCAGAACGTTATCACCCAACTTCAAGGTGAAATTGACCAGCGTCAGCAGGTAGAAGCGGCGTTGAGAGAGCGAGAGGAGCAGTATCGGTCAGTCGTTGATAATGTCAAAGAAGTCATATTCCAGACTGATGCCGATGGGTTGTGGACGTTCTTGAATCCGGTATGGAGTGAAATTACAGGATTTGCGATCGCCGAAACGCTTGGTACACCCTTGTTAGATTACGTTCATCCCGACGATAGGCAACGCCACGGGGAACACTTTCAACCCTTGATTGGAGGCAAAAAAGAATACTGCTGCCATGAAGTTCGCTACATCACTCAAGACGGTGGGTATCGCTGGATTGAGGTATTGGCACAATTAACCTTCGATGCTGACGGCACGTTTCTTGGTACATCTGGCACCCTGAAAGACATCACACAGCGACATTTAAGCGAAGCTGCACTCCGGAAAAGCGAGGAACGTTTCCGTTCCTTAGTTGCTAATATTCCTGGGGTTGTTTACCGCTGTGCCTACGATGCCGATCGCACAATTGAGTTTATCAGTGATGCGATCGCAGAAATTTCAGGTTATCCGGCGGCTGACTTTATTCACAATCACGTGCGAACGGCTGCCAGTTTGATTGTGCCTCAAGATATCGCACGAGTTCAACAGACTCTATCAGAGTGTGTAGCGCAAAAACAGCCCTACGTGCTGGAGTACCCAATAGTTACAAGTGATGGCACGTTGAGATGGGTGTATGAGAAAGGTCAGGGAGTATTCAGTGAAGAGGGTAGCCTACTCTGGTTAGACGGCGCGATATTTGACATCACAGACTACAAGCAAACCCAAGAGAATTTGCGCTACAGCGAGGAGCAATTCCGCCAACTGACAGAAAATATCCGGGAGGTCTTCTTTTTAACGACTCCTAACCTCCAGGAAATTCTTTACATTAGTCCAGCGTATGAACAGGTTTGGGGTCGCACCAGGCAAAGCTTGTACCAACAGCCTAGCTCTTGGATGGATAGTATACATCCACAAGATCGCGATCGCGTAGCGGGAAATTGTTTACGCAGCTTGCAAAAACAGCAAGATTTCGAGCAGGAGTATCGGATTGTGCGACCGGATTGCTCCGTGCGCTGGGTATCGGTGCGTGGCTGTCTTGTCTTCAACGAGATGGGGGTGGCAACGCGCCTTGCGGGGATTGCAGAGGATATCACAGAACGCAAGCGAGCAGAAGCCGAGATTCTCAACGCCTTAGCCAAAGAAAAAGAACTAGGTGACCTAAAATCTCGTTTTGTTTCGATTACCTCCCATGAATTTCGCACCCCACTGACAACAATTATGTCCACAGCGGAGTTATTGGAATACTATGACTGGACAAAAGAAGAAGAACTTGAACAACTGCATCTCATTCAAGAGGCAGTCAAACAAATGCTCCAGCTTTTGGAAGATGTGCTGTGCATTGGTACCGCAGAAGCGGGACAACTTCAACTCAACCCAGAACCACTGGCGTTGAATGAATTTTGCCGGGAGTTGGTCGCCCAAGTTCAAAAAAGGATGAGTTTAAAATCAACCCCTGCAAGCCCTCAGCACACTCTGACGTTTGTAAGCCGTGGTCAAAGATTTCTTGCTTGTATGGATAAAAGGCTACTGCGACAAGTACTGAATAACTTACTTGCAAACGCCATTAAATACTCTCCCAATGGTGGCACCGTTCGATTTGAATTAATTTGTCAAAATGATCGAGCGATCTTCCAGATTCAGGATCAGGGGATTGGAATACCGAAAGAAGACCAACCACGACTGTTTGAGTTCTTTCATCGAGCGAAAAACGTAGGTGCCATTACTGGGACAGGCTTGGGTCTAGCGATAGTCAAACAGTGCGTTGATCTACATGGGGGTGACATTACCGTCAAAAGTGAAGTTGGGGTGGGAACACTATTTACAGTAACGCTGCCCTTGAAGAACCATTTCTCTATTGCTCCCTATGTTTAATAATTTGTCCCCAATCCCCCTAGACCAGATTGTCAGAAATAACCCACCTGTAAAAACTCTCCCCCAGATTCCCCTACTTTCGGAACGGCTGGGAAACGTTCGCCATGAAGGTCTAGGCGATCGCATCAAGTGTACTAGCAAAGCTGATTGCGCTCTTGTGGAAGCCGCTCTGGAGCAGTGCTTCGGAGGAAGTAGCCTAAAATTCCCCCAGATCCCTCAAAATGTGGCTCACAAGCTAAAAGTGTTGCAAAATGATGACCTGTGAAATTGAGCGGATCACACCAGTATCCCAATCACAGCCGTTTGTGAACTCAGAATTTGTCAAGCCGCTAACTCATGTCAATTTCACTTCCTCAAAAAGAAAAACGGATGCACAAAATTCTCGTAATTGAAGACGAGCGTGTAATCAAAATGAACCTGCTCAAGCTCCTGAGTGCAGAAGGGTTCCAGACTATCAGTGCTGATGATGGGATTAGCGGCTTAAAACTCGCTCAAGCTGAGCTGCCGGATTTGATTATTTGCGACATCCTGATGCCTAACCTGGATGGCTACGGTGTTCTCAAGGCATTGCAACAAGACCCATTAACCGCGACAATTCCTTTTATTTTCCTGACTGCGAAAGCGGAACGCTCAGATTGGCGTCAGGCGATGACCTTGGGGGCAGATGATTACTTAACTAAGCCATTTACTAGAGCGGAACTCCTTGATGCGATCACTTCTCGCCTCCACAAACAAGAGTTTTTGAGCCAACGGCATAGTATTGAACTTCAGCAGGTGGAAGCTCAACTGAACTACCTACTGCACTACGACCGTTTGACTAACCTGCCTAATCGACTCTTGTTACAAGAACGGTTTACTCAGCTAGTCAATCCAAAAGAAGGACAGCCTCGGCAGATTCCGATCCTCTCTCTTGGTTTGGAGCAACTCAAGCGGATTAACAATGCTTTAGGCCCGACTAGCGGCGACTTGTTAGTCCAAGCGGTCGCAGATCGACTGCAACGTACCGTCAGGCAGCAAGATACCGTCGCGCAATTGAGTGGTGATCAATTTGTCATTCTCCTTGCCAGGACAAATCAGCGCCTAGAGGTTGCTCAGGTTGCTAAAACCATTCTTGATGCCTTTTCTAGCCCCTTCCTGGTTAACGACCACGAGATTTTTCTCAGTGGGGCAAGAATTGGTATTGCCTTTTTCGGACGCGATGGTCGTGACCTTGATACCTTAATTAAACATGCTAGTGCAGCGATGGAGGATGCCAAGAAGTCAGGAACAAACCCCTATCAGTTTTACATTGCCTCGATTGGGGCAAAATCTCAAGAAGCACTGTTGCTAGAACTGGAACTGCGCCAAGCCTTGGAACGCGAAGAATTTCAGCTCTACTATCAGCCTAAAGTGAATCTCCGAACAGGAGAGATTGAGGGGGCAGAATCATTGGTACGTTGGCATCACCCCCACAGAGACTCGGTTTCGCCGGCAGAGTTTATTCCATTGGCTGAGAAAACAGGTTTTATCGTTCCGTTGGGAGAGTGGGTTTTAAGGACAGCTTGTATCCAAGCTAAAGTTTGGCAAATGGCTGGTTTTTGCCCGTTACGAATCGCCGTAAATTTGTCAGGACATCAGTTTAATCAGCCACATCTGAGTCGCTTAATCTTTGAAGTCTTGCAAGAAACTGGGCTTGACCCTCGCTATTTGGAATTAGAGATTACTGAAAGTGCCTTGATGCAGAATCCAGAAAGCGCGATCGCAACGTTGCATGAATTAAAGCAGCTTGGCATTGTGATCTCCATTGATGATTTTGGTACGGGCTATTCTTCTTTAAGTTATCTCAAGCAATTTCCCTTCGATATATTGAAGATTGACCGCTCGTTTGTCTGCCAGCTCGCACAGGACACGAAGAATGCAGCGATTACGACGGCGATTTTGCAATTGGCTCATACTCTGAATCTCAAGGTTGTTGCTGAAGGAGTAGAGACACAAGAGGAACTCGATTTCCTCTATGGACATCAGTGCGATGAGGTACAAGGCTATTGGTTTAGTCCTCCTTTGTCTGCTCAAGCCTTTGAAGAGTTGCTCAAGGGAGGGAAGCGTCCACCACTCTTTTCGAGTTGAAGTGAGTGGTGTTGCTTGAGAACTTACATCGTAAGAGAGACGAGGGCATCAGCATACCCTGATAGGCTGGGCGCTAGCTCAATCGTAGGCTTGCAATGTTACTAATTTCTTAATAACTATAAAGATCAACTAGACCACCGTTTGCGACCATCCCAGTAGATGAGTCAGTCTCTTCATCATTGGCAGCATCCTACAAGTTTAAGGAGTTAGGCATGGAAACACGACGATTAGGCACCTCTGATGTCAAAATTAGCCCCGTTCTCATGGGTACTTGGCAAGCAGGGAAAAGTATGTGGGTAGGGGTTGAAGACGCTGAAACGATTAAAGCGATACGGGCAGCGTTTGATGCCGGGATCACAACCGTAGATACAGCAGAAGTCTACGGAAAGGGTCACTCGGAGCAAGTTGTCGCTGAAGCACTTGCTGATGTTCGTGACCAAGTGACTTATGCAACTAAGGTGTTTGCCAACCATCTCAAATACGACCAGGTATTTGAGGCGTGTGAGGGTTCCTTAACGAGGCTCAAGACAGACTACATCGATCTCTATCAGATTCACTGGCCTTCTGGTTCGTTTAAGAGTGAGGTTGTGCCGATTGAAGAAACAATGAGCGCCTTAAACGAATTAAAAGAACAAGGCAAAATCCGGGCAATTGGTGTTTCTAATTTCTCCCGTGCCCAGATTGAAGAAGCCATGCAGTACGGACGCATCGATAGCTTGCAGCCTCCTTACTCTCTGTTTTGGCGTCAGGTAGAGAAAGATACTGTGCCGTATTGTGTCGAGAACAATATTTCTATCCTTGCCTACTCCTCATTGGCGCAAGGATTATTGACGGGCAAGTTTGGTCGGGATCACAAATTTGAGGAAGGTGATAATCGCAAGGATAATAAGCTTTTTAAGGGTGAGAACTACGAACGAGCGCAGCAAGCTCTAGACAAGCTGCGTCCAATTGCTGAACGTCATCAATGTGGCCTCGCTCAGTTGTCCCTCGCTTGGTTGATTGCCCAGCCACAAACGAATGCGATCGCAGGTGCCCGCAATACTGAGCAAGCTGTTGGGAATGCCTCAGCCGCTGATGTTGACCTGTCTGCGGATGAGCTAACCGAAATTGATGCGATCGGGCGCTTAGTCACCGATCAGCTAGATGAGAATCCTGTAATGTGGGACTGGGATTGATGAAACCAATTATGCTAGGGTATTTATCGAGAATTGAATTCGGCTATTGAGTATGTTTTTCCTAGTTGGCAGACATCTCCCCGAATCAAAATCTCCAAAGTATTTGATCTGTTGGAAATGTCCATGTCAATTTATGTAGGGAATCTACCGTTTGCCGTGTCTCAAGAAGATGTCAGCAGCGTCTTTGCTGAGTACGGCACTGTTAAGAGTGTTCAACTACCAACAGACCGTGAAACCGGTCGGATGCGTGGATTTGGTTTTGTAGAAATGGAGACAGAAGCCGAAGAAATGGCGGCGATCGAAGCCCTTAATGGTGCTGAGTGGATGAGTCGTGAGCTTAAAGTTAATCAAGCAAGACCCCGCACAGATCGAGGTTCTTTTGATGGTAGTCGTGGGAGAAACGACAACCTTAGCTTCTCTCGGAATTCTCAAAGCTACTAAATGCTAAACGCTGTTGAAAAGTCAAGCGGGCTTCTTGCTCTGCCCATTTACCGAGATTAACCTTTGGTTAGTCAAAAACCGATTGTCAGTCATTAGTGTTGATGAGTAACTTAGGATGACTCAAGTACTTGTAGGTCAAAACGAAGGAATTGATTCAGCTTTGCGTCGGTTTAAGCGTCAAGTCTCCAAGGCGGGGATATTGACAGAAGTCAGGCGACATCGCCACTTTGAGACTCCTCTGGAAAAACGTAAGCGTAAGGAAGTTGCACGACGGAAGAAGCGTTGGGGTTAACCAGAGTTCAGTGCCCAAATCTCTGACTTCTTACTGGCGGAGCGGAATTTCGATCACAAATTCCGTTCCTTTTTCTGGTGTTGAAAAACACCTCAAGCGACCACCGTGTTTTTCAACAACAATTTGGTAGCTGATGGATAGCCCTAATCCCGTACCTTTGCCTACGGGTTTTGTCGTGAAAAAGGGGTCAAACATCCGTTGTCTAACTTCCTCTGGTACTCCGGTGCCATTGTCGATAATTCTGACTACTGCCCGTGCGGCTGAACTATCCCCGATAACTTCTGTACGAATCCAAATTGTGCTGGGATAATGTTCAGAATGCGTTACAGGGGATTTGCGGCTGTGTGGGAAGCGCAACTTGGCGACACATGCAGCTTGCGACGGCAATGCTGAGACTCTGGGATTGGTAACTGTTTCACCAACACACACATCAGGTTTTGAAATCACCCAATGCTCTTTGAAATCCTGTGCAGTGCAGCCTGAAGTCATGGACTCCTCTAAAGCATCGATCGCATTGCACAGCAAATTCATAAATACCTGATTCAAAAGTCCGGCGTAGCATTCTACTAGTGGTAGTTCTCCGTATTCCTTAAGAATCGTAATTCCTGGTTTGTCTGCGTGTGGTTTGAGCCGATTGTGGAGAATTACCAGCGTACTATCAATCCCTTGATGCAGGTCTACTGGCTTCATCTGAGCGTCGTCAAATCGTGAGAAGCTTTGTAGTGACTGAACAATCTGACGGATGCGGTCTGCCCCCATCTGCATTGAGGCGATGGTTTTTGGAAAATCTTCAACGAGAAAATGCAGGTCAATCTCCTCAGCTTCCTCTTGAATTTCTGATGCTGGCTGAGGATAGTATTTGACATAAAGCTTCAGAAGGTTTAGTAAATTCTCCGTATATTGACTAGCAGGGATCATGTTGTTGCACAGGAAGTTCACGGGATTGTTAATCTCGTGGGCAACACCTGCCACTAACTGTCCCAAGGTCGCCATTTTTTCGTTGTGAATTAATTGCGATTGAGTCTGTTGGAGCTTCTGTAGAGCGAGTTCCAGTTCCTGGGCTTGGGCTTTAAATTGAGCTTCCGATTGCCGCAAAGCCTCCTCAGCTAATTTGCGCTTTGTGATATCTGTAACAAAGCCTTCGTAGTAGAGTAACGTACCCGCTTCGTCCCGCACTGCCCGTGCATTCTCGGAAATCCAAATGAGACTGCCGTCTTTGCGATAAACCTGAGATTCAAAATCACTTACCGAATCACAGGTATGCAGTTGCTTGATAAATTCATAACGTCGGTACGGCTCAACATAAAGCTGCCGTTCAATATCAGTCAAGGTTGTCAGTAATTCTTCTGGCGATTCATAGCCATAGATGCTCGCTAGTGCAGGATTACAGGCTTGATACTGCCCATCCGGCGTTGTTTGAAAGATACCCTCAACGGCATTCTCAAAAATACTGCGATACTTCTGTTCAGCTTGCCGCAGAGCCTCTTCCACTTGTTGGCGTTCCCTTTGGGCAGCTTCGCTAACAGCAACTTGATTAGCTAGTTTTTGCTTAGCTCGTTTCAACTGCCTTGTCCGCTTTGCAAGTTTTTTATGGATTGTTTCGTCGCACTCTCCCCAGTTCTCAGAACGGGTGGGCAACCGATTACGATTTGGGAACATGGCTCATTTGTTGAAAATTCTCTGCCCACTGTCCTCATTATTGGACTTTTCAGTCACTAGCCGAGGTGACGCAACCTTTTCAGATCTTGTTATGTCGTGTGTTATTGAATGGTGACAGTTGCCCACATTTTTTGTGATCAAAGTTTACAAAAAATGTGATTTAAATCACTGCGGGTGTTTAAACTTGAGGAAAGGGAAGTTCTGCTTCTTGAGGTTGCCATAGTAAGGCTTATTTCACCACTTCTACCACCTTATGAAAATTCAGATGCGATCGCCTTGTTGTCGTAAGTCACGCACAGTTGACAAGTACTGTCCAAGGAAAGGTAAACCACCAATTGCCGGAAGCAAGTAACGAGACGTACAAAGTAAGCCTAAAGCAGCAGCAGTTGGTGCAGCAAAATAGGGTTGGTAAAACAAAATCAATGCCGCATCACGAGTGCCAACACCAGCAAACGTCAGTGGCAGCAATCCGGCAAGAATCGCTAGCGGTGAGAGAGCAAGATTCGCTAAAAATGGCGTCCAGGCTTTGAGGGCAAGGATAAAAAACCAAATTTGCAACAAGTGCAAAAACCAGATAAAGATCGAGGTAGCAGTAATTTTTAATAACTGTCCTTTGTCACGCCAAAAGTATTCATGCATTTCCCCCCAGGAAGTCTGCAACTTTTCCAACTTAGAGCGAAGTTTCTTGGGAGCAAGCTTCTTACTAACTAAAAAAAATAAATGGGCGAATTTACGAGAGCTTAGAAGGAATACTCCAATAACTAGACCTAAAATTACACTAACTGTCATTATCCAAAAGAGAGCATCTTTCTGGGGATAAAGCAATAACCCAAACACACACCATAACAGTAGTGATAACAAATCACAGGATTTTTCAAATACAACTAGCGATAAAGATAGCGTCCCATCTAAATGACCTCGTTGCTTCATAAAATAGGCTTTGGCAATATCCCCCATCTTGGAAGGCAACACCATATTCAGTACACTAGCTGCCAAAATGAGACGAGTTGCCTCACCAAATCCTAATTGTGAACCTGTCGGCATCAATTGTTGTAGTCGCCAAGCCGTGAATAAAGTCAGTGGGACTACCATACCAAGACTGATTACCATCCACCAGCCATTGCAATTTTTGAAAACTTCGATGAGTCCAGGGAAATCAATCTTCGAGTAAATTACGGCTAGGATAACCAGGCTAACAATGATGGAAATTAGTCGTTTCATTGAGTAGGAATTGGGAATTGGGAATTGGGACAATGGGCTGTAGGCGATGGTCAAGAAAACTTCATATCACCTAGTACTTCATCACTATTCTCTAAGGCTCAATTTTTTATTCTTAAAGATACCGCTCTATTTTCAATGATTCACTAGGAACAAGTTTTTTGACTTCAGGTGTGAGGTCAAGCCAAGGTTGTAATTGCCCTCGTTGAAAGGTGCGACTCATGACGACATAAATTGATGTTTGGTCACAGCCAATGCCAGCACTAATCACACCTTCCCAAGACTGTGCTTGTAATTCGTCTATAACGTGCCATTTTCCATCTTTCCAAGACAAACGTCGGCGGAAAGAATAGGGTGAAGCTTTCTTGCCAGTAATTAGGACTTTTTGTAATAACTTGCGGATTAAGTTTGGAAAAAAGCGTCCAACGGTTAACATGACAACCCGTAGAATGAGTAAGTTGGCAGGTGTCATTTGCTTTTGTTTCGCCCATCCCAACTGACCTTGAATAGCAATTTCGTTTTCAGTAACATTGACTTGATAAGTGTCAACCAGATGAGCAACAGCGTTTTTGACCTTACCGCCTTCCAGCACTTGCAGCGAAAATTGAGTATCAGATGCAATCAGTTGATTACCGCGAAATAGCTTAAAAACACCGCCTTTATTCAGTGCTAAATAAAGTTCGGTGTCCTGGCGGCGGTCAATGACGATTTTGGCTTCCTTGAACCAAACGCGACCTGTAGGACGTAGTGTAGGCTTGGGTCTATCTTTAACAAAATCTCGCCAAGTTAGGAGATAATTCCAGGTATGGTGACCAATAATGTGGTCATCGGCGTAACAAGGTGCAAGACCATTTGTGAGTCCGACTAAAAAGCGATCGCTTATTTCCAACGCCTCTGGCATCCACTGCCCAATAAGTTCAAACCCATGCGGAAAGAAATTGTATGTATTGCGACTGGTGTACTCGCCACCATACGACCCATCGGGATGCACAAATTCAGCCGCTAATTCTACCGCTTTAATTAAGGCTTCCTTCAAGCGTGGATCGGGTCTTAGTTGATAAATCCTCGCTAAACAGGAAATCGTTAAGGTATGGTAACCAGGGTCACAACCCTCGTATTCCTGAAACCAACCTTCAGGATTTTGCCAGGACAGTACCCTTTCCAAACGTTGTACCCGCGCTTTGTCCCACTTGGACGTCTGCAACAGTTTGGATAAGAGTTCCAAGCACAGGACAATCAAGGCTTGGTGATTAGTCAGGCGTCCACTTTCATTGTGATGCGCTAACCAATCTGCCCGACGTTCAAAAAAACTGAGTGCAGTTGAATTGTTGAGTCCTAGTTGCGTGTAGCTTTCAATACAAGCCAGCAGAGAAAACGCTGCTGCACCACCAGCCCGTTCAAAGGGAAAATAATCATCACAAGACCCATCCGGATGACCACTCTTCGCCGCATAGAGAATGCCTGCTTCTACCCAATCTCGAATGATTGGCTGTTGGTAAAAGGGGTTGTCTGGCACATCAGTCTCGTAAGCCAAGGCAAGGGGCAAGACAAATTCCTGCGACATACCACTAGGGAAGTCGATAATTTTGTATTGCCAGAAGTTGCGGTCAAAGCAGCCATAGGTAGGGCTGTGGGCATTGCGGTCAAGCAACGTTAAGATTTTGGGGATTTGAGCTAATGCTTCACGGGCGAATAGGTCTTTACTCATGAAAGGCTTAAGTTCCAACACAAAGTGTTGAGGTAAGGTGTGGCTTGAATTCTCGCTCAATTTAGTGCAATTTTGTAGTTGGCTTTATCCTGTTTTTTTATACATTCTGCACTCAATACAAGGAATTCTTCAGTCTTGAAGACAGAACAAGTTTCTACTAAGCCTGATAACGTTGGTTTAATTCCTTGTTCGAGTCTTGCTTGGGCTTCTGCTGCGGCAGGTTGAAACTGTTGAATCCAACGATTTTTATCAATGTAATTTACTTCAAATGCTTGTTTTTCTAGTAACCAGAAATTGATGTTGTATTTTTGAATAAAGCTTTGTAATCCGGCTAAATTTGGGCTGTATTGAGCTTGGATGAGGTGAATAACTCGCTGACGGAATTGACCATAGTAGCCAGTATGGTAAGGGATTCCATATTCTGGGCTGACTAAGACGGAACGCTGAGAAAATGTTGGCAGGTTATCCGCTTCTTCAGCTAGGGAGGCAATAAGGGTATCTTTAGGTTGTTGGGCGAAAAACTGATAAAGTGCTGGTACTTCACCGACTTTATATTGTGTTCTTGGGAAATTTTTTATTAAGCTTGGATACAGCGCCAAAACTATCCCTAGTAATAGAGTTGTTCCAAGTGCAAGAACTTGTCTTTTTATCAATCTTGGTTGTCTTTGCTGTTGCGCCCAGTACAACAGGGCATCTAACATGAGGGTTAATGCGATCGCCGCCGATAGCGCTAGCACAATTTGCAAGCTATGTTGTGTATAACGGCTCGGTAGATGGAGCTTGAATAGCAAAGCATGAGCTGCAAAAAATAAACCAATTGATGCGATAACTAGCTGAATTAAAACGATACTTTCGTTACTCAGTTGCCTTACTAAGGGGAATCTAGAAGGATATCGCAGCAATATTGGTAACAATAAACCAGCACTAAGGGTTACTGGAGTAAGTGGCATTTCTGGAAATATGCCACTGCGCCCTCCCAACCAAAACCTCCAAGGATTATCACGGAAAAAGCTTGCTCGTCCCTTTGACCAAAATTCTGGTAGTGTCTTCGCTTCAGCTACACTAATCACTGGTTCAAATTGAGACGTTGTTAGGGCAAATGGTAAGAGTACAAGTATCGCTACTCCTAAACCAGCCGCACAGAACCAATAGTCACTTCGGTACCGAGAAAATCTGATTTCCCCCTGTTGCCAGCGCAATAACCGTAGTACTAGAACTCCCACAGAGATGAACACGCACTGAGGGTAAAAAAGACCCTGCAAAGCAATTACAGCCATACAAGGAAGTAAGGAATTAGTTAAACGCGATCGCTTTCTATCTTGCTGTAATAAATAGTACAAAAAGGCAAGAAGTAGTGGATAAATAAAGGCTCTAGGGGTGGCTGAAACTAAGTCTTCTTTGCACCAAAGATTTTGGTTGAGTACCAGAGAGGCAATAAAACCTGCCACAGGTACAGGCAAAATTTCTAAGCAAATACCAAAACAGTACCCAGTCGTTACTAAATCCAGGACAACTGGCAAGAACTTACTAAAAAGAATTGGGTCAATACCTATAGCTGCAAATAACTGATATAGAGTGGTATAACCCCAAGGAGCAACAGATTGAAAATAATCAGCAATTAAATCATTCGGGAACAACTTAGAGTCTAAAAACCGACGCATCCAAAATACGTGCTGTCGTGCATCATCCTGCACAACATATTCACTACTGAAGGCTTGTTGCAGCCACATAGTGCTATAAACCGCTGCAAAAGCCAGACTTAAACTAAACCAAAAGATGACTTGTAACTTGGAGGCTTTTGGGACTGGAGTGGTGAGAAATTGGCGTAAGTATCGGCTCAGCATAGCACCCGTGGTGTTTATAAAGCGATCGCATGATTTCTACCGCTTCACTAACTTCGTTGAGGAATACTCCTTCACGTTTTGAGAATCAACTTCAAGTCGGCGGAGTCTTAGCTGCACATCTTCCAGCATTTTACGATTCACTGCCATTAAATCAGCGACTAACCCAAACATCCACAATTGAAAACCAATCAAAATGAGAATTGCCGCCAAAATAAGACTCGGAACATGAGCTTTGGGAGTACCACTCAAAAACAAGATTAACCAGCGAACACCAAGGAGCGAACCTAAACTAAAAGGAATCGTACCCAAGATTACAAAGAATCTCAATGGCTTATAGGTCATGAAGATTCGCAGGATTGTCAAAAGCGATCGCTTCACATAAGATGGGATACTCTTGACCAAACGTGAAGGTCGTAAATACCGATTGGTTCGGATTGGCACAGATGTAATAACCATGCCTTTTTGTCCTGCTTGAATAATAGTTTCTAAGGTATAGGTATATTCATTAAATACATTTAACCGTAGCGCTGCCTCACGACTGATTGCTCGGAAGCCACTAGGCGCATCGAGAATCTTTGTATTACTAGCCATCCGCACAACCCAACTACCTAACTTTTGTAGGAACTTTTTCGTAGGGGAAAAGTGTTTGATTTGTTGAATCGGTCGTGCGCCAACAACAATCTCAGCCCTGCCCGATAAAATGGGTTCAATTAGTTTTGGAATATCATCAGCACAATACTGATTATCGGCATCGGTATTAACAATAATATCAGCGTTAGCTTTCAAACAAGCTTCTATTCCCGCCATGAAAGCTTTCGCAAGTCCCTGATTATGTTCAAAATTGACGATGTGATCAACACCGTGAGCTTGAGCCACTTCCACGGTTTTATCAATGCTGCCATCGTTGATAATTAACCACTCTACAATATCTACACCCGGCAGCTCACGCGGGAGTTCAGAAAGGGTAACTTCCAGGCTTCCTTCTTCGTTGTAACAGGGGATTTGGATGATGAGTTTCGTCAAGACACTTTACTCCAATTCAAGATTTAAGAGGGATATCAATGGGTGGATTATATTCAAATTCACGATTCACTAAGCATTGCTGAGTCCAATTCTGCTAGGGTTTCCCTAAGCTGCTCTCAATTAGCCTCGAACTGAGTCAATTTAACCATCAAACCGATTACCTTGAGTGTGTGATGTTTGGATTATCTTTAGGTTGGTGCCAATGAAGGGGGTAAAGCGCCAAACCCAAAAATTACCTTTTATCTTAAAACTTCGTTTTTGTCAAAATAAATTTGCAATTGTTTGACAAAATAAGTAGCTGAGGTAAATTCAACACTTATTTAGTGCCTGTCTGTGGTAGGTACAAAATACTGTTCCCTAATTTGATATTTGGTAAAACTGTGAACAAATCTTCCAGTTTTTTTTCGGTCTGCATCTATTCTCGGAAAGCTATTAGTAGCTGGCTGAGTAAGAGAGAAAATTTATTTTTTGTGCTACTGATCGTTGCTCATCTGTTTCCTATCTGGTTTTTTAAGTACTTTCCTTCACAAGATGGACCTGCTCACCTTCACAACGCTAGTGTTCTCCGTGAGTACTATTTCCCTGAACGCTCTATTTTCCGCGAGTATTATTTACTCAACAAAAACCTTACCCCAAACTGGTTTAGCCATCTTGTCCTAGCAGGACTGATGCATCTCGTGCCACCACTGGTTGCCCAGAAGCTTCTCTTGAGTGGCTATATCATTCTTTTACCCATCTCAATTCGCTATGCGTTGTACGCGATTCGTCCAGATGCAATATTTCTCTCATTTCTGGCGTTTCCGTTCATCTACAACTATGTGCTTCACATGGGCTTTTACAATTTCTCGTACAGCATGGCAATGTTTTTTTTTGTTGTTGGTTACTGGCTGAAGCACCAGAACCACTTCACGCTTAGTCGGGTAATCAGTTTAAGCATTCTCTCGCTATTGCTCTACTTCTGTCATTTATTCTCATTCGTGACAGCGTATGTAGCGATCGCACTTTTAACGGTATGGTTGACAATTCTCGATCTCGCGCCACAGGTACGTCAGCAGAAATTTAATTGGCGATCGCTTGGTCGAGTGTTGCGTATGCGAGTACTTGTACCACTCTGTGCATTTTTGCCGACACTCATCCTTGTTGTGATGTTTCTAAGTCGCAAGTCAACAGTCAACTCCGACATTGACACGTCTAGACTGACTTGGAAACATATATATTATCTGCTTAGCCTCCACTCACTCGTCTCCTTCCAGAAACCGGAGTTTTTGTTATCCATCGCACTTGCAGGTTTGTTTGCAGCCATTTGTCTCTATGTTCTTGTCGCCAAACTAGCTCATCGTCAGATAAATGTCTGGGATGGCTTGCTCTTGGTTGTTGTTGCCTACGTCCTCATGTACTTTATTGCACCCGATAAGATGTCTGGCGGCGGCAATATCAAGCAGCGACTATTGTTATATCCGTTTTTTATTTTAATGCTCTGGTTTGGGGCGCAGTCGTATCATTGGCTTGTCAAGCAAAGAATCCAGCTAGTTGCCGTGGGAATTGCTTTAATGCTGCTTGGAGTTCACACGATACAGTACGCCGAACTCAACAGCTACTTGGAAGAGTATGTCTCAGGGATGCACCTGATTGAGCCGAATACAACACTTCTCCCTCTTTCCTTCTCCAATACTGGACACGCACCCGACGGAAAGGTTTTATCAGACCGGGTTAAACCTTTTTCGCACGCTTCAGGTTATATCGCGGTACAGAAGAAGGACGTTGTTGTTCTCACGAATTACCAGGCTGCGCTAGACTATTTCCCTATTCTTTTCCGTTCCCAAACCAATCCCTTTCTACACCTCAGTATCGGAAATAATTCTAGTAAGGCTGACTGGGGCATTGAAGCTGAGCCTCCTAGAGTAGACTTCCTCAACTACCCCCAACGGACAGGAGGAAAGGTAGATTACGTGCTGATTTGGCAAGTCCTTGAGGGACATCGTACTGTTGAAAACACGAAGTCTATCTTCAAACAACTAGAGGAGGGATACGATCTCATTTACACCTCTCCACAACGGGGATTGATGCAGTTATACCGTCGCAAGGATTGGAGTTAAGAGAGTTAGGGGAGTGTCGCTAGGACGCGAGAACCCCGACTTCTTCAAGAAATCGCGGTTCTGAACTGTGGCATCCCAGTTGACAGCCACCAGATGCTTTAGGATTGTTCTGAACCTAGATAAGATTCCAACTTTCACTAGGAGCTAAAGTATGTGGCAAGACAATTTGACGAAAGGACTTTGGCATAACAGTAGACCAAAAAAAGCTGTCTGGTATCGCTTTGAGCGCCTGGGAATGTTCAGTGTTATCAGCGTAGCAATGATTGTGGCGATGCCTTGTCTGAGAGAAACTAGTGCGATCGCCTTTCCTTTAAAAGAGCGATCGCCTAACGCCTCAACATCTCTGGCACAAACACCTATACCTTCTCTAACCCTACCCCCAGCGATCTTTCCGACAAATCAAGCCCCCGGTGTTAGCGTTCCTCCCCTGCAACAACCCATTCCTGCTGAAACCCTTCCAGCCGTTACACCTGCTCAACCACCAGAGCTTCCACCCGCAAATGTATCTCCTACTCCTAATTCATCCCCAGTTATTGAATTTGGTCAGCCATTGCCAGAGAAAACAACATCGGCTGAACCAGCATTGATACCTCAAAGCGGCATACCAACCCTAGAGCCAGCAGCCGCTTTTATGTCGCAGGAGTCAACGGCAACGAATGTAAATCCAGAAATTCTATTACCAAGTGGCACTCAGCTAAGTCTGCGCTATCCCGGCGAAAAGGTTCTCAATCTTCAAGCCTATCAGTTACGGCAGGAAGTGTTGCTACTTCAGGAGGACTTGCGCGATCGCAATAATCAAGTCATTGCCCCGGCTGGGACACCCGTGATTGGATACTTTGAAACGAGTAGTACAGGCAGTCGCTTCATTGCAAAAGCGATCGCCCTTGGTGGAAGTAATCTTCCCTTTGAAGCTCAATCCGATAATCTCGAAGTCACTCCTCCTGAAGAAACTACCACCGATCAGAGTCTTCGCCAACCGGGTACAACAATTCAGCCAGGTCAAATTTTACAAGTTCAGCTACAGTCCGATTGGCGTTTCTCAGCGATTAGTAATTAAGGTGATTCGTTGGCTTAGAAATCTTCTGTTTCTGGTCGTGGACCAACTGTGCCAGGTTGATTGAAGAAGGTATTACCCGCGTCATTGTTTTGATAGATGCAGGCAATTTTGGGTGAACCTTCTAATGCCCCAGTGAAGCCAAACGTATTCATGCGGTTCTTACATTCGCGCACCTGCTCAGAGGTAACGAGTTTCCTTTGCTCCAGAATTGACCAGTTGTTCTTACGCAAGACACAGCCCGGTTGCATATTAGGCTGGGTAACGTAGACGCTAAAGGGACTCATCGTTACATAGACACGCATATCTGTAACCATCGCACTTGCTCCATACTGAACACAAAGCTCAGCATTTGGTGCGCTGCGGTCGATGGCTTCACGGGTTACCAAATTCTGTGGGTTTGAACTCGCTGTGGAAGCAAACGCAATGCCTATCCCAACCCCCAGCGCCAGGACGGCACCCAAAATTGCCATGTAAGTGAAGTTGAAATCAAATAAAGGGGGTTTGGAAGCTGGGGCTTTTTCTCTAGGACTAGGAATAGTCGTGGATCTGGATTTACGTTTCATCGTTAGCTTACGTCAACTGTAGGAGAATTAGCAGGGAGTAGTTTCAACTGCCCTCCTTATCCCAGTATGCCTATAGATATCTTATTCTGGTTAGGGAAAACGGGAAGGTTTAAAGGGGAAAGGAATAAATTTTCCTTATTCCCTACCGCTATTGCTTTGGCACACCAGAAGGCGCAATCCTTAATATTTTGCTAAGCGTTGCTGTGTTTGCATTGGGATGCCAGTTACTCCTGCCTGCTCAAGTAGTACGAGGAAATCTTCACGGATAGATGAGTTAGTGGAGTAAGACGCTTGGGCAGCGATGAGCGTGTCGATCGCATCGTACCAAAGTCCACCTTCAGCATAGGCTAAGGCGCGATCGCGTTCTGTTGTCGCTGTTGCTAGCTGTTGCTCTAGTGCTGGCGTACTAGGCACACGCTTAATCCAACTTTGAGCAAAGGTGTCGTTAGAGCGTCGATCTGCATTACAAATTAAGGTTACAGACCAACGGTACTCTTTGCCAGGAACGAGTTCCGGCAGATTCTTTGGCATTTCTAGCTGAACAATACCAGCCTTTTGTAGCTGTAGCTGTTTTACAAAGATTGGCTCGGCAACGCCTGATTCCACTAAGGCAAATTCCAAAGGTTCCGATGGCACAGTGGACACATACCAAGAGAACGTTGGATGACCTGACAAGGTTTCTGCTGTGTGGTCGTTAGGAACAAGTAGTGCTAGTTCCACCGCCTGAGACTCAGTACAGCCTCGCGAACCTGCTCCTTGGGTTCGTCTGGGCATTCCCCGCTGAGGCGGGACATAACTAAAATTTGATTGGGTTTGTGTAGGAATTGCTAAAGCAGGGCTTGTTAATAGGTTTGAGCTACCATCTAGCCAACTGGTCACTGGCATCAAGACGATTGATGCAGTCGCTGTGACCACACTTATCAATAGGCGGGAATTCACCATGATAGTAGGCGCAGTATTTAAAGATTTTTAATATTCAGTAGAGCGCCCTGATTTTTCTAAAACTTAATGAAATGTACACGAGCAATAGTAAGTATGTACTTATCTATTACTACCTTTTAAGAATAAGAGAATCTTTAGGAAGAGACCTCTCTATTTAGAGAGAGAAACTGTCTAAATATTTCTTAAAACTTATACTTTTCATTAAACATTGGTGATGGAAGTAGTGAATAGGAGCGAAGCGTAGTAGGGTGAAGGCAGAAATCTCAGGAGCTATAACTAGAGTGAGAATTGCAATTTATTAAATCCACGTTCCTTAAGAATAAATTCACAAGATTGTTATTCTGTCAAGCTAAAAGGCAAGCTACTGGAAAGATGAGATATTCCAGGAAGAAGAGTTTCCAGATGAATTGGTAAAACTGCGCGATCGCACTTTTATCCTGCAAATCAACACTTAGGCTACGCCACCACAGTAAACCTAACGCCAGTAGGTTCGTAACCACCAGAAAAATTGGGTTCACCGAAGGTAGGATTAGTAACGCGGCAAGTATCATAGCCAGGTAGCATACCGTAATTACCCAACGGGCAAGGTTAAAGACAACTGGCTTACCGAGCTGGATCGTAAACGTGGTGATGTTGTACTGTTTATCGCCTTCCATATCGGGGATGTCCTTGAAAATCGCGATCGCAAACGTAAAGACCACAATAAACAGCGTTAATGCCCAAACTGGTGCAGGTGGAAAAACAACATTCCCAGATAGACGGTCACTAAAGTGCAAAAACAGCCCTAAATTAACAATTACGCCCCGCACGGTGTAGATACAAAAACTAGCCCAGAAAGGAAATCGCTTCAAGCGTATTGGCGGCAAAGAATAAGCTGTTCCTAGCGCTAAACTGATGCTCACCATTAAGAGCAACCACAAACCGAGTAATCCTGCTAATAGCAAGGCTAAGATGCCAAGAATCCCTACAATCAGTTGAGCTTGTCGCCTCGAAAACTCGCCGGCTGCAATGGGGAGATGCGGTTTATTAATCCGGTCAATCTCCACATCTTCTAATTGATTCAGCCCGACAATATAAACGTTGCCGCACAAGCAAGCAATCCAAGCGCCCACTAATTGCTCTAAACTCACTACTGTGAAGTGGCTGCCAGTAGTGGCTATGGCAATCACATACAAGGCAAAAACACTTAAGCTGGTGCCGATAATTGTGTGAGGACGCGAGAATTTCCAAAAGGAATAGAGCCATTTAGCTGGCTGCTCAAACGGGGTGATTTGGGAACGGGTTGACGTTTGGGGAGAAATCTGGCTCATTCTTGAGATTAAGACGGAATAGACCAGAAAGATCTTACTCCCTAGTTCCCCCTTCGCTCTAGCTAGGATTTTTAAGCAATGCTGTTAGCGTTAGTGTAGTAGGACAAAGCTACCAAGCTTTAGTAGAAGTTGAGAAGGGTATCTTGTGGCTTTGGATTGGCATACATACACAATATGACTGAATGCCTGCTGCCCAATTCGAGGTTGTTTTTGATGCTGGGTCAGACTCTGCTTGAAGATGGGATTATTCGTTTAGTGACCTTCGAGCATAAAGAGGAGGCGATCGCTATAGAAAGATGAGGAGCGATCGCATTCCCTACCCCTACAAAGGCGATCGCATTTTGGCTCCCTGCTAGTGTTAACGTGCGATTGCCTACGGCACCAGCGAAGCGGATCGCATCCCTTCCCTCAGTCTCACTTCATAGCTGTTGCCACCGAGTCACTGGGCATGAACTAATACCGCCTCATTCAATGTCATCTGGCAAGTCATCAGCAGACATTCCTGCTCTTTGCATTAGCTCAATCAATCGCTTGATTTGAGGGAGCGAAAACCTAATTTCTCTTTCGCCTGTTTCATGGCGTCTAATTGTTCTGCTTGTTGTCCCTAGCTCAGTCGCTAATTCTTCCTGCGTCATTCCCAGTCGTTCGCGTAACTGTTTGAGAGTCGCCAATTCAGGGTTGCTATTTGAGTTTGTATCGTTTACCATTCTCTCTATAACCGGACATTTGTTCCGGTTGCGGACAACAAAAATGATGGGGAAACGCTATGGGAAGTCCCTACACTTCCTGTTTCCCTGTCTCTCTATGGGTAGTTTCTCACACCAAGCAAGTCCGCCAAGAGTTTAAACTCTTGGCTCATAACTCAAGTCCACTTAAGTGGACTGAATTTATTGTGCTGCAATCTCTTAGTCCTCTGAAGAGGACTTTGGCTATGAGCAAGGGAATTAATTCCCTTGCGGACTCGCTTGCGGATGAGTAGATGAGTGGACTTAGGAGGTGAGGCGAAGGACGATTATCTGGAAATTCTTCGTATGTACTGTTTGAGTATGTCTTCCATGAAATAACGGGCGATTTGCGATCACATTTTTGCATTTATCGCATTTTTGCAGATCGCCCTTTCTTAAAAACTAATCACCCAAATCATAGCAATGAAACATTCCGAATGGCTTCGCCTCAAAGCAGAAGGCGACAGGGTTGTTGCGTCTTTACGTGCCGATGGCTTCAACTGTCGCAAACAAGTGCGCCGCTTGTCTTGGTATCTTTGCAAAGGCTCAGTTTCTTACACGTTGACTTGGCTACCAGCACCAGTGCGTGAATGGAGCTTATTACCAAATGATGAAACACCAGAGAGAGCGCAAGTTCTAGCTCAAATTCATTCTAGTTTGGAGCATCGGGGCTGCGATCGCACGGCACAACTATCCCTACCTCCTAGCCAACGCTTCTGGAATCAAAAGGATTACCCTTGGACACTGGTTAGGCTGCTGCCGAATGCTCAACACTATACAGTAGGTCGCTTTTACAGCCGCACAGAAGCGGAAAATCATAAGCGCTTTCTTGGTAAGTGGATGCCTGCTGCTGAATTCGAGGTTGTTTTTGATGCTGATGCGGTGACTTAGTGGACGAGAGGCGATCGCACCTCATCTTTAGCTTATCGGTGGGCGATCAGCTTTGCTGGTGCCGAAGGCAATCGCACCCAAAGTTATACTGAAGAGACATTCTTCACGTAACAGGGAGTTTGATGCCTACCGACGCGCAACTGAGGTGTTTATATCGAATTGGCTACCAGTTGACATATATGCTGTTTCAGCCCATCCATCTTATTTGCATCGACGGTCGAACTCAGAATTTATATATCTTGGCAGGGCAGAACGAGGAAATCGAGTTTGAAGTTACTCCAAGTGGAGAGGTGCTGTAATGAGTCAAGTTGACTACATGGCTATGTCTTACAAAGAGTTAAGGCGTTACTTTCTCAAGCATCGAGAAGATAAAGCTGCTTTTCAAGCTTATCTAGCAAGGCGTCGAGAGCGATCGCACCCAGTCATTACAAGAGTTGATGACCCGGACTTCGATAACAAGATTCAAACAGCAATCCGTCAGCAACTAGCGGAGCATCGAAGTTAGCAGCGCGATCGCATTTCCCGCAGCAACAAGCGCGATCTCACCTGCTGTTTACGTCAACTTTACACCACATAGCTAAAAAGGTAAGGAAGGCTTTATTATTTCCCCCCACAGTCGATCTAGTATTCGGTTGTACTGTCTTATCGAGAGATTTTGAGGATGTCCGAGTCTGATCCACTCCGCGAATACTTTGAGCAAAAGCGACTGTAAGCCCTGCTGTTTTCCTAGTTTGCTCAAACAGAGATTGTAAAGTGTATTGCACCATCTCTCGCCAATCGCATACCCTCCCCAACTTCCCTGATTAACCGTTGCAACCAATGTTCTAGACTGGGAAAGCAAGAATCCAGTAAGAGAAAGGGAACAAGCGATGCGACTGTCGAATATGCTTTTCGTCACCCTGCGGGAAGACCCAGCAAAAACAGGCAAAGCTATAATTACCGTAGCCTCCTAGCCACGTTGCATACTCGTATGACTCAGATTCTGACAGTAGAACTGAACGATCAAATTTTCACCGCGATTCAGCGACAGGCTGAGGCAATTGGCGTTCCTCCTGAACGGCTAGCTGCAACATTGCTAGAGCAGCAGTTTGGGCAAGTTTTAAAATTGTTGCTACCTGAAGCAGAAAAAGAGACAGCACGAGCTAGGTTTGAGAGCCATTTTGGGACACTTAATCTCGAACAGCCCACTGACCTGGATAATGAGAGCATTGATGCAGATTTGGTGAGAGAGTATGCAAATACCCACGAAGAAGGTTAATGCTCCTCGATACTTCTGGTTTGCTTTGTCTGCACTATCAAACTGAGCCTTTGCATACTCAAGCCTGTGCTGCATATAAGAAAGCAACAATTCGATTAACTCATAGCTATATCATTGCTGAATACATCGCCTTAGCCACAGCAAGACGTTTTCCACGTTCATCCGCCCTGGCTTTTGTCGCTGATTTGCTGGACAACCCTGATATAGAGACAGTCTGGGTTGATGAGCCATTGCACAGGGAGGCAGTTGAGCTACTGATGGGGCGGCAAGACAAAACCTATTCTCTGTGCGATGCCGTTAGCTTTGTATTGATGCGCCAGCGTGGGATTACTGAGGCTTTGTCTACTGATCGACACTTTGAGCAAGAAGGGTTTATTCGCTTACTGCATAACCGTTGACAACCAATGTTCTAGACTGGGATACAATCATTCAGCTAGAGAAAGGGAACATACGATGCGACTGTCTAATATGCTTTTCGTCACCCTGCGGGAAGATCCAGCAGAAGCGGAAATCCCCAGTCATAAATTACTCGTCCGCGCAGGCTACATACGTCGCATCGGTAGCGGGATTTACGCCTATCTTCCCTTGATGTGGCGCGTGCTAAGAAAAGTCTCCCAGATTGTCCGTGAAGAGATGGATGCGACTGGCGCTCAAGAATGTCTGCTTCCCCAGTTGCAACCCTCTGAATTGTGGAAAGAGTCAGAACGCTGGGATACCTACACCAAAGCCGAGGGTATCATGTTTGCCCTCAAAGACCGTCAAGATCGGGAATTAGGACTAGGACCAACCCATGAAGAGATAATTACGACGATCGCTCGTGATATGGTTCGCTCCTATCGCCAGCTACCTGTCAACCTGTATCAGATCCAAACTAAGTTCCGGGATGAAATTCGCCCCCGGTTTGGACTGATGCGAGGACGGGAATTCATTATGAAAGATGCTTACTCCTTTGATGTCGGTGCCGAGGGTTTGGAGCAGAGTTATCAGAAGATGAATCAGGCTTATCACAATATGTTCCACCGTTGTGGCTTGAGATTTAGAGGTGTTGAAGCTGACTCAGGCGCAATTGGTGGTTCGCGATCGCAAGAATTTATGATCTTGGCAGATGCTGGAGAAGATGAGGTTCTCTACACCGAAGATGGTCAGTACTCTGCCAATGTAGAAAAAGCCGTATCCTTGCCACCGGATGCCGAACCCTCACCCTTTACCACCTACGAAAAACGCGACACCCCCAACACCCCAACCATTGACTCCCTGTGTCAATTCCTGAAATGCTCACCCACCCAAATCGTGAAAAACGTCCTCTACCAAGCCATCTATGACAATGGCATGACGGTACTCGTGCTAGTGAGCATCCGAGGCGACCAAGATGTTAACGAAGTGAAATTGAAAAACGAGTTGATGAGACAGGCAGAGCAGTACAATGCCAAAACCCTCCTCTCGCTAACTGTACCCGATGCGGCAGCTCAACAAAAATGGGCATCGAAGCCGCTACCATTGGGCTACATTGCCCCTGATATCTCTGACGATTACATCAACCCCAATAAAGAAGTCGCACCTGTATTTTTGCGATTGGTAGATAAGACAGTCGTAGAGCTGAAAAACTTCGTTACAGGTTCCAACGAATCAGGCTATCACGTCGTTGGCGCGAACTGGGGCGAACAATTTCAGTTACCTAAATTGGAAGTCGATTTACGGAAGGCAAAAATAGGCGATCGCGCTATCCACAACCTCGCTCAAACTCTCCAAAGCGCACGCGGTATCGAAGCCGGACACATCTTCCAATTGGGGACAAAGTACTCTAACTCAATGGGGGCAACCTACACCAGTGAGTCAGGCGAAGAACTTCCCCTGTATATGGGTTGTTACGGTGTCGGCGTGTCGCGTGTTGCACAGGCAGCAGTAGAGCAGTCTTATGACAAAGATGGGATTATTTGGCCGGTTGCGATCGCACCTTACCATGCGATCATCTCAGTTCCAAACGTTGGAGACGCTGACCAAATGGCAGCAGCCCAAAAACTCTATACTCAACTCAATGAGGCAGGTATCGAAACCTTATTCGATGACCGCAACGAACGGGCAGGTGTAAAGTTCAAAGATGCGGACTTAATCGGGATTCCATACCGGATTGTAACAGGGCGATCGCTTAAAGAAGGTAAAGTGGAAGTCGTCGAACGGGCAACCAAAAAGTCTCAGGACATTGCCATTGACGAAGTAATGCCTACCCTCAAGCAATGGATTGACACCGCTTTGAAAGCTAAAGCCTGACAAACTTATGGAATTTCTGACCATCCTCCTATCTGGTTTACTCGCTGGTGTCTCCCCCGTTGGTCTAGTCATCGACAAGGTGATCGAAAGTAACTTCCGTTCCCGCTTGAACAAAGTGGAGCAATTGCAAGTCCGGGTTGACAACACTCCTAGTTACCAAGCTTTGCAAGGTAAGGTGGAGAAAGTGCGAATTGCTGGTAGAGGGTTGTGGGTGACGCCGAATGTTCGGATTGAGGCGTTGGAGATGGAAACTGACCCGATTAACATCGACTTCCAGCGTCTTCGACGGGGTAATGAGGAATCACCAAGAGCCTCTTTCCGGCAACCTGTACAGGCTGGGTTGCGTTTAGTGTTAGCCGAAGCAGATCTCAACCAGACTTTACAATCTCCTACTGTAACCGCTCGATTGCGAGCGATTGCGGGTCAGCTTCTGGGGGGTTCAGCCGAGCGGTATGAATTTCTCAACCCACGGGTGGATTTGCTAGCTAATGACCGTATCCGTTTTCAGGTCGAAGTGCAGGAAACGAATGCTGAGTTATTAGCTATCACCGTTGAGTCAGGGCTGAACATCATTGCTGGACGGAGCTTACAACTGATTGAGCCATCCGTTTCAATCAATGGAAGAGTCCTCCCCCCTCAGTTAGTTGGCGGGTTTGCTGGAGGTATCGGTAACCGCTTTAATCTCCGTACCTTGGAAGATGCAGGCATCACAGCACGACTTTTAGAATTAGACATCAATGCTGACGAGTTAGAGCTAGCCGCATTTGTCCGAGTTGACCCACCAAGTCAATAATTTGCATCGACTATAGGAGTGCATCATCCGTAAAAGCATCAGGTTTACCTGTAGTTACCTGTTTACGCCCATCCTCTTTAATTCTCATGGAGGGTTCTTGATATGCAAGACCAACACCAACAAGAAGTTCGTCGCGTTCCTTTGGGACTCGTTGCTGGTCTTTCTGCCGCACTATTAACGGCAGGAGGGGGGGCAGCTTGGATAGCGTGGAATTCGTTCATGTCTTCCCAGACACCACCAGTCCCAACAACTCCTAAGTCCTCTCAGGCATTGCAGCCAACGGCAGAGGAAAAAGTCCAGGTCTATTGGCTTAATGATGTCAACAACAGAATTGAAGTCGTTCCCAGTTCGATAATGCTAGAGAAAGTTGACAAGCCAAGTGAAATTTTAGAGGGTGCGTTTAAAAGCTTATTGAGTGGTCCTGCTGACCCAGCTTTGACTACAACCATTCCTAAGGGCACGGAACTTCGGGGTGTTGCTCTGGAAGCTGATGGCGTGCATGTAGATTTGTCAAAGGAATTTACGGCTGGCGGTGGCAGCGCTTCAATGACAGGTCGTGTGGCACAAATTCTTTATACAGCCAGTAGTTTAGACCCAGCATCTAAGGTATGGATTGAGGTGGAGGGGAAACCACTGGAGGTACTAGGGGGCGAAGGGATAGTCCTTGACCAGCCACTGACTCGCGAAAACTTTGAGGAAGACTTTGCGCTTTAACATCTTTCAAGCCAGGTTCGTCTAGTGTGAACAAGAAAAGGCAAAGGCAGATGGCAGATGGAATTTACCCCAATGCCTTCTTCACGAGTCATCTAGAACTGATAGGGAGGAAGGCTCTCAATCCCGATCTGAAGACTACTTAAACGTCGTCTGCCTCCTGCCTTCTTCAATTGCTACAGCGTTAAAGGGAGAAGGCGTTGCACAACTGTGGGATGAGCGTGTTGTAAGAGGAGTCCCCCTACCGTTTTCTCCCTTTGATGTGCAACGCTTGGTTTTTTGTTGATTTATGCCGCTTGCTGGGATGGAGTCGAGCTGAAGACAATGTGATGCTGGGAGTCAAATGTAACTTTCCCTTGCTTCTGTAACTTGCTTAGCTCTCGCGTAACCGTGACTCTGGTAGTGCAGCAGGCATCGGCAAGCTCTTGATGCGTGAGGCGAACACTTAAACGAGTGCCTTGTGCCACTCTTTGACCAAATTCCTGTTTTAACCACAGCAACAGATAGTACAAACGATCTTTCACTTGTCGCTTTCCTGCGATCGCGAGTAGCGATTCTGTCTGCCGGACGCGATCGCTTATTTGAGGTAAAAGAGACTGCGTCAGACGAGGGGAAGCGGTGATTTCTTCTAGAGAAAGGGAAACTAACTGAACATCTTGCGTTAGGACTGTTGCTTGATAAATACTCAGAGAAGTCATCGTAGAGCCAAATGGCATCAATGGTCCTGCTAAGCCCACAAGTATCTCATCACCACTTTCGCTCATTGTGCTGAGCTTTACTATACCTTGGCAAACTAGCCAAATCTTCTGGGGTTCTAGAGAGATAAGCTCTCCTTTAGAATAACAATGCCTTGGGCGATCTTGGCTAGGGTCGTAGTCATGACTTAAGAGCGCCAACTGAGCACGCTTGCGTTCGGTGATATCGCGTACTATCCAGCACAAGCGAGTTAGATTACCCTGTGCGTCTCGGACAGGCGTTACACTCAAAGCTGCGTCAAAGAACTCACCCTTACGGGGTTGCATATGCACTGTATACTCTTGCACGCGATCGCACTGCTGCAACTGAGTTAGTTTGGAACGAAACACCTGACGTTCTTGTAGTGGGATGAAGCTGACTAGCAGTTTGTCCACCAAGAATGACGGCTCAATGTTGAACAGTTCAGCCGCAGCCTGGTTAGCTTCCTGAATCTTCCCATGTGCGTCACTCACCAGGTACGCATTCGGCATGAAATCAAACAGACTTTGGTAACGCTGCCGCTCCACTTCGATTCGCGATCGCATAGCTGCGAGTTCCTCAGTCTGCTGAACTAGTTTCTCTGCGGCTAGTTCTAGTGCTTCTGAAGCTGTGCCAAGTTCCTTGAAGGCTACAGGCAACAGCAAATTGAGTTCCGGCAGTACTGAGGCATTCGCATCTTGATACAGCTGAGCTAAACGCCCATGGAGTGACTGTACCTGCTGGGTAAATGTATCTACGTTCATCTTAAGCTGACACTACCTATCTAGATGGACTTGAACTCGACCTGAAAAACAGACTTAAACCTAAGTCAAGCAGAGCTATGAGAATAAAGGAAAATATGATATTTTCATTGAAAAGCAGACCAGCTAAAGCTTCCCAAGCTCACATTTAAATAGTAAGAAACTACGTCAAGGAAATCAGTACGCTCTCGTACTCATCAATATTCTTTGAACACCAGCCACGTTTTTAGGGGGCTGGATTTTAATTTTTAGATTGCTCTAGTGCGTTGCCAGTTCTGAACTCTGCCACTGTCAACATCAGTAAAGCCCCGCTTTCGGCTGTTCTTGAAAAGCGGGGTTTTTGTATGGCTCTAGGTTGGTTTAAAAGAAGTAATAAGCTCTTAGATCATGAGAGCTAAGAGCTTGATATCCTGTCAACAGCAATGTCCCTGTTACTTAACAATTGCTATGAATAAAGTTTATTACCTTTGTTATACAGACTCTTCTATCCAAAGAGGCTTATTTCTGTACTTAAAAAGGCTTAAACAGGATAAATTAACTGCGTGTTTAACGCTACATCATGCCTTTTATGTTGTCGTCTATGGCTGATTCCAATTGGCAGTAACACGGATTTTTGTATGGCGAAGGTCGTCATTCGTGTCAACTTATCGTCAACTTGGCGGTTTATAGACAATTTTCTTCGGCTTCCCGCACGGTAACGGTAGCTACATAAACACGCACCTGCTCCAAGTCGGCTTCAAAAACTTTTGTGCGTTATTAATCTTTGTTCGCTAAACTGAAGTCACGGAAATGACGAGCTTGCTGTTCAATTCGTGTTGCAAGGCGATCACAAACTAAATTACACAGCTCAAAAATCAACTCATCTTCTACTTTGTAATAAGCCGATGTTCCTTCGGAACGGCGGCTAAGGATGCCAGCTTGTAGCATCACTTTGAGGTGTTTTGAGACATTAGCCTGACTCGTCGCGGTTGCCTCTACCAACTCCTGTACACATTTTTCGCCTTCACGGAGCAAATTTAAAATCCGCAGACGCATTGGCTCACTCAAGATACTGAAATACTCAGCGACTTGTTGTACTACCTCGTGTGGTACAGAGTTTACTGTTGGCATCGGTACAACCCGAACTAAGTGATCCCCAAATTTTAGCAGCTATTTTATTAATGACGATAGAGTCATTATTAACCAGGGTTAATTCGCATTAATGGTTGACCATACTCAACAGGTTCACCATTCTTCACCAAAATCTCCATCACCTGCCCTGATATCTCCGCTTCAATTTCATTCATCAGCTTCATCGCTTCGATGATGCAAACAGTTTGACCATTACGGATGCGATCGCCAACTTCAACAAAAGGCGCTTCATCAGGACTAGGCGATCGGTAGAATGTACCAACCATCGGCGACTTAACTTCTTCCCATTTTGGGTCTACCACCGAAGGCGTTGCTGCCGCTGATGCTGCCTCCCGGATTACTACCTCTGGAGGAGGAGCAGGTGGACTAGGCATGACTACTGAGTCGGCGGGAGCCACTACAAAACTGGGAGCCGCGTTGCTACCCGTACTACCTATTGGATCAGTAACAGTCGTTGTGCGACTCCCTTTACGAACAGTCAGTTCAAAGTCAGCACTTTTTAAGGTCAATTCTGTAATATCGGTCAGAGCGATCGCGGCTAGCAGGTCACGGAGTTGGTTAAAGTCTAATGGCACAATTAATCAGGGGCTAAGGACTAGAGCGTCGGGGTAAAGCAAGTCTTAAAGTAAGTGGGAAGGCGAGGAGATTTCACGCGCCAGCTTCGCCGTTCTCAACCTCGCCGCTCTTTTCTCATCAAAACAGTTTTACTCACGACCCAGATAGGAATCGTTACGGGTATCGACTTTGATGCGCTCTCCTATAGAAATAAACAAAGGAACCATTACTTGGGCACCTGTGGAAACTATTGCTGGTTTTGTGCCACCCGTTGCGGTGTCACCTTTAACACCTGGATCAGTTTCAATAACTTCCAGTACCACAGAGTTTGGCAGTTCCACTTCCAGCACTTGCTCACCCCAAGTAATTACATTAACTTCCATCCCTTCACTGAGATACTTAACGCGATCGCCAATCTGGGATGAACTCAGACTACTTTCCTCATAGGTTTCCATATCCATAAAGACAAACTGGTCTGCTTCTTTATAGGTATGCTGCATTGTGCGCTTCTCCAGATTGGCTTGGGGAACCGTTTCCCCAGCCCGGAAGGTTCGCTCAACAACACTCCCACTCTGCACATTTTTTAGCTTGGTGCGGACAAAGGCAGAACCCTTTCCAGGCTTAACGTGGAGGAACTCCACCACCCGCCAAACAGACCCATCTAACTCAATCGTGACACCGGGGCGAAAGTCGTTACTAGAAATCATGAACCTATTTCAAAGGTCAGGACAAGACGCTCGATAACTCGCGACCGCAGGACTAGGTCTTGCTGCGAAGATAGCTATCGGCAATTTATTTTACCCCTGTTGTGGGGCATTCCCCCTAATCTGACTCAAGAAGAGGGATGGGGATATGGGGAGATAGGAGACAATACACATATACTTCGGACTTTTTCACCTCATCACCCCCATATCCCGATTTATTCGCTGAGGGGCACCTGTATGGCAAGATGAGAAATAAAGTTCTTCAGGCTGTTGATGAGCCTAAAACTTTCTGGTGCAAGCCTTCGGTAGAAATGTTTATGCGACTTTCAAAAATTTTAAAGCTCGATTGGTGCCAACGCTTGGCAAAAACCAGTGTCTTGGCAGTGCTGTTGGCTACGCTCTCTCTCGGTCTAAGCGGTGCTTGGTGGGACGGTAACGACCAACCGGCTCGTGAAAGTCGCCTACCAGTAGGAAATGCCATTACAGATGGTAAGGCACTGTTGCGGTATGCTCTTCCAATTGAGAATCAACAGGCGCGGGATATGCAAGCCAGTTTAGAAGATATCGCGACCCAACTGCGGGGGAAGCGCTGGAGTTCGATTAGCCGGGATGTTACCAGAGCCGCTGTAATTTTAAGCGATCGCACCGATAAACTGCTAGCTGATATCCCAGACGAGAAAAAACCCAAAGCCGAAGCCCTAATTGCCGAACTTAATGACGGTATTGCCTCAATCCGAGAGGCGGTAGAAGCTAAGGATAAAGACAAGGTCTGGACTGAGCGGGGTAAACTCCTCAACGAAGTTGGTGAACTCGAAGAATTGATGGTCAAAGAGTTTCCCTTTGAAGTGCCTGCCGACTACAGCAATCTGCCTCAACTCAAAGGTCGTGCCACTGTGGAGATGACCAGCGACAAAGGCAATCTGACTATTGTTGTTGATGGTTACAGCGCCCCTGTTACAGCTGGTAACTTTGTTGATTTGGTTCAGCAAGGCTTCTATGACGGCTTAGAGTTCATTCGTGCTGAAGACTCCTATGTTCTGCAAATTGGTGACCCACCTGGCCCTGAAGAAGGATTTATCGACCCCGCAACAGGTCAATACCGAGCAATCCCTCTAGAAGTGCTAGTAAGGGGTGATACAGAGCCAATTTATGGCATTACCTTAGAAGATGCAGGTCGTTATCGTGACCAGCCTGTACTTCCCTTCTCTGCCTATGGGGCTGTAGCAATGGCACGTCCAGGAACTGACCCTGATGGTGGTTCTTCCCAGTTCTTCTTCTTCTTATTTGAGCCAGAACTCACCCCAGCTGGACTAAACCTCTTGGATGGTCGTTATGCAGTCTTTGGTTATGTCGTAGACGGCAAAGAAACTCTCGAAAAGCTCAAAGAGGGTGACGTAATCGAGTCGGCAAAAGTTGTGAACGGCGCTGAGAATTTGGTCAAGCCGCAAGTCGCCTACAACAATTGAAGAGTGATGCTTAACTCATCCCACGTAAGCAAGGACGTGGGATGAAAGTGTTATTTGTTGTTGGTCATTGGTTATTCGTATTCTTTAACAAACAACAAACAACTAAAGAACAAATAACAAACAACAAAGCGTTTATGCCAATTATTGATGCTCTCCTGGTGATTACACTTGCTCTTTTGGTAGGCGTGCTAATCCGTGGCAGCACCAAAAATCGGCAGCAGCAGTTAGAGGAATCCTTCAATCGTCAGCAATTGGAGGATGCATTCTACCAACTCCTGCAAGAACAAGGCAGTTGTATTTCTCTCATCCAGCTAACAGCAGCAGCAAGGGTAGATGTGCAGCAAGCGCGACAGTACTTGGAGCGACAAGTGCAATTATTTGCTGCCGTTCCAGAAGTTGACGCCGATGGCGATACGTTCTATCGCTTCCCCAAACTTCACAAGCGTTTTTCAGTCGATAAATCCACTTGAGTAGCAAAACTTAAGAGTGGTACACAAATAACTGCCCATTTTCAGAGTGGCTGTCAGGACTTACGCACTCAACCCGTTCTGCAACGGGAAGATAAGGCTTTCAGCTTCTTGAAAAAGGCTTAGAACAACGAGATTTCGTTTCAGTGCGGAAGTCCTAGCTGTTTTCAAGAGTTACCGTGGCTGGATGCGCCTCGACTGGATAGCCAACAGCTTTCCAGGCTGCTAAACCACCTCTGATTTCAGATACGTTTTGATACCCCGCTGCACGAAGTCGAGCCGCAGCGGCAGCGGTTTCTTCGTCTGTTTCGCCGTAGATATAAATATCCCGGTCAAGTTCAAGCTTGTTTAAAACTCGATTGGTGGGTTCATTCAGCGGCATGGGAACAGCTCCCATTATATGGCTGATATTAAACTCCCCGCGATCGCGCACGTCAATGATAGTCAACGCTGGTTCACCCCAGTCCAACCTTGCCTTTAGGTCAAAAACACGAGACTGCGTTTGCAATGGTCGAAAGGTTGGAACTATATCAAAAAAATTAGCCATGAAAATATACCATGTTTTGTCGTATCTTCTGCAATGTAACAACTATTTTTAATATTTTCAAATTTTTGTTTAGAAGCCTTGACTTATTTGCCATTATTTCTGCAAGCTCAATTGACGTATCCAAGCCAAACAATTGACTCGTTGCTAGTTGCTGTAGTCAACACGACATTTGAGCTGTCAACGTGAGTTATGTTTTCAGCAGTAGGTAAAGATAATCAGATTAATTTCAATAGGCAGAAAATAGCACAGCTAACCTCCTGCAAAGTAACAATAAATTTTGCTACTCACCTATGTTTTTGGATAGATTTTTGAGCCAGTTTTCTTAAATTTTTTCCTTCATTGGCAAAATCAAGGAAGCCCCCACTGTACCACCTAAGCAGTCAGCGTCGGGAAGATGTCACTTCGAGCTTCTAAGGGGTACTAGTCCTGTTTCATAAAGTAATCGTTGCCCTTCAGAAGTTCGCAATAGCTGAGCGAACTTTTCCCCGGCTGGAGCGAGACTATTATCCCGTGGATAGACAACGGCAAGTGAATAGGCTAGTGGGTATTGCCCAGTTTGAAATGCCTTCACATCAGGGTAATAACTACCCTTGCGATCGCACAAATCTGTACTTGGGTCGATGGGTTGATCCTTGTCTAGAACCAATGCCTGAACAGCCTTTTTACCTTTAGCTTGCACCGCCAAGGGATAGATCGAACATTGTCCAAAAATTTGACTGAGAGGACTAAATCCGACGCTTCCTAATCCTTCCGGCGACTCGAAATCTTGAAGCACTTTCTGGAGCATTTCTAAAGTAGGCAGTTGGGTAACCTGACTCTTAGTCAAACGGCTCATTTGCACATCCTTAAGAACGCGCTGCTCAAAAAATTGGATCGCTTCAGGGTTTGTTGGAGCGTAGAGTTTTACAGGTAGATTTGCCCCCTTTAGCTCCTGCCAACTTGAAATCTGACCCAGATAAAGCTGCCGTAACTCCTCTAAGCTAGCTTCACCCTCCAACGTCTTGGGTAACCCCTGATTGCGCCTGGAATAACTAAACGCTACAAAAACGGCAAGTCCATCATAAGCAATCTCTCGGTAAGCCAAATCAATAGGAAGGGGTTTGAGTATGGGAATGATTGCAAAATCAACTTCTCTCGCTTGGACTTTTGCGATCGCAGCTTCAATTGACGGCGAAGGTTTGTAGTTGAGTTGAAAATTAGCCTGAGACTCTCTCAACCTAGCTTCAAGCGTTTGCCCTGGCTGTCTCACATTGGTTTGTCCTTGTATATAACTCCAAGTACCACCTTGCACAGCCGTATAGGTGAATTTCCCCGTTGGAACTGCACTCACTTCCTTTAAACAGCACAATTGAGGTTCCTTTTGAGTACTGGCGCTAGTTTGGGGTTTTGGCAGTAACGCCCAGATAATACTCCCGACAACTCCCAACCCCACGGCACACAAAAGCAGCAGCAGGAGGCGGGAGAAGGGTTTCGGCTTAGAGGTTTCAGGTTCCGCTTGCAACGCTAGCTGACTAACGGTGATAGGCTGAGGGAGTTTTAACAATGCTTTTCGGGCTACTTCTGCACTCTCAAACGGTGCGGCGACTCCCACTAAGCGCAGGATGAATTCTTTAAGCGGTAAGTCTGTAGTGATTGGCCAGGATTCGTCCTGACGTGGATCAAAGTTTGAGTCAGCTTTTCCTATAAGTAGGTAAAACCCTATATATCCGACAGCAACCAAGTCTTGAGCGATGGAACGCGAGAGAGCTTTTGTTGTTGGAGGGTCAAAAATCCGCTCCCAGAGGGCTAAATCACAAAGATAGATAAAAAATTCTTTTTGGTTCTCCACCCAGAGAAGGCTCTCTAAACTGAGATTACCGTGAACTAGTCCGACTTGGTCTTGACCAGATGGGAGGCGAAATTTCTGTTGATGGAGAAGTTCTAGGGTTTGCAATACCTGAGCAAGAACTAAACGCACCTGTGCAGGAGGCATTACACCCGTTTGTGCCAGATGAGTTTTTAGCGTTGGACAACCATCTCGCTCATCAGTCACAAGGTAGCAGCGCTCGAATGAGGTAGTATCTGCGATCGCTTCCAGTGGACTAATAACTCGCAAGTCCTGCACACGTCCATCGGCAAGGCTCACTCCTGCCAAATTTACAAACGCCTTCTGTCGCTGCTGCGCCTCCTCCTGATTGAAATAGCGTCGGGGTAGCAAGTATTCCTTAATAACAATAGAGCGATTTGCCCCAAGCTGAACCCCAGCAAACAGTTGCCCCATACCCCGTTTACCAAGCCAGTGTTCAACTCGATATGTACCTCGCCGACCGCGAATCTCTGCTTTAAGGAGTTTTGCAACCTCTTCACTGGCTGCTTCTGGTTCAACAGCCTGAGGTAGTTCAGCTTCTGGTTCAGGCGGGAACAGTTCTGGTCTAATCTCATCAAGGAGATCTTTGAGCCAGACGTACCGGGCTAAGAAGTTGAACTGGGAAAGCCTGATATGGGTGGGGTGGCGTCTCAGGTAGGCGCTGAGGAGGACTTGTGCAATTCTCATAGGTAAAAACCAAACCCCCTCGCGAACGTTCTGGACAGGGCGAGTTTTGGGATTTCTGGCGCTAGTATAGTACGATCAAGCTGCCTTGGGAGTCCTATACTTTTGTTGCAGAGCTGGCGGGGGAAAAACCAAACTCGCTATCTTAGCCAGAGGAGTTTAGGGACATCTTAGCGGATTGGAGTAAACGGGTATGGCAAAGGAAGCGGTCGTTCAGTTATATAGAGATGCTCAAGCTGATTCTGCTCTCAAAGAGAAGCTCAATTCAGCCCCTAATCTAGAAGCTTTTGTAGAAATGGCTCAAGCCTACGGCTATACATTTACGGTAGAAGAGTGGCGCGAGATGACCCGTTTCTCAGTGGAAGAATTGAAAAGCAAAGTGTCTGAGATTCCAGGGCTTTAAGGTGGACACTTAGTTCCACGAAAGTCGAGCTAATGTATTAGAAGCTTGGTTTGAGCAGCATTGTTGGTAAAGACGATGGTCGTTGATTTGACTGTTGCCATACCCACTTACAACGGGGAAAGGCGTCTACCGGAAGTTTTAGAGCGACTGCAATTCTCTTGTAAAGATGTAATGCTGCGATCGCTTCAGTCGGAGCATTTCAGTTGGGAAGTGATTGTTGTTGATAACAATAGCACCGATGATACAGCGAAAGTTGTTCAAGCTTATCAGGTCAACTGGCCGAAGCAATACCCTTTAAAGTATTGCTTTGAACCCAATCAGGGTGCAGCATTCGCCCGACATCGAGCTTTTCAGGAAGCAAGAGGTACACTAGTGGGTTTTCTGGACGATGACAATATCCCTGCACCTGATTGGGTATTAGCTGCCCATACGTTTGCACAAGAACACCCAGCAGCAGGGGCTTACGGTAGTCAGATTCATGGAGTGTTTGAAGTTTCACCTCCGGAAAATTTTGAGCGACTTGCTCCCTTTTTAGCCATTACTGAGCGAGGTTCAACGCCACTGCGGTATGAACCGAAAAAGAAAGTACTACCACCATCAGCTGGGTTAGTTGTGCGTAAACAAGCTTGGCTTGAAAGCGTACCCTCGCAGCTCATTTTGTCAGGACGCACGCCTAGCAGCATGGTCACTAGTGAAGATTTAGAGATGCTGTCTTATATTCAATCTAAGGGCTGGGAAATCTGGTACAACCCCACGATGCAAATCGATCATAAAATTCCCCACTGGCGATTAGAACGAGAGTATTTAATTCCATTCTTTCGGGGAATTGGATTAAGCCGTCATGTGACACGAATGCTAAGTGTTAAATCCTGGCAGCGACCGATCGCAACTTTAGCTTACATGACAAATGATTTGCGAAAGATTGCTGTTCACTTGCTCAAACATGGTACCCGTGTGCAATCTGACTTAATTGCAGCTTGTGAGATGCAGCTATTTGTCAGTAGTTTAATCAGCCCTTTTTACCTCTGGCAACATGGCTACTTTGATAGTAAAGATTGAGCAAGTTTATAGCGTTTATCACATATATCTAGATCTAGAATATTTAATCAAGTAATAACTTCTTATGCCAGTTGACTTTACAGTTGCTATCCCTACTTACAACGGAGAAAGTCGATTACCTCGGATTTTGGAAAGACTGCGATCGCAAATTGATGTAGAACACATCACCTGGGAAGTCATCGTTGTTGATAACAATAGCCAGGACGCTACAAAAACCATTGTGCTTGATATTCAATCAAACTGGTCTGCACCCTGTCCACTGAAGTATTATTTGGAAACAGAACAGGGAACAGCTTTTGCCAGGACTAGAGCAATTCAAGAAGCAACCAGTGAATTAGTCGGTTTACTTGATGATGACAATTTGCCATCGCTTGACTGGGTAGCAGTTGCCTATGCCTTTGGTAAAGCTCACGAAGGTGCTGGGGCTTATGCTAGTCAAATTCATGGTGAATTTGACGTTGAACCACCAGCAAACTTTGAGCGCATTGCTCCTTTTCTCGGTATTACCGAACGAGGTTCACAAGCTCATCTCTATGAACCCGATAAGCTGAAGTTACCACCTGGTGCTGGGCTAGTTGTTCGCAAGCAAGCCTGGTGTAACGCAGTTCCTAAACGCCCACTTCTTAAGGGTAGGATTGGCAAGTCCTTAGTAGGTGGTGAAGACTTAGAACCATTGCTTTACCTCCACAAAGCTGGTTGGGAGATTTGGTATAACCCAGCTATGGAGACTTACCACCAGATACCCGCTTGGCGCTTAGAGAAAGACTATTTAACCAACCTCTCTTTTGGCGTTGGCTTGAATAGCTGTTGTTTACGAATGATCAATACTCCCTTTTGGCAAAAACCAAATGTTCTTGCCAAAACATTTCTTGGAAGTGTTCGTCGAGTATTGATACACTTTATTAAATATCAACAGGTATTAATGACCTCATCTAAGGAAAAAGGCTTAGTCTATGATTTAGTTGCTGCTTGTGAGCTGGCTTTTTCTTGGGGTTACTTATTAAGTCCGTTTTATTTTATTAAAGCTAGCGTTGCTAGAAAAATTAGTACCTTATCTTTGAATAAGCTCTCTGTGTAGTTTAAGCTGTTGTGCATTTCAACTGCGTATTTAAGAGGCTGAAGCCTTTTGCTGGCTTAGATCGTCTCGGAAATTTAAATGATGAACAGCTTAATCCTATATTAGATGTTGCTCTTTAAGTTGCAGTTCTTTGAGCATACGTTCCCGATATCAAAAAGGGACAAGCTGTTATTTGTGCTGTAACAATAATTAACAATTCTTGGATTTATTCTCAGAGTCTGTTATTCTCCAGCGGTTATTTGTGAATAAAATTCGTCTTGATTAGCAAAAACCCTAAAGATTTTATTCGTTTTGCTCAGCTCAAGCACTTGCTTTAACTGGTCATTAATAGAGCAAAGAAAAAGTTTGCCACCTGTCGCACGAACTGTTTTAAAAACCGCGACTAAACCGCCTAATCCAGCACTGTTTATAAAAGTCACATTCTGAAGGTCAATTAATATAATAGTGGGTTTAGTTTCGACAAGGTCATTAATCTCTTGACGTAATTGCTCAACCTTAATACTGTCTAAAATACCAGTGGGTTGTACGACTTTAGTAAGAGGCAGCATAGTTAGACTCAATTGGCTTAGAAGGTTTTGCCAAAACTATAACCAATGCTCTTCTAGAGTTAAACAGTGAAAATACTTAATTATTTTCAATCTGAAATAAAGTTTTTTGTAGGTTATCCGAATTTTCTCAGTTGACAAGGATTTTCTAAAAAGCTTTTTCGAGTGAGCTTAGGCGGGAACAGATCTAATGGAACGGAATTGCTCAGTCGGAGAGAGGCGAATTCGTCAAATCCTGAATGACAGAGAAATGCTATTGGAGCTTGCTTAACCGCTTCCCCCACTTTTTTACCAACTCAGCCGCTATCTCCACCATCTCAGGCTCAAAGGTTTGAACGTAATTCTGTAGCGCAGGGGATAGCGCCTCTTGTTGCAGGGTTGCCTTAATGACATCTGGCTCGTCTTGAGATGATAACGTCTCCAAAAGGATGGACTGAAATGTGGCTATATCTAACGACATCACACACTCTCCTTCACCACTTGTTTGATTCGCCAAAAATCTTGTCGAAATCCTTCGATATCAATTTCAGTGTGTAAGGTATGGCCGATTCGCTCAAAAATCACGACTTCAACAGAAGGGCAGCGTTTGAGCGCCAGTGCCAGTAACTCAAACACCGCTTCCGGCACCGTACCGTTGTGCGTATCACGCCGAATTGTTCTCGTTTGTTGCCCCTTTGAGGTGACACTCCAGGAGCCGCCCGAAACGTGCAGCTCTCGTACCCGCTGCAAAGGATAGCGTTCTAATAACTGCTCAGCCGACTGTTGAAAATTGTGTACTTGACAGTACAGATTGTGCAAATCTAACACTAAAAAACCATCCACTGGTTCCAGCAGTCGAGCAAGAAACTCTCCCTGCTGCAACACATCCTGCAATCCAAAGGCAAACGCTAAATTTTCCAATCCTACTGGAGCATTTGCTTTGTCTGACAAACGTTTGAGATGCTCACGCCCTAACTGCAAGGTTTCAGGAGTCAGGGGCAATGGCAACGGGGCACTCTGGTAAAAATCTCCTGCCGCCATCCAGCCAAAATGCTCGGAAATGTGGCGATAGCGATAGTCAAGACATTCTTGTTGCAATGACTTGAGCCAGTGGATTTGCCGTTCACCTGGCTGCGCTGATAGGAGTGAGTAACTGACACCGTGCCCAGTGAGGCGATCGCGTTGACTGTAAAACTGAAGCAGTTCCTCAACCCAAGGAGGCTTTGCCTTCACCCCCCAACCCATATCAAAACTCCACTCCAGCACTTCTACTGCCCCAGTTTCAAACAAAGGTTGGGTAGCTTGGAAAAAATCAGACTCCATCATCAATGACAGTCCGACCATAGGAGTACGGCGTTTGAACTTAAACATCGCCAATTAACACAACTCTACTAATTCGAGCCGTTCATCACATTATTCATTCAGCCAGCGCATACTGTCGCCTTGAACAGCACGCGCTGACTTCAACTTAACGGGAATGTCACCGACTTAATAGACCTCTTGAAGAGCAATAGCTAGGACGGGCTTTTCGGCCCATCCCACTCATAGCCTTTTTTCTTGTGGGGTAGGAGGCATCCCGCCTGCCCCAGAATTTGATGAAAAGGACTTTTGCAAAAGGTCTAATGAATGAATTCAACCTCTGCTACCTCTCGATCAACCCTTGTGCAGGGGGTTTGGGGGAGGCACTCCGTCCCCCAATGGGGGTTTGGGGGGAAGCCCCCCAAGCAGGGTTTTTCTACGAACGATTACTTTTCGCTTAACTCAGTGCCATTCAACTTAACCCATCCCACAGGCAGGGCAAGGAAGACTTCGCGATCGCCTTCCTGGACGACGACTCCAAACTTCTAGCGAAGTCTGGGAGTTCTCAGATATGGCTGTTTGATCCTGCAAGTTTGGTGTGCCAAACCGCACGCTCAAGTCCGTAGACTGTGCTGGCGTTTCCATCCCAGAACCCAAAGCTGTCAGTAGCCCGACAAAGGTAGAAATCAGAATACCAAATTTCTTTAACATAAGGGTCTTTCAGGTCAGAAGGTGAGTTGTTACATCACCCTCAGTTTAAGGTAACCCTACTGTCTCATAACTCCGGTTTCAAAAGTTGAAACTAAAATTTTTTTAGTCGCAGGTCATTAAGATGACGAAATCCAAAATTATCAGTCAGCACAGATTGCAGTGTGTCAAATTCTGTTAAATTTGCCTTTGCAGAAACTAATTAACTCATTGAATTTCTGCTTTGTTTTTGGAGTGAAGTAATCATCTGCCGTTTGACCTGTGAAGCCCATAGATCGAAGTTAAAGCTTTCAGTTCCAGCAATGAGTGAACTCTCAACCGACTTACCGACTTGACTCTTTCCAGTTTTTGTAGTCATGGGGATGAATTAGGGTAGTGCTAGTTAATGGTGTCGCTCAGGTTAAACCTTTACCTAATAAGAAGTAATCATGTTTACTAGAGCGCCTTTGCTTAAGTCGGTCTGAGCGGAAAGCTGTTTAGACGACTCGTTAGTTTGTATAAATAGAATTCCCAAAAGTTAGTAAGCTTTTCGCACATCTGGACTCAACTTCACAATCTCTTGATATTTCCTCATTGCTTTGACAAGAGGAATTCATATTGACCCGATTCTCCCTAGAGAGTGGCTTTTTGTTGATTGAGCAAGACCCGCAGTAACAGCGATCGCTGTTAGTTGGAAATACCATAAAATGGCGATTTAACAGTACAGATGTTACGAAAATTAGTAGATTTAGCAGATGCTGAACAACGCGATCGCATTTTGGGTGAGTTTGGTTAAGTTAGGACTGAGGTGAGGTGGGAAGGTTCCGTGAGGCGATTGCGTAGAGAATAGGCTGCTAGCTGTATCCCCAGAAAGATGTTTTCTCAAATCTCGTCTGATTTCCTAGTGGATATACCTAAAACTAACGAAATTGACGGAGGGTGATTATGGCTTTTCAACAGCTTGAAGATTTACCGAATGAAGTGAAAGAGAACCTACCTCAAGGTGCTCAGCAAGTTTTCCTTGCCGCTTACAAGAGTGCTTCTTCGGATGGCATAAGCGAAGATGGTGCTGTACAAGTAGCCTGGAACTCTGTAAAACGTGGCTACGTACAGGGCGAGGATGGCAAATGGCACGTCAAGCCAGAAGCCACTAGCGATAATAGCTCTACTGGTAATATGGCTGCTGGCTAAAGACTTCAAATAAGATCTTGATGCGGCATTGTAGGGGTACAGATTGCTGTACCCCTATTGCTGTTGAAGAAAATAACCCCATTAAACGCTACATAATTTACAGACCTTTCCTCTTAATCCCTATCTAAGGGATGATACGTCTATGCACATTTCATGGACATCAGTGAGCAATCTAAGATAAAGTTGTAATGAGTTTGTCTTATTGTACCGGGTGTCGTACTTAAGCAGTTGCCAGCTGTCCCTCAGCAAGTTTTTGGGCATTGTTATTACAATTCCAGGTTTTAGGTTACTGATGCCAGGACGTAAGGACTTAAGTCTCGTCGATAGAATGGGAGACAGGGATATGAATCAGCTAACCAATCAATTAAAAACACCAAAAATGCAAAACGAAGCGGCAGTTGCTAAACCCATTCGCTCTCTTGATGATGCCCTCAATCAATGCCAGGTATTGGGGATGCGTCTAAGCCGTCAACGTCGCTTCATTCTAGAACTACTTTGGCAAGCCAAAGAGCATATGTCGGCGCGAGAAATTTATGACCGTTTGAATCAGCAAGGTAAAGCGATCGGTCATACCTCTGTGTATCAGAATTTAGAAGCGCTATCCAGTCAGGGCATTATTGAGTGTATTGAGCGGTCTGATGGACGGCTGTATGGTAATGTTTGTGATGCTCATAGTCACGTCAACTGCCTGGATACCAACCAGATTGTCGATGTGTATGTAGAACTGCCTGAAGAATTGCTCAAGCAAATTGAGGAGCAAACAGGTGTGAGGATTACGGAATATAAGATTGATTTCTACGGCTACCGGATGAATCAATCACAAGCATCGGTATAGAGGCACTCAAACAGCTTATAGCCGCGACTACTCATAACCTGAGAAAATTGCCATAAAACACCCTCTAAAAAGAGTTTTTGGGAATCTCAACGTCAGTGGTTGCCGGGTCATACAGCCTTATAGTTTCATCCTGTTCAATGGCACCATCATCGTAGTCAGGAAAAGCTGGATTTTCTTGATCTAGATTCTCAATTTGTGCTGTATCACCGTCGTAGTCATCAGGATTGTACTCATACCTCACATCCGGTAAGCTTGGCTCTCCTTCAGCACTCTCAATAAAGATTGTCGGTTCTTCTGCCAAAAGATCATCTTCGTCAAGATTGCTAATAATCCTTGTTGGAGCTAAAGACTGATTGTAAGCTTGGAAATCTTCCAGGGTAAAGAAAGCTCCGCTTCTCGTGGCAAAGTTTTTAGCTTGTTCATCCAATCGAGCTTGAAATAAGCAAGCACTAACAAGATTCGCTGATGTAAGATTGGCTCCTTTAAGATTAGCGCCTGATAAATCAGCGCCTTCTAAATTAGCTCCAATCAGATTAGCGTTGGATAGATTTGCTCCGGCAAGATTTGCCCAAGACAAATTAGCATTTTGGAGATTAGCAGCGGCTAAATTAATCCCAACTAATTCAGCGTCTGATAAATTAGCTTGCCATAAGTTTGCCTCAGCCAGCATCGTTTGGTTTAGGCAAGCATCTGCTAGCTGGACTTTCCTTAAACTCTGCCGCGCACGCTCCCAAAAGGTAGTTGGAGAAAGTGCAGCTATTCGATTGATAAAATTTAGTAGCTGGTCGGCATCAAACTCTTGTAGATTATCTGGGTTGCCACAAGGCCAGAAGGGAATTTGAGCCGCTGGTGCGATCGCACAAAGCAACAAGAAAACATTCAACCCAACAGCAGCATCAACTTGTAAAACAGTCAAGGGGTTGTTGAGTTCTTTGAGTTGGGAATGCGCTTGGTGAGCAATGCCTTCATCCAGCCATCGCCCTCGACAGTAAGCGCGATAGAAACGGTATAGGCGTTCAAAGAGGACTCGAAAGGAGAAATTATCAGCATTACGCTTTTCCTCTTGTAGGAGACGCAGTACCACACGTTCTTCAATTTCAGCCGACATTAGACCATAACCCAGCAAAGTGTAAAGATGCTGAGCGACGTTAACGGCTTCACGAATGACAAAGCCAACTTCACCGTATTGATTTTTAACGGGTTGAGTCATCGCTTGAAGCTGAACTGCAATGGCTTCAGCACCCAGATATTCCCCGAAGCTAGGGTGAGAAAACTCAATAATTGGATTTTGGATTAGGGATTTTGGGGCATGGGAGTCGGCAGCCGCATCCGATCTTGAGTAGCGCCGAGGTGTTTGGACAACTGAGTCCTGGAAGCCTCCAACTGTCGTTAGGTTATCATCCATCGCTCTTGCACCCCAAATCGCCGTGGTTCGCTGAGAGCGGAAGAAGAGAGCTGGTAGTGAGGGAAAGAATACACCAGTCGTTGGTTCACCGTTGAGACGCTTCTGGATAGCGGTAGACGCTGCTTGATATTGCCCAGTTTGAATCATCGTTAGTGCTGCTACTTGCATTTGATAACGCAGCACTTGGGGAGAGCGATTTTCCAGCAAATTAGCGATCGCTTCTTGTGAGCGACTAGCATGAGCAAGCCCTTCCCGGATTAACTCCGGTGGTGGGCCACTGCCAGCCGTAGATTCACCCAACAGCCACCGCATCATCCGGTCGTAAATTTCAAACTTGGCTTGGGAGGCGTTCAGTAAAAAGATGCTTTCATCCACCCAAGCATCTCGGTGTAAAAGCCCCACAAGATACAGCATCAGAGGGCGTGTGAGCAAAGCCGCAAAGTCGTTGCCTGTTGAGCGGTGTTGAAATACTCCTCCGTGTTTGAGGAACGAAAAATACACCTGAGCAATAGTCTTCGATTGTAGTTTTGCCCACGCAACAAACCAGTGTCGAAACTCCTCCTGCCCCATCGGTTCAATGGCAATTCGCTGTAGTGGCGCAGGCATCGGTAGGGTACTACGTTGTCGATACTTTCGCGTCAGACAATCTAGGGTTGCGCGACGACTGGTAAGAATCAGCTTGTGACGAGGAAGACCCGACGAAGCTGTATTCTGGCTATGGAATCGCAGCACCTGCTCCATAAACGTCCAGAGGTGGCGTTGTGTCTGGGACGAACGGGGCAGTTCATCCAAACCATCGAGAATCAATAAGCAGGGAGGCGAATTAACAGATAACCAGCCATCCGTATCTGTGAAGCGTCCAATCGGGAAGGCAGAGTTGAGAGTCTGCTCAAGGGTTTGACCTAACGTCGCCTTTGAAAGCTGGATGACCACAGGCATCCAGTTAGGATAAAGTTCTTGAGAGACTCGATACGCCAACATTTGGCAAAAACTCGTCTTCCCACTACCGGGATCGGCTTCAATGACGGCAATACTAGTATGATCTTCCAGTTGCGACATTGCCCAGTCCATTAAATCCACCGGACGTGGAGGATTTGAGACTCTAGGTGCCAGGAAGATGGAGTAGTTTTGCAAGGAGAATCCCTCATCTTTAAGCACTTGCCCTTTGAGGGGAATGTATAAATCTTTCAGAGAAAAGGGTTCACCTAACAAAGGTTCGCTCAACCAACAGGCAAGATCTGCTCGATAGTATTCCCGATCCAAGTCAATCGGTAGCGTCGCTGCGGTGATTTCTCGCTCAGGAGTCTCTTCAGGGGTTGTGGCGTCTCGCGAACTGCTTAAACTGCCCAGCCGCACAAACTTTTGCAGTTGCGCCAAGGGTAGAGCATTCTCGGCAATCACCTTGAGTAGATAACCCGGTAATCCATTACTGATGCGCTGTGTCAGCAGTTTCGCTTCGGTTTCCTCCGCACCATTGGCGATAAACCAAGCGATCGCTAAACTATTCATCTGCTGCACTAGAAACGACTCAGCCACTAATGAAAGGGCTTGTTCCGCCTGACTATCGCTAAGCCGTCCTGGACGTAGGGTTTTTAGCAAAGCTAGGAGTTGCGAGTCGTTTAAGGGTTGAGCTGCATCTTGACCCGCTGGCACCGAGGCTCGATCAACCCAAGGTCTTGCAACCAGAAATTCTTGCTCTAAAATTCCTTGTAAGGCATTAAGATAAGCCACTTGAAAGGCAAGCCAGGTTCCTTCATTACGTCTTAACGGCTTTTTTCGACTGAGAATGCGTAGCAATCCTACACTCAACTGGGAGATAGGTTCTGCAACCTGCCATGCCGCTTTTAACGGTAGCTCCAAAACGTCAGTTAAAGCACTGATCGAAAAAGGGCTGAGGCTTTTGACCTCCATATCTTGGGCAATACGAAAAGCAATGCCAGCAATTTGGGCACTAGGGTGCCCTAGTTGGGCAAGTTCAATATTGCGCTCTACTAGCCAATGCCGGATGCTTAGGCTCATGCCACCCTAGTCACTCCAAAATTGGTCACTCATCTTATTTTGAACCTTATACAATGAGTGCGTGTCAAAGGATTCCAGCCCTGGGCAAGTCGCCCATTTAGGTCTGGCTCTTCCAGCGTAGCCGAAGAAAATCGTATTAGCTCTCCATTACCCATCAGGGACTAATCGTTGATCCGTGCCAAGAAAAGAATTAGACCGATTTCATGTCAAAAAACCCCGTCGCTTTCGTAAACGCCGGGAACGCAAACTGCTTATTCAAGTTGCCCAGAGAAGGCGGGAACACCAGAGAGCAAGAGTCGAGGCAAACCTCACGTCCTCATCCGCTCTCCTCATCTGTGATCCAAAGCCTCGCCGCTCATTTCGCCGCGCTTGGCGCTGGTCGCTCGTGTGGTTAAGTCTTCTCTCCTTTATGGGAGTTACGGTTACCGCAGGAGTGTTATGGCTCACCAAGCTGCCACCTCCCACTGATTGCCAAAACCTCTCGCGCTTATCTACTGATGGCGATCGCTTATTCTGTGCCCAAGTTGGAGCAACCTCTGGAAAATTAGAGAAATTAGAAGCCGCCATCACCTTAGTTCAGCAGTGGTCTCCCAATCATCCCCTCTACCCAGAATCACGGCGGATGCTGGAGAAATGGTCAGGATTGATTTTAGAAATTGCACAACAAAAAATCAGCCAAGGGAATCAATCCGAAGCAGTGAGTGTTGCGAGCAAAATTCCTGTCAATAGCCCTCTGTATCCTGAAGCACAAGCCTTAATTGCTACCTGGAAACAAGAGTGGCAACGCAGCGAAGCGCTAGTTAACCAATTTAGAGAAGCCTTGAAAGTACAAAAGTGGCAGCAAGCATCTCAGTCAATGGCTGAGTTATCCACCAGTAAGCGGAAGTATTGGAGTATATCGCGTGTTGATGCGCTAATGCGGCAGCTTGCAGCCGAAAAACTTGCATGGGAACAGCTAGAGGAGGCACGGGATTTAGCAAAATTGAATCAACTAGAACAGTTGGAAGAAGCGATCGCACTGGCAGGGAAAGTTAACCCCAACAGCTATGTCAAAGTCAAGGCGAAAGCAGAACAGACCCAATGGAGTCGTACTATAGTGCAAATCGCGGTAACGTATTTTGACCAACAAGAGTATGACAGTGCAGTTAACGTGCTAGAGCGCATTCCTGCAAATACTCCCCTGTATCAGGAAGCTCAAGATTGGATTCACCTGAGTCGTGCATTTGAGATGGCTAAGAAAGACACCCTTCTCGCTTTATTGGATGCGATCGCAGCAGTACGCCAAATTGAATCCAAAAGCCCACTGTACCGCAAAGCCTCAACCCAAGCGACGCTCTGGCAATCTCAATTACAAGACCACACAAAGTTACAAGTTGCCCGCCTACTCGCAAGCTTCGATCAGCAAAAGACACTCAAAATAGCGATCGACCAAGCAACCCAGGTTGCCCCAAAGCGTCCTCAACGAATATTTGCCCAGACGCTGATAGCTCAGTGGCGGAAGGAAATTCAGCATATTGAAGACCATGACCAACTTTGGAGAGCTAAACAATTTGGAGAGCGAGGAACACTAAAAGAATTGAAAACAGCCGTGGAAATCGCCAGTACTGTTGGGCTAGGTCAGCCCCTGCGTCTTGATGCTCAAAGTGCGATCGCAAAATGGAATCGGCAAATTCAAACCATCGAAGACCAGCCCATCTTGGATTTAGCACAGGCGTTTGCCCAGCGTCGAGATTTGATTGCCGCCATTTCTACAGCAGGACAGATTCGCTCCGATCGAGCACTGTACGCTCAAGCACAAACTGCAATTAGCGATTGGGTCGCTCAAGTTCAAACAGCCGAAGATCGTCCGATTCTGGAAGCCGCCGTCGCCCTTGCCGCTCAAGGTCGTTTCGATGTTGCGATCGCTACCATCTCTCAAATCTCCCCTGAACGGGCACTTTACAGTCAAGCTGAAGCCTTAAAAAATAGTTGGATAGAACAAAGTGCCGCCCTTAACCGTGAAGCTCAGTCGCTTACTCCTGAGGCATACTGACGCAAGAGGCAGTGTTCAATATAACGAGAGAATCAGATTTCTCTACAGGTGTCACATTTTCCGCATATTTTGACTTTGGGGGTCAAAACCCTTAGAAAAACGGGTCGTTTCATCGTAGTACGCTCCACTTAGAGAAGCTCCAAAAAGCTTGGTAAAGTTGAGTTTAGCTTGCCGTAAATTTGCTTCATTGAGTTTCGCTCCGCTTAGATTTGCTCTTGTCAAGTTAGCTTTGGCAAGGTTAGCGCCACTCAGGTTGGCTCCCCAGAGTTTTGCTCTAGCAAGGTTAGCGCCACTCAAGTCCGCGCCCCAGAAATTAGCTCCCACCAGTGTTGCGCCAATAAGCGAAGCTCTGGAGAGCTTCGCTCCAGTAAAGTCTCGCTCTCCAGCGGCATAACGCAAAAGTAGTTCCTCAGTATCCATGTTTGATAAAAAAGATAGGCAACCGGACTTTCTAGTAGACTGTAGCAGTTGCCTGTATGTGGTTTAAGAGATTTTCTTACTGCTTTAAGCTTAATTTAATCCACTTTTCTTGGAGCGCTTGCCCATCAGTTTCATGAGCGATAGCAACGCCACACGCGACAGTATCCACGGCTTAACTCGACTTCTCCTAGTCGATGATGACCCCATCTTCCGGTTAGGGCTACGCACAGCCCTAGAATCGTTTCCTGACTTGCAAGTTGTGGCGGAGGCAGATACGGGTATTGCTGCTCCAGAGATTTTAGGTCGTCTGGTTAGTCAGAATACTGTTGATTTGGTTGTTTTGGAACTCGATAGTGGTGGTTCTCGCCCCAATTCCTTATCCGGGTTGTCCCTATGTCAGCAGCTAAAGACAGAGTACCCTGACTTGCCAGTTCTACTACTCACGGCTCAATCAGAACCGCTTTTGCTGCTATCGGTAAAGGAGTCTGGGATCGAGGGGTATTGTGCTAAGGGAAGCGCGATCGCTACACTTGTCCAAGCCATACGTCAGATTAGGTCGGGTCAACCTGCGTGGCAGACACTTTCAACAGAGTCACCAGCACTGACAAGTTCTGTACGCCCTCCCACTTGGCATCACAAAATGCGCTCTTACGGATTGCGGCAAATTGAAGAGGCACTAGCGCTAGTCAATCAAGAGCTTCAGAATCCCAATCTTTCCAACCTGGACTGGCTATTTTGGAGCGGACGCCGTCGCGAACTTCGGGCAGCACGTTGGGTCGTGAATCAACTATTGCCTACTGATGTCATCGTCGTGGAACGGGAGAGGATAGGGGGACAAAATTCATTACGTGCAGCTGATAGCCTCGGACTTCCTTCTGTACCCGCAACACCGACTCGCTCACTTTCTTCGAGTTCCCAATCCTCTATCTCCAGGCAACAAATAGTACCAGCGTCGCGGCTAGCTAACTCTGAGCTTAGTCAAGTCCCTCAGCAATCGACACTATTTGAGCTGACATTAGCGAAACTCCAGTCAGGGTTATCAAATCTCACAGGTGTTGTGTTAGAAATTGATATTCTCTCTCCTGAGAAAAAGCAAGACTTACTTTATATAGTCCTACAAAAATTTGAGGATATTCTTCAGGAATTGCGTTTCTCCCAAGTGACGCTTGAGCAGCTACCTCAAAAGCGATCGCTAATCCTACAAGATTTGTGGCAAGTGTCAATCATAGATTTTTTTGGCAAGTATTATACATTGCCAATTGAAGAAAACGGGTTTGAAGTTGTTAATATTTTACTCAGCGATGCTGCCCTTGTTAAAACAGCAATTTTAGATAAAATTCCTTTCGTGGTTGACTTATTAACTCAGCAGCTATTTGAAGCACCGTTAATCATTGATAATGTTTCTTATCCCGCCCAGACTCCTGAAGCAGTGGCACGGGCAGAACTGGTACTTCATAATCTAATCATTCAAGTGGCTAATGCTGTTGTTCAACCACTTTTGAATGAGTTTTCAGATGTGGAGACGATTAAGCAAAGTTTCTATGCTCGGCATTTGATTTCATCGCGAGAACTAGCTCGATTTCGTAATAATCTGTCTTGGAGATATCGTACTTTACAAGGGCTAGAAGAGCCACGAACCATCTTTGAAAGTCGATATGAGTTATTTGTTTTGAGTGATACAGGTATCAAAAGAACTTCAATTTATGCGCCTCGACGTCAGGAGTTAGAACAGCTTCGAGGTATTCCGTTAGCGGTAACTTTAGCGTATGAGACACGGGATGCGATCGCACCTCGTCTACGAGGTGTTGTGGCTTGGGTTGGCAAAGGTGTTGTTTACGTCCTCACACAAGTACTAGGAAGAGGCATCGGTTTAGTTGTTCGCGGAGTGATTCAAGGCGTTGGCAGTACCTTACAGGACACAAGGTTTGGGAAAAATAGTGAACGAGGGAAGTAATTTGTTGTACCCTTTGAGAATTTTTTCTCTCTGACTAAAGGCTTAAAGGTTACTAAAATTTTCTGGTTCTACCTAATTAGCCTTTAATCGTTTGAAGCTTGAGGCTTCAATCTCAATTCAACAAAAGATACTTCGATTGACCCTACCGAGAGAGGGCAACCTTAAAAATCATAGATATTCTGCTGGTATTGAATTTAAATTTTCAGCTTAATATCAGTCTAAGGAAGTAACACATGATATACATGATTGACGACGACTCGCTTCAGGAACTACAAAGCCTTATCCAAGGTGTTGTTAAAGCACAGACCGATAATCTCTCGGAAATTGTAAAAATTGCTGGTCTAAACCCTACAGAAGACTTTGCAGGAGCTGATCTCAGGAGTACTCGGCTAAGAGGTCTTGTCCTGAGTGATGCTGATCTCAGGGGAGCTAACCTGAATGCTGCCAATATTAGAGGGGCGCTTTTGAGCGGAGTTGACTTCAGTGAGGCAAACCTCAGCGAGGCTGACTTAAGCGATGCTAACCTCACCTTGGCAAATTTGAGCGACGCTAATCTCAATTGTACTAATCTTAGTCGTGCCAATCTAATCCGCGCCAACTTAATCTGTGCCGATCTGAGCAGTGCTGACCTGAGAGGAGCGAATCTCGGTGGAGCTGATTTAAGTAGGGCAAACTTAGGTGGAGCAAACTTAGGTGGGGTCAACCTGAGTGGAGCTAGCCTCAATGGAACTAATCTTAGTGGCGTCAACTTAATTCGGGCAAACTTGAGCCGTGCTGATTTTATTCGCGCCAATCTTTGCCTTGCCGACCTAATTTGCTCCGACTTGAGTGTAGCTAATCTGTCAGGTGCTGATCTAATCCGTGCAGATTTGAGCATCGCTGACCTCAGAGGAGCCAATCTAAGCGGTGCCGACCTGAGCGGCGCAACCTTATGTGGTGCCAACCTAGGCGGAGCGATTTTACGTGGAGTCAACTTGAGTGAGGGGAACCTGAGGGGGGCAAATTTAAAGAAGGCTAAGTTTGCCAGGATTTCAGGGATTTGTGAGAAAACAAAACTAGATTGGATTCGACGGGGAGCTATTTTTGAAGATTTAGCTGATACCAGCTTCAAAGAATGCTGTCAGTGTTAGATCAGAATTCGCTTTTGCGCTCTTGTGTTTTGACTGTCGCAACTTGGCAATCTATCTCTAACTGTAGAACTTCAAAGCTGATAATAGTCTCGATTAGTTCTACTGTGTAAAGGGTAAACTTATCGTTGTACAAAATCCTTTTACTACAGCAAGATGACACTACTAATTACAGATTGACAAGTGGCAGATTAGCTGAAAGATCATCTATATGTAGTTCGATTGTAAAGCTTAAGCAGCACTTGACACCAACGGATTGCCGAGTCATGTACCTTTATAGGTAGCACCTTGCACTACCGATTCCAGCTTGGCAATGCAACCTTCTCTTCCTACCAAGCCTCAGCCGGAGCCTAAAAACAACTGCCCAAATTGCCTATACATGAAGTTGGAAGGAATTCCGGTTCAGCCAGGGAGCCAGGACAGTATTGACTTGTGGCATTTAATCACCGACACACAGCCGATTGACCTGCTGTTGACGATTAACTTCGGCGAGCAATGGGAGACGCTCAAACAAGGTCGTGTCAAGTTTGGGCTAAAAGGTGGAGAACTGCGAGTCAGACTAGAAAATGGCGAAATCCCTCTTGAGTCGCGTGAACTGATTGGCTCTATTGAACTTTTCCTTCAAAGAGAAAGGCAAAAACCCGAACGTGGTAAAGAGCAAAAGGGTAGAGACATTCGTATACGTGCTGCCAATCCCTCTTCAAATGGCAGTCAACCTCAGCCTCAAGCAAATGTTGGTGTAGGACAAAAGTTAGGTAGAACAGAGCAATCCCCACCTAGCATCTGTCATATAACAACAAAGGTTTCCGAAGAGAATCCCGTTTGGATTTTTGAGCAAGAGATGGGTGAACCCGTTTTAAAAGGCTTCCTGAAGAAGGCAAAATTGGCAACCTTGAATGTGATTGCTTTGCCTTGTCGTGTAGAAGCAATCTTTGAAGTGTCCAAACGAGATCTGTGTCTGACTGATGCTGAGGGGTTATGGCCGCCAGACATTAGTCGCAATAAACGAGCTGTATTAGACCGACTAATCATCCAGCGTTTGCTAGAACCGAAACTCAAGCCTTACCTCAGTCGAGCGGAGTTGCACTATGACTGATGACAAATCTCTTCAGGAACTGCACGTCCTGATTCAGCGTGTTTTAGAAGCCAAAACAGATAATCTTGAGCAGTTAACAGCAATTGCTGGTCTAAATATTGCTAAAGATTTCATTGAGGCTGACCTCAGCCATACCAATCTGAGTGAAGCTGAACTCATTGAAGCCGACTTTAGGGGGGCTGACCTTAGAAGCGCCAACCTTCAGAGGGCAAAGCTGAGAGGCGCAGACTTGAGAGGAGCAAACTTGAGTCAGGCTAACCTGAGTGATGCCGACCTCCGAAGTGCTAACCTCCGGGGAGCTAATCTTAGGGGGGCAGACTTGAGAGGGGCTGGATTAAATAGTGCTAATTTGAGTGATGCGAACCTGTGCGGTACCAACTTGAGTGAAGCTGACCTGAGTGAAGCTGACCTCCGGGGGGCTGACCTCAGAACTGCCAGACTTAGAAATGCCGACCTCAAGGACACTAAACTCAGGGGAGCTAACCTCGGACGTGCAGACCTCAAGGATGCCAATCTCAAGGGAGCATTCCTGATTCGAGCCTACCTTGGTGGAGCCTACCTTGGTGGTGCTGATTTAGGCGGGGCAAACCTTAGTGAGGCTGACCTGAGTGATGCCAAACTCAGTGGTGCTAAATTGCGGGGCACCAATCTCAGTGGGGCAAATTTGAGCATTGCTGACTTGGGTGGTGTAAACCTGATCCGAGCCAACCTGAGCAGCGCTGACTTGATCCGAGCTAACTTGAGCAGTGCTGACCTGATCCGCACCAACTTGAGCGGTGCTGATCTTCGGGGAGCAGATTTGAGCCTTGCTGACTTGAGCCTTGCCAATCTGGGCAGTGCCAATCTGGGCAGTGCTAATCTCATGCGGGCAAATTTGAGTATTGCTGAGTTAGGCGGGGCAAACTTGAGTGGGGCTAACCTGAGTGAGGCTGATTTAAGAGGGGCGAATGTTGAGAATACGCAATTTGCCAAGAATCAGGGAATTTCTGAGGAGACAAAGCTTGTCCTGCTACGACGGGGCGCAATTTTTGAAGATTCCACTGGTAATCGTTCTGAGGTTTTGACACCTCGCTAAATATTTGCCTAAAAATTATTCCTCATAGATTAGAGATACAATGAAAAGCTCAAAAATCACTGATGTCTGAAGCAAGCGGAAAGATGAGAAAACCAATTTGGATGAAGTTTGTCGTTCTGATATTGCTGTTGGTCAGTACCGGATTCTCTCTCACAGCCTGTCAACAGCCACAGCAAGGCGATGAATCCACAGAACAAGAGGAAGATCAGCCTAACAACTCTAACCAAGAGAATGAGGATGAGGAAGACGAGGATGAGGACTCTCAGGAAGACGATGACCCAGAATAATTGCTGCTCCTTCTAGACATCTCGTGCTACCTTCCTGATCATGGAGACTCTACAGCATTACGATTCGCTCAAAACAACTCTGCAACATCGGCGTGAACGTCTCGCTCAGTTAATTGATTTTCCAGTGATTCTCTGGTCAGGGTTACGAAGTTCGCGCAACTATCCGGACAATGTATTCCCGTTTCGGGCGAGTAGTCACTTTCTGTACTTTGCAGGTTTACCACTAGAGAACGCGGCAATCTGCCTCAATCAGGGGAAGCTTGAACTGTTTATGGACGAGGCATCTCCTGCTAGTGCCCTTTGGCATGGAGAGATGCCCAAACGCGAGGAAATTGCCGGGACGATTGGGGCGGATGCTGCCTTTCCTCTGTCAGAACTCCCATCACGAGCAAAAGGTGCAGCAACGGTTGCCGTCCCAAATGCCACCACTTGCTCGCAACAAGCTCAGATTTTAAATCGACCTGTGGCACCAGCAGATGTATGTACTGGAATTGATCAAGAGTTAGTAAAAGCGATCGCGTCTTTACGACTCTGCCACGACACTGGTGCCCTCTCAATGTTACGTCAAGCCGCTGCGGTGACTGTAGAAGCCCATAAAGCGGGGATGAAGGCAACACCTACCGCTAAGGTAGAAGCCACAGTACGGGGTGCGATGGAGGGCGTGATTATTGCCCACAATATGACTTGTGCCTACAGCAGCATTGTCACCGTTCACGGTGAAGTACTCCATAATGAACTGTATCACCATCCCCTACAACCTGGAGATTTACTACTTGCTGATGTTGGGGCTGAAACAACAGCAGGATGGGCATCTGACATAACACGTACTTGGCCTGTAACAGGCAAATTCTCAACAACTCAGCGTGACCTTTACGATGTTGTGTTAGCGGCTCATGATGCCTGTATTGATAAAATCCGTCCTGGAATTGAGTATCGTGACATTCATCTTTTAGCAGCATCAGTAATTGCCCAAGGATTAGTCGATTTGGGCATTCTGCGGGGACAGGTGTCAGATTTGATAGAAATGGATGCTCATGCCCTATTTTTTCCTCATGGTGTTGGTCATCTTTTGGGCTTAGATGTCCACGATATGGAAGATTTTGGGGATTTGGCGGGTTATGAGGAAGGAAGAGTTAGAAGCGATCGCTTTGGCTTAAGCTATCTGCGGCTCAATCGACCACTAAAAGCAGGAATGCTGGTTACCATTGAACCGGGTTTCTATCAAGTGCCAGCAATTCTGAATGACCCTTCCCTACGATCAAAGTATCAAGAGGTTGTAGATTGGGAGCGTCTTACTCAATTTGCCGATGTCCGGGGTATTCGCATTGAAGATGATGTTTTGGTCACTGAGGAAGGTAGCGACGTATTGACAGCCGCTCTACCCACTGATGCGGATACCGTTGAACAACTGGTGATGACGGTTGCTTAACGACATAGCTGCTGAGCAAGTACAAATTAGCTCTACCTGGCGCAATCAAGATTACCGAGATTTGACACCAATAAACGTGTGATAAATAAGCTCCGTCAAAATGTGAAGTTTGGGGCATTGTCCTAAAATCTTCACTCAGTTTTAGCGCCTTGTCGCGATCGCTAATTCAACGGTCTTCAATCTCAAGAATTACCCACGAACTCCGCCTCTACGGGTAATCCGCCCTGTAATTGTCCTATTTTCACTTCTCTAACCGCTACAACCTTGACATCCCACATTTTACAATTAGTAATGTTGCCAGCAACGGGGAAAGGATTTCTTGATATTCCGCGTTATTGAAATCCAGCCTGCACTGGCGACGAAGGCAACATTGATTGTCACGCTTGCAGGTGGTCGCCAATAGTTTGTTGCATTTAATCCAAAGAACAATTATGAAAGATCTCACTCGTTATCGAAACATCGGCATCTTCGCTCACGTGGATGCTGGCAAGACGACCACAACTGAAAGAATCCTGAAACTGACGGGTAAAATCCACAAGATTGGTGAAGTCCATGAAGGCGCGGCGACGACGGACTTCATGGAACAGGAGCAAGAGCGCGGTATTACGATTCAGTCGGCTGCGACTAGCTGCTACTGGAATGACCACCAACTGAACATCATCGATACCCCAGGTCACGTCGATTTCACCATTGAGGTCTACCGTTCCCTTAAGGTTCTTGATGGTGGCATTGGTGTTTTCTGTGGTTCCGGTGGGGTCGAACCGCAATCGGAAACTAACTGGCGCTATGCTAACGACTCGAAAGTCTCTCGCATCATCTACATCAATAAGCTTGATCGCACGGGTGCCGATTTCTACCGTGTTGTCAAGCAAGTCGAAAAAGTGCTTGCGGCTAAGCCACTGGTGATGGTGCTGCCGATTGGCGTTGAAGAGCAGTTTTGCGGTGTGGTCGATCTGCTGACCCGTAAGGCATGGGTATGGGACAACTCCGGCGATCCGATGAACTACAAGATTAAGGATGTTCCTGCCGATATGGTCGATGATGTCGAGGCTTACCGCGAACAGTTGATCGAACTGGCGGTTGAGCAGGACGATGACCTGATGGAACAGTATCTAGAAGGGGAAGAACCGGATATCGATTCGATTAAGCGGTGTATTCGCAAGGGCACCCGCGATATGGCATTCTTCCCTACCTACTGCGGCTCGTCGTTTAAGAATAAGGGTGTGCAGTTGGTTCTGGATGCCGTAGTTGACTACCTACCAGACCCGACTGAGGTCAAACCGCAGCCAGAGATCGATCTGGAAGGGAATGAAACGGGCGGATTTGCCATTGTCGATCCAGAGAAGCCATTACGGGCACTCGCGTTTAAGATCATGGACGATCGCTATGGTGCTTTAACCTTTACGCGCCTGTACTCCGGTAAGTTGTCAAAGGGCGATACCGTGCTCAACACCGCTACAGGTAAGACCGAGCGGATCAGCCGTTTGGTTGAGATGCACGCCAATTCTCGCGAAGAGATCGAATCAGCGCAGGCGGGTGACATCGTTGCGATCGTCGGTATGAAGAACATTCAGACCGGGCATACCATCTGCGATCCCAAAAATCCTGCAACGCTGGAGCCGATGGTCTTCCCAGAACCCGTCATTTCTATTGCTGTCAAACCGAAAGCAAAAGGCGGTGAAGAGAAGATGGCAATGGCGCTGACTAAGATGGTGCAGGAAGACCCGTCCTTCCATATGGTGACTGATGAGGAGAGCGGCGAGACCATTCTTAAGGGGATGGGCGAACTGCATCTAGACATCAAGGTTGATATCCTGAGGCGCACTCATGGGGTGGAAGTGGAAGTGGGTAAACCACAGGTAGCTTACCGCGAGTCGATTACTAAGCGCCTCGAAGACGGCTACGTTCACAAGAAGCAGTCTGGTGGTTCTGGTCAATTTGCCAAGATCAACTATGTGATTGAGCCAGGTGAACCAGGCACTGGCTTCCAGTTTGAGTCAAAGGTGACGGGTGGCAACGTGCCGAGAGAGTACTGGCCAGCGGTGCAAAAAGGCTTTGTGAGCTGCCTTGACCGAGGCGTATTGGCTGGGTTCCCCTGCATGGACTTGAAGTTCACGCTCACAGACGGTGGTTTCCATCCGGTTGACTCGTCGGCGATCGCATTTGAGATCGCTGCACAAGCCGCCTATCGGCAGTCCATTCCTAAGGCTGGGCCTCAGCTGCTCGAACCGATCATGAATGTCGATGTATTCACGCCAGATGATTACATGGGCGATGTTATCGGTGACCTTAACCGCCGCCGAGGGATGATCAAAGCTCAGGAAACAGGCCCGACGGGGGTTCGCATCAAGGCAGATGTGCCGTTGAGCGAGATGTTTGGCTACATTGGTGACCTGCGTACCATGACATCTGGGCGTGGACAGTTCTCGATGTCGTTCTCACACTATGCTCCTTGCCCAAATAACGTCGCAGAAGAGGTGATCAAGGAAGCTAAAGAGCGTCAGGCTGCTTTGTCGTAGACTTCTGGCAAAACTCAGGGAAAAGGTTAAAGGGCATGGGGAAAGGGAAGAAGATTCCTTTCCCTTTTCCCTCCTCTTGCAAAACCCCCTTTTGCAAGAGACGACCATGAGCTTTCGCTCACGAACCTTGCGATGAAAATAGGATAGGAACGATTTAGCCTTGTTTCAGCCTCCATTTTCTAGATAGGTCTATTGATTTAAAGTTTCTGGCAGTCTGTCGATATTAATTCGTTATGAAGTTGAATTCTCTGCCCGCAGAAGTCATTCTGAGCCATTCGCGTTTTACCCTTGGTCATCTATATCTAGACTGGAATCCCCAGCCGGGAGCCTACCTGGAAGTCGAGGGTCAGACCTACATGGTTTTAGAACGCAGGCATCGCTATCTGCTCAGATCAGGACGTTATCAGCTTCATAAGATTGCTCTCTACGTTCAAAAATGTGAGATTCCAGCGGAGGTCAGTCTGTTGGACGGGCGCTGGGTGATTGGAGACATCACTTGCTCATACAATGCTCGCTCTGAGTTGGTTCGATGTGCGATCAATCCCAGTGGGCCATGCGATCGCTGTGTTCATTATCAGAGGTTGCTCAACCCTTTTGAATCGGAACCGCGCCAAAGTAACTCATAGTAAAAGACTCTTATGCAGAGGGTTTTTATGTTTATTACTGGTACGTGGTCGGTATTTGCTGTGAGTTATCTGTACCCCTTCAGAGGACTGACTTCTAGAACACCACCTGGCTTAAATACTACCCGGAACTGAGCTAAGGGTTTTTGAGGTAACAACTCCGCATCCGCACCACCAATACCCGCCGCCTCCGGCTTATGTAAGCTGGGCAAAGGAGTTTCCCGGATATAATCTGAGGCGGGTTGATTATTTGGCTCATAGTCGGCAATCACACCCTCTTCGGTAACAGCCACACGATAAACTAAATCTCGTCTGGAGAGCGGAGTTCCTTCCCATTTTTCGCTAAGTTCTTCATAGAGTTTGTTATTTAACTCAGTGACTACAGATGCATCGGTAATTTCTGGCCCTAAACTGGGTTTACCTGTATAGCCGCGCCATGGGCTAATTTGCAGAACGCCTCTTCTGTTGAAGACTACCCGAAACTGAGCAATCGGTTCTTGACTAGCAACACTGCCATTAGTCGGAGTGTAGAGCAACTCAGGTAAGGGAGTATCTTGAGCCGCATCGCTTGGTTGTTCATCAACTGGCTTATAGCCGATAATCTCTCCGTCTTTGCCAACGCCAACCCGATATTCTAAGTTTTCATCCACTTCGTCACGGTTGTCCCACGCTTGATCAAGCTTGGTGTAAAGGTTTCGTTGTAGGAAACGTAGTTGTGTTGGATCAGTAATCTCTGGAACTGTGGCAAGGACTTCCTCCAGATCACTGGCTGAGGGTGGTGATGATGTCGGTGAAGGGCTAGCACTTGAGAGAGGTTCACCTGGACTAGGAGAGGTCGTCTCACTAGAATTTGGTTCAGCTGCCACGGGTTTGGGTGAACGTACCTCTGGGATGGGTGCAAAGAACAATGCGATCGCAGCGAAGGCTAAACTTGCCATTCCTAGGGTTGCTGGTGCTGCCCGTTTCGCGATCGGTTGGTCAGCTTTGCGGTAGCGCTTAGATAGAGGCTGCAACAACACATTCATGTCAGGTAGTGTGCGCCTATCTGCCAAAAACTGATCGATCGCTTCTACCAAGTCAAATAGCTGCACTGTTGTCAAATCAAGCTGGATTAGCTTACCTTGTTGTACTCCAGTATGAGACACGGAATCAGATACCATTCCCTTAGACGAAGCCTCATCAGTTGGCAGCAGCGTCAACCGATGCAAATTCTTCTCCTGAACTTTTTCCAACTGCACCAATGATGGCTTTTCCTCGTGCAGCTTTGGATGACGTACCTGACTCAAAAATTCCTGAGCATAGCGACTCACAGCCCTCACAAGGCTTTCTAAAAAGTCACGTCCTCCGCTCAAGGATTGTGTCTGACCTGTAAAACGGCATTCTGCATTGACGAGAATCGTCATCAAGGGCCGGGTATCAATTTGACCACCCCCGGCTGCACTACCATCACTCAAGCCCTCAAGAATAAGCGTGCAGTTGGGGAGACTGTACTGACGTTGAATAGTCATGCTACCTCTCCATCAAACAGGCTAGTCCAAAAGCGTTGCATTCCAGAGGTTCCTGTACAAAACAGCAATTGACTTAATAGCGAGAGTGCAAGTTCGTTCAACTTCTCGTCCGAGTTGTAAATAGCGACTTTTGCACGTCGCGGATTCATCCGACTCCGAAAATGAGCACGGAACCGTTCTAGATACTCAGACAAGCGAAAATGGTGATCCAGTGGTACCTGCTTGTCACTCAGTTGTTGATAAGCCAGTAATAACTGCCGGATTAAAGCCGTCATTTTTCGTGCCATATGACTGGCAATTACCACTAATGCCTTGGCTTCCTCGACTTGCAGTGGACGACGAGTATGAGAGCGTCGTAAGGGATTGGTGCAGCGCAGACGCCAAAGCACAACGCGATTTTTAATAATATCCTGGAGTTCTAGCTCTTTTGCCGTAAAGAGCATGGCTTCAGAACCGCCCAGTTCCAACGCTTCTATAGCAAGTAAAATCAGGTCGATCTGCTGCCGAGTGCGTGGCGGACACCCTCGCTCTGAGATAGGCATGTCAGGTAGACTATCTAAAATTAGGGGTTTGGACTGGGCAGGAGGACTGTTTGTCGGCATTACGCTCACAGAAAGATTCATTCCAACTAGCGATTGTAGGTTACTGGTTCTTATAAAAGTAATTTCAAGCGGCTTGGTAGCCCATAGGATAGCTGACTTCTTGCATTGGCATTTGTGCCCAGTTTCTAGTGTTGCTGAATTACAGGGTGTTTCCCCACTTCGAGGCTAGCATTTAATGCCTAGTCTGCTCAGCTCTACTACGCTCAACGTATCAGTGTTTGCGATCGCTCAAAAACGATCCAACATTCTATTGTACGATGCGTGCAGGAAGCGAATGGGAAGTTACTGGGGATTGTACCCGATACTCTTCCTGTCATAAATGCTGAGTCATAAAATGCCTTTGAAAGTGAGTTCACCTGAAGAATGGATTTAAAGTCTCTGATTCGCGATATCCCTGACTTTCCCAAGCCAGGAATTTTATTTCGAGATATCACCACGCTACTACGCAACCCAGAGGGACTGCGCTACACAATTGATACACTTGCCCAAAAGTGTGAAGAGGCAGGACTCGCGGCTGATTATGTGGTAGGAATGGAATCTCGTGGTTTTATTATTGGACCCCCTCTGGCTTACAAGATGGGAGCAGGGTTTATCCCTGTCCGGAAACCGGGTAAACTCCCCGCCGCCGTACATTCAGTTGAGTATGAACTGGAGTACGGTACGGATCGATTAGAACTCCATCAAGATGCCTTCAATCCTGGCAGTCGTGTTTTGATTGTGGATGATTTGATGGCGACGGGTGGAACAGCAGGTGCGACAGCTGCCCTCGTCGAGCAAACGGGCTGCGAATTAGTGGGTTTCGGGTTTATCATCGAGCTACGGGATTTAGGTGGGCGTCAAAAGCTGCCTAATGTACCAGTTGTGACATTGATTGAGTATTAAACAGTGGTCGTTAGTCATTGGTCATTGGTCATTGGTGAAGCACAACTGACAAACGGCAAAGGACACTAACTATGACTTCTTCTACGAAGGATTCCTCAGTTCGGGATGGATTCGATGGCTTTCGCAATCGGCTCACTCGGTTAGTTACGAGTGAGACGTTTCTCTATGTTGTGAAGCGTTTGTTGCAAGCGATGTTGACCTTACTGTTGGCATCTGCTTTGAGTTTTGCAATCATTCAGCTAGCACCAGGGGATTACTTGGATACCCTCCGGCAGAATCCAAAAATTTCGCCGGAGCGAATCGAGGAACTACGGCGACAATTTGGTCTGGATCAGCCAGCCATTGTGCAGTATTGGCGTTGGCTGGTGGGAGTAGTGACAAGAGGTGACTTCGGTATAAGTTTTACTTATTTTCGTTCCGTATCATCTTTGTTGTGGGAGCGAGTCCCCGCAACATTACTCATGGCGATTGCCTCGCTTGTTGTTACTTGGGCGATCGCAATTCCTCTTGGTATTGTTGCCGCTGTTCACCAAAACCGAGCATTTGATCGATGTCTACAAGTCATTAGTTATGGGGGACAAGGCTTTCCTAGCTTTATCACCGCCTTACTAATGCTCATCGTCGCACAGAACACCTCCCCATTCTTACCCGTGGGTGGCATGACGAGTATCAATCACGCGGATTTGTCGCCAATCGGTAAAGTGTTGGATATCGGCTGGCACCTGATTTTGCCGACAATTGCTCTATCTATCGCAGGCTTTGCTGGTCTACAGCGCATTACCAGAGGAGAAATGCTAGATGTTCTGCGCCAAGACTATATCCAAACGGCTCGTGCCAAGGGACTCCCAGAAAACCGGGTCATATATGTCCACGCCCTTCGTAATGCGGTTAATCCTTTGGTAACACTATTGGGATTTGAGTTTGCTGGCTTGTTAGGCGGTGCATTTATTGCCGAATCTTTCTTCAACTGGCCCGGACTAGGGCGTCTGATTCTGGAGGCAGTAAGAGCGCAAGACCTCTATTTGGTGATGGCAAGCTTGATTATGGGCGCTGTGCTGCTCATTGTAGGCAACTTGTTAGCGGACTTGTTGCTGAAGTTCGTCGATCCCCGGATTCGTCTGGAGGATCTGAAGTAAGTATTTATGCTGTTTCCTTGCCATGTTCACTCAAATCTATTATCTGATTCTTTCTAGAGCTGACGGTCGCTATTTAGTTGCCCAGCCAAATCCAAGTAGCAGTGACGCTGGGGCAAGCTATTTGTTGATGTTTCGTGAACACTTTGATGCTCTGAGTTATCTCAATGCTCACGGTTCTGATGTTGCTGACCGCTTTGCTGTAGAGACAGTTTCTGGAGGCCAGTTAAAAGGATTACTCCAACGCTGGGGATTTACGGGTGTCGGTATCGTTCAAGACCCTTTAGTACCCCAAATTGAGTTTCTCGAACACGGTTAAGCAAATAGTGTTCCAGTGCGAGGCAGGTGGGGAAATGGGGCGGTAGGAAGTTAATGTACATAAACTTTGGAGTTTGTCATTTATCACCCCACCACCTCGTCATTGATTGCCTTTATTTAGAAACCGACCCTTCGCTACGGCAAAAATCGATCCAATGCCGCCTTCAACTCTTCGATTTCTACTTCAATATTGCCTTCTTCAGCAGCACGACCGATGCACTGGGTTAAATGTTCATCCAGAATAATTCGTGCTACTCGATCTAGTGCGCCTCGAACAGCAGCGACTTGCACCAGAACATCAGGACAAGGGCGACTTTCCTGCACCATCGTTTTGATTCCTCGAATGTGTCCCTCAATCCGAGAAAGCCGATTGACGATTCGCCGCAGAGATTCTTCGTCATGAACGTGGCGATGTGTAGATACCTCGCCATGATGATGTTCTATCGGGCTGTGATGTACATCCAGCTCTTGGGTACACTCATCTTTCCCTGGAATGGCAAAGGTTTCGTTAATCAATGGGTTAACTCCAATTTTTGGATTACGAACACTCATCAACAGATGGAAGAGACAAGGAGAATCGGGGGCATTTGTGGCACTGCTGCCAAGCCGTAAGGCTTACCCCCTTTTGAGAAAGCGCAAAGAGAGGGAAAATTCTCCACATCTTGCCAACTTTCTTGAACACCCTCTTCTTCCATCAATAAATTCGTACTCCTGATCCTAGCCTAGAGCGGGGAATCTATAGCGATAATCCTTGATGCGACAGAAACCTAGACAGTCCGTAAAACGTCCTCATCAGGTGAATCTCAGTAACGTTAACTGAACTGTCAGAATATTTATATGACTACTTGTAGCGACAAATAAACTTCTCCTACAGTTTTTCAAGAAACTTGCTCCGAATTCAAGATTGATGCTATGCGATTGACAAAGTTTTCTCTTCCTCTGCGCCAAACGAGTACTTACCTGCTTGCGATCGTTCTTGGTGTCGTTTTAACGGTTGGCTTTTATCAGGTATTGCCATCTCAGGCAGGCCCGGCACCGGGCTTAGAATCAGCAACACCAACTCTGCTGGCTCAACGGCAGCCAATACCTAACACAGCTACCAGTGGCAGTTTTGTAACATCAGCTGTCAATCGAGTGGGATCATCGGTAGTGCGGATTGACACTGAACGCACAATCACGCGCCGTGTTGACCCATTCTTTGATGACCCAGGCTTCCGGCGCTTTTTTGGTGAAGACTTTTTCCCCCAGATGCCACAAGAAAGACGCCTCCGGGGTCAAGGGTCAGGCTTCATCATTGACAGCAGTGGGATTATTCTCACCAATGCTCATGTGGTCGATCAGGCAGATAAGGTGACTGTTCTCCTCAAAGATGGACGTAGTTTTGAGGGGAAGGTACAGGGTGCGGATGAAGTCACTGACCTCGCCGTTGTCAAAATTGATGGTAGAGATTTGCCTGTTGCACCTCTAGGAGATTCTGGACAGGTATCGGTGGGTGATTGGGCGATCGCAGTTGGTAATCCCTTGGGGCTGGATAATACGGTTACGCTGGGGATTGTCAGCACCCTTCAGCGGTCTAGTACTCAGGTGGGTATTCCTGATAAGCGACTAGATTTTATTCAAACTGATGCTGCGATTAATCCAGGTAACTCTGGTGGTCCACTCCTGAACCAACAAGGAGACGTGATTGGCATCAACACCGCCATTCGTCCCGATGCAATGGGAATTGGTTTTGCAATTCCGATTAACGAAGCCAAAACAATTTCAGCTAAGCTGGCACGGGGTGAAAGAATTGCCCATCCTTATCTTGGAATTCGGATGGCAACGCTGACACCTCAGATAGCCGCAGAAAACAACAGCGACCCCAACTCCTCCTTTATGGTGCCGGAAGTCAATGGTGTCTTAGTGGTGCAAGTATTACCCAACACTGCTGCTGCTAGCGGAGGACTTCGACGTGGAGATGTAATCGTCGAAATCGAAGGGAAACCGATAGCCACGGCTGAGCAGTTACAGCGTACCGTTGAAAACAGCGGCGTGAATCAAGTACTACAAATCAAGGTGCGTCGCGGCAACCAGACGAACACGCTCTCTGTCCGTACTGGCGAACTACCTTCGACAAGCTCATAAAAGCCTTCAATAATTCGGGGAGCAGCTTTTTAGATTTAGCCCGTATACCAGTGGGTGCATCCCTTGCGTGACCAATAGCCACAGACTAGAAGTCTGTGGCTGTACAAACTAAACCCGCCTGCGCGGACTGTTTTAAAACAGTCCGCGCAGGCAAACTTCGGTTTTGTCGGCGCGATTTCCTGTTCAACAGGTACTTTTGCAAAAACGGGATGCTCCCAATACAAGTTGCCTAGGCGCTCAGATCAGGCGAAATAGTAAAGTAAGCTTTCTCTCTCCATTCATCTTTAAAAACTGTTAGCTCTTTGGGTTGACACTGCTTAATCTCGATCGCAATTAGTTGTGGTCTTTCCTGTTCTAGGTCTTCCAGGTAGCCGAGTTGAGCCAGTTGAGCTTCACGGTGACTGACAAAGGGACCAAAATAGTAGGTACAATCAGGCTTTTTCGTGATGATTTCGACCCACCAAGCCTTTCCCATCTTCTCTAAGTAAGACGTAAAAAGCTCTTCAGCATCTTCTAAAAATTTGTTAATGATTACTTGTAATAACTCTAAGCTTAGTGTTGAAGTATGGGCTTGTAACTGTTCTATTGACGCTGTAGGGTTGAGCATGATTATTTCCTATTTGTTAAGTAATCTTTACCCAGCGGATAAATAGGTATAAGTGAGAAGAAACATTAAATTATTTAAAGGAGAGGTTATATCCCCCAGTAAATGTATAACTCGATACAGCATCAAATTAAACCAATCTTTAAGTAGATTTACTTTGATTGATAAAAAGAGCTGAACATCATATCGACAACGCTACAGCGTTTTCTAGGCTAATGAGGTACATCTATCCTACTCTCCCATTCTCTATAGGAGAAGAGAGAAAAATTGACTGTACCTCACCAGTATGAAAATTGCTGTATGAACAATAGCTTGGTATAAATACTTAAACATACTCGTGGTTGAGTAAGTTCTCAGTGCGGCAACTCAAGAGTTAATTTCCTCAGGAATTTAGCTACACCAATCTCCATGTATTTTCCCAATTGATGCATTAATCCTCGGTTCTGGTTGCCGTTTTCGATACAGGCTCTAAAGCGTGACGGCAAAGCTTCTATAACCGGAGTGTGAGCAATATAGAAGCGTTCCAGAAAGAAAACGTATTAAGCGCAAGGAGGAAAAATGCTTCGTTTTTTCAAGTCACCTCTAGTAGTCTCTGGTCTTTTGTGTACAGTAATGTTGTCGGCGGCGTGGGCAAATGTAGGAGAAAAGTTCGCCTCATCCAATGACTCAGCACAATTAGCCATAAAATCATCTGGAGAGTTGATACCAGCTCAATTAAAGACCCAGCCAGCCTCGTCATCAACTATCGCAGCACGTCTAAACTCAGTCAAAGTATTTTTTCCGAAACAGCCCCAGAGCAATAATGACTTCAGCTATGTTGAAGCTGTGAACCGGACAACTCAAAGCCAAACTTTAGCCCGGTTTGCCGTCGAACAATTGATTGCAGGACCAACAAGTGCTGAAAGGCAAAAGGGTTTTGTTGGAGCGGTTCAATTGAGAGATAGCTCCAACTGTGGAGGTGATTTTAATGTATCAATTTCTAGGGGAGCAGCACGTCTGCAATTTTGTCGCACAGTGGTTTCGGCAGGAGTTGGAGATGAGGCTCGGGCAAAAAGTGCCGTAACAGCTACACTTAAGCAATTTAGAGGCGTTCAATCTGTCGTTATTCTGGACAAAAATGGCAATTGCTTTGGGGATATGAGTGGAGAAAACAGGTGTTTAAGCAATTCTCGCTCTTAGTCCACCAGAATGGAAACAGATGTTTGCTTCTGAAATCAGGATTGCATCTGAAACTGAGGTTGTAAGGCTTCAGAATGGTGCATCTCATCACGTCATTATTAATGTGTGGAAGTGCTTCCTGGAATTTGATTGCGAGGTGATTGATGGCACTGGATTTGGGGAGATTTTACCAAGCCTGTAACCCTAGCCCTTTGGATTTAGCTAATCCTGAGGCGCGGAAGTACTATATTGATTTTTCCTCTGTACGTGGAGGCAACATTATGCGGGAGTTGGGGCGAACCATCAGCCGCCTCTCCCCGGATAAGCCGACGTGTCAGTTGTTTACGGGACATATTGGCTGTGGCAAGTCTACAGAATTGCAGCGACTCAAGGCGGACTTGGGGCAGCAGGGGTTTCATGTGGTGTATTTCGAGTCTAGCCAGGTTCTGGAAATGGCAGATGTCGATGTTACGGATATTTTGCTTGCGATCGCACGTCAAGTGAGTGAGAGCCTGGATGCTGTTCAAATCAGGCTTAAGCCAGGATACTTTGTGAGTCTATTCCGTGAAATCGGGGAGATTTTGCAAACACCTGTTGAGATAAGCGATGTGGAGTTTTCTGTCGGCATTGCCAAGATTACGTCTAAGACTAAAGATAGCCCTAAACTTCGCTCTCAGTTGAGGCAATATTTAGAGCCGCGCACGAATGGAATTTTAGAAGCGATTAACAAGGAGATATTTGCACCTGCTACAGAGAGACTAAAGCAGCAAGGCAGAAAAGGACTGGTTGTAATTATTGATAATCTCGATCGCTTAGATAACTCGGTGAAGCCAACAGGACAAATTCAGCCGGAATATCTCTTTGTGGAACGGGGTGAACAGTTAAGCCAGTTGAATTGCCATGTAGTCTATACAATTCCGCTAATATTGAGATTTTCCAATGCTTTGGGAAGGCTGATGAATCGCTTTGGCAGAGAACCCCAGGCATTGCCGATGGTGCCAGTGCAGTTACGCGCTGGTGGTGAATACAAAGAGGGGATGGCGCAGCTGCAACAGATGGTACTGGCGAGAGCATTTCCTGATATTCATCCGGTTCAGCGTGTCGATTTAATTCCAGAAATTTTTGATAGTCCTGAGACGTTAGAGCGACTGTGCCGTGTTAGTGGTGGTCATGCGCGGAATTTGCTGATGCTAGTATCCCGCTGTCTGGAAAGAGACGATCCGCCTCTGTCGCGGGATTGTATTGAGGGAGTGATTCGGCAACGTCGTAATGAGTTAACGATGGCAATCACTGAGGATGAGTGGGAGTTGCTGCGTCAAGTGGGGCAACAGAAAAGCTTAAGAGGAGAGGAACGCTACCAAATTTTAGTACGCGATATGTTTGTATTTGAATATAGAGACTCCGAGGGGTCTTGGTTTGATATCAATCCGATTTTGGCAGAAGCGAAAGAATTTCAGCCATGAGTAACTCGCATCAACCGGAAGATGTTGCTTTCGATAACGAGGGTTCGTTGAAGGCTCTGGTGCGGGCAATTCAGTTCTCTCAGGGGCAATTTCGGTTGATTTTGGCGCGTTGTAATTATGTGGCTTTAAGAGAGCGCATAGTGCAACGACTGCGAGAATTATCTCCTATTCAGATTCGGGAGTTAGTCTTGCCTGATTCTGTCAAGACGCTCTACACCAGCATCAAGGCGGAACTCGGTGACGAGGTGCCACAAGCTTTGATGGTATTTGGTTTGGAGTCAGTAAGCGACATTAAAATAGTTCTCACATCTAGTAACTATATACGCGAGGAGTTTAGTAAAAATTTTCCCTTCCCACTGGTGCTGTGGATTAATGATGAGGTGCAGCAAAACCTACTGCGGTTAGTACCCGATTTGGAAAGTTGGGCAACGAGTGTTGAATTTGCGATCGCAACTGATGAACTCCTTGATTTGCTGCGACAAAAGGTCAAGCCGCTATATACTCGTGATTCAACGATTCATTTAGAAGATTACTTAGAACTCGAAGCGGCTTGGAAGGATTTACAACGGCGGGAACAAGGATTAGAGCCAGATTTAGAGGCGAGTTTAGAGTTTGTTCGGGGTTTAGATAATTTTGCACGCGATCGCATTGATGCAGCTTTGGATCATTACCAAAAATGCTTGACTTTTTGGCAGCAAAATGTACATCTAGAACGACAAGGTATCCTACTAACTTATATTGCTTTAGCCTATTATCGTAAAGCTGAACTCAATCGGGCAGAAAGCCAGCAATCTTGGGAAGAATCTAGGCATTATCTTCAGCAAGGTATTGATGCTTTTGAGCAAGCACAACGTCCAGATTTAGTGGCTAAACATATTAGTCAACTGGGTGAAGTGCTGCGACGCTTGCAAGCTTGGAAACAGTTGCAGGTGCTTGCTGAAAAAGCCTTGACTTTGCATCAAGGTGATTCTCGGCAACTGGCTCAAGATTATGGTTTTTTGGCAGAGGTTGCTCTAGAAGAATCCAATTGGAATGAAGCGCATCAACTCGCTCAACAAGCACTGCAAATTTTAGATAAAATTCCTAATCTTCAGCCATACGAGCAAGGCTTATATCGGTTTGTTGTAGCGCGATCGCAACGGCATTTAGGTCAAGTTCAAGAGGCGATCGCTAATTTAGAACAAGCTAGAGAGAAAAGCAAGCCTCAATACAATCCAGAACTTTATATTGATATTTTGGGAGAATTGCGATCGGTTTATTTTGAGCAGGGTGAATATCTAGCGGCGTTTCGGATTAAGCAAGAGCAGTTACAAGTCGAACATCAGTATGGTTTTCGAGCGTTTATCGGTGCTGGATATTTACTGCCAAAACAGTACAGTGTGAATCCGGCAGTAGAGCAAGTGGAACTGCAAGGCACAATTGCTCAAGAAATTGCCGTTTCTAGTCGAGAACAAGATGTTAAGCGGTTGAAGGAACGACTGAGTAGTAACGAGCATAAACTGATTGTTATTCATGGTCAATCAGGTGTTGGGAAAAGTTCGATTTTGCAGGCGGGATTAATCCCTACATTGCAACAGCAAGCGATTGGTGAACGAGATACTTTACCAATTCTGTTGCGAGTTTACACAGATTGGGTTGGGGCGTTGGGGAGTTGTTTAGATGAGGGGTTATCTTCCCTGCCACGTTTACCCCCCCAGCCCTCCTCACTAAAGCTCCGGTTGTTAAGGGGGGAGCAAGCAGAAAGGTTTGATCCTGCTTCGCATTCCCCGTGCGATCCCCCCCAGCCCCCCTTAATAAGGGGGGAGCAACAGGAAGAACAAGAGGAAAGCCCCCCTTTTGAAGGGGGGTTGGGGGGATCTCTTTCTGCGCCTATCCTCGAACAATTACGCAATAATGCTGAGAACAATCTGCTGACAGTTTTGATTTTTGACCAGTTTGAAGAGTTTTTCTTTGTTTATACCGACCAAAAGAAACGGCAACCGTTTTATGAGTTTCTGCGCGTTTGTCTAGATATTCCCTTTGTGAAGGTTATTTTCTCTTTGCGGGAAGATTATTTGCATTATTTGCTGGAATGCGATCGCCTGCTCAATCTAACGGTGATTAACAACAATATTCTCGATAAGAAGATTCGCTATTACTTGGGCAACTTCTCACCGGACGATGCAACCGTTGTTATCCGGAATTTGACTGAAAAATCCCAGTTTCCTTTGGAGTCTGGGTTAGTTGATGCCTTCGTGCAGGATTTGGCGGGGAGGTTGGGGAGGTTCGTCCGATTGAGTTGCAAATTGTGGGTATGCAATTGCAAACCGAGAAGATTACTACCTTGGAGCAATATCAGCAGGGTTGGACGAAAAACAAGCTGGTGGAGCGATTTTTAGAAGATGTGATTCATGACTGTGGGGCAGAGAATGAACGGACGGCGCGACTGGTTTTATATTTACTCACGAATGAAAACGGCACTCGTCCCCTCAAGACTCGCGCTGAGTTAGCGGCTGAATTAGCGGCTGAAGCGAATCCGTTGGATTTGGTGTTGGAGATTTTTGTTAAATCGGGGTTAGTTTTGCTGTTGCCGGAAAAACCGGAGTATCTCTATCAACTGGTGCACGATTATTTGGTGGAGTTCATTCGTCAACAACAGGGGGCGGGACTCTTAGCAGAACTGGCAGAAGCAAAAGAAAAACAGAAATTAACTGAAGCACAACTCCGACAAGCTCTACAGCAAGCAAAGATTTCTGAGATTGAAGCGCTAAGTGCTTTATCTCAAGTCTTACTCTTATCACACGACCAACTGGAAGCCTTGGTAGCTAGCGTTAAGGCAGGTATAAAGCTAAAGGAGATTGAAGCACCACACGATGTCAGGATTCAGACAGTGGGGAGATTACAGCAGGCAGTCTATGGAGTAGTGCGAGAGCGTAATCGCTTTCATGGACATATTGATAGTGTTTTGGGCGTAAGTTTCAGTCCTGATGGTCAGATGCTAGCTTCTGCTGGTCAAGATGCAACTGTCAAACTCTGGCGCATTGACGGCACCCTACTCAAAAGCCTCGAAGGGCATCAATCTAGTGTCATAGCTGTGAGTTTTAGCCCAGATGGTCAAACTATTGCCTCTGCGAGTGTTGACAAAACTGTCAAGCTTTGGGGTCTTGACGGTACTCTATATAAAACCCTTCGCGGGCACAAAAATTTCGTTTTAGCTGTGAGTTTTAGTCCAGATGGTCAAATTATTGCCTCTGCTAGTCGTGACAAAACTATCAAACTCTGGAGCCGTGATGGCACACTACTTCAGACCCTCAAAGGGCATAGCAATTGGGTATTAAATGTGAGTTTTAGCCCGGATGGTCAAATTATTGCCTCTGCTAGTGTTGACAAAACCATCAAACTCTGGAGCCGTGACGGCACACTGCTTCAAACCCTTCAAGGGCATAAGAAACGTGTTTTGGCTGTCAGTTTCAGTCCTGATGGTAAGCAACTTTCCTCTGCAAGTCTTGACGAAACTTTCAAGCCTTGGAGAATCGGTAACGTCTCCTCCAAAACTTATACCTACGACATAACGCACAAATATCACAGTGCTGGAATCATAGCTGTGAGTTTCAGTCCTGATGGAAGAACACTAGCTTCCGCCAGCCAAGACGGCACTGTGATGCTCATAAGCTTTGATGAAAACTATAGAACTACTCAGTGGCACGGCAAAGGCATTTTGGGAATGAGTTTTAGTCCCGATAGCAAGATAATTGCCTCTGCTAATTATGATGGAACCGTAAGACTTTGGAGCATTGATGGTACGCGACCACAAACTCTTTTGGGACATAGCGGGTCGGTTACGGCTGTAAGTTTCAGTCCTGATGGTCAGGTGATCGCCTCTGCCAGTAATGATAAGACTGTGAAACTGTGGAGCCGTGATGGCAGGTTACTCAAGAGTTTCCAGTGTACAGAGCATAGTATCTTCGTCTGGATTAGGGCTGTAAGTTTCAGCCCAGATGGTCAGACCATTGCCTCTTCTGATACTGACATGGCTGTGAAGCTCTGGAACCTCGACGGTACCTTGCTTAAAACTCTTGGTGGACACAGCAATGGTGTTCATAGTGTCAGTTTTAGTCCAGATGGTAAGATGATCGCCTCTGCCAGTGCTGATAACACTGTGAAGCTCTGGAGTACCAATGGTGCTTTGCTCAAAACCCTACAAGGACATAGCGAAGGTGTTTATAGTATCAGTTTCAGTCCAGACGGTAAGATGATTGCCTCTGCTAGTGCTGATAACACTGTGAAGCTTTGGAATTTTGATGGCAAATTGCTTCAAACTTTTCAAGGGCATAGTGATTGGGTCTGGGGTGTCACTTTCAGCTCAGATGGTCAGACGATTGCCTCTGCTAGTCGGGACAGAACAGTGAAACTCTGGAACCGAGAAGGCACTTTGCTCAAAACCCTACAAGGACACAGCTATGGTGTCACGAGTATAAGTTTTAGTCCAGATGGTAAGACCATTGCTTCTGCTAGTAAAGATTACACCATCAAACTTTGGAATAGGGAAGGTGTAGAACTACAGACCTTTATAGGGCGTAGCTATGGTGTCAATAGTGTGAGCTTCAGCCCTGATGGTAAAAAAATTGCTTCTGCCAATGATGATGGGACAGTGATTTTGTGGAACTTGGATTTAGATGATTTGATATTACGCGGTTGTAATCGCCTGCGGGATTATCTGAAGACTAACCAAAATGTGAGTGAGAGCGATCGCACTCTCTGCGACGGCATTCCTATTCAGCAGTAAGTGTTGGCGCAAAATACTGAACGGTGAGTAGAGGTTCGATCGCCTGAAGATATGCGGCAATGTGAGAGAATGCGATCGCGAAGCGGGACAAAGGCGATCGCACTCTCTACGCTAGTGTTGAGCAGCAGAACTCGTTAAGCTCAAAGTGTAGTTGAGTTGAAAGGACGTGCGATCGTGTCAAACTTATTAGAACTAGAAGGAACTTGGGAAGAGATTGTCGCTTACTCAGAAAAGCTAGCCGGACACCGAGTGCGCGTCATCATTCTCCCTGACAAGCCTCAATCTTTGTCTACCGAAACACCAACGCCTTTAATTCACTCCACAGCCGAATCTCTCTTAAAGTATGCAGGAACATGGGAAGGCGATGACGTTGAGGAGTGCCTTCAACTGGTATATGATACTCGCGGTCAAATAGAGCTTTAACCTTGTACCTACTCGATACAAACCACTGTAGCCGCATCATCCAGGGAGACACCGTTCTAGTTCGTCGCCTTCAAGAGTTAGGCAAAGTGCCAGTTGCTACCAACGTCATCGTTTGCGGTGAACTCACCTTCATGGCGCAAAATTCCCAACAGAGGGCGGCTAATATAATCCGAGTACAAGTTTTTCTGCGAGGCATTGACATCTATCCCATAGACAGAGAAACTGCGGATATCTACGGTCAGTTCAAAGCAGAAATTATCACTCAGTTTGGTCCCAGAGAAAGAAGTAGACGCAGAACCACCAAGATTGAAGAACTGGGGATGAGTGAAAATGACCTATGGATTGCTTCTACGGCTTTACGCCACGAGATAACCCTTGTTTCTGCCGACAGCGATTTTCAAAGAATGCGAGAAGTAAGGGCATTTTCTTTAGAGAGTTGGTTGTCACCCGACACTCCTACCCCACCAACTCCTTAAAGCCGTGACGGATTAATATTAGCGATCGCACTCTCTGCGACGGCATTCCTACTCAGAAATAAGTGCTAGGGCGAGAGGTTGAGCCTGCCGAGGTTCAGATTCCGGACTTCTTGAAGAAGTCCGGAATCTCGTCGTCACGAACTATGCTCTGGCGACTTACTGCCATGTGAGAGAATGCGATCGCGAAGCGGGACAAAGGCGATCGCACTTTAACCCCTAGCCTGGATGCTGGAATGCGATCGCGAACTACTGCAAATTCTCTTGGTTCTTCGCCGCCATAGTTCAAGTCTAAAAGCGATCACATTCTCTCCAACCAAGCTTATTTAGCTCAACTAACCCTCAGCCTTTGTTAACCGCCCTAACCTCCCTTCATAAGCAAGAAATATAAGAATTAACCTATATTCTTGGGAAGCCATATTCCTTTCCACCTCTTATTCCCCCCTTAAAAAGGGGGGTTAGGGGGGTAAACAAAAGCTGAATTAACTGCTACTCCGCATCATAACGAAGTTTAAGATATCGCCTTTGCAAGTTGACCGTATCTGATAAATCATTGAGGCTATAAATTACCTCAGCAAGAGACTGCCTGAATCGTTCATCATCTGTAAGTTCTGAAAGTTCAGACAAGAAAGTTAGCTCAGCTTCAATGATTTCTGAGATGCAAGCATAGTTGAGTCGAACTACTTGATGAATTGCTTCCATATTTAACAGTAATTAACAACTTAATGATATTAATAAAAATATTAAAAATTGTAAATAAAATTATAGGCAAAGGCATAACTTTATTGAAAATAACTAATACATTGTCTTACCTGAATAAGCTTTTAAATTCATCAATAACGGCGACAAGCCAAACCCATACAGGTGCATCCAAATGCATACATAAATAGTATTTTCTTGTGGGGTGGGCATCCTGCCCGCCCTAAGACGGGGCGTGTCGCCTAGCCCACAAGAATGTATTTGCACATTTGGGATACACCCAACCCATAAAACAAAGTAGAGACGTTCCGACGGAACGTCTCTACGACTCAAAAAGGTTTGGTATGAACTATTACTTTTAGCTTAACTAAGACCTTGCACCATTCTCACTTAGCCCGAAAACCCGCCCGGAGTTTAAACTCCGGGCTAATAGCGAAAGTCCACTTAAGTGGACTAAAACTCCTATCTAGTCGTCTAAAGACGACTTTAACTACTCGCTGTAGGGTTTGAACCCTTGGCGGATTGATTATTAAACTGGTGCAAGATATCAGTTAAGCCAAATGATACTCGCTTAAGGTGCTTGCCAGATTCGTTGGTGGTAGTGTTCTAGATCAGCATAGGGGTCTGTCGCCTCGTGAGAATGTCCGTGATGATCGTGATGTCCATGATCATCAGCATGATCATGAGAATGTCCGTGGGTAACACCCTTACTGACGGCAGCCTGCCGGAACTTGCACATCTCACAATTCATTTGCACCTGTCCTAGTTGCGTCTCAATTTCCCGATCTCGCAAAATTGAGAGTAACTGAGGTTGAATCCCCATTTCTGGCAAACAAGTCATCGAAATTTCTGGATATTGCTCTTGCTGCTGGGCAGTAATATCAAAAATCTTTTTGACTAAACTGCCAGTAAAGAGGAAGTACGGCAGAACAATAATCCGCTTGGGTTCATAGAGTCGCGCACGACGGAAGCCTTCTTCCAATCGGGGATGGGTAATGCCAATAAAACAAGTTTCAACCGTTTTATAACCGCTTCCTTCCCAAAGCATTCGAGCCATTTTATAGACATCACCATTGGCATCAGGATCGCTGGAACCCCGACCGACGAATAGTAGTACAGTGTCCTGTCGATTTTGGATTTTGGACTGTTCTTGGGGTTCGGAGTCCCCAAAAGGCTGGTCAAGTTTGCTCATGCGATCGCGCCATAAATCCAAGATTCCTGGAGTAATCCCAAAATGGCGCCCGTAGTGAAACCTCACCTGTGGATGTCTCACTCTTGCCCTATCTAATTCATTGGTGACATCAAACTTGTTGTGCCGCGCAGCAAACAACAGAATTGGTAGGGCAGAGAGTTCGGTATAACCCTGTTCCACACATTGGTCTACCCCCTCCTGAATTGTTGGCGCCGTCAGTTCCAGAAAACAAGGCACAACGGGTCGGGAGGAGTCCAAGGCTTGATAAACTTTGGCAAAATCTAGAAAAGTCTGACGCCCTTCCTCGTCCCTAGTACCATGACCAATCATCAACAACGGGCGTTGGAGGGGCAGTGGTGGCAACAATAGTGGCTCAGTGCTGAAATCGGTTGAATTGAAAGTAGGCATTAACTTCAAAGCTCCCTTCCCGTGCAAGGCGGGAAATAGAGTGGATAGGCAACATATAGGCGTTCTGGCTTAAGGTGGAATGACTTGAGGTAAGGCACAAACCGATTCTCAATGTCGCTCACCGACCTTTACAGCTGCCGCACAGCCCCGGACTTACACCGGTGTTTCCCTATGTTGTTGCGGTTCACTTGTGCCTTGATATATTAGCTGAAAAGACTCGAATGTAATATGCAGGGGAGGGGCTTTCTCATTTAAAACAGCCTATTTAGGTATTGTTAGATTAATTTCGTCAAAGCTATGAACGATGTAATCAATAATTTTATTGAAGAGCTAGCAAGCTTCAAATCATCAAGTAACTTATTTAATCAATATTCCTATGAACTCAATGCAAATTCGATAAGGAGAAACAACTTATTTCTCTATCTCCAACAGATGGCAAATTTGAAGCCTAAGATTTTACTGGTTGGAGAGGCATCTGGAAATCGAGGGTGCCGCTTAACAGGTGTACCGTTTACTAGTGAATATATTTTGTTAAACGGACTGGAGCCGATTGGCTTATTTGGAGAGCGTCGGGGGTATCAAAAAACTGATGAGTTTGAAAAACTTTGGAAGGAAGCAAGCGCCAGCATTGTTTGGGAAACCCTAGTAAAAGGTTTGTATATTCCTTTGATTTGGAATGCAGTTCCGTTTCATCCTTTCCAAGGAGAAAACCCCTTGTCTAACCGCAAGCCAACAAAAACTGAAATAGCTATGGGCAAAGTCTTTTTACAAGAGTTAATCCAGCTATTTGATATCAAAATTATTATCGCTGTCGGAAATATTGCGGAATCAACGCTTCAGACGATGGGACTCGCCTGCAAGAAGGTGCGGCACCCATCCTATGGTGGTAAAACGATGTTTATCAAAGGCATCCAGGAGTTATCAGCATCATCAGCTGAATGTCACTGACTTAAGCAAAAAATAGTCATTTTTAGAAAAACCAGGCTTGGGGGGCTTCCCCCCAAACCCCCCACTGGGGGACGGAGTGCCTCCCCCAGACCCCCTGCACAAAGGGCGATCGGTGTGATGAATTTTCTTAAGTCAGTGCCATTCATCCCTGGCTGAAACTAGCCGGGAGGCAGAGGAGGTTTTTGAATCAAGCTTTCTTTAGAGCAATTCCTTTTTTTCAAATCTACCCGGATAGCTATAGCATCCCTAGGAATAGAGAAGTGGTAGATGCACCCTGATAATTTAAACCCCCGCCTATTCTAGGTTGGGGGTTTTCTCTTGCCACTTTGTCCGTGACGGCATTTTTTGTAGGTTTCGCAAAAATCTGTGTAACAGGATACTTTTTGGAAAATATTCTGTAAATTTCGCTACAGTTCAGTAAATTTTATGTAGCATGAAATTAGATGACACAGAGGGAGGAAGGAGACTGCTAGCGCAGGAGGCATGACTTTGAGGAGGATGCCATAGCTGATCTAGTTCAGTCCAGCATTTTGATATGAGTATGCACGAAGCTAGACGCAACAGAACATCAGATTTACGTCGATCAAAGAAAGCCGAGGCGAGAGTGGAAGCCTTAGTAAGCCAAGATCCAGATCCATTGACAGCGATTCTCCTGATTCTTTTTAGTTCCTTTGCCGTAGGGTTAATCCCTATCATGTATGGTCTTAACTTGGAACAGATACAACCTCAAGCTGAGACAAGTCTTACACAGGAAGGTTTGTGGGGGACTTTTGGAGAGCAGGATTAGAACAAATAAAGACGTGCCTTGGCACGTCTCTATTTCTAGATAAAGGTTTTTCTCTGTCTAGCAGGGGATTTAAGCTGAAGCTGATTCAGGAGTGATCTGGATAGGAATAGGCACATCTGCCGGAATGAAACTACGCGATCGCTGAGTCGGAATTAACGATACCTCGGTAGTCAAGAGGAAGCTAGTAAAACTAGCAATAATAATCACAGGTACCATTGCCGTGTCAGAAAGTACGCTAAGAATCACCGTGGTACTGATTGGCGTTTTTGTCACTGCAACATTGACTGCTGCCATCAAGCAGATCATGCCAATGGTTGGGTGGACTTGGGGAATCGCTAGAGAAATTGCCAAGCCGGATGCGGCACCAATATAGAACAGTGGGAAGATAAATCCGCCCCGGAACCCGGAGTGTAGAGTACAACAGACTGCCAGCATTTTAGCAAGTGCAATCATCAGCAACATCGTCATCCCAAACGTAGAACCCGTTGCGACGATGGATTGAATCTCTTTTTCGCCAAAAAACAGAGTTTGGGGAAATACCAAAGCAATTAACCCAATTGATAATCCTCCCAACGTGGCAAGCAAAATCCGACGATGTTCAAGATACTGACTTAGCCAGCCGATGCTGCGGAACATAACAATAAAGATAACGGCAATCAGCGCTCCAACTGCCCCAAGCAGCCCTCCCTCAACTAGATGCATCAGCGAGAGTGGAGGAATTGCGGCAAAGTGATACATTCCGCCAATCGTTAACCCTGTATTGAAGCGAAACACAAAAAAGCTCAAAATAGCGGAAAGTACGGCTGGGATAATCGCTTCATAATATTCCAATCCTCGACGGTGAGGAATTTCTAGGGCAAAGAGTGCCCCACCAAGGGGCGCACCAAAGAATGCACCAAGGGCAGCACTCATGCCGCAGAAGGTTAGGACACGAGTTGTCGTTAGACTGAGTTTGAGCTTCTTGCCAAGCCAGCCACCAAAACTACCATTAATCTGTACAAGTGGCGCTTCTGGCCCAGCACTACCACCTGCTGTAATTGAAACGAGTGAAGCAACAATCATTGCTGGAGTCTGGCGTAGAGAAATTCTGCCTGGATCATGTACCTGATCGACAACAAAAGAAACTTCACCGGGAAGCCCCATAAAGTAAAGGGTAATGCCAACCAACAAGCCACCAATGGTAGTGGCAATCCAGACGTAATTCCACGCGGGAAAGTTGGAAGAAAAGTAGGGGGCAAGAAACTCTGGAAGCGTATGCCAGACAACATGTAGACTGGCTTCCAGTAAGTAGTAGTAAGCGGTGGCGACTAATCCTCCGGCAATACCAATCACGGCGGCACAGAGAATCATTTGCTGATAGCTAAGTTCGCTTGTTTTGGTAACAAGACTTGGTGGTTCCTCAGCATTGTCTGCCTCAGAAACATTTGTTTGATTTGGAGTCGTTGACGACATGAAATCTCTTCAACCTGGCTAGGGGGATGAGCGAATGAACGTTAACTTAAGCCCAAGGCACCAAGGTCAATGTATTAAAAACAACACTTGTCCATCCTGGATTAAGGGCAAGTCATCAAAATTAGACAATTGCTTTAAACTGATACAGTTTGGGATTGACTCGGTTCGAGGCGATACTCGGAGTCAACCAAGTCAGCAGAAATCGGTACAAGTTGCACGGCACAGGCTTTTAATTCCGGTTGCTGCGACTCCGGACAGGATTCGGGGTGAGTTAGGGCATTTGCTTCGGCTTTATCTGCCCAAAGTGCGCCCCAGTGCATGGGGACAAAGACTGTACCAGGGGTAATTGCCTTGGTAATAGTAGCGGGAAAGCGAGAAAATCCCCGACGCGATCGCACTTCCACCCAATCATTCTCATGAATCCCCAATTGCTTGGCATCACGAGGATGAATCTCAATAAAGGGCTGAGGATGCATCTGTTGAATTTTCTCAATTCGACCTGTCCGCGTTAGAGTATGCCAGTGTCCGTAGAGTCTGCCAGTGGTTAGGACGAAGGGATACTCTGGATTGGGTGGTTCAGCCAATCCTTGGGAATGATAGGCAACAAAGCGAGCGCGTCCATCCGGGGTTGGGAATTGTAGATTGGTATAAAGCCTTTTGGCTTTTGCCTTTTCCCGACTGCCTTTTTCAGGACAGGGCCATTGAATCGGGCCTTCAGTTTTCAGACGCTCATGACTAATGCCACTATGGTCACAGAGGCGATCGCGTGTTAATTGCACAAATTCAGCGTAGACTTCAGCCGAGTTACTAAACGTAAACTGTTCAGTAAAACCTAAGCGACGACCGACTTCGGCAAAAATCTCCCAATCTGCCTTTGCCATTCCCGGCGGGGTACGGAAAGCGCTTGCAAGGGTGACCATCCGCTCAGAGTTGGTCATTGTACCCGTTTTCTCGCCCCACTGAGCGGCAGGGAGTAGGACATGAGCATAGGCAGCCGTTTCCGTGGGGTAGTAAGCGTCTTGGTAAACCGTAAAAGGCGATCGCAATAAAGCCGCTTTCGTGCGCTCCAAATCCGGCATACTCACCGCAGGATTAGTCGCTGCAATCCAGAGAAACCCCACATCTCCCGTTTCCAAACCCGTAATAATCTCCCAAGCTGTGCGACCGGGATACGGTGAAATTTGCCCTGAGGGAACACCCCAAAACTGCTCAACTTCCGCTCGATGCTGAGAATTGGTGACATAACGGTAACCGGGTAACAGGTGACATAATCCCCCAACTTCCCGTCCTCCCATCGCGTTTGGCTGTCCTGTCAGAGAAAAGGGTCCTGCACCAGGCTTGCCAATCTGAGCGGTCATCAGATGTAAATTAATCAGACTGCATACCTTTGCCGTGCCTTCTGAGGACTGGTTCAAACCCATTGTCCACATCGAGAGAACTCGCTCTGACTCAGCCCAATAACGTGCGGCGGTTTCGAGTTCACGAACGGAAATTCCGCAGCGCTGGGCGACTACCTGGGGTGGGTAGTGCTGGATTACTTCAGTTAAAGCCGAAAACTGGCTTGTACAATCTTCAATAAAGTCTGTATTAAACTTGCCCCAACGCAATAGTAGATGGGCAATGCCATTGAATAAATCAATATCTGTACCGGGTTGAATCGCTAAATGTAAGTCTGCTGCCTCAGCTGTAGTGGTGCGACGGGGATCGACCACAATCAGTTTGACATGGCGGTTCTTTTTGTGGTGTTTCTGGAAGCGGTTGAAGATAATCGGATGACACTCCGCCGCGTTGGAGCCGACAATAAACGCACAGTCCGTTAGTTCTAAATCTTCATAGCAACAGGGGGGTCCATCGGAACCCAGGCTGTTAATATACCCCTTTGTGGCGGAAGCCATGCATAAGCGGGAGTTGGTATCAAAGTTATTGGTGCCGAGGAAACCTCTGAAGAGTTTTTGGGCGAGGTAGTAGTCTTCTGTGAGGTGTTGACCGGAACCATAGAAGCACAAAGCGTCTGCGCCAGAGGTAGCACAAACGGTTTGGATACGACTGACAACACGCTCAAAGGCTTCGTCCCAACTTGCCCGTCGAAACGGCTCATCAAGCGAGTCACGCACCATTGGGTAAAGAAGTCGGTCTTTATTGATGGATTCAGTAACCGTAGCTCCTTTAACACAAACCATACCTTGACTTGAGGGATGGTTGCGATCGCCTTTTACCTTCCAGATTGGAGTCCCCTGGCTGTCACGGTTTGTGGCGTGACCGCGTTGCGCTGGAGGCAAAACCTCCAATCCACAGCCCACGCCGCAGTATGGACAGACTGTTTTTATTGAATCAGTCATAAGCCGTTATCTCGTCGTAGTTGCCTATCGGATGACCAAGAAGAATTCAGGAGTTCATCCCAAGTTGCAGTCAGTGGTGAGCTTTGAGCGGATAGCTTGTACCCAGGAATTCTATTTGAATGCAACTTGGTATCAGAATTAGAAGGATTTCAGCCAATTGAAATGGTCTTTAGCGATGTGATGTGGGAACTTAAGTTCCTGGTAGATTGCTGGATTAAGGGGAATTGGACTCTCATCGCTCTTGTCTTTCTGCTAGTGCTGGTGCGGCTGATGCTGCCATTTCTACTTCTTCTGCGTCATGAGAGCCTTCAGGTTCCTTAAGAATGAACGCGCAAAGGCTTGCAGCAATCAAGCCAACAACCCCTAGCATCTGGAAAAAGATTTTGTCTCCCACAGCCCCCTGCGGTAAAAGACTGTAGATAGTCAGGTAAGCCACGGCTCCCACATTCCCGAAAGCCCCGACATTTCCAGCAATCTGACCCGTCACTCGCCGCTTAATCAAAGGAACAATCGCGTAAGTTGCCCCTTCTGCTGCCATCACAAAGAAAGAGGCAACCATCGTCATCAGTACAACAACAGCAAGGGCAATATTGCCACCTAGACTGCTAAATACGAGATAGCCAATTCCCGTACCTGCCAGCGTTGCCGCTAATGTCCACTTCCGGCTACCGATTTTGTCAGACAGGAAGCCACCTCCCGGACGGGCAACCAAATTCATGAAGGCATAAGTTCCAGCTACCGCCCCCGCCAGTGCGGCTGTTAGTCCAAAACTCCTTTGAAAAAACGTAGGAAGCATGGAAACAACAGCGAGTTCCGAACCGAAACAAGCAAAGTAAGCCATCTCACAAGTTGCCACTTGGGAGAATTTATAGCGGTCTTCAGGAGGGTAACGCTTTGTCCCTTTCATCAATGCGTGATTCGCCTTCCAGATGTTGTAAGCCTGAAAGACATACAAACAAACCAGCAAAAACCAAGTGATGTATAGCTGAGTCGAGTTAATGAAGTTGACTTTGTTTAAGCGCCAAGCAATCACACCCAAAATCCCGACCAAGGGGATGTTCATCAGCAGCAGAAACCAGAAATCTTTTTGAGTTGTAACTTCCATCCCCGCGCTGCTTTCCGGTCGTTCATAAACCTTACCGGGAGGCGTATCTTCAACATTGAAGAAGTAGATTACGCCATAAACAGCAGCAACAATTCCGGTAAACGCGATCGCAAATCGCCAATTGACTTGACCCGCCGCCAGGAAAGCGGTTGCTGCCGCAATTGTCGGTAAAGTAAATGCCGCCCCCGCAGAACCAAAGTTTCCCCAACCACCATAGATACCTTCTGCTAAACCAATTTCTCTGGAGGGAAACCACTCCGCCACCATCCGGATACCAATTACAAACCCACACCCGACAATACTCAAAGCCAAGCGACTGTAAACTAACTGGCTAAAGTTCTGTGCCAAAGCAAAAGCAATACAAGGAATCGCCGCATAAACCAAGAGGCATGAGTAGGTAATCCGAGGACCAAAGCGGTCTAGAACCATACCCACAATAATCCGTGCAGGGACAGTAAGGGCAACATTACAGATGGCAAGCGTTCTCAGTTGAGCTTCATTGAGTCCTAAGTCTTCTTTTACCGCCATAGCAAAGGGGGCAAAATTAAACCAGACGACAAAGGTGAGAAAAAAAGCAAACCAGGTCAGGTGCAAGATGCGGTACCGACCGCTAAATGACCAAATTCCAGCCACGTTATACTCCTCTAAATTAAATGGAACAAATGCGATCGTGCCTTGGGGTTGGCAAAGGCAATCACAACTTTTAACCCGTAAAGAGGCATGAAATTCAACCTGCAATACGAGTGTAGAGTTCTCCAAAAAATGCACCACTATTTAGACGGCAGCCGCCACCGCCTGCTGCCGAGGACTTGCCCCAAAATGCTCCATCAGCAGTTCTCGCAAAAGCGGCTTTAGGTCATCACAGGGAATCTTTTCCATCACCATGCTGCCCAAGTGAGCATCTTTACCCACTTTGCCACCCATCCACACATCGACGGCTTCTACCATTTCCCCATCCTTACGGGCTTTTGTACCCATTAGACCAATATCAGCGACTTGAGGTTGACCACAGGAATTAGGGCAACCTGTCCAGTGAATTCGTACTGGACGCGGTAGAGATAACTCCTTTTCCAATTCCTTAATCATCGCTAGGGCGCGGTTTTTCGTCTCAATAATTGCAAAACCACAAAATTCAGCACCTGTGCAAGAGACTAGCGCCCGTTCTAGGGGGTCAGGGTTAATTGAGAAACGCTCTTGGAGGAGTGGTTCTGCGAGAAAGGCATTTAAGCGAGAATCAGGAATATTCGGAATAATTAGGTTTTGCTCAACGGTGAAACGAAGTTCCCCACTGCCATAAACATCAGCCATTCGAGCCAGTTCAAACATCTCCGGCGCATACAAGCGACCGATAGGAATGTGTAAACCGACGTAGTTTAAGCCAGGTTGTTTTTGCTTGTGAATACCAATGTGGTCACGTTTCTCCCAATCGATTTCGTCTTTCGGTGCGGCTTCTTGCAGAGAATAACCCAACTGCTTTTCTACCATGTCCCGAAACTTTTCGAGTCCCCACTCTTCAATCAGATACATCAAGCGTGTCTTCTGGCGATTGCCTCTGTAACCGTGGTCGCTAAAGACTTCCAAAATCGCTTTGCTCAAAGCAACCACATCCTCAGGCGGTACCCATACATTCATGGGAATTGCCGCTGCTACACGCTTAGCTGAGAAGAAACCACCGACGATAACATTGAAGCCGAGGTAGCCATCTTTGTAGGCAGGGATAAAGGCAAGGTCGTTGATTTCGGCATGAACAGAGTTATCTCGACCACCTGTAATTGCAATGTTGAACTTTCGGGGTAGGTTAGAAAGCGCCGGATTTCCTTCGCCATTGTTGGTAATCATGTCTTGGACATTGAAAACCAATCCCCGCGTATCAATCAGCTCATCTGCATCTAAACCAGCTAGTGCATCTCCCGTAATGTTGCGAACATTGTCCATCCCAGACTGGACACTCGTCATTCCGGCTTTGCCTAAACGGTCGATGATTTCGGCTATATCCTCAATCCGAATACCGCGCAGTTGGATATTTTGTCGAGTGGTTATATCGGCATTGCCCTGATCTTGAAATCCGGCTGCTTTACCGTAACGCTGCACAATGTCAGCCAGTACCCGCATTTGATGACTGGTTAAAACACCATTAGGCATCCGCATCCGCAGCATAAATTTGCCAGGAGTAACGGTGCGATAGAAAAAACCCAACCATTTCAGCCCAAAATTGCGATCAAATTCATCCATTGCCTCCCAGCCGATTTGAGCAAAATGGTCTAGCTCTTGCCTTAGCTGTAACGGCTCTTTTTCCGCTTTTGATTTTTCAATTGGATTAAGTTTGTTTTTCTTATCTGCGTTTGTCATAAGCTTAACGAGTCTGTATAGTTACAGCCATCACATTCATGCACCATTACCCTGTCTTGTTTGGCGCACAAAGAATTATTTCGTTTGTTAAGCTATTAACCTATGCGACTTAGTAAACTCAGTTCGTAAATTTCGCTACGGAAGTAGCTTCTTCTTTCTCCAATTTGTTCAAATCTATCTCTAGAGGTGTATTAGCTGAGTTTTTTTATTAGAATTTACGCCTTCTGGAGGATGCTCATAAAAAACCTATTTGTGCGACTTCAATCGTTTTTATTAAGTAATGAAAAGTTTGCGCCCTGTTGGACTTAAAGAGGGATATTTTACAAAAACGTTGTCTTAAATTAAGATGCTTTCTTGTCTAAGAATGGGGAAGCTTTTGTGTAATCTAAGTGTTTCTAGCGAACTACTACTTTTGCCTTAAATTAGGGCAATGGGTTATCAAAAAAAGGGTAAAGGTAAGCGTATAATTGCTTTTCCTTTTACCCTTTTGCCGATAAGTTTATATTGTCAATTAAAAGCGCGATCGCACTTTTACCTGAGCGGTGGGCAAGGGGCAGTGACTAGATAACCACCCGCTTCGATTACGAAATCATCAAAGTCACTGTCTTTTCCAGGTCTGGGTAAACCATCATCATCCCAAGCAATACGGGTGCCAGTAATGCCGCCACGATCACCAGCATCCAAGGCTCCGTCAAAGATAGCGGCTAAGTCACTTGTGGACAAAACAGTACGGCGAGTTTGCCCAGTGGCGCTAATAGACTCTAGGTAAAATCCATAGCGAGTATTGGCTTCAAAGGTGAACTCGGTGAACTGATCTCGTACCGTTCCCCCCTGAATTGTCCCAAGAAAATCGACAGATGTGCCAATGTTGTTTTGTCCAGGAGAGGAAGGCTGAGGCTGTCCTGTGCCAGCCGTGTCATAGGGCTTAGTTTCGCTAAAGAGGACGGCAACGGGTTGATTGGTATCTAGATTGACGATGCCAATGCTTGATTGGTAGGCTCCGTGGGATGCGATGAATTCAAATTCGACTGTTGTATCTACCGGGAACTGAACAACTCGATTCCCAAAGGAGTCTTGTGCTTGCACGGGTGCAGCTAAGGAACCGACGAGTCCGGCTGCGATTGCTCCCGTTAGGAACTGAATTCCAGTGACGAACTGGCTCCTACGCTTGATCTGGTTCATTGTTTTATCACTTTTCCTCACTACAGGGTTGTTTGGCTACTTACACCCCGATTTTCTACCAAGTTAAAAGAGCGGGATTTGACCGTGAACGTTCCACGTCTTCGACAGTACGTCTCAAATTGTCGGCTTCTGCTCTTAAGGCTTCTAGCTGCCGACAGGCGGCGGGAAGGGCAGCCGTTTCTGTCCCAGGCTGTCGAGCATATCGACGGATCGTTGGGGTATTTTGTTCAGCTTGTGCGATCGCATTATTGCAAGTATCAAAAGCTTGCTCAGACTCCCGGTTAACCCGTGTGATATTTGCGATTAAGCCGTCAGGTAGCTCAGTATCTGTCTCAAAGATGGGGGCTGTGTTGTTCCAGATGTTGGTTCCTGTAATGTCAGAGTAGCTGTCAGCGCGAGCAGGCGCAGTACTGATCACTCCGGCAACCAAAGATAGACCAACAACCCAACCAATAGATTTAATTACGTGCATTCGATGTACTCCTCCTACTTAAAACCGAAAGGCTGTGCCAGCGCCTAAGACAAATCGCGCTTCGTCACCCGCACCCGCCAAATCGCGCACAGCCGGAGTAATTACGAAGGGAATGTTTTTGAAGGGTGCGATGGAAAGACCCAAAGCTAAATCTTGTCCTGTCCACTCAGCGATAAAACTCACAGGTCGGACAACCCGGACGGCAACGTTACCAAAAACGTTGATATTATTATCACCCGCGTCAACCGCTCCGTTTGACCGGAACTGTCCATCTCCAACACCAACTGTCACCGCCACACGGCTGAAGAATTGGTCAAGAGACTCTTGGGTGCGGAAGACTTTGGTAAGTACTCCATACTTGGATTGTTCAAAGTCGTTGCGACCAATATTCAAAAAGCCATTCCAGCCTAGAGCAATGGACGCATCTCGTCCGAATCGACGATGTAGCTTGGCATTAAAGCCACCTTCACCAAAATCCTCTTCTTCGGCGGTTTCTAGAGCATACGATAGCTCTAAGCCGACCGCTTCAGTCGCATCACCAATCCCAATTCCGATACCACCTGCGCCAACAGAACCCTCATCTTCTCGCACGCTTTCTTGATAGCTGCCACTGAGAAAGACGGTGTTGTTGTCTGCGCCATAGCCAACAGGGATATAGATGCTCAATGCAGGTGAAGCGCCATATTCTTCATAGGGTTCTGGCACAACGATTTGAGGGATGGGTTGGGGACGTGGGCACTGACGCTCTGAGCGTTGAGCTAGCTGAGAGGGCGTTGAGCCATCCCCTAAGGTCGGAGGAACGACGGCTTGTGCAATACAGGTAGCACCAGCTTCCGGTTGTGCATCTGCAAGCAACTGGCTGGTGTTATTGCTCGATGACTGGGCAATAACGTCATCCGAGCGAAGTGCCTCAGCCGTGGATACGGTTGCTGATGGGGTTTGTGCCGATGACGCAGATAGGTCAGCATCAGGGTTCAATGACTCGCTAGCTGCCTTATCTGGGTTAAGTGCTTCAACCTTTGGGGCTTCTGCGACTACCTGGACTTGGCTACCAGCCACTACTTGTGAATTCTGAGTAGATAAAGAAGGCTCTAAGGGAGATTCTTCGTTAGAGTTGATTGCCACTGACTGTGAAAGATTTTGCTCTTTCAGCTTGTCTGATAAGGCGATCGGTTCAATTTTGCTTGCTGTAACAGTAGGGGTTACAACACTATCGTCTTGGGCAATTGGTTCTTGAGTAGAACCTTCAGAAATTGGATTGTTACTGGCTTGGGCTGACAGACCTCCGGCCAGGAGAACCATTAAAGTACAAATAGCAATGCTATGAAAACGCATAGATTCGCCTCACAAAACTCACACCATATCTATCGAGATGCACCTGTTTCCACGTAAACATATCCCTTCTGCCTCCGTCAATGTTACGGGGCTTTGTAGGTATTATCCGGACTAAATATTTACTAAAACTTCACCTGTAGATAAAAAATATTAAAGATTACATTATTTATCTATCTAATCTAGAGGGAATGGCACTGGCTCTAGGGAAGATTTAGTGGTTCACTGTAAAAACTCGGATTGGAGAATACCGCACAACCGACTCATTCTGAGGGACGAAGCGCTTACCTAGAGACCCGCGATCCAAGGGTTTATGTGTAGTTATAAGAAGTCCAGTTTAATAACTGTCCTCCTTAAGTCAGTGCTTTTCAATCTAGGGAGTAAACCGAGATTTAATAAGTACCATTATGTTAGATGTTGACTTAAGTAAAAGGCTATAGCAGCGCTACCGAGAGGAACGGTTAGGTTATCAATGCCTAATTTAGAGAAGGCTTCTAAACCTGTAGCAACTAAGGCGATCGCAACAGGTATTAGCCACGTCTGCCAGATATTGCCTTGGACACCAAAAAGAATCAGACTGCTAACGAAATAGCTAGTTAAAGCCATCGTTAGAGAGCCTTCCCAACTTTTTTTGATTCCCCAAACTTCATAAGTATGTTGACCAAATTTCTGACCGATTAGGGCGGCAAGCCCATCTCCCCAAGTCATGACTAAGATACCAATAGCGGCATACTGATAGTGTTGTGTCGGCCAAAACCAGGCAATGAGAATGCCAATACTGATCGCGTAGAAGAATGTCCCCAAGCTTTTGCGCCCGACGCTATTGATACCTGGCAGGAAGGGGATGTAAAAAGACAAAAGCGCGATCGCACCAGCGATGACTGAAGCCCAGATGCCTACCCAAGTCGGTAATTTTAGCCACCAAGCCAGCAAAATTATATTGCCCGTACTAATGTGAACAACCTTTCGCACCAGTTCTGAATTCGCAGAGACACGGCGATAGATTGTTTCTGCCAACAGCACAACGACACCCAGAACCAGTACAACAATACCAATCTGGAGCCATAAATCTGGGATTGATTCTAACCAAGATATAGAGTGAAGCAAGGGCTATCAGGAAACGGAATGCAAAACCTCTTTATCACTGTATCTAGATTTGGTTCCCAAGATGAAGATCTTACTCATTTGGTTAATTAAGGGCTACCGAGCTTTAATTTCTCCTCTCTTTCCCCCAGTTTGTCGATTTCAACCAACTTGTTCAAGCTATGCTATCCAAGCCATTGAACGATTTGGTGCTTGGCGTGGTAGCTGGCTTGCGATGCGACGCATATCACGCTGTCATCCCTTCCACCCAGGCGGGTATGATCCAGTACCAGCCAAGGCAACTCGAAAAGAGGGGATTGGGGATTAGGGATTGGGGATTGGGAAAAACAACCAGTTCGCAATTGATACCTGAATCGCTACTTTAGCGACTAATAACCAACAACCAACAACCAACAACCAACAACTAAATTATTCCAACCCAAACCAACCCAACTCCCCAAAATACAACTAGACCCCCTAGCGCCACCCAATCGCCCCATCGTAGCCGCAGTTGATGCCACTGCACGCGATGTTCATTGGGACTGGTAAAGCCGCGTACTGTCATTGCACTGGCAATTTGGTCGGCTCTCAACAAGAGGTTTTCGAGCAGCCGTTCTGACACCATTAACCAAACTTGAAGGCTTTTGCGGATACCTAGCTTTTTCCAGTTAATCGCACGAGTGCTTACAGAACGAGCTAAATTCTGGACTTCTTCAAGCACAAGGGGAATAAACCGCAAAGAAAGGGTCAAAGTGAGGGCAATTTCAGTTACGGGTACATTCATCCGCCGTAAAGGTCGCATTAAGCTCTCTAATCCAGCAGTGATTTCTTCCGGTGCTGTTGTCAGTAGGAAAAGGTTGGTGCTGTAGATCAGGGTAAATAGAAGTGTACTGACTCGGACAGCCAGATCCAAAGACCGACGAGTTACTGTAACAGGCCCACGGTTGAAGACGACATAGTTGTAGTCGGTAGGTTGCGGAAGAATAATTTCACTTTGGGGTAGCCGTGGCTGATGGTTAATAGAAAGAGCTTCAGGAGTAATTGCTGTTAAGACGAAGACAAAAAACGCAAGGGTTAATAACCAACCCATTTGCTGACGCCATACGCGCAACGGAATGGCGGCTGAGAGGGTGAGGAGAATCAAGAGAACGACTAGTAATATGCGCCAGTAGGGATTCGCCAAAATAGGAGCCACGAGAAAGCTCGTTAGCCAGATGAACTTTACCCTGGAGTCCAAGTAATGCAGCCAGGTTACTGGTTGTTCCAGGTATAGCCCTATCGGTAGCGATCGCAATAAATCCATTTTTGTCCTTTGTCAGTTCTCAATTGTCAGTTGTCTATTGCTGCTGACTCCTGACCTCTGACTGATCTTAAACGCGAGTGGCTCGGTTGGCACTGATATGGGCATCTCCAACCTCACGGACTTTCTTGCCGCGCCACAGCAAACGCAAGGGTGTTCCTGTAAAGCCTAACTGTTGGCGGAACTGACGCTCAACGTAGCGGCGGTAGTTGTCGTTAAACCGGGTTGGGTCATTGACAAATAGAGCAATGGTTGGTGGTTGGCTCTTTACCTGAGTACCGTAGTAAATTTTGCCTTGGCGTCCACTGCGGCTAGTCGGGGGGCTGTGCCAGCTCACAGCGTCTTGTAGCACTTCATTAATAACTGCTGTCGGCACGCGACGCTGGTGTTGTTCAAATGCCGTGTCAACCAAATCGAGAATCTTTTCTACCCGCTTGCCAGTTATAGCGCTGGTAAAAATCATTTCTGCCCAGTCGATAAAACTCAGCCGATCTTTGACGAGTTTTTCGTGCTCGTAGATTGTGTAGGAATCTTTATCAATTGCATCCCACTTGTTGACTACGATAACAGCAGCACGTCCTTCTTCTGCAATTCGACCAGCGAGTTTTTGGTCTTGTTCGGTGACACCATCAATGGCATCAATCACCAGTAAAACGATATCCGAACGGCGAATCGCTTTGAAGGCGCGATTAATCCCGAAGAATTCTGGCCCGTATTCAACGTTTTTCTTTTTGCGAATTCCGGCTGTATCAATTAGGCGATAAGTTTTTGCCTCATCTCCATTTTCTGAGTTACCAGCACGCTTAACAACCATATCAATGGCATCGCGGGTTGTACCCGAAATTGGACTGACAATCGAGCGATTTTCGCCAGTGAGGGCGTTTAACAAGCTAGACTTACCAACATTTGGGCGTCCAACAATTGCAACTTTAATTTCTGGAGTTTCTGGCAGCGCATCGACAGTTGGCAGGTAGGAAATCAACTCATCCAGCAGTTCGCCAGTACCACCACCATGAATCCCAGAGACAGGGTAGGGTTCGCCTAAACCCAGTTCCCAAAATTCAGCGGCTTGGATCAAACCCTGTTGTGGCGATTCACATTTGTTGACAGCGAGGAGAACGGGCACAGACTGTTGACGCAGCCATTCTGCGATCGCTTCATCCGCCACCGCTAGTCCCTCCTGACCATCGACAACAAATATAGCGGCACTGGCTTCGGCTAGTGCTGCCATGGCTTGTTCCCGAATTAAAGGCAAAAATTCGGTATCATCATCAAAAACCAAACCACCCGTATCAACCACGAGGAACTCACGGTCTTGCCAGAAGGCAGAACGATACGTGCGATCGCGTGTTACCCCTGGCTCGTCATGCACGATCGCATCGGTCACGCCCGCCAAACGATTGACCAGGGTAGATTTGCCCACATTTGGGCGTCCAATAACAGCAACAATTGGCAAAGGCATAACAGCATTCCTTGAGCAAGCAGGGGAACATCCCGAACGCAGTAGATTTGCGTCGAAAAGCTCTCTTTAATAATTGTAGTAATTGTAGCTAGCGACTGTGACAATTTATGTCCTGCGTACTGGCTGTGCCTGAGAAATGCTTCTCATAACCCATTCGCAAACACTCTCCCCCTGCTTTCAGAACTGCATCAGGAAAATAGCAGCTCGAATTACTTTACGTCAATAATTTTAGGGAATCTTATCCGAAATTCTGTACCTTGAGTACGGTCTAGTTCAAGAGTTCCCTCAAGTTGAGCCGTTAATACACTCACTAGCTGAAGTCCTAGTGACTTGAGAGCTTGGATGTTAAAACCCAGAGGTAATCCTATTCCATTATCTTTAACAGTAAGTATATGATACTTTTCGTCAGAATCAAGAGCAACATAAATTATTCCCTTAGGCAAGTTAGGAAAGGCATATTTCAAGGCATTTGAAACCAACTCATTGACAATCAAACCACAAGGAATAGCTGTATCAATATTAAGACTCACCTCATCAAGCTCTAGCTCTAAATTTATCGTTTCTATATTCACTCCGTAGGTTGCAAATAAGTAGCTTGTTAAATCTTGAATGTATTCTGTAAAATTGATTTTAGCAAAGTGTTTAGATTTATAAAAAGTCTCGTGAACAAGCGCCATAGATCTGACCCGGCTACAACTTTCCCGGAAAATTTCCAGCGTTGCTTGCTCCTTTATGTGCTGAGATTGCAAGTCGAGCAGACTTAATATCACCTGTAAGTTATTCTTGACCCGATGGTGAATTTCTTGGAGTAAAACCTCTTTTTCCCGTAATGATTCTTGAATTTGTATCTCTGCAAGTTTGCGCTGTGTAATGTTAGTGGAAACCCCAAGGACTTGAGCAACTTGACCATCACTTGAAAAAATCGGTTTTTTAATCGTTTGAAACCACTGGACTTCACCCATCCGGGTATGGTAAAGCTCTTCTGTAATAAATTTCTGCTTTAAAGTTGTGAATACTTCCTGGTCTTGAGCAATAAATCGCTGTACATCTTCTTGATTAGGATACAACTCAGCATCCGTAGTTCCCTGTAGTTTTTCTGCATTTACTCCTACAAAATCAGCAAAGGCTTGATTGCCGAGTACAAGCTTGCCCTGACTGTCTTTGACAAAAATTAAATTTGGGTTGGTATCAAGTACAGTTTGGAGAAATTCATGGCTTTCTTTAAGTTTCTCCTCGGCAATCTTCTGCTCTGTAATATTATGTCTAATCCCTAAAATTTGATAGATTTCTCCCCGTTCATCTAGTAGCGGAATATAGATAACGATGAATGTAACTTTACCAACAGTTGGTAAAGTGATTGTACATTCTGCCGTCTGTGAGGTACGTGTTTCTACAGCCTTTAGCAAATGTGGTAGATACGCATTTGTAATCTCTGGTGGGTGTATCTCCTCGTCAGTGTGACCAATCAGAGCCAACTCCGGTAGCCCACCTATCCTAACTCCGTGTGCATTGACAAATTGGAATTGCCGATTAGCGTCGTAGATAACAAACGTATCAGGGAAGTGATCGACAGCCAGTCGGAATCGCTTTTCCGAAAGGCTCAATGCATCCTGTGCTTGCTTGAATTGAGTAATATCAGTTGCAACACCAATTAGACCAATAACTTGTCCATTTTTATCTCGTAATGGTATTGCTTGATTGTCATATACCACGTCACCTATCTGTGTAATGCATGAACTCTGTTTGCCAGCAAGTCCACGACGGAGATCTTCTAGGATCTTAGGATAGTTGCGGTAGAGTTCAAAGGCAGATTGTCCAACAGTTTGACCTGGCTTTTGCCCTAATGCTTCCAGTCCTTTACCTTCTGAAAGGGTAATTACACCTTCGCTATCTAGGGCATATAAAATAATCGGTGCATTTGTAACTACAGTACGCAGAAGTGCTTCATTTTCTAATAGCTGAACTTGAGTTTGTTGAAGGTTGTGCAGAGTGTGTGTAAGTTCAGCCGTTCGCTCTTCCACTCGTTGCTCTAACTCCTGTGTAAGGTTCTGCAACTCGGTTTCAGCCTGAAGGCGTGCTTCGATTTCCTGTTTGAGAAGCACATTTTGTTCTTCGAGTGTCTTGGTCAAATTTCTCATCTTGAGGTGCAGCCTCACTCTGGCTAATACCTCCTCTTGCTGAAACGGTTTGGTGATGTAATCTACTGCCCCCAGCGATAGACCTTTGAGTTTATCGACTGTCTCAGAAAGAACCGTCATGAAAATCACAGGGATGTCCTTCGTTGCCACTGATGCTTTTAAGCGGTGGCAGGTTTCAAACCCATCTATTCCGGGCATCATCACATCCAACAATATGAGATCTGGTGATACCTCTTGTAGCTTTTCAATGGCACTTTCACCATCATTAGCAACTAAAACTTTGAAGCCAGAATCTTTTAAAAAACTGAACAGCATTTTGAGGTTCGTTGAGTTATCATCAACGATCAAAATGACATCTTGTTTTGCTATATCCATTTTTAGTGATGTAAGATATACAGTTTGACTAACTTCAAAATTTCTTTTTCTTCAAACTCTTGAGCTAATTGCAGTATCTTTGCAGAAAATGATGTATATTTATTATCCAATTTTCTGAGTCGAATTGCTTCCTGTTCGATGCCTTCAATGTCACCAATTCGAGCAGCACTTAAAAGAGCTACAAGTTCTTCTGGTGGTTTCACCACAGGTTCTAGAGTCTGAGCATGGGATGAAGAACTATTAAGAAATTCATGATTCTGGAGTTCTGTTCGTTTGTTTGCTGGATAAACCCATTCCAGATCTAAATAACTTTGTATTTTTTTCAATAAACCTTCGGCTTGAATCGGCTTAGGGATAAAATCGTTGCATCCTGCTTCTAGACTAGTTTGCTGCTTACAGTTGGACACGTTGGCAGAAGAAGCGATCACTATCGTATCTTTAAATTTTGGTAACTTTCGGAGATGCCGCGTCATCTCAAAGCCATCCATTACTGGCATTAGTACATCGGTAATAATCAGATCAGGTTGAAACGCTTTGGCTTTATCTAAACCTTCCTCTCCATTACTTGCATGCATTAGTTTAAATCCAATTGGCTCTAGTAGATTAATGAGAAATGAGCGGTTCTCCTGTCGATCGTCTACAACCAATATTTTCTGTTCTCTACCTTTGAATCCAATAATATTTTTTGATAAATCTATAGGAACTGGTTTAACTTCTTGTAATGCTTTAGGCATTTCTAAATCTAGCCAAAAACTACTCCCTGCACCTAAGGTACTTTTTACTTGTAGTTTGCCTCCCATCATCTGGACAATTTTTTGGGTAATTGCCAATCCCAATCCCGTGCCTTCTGCTCGACGTGCCCTATCACCCACTTGCTCAAACGGCAAAAATATCTTTTCTAATTGCTCTGGTGTCATTCCAACACCAGTATCTTCGATTTGAAAACGAATCTTAAAATTTTGTATTATAGAATCAGATTGAAAAAGATTTTCTCCACGCTCTAGAATGCAAACTTTGAAATTCACCTCGCCTTTGTCAGTAAACTTAATCGCATTACCTAAGAGGTTAATCAAAACTTGCCGCAGTCGTTTGTCATCGGCATAAACGGCAGTAGGGAGTTGATTTAAGGGTTGGTAATTAAACGTAATTTCTTTTTGTTCGGCTCGGATGCGGCAGATTTCTGCAACTTCCTGAAGGAAGGAAGGCAAATGAAAGTCTCTAGGGTAGAGTTCCATTCTCCTTGCTTCAATCTTGGAGAGGTCTAAAATATCGTTAATCAGGGTGAGTAGATGTGAGCCACACTGCTGAATAATTTGGATAGCATCTTTTTGCTTGGAGGTTATATCTTTATCGCGTTCTAAGATTTGAGCGTATCCCAAAATCCCATTAAGAGGAGTACGGAGTTCATGGCTCATGTTAGCAAGGAATTCGCTCTTGGCGTGGTTAGCTGTATCAGCAGCAACTTTTGCTTCTCTTAGTTCAGCGGTTCGCTTTTCGACTCGCATTTCTAACTCGGTATTTGTCTTTTCAAGAGCAGCAAATGACTCTTGCAACTGTTGCGCCATTTGATTAAACGATTGAGCCAGAAGCTCCAGTTCATTGATACCCTGTACCTCAACTTTTTGGTCTAATGGGCTACTAATAAAGTCAGAGGTGGCAGCCTGTTTTGCTAAGGCACTAGATGCTTTACTTAAACGGAGAATGGGACGAGTAATCCAGCGGGAGGTAAGGATTCCGATTACGGTAGCTAGCACCAGCGCCCCCAGACACAGGAGGATGGTGGTACGAGTGTTGGCATTGATTTGCTGCATGAAATCGTCTTCTGGAACGACCACCACAACGAGCCAATCTAACCCATGAGCGTCAGCAAACGGTGTCACTTGTACGAATTGCCGCTTGCTGCCAATTTTGAAGTCAAGCTGCTGGCTGCCATTAATGCGGTGAAGGTCGCCAAAGTGTTTTATCAAATACTGTGCTGTGAGATGAGTGAGACGATTGTTGCTTTCGATCGCTTGTAGCCGTCTCCATTTCTCCTTTGCTCCGTCCTTATTGAGGATAAGCGGCTGCTGGAGCGATGAACACGCGACTAAGTCTCCGGAGCGCTCCATGATAAATGTCTGTCCAGAACGACCAATTTTTAAGTTCTGCAAAAAGTCGCTAACTTCAAAGAGGGATAGTGTTGCGTTGGTGACTCCAAGCAAGGTGCCTGTCCTGTCGTCGTAAAAAGGACGGGCAGCACTGATAGCCAATGACGATGAGGAAAAATATGGGTAAATCTTACTCCAAGTGAGTTTTCCGGCTTTCACAGCCGCTTTATACCAGGGGCGAGTTCGAGGATCGAAGGTTTTTTTAACCTTTATTAGTTTGGTGCGATTCCCTTGGTTATCCGTGGCATAGGTGTGATAGCTACCACCAGTAGACTTGTCCACAACTCGAATCACCAAGCTGCCATCATCGAGGCGATCGACCGAGCGAATTTCTCCCTGTTCATTACCAAAAGCAATGGGGCGGAGAGACTTAAACAACTGCATTTGGTACCAGAAGTGTCGTTCTAGACTGCCGGAATTTTGTAAATTCAACTCTCCAAGACGGACAGCATCGGCGTTAATTTGAGCTACTGTTTGGGGTGTCTCAATATACGTCGTGATATGTTGTAAAATCCGGGATGTGACTTCATTTCTCAACTGGGTAGCAATGTCGTTGACCTCTTTTTGCCCATTGCGTAGTGATAGCCATCCTGTTAGCCCCACAGCCGCAAAGATTTGCAGGACGAATGGCACGACTAAGACGAGGCGCAGCGGTATTTTTCGCTTGGTTCTTGAAATTGGATGCTCACTTGTTAGCTGCGTCATGGTGAGTCGTTTGTTTCCTAGCTAGCGGATGTTTACTCGTCTAGGCAGTGTTACAAGTGTTTAATCTTTAATTGGATGCTAGATGCGATCGCGCCTGATGAGCCATTCACAAAAGTAGAGTTGCTCACGTTAATGTAAAACTTTGCTGCTGTTGAACCAGAGCTAATTCTGACTAACCTCAGCAACAACCCATCAAGCAATCTCTAGGCTTAACAATTCGTATCAAAAATTACGGTTTCTTGCAACTTTATCAGCTAAAGTTTGTGTTCTGCTGTATCTACCGCGTCAAATAAAATACATCCTCAGGGGTATGGCATTTACAATTATTAAATTGGTAATTGTTATTTAGGACACAACTGAGTCGTCCCGCCTTAGCTGCTTTTAAATTCTAAGTGTTCATCCATTATTGACTGGGGAAACAGAGGTGTTTCGCATTAAAAAGTTTGGATGGTTATTCACCATCTCATTCATTGCTGTACTTGCAATGAATCTTATTACTGGGTATGGACACCTTGACCATGCCATAGCTCAGCAATCAGGAGGTAACCCAGAAAAATTAACAATGGTTACTTCAGCGGATTATCCACCTTATGAGTTTCGAGATACTGCCAGTGGCAAAGATGAGATAATCGGTTTTGACATAGACATTGCCAAAAGAATTGCCGAAGAGCTTAACTTTGAACTGGAAATAAGAGATACAGACTTCAATGGCATCATTCCTGCCCTACAGTCGCGTCGTGCTGACTTTGCTATGGCAGGTATGACACCGACAGAAGAACGCAAAAAAAATGTTGATTTCTCTGAAATCTACTACGAAGCTAAAAATACGATTGTTAGCCAAACAGGCAGTAACCTGAAAAAACCAGAAGATTTAGCTGGAAAACAAGTTGGTGTACAACTTGGTTCAATTCAAGAGAAAGAAGCTGGCAAAATAGCTGAGAAAGTTAACGATGTTACTGTAAAACCTCTTAATAAAACCAGTGAACTAATCCAAGAGATTAAGGCGAATCGAATTGATGCCGCCATCATTGAAGACACAATAGCCAAAGGATTTGTCGCATCTAATCCAGATCTAGAATTCAATACCCTTCCCAATCCGGAAGAAGCAGCGGGTTCTGCTATTGCTTTTCCTAAAGGTTCTGAGCGAGCCGATGATTTTAACCGTGTCCTCAAGGAGATGAAAGATAACGGTGAGCTTGACAAGCTGGTGACCAAGTGGTTTGAAAATAAAGGAAAAGAAGTAAGCACTGGTAATGCAACCAGCGGTGCAACCAATAACAGTAACTTTCCTTTAGCCAGGATAATGCCTAGTATTCCCTACATCATTGATGGAATACGAGTAACGTTACTATTCACGGCGCTGTCGGCGTTACTAGGATTTATTTGGGGTACGATACTGTCTTTGTTTAAGATCTCTACGATCAAACCTCTGACTTGGTTTGCAAACGTCTACACCTCTATATTCAGAGGCACACCCCTACTACTGCAAATTGCCATCGTCTATTACGCAACACCTCAGCTAACTGGCTACGATATTCCAGCTTTGTTGGCAGGTGTGATTACATTTACTCTCAACTCAGGGGCTTACATTTCTGAAACAATTAGAGGAGGAATTCTTGCCGTAGATAAAGGACAACGAGAAGCGGCTTTGTCGTTGGGTGTTCCTTATAAACCAATGATGTCAGACATCATATTGCCACAAGCGATAAAAAACATTTTGCCAGCTTTGGTGAATGAAAGTATCGCTCTGCTTAAAGATTCAGCTTTGGTTTCTACAATTGGGGTCGCTGACTTATTACGCAGAGCGCAAATTGTAGGAGCAGAAAAATATATCTATTTTGAACCGTTGCTGTTTGCTGGCATTGTTTACTATTTGATGGTCATGAGTTTGACCTGGGGGGGATATGCACTCGAACGAAAATTACAACGTAGCAGTTGATCAGGTTACGCACTCAAACGGAAACAGCAACGTGGCTGTGAAAGTCGAACATTTGTTTAAATCCTTTGGAGAGCTTAAGGTTCTACAAGATATTTCTACGGATATTAAGAGAGGGCAAGTTGTAGCGGTTATTGGGCCTTCAGGATCGGGTAAGTCAACGTTTCTTCGTTGCCTGAACTTACTAGAAGTGCCAACGGCTGGGAAGATTTACATTGATGGAGTAGACATCACTGCGCCGAAAACCAACATCATGAAGATTCGCCAAAATGTCGGCATGGTGTTTCAACATTTCCATCTGTTTCCTCATATGACCGTACTCAAAAATGTGATGTATGCACCAACTAAGGTGAAGCATATTTCTGATGATGAGGCACGGAAAGAAGGGTTGGAACTACTGGCAAAAGTGGGGTTAGCAGAGAAAGCGGATGTTTATCCCTCGAAATTATCGGGGGGACAGAAACAACGTGTAGCGATCGCACGTTCGCTGGCAATGAAGCCAGATATCATGTTGTTTGATGAGCCAACCTCAGCGCTTGACCCAGAAATGGTGAAAGAGGTACTAGAGGTGATGAAAGACCTCACGAAAACGGGCATCACCATGGCGATTGTTACCCACGAGATGGGATTTGCGCGGGAAGTTGCCCATCGCATTTTGTTTCTCGACGGGGGACGGTTGGCTGAAGATTCACCTCCTAGTGACTTCTTTGGCAATCCGCAGTGCGCTCGTGCTAAGCAGTTTCTGGAAAAGATGTTGTAGGTTGCTACAAATATCGCTTGAGAGTGTCAACAGTGGCAAGTCCTGTTTTCTCCCAACCAAACTGACTGGCACGATTCAAACTCAGGGTGCATAAATGCGATCGCAAAGCTGAATAGAGTGGCTACAGCTTGTATGGCTTCGGTGATTCTATCTCCTTCCACAGGTTCTTCACTAAAGTTCACCGTTGTCTTCCAGTTAGCTGTAAATTATTCAACTGAGCGACTCGCATAAGGATTTGGTCTCGTGACCCCTCAAGAGTTTGGTTTATTAGTTGTTTCAATGATTGCTAGCGTATTAGGGCAGTTTTTCCTGAAGGCAGGAGCATTGAAACTGGGGAAGGTTAACTCTGGTAATGTAGTCAGTCATGTTTTGAATATCATCATGACCCCAGAGTTGTTAGCTGGCTTGGTTTGCTACGGTCTGGGAGCGATCGCTTATATTCTGTTGCTTACCCGTGTTAAGCTCAGCGTTGCGGGTCCTTCAGCTGCCCTAATCTACATCTTTACTGTCTTACTCGGTTACTTCGCATTTCACGAACCAATTCCTGGAACTCGTTTATTTGGTTTGGCTTTCATTGTTTGTGGGGTTGTTCTGGTGCTTTGGCAGCGATAAAAGCGTCGAGCAACATCAAAGGTATTGTTGTAAGACTTCCATCGTGGCAAGTCCTGTTTTTTCCCAGCTAAACTGACTAGCACGATCTAGGCTGAGGGTGCGTAAATGCGATCGCAACGTTGAATCTGTGACTATGGCTTGCATCGCTTCGGTGATTTCGCCCGTGTTGTAAGGATTGACGAGAAGGGCAGCCTCACCAGCAACTTCGGGTAAGGAGGAGAGGTTGGATGTAATTGCGGGTGTGCCACAAGCCATGGCTTCGAGTACAGGCAGTCCAAACCCTTCCCAAAGACTAGGAAAAACGAGTGCGATCGCCTGGTTGATAATTATCGGCAATTGCTCGTAAGGAACGTAGTCGAGAAATTTTACTCTCTCGGTTAGACCTAAATGGTTGACTTGTTCCTGGAGGAGTGGTGTATAGCGCCCATCTGGGGAACCAGCAATCCACAGTTCACACTCCTGCTTGTGCAAACCAGCAAAGGCATCGATCAGGCGCGGCAAATTTTTGTAAGGGTCGTGGCGCCCAACGTAGAGAAAATAATTGCTGGTAGGTAAGTTGAGAAAGCGGAAGTCTTTGGGGTTGTAGGCGAGGAGAACAGGCGTAATTTTATCAGTAGGGATATTGTAAAAGTTGGTGATGTCCTTGGCAGTAGCCTGGGAGTCACAAAGGATGTGTTGCGCTTGGGTGAGAACTTGGGGGATATAGTTGCGGAAATAGGTCGTCAGAGGAGAACCGCGCCGGGGAAAGCGCAACGGGATGAGGTCGTGGACGGTGACGATGTAGCGGCAGTTGGTAAATAGGGGTGCTTCTGGAACGGGAGAAAACAGAAGCGGCGAACGCAATTGTTGATAGAGTTGTGGGAGTCGTAGCTGAGTCCATAGAAGGCGGCGCAGATGCCCTTTTGTACCTTGTTCAGGAGTCATACCGTCTGGTACAGAGTAGCAGGTAAAGTTAGAGGCTTCTGGTTGACACTGATGCCCAACGGGTGAAATTAAAAGAGTTGGGTTAATGGGTTGTAAATAAGGAAAGAGATTAGCGGCATAAGTGCTAATTCCAGTGGGTTTAGAAAAGAGGAATGACAGATTAACTAAAACTGAGTTCAACAAGTGTGTTTTACTCTCCCTAAATAGCTCAATACGCCCGCCAGTTTACCAAAAGCCGTTTGCGGTTTTATCACTAATAAGATCAAGGCGTGGAGCGTGAGCCGGAGAAATCGCCACAGAAAAACTTCTTTTTTGGTGTACCGTTCTAGAGTTAGCAAGTAACTATAGGTACTATGCTGAAATTTTTTAACAATGTTGCGATCGGCAATTGAAGAAGGTTGATGCACTATACTGAGCTGATTAGTAATCGCAATTTGATGACCCATCGTTGCATAACGACGACAAAAATCAAAGTCTTCGTAGTATAGAAAGTATGCTGGGTCAAACTGGGGGCATTCAGGAAAGAGTCGGAGATTAAGGAGAAGACTACATCCACTTACCCAATCACAAGATACACAGGTAGTGTCTAATTGAGAACCTAGCAAGTGAGTCGAAAGGATAGATCCTTGATTAGAGATAAATTGCCCTCCAGCAAACCAAACCTCACCTGTTGGTGTATAGATTAGGTTACCGAGAATCGAAACTGGATAAGCTTCAAATAAGCCAGGAACCTTTTCTAGAGTATTTTCTGGCAGGTAAGTATCGGGATTAATAATCCATGCGATCGCATTTGGGTCTTGAGCATAAATCCAGTTAAGTCCGAGATTGCAGGCTTTGCCAAAACCGAGATTAGCTTTTGCTTCTAAAATTAGAATCCTATCATCTTTCAATTCTTGTAGAGCATGGTCGTTTTGGGAGTTATTAACAATAACAATTTGATACCGAATAGTTTGGCTACAGGAAAGAGAGCGAATTAATCGAGCAATAAAATCAGTTGAATAATAATTAACGATCAGCAAGTAAATCACATTAGCTCGATTTTGCAGTCATTAGCAGCGAACAAGTACAAGGATTAAGCCACCTTGTACTCTAGAAGAGTTTAATGAGAAATGCCTCGTTCTGTTATTTCCTTGAGATCGTGGTCAACTAGCAATTCAACCAGTTGCTCAAAAGAATACTGCGGTTGCCAACCTAAATTTTTCTGAGCTTTATCAATAGAACCCACTAACTCCACAGCTTCATCAGGACGGTAGAAGGCAGGGTCAACAGAGACATAATCTTGCCAGTTCAAGCCAATGCAGTTGAAAGCACACTCGACAAGTTCCCTCACAGAGTGAGTTGTACCACTTGCAATAATGTAGTCATCAGGTTGCTCTTGCTGAAGCATCAACCACATAGCGTAGACGGCATCTTTGGCATAACACCAATCGCGACGGGCATCAAGGTTACCGAGTTTTAGTTCGTTCGCCAAACCCAGCTTAATTAAAGCAGCACCACGAGTAATTTTACGAAAGACAAACTCTGTACCCCGACGGGGAGATTCATGAGTATAGGTGATACCGCAGCAGTTATAGAGATTGTACTGCTGGCGATAGTTGACCGTCATCCAGTGAGCGTAGGCTTTGGCAACACCATAAGGATTCCGAGGGCGAAAGGGAGTACGTTCAGTTTGGGGTGATTCATCCGGTTGACCAAACACTTCGCTGCTGGAAGCCTGGTAAAACTTAGCATCAGGCTTGCAGCGACGAATCGATTCTAATAAGCGAGAAACACCAATAGCCGTATATTCGGCAGTTAGGGCGGGTTGACTCCAAGAGATGGGAACGTAGCTTTGGGAGGCAAGGTTATAAATTTCGTCAGGTTGGGCTTCGCTGAGGGCATCCATCAAGGAGCATTGGTCGAGCAAATCACCGGAGAGGATTTGGATATTGTTGGAGAAGTGGCTGATGCGCCCGAAATGGCTAGAGCTAGAGCGACGTACTAGACCAAAGACTTGATAACCTTTATCTAAAAGAAGTTCAGCCAGGTAAGAACCGTCTTGCCCGGTTAATCCAGTAACCAGTGCTTTTTTGGTCACCATAGTAGCTTTTGCCCTTCACTCATTTAAAATGGTGTTGATAAAAAACCTAGTATTTTCGGGAAAGCGATCGACCAATTACCTTTGAACTAAAGTTTAATTATTTTGTCTATTGGGATAGTAGTTGTTTGAACCTAAAACATCTTCTATATTTACATCCCACTTAAATTGAGCAGAGTCAAAATCAGCAACTACCGAGTTGCCACCAAGGCAAAGCTAGGCCCATTGGGATGGTCAGGATGGTCAAAATTAATCTCAATGTTATTTAGACCAAAATGCTTAAGGCACCCTAGGATATCGTCGCGGCTGAGCCAATTACTAGAGGCTTCACTGCCCCCGCAGAAGCCACCCCAATTTAGTGCCACTTTGTACTCTTGGGAATAAAGCGTATGCCGAAATCCACAATGCTCTACTTGTTTACTGCTAGGAAATTTATGCGCCAAGTTGGGGGTTTTAGAGATAATTGCCTTGTCGTAGTAGTGAGTCCAAAGAAAAATCTGATCGGATGCCTGAGCGGCAAGTGCAATCAATTCAACTGGGTTACGCATATGATAAAGTATGCCACTAGCAATACAAACGTCAAACTTTGTTCGGTTGCTTCGTAGATATTCTATACAATCTCCGTACACAAAGCGTACACGCTTTAGATCTAGTAACTCTTTAACTATCAAACACTTTAAGTACGCATGGCTATTGGCTTCGACTGATAGGATTGATTCTGCTCCTAGACGTTCAAGCATATAACTATGCCCTGCTTCTAGAGGACCTAATTCAATCACAGTTTTGCTTTCAATACCACCTAGTTGAGCCAAAGCCCATTCAATACGTCCGTCCTCAAATAAGGGAATGGAGCCAGACTCCAGCCCTGCTAAAGGTTCAGGTAGTTTCGACGACCACTCTCCTTTAAAAATATCAAGCGCATCCTGTGGAGTATAGGCAGATGTAACGTATTGATCTAGTATGCTCATTTTTTACCTATCAACTTTTTAAACTTAAACCAACCATTACGCACTTGCCAAAACTTACTTGATTGCATTGCATTAATCAAATCTCGTGACTGTTGTAGCTCTGTTTGATGGTGCTGAAGCTGGATTTGTAATTGCTCTATTTTTGCACGAGTATCCGTAGGTAGAGACTGTAATTGCTCCAGTTCTAGTTGAAAATTCTGAGTATAAAACCGAACTCGTTCGTGTTCAGTTGCTGTAAACCAATTAATAGCTTGCTCTATCTCTACAGAATTAAAAGTATCATCATCCTTCTGCTGTACAGGATATCTCTTAGAAGAGCGAGCCAGCGCAAATGTTTTTCTAGGCTGTGATTTTTCGCCTTTATACTCATGATGAACTTCGATAACTACTCCAAATTCAACAACGCAGCCCTTATAGTACTTTAATGCAAAATCTAAGCTAATTTGATTACGATAAAGTTCTACTAAAACTGAACGATCAACAACATAAATAATTTCTTTTAATAACCATCTAGCATTTAGTACCTTTTCCCATACATCAAAATGCCAAACGCACAAATGTAAATAATGATCTTCATTATAAAATAATTTATGATCAAATATAAACGCTGGATTTGACCAACCATACGGAGTCCAAAACTCTAGCTGAGCACCATCAGCACAAACACGGCTGATTTCTTGAAAAATGTTTATTGGGTTTTGAATATGTTCTAAAAAATGAGATGAGTGAACGTATTTAACGCTTTTATCAGGAAATGGTAGAGGGTCTGTTTGAATGTTTAAAACATAGTCAACACCTGGATAGGGTTGAAAATCAATGCCTAGAGTTCCTTCCTTCTTCCTCAACCCACAACCCAAATCGATCTTTAAGTTATCCATTGCTTTTAACTAAAAGAAATTAACAAATGCTTAGGGAACTTTGCAGTAAAAGTTAACAAGAGTAAGTTTTTGTAGTAATGATTAAATCTGTATAAATTCAGTTATTCACCAACTCTTTTTCTTAAAACTACAATAAACTCCATTCCATTTTTTTGCAGTAATTCAATTTCTATTAAGAAAGACAAATATTTTTTGCAGTATACAAGCATTTCTATAAATTCCATTGGAGTCCATACATGAAAATGAATACTGTAGTTCATGTCAATAAGACGTTTAGTTCGTACAGCAACATCACTGTCAGGAACCTTATTAACTAAACGATTCCACTCCTCAAAGTGAGAGTACTTTGACCACTCAGCTCCTTCCGTGTAGTCTCGAATCAGGTGTTCTAAGGAGGTGATAGGACGATCGCAATCAAAGGTATATCGCTTATCTGGCACAGCCATATACAAAATGCCATCGGTCTTCAAAACCCTTATCCAATTTTCCAGAGAAGCTATTGGATTCTGGCAATGCTCAATCATGTGATTGGAAATCACAAAGTCTAGTGATGCATCTGGAATAGAGGCTAAGGTTTCACCGTCATCAATGAGATCAAGTTCTACTAGTTTATGTTCTGCTAACTCTGGGTATTGTTTTCTTAATTGCTCAACTGGCATTCGATCCAAGTAGCGGATTTCAACATCAGAAGGAATTTCAAGAGGTGAATGTAAAGCTCCAATCTCAATTCCAGAACCCGTTAGATATTGAGAAGCAATTTGCTGCCGTAATGAAGTTCCTGATAAGGAAGGACTTCCTGTATCTTTTAGTTTGTTTGGTTTTGCTAAGAAATTGAGCTTGTTTGTTAAATTTCCTAAAATAGATGTCATATTAAGCTTCCTTTTAGTTGAGCTATACTATTTTTGCGGATCGATGTACTTGATGAAATTCTTTTCTAGGATTTCAGCTATATATTTATCCTGTAATCATCACTTGATCGGGTTAAATTGGGATTATAGCAAGGGTCATCTTTAAGGATTTTGCTCCACTTAGTCTGCATATACTCTGCCTCTTTTGCTAACCGGGCAAGTTTTTCAGGAGTATCCTCATGTCCTCTACTTTTTGACTCATGATGATATAAAACGACGTGGGGAAGATATATATTCCTGTATCCTTTCTCTACTAACTTGAGGCAAAAATCTACATCATTATAAGCAACGGCTAATTTCTCTTCAAATCCACCAACACGTTCGTACACTTCCCGTCTACACATTAAACACGCTCCGGTAATTGCTGAATAATTGTTGATAGTTATTACCTGACCTCCATATCCCGGATAAATTGAGGGCAACTTTTTGTGGCTGTGACTAGCAACCCCACCAATACCTAATACAATTCCTGCATGTTGTATGGAATTATCTGGATATAAGAGAAGTCCGCCAACTGCCCCAATAGAGGGTCGTTGAGCCTGCTCTACCATGGCATCAATCCAGTCAGGTGTGACAACTTCTATATCATTATTTAGTAAAAGTATATATTCACCTTTTGCCTGGGTTACAGCGTAATTATTAATCTTAGAAAAGTTGAAAGGAATGTCAAGTTTGTAACATCTAAACCGAGAGGGTTCGTGAGTTTCCCAGAAGTTAATAACTTTAGTTGTATGGTCTTCAGTACTGCCATTATCTATGACAATAACTTCATACTTTGGATAAACACTTTTCTCAAAAATAGATTTCAAGCATTTATTTAAAGTTTCTCCTAAGTCTTTAGTGGGAATAATAATACTTACAAGTTTGTGGTTTTCTATTTTATATCGAGTAACATATAGTCCCATGTACCCTGGTGTTCCAGAAATTACTCCTTTTTCGCCCCTTCTAGAAAGAGCATCTGTAAGGGCTTTTTCTGCTGCTATGTAGGCATAAGGCTTGGCTTCAGCACCACTAGAAGCTGATTCAGGATGAACTCTCCAGTGGTAAAGAATTTTAGGAATATGAAATATTTTTTCAGTCTTTTCAGTAACTCTCAACACGAGGTCATAGTCTTGGCTACCTTCATAACCGACTCTAAAGCCTCCTATTTCTGTTACTAGCGATCGCCTATAAGTTCCCAGATGGCAGGTGTACATCCGAGACAAAAAGGAGTCAGGACACCAGTCGGGCTTAAAGAATGGGAGGCAGAATTGATTATGTTCGTCAACCTTGTCTTCATCTGAATAAATCATATCTGCTTCAGGGTGCCGATTCAACAGAAGGGCTACCTCATACAAAGCATCTGGTGTAAGTAAGTCATCATGATCTAGTAGAGATAAAAACTCACCAGTTGCTAATTCTATAGCCGAGTTAGAAGCCTGAGCAATATGTCCATTTTGCTCTCTGAAAGCTACTTTAATTCGGCTATCTTTTGCTCTATATTCTTCCAAAACAGCCCTGACGTGAGGCTGAGTTGATGCATCATCTGCAATACATAACTCCCAATAAGGATAAACCTGAGTGAGAACCGACTCAATCGCTTCTCGTAAAAAACGCTCCGCAGTATTAAAAACCGGCATGATTATACTAATAACTGGCTTATTAGTAAAAACTTCCACTGTCTCAGCCATTTTTCGCAAGTCAGATTCTCTGGGAAAGTTTTTTTGGAGCCATCCTTGATAGGTTTCTGGTAAGACTTCAATATTGGCTGAGCCATCATCAAGCTTTAAATAGACTTTTCTAGATAGTCTAGTAATTGTATACTTTAAGCCTTTATTTTTTAGGAGGTAAAGTAGCTTTTTGGCTCTAGACAATAAGCGGTTAAACGACTGCTTAGAATTCTCTGTTACGCCGAATACTTGCTTTAGCCAAAACCAAGCTATTCGCATTTTCCAAAACTTACTGCTCTCCATTGCAAGAATCAGAGTTTTTGATTGCTCCAGTTCAACTAGCACCTGTTGTAGTTGGGATTGAGTCTGTTGTAGTTGGGATTGAGTCTGTTGTAGTTGGGATTGAGTCTGTTGTAGTTGGGATTGAGTCTGTTGTAGTTGGGATTGAGTCTGTTGTAGTTGGGATTGAGTCTGTTGTAGTTGGGATTGAGATTGCGCTAACTCAACATGCGATCGCTCCTGTTCTGCCTGATTCTGTTGTAGTGTTTGTTGCAGTTGAGAGCGATTGCGATCGAGTTCCTCGTGGGACTGCTCTAACTGAGTTTGTAACTTGAATGACTCTTTTTCTAATCTCCGAAGATCTAGCCAATCCTGAAGCACCCAGGCTTCATAAGGTGGTAGAGGTGGGAGTTCAGGAACAAGCGAAGAAGACAAAGCCTCCGGTGTCACTGCCTTAGCATTAAGTTCCTGGTAAAGTTCCCATACCTGAGGAAAGTAATGCTTGATCAAAGCAGGTCGATGCAAATTATACGACTGCGTATTCAGTAATGAATCGTCGTAAATATCTGAATCCGGGTAATTTAAGGGAATCCCAAACTTATCTTTGATAGCTTGTATTAGAAAACTAGGATCGTGGGCAATGCTATAAATACTGATTAAAAGGCAACGTTCCGAAAATTGCTCATAAAATCTTAGAACTTCTTGGTTATAGTTCAGCCAAATTTCTAAAGCAAAATTAGGATTAAAATCAAATCCTTCATCTCCTACATTACGTCGTCGGTAAAGAGAATCAATCACTTCCCACGGTGCACGGTATATTAATAAAAAATTGGCTTGAGGAATTAAATCTGCCCAGTAATTCAAGAATAGAGTTGTTCTTGGATCTTTCCATCCCCAAATCTTCCTAGAAGAATTTTCCTGGACAAGTAATTTAGCTCGCCCTAAAAATTGCTCTGGCACCTTAATCTGTTTCTCTACAGTCCAACCTGCCTTACTAATTCCTTGAGATAATAAAATATTTTCGTGAAACTCTGTAAAATTAAGATTTTCAAAGTACCCTTTTACATTACCAGCCCCTGCTGGCATTAGCCTTTTACCTATATCTACCCCTGCGCTCTGGAGCAATGACGCTGTAAGAGAGGTACCAGAACGATGCATTCCAGTGATTATAAAAATGCTTTGCTTACTATCGTTATTTTGCATATCTTTAGAAAAAATATAAATAAAATATTACCATTTCAAAAATTATTATATTTATGCTTCTAAATTTCTCTCAATTTCTTTTGATTTTTTTTCTATCCCGATAGGTATAACTTGACTTTGGTTAAGTAAAGAAACGTGAGTGTCTACTTTAAAGTCTACCAGACCGGTTTCCAATATATTTTCTTCGATTTGTACTCTAAACATAGCTGTATCAACACAGCGATGGAGAAAGACTTCGGTATCATCTACCAATCCAAGAACCCCAGCATTGAGGAAATAAACTCCCGGTTGTAACAAACAATGAAATCTAAACTGAACTTGAACTGTACTACCTTGCTCTACACATTCAATCGCCTTATCTAGAGTGTGAGAGACAGCACCCCCTAGCTCAAAACCACTGATGGTCTTAATTAACATCCCAAACCTAACTCTGTAAGCTGTCTCAGAAAACTTGACCTGATAAGTGTAAATATAATTGCTTCGTCTGCATAAAATGTTGACAGTTTTGCCTTCAAGGTTAGTAATATGAGTCTGAGAAATTTTTGCTCCAATAGATATATAAGAGATAGTACTCTTAGGCTTCATATCGGGATCATAAAGAGCAGATGCCTTTTGTCTAGGGCTAGAAGACTTGGTTATCGAATCGTTGAGCGATTGATTGACTTTCCCTTGATGATTCATGCTCCGTATGTCTTCACGCAAAGCCTGTATTTTCCCGGCTGGCGCATAAATCAACTTTTGATAATTGAAAACTACTGACTTAGGATTACCAGACAGAAGCAACTCTCCGTGATCTATCAAAATAGCTGAATTGCAAAGATCTATAACTGAAGCCGCTGAATGGGAAACAAACAAAATTGTTCCTCCCCGCTCCCGAATTGATTGAAGCCGAGCAAAACACTTACGCTGAAAAGCTTCATCACCGACCGACAGCGCCTCATCCACCACCAAAATATCAGGCTCGACCGTTGTGACTACGGCAAACGCTAGCCGAACAAACATCCCACTTGAATAAGTCTTAACGGGTTGTTCAATAAAATCTCCAATATCAGCAAAAGCGGCAATCTGATCAAACTTGGCTTCAATCTCTTTGTGATCCAGACCCAACAACCGTCCATTAAAAAAGACATTCTGACGCCCTGTAAATTCCGGGTTAAATCCACTTCCCAACTCTAGCAATGCCGAAATCCGACCTCTAACCTGAACTTCGCCACTAGTCGGTGTCAACGTTCCTACGATAATTTGTAGTAGTGTACTTTTTCCAGAGCCATTTCGCCCCACAATTCCTAAGGTCTGTCCCTTCAGTACCTCTAGGTCAATATTCTGTAAAGCCCAGAATTCATTTGCCCTGCTTTTTCCAGGCAGCAGCAAGTCCTTTAACCGGTCTACAGGCTGAGCATAGCGCTTGAAGCACTTTGAAACATTTTTTACAGAAATCGCAATCTCACTCATCACACCTCATGCTGGCAACACTACAAATTGCCCATTCCATCAAAACTTATAGCATATCAGTAAATGCCGAACGCCAACGTTACTAGGTGGATACTTTATGGTTTAAGAGTTCCTAGGCTCACCTAACTTGAACAGAGAGCCACGTTAGCCTGGAGTCCCAATTTTCCTTTTGTATTAGGGTTTCTACCCTTTTGGTATAGCAATTATATGCGATCGCTGCCACCGGATTTAGCAAAAACACCCAAGTTCCGTCCCTTTTGTGGAATTACCCATTGCCAAATAGATCACTGCTATAACTATTTTAGAACTGAGTAGTATGGGCAATATTATTGAATCCCCCTAGTTCATTGAAGAGTTTCACGTGAGGGAGCTTCATAAAGCCAATAAAAGGGAGGCACAAATGTTTTACTCCAACCGAAAGAAGTTAAAGCCGTAGTTATCTCTACAAACTGTTGGCTGTAATTAAGATCTTGTCTCACTAGGTCGGGTAGCCAATGTCCAGAATTTTGCCCTACTTCTGAGATAGGCGAAGGATTTATTTGGGCAGGTATACCAACTAAAAAACTACATATTTTTTGCTGATTTTGTGAATTATTGATGTAGTTCTTTAAGCTATCAACCGTCTTTATACTTTGACTAGGATTATAGGAAGATAATCTGTCAGGTGGGATTGAACCAAAATGAGTAGCTAAACTAAAACTCGTCGCATTATCAGTTACTAATATACTACATGGAGAGGCTAGTGTAGGATTTTCAAAAAACCATTGTGCAATTACATACTGATCTTCTAGTTGACGATTTTCAAAAAACCATTGTGCAGTTACATCTAGGGTTTTAAGGGATAATTGTTCTGGTGTCTTGTATAACTGGTGCCATAATCTACCGCGCCAGGGAAGACTCGGTTGAGCAGACAAAAAAAATAATAAAAATACAACAATAATATGATTATTTATATATATTTTTTTTGTCTTACTAATAAATTCAAACATTTCCTTTAGAGCCACTATTAACACAAAGCTGTAAGGAAAAGCATACAAAATCCTAAAAGTAGTATAGTGACCATCTATTATGGCAATGAAAAGCGTAAAAGGTTGAAAAAATAGTAGCAAAAGTGGCAACAAGGTCAGAGTTGATAACAATCTATATTTTTTCCAAGAAATCAGGGAGAATAACATACTCAAATAGCCATAAACACCTAAAGTCTGAAAGTATGGAAGTTTTTGATCCCAAACCCGAAGAATCCCCCATTTTGACCAATAATTAGGATCTAAAGTTAAATACTGAGCTGTCTTTTCTTTAAAGTAATCCTGAAAATAAGAATTATAAAAATTAGAGATTAAAACCGCATACTGTTGAAAAAACTTTATAGATAAGACTCCTAAAAGAAAACTTAGAAGTATAACTACAGGGATTATATAGATTATTTTTTTACCTAATACAATTTGTTTTTTTTCATACAGCCTTACAAGAAAAATCGCCAAATTTGAAATTAATAATAGAAAGAGTTCTTGATAGTGGTTGTAATAAATTATAGGAAGCAAAAGGATAAGTTCACAGCCTTTCTTTCTTTTTCCATCAAAAATATCAGTAATTACAATTAATGATCGCAGGTAGGCTATATAAGCTAAAGGGGTTGATGAAAGGGCATAGTAGCGATAGAAGCCAAATACATTAGTGCCAAATAAACAGATAGTTCCTAATGCTTGAATTTTTGCCCAAGATTCTGAAAATCCTATTCGCAAAGCAAATAAGTAAAATTGGTAGGCAAGGAGAAACTGCCAAAAGGTGCTATAGATATCAAGGGCAGATCTTCTAGAGAGAGGCTCGACTTTAGACATCAGCGTCCAGCCCCAAAAATAAGTAAATTTATAATTAGCTGAATGCTCGTTTACGAAACCATAGCCTTGCCACTCAAAAATTCGTCGGAAGTGTTCCCAGGAGTCAGAGGGGAATTCTAGATAGGCTCCTGGAATCTGAAACAGTAGTATTAGGTTAATCCAAAATACTAATTTATATAAATGATTTTTAGTATAAAACTTACATAAATAATAGATAAAAACTATAATGTTAAACAAATGCAAAAATATAAAAATATTTTCTAGATAAAATATTTTCAAATGGAAATATTTAAATACCAGGTAAAGAAATAGATAGGGAACGAAAAAGAACCAGCCTTCTGCAAATAAGACTTTACCTAAGTCATATAATTTCATGTTTTTGAGATTCATGTTCAAAAGTAAGTAGACATTTTTGAGCGACTGCCCACAAAGCCTCTGAAGCTACATTATGGGCTGTCGCTTCTGAAAGGGTAGCTATTACGTCTGACAGTGCTTCAACGAGCAGTAATTTACTACAGACAGCCATGATTTTTGGATGCTGTGTGGGCATGATATTTTCTGTAGCTCCTGTTAAAGATTCATGCAGCTTCTCTCCGGGACGCAAACCTGTAATCTGAATTGGGATGTCCTGCTGTGGGGTGAACCCGGCTAGCTGGATCATCTGTTCTGCCAGGTCAAAAATATTGACGGGCTGACCCATGTCTAAAATCAGTGTTTGTCCTGATTGACCTACAGCTATGCTTTGAATTACTAGCTGCGCTGCCTCAGGAGTCGTCATAAAGTAGCGGGTCATTGCTTGGTCGGTAACTGTAACGGGACCGCCTCGAGCGATTTGCGCTTGAAAAATTGGGACGACACTACCACGGCTCCCAAGAACGTTGCCAAAGCGCACAACGAGAAAGCGAGTCTTACTTGTGGCGGCATGTGCCTTGACCATGAGTTCAGCCAAGCGCTTACTCAGACCCATAAAGCTAGAGGGGTCAACCGCTTTGTCGGTAGAAATAAGGACAAAGGTTTCAACCCCATAGGTATCAGCCAGAGTCGCCAAGTAAGCTGAAGCAAGAGCGTTGTTCTCGATCGCTTCTGTGGGGTTATGCTGCATTAAGGGGACGTGCTTGTGAGCAGCGGCATGAAAGATGATTTCTGGCTTCCAGTTTTTTAAGATCCGTTCGATACGAGCTTGATGACGGATATCGGCAATGACTGGAGTTGTCATTAAGTTTGGAAAGTCTCGTCGCAGTTCTTGCTCGATTTGGAAGATGCTGTTCTCCCCACGTCCGAGTAGCAGCAGGTGTTTGGGTTCTAGACGAGCCAACTGGCGACAGATTTCTGAGCCGATGGTACCGCCTGCACCTGTGACCAGGATGGTACGTTGGTAGATTTGCGATCGCGCTGAGGGAAAGTGCGAACCAAACTCCTCCGCTAAGTCAAGTCGAACTTCTGGACGCCCCAAGATATCTTGGATTTGAATTTCTCTAGCTTGGGGCGTGAGGTTGCGATCTCGAAGAATCTCTCCCTGTCCCGGCAAGACTTTCAGCTTCAGTCCAGTTCCACGCGCAAGATCTACTAACTTACGGATTTGAGCCGCACTTGCCGAAGGCATGGAAATCAAGACTTCATTGACATTGAGAGAAGAAGTGATCGCAACCAACTGGCTAGACGACCCAAGAACTGGCACCCCTTCTACTTTGCGTCTTACTTTCGTTGGGTCATCATCAACAAATCCAACAACTTCCAGATTCAGTTGAGGACTTTGTCGCACTTCTTGGACAATCTGGGCACCAGTTTTCCCTGCTCCAACTAGCAGTACCTTCTGCCGCTCTGAACGATCGCAGCGAGGTTGACGGCGCTGATGGGTATGATGGACTGACCAGCGACGAGCATACCGAAGGGCAACCATCCCCAGGAAGCAGAAACTCCAGTCGATTACCGCAACGCCCAGAGGAACCCCATCAAAAGGTACAAAGCGAGGAATTAATAGACGGGTCGTAACTAAAACTAGCAGTGAATAGAGGGTAATCACCTGGAAAAGGGACAGGGCATCCTTAAGACCGAACAGACGCCAGACTTGTTGGTACAGTCCAAAACCGCTTTGGATCAGTACACGACCAGGAATCGCGACTAGAGGTAGAATACCTGCCAGAAATTGGTGAGTATCTGCAACTTCTCCGTCAAAACGAATTAAGAAGGCGAGACTGCAAGCCGACCAGGCAACAAAACCATCTAGCGTGAGTTGCCCCAGCCGATACATAAATGGAGAAATAACTAGCTTGGGCATAGAAAACTTGTCCCAGCACACCATTGGCAACGATTGTTGATCATACCGTTGTCTAAACGCCTACATGATGTCAATTTTTGGGTTGGGACAAATCATTCTTTATACGCGCTACTTGATCCCAGATGATGGCAGCAAGAACTGCCACCATAAAGCTGGCAATAACAGCAATTACAGCCATCTGTCCAGAAGATCGAGTCTCCTGTACCTCGGATTCGCTCACAATCTGCACTGACATAATCTTGGCAGCAAACTTAGGCAAATTTTTCTGACTCTGCTCTAGATAGTCTTTGTCAAACTCAAGGGCAGCAATGTCAGCCGCCGCCTGAGCCTGCTCTGCTTCTAGCGCATCCAGTTTACCCGTATTGGTGGGAGGTAGTTGAGCAATTGTTTGCTGCAACGGGGGTAAGATACTTTTTTCTTTTTCGAGCTGTAGTTCGGTAGTAGTCAGCCAAGCCGTTAGAGACTGGTTCAAGGGTTCTTGAAACCTTGTTTTCAGTTGGCTGACAATTTTAGGGGCAACGGTGTTCAAAGTCTTGGCATTTGGAGACTGTAGGTTTAGGTCAATTTTTTGGGTTTCAATGTCATATCGTGCTGTAACAGTGATTTCGCCTAGTTGGGAACTTCTTAAAAAATCTACGGTCAAGGCACCCGCTTGATTGATGTCTATAAATGGCAGTAGTTGGCTTGAAAGCGGGATAGAAGTAGATCGGACTGACAGCGTTAGCTGTTTCTGGTATTGTTTGGGATTGAGCAGGGACAGAGCGATCGCAGCGCTCGATAGGACAACTGTTGTTAGTCCTATGAACTTAATATGGCGAATCAAAAATTGGACGATATCTACCAGACCAATTTCATCTCCAGGCTGAGTTGAGTTGTGTTTAGTAGGCTGAAACAATCCCTTCTACTCCGCTACCTGAAACTAAGGTTAGGATACAGTACAACTTAGCGATTGGGAACTAGTCAAGAGTGCAAACTCTATTCAAACGTTGGAAAACTATCACAACTGGCTCGATCAATCGCCAAATTTTTAGTGCAGCAATCACAGTTGGTCTAATGACTGCACTAGTAAAAATCGCGATCATTAGTAAAGAATTGGTAGTTGCTTGGAGGTTTGGTACTGGAGATGCGCTAGATGCCTTTTTTATCGCCTGGTTGGTTCCTTCTTTTATCATTGTTTTATTACCTGAATCTTTTAATGCTGCTCTTATTCCTACCTATATTCGAGTCCGGGAACAGGAAGGATTAGATGCGGCTCAACAACTTTTATCTAAAGTAATAGTTTGGGGTTTAGGTTTACTGGCAATTACTACAATCTTAATGGTAGCTACAGCTCCTCTATATCTTCCCTTGCTTGCCAGAGGATTTAGCCCTCAAAAGCTAGAGCTAACTTTTTACTTACTTTGCACAATTACACCAGTTGTAATGCTGAGTGGAATTGTTGTAATCTGGAGTGCCGTTTTAAACGCACAAGAGCGCTTTGCTCTAGCTGCGATCGCTCCAGCGATGACAGCATTAGTAACAATTGCTTTTTTAGTAGGGAACAAAAGCTGGGGCATCTTTGCCTTAACAGGAGGGCTAGTTGGCGGCACCCTGCTAGAGATGCTTCTTTTGGGAGTAGCACTGAAACGGCAAGGGATTTCATTGCTTCCAACCTGCTATCGATTTGACCCTCACTTGCGTCAAGTGGTTAGTCAGTATGCTCCAATTATGGCAGGAGCATTTTTAATGTCTAGCACAACCTTGGTCGATCAAGCGATGGCAGCTCGGCTGTCTTCTGGAAGTGTCGCCGCACTCAACTATGGGATGAGAGTAATTGCCCTGCCGATTAGTCTGATTACTACAGCCTTAAGTACCGCGATAATTCCCTACCTTTCAAAAATGGTTGCCGCTCAAGATTGGAAAGGAGTACGGTCTACGATGAAGCGCTATCTCTGGCTAATTTTTCTTGTGACTGTACCAATCGCAGGCTTTATATATATGTATTCTCAACCAATTGTGGAGCTTTTACTCCAAAGAGGTTCGTTCACTGCCCAAGATACTTATATTGTTGCTAAAGTCCAAGCAATGTATGTCTTACAATTACCTTTTTACGTAGCAGGGATTTTAGTAGTACGGCTTATCTCATCAATGGATATTAATCAAGTTCTCATCGGAATTGCTGGGTTGAATTTACTTTTTAATATTGGCTTAAATTATCTATTCATGCAGTGGTTAGGTGTTCAAGGAATTGCTTTGTCTACAAGTTGTGTTTATGTATTTTCTTTTTTTAGCGTACTATTATTAGCTTATAGAAACTTGAGGAAAATTGAGAATGAATCAAGATAAGATATGGAATTATTTCCAAGATAAATCGCCGGAGGTGTTTTTGCCAGCAAGTTCTCGATTAAACTATCTATTTAAAAAATCTCTAGATATATTTGGTGACACGACCCTAACCATCTTAAATATTGGCGTAGGAAATGGTGGACTTGAGAAGAGATGCCAGGAACAAGGTTGGGAAACTTATGCTCTCGATCCCAGCCAAGAAGCAATTAGAAACCTTAAGGCAATTGGTGTCAAAGGAGAGGTAGGTTACATCCAAAGCATTCCGTATGCTGATGATTTTTTTGACGTTGTTTTTTGTTCGGAAGTAATTGAGCATCTATCAAAGGAGGAGATTAATCTTGGTCTAATCGAGATATCAAGAATTTTAAAAAAAGGGGGAGTGCTAATTGGAACTGTTCCTTATCAAGAAAATCTTATTGAGAATCAAGTCGTTTGTCCGAAGTGTGGGGAAATTTTCCATAGATGGGGACACCAGCAATCGTTCGATGTTAAAAGCTTAATAAGAATATTTCCAAAGACATTAGCTGTTAAAACCATTGACATTATTTACTTTGTAGACTTGCTAACACTCAATTGGAAGGGTATTTTAATGGCAGGGGCTAAGAAAGGATTGTCATTGCTAGGCATTCATGGTCGTGATGAAAATTTATTTTTTGTTCTAAGAAAAGAAGATTAACTATGGTTATTTCCCCGACTATGACGTATTTGCTTAGACATTAGCATGAGTCTAGAAAAGAAAGCTCAAGTTAAACTGAGATTTTTTGTTAAGCGATGAATGATGAAATAAGTTTATTCGGTAAAATCTACTCTAATATCTATAATAAAATTTGTGGAGTTCCTCCAAACTTATATTTTTGACATTTTCAGTGGCTTGCTGTTAAAGATCTCTACCCAGATCTAAAACAAATTCTCCCAACAATTCAAGGAAAACTTCTGGATGTAGTTTGTGGGGATAAACCTTATGAAGCTTTTTTGAACTTAGAGAAGATTGAGCATGTTGGTCTTGATATCTATTTAGGCGATCACGTTGATATTCCACTCACAGTGGACGAGACATGGCCTCTAGAAGCCTCCTCCTTTGATGCCGTTTTATGCACTCAAGTTCTAGAACATACCGCAAACCTTGAAAGCATAATTTCAGAAATTAGCCGAGTATTAAAGGTAGGAGGGATAGCAATAATTTCTGTTCCTTTTATTTATAACCAACATGGAACGCCTGATGATTATAGGCGTTTTTATATTTATGGAATTAAGAACATCATGGAAAAAGGATATGAAATTATTAATGTAAAAACTCAAGGAGGTGTAGGTAGTACAGTAGGAGTGTTAATTTTAAATTGGGTTGAGATGCAAATGAATTTATACAAAATCACTCGTTTATTAAAGGGGATTTTGCTTCCTGTTTGGATAGTTTTGTGTGTATTTATTAATACGCTAGGATGGATTTTAGACTATGCTGATAAAACAGAATCGTTTTACAGCAATACTTGGTTAGTTGCCAGAAAGCGATGCGCTTAACACTGGTTATCTTTTCACTATCTCCTGGTGGGGCGGAACGAGTGATGTCAATCATGGCTAACTACTGGGTAGTTAAGGGATGGAACATCACGCTACTCACGTTTGATGATGGCAACAAACCGCCATTCTACGAGCTAGACTCTCGTGTGCATCATATTCCCTTGAGGATAGCTGCAGATTCGTCTAACCTATTGCTAGGTTTTTGGAACAATCTAAGGCGTGTACAAATCCTACAATCAGCGATCGCGCAAAGTAAGCCTGACGCTGTGATTAGTTTTATGGAGCAAGTCAATATGCTGACTCTACTGGCAACGAGATCGCTAAATTTACCAACAGTGGTGTCAGAGCGGATCGATCCCACATTGTATTCTGTCGGCAGGGTTTGGGAAAAGTTACGCCAGTGGACGTATCCACTCGCTGATCAAATTGTTGTCCAGACGAAAGGGGCACAGACTTATTTTTCTCCTAAACTCCAAAGCCACACTTGCATCATTCCTAACCAAGTTTTGTTGCCAACTAGAGAAAAAACGACATCTGACAAGCACTTGGCTAGGCGATCCATCATTGCAGTTGGACGTCTGACTCAACAAAAAGGGTTTGACCTTTTACTGCAAGCCTTTGCGTCTTTGACAGAGTTTCATTCTACATGGACATTAACGATTTTTGGTGAAGGAGAATTACGTCGAGAACTTGAATCACTCCGGGATAGCTTAGCCTTATCTGGACTAGTTCATTTCCCTGGAGTCGTGAAAAACCTTGATAAAGTTCTCAGGCAAGCCGATATCTTTGTCCTATCTTCCCGTTTTGAAGGTTTTCCTAACGTACTGTGTGAAGCAATGGCATCTGGACTACCAGTCATTTCCACAGATTGCCCCAGTGGACCACGAGAGATTATTCAGGATGGTGTAGATGGTATCCTAGTGCCGAACCAAGATGCTAAAGCTCTCGCTCTAGCCATGCATCGCTTAATGTCTGATGAAGCAGAGCGGAAACGGTTATCAGCTTGTGCAACAGATGTGGTAGAACGGTTCAGCTTAGAAAAAGTAATGGCAATGTGGGAAAAACTTTTGGCTCAAGTTGTCGAGGAGAGGTTAGGTTATGACGAACACATTTGAGCAAGAAATCAAGGAAGGCGATCGCTTTCAGTTTGGAGAAAACTGGAGGCGTTTTTTATCGGTGCTGAATGATGAACGCATTACCGAAGCAGAAAACTCTCTCAAGCAGATGTTAAAAGTAGAGGATTTACAGAGTAAAACCTTTTTAGATATCGGTTCCGGCAGTGGTTTGTTCTCTTTGGCTGCCCGTCGATTAGGCGCAACTGTTCATTCCTTTGACTACGACCCTCAGTCAGTGGCTTGTACACAAGAACTTAAACGTCGATATTTTTGTGAGGATTGTAAGTGGACGATTGAGCAAGGTTCAGTGCTAGATGTCGCTTACCTAAAATCATTAGGAAGGTTTGATGTTGTCTACTCTTGGGGAGTGCTACATCATACGGGTAATATGTGGCAAGCACTAGAAAATATTATCTTAGTTGTTGTCAATCAAGGACAACTTTTTATTGCTATCTATAACGACCAAGGGGGTAAATCTCAACGCTGGTTGAAAGTTAAAAAGCTCTACTGTTCTGGCTTTCTCGGTAGAACCCTAGTTTCAGCTTTTTTTATTCCCTACTTCATGCTTCGGGATTTAGCTGTAGACCTTTTGAAACGGAGAAATCCCATTTCACGCTACCTAGAGTATCAAAAGTCAAGAGGAATGTCTCTGACTCATGATTGGTACGACTGGCTTGGGGGCTATCCTTTTGAGGTAGCAACGCCTGATGAGATTTTTAGCTTCTACCACGAGCGAGGTTTTGTCTTGGAAAATTTACTTACAGATGGAGGTCACGGAAATAATCAGTTCGTTTTTCTAAAACAATGATCAAACTTGCCTTTCTCGCTCGTGATTTTGACTACGGTGGTGCACAAAGACAACTCGTAACCCTAGTCAAAGCATTAGATAAAAAAGACTTTGATGTAACGGTTTTATGCTTCTACTCCGGTGGTCCTTTAGAGAACGATCTAAAAAATAGTGGCGTTAAGCTTATTTCTCTAGACAAGGGTGGACGATGGGATTTATTTAATTTCTATCAGCGCCTGATTCACCACTTGAAGCTTATACAGCCTGATATCCTACATGGGTATCTCAGTGATCCGAACTTACTGATGATTTTTCTCAAACCTTTTTTTCCGTCAATCCGGATGGTTTGGGGAGTTCGAGTCTCTAACGATGATCTAAGTCAATACGATTGGCTAATCCGGTTGGTGATCCAATTAGAGTGGTTTATGTCTCGTTTTGCTGACTTGATTATTCTCAACTCTTATGCAGGTCGAGACTATCATCGGGCTTGTGGATTCCCTGATCACAAGATGGTGGTCATTCCCAACGGTATTGATACGGAACGGTTTAAACCCGATTCCGAAGCCAGAGCAAAGGTTAGATCACAATGGGGGATTTCGGAACAAACTGTCTTAATCGGCTTAGTAGGACGACTACATCCAATGAAAGATCATCCCACTTTTCTTAAGGCGGCAGCCCTCCTCTCTAAACAGCAGCAAGATGTGCAATTTGTATGTGTGGGAACTGGGCTAGAGGATTATGCACAGGAACTATGTCGGTTAGCTCAAGAATTTGGTATCGCTGAAAAAGTCATTTGGGCTGGAGCGCGTGCCGATATGCCTGCTGTCTATAATGCTCTTGACATTGCTTCTTCTTCTTCTTCCTATGGCGAAGGCTTTGCCAACGTAATAGGAGAGGCAATGGCTTGTAAAGTTCCCTGTGTTGTCACTGATGTGGGAGACTCGGCATGGATTGTTGAAAACACGGGTATAATCGTATCCCCTCAAAACCCAGAAGCACTTGCCAACGGCTGGAGCCTGTTAATAAAACAACAACAATACAAAGACGCTGCTCTCAAGTCAAAAACACGTTCGAGAATTGTTTCTGAATTTAGCTGTAATAAACTTGTGCAAAATGTGGCGGATGTTCTAAATCAGACTTTACTTCGTAGGGATTTGAATAAATAAGGTGGCGATTCTTCTTCTTTTCTACTGCCTGTTGTTTTTAATATCTATAGTTTATTTATATTTAAAACTCAAGAGAGATGCTTGGAGCATCGATGTTTTTTTCCTTTCAATAATTGTAGTTTTTTACATCTTTATCCCAATCAATATTATTGTTTTTGGACATGAAATATATGAACCAGCAATTAAATCGTATCTTAGTCCAGCTTCAAGATTTGTCAGTCTTCAGTCTTTTTTTATAACATTGATTTTCTTGGTGTCTTTCTTTGTGGGTGAGGCTTTCAAAGGTAGCGTTTTAAAGCCAATCAACGTCCATGTTCGTAAACTTAACCGAGTAATCTTGTATAAGGCTGTTTCATATTTCTTATCTTTGTTTTGCTTTGTTTCCCTACTAATTTATATCCAACAATTTGGAGGCTTTTCATCATTCGCCGTTAATCTGATTATTAACCGATCTGGTCAGCTCGATCAAGCTCTAGTTGGGTCTTATGCTTTTTTTGGGAAGTTTATAGATTTAGCAATAATTCCACTCATTTATTTCCTTTATAAAAAGCGTAAAACAAAAATAAGTTTTATTCTACTTTGTTGCTTGCCTTTGTTTGTGATGTTATTTAGCAATCTATTTATTTCAGTCTCAAAGCTCAAGTTTATTGCTTTAGGATTACTCTTTTATTTTACATTGAGTCTTAGATGCAAGAGATTATACATATCCTATTTACTGTTGTTCTTTGCTTTTGTATTTATTGCACTTCCTGTTCTGGATGAACTCTTCATTTTTGCCTACAGGGTCTTTCAGGATGAAGGTCTTCTCGCTGTACCGCTCAGAATCTTCTCTGCTATTGGTTCTGGTTCCCTTGGTCAAGGCCAATATGAAGCCTTTTTGAAAGAGAATGTGGCTAATCCCTACTTGCAAGGTATAAACTACTTTACTTTTGTACAAATGTCACTTCAGCTAAGTATAGACAATAGTTATCCACTGTTATTTTTCAGAGATTTTTATACAGGAATTGTTGACATCCTTCCCTCAAGATTAAATATTCAAACAGGTATCCAAGTTAATCAACTTAATACGGCTCTTTATTATGAAAACTATCCAAATCTCCCAGAATTATCCGAGTCATTTGTGCCACCAGGCATTATTGGGTTTGCTATGTATAGCTTATCTGTACCAGGTGTTTTCATTGTTGGTTTTGGCTTAGGGTATGTTTTCAGAAAAGTAGATTTTTTCTTCAAGTCTCTTTTAGAGTTTGATTTAAGCTTTGCTGCCTTCTACGCCTATGCAATATTTGTACTAGCAGTTTATCCTATTAATGGACTCCCTAGATTAGTACTATATGATTTTGTAAATTTAGTCTTTTTATTCATTTTCTTTGTTTTAAGTTTTAAGTTTGAAGCCATGAAAGCTGAAAATATAAGAAACTGAAAGAAATGTCTTAGGTTAATGAGTATAAAAATTCAGCTAGGGATTAAATATCAGGCTAGATGCAAGTCATAAAAGTTGTTTACATCATTACTGATCTCTCAACTGGCGGCGCTCAAATGATGCTTTACAAACTCTTATCTAGGATGAGCCGGGAACGTTTCGCGCCAGTAGTGATCTCGTTGATGGATCATGGCACAATAGGCGATCGCATTGAAGCGTTGGATGTACCTGTCTATGCCCTTAACCTGGAACAGGGAAAACCGACTCTATCTGCACTGTGGCGCTTGGTTACTCTAGTGCGTCAACTCCAACCTAACTTAATTCAAGGGTGGATGTACCACGGTAATCTAGCCGCACAGATTTCTAAGATCTTTTCTGTAAAGAGAATCCCTATTTTCTGGAATATCCAGGGTTCAGTTTACTCACTGGCGTATGAAAAGAAGCTGACCGCCGCTGTCATTAGAGCATCCAGTTATTTCTCCAGAATGACGGCTAGCATCATCTTTGTTTCTCATGTTGCTCAGTCACAGCATGAAGCGTTAGGTTATCACAGCAAGAATAACTGCGTCATACCCAATGGAGTTGATACTCAGCAGTTTACGCCGTGGGAGGAAGCCAGATTAAGTGTTAGAGCGGAGTTAGGTTTACCAGAGGACGCTCTCTTGATAGGGATGATGGCTCGCTTTCATCCTCAAAAAGACCATAGTAACTTTCTCCAAGCGGCTGCAATTCTTGCGTCTGACTATCCCAACGTCCATTTTCTTCTATCAGGATGTGAGGTAGATCGGGAAAATCAAACGCTCAATCAGTTAATTGAAAAACTGGGACTTTTCAATCATGTAGCTTTACTAGGTGAGCGCCAAGATATGCACCGTCTGACGGCGGCTTTAGATATTGCTTCTTTGTCTTCTGCCTATGGCGAAGCCTTTTCTCTCGCTTTGGGAGAAGCGATGGCTTGCGGTGTGCCTTGCGTTGTCACAGATATTGGAGACTCTGCTTGGATGGTAGATAGTACAGGACGAGTTGTACCACCGCGCAATCCGGAAGCTTTGGCTAAAAGTTGGAGAGAGTTGATTGAGTTGGATCGTCAAGAGAGAGTTAGTCTGGGACAAGCCGCACGCGCTAGAGTAATTGAACACTTTTCGCTCGACTCTGTTGTGGCACAGTATGAGACATTGTACGAAAGTGCGATCGCATTAAAACTCAACTGAAGACTTTAAACCGAATGTGTGGCATTACAGGTTTTTGGGATACATCTGGGCAACTAAGCACACAAGAGAAACAGCAGGTAGTACGGCAGATGTCGGACAAACTGTTGCATCGAGGTCCAGATGATGGTGGAATTTGGATCGATGCCGAGGTTGGAATTGCTCTAGGACATCGACGGCTGTCGATCCTCGATCTTTCTCCCGAAGGTCACCAACCCATGCATTCTGCCTGTGGTCGCTATGTCATCGTTTTTAATGGCGAGATTTACAACTTTTTAGAACTTCGGCAAAAGTTAGAAGCGCTTGGTTATCAGTTTCGAGGTTGCTCGGATACGGAAGTGATGCTGGCGAGCTTTAGCCTGTGGGGATTAGAGCGAGCGATCCAAGACTTTAATGGAATGTTTGCCTTTGCGCTGTGGGACAAACAAGAACAAGTCTTACATTTGGGGCGCGATCGCTTGGGTGAAAAACCCCTCTACTACGGTTGCGTTGGTCAAACCCTGGTATTCGGTTCTGAGTTAAAAGCCTTGAAAGCGTATCCTTATTTTCAAGCTGAGATTAATCGGGATGCCTTAGCGCTGTTCGTCCGGCATAACTATATTCCTGCACCCTACTCAATCTATAAAGGTATTTATAAACTGCCACCGGGTATAGTCCTCACCTGGAAGGGATATGCTCATTCCATAACCGTGCCCTACTGGTCTGCCAAGCAAGTCGCTGAAAACGGTGTTGCCCAACCCTTTGTTGGGTCAGAAGCGGAAGCCGTCGCTAACTTGGATGCCCTATTGCGAGAAGCCGTAGCGCTACGCATGGTTGCAGATGTTCCATTGGGTGCCTTTCTATCGGGAGGAATCGACTCTTCTACCATAGTCGCCTTGATGCAAGCTCAAAGTAGCCAACCTGTGAAAACGTTTTCCATTGGCTTCTACGAGGACGCTTATAACGAAGCTCACTATGCCAAGGAAGTTGCCCAACATTTAGGATGCGACCATACAGAGCTTTATGTCACTCCCGAAGAAGCGATCGCTGTTATTCCCAAACTCCCAACTCTATATGATGAACCGTTTTCCGACCCTTCCCAAATTCCAACTTTTCTCGTCTCTCAACTGGCAAGAGGACAAGTCACAGTCGCCCTATCGGGAGATGGAGGGGATGAATTGTTTACAGGCTATGATCGCTACTTTTTAGGTCAGCGGATTTGGCAAAAGATTGGCTGGCTGCCTTTAAGCGTTCGACAAACGACAGCTCATGCTTTGCTGGCTCGATCTCCTCAGGCTTGGGATCGACTCCTCGCTAGATTCGGTTCATTCCTGCCTAGGCAACTTAAATCGAGGATTTATGGCGATCGCTTACACTTACTCGCCGAGTTTCTGCCAGTTGAGAGTCCTGACACCTTGTATAGAAGCTTGTTATCCCATTGGAAAAAACCAGAATCACTAGTATTAGGTAGCTTAGAACCCTCTACCACCCTAACTAACCCCGAAAAATGGGCAAATTTAGGCAATTTTACGGAGCGTATGATGTTCCTGGATACTGTCACCTATTTGCCCGACGACATTCTGACAAAGGTGGATAGAGCGAGTATGGGAGTCAGTTTAGAGACGCGCATCCCCCTCCTAGATCATCGCTTGGTTGAATTTGCATGGCAGCTTCCTCTACAAATGAAAATTCACAAGGAGCAAGGCAAGTGGCTGTTGCGTCAAGTTTTATCTCAATATGTTCCCCAAAAGTTGATTGAACGACCCAAAATGGGCTTTGGCGTTCCCATAGACGAGTGGCTACGCGGTTCTTTGCGAGATTGGGCAGAAGATCTTTTAGATGAAGGTCGATTACGAGAAGAAGGATTTTTTAACCCACAGCCAATCCGAGAAAAATGGATAGAGCATCTTTCAGGCACTCGTGACTGGCAATATTACTTGTGGGATGTCTTAATGTTTCAGGCTTGGCTAGCTGCCAATGTATTACACTAGGCAAGAAAAACTGGTGTATCATACGTCTTCGTGAGGAGTTCCGAAATTTTGACCGACATGAAAACTCAGTCTTCTAGTTCTCAAAGCTTCTTTGATGAACAAACATATCGCGATCGCGCGATCAAACAGCAGATACGTCATCGATTCGATCAATTAGCTGAACAACGCCACCTATGGCAAGACAAAGCGAGTTATTACTATGACCAGCAGTATAGTTATTACCGCTTTTTAGTACCTGAGGGAGCCAAGGTACTAGAACTAGGTTGTGGTTTAGGTGACTTACTCGCTGCGTTGAAGCCCTCTCGTGGATTGGGAATCGATTTCAGCGAAAAAATGATTGAGCAAGCGACACAAAGACACTCAGAGTGTTCTGAACTTGAATTCATTGTCGCTGATGTAGAAACACTAGAACTTGATGAAACCTTTGATTTCATCATCTTGTGTGATGTCATCGGTCATCTCATTGATATTGAAGCAACATTAAAAACACTCCGGAAATATTGTAATTCTAAAACTCGAATTATTATTTCCTATTACCATTTCTTGTGGGAACCTATACTTCACGTTGCCGAGAAGTTTGGGCTGAAAATGCCTCAGCGCCAACAGAACTGGCTTTCCTCAAATGATATTGCTAATTTACTGAATTTAGCGGATTATGAAGTCGTCAAGCAAGAGAATCGACTCTTGCTACCCAGGCGATTTCCTTTGATTGCTTCTTTGTGCAATAAGTATCTAGCCACGTTACCTGGAGTTAATCATCTTTGCTTATCGCTCTACTTAGTCGCTAGACCTCGATTGACTCCACAAGAAGAAGCCTATTCTACGAGTATTGTAATTCCTTGTCGCAATGAGAAAGGGAATATTGAGTCGGCTGTTCAGAGATTACCCAAATTTGGCAAGCATCAAGAAATTATCTTTGTTGATGGACATTCCACAGATGGCACTGTAGAAGAAATTCAGCGAGTCATCAAGGAGTACCCTGAAATGACTATCCGTTTTCTCACTCAGGATGGCAAGGGGAAAGGAGATGCGGTTCGTAAAGGTTTTGCGGCAGCAACAGGTGACATTCTGATGATTTTAGATGCCGATCTGACAGTACCGCCCGAAGATTTGTCCAAATTTTATGATGCGATCGCTTTAGGGAAGGGAGAATTTATTAATGGTTGTCGCCTAGTCTACCCAATGGAAGGTCAGGCTATGCGCTTTATCAACCTCTTAGGGAATAAATTTTTCAGTCTTGCTTTCTCTTGGTTGTTGAATCAGCCACTCAAAGATACTTTGTGCGGAACAAAAGTAATATTACGTGAGGATTACCTTAAATTGGTAGCTAACCGACACTATTTCGGTGACTTCGATCCATTTGGGGATTTTGACCTAATTCTAGGAGCTTCTAAGCTGAATCTCAAGATTGTGGAAGTGCCGATTCGCTATCGAGATAGAACTTATGGTTCTACAAAAATTAGCAGATTTCAGCATGGTTGGTTACTCCTAAAAATGACAATTTTTGCCTTTCGCAAACTGAAAGCACTGTAAGTATGTCTGAAGAACTTTTACAGCAGCATAAAATCATTTGGGAGCAAAAGCCAATTCTACGTGCCCTATATACTAGCTGGTATAAAGAGATAGCGGCACAAATTGTTTTGGGTAATACCCTAGAGCTTGGTGGAGGAACTGGCAACTTTAAAGCTTTTGCCCCAAATGTCGTATCCACTGATATTGTCCCTTTGCCGTGGTTAGATGCTGTTGCCGATGCTCAAAACCTGCCGTTTGATAATCAAAGTTTTGACAATATCGTAATGTTTGATGTCTTGCACCACATCGAAAACGTTACGCTTTTCTTTGATGAAGCATTACGAGTCTTACGTCCGGGTGGAAGAGTAGTAATGATGGAGCCTTACATTTCCTTCGCTTCTTGGCCAATTTATCATTTTTTACACCCAGAGCCAGTAGACTTTAAGCAAAATCCTTTAGACTGGGTTGAACCTTCTCCGGAACGGAAGCCATTTGATGCGAATCAAGCCTTTGCAACAATTTTATTTGAACGGCAGTATAGCCTGTTTCAGAAAAAGTACCCACAATTTGTAGAGCGATATCACCGTCGCTTGTCATTTTTTGCTTATCCCCTAAGTGGTGGTTTTGATAAACCGTCTCTACTACCTATGAGTTGGCTAAAACCTGTTTTAGCACTAGAGAATGCTCTCTCGCCCATGAGCCGGTTTCTCGCCTTTCGCATTCTGGTGGTTTTAGAAAAAAAATAAAGCAAACTTACTACCAAAGGAGTTGAGTATGGAGTTAATACAAAAACTTCTACTAGGTGTTTATGTTTTTTTCAAACAAACTGGTTTAACTGAAAATAAAGAGTTTAAGAAAGTATTTTTATTTTCTTACTTTCTTTACAAGAAATATATTGAAGACCCATTTTTTGGGTTGATCAGAGCTAAGCCAGAGCTATTTAGAGACGGCTACATTTTAGATATTGGAGCCAATATTGGCTATACGTCTACACTATTTGCAAAGGTGATGGCACCAGGTTTTAAAGTTTATGCTTTCGAGCCTGACCAATCTAATTTCATCTTTCTAAAGGAAGTAATCGATACCTACAAACTTAGAGACAAAGTTACCCCACTATGTACAGCCGTAGGAGCTACAGATGGCACAGTAGAACTTTGGTATAACGAGAACCATCATGGCGATCACAGAATTGTTACTAAGAAATATAGCCAATCTGGAATTGATTTGACGAAAGTTTCTGTAGTTGAGATGCGATGTATTGACAGTTTTGTAGAGGCAGAGCAGATTAAATCAGAAATAAAGTTTATTAAAATTGATGTCCAGGGCTATGAATTACCTGTCTGCTTAGGTATGGAGCAAACCTTAGCCGCTAACCCCGATGCAGTCATTGCCTTAGAGTATGCGCCAAGCGGTATGTCCGAATTAGGATTTGAACCCAAAAAAGTCTTGGAGTTGTTTCAAGGTAAAAACTATTTTATCTATATTCTTGGCAAAAGAGGCAGTTTAAAGCCTGCTCAATCCAAGGTAATTCAGGAAACGCTAAAGAAGCGAGGATATATTGATCTAATTTGTTCTCGAAAAGAGCTTTTACGATAAAAGATAAAGCTACACTAACTAGTGATTCTTCCAAGCTACTTCAATCTGTATTTTTTAATTAATGAAGTTTGCTCAATTACCCATCAACGGACTACAGCGATCGCTTTTCCCAATTCTCAGCGTGGCAGCACCCTTGCTGATTTATACAGCACTGATAATCATTAGACCCCAAGAGATTGGCTTAGCGGCGCGGTATGACCTTACGAGTGGATTAATACCAGTAATTGCGCTCATCCTATTGCTATATCCTGCTTATCGTTTGTCTGGGTGGATAGGAACATTAGCTAGTCTTAGCTTGACTCTGATTTTATTTGCTTTACCCTTGCTAGCACTCTGGAATAGCGGGGATAGTTTTGATGGCGCTATGGGTGGTTTGCTGCCTTCAACTGATGCTAGCGGTTACTACTGGGATGCAAGACGAGTGCTAGAAGGTGGTACATTTTCAACCTTCTCGTCACGGAGACCTTTATTTCCAGGAATGTTGGCAGCCCTCCTTGGATTAACTCAGCAGAATCTGCAAGTGACTTTAGCTATTTTAGTTGCTATCAATGCGATTTCTTGCTTCTTTCTCGCTCGTGAAATCCAACGTACTCACGGAACTGTCACGGGGCTATTAGTAATAACAATACTTTTTCTCTTTTATCGAGGCTACGCTGGCATAATTTTCACAGAAAATCTAGGGTTAGCAATGGCCGCAGTTGGCTTCGCTCTTCTGTGGCGTGGTGCAAGCCAAAGGCGAGTTAATTACTGCTTACTCGGTCTATTTCTACTCACTCTTGCCCTAAATGCCCGTGCTGGAGCCTTTTTCATCTTGCCTGCCCTCATCCTTTGGGGCACTTGGTCATTTCGCGGTATGGCACGCTTTTCGTCGCGCTTTCTCCTTGGTGGAGCCAGCGTCGTGTTGCTCGGTTTCATTGTCAATTCAATTGTGCTGAAAGTTGTTGGCTCTCCGGAGGGAATAGCTTTTTCTAATTTCTCCTACAGCCTTTATGGTTTGATCGTTGGAGGTAACTGGACACAGGTGCTAACTGATCATCCAGAGCTAGAGAATTTAAGCGACCCTGAATTATCAGAAAGAATTTATGCTTTGGCTTTTGAGGCACTACGTGCTAATCCTTTGGGTTTAGTTACTGGTTCACTTCGAGCTTGGAATCAGTTTCTATTTAATGATTACGTTTTCTCCTTTACACGGGGTATTAAGGTAAATTTTCTTTTACAGTTCCTTAGCATTTTCGGTTTATTTTTCTGTTTTCGTCAACGTCGAGAACCAGAGGCTCTACTAATCATTGCATCTACCATTGGGATTTTAGCGTCTGTTCCGTTTGTCCCTCCTTGGGATGTTCCAGAAATGAGACCTTATGCCGCTACAATACCCGTCTTTGCAATACTTCCAGCTCTTGGGCTTGTCTTTTTCGCCAAGGTAATAGATTGGCAGCAATTGGTGAGAGTGACACTTACGGAAAACCCTTCTCAATCGTTAGTCATTTTTAGTACTATTTTTGCTTTATTTGTCTGTATCGCTCCGATTACTACCAAGATTTTCAGTCGTGTTCCTCAATTTACTGACATAGCGTGTCCAGCTGGTACAGAAGCGATATATGTACGGATTAGTCCTGGATCATCTATTAATCTTGTTGATGATAATTCAATTCAACAAACCCGTGTACCTAACATCAAGATAAGCGACTTCAAGAAGGGGTTAGAGGGATTTGACACCCCAGCAATTGCTCAAGAATATAACAGCGTTAGTGTCTATAGTAGCCTAATCAACGCCTTTAACTTAAAAGATAAAAGACCCATATTATTAATAACTAGCACTCCACAAATGCCTAAAGAAAGTGGACTATTTGGTGTCTGTGGAAATCTAACAGCTAATCCGGAGGCTAAGATCTATGGATTTTTTTATGCGGAATCTCTTAAGAAGCTAGTTGCCAACTAAAAAAATGCTTTATTTCGATAATTTTGTATATCAAGTTTTTAATAAATGCCGTTTCTAAAAAGATTATCAGCAAGTTTGCTCAGTCGCCGCTTAACGATGAAGTGGGAATTGCGATCGCTTTATCCCATCCTTAGCATTACAATTCCCCTACTGGTGTACGCAGTTATTCTAATTATTGGTGGTTTTCAAGCGGTTGGTATAGCTGTACGGTATGACTTCACCTATGGACTAGTTGCGTTCATCTTACTGCTTTATCTGACTTACCGTCTGACTGGTTGGACAGGAACACTTGTTAGTTTTACCTTAACCCTAACGTTGTTTGCTTTAGCGTTATCAGCACTCTGGAATAGTGGTGTTAGTGATGCCTATATTATTAGTGGATTATTGCCTTGGAGTGATGCTAGTGGCTACTACTGGGATGCTAGACGAGTGCTAGAAGGAGGGACTTTTTCATACTTCTCCTCCCGAAGACCTTTATATATTGGAATGTTATCAGCAGTTCTTGGATTGACCCAACAAAATTTGCAAATCGCATTAGCAATTTTAGTTGCCATTACTGCAATTTGCTGCTTCCTGCTAGCTCGTGAAATCCAACGCAACCACGGTACAGCTGCTGGGGTGCTGATGCTCATCCTACAGTTTCTTTTTTACAGATGGTTCCTCGGTAAAACCTCAACAGAAACCTTAGGGTTATCTCTAGGTGCACTAAGTTTCACTCTATTGTGGCGTGGCGCGGGACAAAGGCAAGTCAACCACTGCTTACTCGGTTTATTTTTACTTACCCTCGCCTTAAATGCCCGTGCCGGAGCCTTTTTTATCTTACCAGCAATAATCCTTTGGGGCACTTGGTCATTTCGCGGTACTGCTCGCTTTTCCTGGCGCTTCCTATTGGGTGGAAGCAGCATAATGTTGCTTGGTTTCCTCTTAAATTTGATTGTGCTTAAAACTGTTGGTTCTCCTGATGGAGTGGGTTTTTCTAATTTCTCCCATACTCTTTATGGTCTGATTGTTGGTGGTGATTGGACTCAAGTCACAATTGATCATCCAGAGGTAGAAGCTCTCAATGAGCCAGAGTTATCACAAAGAATTTATGCACTAGCTTTTGAGGCACTACGTGCTAATCCTCTTGGTTTAGTTCATGGTTCACTTCGAGCTTGGAGACGACTTTTATTTGACGATTATATTTTTTCCTTTACCCATAATCCAAAGGTAAATTTCGTTCTACAACTCCTTAGCCTAATGGGTCTAGTTGTCTGCTACCGTAATCGTCGCGAACCAAAAGCTTCTCTACTCATTATGGCTACCCTTGGTCTTTTAATCTCTGTGCCATTTGCACCGCCTTGGGATCATGCTGAAATGAGAGCTTTTGCGGCTACTATACCATTCGTACTTGTACTTCCGGTTTTAGGACTTGAACGGATAGCTAACACGCTAAACGAACAACAGATTATCAAAGTCCCTGAACACATAAATGATTCTAGGCTCTTATTTATATTAAGCCTTACTTTTGGGATATTTGTCTTTGTTGCTCCGATTACGACAAAAGTATTTAGTCGTACTCCTAAGTTTGCTGATATCTCTTGTCAAGCTGGCAAAGAAACTGTATACCTGCATCTTAGTAGTGGCTCATTCGTTAATCTTGTAGCTGATAGCTCAATTAGAAAAACGCATCTACCTAATGTTCGGATCAGTGACTTCCGGAACAACATGGAAACCTTTAGCGTTCAGAATCCTGAACTAGCAAAGGAACTTACTCGTCTAAGTCCTTCTACCACAATGATTAACACGTTTAATTTAAAAAACTGGCAACCGACATGGTTAATTTCAGCAACTAGTAAATTGCCAAAAGAGAAGGGCATTGTTGGAGTTTGTGGAAACTGGGCGACTGAGCCAACTCTTCCAAAATACTATGGGGTATTTTATGCGGAATCAATTCAGAAGATACCAGCCAAGTGATGAGGGATAGACTTTAAAAAATTCTGGAATATTATTTAATTGATATAAAAATGCAGCACATAAAAACATTATCAGCAAATTGGCTAGCTCACAGATCAAAGAAGTGGGGAGTGCGATCGCTTTATATAGTAATTAGCCTAGCAATTTCGCTACTGGTCTATGCAGCCGTTTTAATTCTTGGTGTACCTAAAGAAATTGGCGAGGTAGCTCGTTCTGGCTTTACTACAGCCGTAGTTGCTTTCATCTTGCTGCTTTACCCAGCCTATCGTTGGTCTGGCTGGACAGGAACATTAGCAAGTCTTAGCTTGACCCTGCTCTTGTTTGCCTTACCATTGACCGCCTTGTGGAATAGTGGCATGAGTGATGGCTATCTCATTGGTGGTTTACTTCCTTGGAGTGATGCTAGTGGTTATTACTGGGAGGCAAGACGCTTACTTGAAGGTCAAAATTTTTCAGAATGGGGTAGCCGACGACCTTTATTTCCTGCTCTGTTGGCACCTCTGCTTGGATTAACCAATCAGAATCTACAACTGACACTAGCAATTTTAGTTGCCATCACTGCAATTGCTTGTTTCCTTGCCGCTCGTGAGGTACAGCGTAGCCACGGAACAGCAGCAGGAGTAATGGTGATTACTATATTATTTCTGTTTTACAGACTGACTATCGGTCAAGTGATGACCGAAAATCTGGGACTAGCTCTGGGTGCTGTTGGTTTTGCTCTCTTGTGGCGTGGCGCATGGCAAAAACAGATTAAGTACTGCGTATGTAGCATTTTCTTGCTTACCCTTGCCTTGAATGCCCGTGCTGGAGCCTTTTTTATTTTACCCGTGCTAATTCTTTGGGGAGCTTGGTCATTTCGCGGCACAACTCGCTTTTCTTGGCGCTTTCTTTTGGGTGGAACCAGTGCTGTGTTGCTCGGTTTTCTCCTCAACTCTATCTTGAATAAAATCATTGGCGCTCCTGATGCGATCGCCTTTTCCAATTTCTCCTACACCTTGTATGGTCTGATTGTTGGGGGCAATTGGACTCAAGTTCTCAAAAATTATCCAGAACTGAGCAGCCTCAGTGATTCAGAAGCGGCACGAAGAATCTATGCCCTTGCCTTTGATGCACTTCGTGCTAATCCACTTGCTCTAGTTACTGGTTGCCTTCGAGCTTGGGATCACTTCCTATTCAAGGACTATGTTTTCTCTTTTATCAGTAACCTTAAGGGAAACTTTCTTTTACAACTGCTCAGTGTTACTGCTTTATTCCTCTGCTATCGTCAGCGCCAAGAGCCTCATAACTCTCTACTAATTGCGGCTACCATTGGTATTTTGCTGTCTGTCCCATTTGCACCGCCTTGGGATGGTGGTATCCGAATTTATGCGGCTACTCTACCATTTTTTTCTGTCCTTCCGGCATTAGGATTTGAAGCTCTAGCTAGAGGCATAAAATCACCAGAGCCGTTTGATACATCGATTCAGGATAACTCTCCTCTATTTTTAATAAGTTTTAGTAGTATTCTTGCAATATTTATCTTTGTAGCTCCTGTCACAACAAAAGTATTTAGCCATGTACCTCAATTTTCTACTTTATCCTGTCCAGAGGCAACCGAGGCTGTATATCTGCGTATAATATCTGGTTCGTCAATTAATCTTATGGCAGATAACTCTCTCCCAACAACACATTTGCCTAACGTTCGTCTAAGTGACTTCAAAGAAGGACTAACAAACCTTGCTGAGAATGGCTATCCTGAGTTGGCGAAGGAATTGGCTAGCTTAGGTTCTTCCACAACAATCATGAATGCTTTCGATTTAAATAGTTTTGGAGCAATATGGTTAATTGCAGACAGCAACAAGATGCCAAAAGAGAAGAGGATAGTTGGTATGTGCGGAAAATTCTCAGAAGCCAATGGTTTATTTTACGCTAAGGATTAACTAACTTCAAAAACTTGATTAATTAGCTTTAATTTAGCTAACTGAGAAAGTACTGTTAGATTAAAACAATTAAAAAAACAAGGGTATATAATACATGGAAAATTCACAATTATTATTTTAGTAATTCTATTGCTATGAGCTTTTGCTGGATTAGTTATGCTAAACTCCCAAAAACAATCTTTTCAAGAATTATTAGGAGGTGTAGTTAATGTCGTTAATTCAGAAGGCAACTATGTAACAGTAAATTCTTACGGAGAACGGATTATATAACACCCAAATGATATTAAAGAGAAGCGAACTAAACTCATTCAATATATTTGTAAAAGCGAAGGTCTTCCAAGTTCAAGAATGCCTAAAATTCCATAAAATCTTAATTAGATGTGAGAAATGTTGAATTGGTTCTTGACCCTGTTACAATGCCATAAGCAATTAATCATTGGAGCTTCTAGTTGTGACGATAAAGCCCTTAGCTATTGGTATAAAAAGGTATATTCCATGGTGGGGCAAAATCGCGACTAAGCTGTTGTTATCTCAATTACCAAACCGGGAAAAGTTTTTGAATGACATCAGCATATTTTCCAGCGAACCAACGATGGAGGAACCAATCTACGCATACAATACATTTAAAGAGCATTTAAATAGAGCTAAACCTGAAAAAGGATTTGTTAGCTTAGAACTTGGACCCGGAACCTCTCTTTTCTCTGGTATGATTAGCTGGGCTTTGGGCGGTTCTGCCTCTTATCTGGTTGATGTTGGAGATTTTGCTCTGAAAGATATCCAGCTTTATCAAGCTATGGAAGATTTTTTAAAGCAAAAAGGCTTGCCTACTCCTGATTTGCAAAACGCTGAATCTTTAAAATCCATTCTGGAATCGTGTTCTGCTCATTATTTAGTTTCTGGATTATCATCCTTGCAAGCCATTCCGGATGAGTCTGTAGATTTCATCTGGTCACAAGCTGTTTTAGAGCATATTAGAAAAGCAGATTTTTTTGACATTATGCGAGAACTGCGAAGGATTATTCGCAATCAAGGAGTCTGTACCCATTATGTTGATTTTAAAGATCATTTAGATTGTGCCTTAAACAATCTTAGATTTTCTGAATCCATTTGGGAGTCAGATTTTATGGCAAGAGCAGGCTTTTATACGAACCGAATTCGGTATTCGCAGATGTTAGATCTGTTTGAGAAAGCAGGCTTTGAGGTTGAGGTGTTAGAGGTGCAACGTTGGGATAGACTACCAACCCCACGAGAAAATCTATCTAAAGAATTTAGAAATCTTTCTGATGAAGAACTATGTATATGTGATTTATTTGTGCTTTTAAAGCCAGCTTGATTTGACTATATAAAACACATGAAGCGTCTTTTATTTATCACTACTATCCCAAGCACTCTTTATTTCCTTGCCCCGATTGCCCGTCACTTCCGAGCCAAAGGTTGGAGAGTGGATGCTATGGCTAAGGGAATCTCCACCAGTACTGAGACTTGCTTAGATGCCTTTGAGCGGCGTTGGGATGTAGAATGGTCGCGCAATCCCCTAGATTTACGGAACTTTCTGAGTGCTCCGCAACAAGTGCTTCAGGTGTGTACCGAGCAAGAGTACGACCTTGTTCATGTGTCTACGCCAGTGGCTGCCTTTATTAGCCGTTATGCTCTCAAGGATTGGAGAAAAAAGGGAAAGCAGAAGGTAATCTACACAGCCCATGGTTTTCACTTTTACTCTGGGGGGGCACTCCTAAAAAATGCAATATTCTTGGGTCTAGAGTGGCTTGCTGGGCATTGGACTGATTACTTAGTAGTGATCAATCATGAGGATGAACAAGCTGCAAAGCGTTACAGTATCGTTCGACCTGAGCAAGTTCGCTATATGCCTGGAATAGGAGTGGATGCCCAGTACTACAATCCTAGTGCTGTTTCTGAGATGGAAGTAGAGAAGCTACGTCAGGATTTAGGGCTAACTCCGGAGATTCCCTTGTTTCTCTCATTATCTGAGTTTATTCCTCGCAAGCGGAATGAGGATATTTTAAGAGCATTTGCTCGACTGGCTCACTCTGAAGCGCACTTGGCTTTTGCTGGAGAAGGACCACTGCTAGAGGAGATGCAGCACTTAGCATCCAAGTTAGGAATTCAGCATCAGGTACATTTTCTAGGGTTCCGTCAGGATGTTCCGGTCTTGATACGCGCCTCAGTTGCAACACTCCTGTCTTCTAGCCAAGAGGGACTTCCCAGGAGTGTCATGGAATCAATGTCACTGGAGATTCCGGTGATTGGTACGGAGATTCGTGGAACTCGTGACTTACTTGAAGGTGGCTACGGCATTTTAGTCAAAGTTGGGGATGTGGAGGGATTAACTCAGGCAATGGCTTGGGTATTGGATCATCCGAAAGAGGCGCAAGCAACGGGAAGGCGTGGGCGGGAACGCATCACACATTATGAACTTCAACTGATCCTAAAGCTGCACGAAACACTATATGCTGAAGCACTAGATGCAGAAGATCGTGTGGTTTCTTATGCTTGATTCAAAGGGAATCATTAATGAGTACAAAATTTAGCGCAGGAAATCATTTCACTAAATTCAGCAGATTGGTGAAGTCTGTGTTGGACAGACTTGTAGCTGCGATCGCGCTTTTGGTTGTGTCTCCCCTGCTACTGTTGTTGGCGATCGCTATCTATATTCGTATGGGTAGCCCAATTGTATTCACTCAACCCCGACCCGGCAAAGACGGTCGTATCTTTACCTTCTACAAGTTCCGCACCATGACTGATCAGCGTGATGTAACGGGTAATCTTCTCCCCGATGAGCAACGTCTTACAACCCTTGGTCAATTCTTGCGCCAAACTAGTTTGGATGAATTCCCTCAATTGTGGAACGTTCTTAAGGGCGACATGAGCTTCGTTGGTCCCCGCCCACTCCTAGTAGCCTACCTAGATCGATACACTCCTGAACAAGCGCGTCGTCATGAGGTCAAACCAGGGATTACAGGTTGGGCGCAAGTCAACGGTCGCAATACCGTCAATTGGGAAGAACGGTTCAAGCTTGATGTCTGGTACGTTGATCATGCTACCCTATGGCTTGACTTTAAAATTCTGCTTCTAACAGTATGGAAAGTACTGAAACGAGAAGGAATCAGTCAACAAGGTCATGCCACGATGGAAGAATTTAAAGGGTACTACTTGGATGAATTTTCAAGTCATTGATTTGTCAAATCCGTTATGGTTGCAAATCTTGAAAACGTTACGTCATGATATTTACCATTTACCTGAATATTTATCTTTAGAAGCGAAAAGAACTCAAACCATTCCAGAAGCAATTTTAATTTATGATGATGACAAACTCTTGTTTGTACCTTATTTACTGCGTCAATGTAATGAGCTATTTGACCAAGACCTACTAGAGCAAGAAGTCTTCGATATTGTTTCACCTTATGGTTATCCAGGATTTTTGTGGAGTGAAGCAGCCGAGAACGCCCCAAACTTTATCAGCTTGGCAATCAATGAGCTAATAGAGGTATTTCGTAGTAAGCAGATCTGTTCAGCTTTCTTTCGACTTCATACTCTCCTTAACAGGAGCCTTAATGAACATTGGCATTCTTTGGCTTTGCGAGAAACTGGAGAAACTGTATTCATAGATTTGAGGCTTTCTGAAGCTGAAATTTGGCAGGAAACTAGACCAGAACATCGCAACAAAATTAATCGCTGCAAGCGAGCTGGCTTTACAGCCCGAATGGTACAAGTTGAACAATATATTAGTGAGTTTATAATTATTTATGAAGAAACAATGGAGCGTGTAGGAGCGGCACAATCCTATTATTTTAATAAAGATTACTATTTAGAGCTTACAGATGCCTTAGGTGAACAACTTCATTTGTGTATTGTTGAATTGAATAATCAAGTTGCTTGTGCTGGTTTATTTACTGAATGCTGTGGGATAGTTCAATATCATTTGGGTGGTACAAGGAACCATTTTTTGAAACAAGCTCCTAGCAAGCTAATGTTTGATTATGTGCGATTCTGGGCTAAGGATCGTGGAAATGAAGTTTTTCATCTCGGCGGTGGTGTTGGCAGTGCAAAGGATAGCCTCTACCACTTCAAGGCAGGCTTCTCCAAACAAAGAGATAATTTTATGACATTACGCTTAATTACAGATGAGATAAAGTATCGTGAGTTAGTTGAGTTACGAGCAAAGTCTCTGAATACTGACGCAACTATACTACTGGCAACCAGTTTTTTTCCAGCATACCGATCTTCTTTAACTTCATAGCTACTAGACCTTTGGTAAAGTTAATATCAATTTTTAGAGGAGCTGAAAAAAGCATGATTTCAATAAAGAACAATAAAGAAGTTTACAGTACTGTAGAATTTGATACTTACGCTAATCGAGAAAACTTAAATGTTTCAGAAAAATATTTAATAGGAAAGTTTTTAAATAAAAATGAAAAGACATTAGAAGCAGGAACAGGAGGGGGAAGAATTTTATTAGAGATGAGAGGGTTGGGTTTTACCTCTCTTTATGGTTTTGATTATGTACCAGAATTAATTGAACGAGCGAAACAGAAAGACAGGAGTCAAAGTATTTGTTTTGAGGTTCAGGATGCAACCAACTTAAATTACCAAAGCTGTTACTTTGACCAAATACTTTATTTAGACCAAATCATCAGCTCTATAGAAGATGAGGGAAATCGGCTTCAAACTTTCAAAGAGGCTTACCGCATCTTAAAAACAGGAGGGACTGCTTTATTTTCGTTCCTGAGCTTTGAAGCCAGATCCAGTAGTCTGTTCTATGTCCCTTATCTGGTATATCTAAGCCTTATTAGAAAGTTACGTGGTTCAAATCGCTCACTACAATATCTTCCATGGCTTAAGCATGGAGGAAAAATTAACTGGTCTGCACTGATTGATGCTGAACCTTATGTATATTGGTATAAAACTAAAGAAGTAGATCAAATTTTAAAAGAAATTGGTTTTGAAGTAGTTGCTATTGGTTCTAAAACACAGATGGAACAAGAAAAAATGCATTCATCTGTTGAGACATTAGTTAATGAACCAATTACAGGAATGCTTACTTTTGTGTGTAAAAAGTGAGTTTGATGGCTCAGAGTCCAGTAAAAATCAATTTAAGTAGTAGCTCTGAAAATTGACGAAACCAATCCTCCTTTCAACTCCCCATCTAGGCGATCGCGAACTAGAATTCGTAAAAGAAGCCTTTGATACCAACTGGATTGCACCAGTTGGACCTCATGTAGATGCCTTTGAGCAAGAATTCTGTGAAGTGGTAGGTGCTAGGTATGCGGCAGCCGTTAGTTCAGGAACCGCTGCTTTACACCTCGCTCTACAACTGGTCGATGTTGGTTCAGGAGATGAAGTCTTTTGCTCTACTCTCACCTTTGTTGCCACAGCTAACCCAATTATCTACTTGGGAGCAAAACCCGTTTTTGTTGATAGCGATCGCACATCCTGGAATATGAATCCTGACCTGTTGCGGGAAGCATTGGATCGCCGTGCTCAAGTCGGTAAACTACCCAAAGCCATTGTTCTCGTGCATCTCTACGGTCAAAGTGCCGATATTGCTCCAATTGTAGAAGAGTGCGATCGCTACTCTGTTCCTTTGATTGAAGATGCCGCTGAATCCTTAGGCGCAACTTACAAAGGACGTTCGCCTGGAACCTTTGGCAAAGTTGGTATCTACTCCTTCAACGGTAATAAAATTATCACAACGTCTGGTGGTGGTATGTTGGTTTCAGACGATCCGAATTTGGTAGAAAAAACCCGTTTCCTGGCAACTCAAGCACGTGACCCTGCCCCTCACTACCAACACTCTCAAATCGGTTACAACTACCGCCTCAGCAACGTTTTAGCAGGGATTGGTCGTGGTCAGTTGTGTGTTTTAGAGGATAGGGTAGCCGCCCGACGACATAACTTTGAAATATACCAACAGGCTCTCTCGAACCTACCCGGAATCACATTCATGCCCGAAGCCTCCTTTGGTCGTGCAACTCGTTGGCTCACCTGTCTCACGATTGACCCAGCCACCTTTGGTGCAGATCGAGAACAAGTCCGCCTAGCTCTTGCGAATAAGCAAATAGAAGCTCGTCCTGTTTGGAAACCCTTGCACCTGCAACCTGTCTTCGCTGAGTGTGAGAGTATTGGAGGTGCAATCGCCCAAGATTTATTTGAGCATGGTCTTTGCTTGCCCTCTGGTTCTAATTTAACAAGTGAAGACCTTGAACGAGTTATCCAATCGATTACTGAGATTCACTATAGCTCTGTAAAAAGCCAAGTCATTAAGGGCTATAGCACATCAGCAAAAGCTGAGCGCAAACGCTGATAGCAGCAGACACCTAACCCAAATACGAGTAGAGAAATTGCAGAAGCGACTCCCCATTCTGCCCAATGTTCGATTTCTCCAACTAAAATCAGATCGCGATAAACTTCTGTGATCGCAGCAATCGGATTCAACCAAAACACCCACTCTCTAAACTCTTCTGGAATAATGGCGGCTGGATAGACAATTGGTGTTAGATAAAACAAAAGATTCAAAACAACTCCTAGCGTTTGGGGAATATCCCGTAAAAACACTGTAAATCCAGCCGCTAAATATCCCAACCCAACCGTCAACAACAACTGCGGTATCCAAACCAACGGTAGTAAGGCTAAGGTAGTGTGCAATGTTTGAGACGACACAGCCACTAACACAATCAACGCCATCAAGCCGAAGGAACTCTCAATGAACGCCGATAAAATTGGCACCAGTGGTAACAAGGCTAGCGGAAATACCACCTTCTTTACCAAATTTGGCTGAGTTAGCACTGAACTCGCTGCTTGATTTAGCCCTCCCGTAAAGGCGATCCAAGGAAGTAAGCCTGCAAACAACCACAAACCAAATGTGGCATCATTCTCAGGCAAACCCTTCAGGCTTAACCTCACATCCAGCACAATTGAGAACACATAGGTGTAAATCAGCAACTGTGATAGCTGATTCAACAACGGCCAGAAGTTGCCTAGAACAGAACCCTTGTACCGTGCCTCTAAGTCCCGCCGCACTAGTGCCCGTAACAAATCAAACTTTGCCCACCACTGTTCACTCAGTGGTAGCCAGCGCCTCACTCGGTAAACCTTACGGAGAAATAGCTTTATATCTTTAAGTAGCACGCGCTTCCTCGCTCACAATCACCACACAAACCACCTTTCCCCCTATTGAAGCTGGGTCAAACACGAGAGTTCCCTTCGTATTGCTGCCCTGCTAAAGAAAGAGACAAACCACTCCTACTAAGTTAAAGAGTCTACAAGAAATTCGCAGCAATACAAGACATTCTTTAGTTATGCCTAACAACTGAAATCGCCTATGGAGTCCCGGATTCCGCTACACTGTGGAATGATTCATTGTATTGGAAACATTAATGGAGATCGGGCAAAAAGTAAAAGTCTACCGCCTCAGAGACCGCGTGTCTCCCGTTGTTGTAAGTAAACTGGGGAAAGTCGGTATCATTAAAGGTTACAAAATGACCGATGGCAGTGGCGTTGGCGTTATTGTTCAATTTGACGATAACTCAAGCACCTGGTTCTTTGAAGACGAACTGAAACCCGCAGAAAACTAACAATGGCCCTGATACTTACCTTCTTGGGCAAAGGCGGCATCGGTCGCACAACTGTTGCGATCGCTGCCGCTAAACAGCTATCCAGCCTCGGTCAACGAGTGCTTCTGGTAGGACAAGACCCCGGTCCTGCCTTTGAAATTTTGCTAGGGGCATCAACGAGTCCCGACCCAACTGAAATTGGCGCAAACCTCCAAGTTGTCCAGCTACAAAGCACGGTACTACTAGAACGTAACTGGGAAGAGGTCAAAAAACTAGAGGCGCAATATTTGCGATCGCCTGTTTTAACAAGTGTCCACAGTCAAGAACTGGGCATCTTACCAGGCATGGACAATGCTTTGGCACTGAACGCGATTCGCGAGTATGAAAATAGCGGCAAGTACGACGCAATCATCTACGACGGTAGTGGCGACCAAGCTACCCTACGGATGCTGGGATTACCAGAGATTTTAAGCTGGTACATCCGCCGCTTCCGTAAAGTCGTAGAAGACTCCGACGTTTGGAAATCCGTATCACCCTTTATTCAACCGATCACCAGTACTGTCTTAACTGTCTCATGGACAGGAGATAGCTTCGCCCAGGCACCCACTAACCAGGCGAACAATCTACTAGAGCAAGGTAAAGCGGCACTCACTGACCCAAACCGCGTGGCGGCATACTTAGTCACCACCGATGACCCAGTTGCGATCGCTACTGCCAAATATCTCTGGGGTAGCGCTCAACAAGTAGGCTTAACCGTAGGCGGTACCCTTCTCAACCGTGCTTCGACCAGCGATGCTGTAGCAGCAGAATTTGAGCCTCTGCCACTAACCACCATTCCCTCTCGCACTGACGATGACTGGCAACCCCTGATGGATGCCTTGCCAGATTTCAAGCAAGCCACCCAAGCACCCCGACCAATCACCATCGACATTCCCGCCCGTCAGGTACGCTTGTTCCTGCCTGGTTTTGACAAAAAGCAGGTAAAACTCACCCAATCGGGTCCTGAAATCACGATTGAAGCAGGTGACCAACGGCGTAATATCCTGCTGCCCCCCCAACTGAGTGGTCAACCAGTAAAGGGTGCTAAATTCCAAAATAGTTATCTAACGATATCGCTCTAGTTGGTTATTGGTTATTAGTTGTTGGTTGTTGGTGATTGACAACTAATAACAAACAACAAACAACACACAACAAACAACAAATGACTAACGACAACTCAGCCGAACGTAGCGCCAAAACCCGGCAACTACTGGGTATGAAAGGTGCTGCCCCTGGTGAAACCTCGATTTGGAAAATTCGCCTCCAGCTAATGAAGCCGATTACCTGGATTCCCTTGATTTGGGGAGTTGTCTGCGGTGCGGCTTCTTCTGGTGGGTATAGCTGGACGCTGGAGGACATCCTCAAAGCAGCAACCTGTATGTTGCTTTCTGGCCCCCTGATGGTGGGTTATACCCAAACTCTGAATGATTTCTACGATCGCGAAATTGACGCAATCAATGAACCCTATCGCCCCATCCCTTCTGGTGCTATTTCTGTACGCCAGGTCGTTACACAGATTCTGGTGCTACTGATTGCGGGAATCGGTCTTTCCTACATTCTGGATCGGTGGGTAGGTCATGAGTTTCCCACGATTACTTGTCTTGCCTTAGGTGGTGCCTTCTTGGCTTATATCTACTCAGCCCCACCCCTGAAACTGAAGAAGAATGGTTGGCTAGGTAACTATGCTCTAGGGGCAAGCTACATCGCCCTCCCTTGGTGGACAGGTCACGCGCTGTTTGGCGACCTAAACTGGACGATTGTGATTTTGACCCTGTTCTATAGTTTGGCTGGGTTAGGAATTGCTGTTGTTAACGACTTCAAGAGTGTAGAAGGCGATCGCCAATTGGGGTTACAGTCACTACCTGTGATGTTCGGTATTGGTGCAGCAGCTTGGATTTGCGTGCTGATGATTGATGTCTTTCAAGTGGGTATTGCTGGTTACTTGATTGGTATCCATCAAAACCTCTATGCCGCGATTTTGATGCTGTTAATCATTCCCCAAATCACGTTCCAGGATATGTACTTCTTGCGTGACCCTTTGAAGAATGATGTGAAGTATCAAGCCAGTGCCCAACCCTTTTTGGTACTAGGGATGCTAGTTGCGGGTTTAGCAATTGGTCATGCTGGAATCTGACCTTGCGTTAGTGAGTGTGTAGCACACCAATCTCGTAGCAAATAGGAATTATACAGCAATTTTCATACTGGTGAGGTACAGTCAATTTTTCTCTCTTCTCCTATAGAGAATGGGAGAGTAGGATAGATGTACCTCATTAGCCTAGAAAACGCTGTAGCTGTGCGATCGCTTTTGATAATCTCTTTGGAGATAAGCGATCGCTTCTTTTATAGGGACTCTTACAATTCATTGAAGATTACTCTAATTACTGGCAACCTGACAAATCGCCATAAAATGTGATGAGTATTTGTTAGTACTGTAATGGACGAGTTGTAGTCCAGCTTGTTCTAGTTCTTGCCGAAGTTCAGGTAGCTCATGCTTATGATGTCTCCAAATAGTAATCTCTTCCCCGTCAGCAATTTCAATAGTTTTATCTATTCCTCTAAAACTGAAATTCACTGTGTAATCATGAATGATTCTCATATTAGCAACCATACTATCTCTTTTTAAATCATACTTTCTCACAAGTTCACAATCTTCAGGTCTAATTCCAATATTGTTTTTAAGCCACGTATATATTTGTTCTGCATGATAATTGAAACCACCTCTCACTCTTCCATCCCATTGAGCGTTAGAACCAGTTTCGTTAGTCAAGACCAATAAATCATGCTTACCCATGCTATTTTTAAAGTTTTTTAGTACTTCGAGTCTATTTTGATGATTGCCAATTGTTACACCTAAATGTAATATTGTTTTTGCGATATCGTCAGTTTCAATGTCAGCCTGATCTTTTGAAGAAGTTTTAGGAAGATAACTAGTTTCTATATCAATGCTGTAACTTTCAAACTCGATTAGTGGAAACCAATTTCTAAAATTTTTCCTAGATAAAGCAAGTAATTCTTCACTAATATCTAAGGCAATATATTTATTGACTTTGCCCAATTTATTAAGTTTCTGGATAAATGCTTTAACAGGATAGGAATTTCCTGCTCCTACATCCACAATATTAACTTTTTTACAATTTTGTAGATTGCCATTGAGGTATTCAAAATTATCCCTTAAAAGGTCAATTTCCACATTTGATGTCCGATACCATCGAGGAATAATATATTTTAGATAAAAATTATCCCAAATTTTTGCTCCTCTGCCTTTGTAAGAATACTTTAAAGGAATTTCACGTCTAACTTCTATTGCCTGAATTATTCCTAAAACTTCTTCTTCAGAAAAACTAGAATAGAATTCAGAACTTGGTGTTGATGTTCGACGGATAGGAGATGGGACTGACGAGGGGAGTGGGGAATTGCGATTGAAATTTTTAGCCATGTTTTGTTCTTCCTATAGCGCTGAAGTACTCAGTACTGGATTGCCGTGCCAAAACAAATAGGATGAATGCTGTAACAAAAGCACCCACAACAATGATCAAAATAGCAGCATCAAAACTACCAGTTGTCACAACGATGGTGCCAGGGATAAGCGAACCTCCGACACCGCCAAACAATATTGTTCTTACTTAAATTTCTCTCTACCCTGCAAACCACTGCAACTGCCTAATAGGACTTAGACAAAAACTTGTGAAACCCTTTGGGAGCTTGGGTTCTGGGATAGACTCACAAAGCGATCACGACTGTCGAGCCTAACTCTCAACAATCTAGATAGGCGATCGCGTACCTTTAGAACACTATCCTTCTTCAAGCTCTTCATCCAGGAATCTCCCAAGAGATTCCTGGAAAGTTAGTCTAAACAGGCATTAGCTGAACAATCAGGGAGCGCCTATCAAGCGTCTGGACTTTACTAACTTGGCTTAAGTCATTTGCAATGCGGTCTAGCAGTTCTGCTGCCTGTTCGCGATATTGATTTTCCCGACCACGTAAACGAATGAGAAACTTAACTGAATCGCCTTTACTCAACCACTGAATAGCGTTATTGATGCGTAGCTGATAATCAGACACACCAATGTTTGGACGAAGCCTAACTTCCTTGACTGTTGGTCTAGCACTCTGATTCTGACGTTTTTTCTGTTGGTACTGAAGCTTGCCATAGTTCAGAATCTTAGCGACAGGAGCGTCTTCACCCTGAGAGACCACTACTAGGTCAAGTCCTGCACTCTCGGCTATTTGTAGAGCTTCATAAGTGTCAGTCAAACCACGCTTGGTATTTTCATGGTCAATCAAAAAGACTTGGGTCGCCTTGATTTGACGGTTGATCAGTTGTTTCTGGGCTACGATAGGAGTCTCCTCTTAATTTTAAATAGGTTGCCACTTGACATTGCAAGTATTATCAAGGTAACACAGAGCTTACTAACTTTGCTGCCTCCGGCTGCACCAATAGCTCAAAAACAAGCTTCCAGATGCGGTTGTTGCCTGTTTTATGGTCATAGCTCTCGCATAGTCTGTAGAGAATGAACGATAGGCACACTCGCGCTTGCTAAGTTTACTGCCCATAAGTGCATTGCACTAAACACCAGAGTTAGGATGCGATCGCAAAGCTACGGAAAAAGCTGAAGATGCTGGGTAGCAGAGCAATTCGTGATAGCTGAAGTATCTCACTAATAACGATTACAACCATCCTAATTCTCGTAGGTTTTGCAGATCTCGCTCAAAGTTTCGCCATCTCAACAGCCTACCTATGGCAATCGTAACCCTGTCCTCGCTCTAAACAAGTCATCAAAAGGGTACCCGATGGGGTACTACTCATTCCAATGACTAACAACTTATGTTTGAGCTGTAAGTTGCTCAAAACAGAAAAGTTCAATGCTTGTTTCTACTTTTGAAGTTCTCCTGAAACCACAATTTCCAAGTAACCCACCAGGTTTCAAAAATATTAGCCGTACAGTGATTCAAGGTTATTTCCTTACCATCGCTAATGTGAACTTCTTTCCTGTGACCGTCTCTCTTGTCTTCACGATCAAGTTTCCATCAGATCCTACTGACCTAACAGAGCGCCCCACATCGTTCAAAGACTTCATTAATGCTGTCGATATTTCAGGACAAAATCTTTTTTCGGGTTCTTTTTCTCAAGCAACGCTAGTTCCAGAAATAGTTCCACAAAACAATAAAGCGCGGCTTACGTTCACTCTTCCTGAGAATGGCACTGGTTTGCTCATACTGCAACCTGATTTCATTAAGCAACCTGAACTGCTGACAGAGGCAAACTTCGAGGCTCGTGGGTATGTAGAGATCTTCTTGTCCTCACTTTCAGGCTCAGACACGGCTACGCTGCTCGTAACCCCTGAGCAGCGCGGCACATTCTTCAAAGACCTAAAGGGTAAGACTTTGGCTGATATTGGACTCGATCAAATCGTCTATCCACTCCCAGTTAGCAACGGAGGGGTCTTCAAGATCTCCAATTCGTAATACTGTTTCACTGACTGATTTAACCCATAAGCAGGGGTGGATTCAGCCCACCCCTCTAGTGATGCTCCTATAGGGTTGTATCTAAGTTTGTACTCTCTAAAAACATCTTTCGTAATGTAAGGACTGCTATGCGTGAAATTTTTAAGTTTAGTCCGGTTTCCTTTAGCTGGGTGGCGATTCATCCCGAACCTAAAGGTGTCATACAATTCATCGGTGGTGCTTTTTTTGGTACTTTTCCAACCGTTTTCTACAGATATTTCTTACAGAAGTTGTTTGAAGAAGGTTACACAATCATCGCGCTACCCTTCAGGTTTAGCTTTCGTCATTGGTCAATTGCCATTGATTTACTGAAGGAACAGGAGGTTCTGCGCCAAGAACTCTCAGAAATCGCAAGTAGATTAGGCTATCGACAGGATGTGTACCAAGACAAGGCTAACTACTTTTGGCTAGGACACAGCTTAGGCTGCAAGTACATCGCTTTACTAGAATTCCTAAGCGGCGAACACTGGAAACAGATTACGGGGTCTTGTGTTGAACGACATGCCTACCAGCAGATTGAGACTACTATTAGCAATGCTGGTTTGGATAGTGCCTCAATTCTGGCTCAGCCATCTTTATTGATTGCGCCTGATATTAGCAATACAGAGAGTGCGATTCCTCTCCGCGCGATCGCACGTTTCCTCGACCGAGTTGGACTAGGTGTATTGCCAACTAGAGAGCAAACCCAGTGTTTTATTGAACGCAGTCAATTATTCAACCTGACAGCCATGATTTCCTTAGATAAGGATACGTTAGCTGGTAGCGAGAACGACCAATTCAAAGACAAGCAGATCCGCGAAAACAGTGATGTGCTTTGGCTAATTGAGCAATTAAAGACTAGAAAATTTCCGATTTTGCACAAAGAGCTACCAGGTAAGCACTTAGAGCCATTAGGCGTGAGAGTAGGTAACTACATTGTGGATCTAAATCCATTTGACAAGTTTATCAAATCGCTCAGATGCAGAGTGCTTGAAGGCTATGCCACTCAATTTTTGGCTCAGCTAAGGCTTCGTCAGAGCAAAATTGAGGATGATTCGGAACCGATAAAAACTGTTACCACGAATCTCGGAAATCCTGAATTATCTAAATTGTAGTCATTAATTACCAATTCCCAATCCCCAGTCCCCACATCTCAGGTGATATACTCAAAGCGCCTTGTACCAATGGCAGCTATGGTTAACAGCAATCTAACAACTGCACTTATCGTTGGGGCGAGTCAGGGAATTGGCTTGGAGTTTGTTCGTCAATTTCTAGAAAGCGATCGCGTTGCTCGTGTCTACGCCACCTATCGAAATCCGCAATCAGAATTGTTGACAATTGCCGATTCTCGTCTGTGCTGCCTACCTTTGGACATTACAGAAGAAGCACAGATTGCGACTGTCGTAAAAGAAATCCAAACGGAGACGGAGGCACTCCATTATGTGATCAATTGCGTGGGTGTATTGCATGAGGGAGCGATGCAACCGGAAAAGAGTTTGCGGCAACTCAATGCAGAACAGCTATTGCACTATTTCCAAGTGAATAGTCTTGGTGCTGTGCTGTTGGCGAAGCACGTACAGCCCTTGTTGAAGCATAGCGATCGCGCTATTCTGGCGACGATTTCCGCCAAAATTGGCAGCATCGGCGATAACTACTTAGGTGGGTGGTATGGCTATCGCGCATCGAAGGCGGCACTGAATATGTTCATGCGGACAACCGCAATTGAATATAAGCGAACCTGTCCACGGGCAATTGTTGTTACCTTGCATCCCGGTACAACGGATACGCAGTTATCTCGTCCATTTCAGCGCAATGTTCTCCCAGAGAAACTATTCACCGTTGAGCGTACTGTCGGGCAACTGTTGAAAGTTCTCGATCAACTACAAGAAAAGGATAGTGGTGAATTTTTTTCGTGGGATGGCAGTCGGTTACCTTGGTAGGAAATAACTACAGCCTATCAACGCAAAAGTGATCGCTTCTCATAATTTAAGTAGCGATCGCTTGTTTCAGTTTTATAGGCGTTGTTAGCTTGTAGTAGATACTACCGTTCTCCAACTTCAAGCACTGCCTCGGAATTGCTTCCGAGAAGAGATTGACCAATACCTCGTTGAGTAAAGTATTTGTTCAGGAACGTGCTAGCCAAAGACAGGGCGACGGGTGCCAGAACAATCGCAAGTAACCCATGAACCGTAAAGCCAGGAACTAGCAGAGAAGCTAGCCAGAAACATACACCGTTTACCAGTAGTGAGAATGAACCCAACGTCAAGAGGTTAATCGGTAGTGATAGAACCGACAAGACTGGTTTAATAAAACTATTCACCAGTCCAATGGAGATTGCTGCCAGTAGAGCGGCAGGAAACGTGGCAATAGTTACTCCTGGAACTGCAAGGTCAACAACTAATAGACCTAATGCACTAATCAACGTTGTTAGAAAGAATCCCAACATCTTGGTTCTCCGTTTTGTAAACAATAAAATTCAGCCAATCCAACTTTCAGGACAAGGCAGTAGGAGGATTTTCAACAGTGCCTTGTTGTTGGCTAATTTTTTCTTCGTGTTTGGCGATCGCCCAGACAGCATGAATGCTACCGGGAACCCAACCGAGAACCGTCAGCAAGATATTAATCACCAAGGTTGCGCTAAATCCATAGGTTAGGAAAATAGCAACAGGTGGAAGAAGAATGGAAAGAGCAAAGCGAACAAGTTTCATCACGAGTAATCCTTTAATTTCAATAATTTCACGCCTATTAAAGCTTAGCTGCGGCAGTTTGGAGAAGTTGCTTTAGCTGTTGTTGAACGTGTTGTTCTTTTTGAGCGAACGTTGCACCTGCTTCACCCAGCTTGTTCTCAACCTCGGCTTGCCGCTGTTGTAGAACATTGGGTTCGATTGTTTTAGCTTGTGCTGTTGTAGTGTTGTACCAAGCTGCTGTGTTCTCCAAGCGTTGCTTCACAGCCAAATAGCGATCGCCATAACGTTCAGTCAAATTTGTATCAAGATTAACGGCTTGATTCTTCAATTTGGCGTACTGATGCGGCAAGCCTATCAATTCTTTGTACAAACGTGACAATAAGCGAATGCTAAGTGCTTTGAAAGCCACCACAGCTATAGATTTGGCACTAGATGAGGGGGCTTTATCAGTAGTTTCCTCACTAGCGTTCCTCGTTTCCAAAATTTTGGAGAAAGTTCCTTTGACAGTTGCTCCAATCTCCCCAGAGCCTTCTTTTACTTCTGCAATAGTCTGAGAAAAAGCATCTCGAACAATTTCCTGAATTCGTTCTGCCCGCATTTTCCCTTCGGATTTTGCTTTCTGAAGATCGGTTGTGATTTGATCTTTCGTAGATTCAGACATCTTTAGTTCCTCGCAACGTTATAAATTTGAACAAGACATTTATGGGTCAGCTAGCTGAAACAGTATCGACACTAGTACTCTTTGCTCTACGGTCTTTACGTTGCTCTAAGATAATTTGAGAAACTTCACTAACCAGCAGAGTTGCAATAAAACCATCATCAATCCAGCCCACAAACGGAACAATATCCGTGACAATATCGAAGGGACTAACCAGATAGATTAAGCTGCCTAGAATTACCAACCAACGATACTTGGGATTTTGTAGAATCAAGCGATATGCATTGTAGAACGGTTGCCGTAAAAATTTCATTAATTGCCCTCCGACCACTAGATTCATCCTCGCAAATTCTTTAGTAATTAACGGGTGTTGTTAACCCGCAATTTTGTGGTAGAAATTCTACAAAAGGTAGAAGTAATGCGGCTTTTGGTACGGCTACCCCTACCATTTTTCTATCTCGTTATTGCAGCCGTACAAAACCTGTCTGATAAATTCCAAAGCAGTAATTGAGGATTGGCAATGCAACAACGTCCACGTTTAGCACTTATCTGTCTTGCCTACATCGGTTTTATCAGTCTTGGTTTGCCTGATGGTCTCCTCGGTGTTGCTTGGCCCTCTATCCGCACCTCTTTTTCGCTCTCTCTGGATGCCCTTGGTTCGCTCTTGGTTGCATCTACTGCTGGGTATACGCTGTCTAGCTTCAATAGCGGTCGTATTCTGGCGCGTATCAGTGTTGGCGTACTGTTGAGTCTTAGTGCTGGGGCAACGGCTATCAGCTTACTTGGCTATGCGATCGCTCCATCTTGGTGGGTGCTGATTGGTTTCGGGTTTCTCTCCGGGCTTGGTGCAGGCGCAATTGACTCTGGATTGAATACCTATGTTGCAACGCATTTCAGTCCACGAATTCTCAACTGGTTGCACGCCAGCTACGGTATCGGCACAACGACTGGCCCTCTAATCATGACTAGCGTTCTTGATGCCAATCGTCCATGGCAATGGGGCTACTTGATTGTCGCAACTGTGCAACTGCTGCTTACGGGTTGTTTCGCGGTGACACGAGATTGGTGGAGGGTACCTCATACAGCCTCAAGCCAATCCCCATCGGCAGATGCTGCCCATACAAGCACAACGAGTACACTCTGCATCCCAGTGGTCTGGATTAGGATTTGTGTATTTTTCATGTATGCGGGAGTGGAAGTTTCAGTTGGGCAGTGGACTTATAGCTTGTTTACTCAGACACGCTCAATTTCGACAACAATAGCTGGACAGTGGGTAAGTCTTTATTGGGGCAGCTTCACGGTTGGACGTGTGTTCTTTGGGGCAATTGCCAATCGAGCACCTATCAATCTTTTATTACGCTTATGCATGACCAGCGCAGTCATAGGGGCAACTTTGATTTGGCTCAATATTGCTAACTTTCTAACCATGTTTGGGTTAATGCTCATTGGATTTTCACTAGCACCGATTTTTCCCTCACTGATTGCAACGACACCTGAAAGTGTCGGACGAAATCATGTTAGCAATACTATAGGATTTCAAGTTGCAGCAGCGACAGTGGGTGTAGCAGTGTTACCAAGCCTTGCAGGAGTTCTATCACGTTATTTTGGGCTTGAAATTGTCAGTATAGCCATCTGTGTTGAAACATTGTTCTTATTTGTACTTTTCGAGATATTGGTTAGGCAACGGAAGATTCAGGTGACGGAAGAAACTATCAATTCCTGAATGTAGCGGTTCTCAAATGAGTTGAGTACAATCTGACCTAACCCCCAACCCCCTTCCCTACAAGGGAAGGGGGCTAATTTCAAAGCCTCTCTCCTACAAGGAGAGAGGTTAAAACTGTACCGCGCACAACTGAGAACCGCTATATAAGAGTACCAACTACCTTGAATAAGTCCCATTTGGCATCTGGTGCAAACGTCATCAGCACATCCAAATCGCTGTCTGGGCGAAAGTCATCCCGCAAAATTCAGCCAAATAAGGCAATTTCAGTTATCTTCCAGCGATCGCAGAACGCAGCAATTTCATCTTTGGGTAGCTTATTTACAAAGCTGTTGCTCATCCACTGTTCCCCAAGGCAGTATCTACTTCTATCATGCGATGTTCCAAGCAAAAGGGGTGCGATCGCTCTTTTACCGTAAATTCTGCAACTCGCTTATTGCTCTCTAACCCTAATCCACTGCTGACATCTGTAATCATGTGGTAAAGCCTTTAGATTTTTGAGTCTTTATGCTGGACGAAGAAACTATCCGGATTGTGACTGATGATACTCCTCAAATTGTTGCTCCTGACGGCTCAAAAGTTGGGATGGATATAGGAGTTCACTCTTGGGGTGAGGAAGTGCAACGGGACGCTTCCAATAGGAAGGTTGTTGTGAAGGAGGATGGTGGACTTGCTGTTCATGAAGTTAGAGTTAAAAAACTAGAGGAAGAAATGGCTCACTTGCTGCAAGTAGTTGAGCGGTTGTTTGACCGGACTGAGCAGCAGGCTAATAGAAAACCGAAGATGCAGTTGGATGAAATTGAGCTATCGGTAGAAATTAATGGTGAGGGAGAAGTGAGCATTCTCGGAACCGGAGGAAAAGCGGGAGGCAAAGGAGCAATTAAGCTCAAGTTCAAACGAGCAGAACAAGTGTGAGATGGCGAAGAATTGGGCGATCGCGATCGGCATTAATCAATACGAATTTCTGCAACCCCTGAAGTATGCCAAGCGGGATGCTCAATTGATGCAGGAGTTTCTTCGCACGGACGCAGGATTTGAGAAGATTTTCTTCTTCTCGGATGACTCACCTGATGTTGGTTGTAAATCAACTCGCCCTTACCGCGCTAATTTGCTGCGAGTGTTGCGGGAGTTATTTAAAAACCCCTTCATGGAGGCAGGAGATAACTTTTGGTTTTTCTTCAGTGGTCACGGGATGCGCCATGCTAACCGAGATTATCTTATGCCTTCTGATGGCGATCCAGGAGACATCGAAAATACTGCAATTTCAATTAATCAAGTTACTGAACGTCTACGTCGCTGTGGCGCTGATAACGTTGTCTTAATTTTGGATGCTTGTCGCAGTCTTGGTACTCGTGCTGGTGAAGGAATTGGACGGCAAACGGCTGAAGAAGCACGAACTACTGGAGTTATCAGCATCTTTTCCTGTAGTCCTCAGGAATATTCTTATGAAATCGAGGCATTACAACAAGGTGCCTTTACCCATGCGCTCTTGGAAGGGTTAGGCATTCGGGGTCAATACGCTACGGTTGAGCGGTTAAACCAGTACCTAGCCTTTCGAGTACCTGAACTCGTTCGACAACATAAGAAGGCTCGGCAAACACCATACACTATTGCTGAGCCTGTCACTAAGTCGCACCTAATTCTTGTCCCGCGATACGCAACACTAGCCGATATTGCTTCCTTGAAAAATGATGCTTATCAAGCTGAAGTTGAAGAGGATTTGGAACTGGCAGAGCAGTTATGGATTCGGGTACTGGCTGCGGCTTCTGGCAACGATCTACAAGCGGTGAGGGCATTACAGAGAATTGAACGGTTGCGATTAAAACGTTCAGAGCCTCCCTCTCCACCCTCTAGTCTGACTGAGCCGAATTTCCATAAGAGAGTACCCTATTACCTACCCTCTTTTGATCAACACATTCCTCGAATATCGCCTATTCGTGTTGAGCTTCCAACTTCAATTGAGCCTACTTGTCATCCGTTTAATGTCAGGTCAGGAAGTTTGACTGATGACCTCAGTTCTGAGCGAGGAGTAGATTACACTCGGCTGCGCGACTTGCTAGCAGCAGGGAAGTGGAAAGAAGCGGATGAAGAAACTTTCGCTGTAATGCTTAAGGCAGCAGGACGCGAAACAGAGGTTTGGCTGAATATTGAGTCTATTGAAAGCTTTCCTTGTATAGACCTCTGCACGATTGACAGTCTTTGGGTAAAATACAGCGATGGGCGCTTCGGGTTTAGTGTACAGAAGCGCATTTGGGAAAGTGTTGGGGGAACACCTGATGCTGACTATGAAACTGGGTGTCGCTTTGGTGAGTATGTCGGATGGTGTGTGAAATGCTCTCCTACCGCATTTGGCTCTTGGACATTCTATGATTACGATGACCTTATCTTCAGCCTAGATGCTCCCAACGGGCATCTCCCCTCCGGAGACATCGTCTATGGACTATGGCGGGTGCGACCTTTTTTGGGTGACAACGTGGTTTATTGGTCTCTTCTCTCACGTAGAGACTTGTGAAGTGTACCATCTGAATGTTTTCGGCTTTTGTAAAGATTGGCTATCGAGAGAAGTTCTATTGCGAATCTTAAGTTCGCAAGAAAAGTTTAAACTATAAACCAGCAATAAGATGGACGATCGCCCATACACTTATTAACTTCTTAAGAATTTATACCTAGCTAATTTGGGGATGACAAACCATGCGTGGCATTCAATTTTTAACTGATTATCAAGGCAGGAAAACAGGTGTACTTGTTGATTTGAAAGAGCACAGCGAATTTTGGGCAGATGTAGTAGAGGAATGTGGTGAGCCAATAGACTTCCAGTTCCTAATTGATGACCAAGGAGAAAAAATCGCGGTATTCCTTGACTTTGAGAAACACAGCGAACTTTGGGAAGATATCTACGATAGCCTGATTATTGAATCAAGAAAGGATGAACAAAGAGTCCCTTGGGAAGAAGTTAAACATGGGCTGATAGAGAAGGGTAAGTTGAGTGTCTGATTATCTAATCGTTGTCGCACGCTCAGCCCAAAAAGACCTGGATTCTCTACCATCTGAAGTTAGCAGTCGCATTTCTTCTAAGATTGAAGCGTTAGCAAGTGTCCCGCGTCCAGATGGTTGCAGTAAGCTAAAGGGAGAACAAAACAGTTGGCGAATTCGAGTTGGCGACTACCGAGTAATCTATAGCGTTGATGATAATACTCGCACTATCGACATCAGTAAAGTTCGTCATCGAAGAGAAGTGTATGATAGGTAAAGGTAGTAAGAATGTTAATTTCATAGAAGAATGTATTTCTCTACATCACTCATTCTTGACTTAGTAAATCAGCCCGCAGGTCAGCAAGTGTACCACACTTAGCTTTACCTGTTTTGAGCGCTTCCAGTGTTGGTGCTGCATTTCTAGCGATTTCCCGACGGCGTTGTTCAACCCGTCTTTTATAAATCAGTTCTAGTAGCAAGTCTTGCTCTTCAGTTGAAAGAGCCTCAACGTATTCAAGTACTGTTTGAAAAGGTACAACGTTATTCATTTCTCGTGCCCCTAAGTTTACAAATTAATAGTAATAGCTTCTAAGTATATCTTTAGTCAAAGCAATTCTGCCTCTTCAAAAACCTGCCTTGTTGTTAGTTCCAATCCAGGAAGTAGCGTATCTACAATAGGCATATTGTCTGTATAAACTTGATTCACTACATCTGGAAAAAAGACCTTGATACTGATGGCTTCAGGGTCTACAACCCAAACTCTTGATACACCAGCAGCAAAATAGTCGTTAGCCTTATCTTCAAATTCTTTCATGGTCTGGTCTGGAGAGATAATCTCTATTACCAGTTCTGGGAGGGCAGGACAGGCTTCATTTTGCTTCCAGCTTTTGGGTAGACGTTCATAGGAGATGTATGTCAAATCAGGTACGGGTGCCCAATCTTTCCCTTGACGCTTTAAGAGAATTGCCCACTCTGGAACAACTCTACCTTTTCCCTTACACCATGCACGTATGAGGAGCAAAAAAGCTAGCTGTAAGGTCGAATGGAAATATTTTGGAGACACTTTGGGGACTGCCTGACCATCAACAAACTCATAGTTTACATCTCCTTCTGGAAGTGCCAGAAATTCTTCTAGTGTGAGTTGAGTTCCTGTATTAACCATGAGCTATGCAACTGAGTGGCTAGACACACCTATCTTACTTCGCCTCATCCTCCTCAGATTGCGGCAATAACGAGTCAGGCAGTTCGTCGAGCGTCTTGTTAACCGCTTTGCAGAAAGCCTTCATCTGGTAAACCGTCATCGTCGGTTCTGCTTCTCCCTTTTCCCAACGACGAATGGTTGAGGAGGTTACACCCATGAGCCTTACCAAGTCATCTTGAGTGAGTCCAGCCTCTAGACGCAGTTTTTTAAATGGAGAGTCTGTCTCCTGTGGTTGACCTTTCTTTGGTCTTGCCATATTATAAAAAACACTGAAATTAATCGGTTTTAAATAGGGTTTTTAAGGGTAACAACAGGTAGGCAGACCAAATTACTAGCGTATGGCTAGTTAGCTGCCTTAGTTAGCTTTTGCCAGAACAAAACGAACAATTGCCTAGAGCGTGTATGGCTGGCTAGGCGATCGCTTTTTCATGTCCATTAACCAGATTACAGAGGAGTGTATCGTGACTTACAAAAATCGGCTGTCTCCGTGGTGCATTATTCGCCCTCTTCCAAATTTACAACGGCGGATTGTCGCTCGGTTTCGTCGCCGGAATGACGCTGAATCTCATCTGAAAATTCTTCGACAGCTAGTGCCAAACGCTCCTTTTGCAATTGTTTTTGACCCAACACCCGATGAACCAGACTGCAATGAATGTAGAACAGAACAGCCATGAAAACTTTGCGTTGCCGCATCAACCCTGCAACTTTCGTCATCACCCAAAGGCAACTTGCCAAGTATCTCAAAATTAACCTGAACCGGATTTGGCGCTGGGAAAAGTGGGCGCATGTACTTTGGGTGAATATTGAAGGCTTAGGCGGCTACTTCATCAGCTACCGAAAGTTAGAGCAGTGGGTAGCTGCTTGCTCAACCTTAATTCGTTCTTGCCGGGATTTGAAAGCACTTGCTGTGGTTTGGTTAGCGATTCAGCAGGAAGCAAAAAGATATACGGAAGACGCGATCGCACGGCTTTCTGAAATTCATGAACAACGACAAGCGCAATTATGTCGTTATTAATAGCCTTTGTATCACTCAGACTTAAAGAAAAGCGATCGCACCCTCCAATTAACTTAGTGGATGCGATCGCTTCATAGCAATTCCTAAATTGTGTCTATAGCCATAGCCTACTAAGGCATAGACATACCAGGTCTAGAATTGTTCTGCTGTGCAAAACGGTAACCTGTCATTTCGCTAGCCATTTCTAAATGCCCTTGCACTCTTGGCAATATCGTGGCAGCAAAAGCTTTTAGGTCTGGGTCTTGCCCAAGTCCGGCTTGACGCTGGTATACAGCCGCACTTTCCATGTGAGCGTTGACACCTGCTTCATTCATGTAAGCTTGATCAAAAGCTTCTCCAGATAGCTGCATCAAGCGACTCATAGCTGCTTCATATTTCGGACCTGGAGTGGTCGGAGGAGTAATTCCTTTTTGAGTCGCTAACCGCATCAGTCGCTCGTTCGCTCTTGTATGCTCCTGAATCATCTGCCGTGCGAACTGCTTCACTTCAGGGTTCCTTGACCGCTCCAAGGCAAGTTGCCCAAGTTGAACTTCTGCCATTCCACCATGAGCTGCATCGATTACAAACTGCTGGTCTAGGGCACTGAGCTGGTTCCTTTGCTGCTGCCCGGATTGAGTCTGTGCAGGCATAGATTGGTTTTGCAAGGGCGCAGGTCGGGTTGTCTGAGCAACAGCCGAGTATCCCAATGCAGAGAATAGTCCAGCTGCCATGAGGGCGGTAGTTACTGTTACCTTTCTAATCATCGTTGAGTTTTTTAAAGAAAATTACCAAAGCTTCCTTCCATGTGCCTCCATTCCTGCATTGACTACCTCATCCTTTAGGTATGTTTGGTTACAGTCTGCTCCAAGTTAGGGGAAAGGGAAGGGCTAGCTGCTCTTAAGGTTGGCGATAAGTGGGCTACATCAGTCGCTAGGAAAGGGATGATCAAAGAAACCCAATATTGTCAAGAGTAGCTTTATACGCCAGTCCTCAATTTTCTACACTAGAATGAACTTCTTGGGGGATGGCAGCGTCAAGACTCTTGCTTAACGTAGCAAAAGATACGACTGTCTATTCTCAACTTATGAAGCGATCGCTCCGACACTTAACTCTAAGCTTAGTTACTCTGACATCCCTTGCTCCAGTTGCTTTAGCTGCGCCACCGAGAAACCCAGACAAACAAGAAACCTGTGAAATTTTGGTAGTTGGCGGCGGACTAGCAGGTGCGGCTACTGCCTACGAAGGCTTGCTAGCAGGACGAACGGTTTGCCTAACTGAAATTACTGACTGGGTAGGTGGACAAATCTCATCTCAGGGAACCTCCGCACTCGATGAACGACCAACTCAGCGATCGCGTTTATTTTACTCCCGTGGCTACCTAGAATTGCGAGAACGCATTAATCGCAAATACGGCGAACTCAACCCTGGAGATTGCTGGGTGAGTGAATCCTGCTTTCTCCCTCGTGATGCTCACAACCTATTGTTTGATACCTTGCAGGATGCAGCCAAGCGAGGGAAAGGACAACTCAAGTGGTTCCCCTCAACTGTAGTCAAGGAAGTAGATATCGGCTCAACCGGAAATTTAATCGAAGGCGCAATTGCAATTCAGCATAAACCTGCTGCGGGTGCGCCTCCTCTCAACACAGAACCCCTCTCTCAAACGATTGAAGATTGGTATCGTTACGAAAACTCATCCCGCTTTGAGAAGAGCATTGTTCGCTTCGTTCCCCAAAGGCAACAGCAACAGCAAGGAAATGCCCCGAACTGGTACGTTGTTGATGCAACCGAAACGGGTGAAATGATTGCTCTAGCTGACGTTCCTTACCGTCTTGGTATCGACCCTCGTTCTCACTTGGAACCGTCTTCCTCCAGTGCCACAAATGATGCCTATTGCACGCAAGGCTTTACCTACACCTTTGCAATGGAAGCCACCGAGGAAGCCCAAACCCATAGAATGCCTTCGTTTTATCCTCAATATGAACCCTACTACAGCTATGAACTACAGAGACTAGCTGACTTTGGGTTGGTATTCACCTATCGACGTATTTGGAGTCCTGAAGAGGGTGAACAAACAAAATTTGGTGGTGTGAATTTCACCGCTCCAACACCGAGAGACATCTCGATGCAAAACTGGACTTGGGGTAATGATTATCGCCCCGGCAATGCTGAGGATAACTTAGTTTTTACTCGCGAACAGTTACAAGCCACAGGTCAACTGTCCTCTGGTGGCTGGATGGGTGGCTTACGCGCAGACAGTCTACGCAAAGGTGAAGAAATCTCTCAAGGCTATTTTCACTGGCTTGTCGCCGGAACGACTGATTCCCAGTTGGGTGATGGTGTGAAAAAACCACAGCCCAACAACCGCTACCTATCTGGGTTAGATTCTCCAATGGGAACAGTCCATGGGTTGTCTAAGTATCCTTATATGCGAGAAGGACGGCGGATTATTGGACGCCCCACCTATGGTTATCCTGAAGGCTTTACAGTTTGGGAAATCGACATCTCTCGGCGTGACTATAAGGAAGATTATTACCGTCAGACGCTCTCCCCTGAAATGTATCGCAACTTACGGACAGCCTTAGCTGGACGCGAAGCCCTCTCGATTATTGGCGGACAGAAGCAACCTGACGAGGTGATGAGGCGTACTCGCTCCTCGATTTATCCTGATTCTGTAGGGATTGGGCATTATGCGATCGACTTTCACCCCTGCATGACCCAAACTCCACCTGAAGCTCCTAATAATACAGAGCGCGAGGGAGAGCGACAGGGCGCAGGACAAGCCTATCCGTTCCAAATTCCCCTCAGAGCGATGATTCCCCAAAAAATCGACAATATGTTAGTCGCTGGAAAGAGTATCGCCACAAGTCACATCGCCGCCGCCGCCTATCGCGTACATTCCTTTGAGTGGTCATCAGGCGCAGCGGCTGGTACTACGGCAGCATTTGCTTTGGAGACAGGCGTAGCACCTTACCAGCTAACTGATCAACTTCCGCAACAAGAACCCCAACTGCGAGTTCTGCGGCAACGCTTGGAAAAGACAGGCAATCCCACAGCTTTTCCAGACACCTCAATTTTCAATGAAAACTGGGATGAGTGGCGTTAGGCAAGTCAAAACTCAAAAGTCAAAAGTCAAAAGTCAAAAAGGGAAAATCCGTTTATGGTTAGGCTCTTGACGACTACCTGAATGCCAATTAGATGTGCCGTAGCTTAATAAGGAACTGGTAATCTTTTGCAGGAAGGTAGTTGTTGTAAGTGGAAGCTCAACTAACAACTAACAACCAAATCCTCAAATCCACTCTTGAGACGCTCTAGCCTCAGCTTGAACTAGGGTTTCTCGCAACTGCTTCCAATCTATCTGGGTAACTGGAGCATCCTGAAGTAGCTGACCTTCCTGCAAATACAATACCCGTGTACAAAATAGCTGAGCCATATCTAGCTGATGATTGATCATCAAAATTGTCATCTTGCCCTGAAGCGTTAAGTCAGTTAACACAGCCAGAACATGAGAGGCGATGCCAGCATCCAGAGCAGATGTTGGCTCATCGAGTAGTAAAATTTTGGGTTGAGTAATTAAAGCCCGTGCGATCGCAACTAGTTGTCGTTGTCCTACAGAAAGTTGTAACTCGGTTCGCTCTAGCCAATCGGCGGGGATGTGCGCCTGTTCCCGACAAGCCTCTAAGCGCAGCGAAATCTCCTGTTTGGGTAACTGCTGCAACACTAAAGGGTAAGCTAGTGCCTCTTTAACCGTCATCCCTAAGAGCTTTGGTTCTTGAGGCACTAACATAACCTGCCGCCGTAGCTGGATGACAGGAATTTTCTTGATGTCCTGATTTTCTAGATAAATTGCTCCACTCGTCGGTTCACTCAGCCGATTTAATAGCCGCAATAGTGAGGTTTTGCCAGCGCCAGAGGGTCCGATTAGACAAATGCGATCGCCTCCTAAAACCTCAAACGAAATATCCGTTAATATAGGTGAGCCTGTAATCTTGCCTCCCAGTGAGGTCACAAGGCTCACTTGCTTTAGCTGCAATTGCAAGGAGTTTACCGTTTTTACGTCAGCAAACCCTGAGTTAGAGCTGTCCAAATCGTCCATCCATCTACGAGAAACAGCAACAGTGTAAATCCCAACAGAATGAGATACATCCAAGGCTGTGCCAAAGGACGAACATCTGTTGTATCAATCCCAGTATGCACTTCCACCAGCTTGACTAGCCGCGCAAATCCCACCACACGCATCGGCAGCAAGTATGCTTTTTCTGAGGACTGGCTGATAAAGTAGTAAACCATTCCCCCTTGACCCGTCGTTCGCATTTTCAAATCTTTCACCTCCGCCCAAGCTAGCGACCAACCTTTGCGAAAGAAACGGGGAACCCAGCGGGGATAAGCGACTTGAATTTTTTCCTCATCCACAATCACCCGTTCACTCAACGCACCAAAAAGCGCTGTTGCTCCCAATCCAATTCCTGTCCATAGTATGACGGGTGATACAGGCGAAGCTGATACTTGCGAGAGAAAGGGTAAAGGAATCGTCAGCGCCAGATAAAGCGCCATTAACGTGAGACGAATTAGAGGAGAAATACGAAAAATTGATAAGTTAGGTTGCTTTAACTCTGATGGAATTTGAAGATTTGGTGACACAGCTTAAAACTCTTTTCTTTATTGTCTCTGGAGCTTTTTATGAGTAAGGGAAATTAGCTTTTTGGTGTCCATACACTTTCTGTACCTTGCCCCCAGAACCCTTCAAATTTCGTCACCTTGATATCGCCAAGAACCTGCGTCTGACAGGCTAAGCGACGATTGGCTGTGGGAGAATGGGGAGGAAGCGAGGCGCTAGCGCGCCGCCTTGCGGCTAACGCCTTGCCTTATCCTTCCAATTGGGTTCTGAAACTTCCCCTTCTACCTGAACGGCACAAGTGCCACAGGTACCGATACCCATACAGTTAATGATTTTGGCATTGCCGTTATAAAGCTCAATGCCATGCTCTAATAGAACTTTACGGAGATTACTGCCTGAATCACATTCAAATGTCTTCCCTTGAGCTGTTACTTTAGGCATTCACTAATCTCTCCATTCGTTTTTTGCTTTCATTTTACAGTTTACATTTCTTTACAAACTGTGAACAAGAAAGCCGACTTCTTTGAATAGTCCACGAAAGCCACTATGACGGGTGCCGAACTCCATTCTTCTTCCCTGCCCATGACCTTGCAAGAATCAAACCCCCTCTGGATTTACGACACAACGCTCCGGGATGGTTCCCAGCGTGAAGGATTGTCGCTGTCACTAGAAGACAAGTTGCGAATAGCAAAGCAACTAGATCAGTTGGGGATTCCCTTCATTGAAGGGGGATGGCCGGGAGCAAATCCCAAAGATGTGCAATTTTTCTGGCAACTCAAAGAAGAACCACTGACTCAGGCAGAAGTGGTTGCCTTTTGTTCGACTCGACGACCCAATATTACTGCTGCTGCTGACCCAATGTTGCAACCTATTCTTGCAGCAGGTACTCGCTGGGTGACGATTTTTGGCAAGTCTTGGGATTTGCAAGTTACTGAAGGACTGAATACAAGCTTGGAAGAAAACCTGGCGATGATTCAGGATACGATTGAGTACCTGCGTAGCCAAGGTCGGCGGGTGATTTACGATGCAGAACACTGGTTTGATGGCTATAAACACAATCCCGACTATGCAATCAAGACTCTCATCACTGCTAAGGATGCAGGTGCAGAATGGTTAGTCCTTTGCGACACCAACGGCGGGACTCTGCCTCATGAAGTGGGTCAAATTGTTCGAGATGTTGTTGAGAAGACGGGAGTAGGAAGTCAGCCTTCAGCTATCAGCCCTCAGCTATCAGCCCCTAGTAGTAAATTGCCGACTCATAACTCTCCGCTTCTGGGTATCCACACCCACAATGACTCAGAGACAGCCGTTGCCAATGCCCTTGCTGGTGTGATGGAAGGGGTACGGATGGTGCAGGGGACAATTAATGGCTACGGTGAACGCTGTGGTAATGCGAATCTCTGTTCGTTGATTCCTAATTTGCAGTTAAAGCTAGGTTACAGATGTATTGAGGATGAGCAGCTAGGGAGACTGACGCAAGCTAGCCGACTAATTAGTGAAGTGGTTAACCTTGCCCCGGATGACCATGCCCCCTTTGTGGGTCGTTCAGCGTTTGCTCATAAAGGTGGAATTCATGTTTCAGCCGTTGAACGCAACCCTCTCACTTACGAACATATTGAACCAGAACAGGTTGGAAATCGGCGTCGAATTGTGATTTCAGACCAATCTGGGTTGAGCAATGTTTTAGCAAAAGCCCGTAGCTTCGGGCATGACCTCAACAAACAAGACCCTGCTTGTCGCCAAATCCTCGATCGCCTTAAAGGACTTGAAAGTGAAGGGTATCAATTTGAGGCAGCGGAAGCTAGTTTTGACTTGCTGATGCGAGAAGCACTGGGACATCGGAAGCAACCATTTGAACTCAAAGGCTTTCAAGTTCATTGCGATATGCTGCGAGGGACAAACGTTCAATACAATAACGCTGTTGCAACAATTAAAGTTGCTGTGAATGGCGAAGACATCCTGGAAGCAGCGGAAGGAAATGGCCCGGTTTCAGCACTGGATACAGCGCTGCGAAAAGCTCTCCAAAACTTCTACCCAGAGATTGCACAATTTCAATTGACAGACTATAAAGTGCGGATTCTCGATAGTGGCGCTGGGACATTGGCAAAGACTCGTGTATTGGTTGAATCCAGCAATGGGCATCAACGTTGGACAACGGTGGGTGTCTCGACTAATATCCTTGAGGCATCTTATCAGGCTGTGGTAGAGGGTATTGAGTATGGTTTGTTGTTGCAGTTTCCAGAAGATGTGATGGGTGAGGTGGCACGTCAACAAGCCAACTCTACGTCTGCTAGTTGAACATAGCAGAAAGCCGTCAGCTTGTTTTGTTTTCCTTGCTGTGTGTAGATTTCACAGCATAGAAATTCCTTAGGATTAGGGCGATCGCTTATTGCCCAAACTCAGCCCTTGCCTGCTCAACGATTTCCGCTGTCACCACATCTAATTCGGCTTCACGAGCTAAATGCTCAATCCGTTGCCGTGCTTGAGAACGAACAAAATAGGGAATATTTTTTAGCTTAGCTTTTGCTTCAGGAGTCCAGGCTAGAGCGTCTGTAAATTCACGCCTTTCCATAATTCTCAGCCCTCGGCTTTTATTTTAAGCACCTTTTTATTTAATTTTACTTCCCCTAAGCATCGATCCCCAATCCCATCCCAACGCTTAACCTCAATTCTTTCACTCCTGTTGACGACGGGAGAAGAATTGAATCGCTACAACGGCAACAGCAATCACAACAAATGAAAACACTGTCGTTAATGTTCCTAAAGCATACAATGCTGGAGAAGTAACATTGGTCGTCATGCCATAGATTTCTAGCGGTAAGGTGTTGTTCTCTCCAGAAATCAAAGCACTACGAGTAAATTCATCATAGGAAAGTGTAAAGCCTAGTAGTGCTACTCCTACAACACTAGGAGTAATCAAAGGGAAAACTATTTCCCAAAAGGTTTTAACATCTGTAGCCCCTAAATCTCTAGCCGCTTCTTCATAGGAAGGATTGAAACGGTTAAAAATACCAATCATAATTAAAAAGGCAAAGGGGATTGTCCAGGTTAAATGACCCCCCAATACAGACGAGTACCACTGGGTTGATAACTCAAACTGGCTAAAGATAACCAAAATTCCAAAGGAAATCAAAACACTAGGAACAATAAGGCTAGAAATTGTTAGGTAAAAGAGTGCTCGTGAACCCAAGAACTTGCGCCGAAACGCCAAACCTGCCATCACACTGATGATGACGGTTAAGGACATTACAATGAAGCCAAGTAAAAGCGATCGCTTAAAGGGTTCGGTAAAGTTTCCAATCCGCTGCGTCTGAAATACCGAAGAGAACCAGTAAAAACTAAATCCCTTCATTGGAAATGTTAATCCGCCATCTTCTCCTTGAAACGACAGAATGAAGATGGAAAGCATTGGTCCATACAAAAATAGGACAAACAACCCGAAGAAGGCTGCAAATAGATAAAAAGACAAGGAACGTTTTTGCGATCGCATTACTTATAACTCTTTCCGAATATCAACAACTCGTAAAATCCCCACCACGATTGCCAATGTAATAACTAGTAAAATCACAGCATTAGCAGCCGCTAGAGGATACTGCAAACTCCGAATTTGATTACTCATCAAATATCCAACCGAAGATGTTTGTCCACCACTCATTAACCTCACAGTAATGAACTCTCCCATCACCAACGTCACAATAAAAATTGAGCCAATTGCAATCCCCGGAGCAGACAGAGGTACAATCACTTCCTTCAACACTTGAAATCCAGATGCTCCAGCATCTCGTGCTGCACTAATCAACGAAGGCTCAATCCGTACCATGCTGTTGAAGATTGGCACAATCATGAACAGTACATAAAGATGTACCATTGCTAAGACCACTGAAAAGTTTGAAAATAAGAAGATATCTAGGGGAGCATCAATTAAGTTCAAAGACATGAGAGCTTTATTGAGAATCCCTTCTCTTCCCAAAAAAGGAATCCAAGAAATCATCCGGATAATATTAGAGGTCAAAAAGGGAATTGTACAAATTAAGAATAAGATAATTTGCCAGCGCAAACTCTTAACATGAAAGGCAAGGAAGTAAGCAACAGGAAAGCCAATCACTAAAGTAAAGAACCAAACTAGTGCTGTAAATTTAAAGTTATTTAGATACGTGGCAAAATAAGTTGGGCTGAAAATATCTTTGTAGTTAACCAAGGTAAACCCTGGTGTCATTGTATAGCCGTTGAAGTCCCAAAAACTTATAACAATAATTGTAATAATTGGCAAGACTAAAAATAATAGTAATACTAAAACTTGTGGAGTGATTAATAAATACTGTTGTAGGGATTTTAACTTCATTTTTATTACAGTTAACCGTACGTAAAGATTGGCTATTCAGATTCCCGATTTCTTGAAGAAGTCGGGAATCTTAGCGTTTAAAGACGGGTTACCACGGAATGCTCACTAATCTCTAAGCAGAAATAAACTCGTTCCACTTCTGAACAAGATACTTCTGCTCATCCATCACAGAATTCCAGCAGACAATCTTGCTGAAGCGTTCCTCAAAGGAACCACCATCACGCACTGAGCCTTTCTTCTCCAACGTTTTGCCAAATGGGTCAACCATATCAGTAGAAGCCGCTTTACCCTCATACCAAAATGCCCATTCTTCCGGCTTCATAAACTTCTTAGCTGTCTCCGGAGCTGCACTATAATAACCCTGCCGTCCAAGGAAAGCACCTAACCAGCCATCCAGAGTCCAGTTGAGGTATTCATAAGCCGCATCTAGTGCAATACCTGAGAGATTCTTCGATAACCCAATACCGCCTCCCCAACCTCTATATCCTTCTTTAAGTGGGGCATAAATGCAATTAATTCCCTTAGATTTCACTTGTGTAACGGCAGGTGACCACATGGATTGCAACGCGACTTCACCAGACACCATGAGGTTTACTGATTCATCAAATGCCTTCCAGAAGGCTCGGAATTGTCCAGCTTTCTTTTGTTCAATTAAAATTGCTGTAATTTTGTCCAGTTCTTCCCTCGTCATGTTGCCCTTGTCGCCAAATTTCATCAAGCCAAGGGCTTCAACTACCATAGCGGCATCCATAATACCGATAGAAGAGATATCAAGAATTGAGGTTTTACCTTTGTATTTTGGGTCAAATAACTCTCCCCAAGATTCAATTTTTTTCCCTGTTAAATCGGGACGATAGCCAAGGGTATCGGCATTGTACTGGAAGGGAATCAGAGTAGCGAAATCAGTTGGGGTAGGAGAGAATTCTGTTGAATCTTGCCCTTTCAAGAACATGACTTTAGAAGGAGCTGTTCCTTGCGACGTATTGACAGGCGCTCCTTCTTTAAACTTACCTGTTGTGAAATAGGGAACTATTTTGTCAAACTGTTTGATTTTATTGACATCAATCGGTTGCAAATTACCCGAAGGAACCACTAACGGCAAGCTGAAATACTCGCCATCGAAAATGTCATAGGACTTGGGCTGAGTAATCGCAATTTGATTATTTTCATCAGTACTCAAAGCCCGTGATGTAATTTTAAAACCCAAATCCTCTTGAGCTTTTTGAGCAATCTCGTTGATTTGGGAAACGCCCGTACCAATAAACCGGAGCGTTACATCTTTAATTTGATTGGTATTAACAGTAGGGCCGCCACTCGACTGTTGAGTAGTTTGCTGCCGAGTACACTGAGTTGCAGTGAGTAAAGCTCCAGTTGCTAGTCCGGCTCTGATTAGTTCGCGACGAGTAAATTTAGGCATGGTTGTAGAAGGTTGGATGAAGAGAAGGGAGGGTTTTGTAGGAGGCAGCTAGCCTACATCAGCAGTGATTGACAAGGGAACTTTAAAAGTTTGTTGCTAGGCTACTAATTAAGAGAAATCTGCAAGCTTGTTGGCTTAATGGGGTAAGAAAATACAGTCATCCGTTGACCAATTGAGTGTAACGACTTGTCCTTCCTGAAGAGGTTGGGATATGCAATCATGCGATCGCACTTTATAAAGAATCTCAGCACCCGTTGATTCCACCAAAAGCCGTACTCGCGTGACGTAACCCGTAAACTCTACAAAGGCAATCCTTGCCGAAACTCGGTTATGAACCGTTTGCCCTTCCGCAGTTGGCTGTACCTCTAAGTGCATTCTGTCGGCACGGACACAGCAAGCCGCATTGTCTCCCGGTTGGGCAAATTGTCCTCGACACAGCAGCGTACCAATACCTTCAACCTCTAACTGGATGATATAGCCGTTGGTATCTGCGATCGCATTAACGACTTTGCCCGTAAAAATGTTGTTATCGCCAACGAACTTGGCAACAAACTGAGAGGCGGGAGCGACGAAAATTTCTTGCGGTGTGCCGATTTGGTCAATATGACCATGATCCATGACAACAATTTGGTCAGAGAGGGAAAAGGCTTCATCCTGAGCATGAGTGACTTGGATAAACGTCATCCCAAACTGACGCTGCAACTTCCGCAACTCGCCTCGTGTTTTAACACGCAATGACTCATCCAAAGCACTCAGAGGCTCATCCAAGAGCAGCACTTGGGGACGGGTTACTAAGGCTCTTGCAAGTGCTACACGTTGCTGTTGACCCCCACTCAGAGCAGTTGGCTTACGCTTGGCAAAGCTACTTAAACCCACAATCTCAAGCATCTCATCAACCCGATCTCGGCGATCGGGTTCTGGTGTGCCTCGCATTTTTAAGCCAAACTCAACGTTTTGCCAAACCGTCTTGTGTGGAAACAGCGCATAGTTTTGAAACACCATTGCTGTATTCCGCTTTGCTGGCGGCAAATCATTGACACGGGCATTGCCAATTAAAATATCGCCACTCGTGATGTCTTCGTGACCCGCAATCATCCGTAGTGTCGTAGTTTTACCACAACCACTTGGTCCTAATAGACAACAATAAGAACCCGCCGGAATATCTAATGTCAGATTTTCGACTGCCACCACAGAGCCATACTGCTTTGTCACAGACCTCAGCGCAACGCCCTGTGCTTGAGGCAGAGTAGATAGATTGGTGGGATGAATAGTTTGCGCCTCAGTATTGCTTGTGCCGATGGTCATCTTGCTTGCGTCGGTAGAGTATTGGGCGAATCCGCTTTATCCCAAGTTGATTCTGTTGTACCAGAGCGATAACAGTAGGCAAAAGAGAAAAAGCCAAGGGGGAAAAGAGCGACTCATCTTTTCCCCTTTCAGCCTTCCCTTTTTTGCTTAAGCGCATCAATGGCATCTTGAAAATACAACTTTAGTATTAGCTAGTCATTAAAAGTGTCTGTGGGTTCGTGAACTGTATTTTTCTATACTTTTTAAAACAGAACCTTCTCGCTACCTTATAAACTCAAACCGTTACTTTGGATATTTTTAACTACAGGTGCAACTAACTGATCGAGATCCAGGGTTAAAGCGATTCTTTATCTGCGGCTCTGCCTTACGGGGTCAGCCAGACCACAAAAACCTCCAATCCGCAAAATTTATCACAGAAGCCTCTACCCGACCTCGTTACCGACTGCACGCCGTTGGCAATGGCTGGCATCCCGGCATCTACGAAATTGATTCAGGGGGGATTGCAATTCCTGGTGAGGTGTATGAACTGACTCCACAGCAGTACAAAAATCTAATGGACGGAGAACCACCAGATTTGTATGAGGGGAGGGTGATGTTAGAAGACGGTGAGGTAATCTCCGCAATGCTCTACCCGCGTGAGTTGATAGAACAGCACAACTGGCCGGATATCTCCAACTTTGGTGGTTGGGCGGCGTATAAGCAAGCTAACTAGTGAGCGATCGCGTTTTATCATTACAGTGAAATTAACCGCCCAAACTGCCCACCTTAGTATTCTCTGATATGGCAGTCGCATAGACACTAGGAAGCCACAAGCTTCCTGCTTTGCTTATATTGGAAACGCAACTCCAGTAAGAGCAATATGCATACCATCCGACCCTGGTTATACGTTGGTAAATTTCGTGAAACCCAGGATGAAGAACTACTGCGCCAACAGGAGATTGGTGGAATCTTGCAACTCGCTGATCACGTGAATTCGCCTAATATTCCATCGCTGTACATTTCTGTCGAAGATGGCGTGGCACTACCCTTTAACTTGCTTAAAAGGGGTATTGAGTTTGTGCGGTTGGAAAAAGCACAGAATCGTAATGTACTAATTGCTTGCGGTGCGGGAATTAGCCGCTCCGTGGCGTTTGCGATCGCATCCTTGAAGGAAGAAGAACACCTGGCACTATTTGATGCCTTTCAGCAAGTTCTAGCCAAACACCCACAGGCAAGACCCCATCTAGCGCTATGGCAGTCACTATGTGAATACTACGATGAAAATCTGCCTTATAAGGACATCTTGAAGCTCATACTTCAACACAAAACGATGTATTAACCATTACAAATATGGCTTATACTTCGTCCACCTCTGAATCTCTGCTCTTTTTGTTAAAAATTTTTTGAATAGAGAAAAAGTTGTTCCCTTGTTGCGAGTTCTGGGAATATTAGCACCAGGCATCACTATATTTGTCACCCCTAGGTAAGGAGACTTAGGAAGAAACTGTGATTATCCTTTGTAAAGGAATGTGTACTAAACAGGTGTGGGCGTTAAGAAACAGATGCCTAACACCAGGTTTACACTTCGCGGTTTTCAGGTGTGTTCTCTACAGAGGTTCCTTTTCACAGAAGCATTCTCCGTTGGCGAAGCCTTCTTTGTTAGCGAAGTGGGCGGGCAACACCCGACAGGAGTTGGAGTACGGTAACGCTGTACTCTAACGCTTACAACAAACCTGATGAAAATTTACAACCTCTAACCTTAATTGTCTTAACCTCTGACCTATTCTCAGACTAGACAAAACGATTAGACCAGGGGAGCAATCATTCATGGATGATGTATTAATTAGCGGAGGACGGATTGTTACAGCAGTCGATGATTACGTTGCAGATATTTTAATCAGCAACGGCAAAATCGAAACAATTGGGCGAGTAATAGAAGCACCCTCTGCCCAACGCTATGATGCAACAGGTTTACTCGTGATGCCTGGTGGCGTGGATGTCCATACCCACATGGAGTTTCCCCTCGGTGAAGCCCAAACGTGTGACACCTTTGAGTCCGGTACTCGTTCAGCAGCGTTTGGTGGGACAACGACAATCATTGACTTTGCCCTGCAAAAACAAGGTGAAAGTGCCAAGCTAACCCTGGAACAACGGCTAGCCGTCGCTGAACCGCAAGCCAGTGTTGATTATGGCTTCCATATCATTCTGACTGACGTTAGACCAGAGGTTCTGACGGAACTACCAGATTTAATTGATATCGAAGGTGTCTCCAGCTTCAAAATGTTCATGGCTTACCCTGGCGTTTTGATGATGAATGATGCCGACATCTTCAAAACGATGCGCGTGGTTGGACACCACGGTGGGATGGTCAACGTACACGCGGAAAATGGTGGTGTTATCCAAGTTTTGATAGAAGAAGCCTTGGCACAAGGCAACACCTCCCCGAAGTATCATGCCTTAACGCGACCCGCAATTATGGAAGCGGAGGCAAGCCACAGAGCAATTCGTCTGGCGGAACTTGCAGAAGTGCCAGTTTATCTCGTTCACCTCTCAGCAAAAGAGGCATTAGAGTCAGTTGTGGAAGCACGCGATCGCGGTTTACCGGCTTTTGCTGAAACTTGTCCCCACTACCTGTTTCTCAACAGCGACGAATACGAACGACCAGGGTTTGAAGCCGCAAAATATGTAATGACCCCACCCTTGCGTGACCATCAGTGCCAACACGCTTTGTGGCGAGGACTCAAGTTTGATGACTTGCAAATTGTTTCCACTGACCACTGTCCCTTCTGTTTTAATGAAAACCTCTATGGTTTAAATCGCTCCAAGCAGTTAGGTCGCGATAACTTTGAGAAGATTCCTAATGGCGCACCAGGGGTAGAACTGCGTCTCCCATTAATTTTCGATGGTGGCGTTAAAGGTGGGAAAATCTCACTCAATCGTTTTGTACAGCTTACTTCCACAGCACCCGCCAAGATGTTTGGACTATTTCCTCGTAAGGGTGCGATCGCTATCGGTTCGGATGCCGATTTAGTGTTATTTGATCCAGATAAACCACATACGATAAGTGTAAGTAGCCATCACTCAAACGTAGATTACAGTTTGTACGAGGGGCGCTGTGTGATCGGCAAAGTTGAAAAGGTGTTTCTGCGTGGAGAGTTAATTGTAGATGGTGATCATTGGCTCGGTCGAAAAGGCGGAGGAACGTATCAAAAACGTTCAGCCTCCGGTGTCTTCTAAAGTGTCCCCTCTAGGCGCTGTATCGGATACTCTGGTGACGACCTATCTCCAGATGACGGATGGTTCAGAGTTTTGTCCTGCGTATCTCTACTACCATGATGGAATCAAAGTCATGTGCATGGATACGCCAGATGTCGCTTTTTATCGATTTTTATACACTTCTGTGGGTAAGCCGTGGGGTTGGCGCGATCGACTCTCCCATTCGGATGAAGAAATTGAGGCACTGCTAAAAGCACCAGGAACAAGTGTTCATGTTCTATATGTCAATGGTGTCCCGGCTGGATATATAGAACTAGCGAAGCGTCGGGAAGGCGCTGGTGGTCGTTTTGAATCAACAAAGATTGACTACTTTGGTCTACGTCCCAGCTACATTGGTCGTGGGTTAGGCAAGCATTTACTCAGTCATGGTATCGCCTACGCCTGGAACAAAGGCACTCAACGCTTGTGGGTACATACGAGTAATTTAGATGGACCCTATGCCCTCAATAACTACATCAAACGCGGCTTCAAAGTTTACCGAGTTGAAGAAAAGCCAATGCCGGAATCTTATTTTTAGTATCTACACCTTTTAACAAAAAAAGTTACTATCCGCCAGGTTTGCTGTTGATAAAGAGCTGATGCCAAAATGTAGATACAATTGTTGATTAAGCAAGTATTGTTTTAAATCTAAGATTTCCTAACTGTGGGCTTGATTGAAGCTTAATCTAAACTTTAAAACTTCACTCAGGAAACGGCTAATTTCAGCCTGTTGTTTTAAGTATCTATCAAGACGCTCTTTAATAACCCATGCTGGAATCTATCAAGTTTGCTGCCGCCGTCTCTGTAGCCCTCTTAACATTAACAACTGCATGTTCCTCAGTTGAACCGTCTCAAAACGTATCTGCCCCCTCAACACCTGCAAAAGCGATCGCACCCACTCCAAAGCCTGTTGCCTCTAAAGCACCAGCATCGAGTGCTTCACCAACACCTCCACCTGAAGGCTTCCAAGAGGCACTGGATACGGCAATGGGTGCAGCAACAATTGCCCAATCAGCTCAGTCCAAGGATGATTGGAGCTTAGTTATTGAGCGTTGGCAAAGTGCGATCGCTTTACTCAAAGCTGTACCCAAATCTAGCCCCAATCACACTACATCTCAGAAAAAGATTGCTGAGTACCAACGCAACCTCGCTTATGCTCAACAGCAGGAAAAGAATCCCTCAAAACCAACAGGTGCAGCGAGTTCCCCTCCAGTTGTTGCCGTAGTCCCTAGCCAAGCCAACCCCTCGCCTCCAGTTACTGCCGCTCTCAAACAAACCCGTCCTGCGACTCTTGTCACTGCTTCCAGGCAAACTCGCCCCTCTGCTGTTAGTCCAGAGGTGGCTTTAGCGCTTCATCTGAAAAAGGCAGGAGCTAAGATGTACGGGGCATACTGGTGTCCTGCTTGTACCCGACAGAAGCAAGAGTTTGGTGAAGAAGCATTTAAGCAAATTACTTACATTGAGTGCGATCCCGCAGGGAAAAATGCGCGTCCCGACCTCTGTCGCCAAGCCAACATCCAAGCCTTTCCGACTTGGGAAGTCAATGGTCAATTGTATCGCCCAGGTGGATATTCATTGCAGGAGCTGGCGGCTTTATCTAGCTATCAAGGCGTTCAGTAATTTCAGCAGGTGAGTCTCAATACTTCAATATCAAAACGAGTGAACTAACACCATGACACGTAGCAAACGGTTCTCTCTAGCCATAGCTGGACGCAGCCTCTCTAAATTCTTCTTACTTGGATTGCTTTTCTTAGGCACGATTCTCCTAATCCTGGTTGTCAGCTTTATCAATTGGAATGCTTTATTCCAACCCATCCAGGATTTTGTCTTCCAGTTGGAAGATGGCTATGAGCAATGGCTAGGGAAACAAAGCACCAACAATCCTGGATTTTTACTTCTATTAGCTTTTGTAGGCGGTTTGATTGCTAGCCTCTCGCCCTGCAAACTTGCTCTCCTAACGGTAAACCTCACGTACATCGGTACCCGTGAGTTTAAATCTTACAGAGATGCATTCCTTAAGGCTGCGTCATTTGTTCTAGGTGTCGTGACAATTCTCAGCTTATTAGGGCTATTTTCGTCCTTCGCTGGGGCAGTAATGGTTGGCTATCGTGGCTATGTCAATATTTTTGTTGGTACAGTAATTGTGCTGATGGGGTTAACTTTTTTAGAGATCATACGCCTTCCCATCCCCCAAACAGGTCTAGGGTTACCAATTACAAGTCCTTATAGCGCTGGATTAACATTTGCCTTGGTCGGTTCTCCCTGTACTAGTCCTGTGCTATTCGCCGTTCTGACTGCCGCTGCGGCGACGGGTTCCCAGCTTCAAAGCACACTCACAATGGTTAGTTACGCACTGGGTACAAGCACACTGATTTTCTTTGCCAGCCTATTTACAGGTTTAGCTAAACAAACCCGTGTTTTATTGAAGCATTCCGATTGGATCATGCGCTTGGGCGGTGGGCTGCTAATTCTGATGGGAGGATACTACTTGGTAAATGGGATTCGCTGGGTGATTTTGGTATTTAACTGAACGCGAGAACCCCGACTTCTTTGGGAAGCCAGGGTTCTGAACTGTAGAAAACAACAAAGATTAAGCAAACGTTTGCTGCATCCCAAGGCGCAATTCTATTAAAATCTGTAAAGAAAGTGAGAGGGAAAGGCTGAATGCGCGTTGCAATTGTTGGGGCAGGACTAGCTGGGATGGCGACAGCAGTTGACTTAGTCGATGCCGGACATGAGGTAGAAATCTTTGAATCTCGTCCCTTTGTTGGAGGGAAGGTTGGTAGCTGGGTAGATACCGATGGTAATCATCTAGAAATGGGATTACACGTCTTTTTTGGCTGCTACTACCAGCTATTTGATTTGATGAAGAAGGTGGGGGCGCTGGATAACTTGCGCCTGAAGGAGCATACCCACACGTTCATCAATAAAGGGGGACGCATCGGTGAACTGGATTTTCGTTTTTTTACAGGTGCGCCGTTCAATGGGCTGAAAGCCTTTTTCACAACCTCCCAGCTATCGCTACAGGATAAGCTACAAAATTCTCTTGCTCTGGGCACCAGTCCCATTGTTCGCGGTTTAGTGGACTTTGACGGGGCGATGAGAACAATTCGTGACTTGGATAAAATCAGCTTTGCCGATTGGTTTCGCCGTCATGGTGGTAATGATGGCAGTTTGAAGCGGATGTGGAACCCGATCGCATACGCTCTTGGCTTCATCGACACGGAGAACATTTCCGCCCGTTGTATGCTGACCATTTTCCAGTTTTTTGCAGTGCGCTCAGAAGCCTCGGTATTGCGAATGCTGGAAGGTTCCCCTTATGAGTATCTGCATAAGCCGATTATTGAGTACCTGGAAGCGCGAGGCGCAAAAATATACACCAGACGGCGAGTTCGGGAAATTCTCTATGCTGAGGCGGGAGAACATACCAAAGTCACTGGATTGGTGATTGCCAACGGCGAGACTGAGGAAACCATCACGGCTGATACTTACGTCTGCGCTGGCGATATCCCTGGTGTGCAACGCCTCCTACCGGAAGCATGGCGTAAGTGGTCGGAGTTTGACAATATCTACAAGCTAGATGCAGTGCCAGTCGCAACCGTGCAGCTAAGGTTTGATGGCTGGGTGACTGAACTCCATGATGCCCAGAAGCGTAAGCAGCTAGTGGAAGCGGCAGGACTGGATAATTTACTCTATACTCCTGATGCTGACTTCTCGTGCTTTGCTGACTTAGCGTTAACAAGTCCTAGTGATTACTACCGTGAGGGACAAGGCTCACTGTTACAATTAGTCCTCACTCCAGGCGATCCGTTTATCCGGCAAAATAATGAGGCGATCGCACAACACGTCCTCAAGCAAGTCCATGAACTCTTTCCCTCTTCACGAGAGTTGAACATGACCTGGTACAGTGTTGTCAAGCTTGCCCAGTCTCTCTACCGGGAAGCCCCTGGCATGGACGCCTATCGTCCTGAGCAAAAGACACCTGTTAGCAACTTTTTCCTCGCCGGAAGCTACACCCAGCAAGACTACATCGATAGTATGGAAGGAGCCACTTTATCGGGGCGTCAGGCAGCTAAAGCAATTCTAGAGAAGGCTCAAGAATTTGTAGAGCGAACCCCTGTAACAGCAGGTTGAGTTTATACGTGTTCTCAGTCATTAGTCGTTAGTCCTTAACGCAGAAAAACCAACGACTAATGACCAATATCAATTCCCAATTCCTAATTCCCAATTCCCATGTCCAATTGGCTAGAACACAGTGTACAGGTCGAAGTAGATGTTCCCATTGAAACCGTGTGGAGCCTCTGGTCAGATTTGGAGCAAATGCCCCGTTGGATGAAGTGGATTGACTCGGTGAAGGTGCTTGAAGACAATCCTGAGTTATCTCGCTGGAAACTTGCAACTGGTGGCTTAGAGTTTACTTGGCTTTCCCGCATTCTCAAGTTAGTGCCACAGCAAATTATTCAGTGGGAATCTGTAGATGGTTTACCGAATCGTGGTGCTATCCGCTTCTATGATCGGCAGGGCAGCAGTATTGTCAAAATGACTGTGTCTTATGCGATTCCCGGCTTCCTTGGTCAGTTGATGGATAACCTATTTTTGGGTCGTGTTGTTGAGTCAACCATCCAAGCGGATTTAGAGCGATTTCGTGAATATGCTCTCAACGTCAAAGCTCAATAACAAACGTTCGTCTAAGTGATGCTTAGCAGAAATGGTATAGCTTTACACCCTAAGCGACATTAAGCGTCTTCTCTAGGCAAGTGTAGCTTGAGACCAAATTCCTGAGGCTGCTCACCCGTACCCTCGGCTTGCTCCAGGGCACGATTGAGCAGCGCAAGCTTCATTTAGACCAAGTGGCTGGAACTATTCAATGATATGAAAATAGAAGGCTGCCACTACAAAGTTGCCTAACAAAAGGACTAGTGCCCAGAATAGGCGGAAGGGGTATGGGGGCTTAGCACCTGTTTTTGCAACTGGGGCGTTATATTTCTTGGTTTGAGCCGTCATAGGATTCGCTCCTTATAAAGAGACTTTCTTAAAAAATAGTAAAGTTAAACCGTACCAAAGAGCCATACCTGTAGGTGTGACTTATTGTGAAGATTCTTGCACCTTTTACTTGTCTAGTAGACAATCCATAGGGTTGAGAGAGGTTGCAGTTTCATTGCCGGATGAAGTAGGGAGAGCCTTAAAGACCTACTCTTCCCAATCATCTACCCAGTTTATTGATTGCTGATTCAGCAGTTTAGGGGTTGATAACGTGGAAATAAATTGCAGCAACCAATAGGTTAACCAGTAGGAAGCTGGCTCCAAGGGTTAAGCCCACCGGGAAGGAAGGCGTTTCATTGGGAGTGAGAACAGCAGAACCTTTTTTATTTTCTCTGTGTTCTTTAATTTCTTGTGTTTCTCTAGTTTCTTTTTTGGTTTCAGTCGGCATTTTAAAGACGCTAATTCTATGAGTTTCTTAATAAATACCGAAAAAAACAGGGACTTGATAAAGTTCTCTAGAGGGATTATTGGCTAATATCCAATCCGCTTTAAGTCGGAAATATTTGCACCTACTTTCTCTAGACTCTCTCACCAGCGTGGTAGGAACTGCGAACGAGGGGACCTGAACGGACATGGGCAAAACCCAACTCTCGTGCGATCGCACCTAACTCGTCGAATTCTTGGGGAGTCCAATATTTTTGAACGGGTAGGTGTTGTAAAGAGGGGCGCAGGTATTGACCTAAGGTAAGGCGATCGCATCCGGCATTGCGTAAATCAACCATTGCCTCAATCACTTCAGACTGGGTTTCACCATGCCCTAGCATCAAGCCTGACTTGGTGGGGATAGTGGAGTCAAGCAGTTTGACAAAGCGCAGGACATCAAGCGATCGCTCATATTTTGCTCCCCGCCGCACTCGTCCCTGTAGCCGTCGCACCGTCTCAACATTGTGGTTATAACAAGCCGGACGAGCCTTAACTACTGTTTCTACCCGTTGGTGTTGTAGGTCGGCAAGTGTTTCTTCTCCTTCACCTCTACCGCCCCAAAAATCCGCAGTCAGTACCTCTATTTCTGTTTCTGGATTCAGCTTACGAATTGCGTCCATCGTTGCGACAAACCAACCTGCGCCCTGATCAGGTAAATCATCTCGCGCCACTGAGGTCAGCACAACATAACGCAAGCCCAACAGATGTACCGAGTCAGCCACTTTTTGCGGTTCCTCAGGGTCAAGGGGCATTGGTAAATGACCCTTATCGACCTGACAGAAAGCACAAGCACGAGTACATGTTGGCCCCATCAGCAAAAATGTCGCTGTCTTCTGGGCATAGCACTCGCCTCGGTTCGGACAACGCCCTTCTTCGCAAATCGTGTGGATTTGCCGTTGTTTAATAATGCGCTGCACGGCTGAGATTTCGCTGGCTTTACCAATTGGACGCCGTAACCAAGTAGGAAGTGGTTCAACTGGCGGTTGCCATGACTTCTGAGTGGGTGGAGTAGTCAAAGACTGGTTGATTTTTGTAGACAAATCCATCTATGGTGATAACCTCTACGATAAGAATGTTAAAGCACTCAACTCCCACTCTTGTTTTACCCACTTTTTTGCTCTTATCCGTCAGACCAGATTAATCTAGAGTCAGGCGTAACGTTGGCTCTTGGGCTTAAGCTCAGAAGGGTAAGAGTTGAGGATGTAATGTCAGTAGCCGTATCACAGTTCAGGGACAGAAGTAATTCCGTCTTACGTGTGTGGTACTGGTTTATGTCGATTGGGTATAAAGTGACTTGTAGATCAGACCTAGACACACTGACGCTACACCATGAAATATGAGTTGGCAGCGTTAACAGTAACTAATTTTTGACTCAGGGTTGAATTCCTCATCTAGAGTCAGCGGCAGTCGCTTCAAAAAACTATAGTTTTTTAAATTACCTCTCTAAAGGAGTCAGTCGTGGCAAGTCATAAAATCCTGGTAATTGATGATAGTAAAGTCATCCGGATGCGGGTTAGAGAAATGTTACCTCCAGGTAACTTTGAAGTTCTAGAAGCGAAAGATGGTATTGAAGGGCTTAATCTAATCCGCCAGGAACGCCCAAATTTAATTATGTTAGATTTCCTCTTACCCAAGATGAGTGGTTGGGACGTATTTCAGGAAATTCAAACTCATAGTGATCTGCAAACAATCCCTTTAGTACTGATGTCAGGTCGTAAGGAAGAAGTAGCAGAGAAAATCACAGAGCCTTTTGAGTATTTTGCCTTTGTTGAAAAGCCATTTGAGAAGAAGCAGCTAGTTGATGCAATCAAAGAAGCGATGGGCAAGGCGAAAAAACCCCGCCCAGTTGCCCCAGCACCCGCAGCTACAGTAAGTTCACCCACTGCTGACTCGCCTGCGGCTTCTGTATCAGCAGCAGAGATTGAAGCGCTGAATGCGAAAATTGCCAAGATGCAGACGGAAATTGATGGTTTGAAGAAACAGCTAACTCAGCTAGTAACGTTCATCAAGCAAAAACTAAAATAGCTCTTGCCTTAGAGATTTAGAGATTGGGTAGACCTGAAGCAATATATGCTGAAATCTTCCCAATCCCTAATCCTCAATCTCTAATCTAGTTCCCGTCGTCCTTCTAAAGCTCGTGCTAAGGTCACTTCATCGGCATACTCTAAATCTCCACCCATTGGTAACCCAAAAGCAATCCGGGTTACTCGTGTAAATGGTTTTAGCAGTTGCCCGACATACAGTGTGGTAGTCTCACCTTCCACACTAGGACTAATTGCCAAAATTACTTCTTGAATCTCTTTGTCTCTCCGGCTGATTCGTTGCACCAACTGGTGGATGTGTAGCTGATCGGGACCAATTCCCTCCATTGGCGAAATCACACCACCCAGGACATGATACTTGCCGCGATACTCTCGCGTTTTTTCCAGGGCAATCACATCACGGGCATCTGCTACCACACAGATAGTGTTATTGTCCCGGTTAGAGTTACGGCAGATTTCGCAGACAGGTTCAGCAGAGAGGTGAAAGCATACCTGACACAAACCCACTTGCTTTTTCGCCTCAACCAAGGCTTGAGCGAGTGCCTGTACTTCTGCTTCTGAACGCTTGAGGATGTGCAGTGCTAGGCGTTGAGCAGTCTTAGGGCCTACTCCAGGCAGACGTTGCAGTTGCTCAATTAAACGTGCTAAGGGTCTTGTGTAAACCGTAGTCATTTCTCCGTGTCTGTGTACCTTCTATATAATGCCATTCTCCAAGGTAAGGCGTTCTAGTAAACGAGAACCTGGGGCAACTTCGCGTTGAAGAAGGTAGAGGGCAGGAGGCAGATGGCAGAAAGGAAAGAATTGCAAGGGGCTTGTACCAAGAACTCTAAAAATAAAAAAGCGCCTCCCTAAGGAGGCGCTTCTTAATAAGCTAGATTCTTAAGAATTAGCCATTGATAACTGGAGCGGTTAGAGCAACCGGAGTCGCTTCACCAGCCGCCAAGTCGAGAGGGAAGTTGTGAGCATTGCGCTCGTGCATCACTTCCATACCCAGGTTGGCGCGGTTCAACACGTCTGCCCAGGTGCCAATCACACGACCCTGTGAGTCAATGACCGACTGGTTGAAGTTGAAACCGTTCAGGTTGAACGCCATCGTGCTGATGCCCAACGCGGTGAACCAGATTCCAATCACTGGCCAAGCGGCGAGGAAGAAGTGCAAGCTACGGCTGTTGTTGAACGAAGCATATTGGAAGATTAAGCGACCGAAGTAGCCGTGAGCCGCAACGATGTTGTAGGTCTCTTCTTCTTGTCCGAACTTGTAACCGTAGTTCTGTGATTCGGTTTCGGTTGTTTCACGTACCAGTGAGCTGGTTACCAAGGAACCGTGCATTGCACTGAAGAGTGAACCACCGAACACACCAGCTACACCTAACTGGTGGAACGGGTGCATCAGAATGTTGTGCTCAGCTTGGAACACGAACATGAAGTTGAATGTTCCACTGATTCCCAAGGGCATTCCGTCAGAGAAGGAACCTTGTCCGATTGGGTAGATGAGGAATACTGCGGTTGCTGCTGCTACTGGTGCACTGTATGCTACGGCAATCCAAGGACGCATTCCTAAACGGTAGGACAGTTCCCACTCACGTCCCATGTAGCAGAATACGCCGATGAGGAAGTGGAAGATTACGAGCTGGTATGGACCACCGTTGTAGAGCCACTCATCTAAGCTAGCGGCTTCCCAGATTGGGTAGAAGTGTAAGCCGATGGCGTTAGAAGAAGGAACTACTGCACCAGAGATGATGTTGTTTCCGTAGAGTAAGGAACCCGCAACAGGCTCGCGGATACCATCGATGTCTACTGGAGGAGCGGCGATGAAGGCGATGATGAAGCAGGTGGTAGCGGCTAAAAGGGTAGGAATCATCAACACGCCGAACCAGCCTACATACAGGCGGTTGTCGGTGCTGGTTACCCAGTTGCAGAACCGTTCCCACACGGATGCGCTGCGTTCGCGCTGTAATGTGGTTGTCATTTGGTTTATAAGTGCTTGATTTGTTTTTTGGTTAGGCAGACGTTTTTTGTCTGTCTGTAATTACATTAAGGCTTTTATTGATTTTTGTAAAGCACATTCTCAAAATTGCTTTCATATTTATTAAGTTATCTATCTTTTCTAAGCTAAATCCCTTTGCCAGAGAGGTTTCTGACCGGAGCTGATTAACGGGACTTAAACGAAAATAGAGAGTGAATAAAGATATAATTCATGCAGGGCAAGTATTTTACGTGAGGATGGAGAAATGAAAGAAACAACTCCCGCCGCTATGCCTCCTTGCTTCGATAGAT
>JAESFV010000056.1_pt1 | contig 253677 bp, 220 predicted proteins | sample 9269471 | NCBI WGS metagenome assembly JAESFV01 (sample SAMN14502647, study PRJNA617108) | algae metagenome | isolation source: Symplocastrum torsivum CPER-KK1 and co-occurring heterotrophs from... | place: USA: Central Plains Experimental Range, Colorado | collected 2001-01-01
GTGGGGTGGGGGCCAGCGGCCTTGCGCAAGGCCGCTGGCCCCCACCCCAAAGCCGTCGAGACCCCGCGCCGCCTCCAGCGCTGTGGACAATTCCGGGGATAACCCCGGCATAACCCTGTGGATCAGCTGTTCAAACTGCGCCGGATCGCTGCGATTTCGGCGTCGAGTTCGCTGTCGGCGACGCGCAGCGCCTCGACCGTGCGCACCGCGTGGATCACCGTACTATGATCGCGGCCACCGAACCGCCGCCCGATTTCGGGATAGGAGCGCGGCGTGAGCTCCTTGGCCAGATACATCGCGACCTGCCGCGGGCGCGCGACCGCGCGGACGCGGCGTTTCGACGCCATCTCGCTCTTGTCGAGCCGGTAATGCGCACACACCGCGCGCTGGATCTCGTCGATCGTGATCCGCGGCCGCGCGCTGCGGACATTTTCGGCGAGCCTATCCTCGGCAAGCGCGAGGTCGATCGTCATGCCGGTGAGCGCGGCATAGGCGAGCAGCTTGTTCAGCGCGCCTTCGAGCTCGCGGATATTGCGGGTGAAATGCTTGACCAGATAGGCGACGACCGCGTCGGGCACCTCGACCATCGGCATCGCGGCGAGCCGCTGGCGGATGATGCGTTCGCGCAGGTCATCCTCGGGCGCCTCGATGTCGGCGACCAGCCCGCCCGACAGGCGCGACAGCAGCCGCGCCTCGACCCCGTCGAGCATCGACGGCGGGCGATCGGCGGTGACCACCAGCCGCTTGCCCGCGGTCATCAGGTCGTCGATCGTGTGGAGCAATTCTTCCTGCGTCGAATTCTTGCCGATGACGAACTGGAGGTCGTCGAGCAGCAGCAGGTCGGCGGCGCGGAGCCGCGCCTTGAACGCCATCATGTCGCCGCCGCGCATCGCGCCGACAAATTCGAGCATGAATTTTTCCGCCGACATCAGGATGATGTTCGCGGTCGGATGCGCCGCGGCATAATCCTGCGCGATCGCCTGGAGCAGGTGGGTCTTGCCCTGGCCGGTACCCGAGCAAAGGTAGAGCGGGTTGAACTGCGGTGCTTCGACCATCGCCATCCGCCGTGCGGCATTGGCGGCGAGGATGTTGCTGCGTGCGATCACGAAACGGTCGAACGACAGCCGCGGGTCGAAACCGAGCAGCGCCGGATTGGCCGCGGGCGGCGGCGGGTCGAACGCCGGGAGCGGCGGGCTGGCGAGGATGGCCGCGCGCTCGGTCGCCCCGGCACCACCCCGCACGGTGACGCCGCGCACCGCGGGCAGTTGCTGACGCCATGCAAGTTCGAGCCGGTCGCCGAAGCGTTCGTTGATCCAATTGGCCGAAAAACGGCTCGCGGTTTCGAGCGTCACCACCCCCGACATCGCGCAATAATCGCCAAAGCGGACGGGTTTCAGCCAATGGTCGAAGGTGCGCACGCCGAGGTCGCGGCGCAAGCCTTCGGCAACGCGCGGCCACAGCGCTGCGGCATCGCCGCTCATCGCCCTGTCCTTCGCATCATAGCCATCCCGATTCCCGCTGTCTGTCACGCCCGCACCGCCCCCGCTGAACCCCCCTGCCGCCCAGCGCTTCACGGAGCCGCTTCACACGCCGATTCGTCGCCCGCGCGATGACGCAGGCATCCTGCCCGGGACCGAAGGCCCGAAGAAGTGCGAATCATGTCGATGTGGCGGCCACCGGCGAAGGCCGACGACGCACCTGTCTAGTCAGGGCAAAGCGAGTCGAGCAAGGGGCGGTGGTGTAAAAATACTGAAATAAAAATCTTGACTCGGCAGGGGCGCCAGAATCACGTCAAAGTCACGTTTTTAATATATTTATCAGATACTTAAATGTGACATTCGCGTTGCAGATCAACGAATCGCCGTAAATCCGTCACTTACCGCGCTGCAACACATTTGCCATCGTCCGGTCACAATCGAAGGCACAAAAAAAGACCCGCGGGCGCGATGCCGGCGGGTCTTTTTTGTTCCCTTTCGGGACAGCGAAATCAGGCGATCGCGTTGACGCTCTTGGTCAGGCGCGAGAATTTGCGCGCCACGGTGTTCTTGTGCAGCACACCCTTGGCAACGCCGCGCGCCATTTCGGGCTGCGCCGCCTTCAGCGCGGTCGCCGCGGCGTCCTTGTCACCGGCGATGATCGCGTTCTCGACCTTCTTCACCAGCGTGCGAATGCGCGAAACGCGATTCTTGTTCACGATGGTGCGCGCGGTGTTGCGGCGGATGCGCTTTTTTGCCTGGGGCGTATTGGCCATAAATTCCTCGGTTTTCAAACGGTCTAAGTCGGTCGGAGCACAGCGTCACCGGAGCAGCCGAATCGCGCGTAACGTGCGAATCAATGTCCGGATACGGCCGGTTCCGGAACACCGGACCCTGCTCGAAGGGTGCGCCCATAGCCAGCAAGGCCGCTTTGGTCAATGCATATTGCGCCGATTTCCCGCATCAACGCTGGCATTTGGGGCAGTAGAAGGTCGATCGCCCGCTCTGGACGAAGCGCGCGATCGTGCCGCCGCATTCGCAGCCTTCGCCCTCGCGGCCATAGACGCGCCAGTCCTTGGCGAAATAGCCAAGCTCGCCATCGGGCTGTTTATAGTCGCGCAGGGTCGACCCGCCCGCCGCGATCGACGCCTCCAGCACCGCCTTGATCGCGGGGACCAGCACCGCGAGTTTGGCGCGCGAAACGTCGGCGGCGGGCTTTGCCGGGTGGATGCGCGCCATGTTGAGCGCCTCGCACACATAGATATTGCCGAGCCCCGCAACGACCGTCTGGTCGAGCAGCATCGCCTTGATCGGCGCGCGGCGGCCCGCGAGCACCCGCGCCAGATACGCGGCGTCGAAGGCATCGGACAAGGGCTCGGGGCCGAGGGTTACGAAGGCGGGAAAAGCGGTGAGCGGATCGCCCGCGACCAGATCGACCGACCCGAACCGCCGCGGATCGTGGAGCATCAGCCGCTGCCCCGCCGCGGTATCGATGAGGAGATGGTCGTGTTTGCCGGGTTCGCCCGCGCCGATCCGCCAGCTGCCCGACATGCCAAGGTGAAAGATCATATGGTCGCCGCGGTCGGTCGCGATGATCCCATATTTGGCGCGGCGCGACAGGCCGGTGACGATCGATCCGGTCAGCCGCTGCGCCAGATCGACGGGGAACGGGCGACGAAGGTCCGGGCGCAGCGTCGAGACGCGCACCAGCTGCTGGCCGCTGAGGTGCGGCGCGAGGCCGCGGACGGTGGTTTCAACCTCGGGAAGTTCGGGCATATCGCGCATCGGGCTACGCGCCATTTGCTTGCGCTTCAACCCTTGGCTAAAGGCCGATCAGACTTCGCTTCTCCCCCGCAAAGGCGCCGCCACGATGACCACCCCCGATACCGTCAGCTTTGGCTATGAACAGGTTCCCGCGACCGAAAAGACCGCCAAGGTCGGTGAGGTGTTCAGCCGCGTCGCGCGCAAATATGACATCATGAACGATGCGATGTCGGGCGGGATGCACCGGCTGTGGAAGGACCGCTTCGTCCGCCGGGTGAAGCCGCGCGAGGGCGAGGCGATCCTCGACATGGCGGGCGGCACCGGCGACATCGCGTTCCGGATGGAGCCGTCGGGCGCGAGCATCACCGTCGCCGACATCAACCCCGACATGCTCGGCGTCGGCATGGAGCGCGCGGCCGAGCGCGGGATCGACACGCTGGTCTGGTCCGAGCAGAATGCCGAGCAGCTGTCGTTCCCCGACCAGTTTTTCGACGCCTATACGATCGCCTTCGGCATCCGCAACGTCACCGACATCCCGGCGGCGCTGAAGGAAGCGCACCGCGTGCTGCGCTACGGCGGGCGGTTCTACTGCCTGGAATTTTCGACCAACGAATGGCCGGGCTTCGCGCAGGCCTATGACGCCTATTCGCATCACCTCGTCCCCAAGCTTGGCAAGCTGATCGCCGACGACGAGGACAGCTATCGCTACCTGATCGAATCGATCCGCCGCTTCCCGCCGATGCCCGAATTTGCGCAGATGATCCGCGAAGCAGGCTTCACCGCGGTGAAGGTCGAACCGATCCTCGGCGGGCTGGTCGCGATCCACAGCGGGTGGAAAGCGTGAGTGGTGCAAACTTTCTCAAGCCCCTCCCCTTCAGGGGAGGGGTTGGGGGTGGGGGCCATCGGCCTTGCGCAAGGTTTCGAGCCCCCACCCCAACCCCTCCCCTGAAGGGGAGGGGCTTTCAGGCATGACCCGTCCCGTCACCCATATCCTGCGCCTGCTGAAATGGGGCCGCATCCTCGCGCGCCATGGCGCGCTGCGCGGGATCGAGACCGCGCCGCAGACGCCGCCGGGGGTCAAGCGCCTGTGCCGCATCGCGCGCTTCGGCACCGTCCAGCCGAAAATTCCCGACTATGCCGCCGCGTTTCAGGCAATCGGCCCCGCCGCGGTCAAGCTGGGCCAGACGCTCGCGACACGCCCCGATCTGGTCGGCGAGGAGGCCGCGCGCAACCTGCTGAGTTTGCAGGACGCACTGCCTCCAGTTGCGTTCGAGCGGATTCGGCAGGAAATCGAAGCGACCTTCGAGGTGCCGCTGGAGAGCCTGTACCGCGAATTCGACCCCGACCCCGTCGGATCGGCGTCGATCGCACAGGTCCACCGCGCGGTGACCACCGACGGCCGCCAGGTCGCGGTGAAGGTACGCCGCCCCGGCATCGACAAGCAGTTCGCGCGCGATATCGAAACCTATGAATGGGCGGCAGCGCATCTGGAAGCGCTGGGCGGCGAAGCGACGCGGCTGCGCCCGCGCCAGGTGATCGCGAATTTCCGCCGCTGGACCTTGCGCGAACTTGACCTGCGCCGCGAAGCCGCCTCGGCGTCCGAGCTTGCCGACGCGATGGTCGGGGTGCCGACCTATGAAGTCCCGGCGATCGACTGGGACCGCACGACCAGCCGCGTGATGACGCTGAGCTGGATCGACGGCATCAAGATTTCGCGCCGCGACGACCTGATCGCGGCGGGTCACGACATGGAGGCGCTGGCGCGCAACCTCGTCCACGCCTTCCTCCGCCAGGCGATCGCCGAGGGCTTTTTCCACGCCGACATGCATCAGGGCAATTTGTTCGTGAAGGCCGACGGGACGATCGCCGCGGTCGATTTCGGCATCATGGGACGGATCAACCGGCAGGCACGCTACTGGCTCGCCGAGATCCTCTACGGGCTGACCACGGGCAATTATCGCCGCGTCGCCGAAATCCATTTCGAGGCGCAGTATGTGCCCGATTATCACAATGTCGACGAATTCGCGACGGCGCTGCGCGCGGTCGGCGAACCGATGCGCGGCAAGCCGGTGAGCGAACTCAGCGTCGGCCAGATGCTCGACGGCCTGTTCGCGATCACGCGCGATTTCGACATGCAGACCCAGCCGCACCTGCTGCTGCTGCAAAAAACGATGGTGATGGTCGAAGGCGTCGCGACGATGCTGAACCCGCAGATCAACATGTGGGACGTTTCGGGTCCGTTTGTGAAGGAATGGATCCGCGATGAACTGGGGCCCGAAGCCGCGCTCGCCGATGGCCTGCGCGAACAGGGCAAGACGCTGGCGCTGATCCCCGACATCATCCGCCGCCTCGACGAACAATTGCCGCGCAAGGGCGCCGCGCCGCCCGCGCCGCCGCTGCCCGACATTCCCTTGATGTGGGAAAAGGGCGAGAAGCGGGTGTGGTGGCGTTACGCGCTGACGGCGGTGGTCGGGGCGGCAGCGGGTGCGGGCGTGCTCCAGTGGCTCGGTTGACACGCAGACACTATGCGCATATTTTTTGCGCATGAATAAGGTCCATCGTTTCACTACCAGTCGAAAGCCGACCAACGTCACGCTGCCCGCCGACCTCGTGTCCGAAGCAAAGCGGCTCGGCATCAATGTTTCGCAGGCGTGCGAAGCCGGACTGGTCGATCAAGTTCGGAGAATGCTGAGCGAGGAATGGAAGCGCGAAAATCGGGAAGCCATGGAATCGTCCAATGAATATGTGCGCAAACATGGCCTGCCGCTGGCGCGATACCGGGATCGCTTGTGGCGCAGCTAGATGTGTTCCAAACCGATCAGGGTGAATATCTGCTCGACTTCCAGTCGAACACGCTCGACCATTTGAACACGCGGTTCGTGATCCCGCTCGTCCGTCCGGACGACGGCCCCAAGCTTGCCGAACGGCTTAATCCGATCTTTTCCATCGATGGGGAACCCATGGCGCTCTACACGCAATTTGCGTTGACGGTGCCAGTGAGCGAGTTGAAGAATTTTGTGACATCTCTGTCGGATCAGCATTATCTCGTGATGTCGGCGATCGACATGCTGATCACGGGCTATTGAGATTATGAACACCCCCCGCATCCTGCTCATCGTCGGCGGCGGCATCGCTGCTTACAAGAGCATCGAGCTTGTCCGCCTGCTTCGCAAATCGGGCATGATCGTGCGCTGCGTCATCACCCGCGCGGGCGAGCAGTTTGTGACGCCGCTGACGCTCGCGGCGCTGAGCGAGAACAAGGTTTACACCAATTTGTTCGACCTCAAGGATGAGGTCGAGATGGGGCATATCCAGCTCTCGCGCGAGGCCGACCTGGTCGTCGTAGCGCCCGCGACCGCTGATTTGCTGGCGAAGATGGCGGCGGGCATCGCCGATGACCTCGCCACCACGCTGCTGCTCGCCACCGACAAGCCGGTGCTCGCGGCGCCCGCGATGAATGTCCGCATGTGGCTGCATCCGGCAACGCAGCGCAATGTCGCGACCTTGCGTGGCGACGGAGTGACGGTGCTGGACCCGGACGAGGGCGAGATGGCGTGCGGCGAATTTGGCCCGGGGCGGCTGCCCGAACCGGCGGCGATTTTTGCGGTGATCGAGGCGGCGCTTTCTTCTCCCCTCCCGCTTGCGGGAGGGGTCGGGGGAGGGCCTGTTTCTTTCTCGCGGTCGTCTGCCGACATGCCCTCCCCTAGCCCCTCCCGCGGGCGGGAGGGGGACTTGGTCGGACAGCCCGATTTCGCGCCCGCCAACCACCGCCCGCTGCACGGCCGCCGCATCCTGATCACCGCAGGCCCGACGCATGAGCCAATCGACCCGGTGCGCTACATCGCCAACCGGTCGAGCGGCAAACAAGGCTTTGCGATCGCCGCCGCCGCCGCCGAGGCGGGGGCCGAAGTGCTGCTGATCGCGGGGCCGGTGCCGCTGCCGACCCCGCCGGGGGTGATCCGCGTCGATGTCGAAACCGCGGTCGAAATGGCCGAAGAGGTTCGGCAGGGACTGCCGGTCGATGCCGCGATCATGGTCGCCGCCGTCGCCGACTGGCGGGCCGCCGACACATCGGCGCAAAAGATCAAGAAGGACGGCAGCGGCGCGGTGCCGCCGCTGGCGCTGGCCGAAAACCCCGACATCCTTGCCGGGATTGCCAAGAGCGCCGACCGACCGCCGCTGCTGATCGGCTTTGCCGCCGAGACCAACGACGTCATCGCGCACGCCGAAGCGAAGCTGGCCAAAAAGGGGTGCGACTGGATCGTCGCCAACGACGTTGCCGCCGACCCGATGGGCGGTGAGAGCAACCGCGTGCATATCGTTAGCAAAAACGGGATAGACAGCTGGGACCGACTGCCGAAAGCCGCCGTCGCCCGCAAATTGATGGAAAAGATCGCCGATGAGCTCGATGCGCGTAGCCCCCGCCAGCCCGATTGAAATCCGCATCCAGCGCCTGCCCAATGGCGGCGGCCTGCCCCTGCCCGCCTATGCCTCGGGCGGCGCGGCGGGAATGGATGTCGTCGCCGCCGAATCGCTGACGATCCGCCCCGGCACCCGCCATGCGGTGGCGACCGGGTTCGCAATGGCGATCCCGCCCGGCTATGAAGTGCAGGTGCGCCCACGCTCGGGCCTGGCGCTCAAACATGGCATCACCTGTCTCAACACGCCCGGCACGATCGACAGCGATTATCGCGGCGAGGTCAAGGTTATCCTCGCCAATCTGGGTGAGGATAATTTCGAGGTGAAGCGCGGCGACCGCATCGCGCAGCTGGTTCCGGCGCCCGTCCAGCGCGCGAACTTTGCCGAAGTGGCGACGCTTGATGAGACGGCGCGCGGCGCGGGCGGGTTCGGGTCGACCGGGGTCGAAAGCGAGCCCGTCGACGAAACCGCCGATGCCGAAGGGCTGGCCTCGCTATCGGGGATCAAGACCCGGCGATCGAGCGAGTAATTGCTGACCGACGCCGAACTCGACCGCTATGCGCGCCAGATCATCCTGCCCGCGTTCGGCGGCGCGGGGCAGGCGAAGCTGAAGGCGGCGCATGTCGCCGTCATCGGCGCGGGCGGCATCGGCTGTCCGGCGATCACCTATCTGGCGGCGGCGGGGGTCGGCAGGCTGACGATCATCGACGACGATGTGGTCGAATTGTCGAACCTCCAGCGCCAGCCGCTCTTCACCGACGCCGACATCGGCACGCGCAAGGCCGATGTAGCGGCGGACGCGGCGCGGCGGATCAACCCGCATGTCGAGGCGGTCGCGGTGTCCAAGCGGTTGGACGAGGCGAACGCCACCACGCGCCTGACGAACGCCGACCTGATCCTCGACGGATGCGACAATTTCGCGACCCGGCTGGCGGTCAATCATGCGGCGGTGGTCTTGGAAACCCCGCTGCTCAGCGCCGCGATCGGGGCGTTCGAGGGGCAGGTCGCGCTGTACCAGGGCTGGCGCGCCGACAGCCCGTGCTACGCCTGCCTGGTCGGCGACGATCCCGACCGGCCCGGGATCAACTGCGCCGAAACCGGGGTGATGGGCGCGCTGGCGGGCATGATCGGGACAATGGCGGCGCTGGAAGCAGTGCGCGCGCTGACCGGTTGGGGCTCGGCCTTGACGGGGCGGCTGGCGATCGTCGACATGCTCGATCGGCGCTGGCGCGAGGTTGCGGTGCCCAAGGATCCGGAGTGTCCGATATGCCGGGGCTGAACATCATCGTCGCATCGGCCGATGGCGAGCGCTTTTACGCCGCGCTCGAGGCGGCGGCGGCGGCGGCGGCGCTCGGGCGACCGGCGCGCATCTTCCTGCAAGGACCAGCCGCGGCGCTGCTGCGTACCCCCGTCGCCTTCGCCGGCGATGCGGCGCGGCGCGCGGCGGGGCAGCCCGATCTGGTGTCGCTGATCGCCGAGGCGATGGCGATGGATGTGCGGCTGGTCGTCTGTCAGTCGGGCATGGCGCTGACCGGCATGACCGCAAGCGAACTGGTGCCGCAGGTGCGCACCGGCGGGCTGGTGAGCTTCATGGCCGAGGTCGGCGAAGCTGACCGGTTGGTGGTGTATTGAATATTTGATCCTCCCTGTGGCGAAGCCATGGGGAGGGGGACCGCTTGCGAAGCAAGTGGTGGAGGGGCAGCAACGACAGCGCAAATGCCCCTCCGTCAGCGCTTCGCGCTGCCACCTCCCCACGCCTTTGGCGCAGGGAGGATCAAGCGGTCACGGATTGTCGCACACCGTAATCGCATCGGGCTCGGGGCGTTTCCCTTCGGGCACGAAGCGCGCCAGATAGCCCCCGGCATGCTGCTTGTCGTCATAGGACACCAGCTTGTACCCGACCGCCTCGAACTCGCAGACGAGCAGGCGGAACGGCGTGCCATGGTCGGCGATCGGGCGGTCGCCGTCGACGACGATCACCTGCCCGCCCGCGCGCAGCGCCGGATGCAGCCGCCACAGGAAGGCGTAAGGCTCGCCGATCTCGTGATACATATGGACCATGAACACGCGGTCGAAACTGGCGGCGGGCAGGCGCGGATCGTCGACCGCACCGAGTTTCAGCGAGACATTGTCGAGCCGTTCGCGCGCGACGCGGTCGGCGAGCCGCTCGATCACCTCGGGAATGATGTCCTGCGCCAGCACCCGCCCGCCCGCGCCGACGCGCTGCGCCAGCCGCACCGTATAATAGCCATCGCCCGCCCCGATGTCGGCGACGGTCATGCCCGGCCGGACATCGGCCGAGTCCATGACATCCTCGGCCTCGTTGACGCGGTCACGCGCTTCCTCGGTCGACCATTTGGTCGATACGGTCGGCGCCACCGGGCGGTCGGCGGGCGGAAATTCGCGCGCGGTTACGGCGCGGTCGCCGCTATCGTCCCATGGCGCATCGCAGCCGCCGAGCAGCGGCAAGAGTGCGAGCAGGACGACAGCGCGGCGGATCAATCGATGTCCTCCACCTCGACCTTTTCGCCCGTGACCTTCTGCGAGAGCGCCGCGGCCATGAACGGGTCGAGCGCCCCGTCGAGCACGTCGCCGGGCGCGGTCGAGGTGACCCCGGTGCGCAAATCCTTCACCAGCTGATAGGGCTGGAGGACGTAGGAGCGGATCTGGTGGCCCCAGCCGATTTCGGTCTTCGCCTGATATTCGCCCGACGCCGCGGCCTCGCGCTTTTGCAGCTCGGCCTCGTACATCCGCGCTTTCAGCATCCCCATCGCGGTCGCGCGGTTCTTGTGCTGCGAGCGGTCGTTCTGGCTCGCAACGACGATACCCGTCGGGATATGCGTGATGCGCACCGCCGAATCGGTCGTGTTGACGTGCTGGCCACCCGCGCCCGAGGCGCGATAGGTATCGATCTTGAGGTCGCTCTCGTTGATTTCGATGTCGATATTGTCGTCGATCACCGGATAGACCCAAACCGACGAGAAGCTGGTGTGCCGCCGCGCCGAACTGTCGTAGGGCGAAATGCGGACAAGGCGGTGGACGCCGCTTTCGGTCTTGGCATAGCCATAGGCATTCTCGCCCTTGACCAGCATCGTCGCCGATTTGATGCCCGCCTGTTCGCCCGCCTGATATTCGACGAGTTCGACCTTCATCCGGCGCTTTTCGGCCCAGCGGCTGTACATGCGCTGGAGCATTTCGGCCCAGTCCTGGCTCTCGGTCCCGCCCGCGCCGGCATGGACTTCGATATAGCAGTCGTTGCCGTCGGCCTCGCCCGCGAGCAGCGCCTTGATCTTGTCCTCTTCAGCCCGTTCGGCAAGCGCGGCGAGCGACGCCACCGCCTCGTCGACCATCGCCTCGTCGCCTTCCATCTCGGCAAGCTCGATCAGCTCGGCGGTATCGGCGCACTCGGTTTCGATCGCCCGCGTCGCGGTGATCGCCTCGTCGAGTCGGCGGCGTTCGCGCATCACATCCTGCGCCGCCTTGGCATCGTTCCACAGCGTCGGGTCCTCGACCTTGGCATTGAGTTCGTCGAGCCGCCGCACCGCGCGGTCCCAGTCGAGAAAACGGCGTAGCAGCGCCAATGCGGCGCCAATCTTGTCGATATGATCCTGCGCTTCGGCGCGCATGTCCTTGCTCCTGAAATATGTTGGTTTCGCCCTTACGGCCTGAAAGGTCGAAGGGGAAGCGGGCCCGCAGCGTCAGATAATGCCGCCACGATCCTCCAGAAAATCGCTGTCGCTACGTCGGCCGTTACCCTGCTGGACGGGCGCGTCCTGACGCCGCGGGGTCCGTGCCGGCTTGATTTCTTCTTCGCGGATCGTCCGGCGCGGTTCGCTTTCGGGTTTGAACGCTTCCCAGATGATCGACGCCTTGGGGTCGGTGCCCGGCCAGCTGCCATAGACGCGGCGACCCGACTGGCGATCGATGCGCACCATCCGCACGCCCTTGGGCGCGGCGAACGGAATCGGCTGGCGGTCGGCGAGCGCGGCAAGCGCGAAATCCTTGAAGATCGGCGCCGCATAGCTGCCGCCCTGCGCATAGCCGCCCATGCTGCGCGGCTGGTCAAAGCCGATATACATGCCCGCGATCACATCGGGGGTGCCGCCGACGAACCACACGTCGTTCGGCCCCGTCGTCGTGCCGGTCTTGCCGAACAGCGGCACATTGAGGTCGCGCAGCCGCACCGCGGTCCCGCGCTGGACGACGCCCTCGAGCATGTGGACGACCTGATAGGCGGTCATCGGGTCCATCAGCTGCTTGCCCGATTTGGCGAAGCGCGGCATCGGACGCCCGTCCCAATCCTTCTTGTTACAGCCTTCGCACGGCTTCCAGTTGGCCGGGAAAATCACCTTGCCGCGGCGGTCCTGCGCATAGTCGATCACCCGCGGCTTCAGTTCGCGGCCATGGTTGGCGAGCATCGCATAGGCGTTGGTGATCTTTTCCACCGTCGTCGATCCGGCGCCGAGCGCGGTCGACAGATAGGGTTCGTGCTTGCCGATTCCCATCGTCTGGATCGTCTCGACGATCGGCTCCATGCCGATCTGGCTCGCGGCCTTGACCGTCATCAGGTTGCGCGACTGTTCCAGACCCCAGCGCATCGTATGTTCGCCGCTGCCGCCCGAACCACCGAAGTTGCGGAAGCATTTATTGCCGAAACGCGCGCCCTGATAGACGCAGAACGGCCCGTCGACGATCATCGTCGCAGGGGTCATGCCATTGTCGAGCGCGGCGGCATAGACGAACGGCTTGATCGTCGAACCCGGCTGGCGTTCGGCCTGCGTCGCCCGGTTGAACGGCGACAGCTTGACGTCGAAACCGCCCTGCATCGCATAGATGCGGCCCGAATGCGGGCTTTCGACGATCATCCCGCCCGACACTTCGGGAATGTTGCGGAGCGCGTAGCTCGACCCGCCGGTCGACTTGACGACGATCAGGTCGCCGGGGCGCATCGCCGAAAAAGCGCTGCCGCCCGTCTTGCGATAGCCCATGGTCGCGGCGCTGGCGGGCAGCGTGCCGGTGTCGCCATTGGCAAAGCCGATCTGTGCCGCCGCCGCCGATTTCGACAGCACCGCGGCGACGCGCCAATTGTCGTAATCGATCCCGATAAAGCTCGACGCGAGGCGGCTCTGCCACTGATCGTCGGCCTCGATCCGGGCGATCGGTCCCGACCAGCCCTTGCCCGCGTCATACCGCTGAAGCCCCTTGCGCAGCGCCATCGTGGCGCCTGCCTGCATCTTGCCGTCATAGGGCGTGCGGACCCAGAGGCCGCCGGCATAGACGCTGAGCGGGCCGTCGTCGGCGGTTTCGCCGAACTGGGCGATCAGCTGGCGCCGTACCTCTTCCATATAATAGCCGCCGACCTGCGCGATCGCGGTGTTGCCGCTGTTGGTCAGGCCAAGCGGCATCGCGCGCGCCGCGTCGCGCTGCGCCGCGGTGATCCAGCCATTGTCCTCCATCGACCCCAGCACGAAATTGCGCCGCGCCAGCGCCTCGCGCTCGAAGCGGGTGCGCCCGTATTTTTCGGGCGCCTTGGGCAGGATGGCAAGGAAGGCCATCTCGTGGAGCTGGAGCTGGTCGACATCCTTGTCGAAATAGGCGCGGCTTGCCGCCTGCACCCCGAAGCTGCGGCGACCGAGCGGGATTTCGTTGAGGTACAGTTCGAGGATCTGTTCCTTGGTCAGCGCATCCTCGATCCGCATCGCGAGGATCGCTTCACGCACCTTGCGGCGATAGCTGAGTTCGTTGGTGAGCAGCAGATTCTTCGCCACCTGCTGGGTGATCGTCGAGGCGCCGACCGGGCGACCGCTGTTGGTAAGGTTGGTAACGATCGCCGAGGCGATGCCCGGATAGTCGATGCCGCCGTGGCTGAAGAAGGTCTTGTCCTCGGCGGCCAGGAAGGAGCGCACCAAAAGCTGCGGATATTCGCTATATTCCAGCTGGACGCGCCGGTCGCGGGCATAGGCATGCACCGGCTTGCCTTCGCCGTCGCGGACCATCGTCGGCAGCGCCGGTTCATAGTCGCGCAGCTGGTCGACCGACGGCAGATCGCGCGCAAAGATCGCCCAGATCAGCGCGATCCCCAGCAAACCGGCGAGCGCCAGATAGCCAAGCCAGCGGAACCAGCGCCGCGTCCACATGTCGCGAAACCAGCCAATCACCGCGTTACTATCGCGGCGAAGACGCAAGCGGAAATGGGACGTGCTGTCGGCGACCATAGGGCCAAGCCTCTAAAGCGTGGATCGCCGAAAGGGAAGCATGCTTGCGGCGTGGCGCTATTCTATTGCCCGCCGCCAGGCGGTGGAGGGCTGGCCAGGTCGAGCAGCGCGAAACGCAACATCGCGGCCACATCGGCCAGCACCGCCGCCCGTGCAACGCGGTCTTCTTCGTACAGCATTTCGTCGGCGGCAAAGCCGAGCTCGACCGCCAGCCGGAGCCGCGACCACAGGGGCTGTCGGTCGGGCGCCGCCAGATGCGCGGCGCAGGCGTCGGCCAGCCGGTCGGTCACATGCCGGTGCGATTCGAGCCGGACATGGACGAGCCGCGGCGACGCGTGGAGCGCGCGCAAGATCCACACCGCGCCCGGCTCGGCGCGCGTCACCGCGGCATTGTCGGCGAGCAGGTCGCCGATATGGTCAGCCATCGCAGCGATCCCGGCGGGCGCGTGGCGCGCCAGCCAGGCCTCCAGCACCGCATTCTGCCGTTCCATCAAGCGTCGCCCGAGCGCTTCCAGCACCGCATATTTGTCGCTGAAATAGCGGTAGAGCGCGGGCGGGGTCAGCCCGGCGCGCGCGGCGATCATATTGGTCGAAATCCGTTCGATCCCGACCTCGGCCAGCAATTCGCCCGCCACGTCGAGCAGGCGGGCGCGGGTCAGATGCGCACGATCCTGTCGCGGCGGGGCAGCGATCATCGCGCCCGGCCGCGCGCGCTGACCGGCCAGATGTCGGTCAGCGTATCGCCCGCGACGACATGGTAGCTGTCGTAGAGATTCACCGTGGGATCGCAGTGCGGCACGGTCAGGCTGACCGGATCGCCGGGGGCGAGCTCAGCGCCGATGCCCGGCGCGATCAGCGCCGCATGCTCGTCGCCCATGAAGGCAAAGAAGGCGGTTTCGGGCGCGCCGCGCTGAACCACCGCGACGCCGCCGTCGGTCGAAAGCGATTTATACCCGGCATCGATGGTCACCAGCCCGTCATGGTTGGCGCTGACCACCCGGGCATCGACCGACAGCGAAACCGCGAACGGCGATTCGCCGCCCGCACCGGTCAGGTCACAATCGAGATATTGTTTGTCCATAAAGACATAGCTGCCCGCCTGCAGTTCGGTGAAGACACCGAGTTCCAGGTCGATGCGGTGGGTTCCCGTCCCCGATCCGGTGACGATGGCCGGCGCAAAGCCCGCATCGGTCAAGGCCGCGATCACCGTCTGCAGATAGGCGGTGCGCTCGACGATCGCGGCGCGGCGATCGGCAAAGCTTTCGATATGCTGCTGCGACCCGCAGTAAAATTGTACCCCGCGATAGGCGAGGTTCGGTGCGGCGGCGATGATCCGCGCCAGGGCGACGGCGGCATCGGTCGACGCGACGCCGGTGCGCGCGATGCCGGGGTCGATGTCGATGATCACGTCGAGCCGCGCGCCTGCCGCGGCGAGCGCGGCATCGATGCGCGTCGCGACGCCCGGATGGTCGATCACCGCCATCAGCCCTTCGGTGCGGCTCGCGAGCGCCGCGAGCCGGTCGATCGCGCGCGGCGCCGCAACCGGTGAGGTGATGAGGATGCCCGCCACCCCGCCGTCGCTCAAGGCCTCGGCCTCGCCGATCTTGGCGCAGCAGATGCCGACCGCCCCCGCACCGATCTGCCGCTTGGCGATTTCGACGCTCTTGTGGGTCTTGGCGTGGGGGCGCAAGGCGACACCCTTGTCTGCCGTCAGCGCCGCCATCGCCGCGATATTACGGTCGAGCGCATCGGCATCGAGCACCAGCACCGGGGTGTTGAGGTCGGCGCGCGACCCTTGCTGGCCGATCAGATGCGCGTGGAGATCGCGGTCGGTGGTCATGCGAACAGGCTTTCCAGATGCGGGTTGAGGAATTTTCCGCCGGGGTCGGCGGCGCGGCGGACCGCGGTATAGCGCCCCGCCATCGGATAGAGCGCCGCAACATCGGCGCGGGTCAGCGTGTGGCGTTTGGCCCAATGAGGACGCCCGCCATGGCCGCGAAAGATCGTCTCGGCCTCGGCGAACAGGTTTCGCCACGGCATTTTGGCATATTGATGCATCGAGATCGCCGCGACCGGCCCCGCGTTCATCGGGCTCATCCAGATGTCGTCGGCGGCGACGGTGCGAAATTCGAACGGAAAGGTGACGGGCAGGCGCTTGCGGCGAATCCACCCCACGACTTCAAAGAGGGTGTCGAGCCCCGCCGCGCCCGGCATTTCATACTCCATTTCCTCGAAGCGGATCGTGCGGTCGGATGGAAAGACGAGGTGAGCGGGCCCGCGGCGGCGCCCCGAAATGCCGCTTTTCATCATCAACCGCTGGAGCGAGGGGGTCAGGAAGGGCAGCCGCGCCGCGATGTTCAGGATACGGCGGAAACTCGCCTCCTCCATATCGGTCGTTGTCGGCGGCGGCTCGCATGGATCGCACGGGTCGAGCGTTTTCAGGATCACATCGTCGCTGTGCGGAAAGAACCAGAATTCGACGTGGCGGTGTTGCTGCGCCAGATCGTCGTAGCTTTCGCGGATTTCGGCCCAACGGCGCTTTTCGATCCGTTCGGCAAGGTGGAAGGCCGCGACGACCGCGACCTCGATCTCGGTCGCCACTCCGAACAGCCCGAGCGACAGCCGCTGCGCCTGAAAGAGGTCGGGATTGGTGGTCGCATCGCACCAATGCGCCGCGCCATCGGCGCCGATCAGCCGGAAGCCGCGCGCAAAGGTGGCGAGCGATCCGAGTTCGACCCCCGTCCCGTGCGTCCCGGTCGCCATCGCCCCCGCGAGCGACTGCGGATTGACGTCGCCCTGGTTGGCGAGCGCCAGCCCTTCATCCCACAAGGCCGCGGTCAGGCGCCGGATGCTCCAGCCCGCCGGGATGCGCGCCGTCTGGCGGTCGGCTGCGACCTGCAGCTCGCCCGCCATATCGTCCAGACTGACAATCAGTTCGCCCGATTCGCAAAGCGGCATGAAACTGTGCCCAGCCCCCGTGACGCGCAGCTTGTGCGCGCTGCGGACCAGCGCCGCCAGTTCGTCCTCGCTCTGCGGACGGACGATTTGCGCGGGCGCGGTGACGCTGCCCGACCAGTTGCTCCAGCCCATAACTCTCTCCCGCCACGGACGTGGAAGCTGGATTCGGGAGAAAAGTTAGTCAAGACTATATTTATCAGCCCGACGGCCGGTTGCGAGCGGATAGCGGACGTAACGACCAGCAGCCCCTCCCCTGAAGGGGAGGGCGTGATTGTTTCGTTACGCCCGCTTCCCACCCCCCAGCCGACCCAACCCGCAAAAAGGTCTTTCCTACATTTGCCGACCGTGCCAGCCTTCACCCGGCGGATCGGATTGCCGAATGCACCGTACCAAAGCCATTGAACGTCAGGCACATTCTGCACAGCGCAACTCCAGATCGCGGTGCACACAAGACTGAACTTTCCTGAACTTTGGACGATCGCGCGGGTCCGCGCACCGACCCAAACCCAACGTCCGGCCCTCAGCGCGCCGCGATCTGCCGCGCGAAATGGATCTGGACCGCATCGCGCACCCCGCGCGCGACCTTCTTCTGTCCCGCCGCCGACGCCAGAAACTCGGCGTCCTCCTTGTTCGAGATGAAGCCGGTTTCGAACAGCACCGACGGCGTGTCGGGCGCCTTCAGCACCACGAACGAGGCGAAGCGGTGCGCGTTGGTGCGAAATTTGATCGCTTCGCCCGCTTCGCGCTGGAGCAGGCGGGCAAAATCGGAGGCGACATTCATCGTCTCGCGCTGGGTCAGGTCGATCAGGATCGACGACACATCGCCGCTGTGCGCGCCAAGATCGACGCCGTTGATGACATTCGCCTTGTTCTCGCGCGCCGCCAGCCGCGCGGCTTCGCGGTCGGAGGCGACTTCGGACAAGGTGTAGATTGACGCGCCATTGGCGGCCTGATTTTCGGCGGCATCGGCGTGGATCGAGATGAACAGATCGGCTTTCAACCGCCGCGCAATACCAAAGCGTTCCTCGAGCACCAGATACCGGTCGTCGCCGCGCGTCAACGCCACGCGAACGCGGCCCGACGCGAGCAGATCGTCACGGATCGCGCGCGCCAGCGCCAGCGTGATGTCCTTTTCGCGCTTGCCGCTGTGCGGGCTGATCGCGCCGGGATCATGCCCGCCATGACCGGCGTCGATCACCACCAGCGGCAGGCGGCTGTTATTCGGCCCCTCGATCCGCGGCAACGCCACGCTGGGTTTGGGTTTGCCGATCGGGACGCTGACGCTGTAGCGCTTTTCGGGCGGCTTGGCCCGAAATCCGGCCGGCGGTTGCAGTTCGGTGCGCGGGCCGCGCGATACGCGTGCAAATTCGTCGGCGGACACTGGGCGGAGGTGAAAGGTCAAGCTGCGGCCGTCGGCAGCGAAGCGCGCGCCCGTTACCACCGCGGGACGCGCAAGGTCGAGCACGATGCGGGCGGTCCCGGCGTCCTTCTGGCCCTGCCGCACCGCGCGGACCAGCCCCGCGCCTTGCGTCGAACGACCCGGCTGCGCGCCCGCGATGTCGAGCGCGATGCGGTCGGGACCGGCCAGCAGAAAGGTCGAAGCACCCGCCACCAGATCGTCGAAGCGCAGCGTTACGTCCGAATCGCCGATTTCGACCGCACCGACCGACCCCGCCAGCGCCGCTGCCGGGTTCATCATCACCGCGATCAGGACGAACAGCAGGCTCATGACGCTTTTATGCCGCCGCCCGCGCGCGCTGGTCCAGTGCTTATTCGAAAACATGTGGCCCCCAGCCGTGGAATGTCGTGAACCCGGCATTAGCCATTGGGGGTCAAACCCCCGTCAACCGGCAGGGTTAACCGGCAATTCAGCATATGTTGGGCCTGCGCGGGACTTGCACGCGCGCGCCAGCGTCCCATCTTTCTGCCCGGCCGCTGTTGCCGTCGGCCCGTGCCGATGCTAGCACAGCGCCACTGACGGTGTCGTTCCCGGTGCCGTCCGGCCTTTTGAGGGGAAGGCCTGCTCCGCAAAAACTGCGGAACATGGCCGCCTTGGCGCCGGATATGCGGGGATCGGCAACCTGCCGTCAGTCCACCCGGTTGACCGGACAGTCGGGGCGATCGCCACACGCACGCCCTGCCCGCCCGCTCAACACCGTAAACAGGTTGATGCCGCATGAGGCTTGCCATGCCCTCTTTCCATCCCGACGCGGGCCTTTGCGCCCCGGTCGTCGCCGGATGGAACGACTGCATGCGCGTCCACGATCGGACGCAGGCCACGCGCAGCAATAACGTCTTTTGTCTTTTCACCCTTTTCCGCCGCGACCGTCCGTCGAGGAGGGCCGCGGGAATTTTTGATGGCGCGCCGAGGCGCGCTTGGAGTGTAACTAATGACCACGCGCATGTTGATCGACGCGCGGCACCGGGAAGAAACCCGGGTCGCCGTCACCAAGGGAAACCGCATCGAGGAGTTTGATTTCGAGTCCGCCGAGCACAAGCAGCTCAAGGGCAATATCTATCTGGCCAAGGTAACCCGTGTCGAACCGTCGCTGCAGGCGGCGTTCGTCGAATATGGCGGCAATCGCCACGGCTTTCTGGCGTTCAGCGAAATCCACCCCGACTATTACCAGATTCCGAAGGAAGACCGCGACGCGCTGCTGCGCGAAGAGGCCGAGCATGCCGCCGAAGCGGCGATGCGCGCCGAAGCCGATCTTGACGAGCTGGAAGGCGATGTCGCCGACGTCGAATATCACGACGAGGACGAGAATGGCGACGCCCCCGCCCCCGAAACCATCGGCGAAGACGCTGACGGCGACGATGAGGCCGATGCCGAAAGTGGCGACGCCGCGGACAGCGAAGGCGGAGAAGAGGCCAAGGATGGCCGCGGCGACCGCAAGCGCCGCGGGCGCGACGGGCGCAAGGGCGGCCGCGGCCGCGGGCGTGGCCGCCGCAACGACGACGAGGAAGGCGAAAGCCGGATGTCGCTGCGCCGCCGCTACAAGATCCAGGACGTCATCCGTCGCCGCCAGGTGATGCTGGTGCAGGTCGTCAAGGAAGAACGCGGCAACAAGGGCGCCGCGCTCACCACCTATCTGTCGCTGGCCGGCCGCTATTGCGTGCTGATGCCGAACACGATGCACGGCGGCGGGATCAGCCGCAAGATTTCGAACGGCGCCGATCGCCGCAAGCTGAAGGCGATGATCGACGAGCTCAACCTGCCGCCGACGATGGGCTGCATCGTCCGCACTGCCGGGATGAGCCGCACCAAGGTCGAGATCAAGCGCGACTTTGATTATCTCGCCCGCCTGTGGGACGAGATTCGCGAAAAGACGCTGGCGTCGAGCGCGCCCGCGCTCGTCCATTCGGACAGCGACCTCGTCAAGCGCGCGATCCGCGACATCTATCACAAGGACATCGAGGAAGTGCTCGTCGAAGGCGACGAGGGCTATAAGGCCGCCAAGCAGTTCATGAAGCTGCTGATGCCGAGCCACGCGCGGCGCGTGAAACAATATGCCGACCCGGTGTCGCTCTATCAGCGTTACGGCGTCGAGGATCAGCTGGCGGGGATGCTCAATCCCGTCGTGCAGCTGAAATCCGGCGGTTATCTGGTGATCAACCCGACCGAGGCGCTGGTGTCGATCGACATCAACTCGGGCCGGTCGACGCGCGAGCATAATATCGAACAGACCGCGCTCAACACCAACCTCGAAGCGGCGCATGAAATCGCCCGCCAGCTGCGCCTGCGCGACATGGCCGGGCTCGTCGTGATCGACTTCATCGACATGGATCATGGCTCGAACGTCCGCAAGGTCGAGCGCGCGATGAAGGACGCGCTGAAAAACGATCGCGCGCGCATCCAGGTCGGGCGTATTTCGGGCTTTGGCCTGATGGAAATGAGCCGCCAACGCCTGCGCACCGGCGTGCTCGAAGCCTCGACGCGCCCCTGCCCGCATTGCGAAGGCACCGGGCTGGTCCGCACCGCATCGTCGGCGGGCCTCAGCGCGCTGCGCCTGATCGAAGAGGAGGCCGCGCGCGGCAAGGGCAGCCGCATCACCCTGCGCGCCAGCCAGGAAGCGACCTTCTACCTGCTCAACGAAAAGCGCCGCGAACTGCGCGATATCGAAGAACTTTACGGCGTCACCGTCGAAATCCTGCCCGACGGCGAGACCGAGGGCGCGCGCATGGCGGTCGAGGTCAGCGGCCCGCCGCCGGTCGCCCGCCGCAGCTTTGCCCCGATCGCGCCGATCGAGGATGACGACGACGACATCCCCGAGGACGAGGATGACGAAGCCGAGGACGAGGTCGCGGACGAACGCCCCGCGCGCTCGCGCGATCGCGAGGAAGGCGAAGGCGACGGTGAAGGCCGCAAGCGTCGCCGTCGGCGTCGCCGTGGCCGCCGCGGTCGCCGTGACGAGGAAGGCAATGAAATTGCCGAGGGCAGCGACGATGGCGAAGGCCGCGATGGCGACGCCGAGGGCGAGGACAATCGTGAAGCCGAGAGCGAGGGCGACGCGGCACCCGCAGAGGCGACCGCCGAAACCGACGCCGAAACCGCTGACGCCAAGCCGCGCCGCCGCCGGGGCGGACGCGGACGCAAAAAGGCCGATGCGGTCGATGCCGTTGACGAAGCGGTCGTCACCGACGAAGCCGCTGAACAGGTCGAAACCGCGGTAGCCGAGCCGGTCGCCGACGACGCACCGGCAGCCGAGGAAAAGCCGAAGCGCAAGCGCGCACCGCGCAAGACCAAGGCCGCCGCAGCCGCGGAGGCCGCCGGGGCCGCCGAAGCGGCGCCCGAAGCGGTTGAACCGGAGCCTGCCGCCGAAACCGAAGCCGAATCCGCCAAGCCCGCGCCGAAGAAGCGCGCCAGCCGCGCGAAAAAGGCGGTCGCCGCCGAAGCGGCGCCCGAGGCGGCGGCAACGCGCGAGGCTGAACCGGTCGCCGCCGATGCCGAAGAAAATGGTGTCGGCCCCGACGGCGAACCGCGACGCGGCTGGTGGCAGCGCACCTTCGGCAACTGATTGCGCCAACGCTTCTCATGAGATCGTCATCCCGGTACCGGCCGGGATGACGATTAAACGCCATGCAGCTTGCATCTCGCGCGCTGCCCCTCAATAGTCGTCGCATGGCTTCAGTTGCGGTTCAGGCGTACAACGCAAGACAGTCGGCGATGACAGTCTCCCCGTCGCGAACCGCGCTGCGGGCGCATCGATTGCGCCCGCTTTTCCGCATCCTCCTGACCCTGCTCGCGATGCTGGCGGTCGCGATGCGCCCGGCGATGGCGCAGTCGATCCTGCGCGACGCCGAAACCGAGGCGCTGTTTCAGGACATGATGGACCCGCTGCTCGTCGCAGCAGGGCTGCAACCGGGGCAGGTGCGCGTCCACCTGCTCGGCGACCGCAGCATCAATGCCTTCGTCGCGGGCAGTCAGGACGTTTATGTCTTTGCCGGGTTGATCGAGGCCGCCGACACCGCCGAAGAGGTGCAGGGCGTGCTCGCGCACGAGCTTGGCCATGTCATCGGCGGCCATGCGATTCGCGTCAACGAAGGCGCGAAGGCGGCAACCGGGATTTCGCTGCTCAGCCTGCTGCTCGGCGCCGCGGCGATCGCGGCGGGCGCGGGCGAGGCCGGCATGGGGGTGATGATGGCGGGGCAGCAGGCCGCGCTCGGCAAGTTCCTGGCGTTCAGCCGCGTCCAGGAATCGACCGCCGACGCTGCCGGCGCGCAATATCTGTCCAAGGCGGGGATCAGCGGGCGCGGCAGCCTGGCGTTCTTCAAAAAATTGCAGAATCTGGAATTCCGCTATGCGGTCAAGCAGGACGACGATCAGGCCTATGGCCGCACCCACCCGATGTCGGGCGACCGCATCCAGACGCTGCGCGAGGTCTATGTCATCGATCCGGCGTGGGCGAAGCCCGCCGACCCGGTGATCGAAAAGCGGTTCCAGCGCATCAAGGCCAAGCTGTCGGGCTATATGACCGATCCCGACCGGACGCTGCGCAAATTCCCCGAAACCAACACGACCATTCCGGCACGCTACGCCCGCGCCTATGCCTGGCACCGCAGCGCCTATCCGCAGAAGGCGCTGTCGGAGGTCGACGCATTGCTCAAGACCGATCCGAACGACCCCTATTTCCTCGAACTCGAAGGGCAGGTACTGCTCGAATCCGGGCGTCCGAAGGAGGCCATTCCCGCGCTGCGCAAGGCAGTGACACTGTCGCGGTCGCAGCCGCTGATCAGCGCCACGCTGGGGCATGCGTTGATCGCGACCGAAGACCCGGCCAATTTCGCCGAGGCCGAACAGGTGCTGAAAACCGCGGTCGCGCTCGACAACCAGAACCCCTTTGCCTGGTATCAGCTGGGGATTGTTTACGCGAACAAAGGCGATCAGGCGCGCGCCGCGCTCGCCTCGGCGGAACGCTATACGTTGCAGGGTGGACAGGCGTCGCTGGCGCTGCGTAATGCCGAAATGGCGATGCAGGGCCTGGCGCAGAATACGCCCGACTGGATCCGTGCACAGGATATTGCGCTGGTTGCGCGCGCCGAGGTGGAACAAGAGCGCAAACGACGCTAGATTCGCCAGCAATTTGCGGGGACGCATCGCCAAAATCGATGCATAAGGGCAACAAGTGACTGACAATAAAGACGAATATTACCAGCCGTGGCTGCGCGATGCGGAGCCGACCCCGACAGCCGCGCCGCGGCCGCCGGTCGGCGCAGACGACGGGCTGGCGAAGCCGCGCGACATCCCGCCGGTCGGCATCGACCTGTCGCGCTACGCCGCCGACGCACCCGCCCCGCGCAAACCCGTCGTTACCTCGGCCCAGGTCAAGGCCGGTGCCGCAGGTGTCTGGCAGGCGCTGCGCGACGGTGCCGACGCCTTTGCCGACTGGACGATCCGCGTCGGCGACCGCGCCGACATTCCGGCGCGCGTCGAAGCGATGGAGATTCCCCGGCGCACGCGCGACCTCACCGCCAGGACCGGCGCGCTGACGGCCAGGGCGGCGCGCGCGATCGGACGCGGGTCGGCGCAGGCGGGCCGCGCCACGGCGCGGGCCAGCGGCGCAGCGTGGGACAAGTTGGCGCTCGGCGACAAGGCCCGGAAGCTGTCGAGCGACGCGGGCCGCGGGCTCGGCGAGGTCGCGGACCGGACGAAGGCCGGCGTCGGCCAGATCGCCAAGGCGGGAAGCGAAAGCATCCGGGGCAGCATCGGCGAAGCCGCGACAAAGCTGCGCCCGAGCCCGCGCGAAGAGCTGACGCCGCCGCCCTCGGGCCTGGAGCAATTGCTCGCCCGCGAGGAAGCCGCGGCACGCGCCAAAGACCAGGCGGCACCCGACCTGCCGCTGTTCGCGGGCGAAGCGGCACGCGCGCCCGTATCGGTGGCGACGGCGATGGCCGAAGGCGACGATCGATCGCCAATGGTCGCGCCGCCAGCAAAGAAGCCGACGGCGACCAGGCCGATGGCCGCGCCACGCTTGCCACAAATCGGGGGGATGGGGATGGACGGCGGATCGACACGGATCTGGGGCATCGCGCTTGGCGGGCTGTTACTGCTTGCCGCCACATTCTGGCTCGGCGGCCGCTTTGGCGGCGGGATGAGCAAGAGCGAGGTCGAGGGCGTAGTCGCCGATTACATCAAGGCGAACCCGCAGATCATTCCCGAAGCGTTGGAAGCACAGCGCAACAGCGAAATCGCCAAGGCGATCGACGCCGTCCGTCCGGCGCTGGAAAAACCCTATGCCGGGGCGTGGGCGGGCAATGCCGACGGCGATGTGACGCTGGTCGTGTTCACCGATTATGCCTGCGGTTTCTGCCGTGCGAGCGTGCCCGACGTCGACCGGCTGATCCGCGAAGACAAAAGGCTGAAAGTCGTGTTCCGTGAACTGCCGATCATCGCGCCACAGAGCCGCGATGCCGCGATCATGGCGCTCGCCGCGGCGCGCCAGGGCAAATATGACGCGTTCCACCACGCGATGTTTGCGGCGAGCTCGCTCGACAAGGCCGCGATTGCCGCCGCCGCCACCAAGGTCGGGGTCGTTACCGACGGCACCGCCGACGCGACCGCGAACGAGGCTTTGTTCCAGCGCGAGATCGACAGCAACCTTGCGATCGCCACCCAGCTGCAACTGAACGCCACCCCGACGTGGATCGTCGGCGACCAGCTGTTCCAGGGGCAGATCGGCTACGACGCATTGAAGCAGGCGGTCGCCAAGGCCCGCGCGGCCCAGAGCTGACGACGACGGGCATGGCGACGGTCACCCATGATGCCGCGATCGCCAATGCGCGCCGTCTGCTGGTCGCCGAACCCGCAAGCGCGCTGGCGCAGGCGCAGGCGATCATCGAGGCGGTGCCGACATCCGCGGCCGCGCACCGGCTGGCCGCCCAGGCGCTGCGCGCGCTGAACCGCGTCAGCGAAGCCCAAGCCGCGTCGCTTGCGGCGGTCGGCGCCACGATCCACGATGAAGCGATGGTCGATGCGGCGCTGGCGCTGACCGACAACCGCCTGCCCGATGCCGAGGCGGCGCTGCGCCAGCGGCTGCGCGAGGATGCGACCGATGTCGCCGCAATCCGGATGCTGGCCGAGGTCGCGGGGCGGATCGGGCGCTATGGCGATGCCGAAAAATTGCTCAACCGGGCGCTCGAGCTGGCACCGGGTTTCGGCGCCGCGCGCGCCAATCTCGCCACCGTCTATTACAAGCAGAACCGCTATGCCGAAGCGGCGGAAACGCTCGATGCGGTGCTGGGCGAGGACCCCGACAATCCGGCACATGCCAATCTGAAGGCTGCGGCGCTGGGCCGGATCGGCGGCTATGACGAAGCGATCGCACTTTACGAACAACTGACCCGGCGCTTTCCGGATCATGCCAAGCTGTGGATGAGCTATGGCCATATGCTCAAGACCGTCGGGCGGCAGGACGACAGCATCGCCGCCTATCGCCACGCACTGGCGATCGATCCGGGGCTGGGCGAGCTCTGGTGGAGCCTCGCCAATCTCAAGACGATCCGCTTCGGCGCCGATGATCGGACTGCGATGGAGGCGGCGCTCGCCGCGATCGATACGCGCGACGCCGGGCGCGACGACGACCGGCTGCACCTGCACTTCGCGCTCGGCAAAGCCTATGACGACGCGGGCGAGGCGGAACCCGCATTTCGCCACTATGCCGCGGGCAATGCGATCCGCGCCGCCCAGCTGGGCTATGACGCCGCCGACACCAGCGCGATAGTCGATGCCGCGATCGCGACCTGCACCGCCGATTTTTTCGCCGCCCGCGCCGATATGGGCGATCCCGCGCCCGACCCGATCTTCATCCTTGGGATGCCGCGCGCCGGATCGACGCTGATCGAGCAGATATTGGCCAGCCATTCGGCCATCGAGGGCACGATGGAGTTGCCCGACATTCCCGCGCTGGCGCTGGGGCTGGGGCGCGAGACGCAGGGCGAAGGACGGCATTGGGTTGCCGCGCTCGCCGACGCGCCGCCCGAGCGGCTGGCCGAAATGGGCGCGGCCTTCCTTCGCCGCACCGCGGTGCAGCGCAAGACCGGCAAGCCTTTTTATATCGACAAATTGCCGAACAACTGGCGCTATGTCCCGCTGATCCGCCTGATCCTGCCGCGTGCAAAGATCATCGATGCGCGGCGGCATCCGCTCGACTGTTGCTGGTCCAATTTCCGCCAGCATTATGCCAAGGGACAGGCGTTCAGTTACGACCTCGCCGACATGGGCGCCTATTACCGCGATTATGTCCGGCTGATGGCGCATATCGACGCGGTGCAGCCGGGCTGTGTCCACCGGGTGATCCACGAAGCGTTGCTCGACGACCCGGAGGCCGAAGTCCGCGCGATGCTGGGCTATCTCGGCCTGCCGTTCGAAGACGCCTGCATGGCGTTCCACGCCAATGCCCGCGCGGTCCGCACCGCATCGAGCGAGCAGGTTCGCCGCCCGATCAATCGCGACGGGGTCGATCAGTGGCGCCCCTACGACGGCTGGCTCGCCCCGCTAAAGGCCGCCCTCGGGCCGGTCCTCGGCGCCTATCCGGCTCCGCCGCTCGGCTTCGACTGAGCGCGCGAGCAAATTCGTTGCCTTTTGGCAACAGCAGACGACATTTTCGACCAACGACGCACCGGGTCAACGAACAAGGCTTGCGCTCTTGCTGCGCTGCGTCATGTTCGCGTCATACAGCTGTCATTTGAGGGGGGTCTCATGGTCAAGTTCTCAGCCGGTCTGGTACGGAGCAGCGCACTGCTGCTCGCCGGGACCATCCTGTGCACGTCGGGCGCGGCACTGGCGCAGGAAGCGGCAATAGACGACGATCGCGACATTGTCGTCACCGCGTCGAAACGCGAGCAGAATCTGCAGGATGTGCCGCTGGCGATCACCGCGATCGGCACCGAGCGGCTCGACGAGCTGCAGGTCAAGGAATTCCAGGACGTCGTCAAATTCCTGCCGTCGGTGACGATCCAGACCGCGGGCCCGGGTTTTGCGCAGGTTTATTTCCGCGGCGTCGCCTCGGGCGAAAACGCCAACCACTCGGCGTCGCTGCCGACGGTCGGCACCTATCTCGACGAAATGCCGATCACCACGATTCAGGGTGCGCTCGACATCCACGCCTATGACCTGGCGCGCGTCGAGGCGCTCGCCGGGCCGCAGGGCACGCTCTATGGCGCCAGTTCGATGGCGGGCACGATCCGCCTGATCACCAACCAGCCCGATACCAGCGGCACCTACGGCTCGATGGGCGTCGAGCTCAACACGGTGTCGAAGGGCGGAATCGGCGGGGTCGCCGAAGGCTTCGTCAACGCCGCGCTGAGCGAAAAGGCGGCGCTGCGCCTTGTCGGCTGGTACCGCCATGACGCGGGCTATATCGACAATATCGCGGGCAGCCGCACCTATGCGACCAGCGGGATCACCCAGTCGAACGCCAATCTGGTCGAAAAGGACTATAATGACGTCGATACCTATGGCGCGCGTCTGGCGCTGGGCATCGAACTCGACGACGACTGGACGATCCGCCCGAACCTGATGGGCCAGATCCAAAAGGCGAACGGCAGCTTTGCCCAGGAACGGTCGAGCGCGGTCACCGGCAAACTGCAAACGGTGCAATATAATCCCGAGCGCGGCGACGACAAATGGATCCAGGCCGCGATGACGATCGAGGGCAAGATCGGCAGCTGGGACCTCACCGTCACCGGCGGGCATATGCGCCGCAAGACCGAGACCGAAAGCGACTATTCGGACTACGCCTATTTCTATGACGCGCTCTATGGCTATGGCGCCTATTTCACCGACAATAACGGCGATCCGGTCAACCCGAACCAATATATTCAGGGCATCGACCGCTATAAGCGCAGCTTCGCCGAAATCCGCGTCGCCTCTCCCGCCGATGCGCGTATCCGCTTCATCGGCGGCCTGTTCTGGCAGCGCCAGTCGCACAATATCGAGCAGAATTACATCATCGACAACATTGGCGACGCCATCACGGTCACCGGCACCGACAGCAATATCTGGCTGACCAAACAGCTACGCATCGACCGCGACTATGCCGCGTTCGGCGAAATCAGCTTTGACATCACCGACCAGCTGACGCTGACCGGCGGCGGCCGTGTGTATAAGTTCGATAACAGCCTCGTCGGCTTTTTCGGCTATTCGGCAGGGTACAGCAGCCGCACCGGCGAAGCGGCGTGCTTTGCCCCGACGATCGTCGCGGGGTCGCCGTGCACCAACCTCGACAAGAGCACGAGCGACACCGACTTCATCCACAAGCTGAGCCTGAACTACAAGGTCAATGACGATGTGATGCTGTACGGCACCTGGTCGCGCGGTTTTCGCCCGGGCGGGATCAATCGACGCGGGACGCTCGATCCCTATGGGCCTGACACGCTCGACAATTATGAATTCGGCTGGAAAACGTCGTTCGGCCCGGTCCGTTTCAACGGCGCCGTGTATCAGGAGGATTGGAACAACATCCAGCTGTCGTTCCTGGGCGCCAACGGCCTCACCGAAATCCGCAACGCCGGCATCGCCCGGATCCGCGGTATCGAAGCCGACCTCAACTATCGCGCCGGCGGCTTTACGCTGAACCTCGGCGCCAGTTACAACGACGCGACGATCCGCCGCGATTTCTGCCGCATCGCCAATGCGACATTCGATTGCACGATCAACCCGCCGGGTCAGACCAACGCCCTGCTCGCCCCGGCCGGTTCGCGCCTGCCCGTTACCGCCAAATTCAAGGGTAATGCCATCGCGCGCTACGAATTCCCGATCGGCGGCATGGACGGGCATTTCCAGTTCGCGGTCAACCATATCGGCAAACGCCGGTCCGACCTGCGTCCGTTCGAAAACGACATCGTCGGCAATTTCAAGGCCTATACCACCGCCGACATCAGCTTTGGCGTCAAGGGCGAAGGCTGGGATGCCGAGCTGTTCGCGACCAACTTGTTCAACAGCAATGGCGTGATCAACAGCGCGGTCCAGTGCGGCGAGTCGATCTGCGGCGACCCCGGCGGGGTCAGCAGCACCGGCGGGGTCTTTTACGACAATATCGTGCGTCCGCGCCTGATCGGGATCAAGGTCAGCAAGGATTTCTGACCGGGTGACGGCCAGCGTGACCAACGACGAAAGGCCGGGCCAAAAGCTCGGCCTTTTGATGTGCGTCGCGCTCGTCATGGGCAACATGATCGGATCGGGAGTGTTCCTGCTCCCCACCGATCTCGCACCGCTCGGGTGGAATGCGGCGCTGGGCTGGACCGTGACCATCTCCGGCACCCTTTGTCTGGCGCTGGTTTTTGCGCGCCTCGCGCGCCATTTGCCGGGCGGGTGCGGCGCCTATAGCTATGCCGCCGAGGCCTTTGGGCCCGCGACCGGGTTCATTGTCGCGTGGAGTTTCTGGATCAGTTGCTGGGTGACCAATGCCACGCTGGCGGTGGCTGCGGTGCGCAACCTCGCGATAATCTATCCGTCGCTGAACAATGGTGGCTCGACGGCCGCGCTGCTGGCCATCGCCTTTGTCTGGCTATTCACGCTCGTGAACCTGCTGGGGGTGCGCAAGGCGGGCGGGGTTCAGGTCGTGACCCTCGGGCTGAAATTGCTGTTGCTGCTCGGGGCGATTTTTATCAGCCTGTGGTGGCTGACGGCGGGCGCCGAGACGCTGCCGTCAATGGCGGCGGCCCAGCCGATCAGCGTCAACGGAATCGGCCAGGCAGCCACCTTCACCCTGTTCGCGCTGCTCGGCTTTGAAAGCGCGCTGGCGGCGGGCGACCGGGTCGCGGACCCCGAGCGCACCGTGCCGCGCGCGACGACGATCGGGATGATCGCGACCGGCCTGCTCTATCTGGTCGCTTGCACGGCCGTAACGATGCTGGTCCCACTGAACATTGTCGCCGAATCCATCGCACCTTTCCCAACCTTTTTCAGCTATTTTATCGGACCCGAAGCCGGCGCAGCTGCGGCCGTACTGGCCGCCGTCGCGGCGCTCGGCGCGCTCAACGGCTTTGTCCTGCTGGCCGGCGAAATCCCGCGCGATCTGGCACACCGCGGTTTGATCACGCAAAGTTTCGGGGCCGAGAACCGGAACGGCGTACCTCATTGGAGCCTGCTGCTCTCCGCGCTGCTGGCCACTCTGATCGTCTATGCCAATTACAGCCGCGGTCTGGCGGAACTCTTCAATTTCATGATGCTGGTCACAACCTCGACCACGATCATCTTTTATCTGGTGGGCGCGCTTGCGGCGTTGAAGTTCCGGCATGCGGGCCGCATTGCGATGTCTCCCGGCTTTGTCTTGCTGACGTTGGCGGGGATCGTCTACGTCTGCTGGGCCTTCTACGGCGCAGGGCTCGAACCGACGCTGTACAGCCTCGCGATGACCCTCGCCGGACTGCCGCTTTACCTTCTCGCGCGTCGATCAGGTCCAGCGCGGTGCGAAGAAACCCCGGTCGCGTAGGATCACCTGCGCCGCATTGTGCCCCGGCGCGCCGGTGACGCCGCCGCCGGGGTGCGTCCCCGCGCCGCACATATACAGCCCCTTGACCGGCCCGCGATAGGCGCCGTTGCCGAGCACCGGGCGCGCCGACCATAGCTGGTCGAGGCTCATATTGCCGTGCATGATGTCGCCGCCGACGAGGCCGAACTTGCGCTCGAGCCCCTTGGGGCTGAGGATCTGGCGGCCGACGATCGAGGCGCGGAAGCCGGGGGCGTGCGCTTCGACGGTGTCGATGATGCAGTCGGCGGCGGCATCCTCTTCAGCGTCCCAATCGCGACCATCGGGCAGTTCGGGCGCAAATTGCTGGCAGAACAGGCTGGCGACATGCTGGCCGGGAGGGGCAAGGCTGTCATCGACGGTCGAAGGAATGAGCATTTCGACGATCGGTTTCTTGGACCAGCCATGTTCCTTCGCGTCGAGGAACGCCTTGTCCATATAGTCGAGCGTCGGGGCGATGATGATCCCCGACTGATGATGCTCGCCGGGTTCAGGGAGACAGGTGAATCTGGGCAGCTCGCTGAGCGCGACATTCATCCGGAACGTCCCGCTGCCCGCCTTGAACGCCTTGATCCGGCGGCGGAATTCGGGGGCGATGTCGGCTTCGTCGAACAGGCGTTCGTAGAGCAGTTTCGGGCCAACATTGGCGATGACGCGCGCCGCGGCGATTTCCTCGCCGCCGACCAGTTTCACACCGACCGCCTTGCCCCCATCGACGAGCACCCGCGACACGGGGCTTTCGAGGCTGATCTCGACGCCCAGCTGGGCGCAGACCTTTGCCATCATCTGGGTGATCGCGCCCATGCCGCCGACGCTGTGGCCCCACGCGCCCTTTTTGCCATTCACCTCGCCAAAGACGTGGTGGAGCAGGACATAGGCGCTGCCGGGCGTGTCGGGGCTGGCGTAGTTGCCGACGACGGCATCGAAGCCGAACGCCGCCTTGACCGCCTCGCTTTCGAACCAGCTGTCGAGGAAGGTGCGCGCCGATTTGGTGAAGAGTTCGAGCACGTCGCGCTGCTGGGACAGGCTGAGTTTGGCGAGGCCGCGCCCCTGCCGCGCTGCATCGATCAGGGTCTTGAAGCCGTCGCCGACATTGGGAGGCGATTTGAGCGCGAGGTCGCGCAGCACGTCGGCGACGCCTTCGAGCATGTCATAATATTCGGGAAGCCGCGCCGCGTCGTGCGCCGAGAAACGGGCGAATTCCTTTTGCGTGCGTTCGAGCCCGCCGCCGAGTTTCAGATAACCGCCATCGTCCTGCGGCAGGAAATTGCTGATCGGCCGCTCGATGACGCGGTAGCCATGATCGGCGAGCTTCATGTCGGCGATGACCTTTGGCTGGAGCAGGCTGACGGTGTAGCTCGCGACCGAATTGCGGAACCCCGGCGCAAACTCCTCGGTCACTGCGGCGCCGCCGACGACGTCGCGCGCTTCGACGATCCGCACCTTGAGTCCCGCGCGTGCGAGATAGAAGGCGCAGACAAGGCCATTGTGGCCGGCGCCGATGATCAGGGCGTCATATTGCTTGGTCATTTCAAAATCCGTTCGCGTCGAGCGTAGTCGAGACGCCCCCTCGTGCCCGCACGGTGTCTCGACTTCGCTCGACACGAACGGGAAAAGCTGTTGGTCATTTGCTCCATCCCGCACGCGGGGCTTGTTCGAGGCGGGATTCGGGGATCAGGTCGCGCATCCGGGCGCAGAAATGCTTGAGGCACACTTCCTTGTCGCTGAGCGGCCCCATGGTAAAACTCTGCGACGCCATCCCCTGCTGCACGCGGGTGATGAGCAAGGTGTCCTCGGCATTGACCTGGCGGTTGATCCGCCAGTTGAGGTAGCGCGCCGCCTTCATTTCGCGGCGGTCATCGGGGAGGACGTAGCTGATTTCGCGGATCAGGCAGCTGGTCGGGCCGGTCGGCAGCCATTGCATGAAATCGACCTGGTCGGGGTAGATGTCGAAGGCGACATTGGGCCACAGCTTGAAATAGAGCCAATGGCGCTGGTTGGCGTCGGGAAGATGCGGCACCGGCGGCAGCAACCGCTGATACATACGCTCCGACCAATTCACCGACGGGCGGTCGATCAGGTCGCCCCACATGCGATCGACGTGATCCGTCGCCTCGACCCCATAGCTTTTGCCGAACAGCCGGGTCAGGCCGGGGTGCGCGACGGGGATGTGGAGGCCGTCGGAATAATTGTCGCCGACATTTTTCCAGTTCACGTCGCGCGGGCGGAGCGTGACACGGCCAAGCGCGCCGAGGTCTTCGAAGCGGTAGGGTGCGACCTGTTCCTCATAAGGCGCCATCATCGCGGCGACCGTAGGGCCGCCATCGTCGGTGAGGCGGACGAACCAGAAGCCGCGCCATTGTTCGAGGCCGACCGGCACTAGCGATGCCTTGCCCTTGTCGAGGGCCGGGTAGCTGGCGCTGTCGGGAACGCCGGTCAGGCGGCCGTCGAGGTCGTAGGTCCAGGCGTGATAGGGGCAGACGAGCTTTTTCGCGCAGCCCGCGCTGCCGTCGACCAGCCGCGAGCCGCGGTGGCGGCAGACGTTGGTGAAGGCGCGGACGATGCGGTCGGCGCCGCGCACGACGATGACGCTTTCGCCGCAATAATCGATGCTGTGCCAGTCGCCGGGGTTCGGAATGTCGCTATCGTGGCACACGACCTGCCAGCTGGGGCGGAAGATTCGCGCCATTTCGGCGGCGTAGAAATCGGGGTCGCTATAGGTCCAGGCCGGGAGCGACCAGCCGTCGAGTTCGTCGATGTTGTCCAAAGTGTCGCGCAGCGTTGCCATGAATCGATCCTTGTTGTACAAACGTATAACAAGATGCAACCCGCTCGCCAAGCCTTTACGCGCGAAAGCGCCGATGCCCGCCGGGCGGACCTGATCGAGGCGACCGCGGCGTGCCTGGCGGATGTTGGCCTTGCAGGGACAAATGTGCGCGCGATTTGCGCCCGCGCCGGGGTGTCGCCGGGGCTGCTGCGCCATTATTTCGGCGGCATCGACGATCTGGTCGCGGCCACCTATCAGGCGACCAGCGACCGGATGGATGCGATTTTCGCCGCCGCGGTCACGGGCGCCGGTGCCGATCCGCGCGCGCGGCTGACCGCGTATCTCACTGCCAGTTTCCGCCCGCCGGTGACCGATCCCGAACTGCTGGGGGCATGGACAGCCTTTTGGGCGCTGGCGCGCAGCGATGCGCGCATGGCGGAAATTCACGCGGAAAGTTACGCCGGGTACCGCGCCCGGCTGGGCGAGCTGCTCACCGCACGCGGCGCTGGCGATGCCGAGCGGCTGGCGATCATGCTGACCGCGATGGTCGACGGGCTGTGGCTCGAGCTGTCGCTGGATGCGGGCAGCTTTGGCGCCGAGGCGGCGGTGGCGATGATCGAGCGGGCGGTGGCGGCGTTGGTTTAAAACTTCCCAAGCGCCGTTCGCCCTGAGCTTGTCGAAGGGCCGTTCTTTCTTCTTGGGGCGTCAAAGAGAAGAACGGTGCTTCGACAAGCTCAGCACGAACGGATTTGGGGGTAGCGCTTGGCCTATTTCGACAAATCCCTGAGCAAGCTGTCCCAATGCGCCAGCGCGGGCGCGATCGCGGCGACGGGGACGCGTTCGTTGAGGCCGTGCGCGAAGCTGTCGCTGGCTTTCGAGAACAGCCCGGCGACGCCATAGCTCGGCACGCCCTGCATCCGGAAATGATAGCTGTCGGTCGCGCCCGCGCTCATCGACGGGATGATCGGCAGGCCGGGCGCGCGGGCGTGAACCGCCTTTTTGACCGCCGCCATCACGTCGGGGCGCAGCGGCGAGGCGTCGCTGGCGCTGGCGTCGGGATCGGTATGCACCTTGACCGCCGGATCGGCGATCACGCGTTCGAGTTCGGCGCGCACCGTTTCGACCGGCACGCCGGGGAAGATGCGGCAGTTGATGTTCGCGGTCGCGCGCTGCGGCAGCGCATTTTCAGCATGGCCGCCCTTGACCAGCGTTGGCACGCAGGTGGTACCGATCTGGCCGACATATTCGGGGTCGGCGCGAATCTTGGTGATCGCCGACTCATCCTCCGGATTGGCGGCGAAAGCCTTGAGCGCGGCGCCCATATTGCCGCCGACCTGGTCGGCGACGATCGGCAGGCCGATCCTGGTCAGCTCGTTCTGCTGCGCGGCGAATTTATAGGCGCCGACCTTTTCGAGTGCCGCGGCGAGCTGGACGATCGCGTTGACCGGCGACGGGCGCGAACTGTGGCCGCCGGGATTGGTGACCTCGAGCGTGAAGTCGGCGTACGTCTTTTCGCCCGCCTGCAGCCCGTAATATTGCGGCTTGCCATCCTCGCCGAGCGTCCCGCCGCCGCCGTCGCCGTTCAGGGCAAATTCGGCGTCCTTATATTTGGCGGCGAGCGCGCGCGTCGTCACCATCTGGGTTTCCTCGTCGCCCGTCAGCAACAGGATGATCGAGCGTTGCGCCTTGAAGCCGTCCTTTTTCAGCTGCGCCATCGTCGCAACCATCATCGCGATGTCGAACTTGTTGTCCTCCGACCCGCGGCCGAAAATATAGCCATTTTCCTCGACCGGCACGAAGGGATCGCGCGTCCAGTCCTTTGGGTCAGCTTCGACGACATCCATATGGCCGAGCAGCAGGATCGGCTTTTTCTTCGTCGTGCCGGTGAGCGTCACGGCGAGGGTCGCGGTTTCGCCCATCGGGGTGATTTCGATGTCGCTGTCGGCAAAGCCCGCGGCCTTCAGCACCCCGGCATAGTACGCCGCCAGTTCGGGCACCTTGCCGCGTCCCTCGACGGTCGGGATCGCGATGCTGTCCTTCAAGATCTGCTTCGCGGCGTCCGCATCGGCGGGTTTGGCGTGGACGGGCGCGGCGGCGAGCAGGGCGGCGGCGAGGGCGAGTGGGGCGTAAGACATGCGCATGGCAACGGGTTATGGCGGGTCATGGGCAGACGGCAAGTGGCAATCGCCAGTGCCGCACCGCGACCAGATGCCGTACGGCAAGATACAACCGGAAGCGGACGTAACGATCCTCCCTGTCGCGCAGCGATGGGGAGGTGGCAGCGCGGAGCGCTGACGGAGGGGCTTTGGCGCTACCGTCGCGGCCCCTCCACCATTCGCTTCGCGAACGGTCCCCCTCCCCATGGCTTCGCCACAGGGAGGATCTATAGCATCGTCATCCCGGCGAAAGCCGGGATCTCGCCGGTGTGGTTCGACGAGAGGGTGAGATCCCGGCCTTCGCCGGGATGACAAATAGGGAACGGTCTGGAATCCACTCCAAGTTGGACATTGGATGGCGCGGCGCGTTACCCCCCCTTCCACCCCTTCGGCGCCGCCGTCTTGGGCTTGAACCGGCACAGGTCGGCGACCGGGCAGCGCCAGCACTCGGGCGTCCGCGCCTTGCAGATGTAGCGGCCGTGGAGGATCAGCCAGTGGTGGGCGCCGACGCGAAACGGCGCGGGCGTGCCTTTTTCCAGCGCCTTTTCCACCGCGAGCACAGTCTTGCCGGGGGCGAGGCCGGTGCGGTTGCCGACGCGGAAGATATGGGTGTCGACGGCGAAAGTTTCGGCGCCGAACGCGCAGTTCATCACGACATTGGCGGTCTTGCGTCCGACCCCCGGCAGGCTGGTCAAGATGTCGCGGTCCGCGGGGACTTCGCCGCCATGGTCGCGGACCAGAATTTCGGAAAGCGCGATGACGTTTTTCGCCTTGCCGTTGAACAGCCCGATCGTCTTGATATGCTCTTTCAGACCCGCCTCGCCCAGATCGATCATCGCCTGCGGCGTCGTCACCTCCTGAAAGAGCTTGCGCGTCGCCTTGTTGACCCCGACGTCGGTCGCCTGCGCCGACAGCACGACCGCGACGAGCAGCTGATAAGTGTTGCCGAATTGTAGCTCGGTTTCAGGCGAAGGATTGAGTTCGGCGAGCCGCCGGTAAAATTCGAAAATATTGGCTTTCTTCACCGCTCGGACAGCCCCAGCACCTGCGGCATCGTATAGCGTCCCGGTTTCTGATGGATCAGCCACAGCGCCGCGCGCACCGCGCCGCGGGCAAAGATCATGCGGTTTTCGGCGCGGTGCGACAAAGTGATCATTTCCTCCGGTCCGGCAAAGATCACATCATGGTCGCCCGCGACGGTGCCGCCGCGCAGGCTCGCGAAACCGATCTTGCCATGGCCGCGCGCGCCGGTCAGCCCGTCGCGGCCGCGTTCGGAGCATTTGGCGAGGTCGATACCGCGCCCGGCGGCGGCGGCCTGTCCGAGCAGCAGCGCGGTGCCGCTGGGCGCGTCGAGCTTCATCCGGTGGTGCATCTCGACAATCTCGATGTCATATTCAGGATCAAGCCGCGCCGCCGCCTCGCGCACCAGATGCGCAAGCAAGGTGACGCCGAGCGACGTATTGCCGGTCTGGAGCACCGCGATATCGGCGGCGGCATCGTCGATCAGATAATGATGGCGTTCCTCGAGCCCGGTGGTGCCGATGACGATCGGCTTTTTGGCCGCGACGCAGGCATCGAGCGTCGCTTCGAGCGCCGCGGGGGACGAAAAGTCGACGAGGACGTCGGCGTCGCTGGCAAGCTTCACCACGTCACCGCCCTTGTCGATACCGCAGCGCCGCTGTCCCGCTTCGGAAATCGCTGCGGCGAGCGCGATGCCCATCCGTCCTTCGCTGCCGATAATGCCGATGCTGGTCATGACCCCAAATCCCCGTTTGCCCTGAGCTTGTCGAAGGGCCGCACTTGTTCTGACACCGCCATAAGAGGAAGGACGGTCCTTCGACAAGCTCAGGACGAACGGAAGACAGGACAGCCCCACCCCGACCAAGAGGGTGAGCACCGGAGGTTTTGACGGTGGGTGTCTCGACTTCGCGCGACACGAACGGATAGAGAGGGGGGATGAAGGATATCCAGAACATCGTCATCCTGACCGGCGCCGGCGTGTCGGCCGAAAGCGGCATCGATACCTTTCGCGATGCGGGCGGATTATGGGAACAGCACCGGGTCGAGGATGTTGCGACGCCCGAAGCCTTTGCGCGTGATCCCGATCTGGTGCTGCGCTTTTACGACATGCGCCGCGAGGCGATCCAGACCAAGGTGCCGAACTCGGCGCATGAAGCACTCGCGCGGCTCGACGCCGAATGGCCCGGCGAGTTGCTGATCGTGACGCAAAATGTCGACGATCTGCACGAGCGCGCCGGGGCGAAGCGGCTGATCCATATGCACGGCGAACATCTGAATGCCTGGTGCACCGCGTGCGCCGCGCGGATGCCGTGGACGGGGACATTGCTCGACCGGCCCGCCTGTCCGGCCTGCGGCGCAGGAGGCACGCTGCGCCCCGACATCGTGTGGTTCGGCGAAATGCCGTACCGGATGGACGAGATTTACGCGGCGCTGAACCGCGCTGACCTGTTCGTGTCGATCGGCACGTCGGGCGCGGTCTATCCCGCCGCGGGATTCGTGCGCGAGGCGCGCCAGTCGGGGGCGCTGACGCTGGAGCTCAATATGGAACCGAGCCAGGGAAGTTACTGGTTCGCCGAGGCACGGCACGGCCCGGCGGGGGTGCTGGTGCCGGCGTGGGTGGAGGAGGTTTTGGGGCGGTAACTGCGTCAGGTAACGACCGGAAGCTGCCATCAATCCTCCCTGTCGCGCAGCGATGGGGAGGTGGCAGCGCGGAGCGCTGACGGAGGGGCTTTGGCACTACCGTCGCGGCCCCTCCACCATCCCCGCTTTCGCGGGGACGGTCCCCCTCCCCATGGCTTCGCCACAGGGAGGATTTATAACATCGTCATCCCGGCGAAGGCCGGGATCTCGCCGTTGCGTTAGGATGCGAGGGTGAGACCCCGGCCTTCGCCGGGGTGACGACAAAAATTGATCGTCCGCTCCCACCCCAAAGCCGACGCTTACGCCGCGCGTCGGCGCGACCCTAAAACAGCCCCGGCAATTCGCGCTGCGCAACGCTAGGTCGCGCGGGGACCAGCATCTCGGGTTCTGCCTGCACGCGCGTACCGCTGCGCTGCGCGGCGGCCCCGACGCTCGCGTCGGCGATCCGCGTCGTGCAGCTGCCGGTGGCGAGAAAGTCGATCGCCGCGCGCACCGACGCTTCGCGTGCATCGCCCAGCGGCAGGTTCAAATCATCGCCCGCGGCGCAGCTGTTGGAAATCTGGGGTGCCAGGCCGTTGTAATAATTGCCTGCCCCGGTCGAATTGGCGGTGGCAAAGGCAACGACGCGCATCCGGTCGTCGCATTCGGCCTTGTCGAGCGCGATCTGGCCGACCGGCTTGCCGAAGGTATTGCTGCCAACCAGCGTCATGTTGGTGCCGAGGTACGGCAGCATCGAATTGATCACCAGCTCGCTCGCTGATGCGGTCGATCCGGTGCCGATAAACGCGATGCGCGTCGGGGCGATCGATTCGGCGGTCGGGGCAAAACGATGCTCGTCATTCTCCACCGCTTTCGACGGGCGGAACACGGTCTGCGAAAACAGCAACCCGCTGCGCCCCTCGCCCATCAGGTCGCCCATCAGTTCGGCGGTCGAAACCAGCCCGCCGCCATTGTAGCGGAAATCGATGATGATGTCGGTCACCCCCTGATTGCGGAAGTTCAGGAAGGCGGTGCGGAGCTGCGGGTTCGCCGACGAGATGAAGCTGCGGAGGTTCAGATAGCCGTAATTGCGGCCGCCCTCGCTGATGATCTTGGCGCCATAACGATCCGAAATCGGGTCGAGCGAATAATCGGCCTTGGCGACGGTGACGTCGCGGGTGCCGGCGCTGTCCTGAATGCGCAGGATGCGCGTGACGCCGGGGTCGCTGGGACCCAGCGCGTTGGTGATCCCCTGCGTGCCTTCGGCCGCGACGATGTTCGCGATCGTGCGCATGTTGCTCGCCGTGGTGCCGATCGCCACGATGCGCGTGCCGCGGTCGATGCCCGCGGCGATCGCGGGCGCGCCTTCATAGGCTTCGGCGATCACGACGACATTGGCGCTCGGGTCATAAGTCAGGCGGACGCCGAACCCCGCGCTCGATCCGCTGGCAAAGAACGCATTCTCCTCGGCAATCGAGGTGATGTAGGTAAAGAAACGATCCTTGCCGAGCGCGCGCGCCGGCGCGACCAGCGCGTCGATATAGGCGTCGACATTGCCGAAGCTCGCGGGATTGACCCCGGTCGCGACGTCGCCGGGGAACAGATACCATTCGTCGATCACCGCCTTGGCAAAGCCTTGCCGCGCGGCAAGGCCGCAGCCTCCGGTCGGGGTCGGGGTCGGCGAGGGGGTCGGGGTAACGGTCACGGGTCCGCCATTGCTCCCCGTACTCGAACCGCCGCCGCCCCCGCACGATGCCAGCACGAAGGCGGAAAGGGTAAGCAGGGCAATGGATTTGCGCGACCGATGCGTCATGGATCGTCCTTGGGAATGGCTATGCGACCGGCGCCGGATCCCAAAGATCCGATCGCCATCCTCGTATCTATGCGCGATTGAATGACCCGGCAATGAACTTGGCGCAAGGCGCGCTCAGTCGTCTTGCTCGCCCGGGTTTTCTGCCGTTTTCGGATCGCCGCGGCCTTTGAACCCCTGCGCGATCACATACAGCTCGGGCGATCCCTTGCGGCTCGCCGGAGGCTTGGCGTGCTTGACCGTGGTGAAATGCTTTTTGAGCAAGCTCAGCAGCGTGTGATCGGCGCCACCGGCAAACACCTTGGCCACGAACGCGCCGCCGGGCAGCAGGTTCTGCACCGCGAAATCGGCGGCGGTTTCGGCCAGCGCGATCGTGCGCAGATGGTCGGTTTGCTGGTGGCCGACGGTGTTTGCCGCCATGTCCGAAATCACCAGGTCGGGCGCGCTGCCCAGCGCTTCGATCAGCGCGTCGGGGGCGGCATCGTCCATGAAGTCCATCTCGAGGATCGCGACGCCCTCGATCGGCTCGCACGCCAGCAGGTCGATGCCCGCGACGCGCGCGCGCGGATTGGCCTTGCGCACGACCTGCGACCAGCCGCCCGGGGTAATGCCCAGATCGACGACGGCGCGGGCTTTCTTGATGAAGCCGAATTTGTCGTCGAGCTCGATCAGCTTGTAGGCGGCGCGCGACCGATAGCCCTCGGCCTGCGCACGGCGGACATAGGGATCGTTGAGCTGGCGCTGCAGCCAGCGCGTCGACGACGTGCTGCGCCTTTTCGCGGTCTTGACGCGGACGTGCAGCCCGCCGCGACCGCTCGAACCCTTGGCGCCGCCGCCGCTCTTGCCGCTGCCGCCGCTCATTTGCGATACTCGCGGCGCGTCACCGGGACGTCGCGTCCCTGCATCGCCAGCGTCCGCAAAATTCCCTCGCGGATGCCGCGGTCGGCGACCCCGACGCGCGCGGCGGGCCACAGGTCGATGATGCTTTCCAGGATCGCGCAGCCGGCAACGACCAGGTCGGCGCGCTCGCGGCCGATGCAGGCAATCTCGGCGCGGTCGGCGATGCTGGCGTCGGCCAGGCGGCGGCTGATGCCGCGCATTGCATCGGCCGGCACGACCAACCCGTCGACCGCGCGGCGATCATATCGCGGCAGGTTCAGGAACACGCTGGCCAGCGTCGTCACCGTCCCGCTGGTACCCAGCAAGCGCAGCTTTTGCCCCGCGAACTGTTCGGCGCGCCCGGCAAAGGCGGCAAAGGCGGTACGGGTCACCTCGCGCATATGCGCATAGGCGGCCTGGCGGCCCGCCAAGCTGTCGTCGGGCAGCGGCGCATGTTCGGTCAGCGACACGACCCCCCACGGCACGCTGATCCAGTCGCGAATTTTGACGTCATGGTCGGATACGTCGACACGCATCAGCTCGGTCGAGCCGCCGCCAATGTCGAAAATCAGCGCCGGACCGTCGCCGGGTTCCATCAGGTTGTGACAGCCGAGCACCGCGAGTCGCGCCTCTTCGGCGGCGGAAATAATATCGAGGACGATGCCGGTTTCGCGCCGCACCCGCTCGGCCAGTTCGGCGCCGTTCGCCGCGCGGCGGCACGCTTCGGTGGCGACCGCGCGCGACAGCGACACATGACGACGCCGCAGCTTGTCGGCGCAGATCGCCAGCGCCGCGACGGTGCGGTCCATCGCCGCCTCGCTGATCCGGCCGCTGCCGTGCAACCCTTCGCCCAGCCGGACGATGCGCGAAAATGCGTCGATGACGACCAGCTCACCGTCCTGCGGGCGGGCGATCAGCAACCGGCAATTGTTGGTGCCAAGGTCGATCGCGGCATAGCTGCGCGGTCGTACGAAATTTGCGGGACGCGTGGCGGCTTCCGCCTTGGTTCGCGTCTTTGCCGTCGGCCCCGTCCTCGAACTTGGCCGCGGCGGTCGCCCGGATGGCGCTGCCATTTGCCGCATGGCTAGTATTACCTGTCTCTACTCACGCATCCGTCACCTGCGGATGTGCACTTGGATGAGAACCTAGGCTTTGGCGGCGTTCAAGGCAACCCCGCCCCCTTTGCGCGCCGATCGGACAAAGAAAACCCCGCCCGGCGGGGGCCGGGCGGGGTAAAGGAGGGAAGGAAATTTATTGGAGGTCGGGACTACCCTTAACGGCAGCCGTCATTCCCCTTGTCGATGGCGCGGCCAGCGATGGCGCCGACAGCGCCGCCGATGATCGTGCCGACGGTGCGGTCACCGCGACCGGCGATTTCATGGCCGGCTAGGCCACCGGCGATCGCGCCGATGATCGTGCCGCCGGTGCCGTTGTCGCACTGGCGATAATTGCGGTTGTTGTACCGCTGGTTGTAATAGCGGCGGTCCTGGCGATAATCGCGGCGGTCGGCGCGGCGATCGTAACGACGGTCATAGCGGCGGTCGTCGCGGTCGTAGCCGCTGTAATAGCTCGAATAGCCGTCACGGTCATAATAACCATTCTGTGCTGCGGCAGGAGCCGCCATCCCCAGCGTCGCGGTGGACATCAGGGCGGCGATCGAGAGGGTCACCATCTTTTTCATCGTCGTTCTCCTTCTTTCGTCGTTGGGCCCTTCTGGGCGTTGTCGATGAAGGGGTTATGCGCGATTCGCATTGAGCCGAGCCTGAACGCGCCTGTTGGCTGGCGTTCAGCTTCGCCGCCCGAAATGCTTCCCTTTCGCGCGCCGCCCCCCTAACCCGCGCCGATGCGCCGCCTGATTTACGCCGCCCTGATCTTTGTTGCGCTCGGCCCGGTGCCGGGAACGGTGCAGCGCTTTCCCATCGACAACCTCACCCAGCGCGCGAGCGCGCGGCCGCTGGCGTCGGAGCCGGAGACAAGCGGCACGATGCGCTTCGTGCGCGGCTGGCATCTCGTCAGTCCGCACAGCTATTTCGGCGGATTTTCAGGCCTCGCGCGGACCGGCCCCGGCACGTTCAGGCTGATCGGGGATAATGGCTATACGACGCGGCTGGTGATGGGCGCCCGTGGCGGCGTCACCGCGATCGACATCCGTCCGCTCCCGACCCCCGACGGTCGCCGCGCGAGCAAGGCGATGGCGGATACCGAGGCGCTGTTTGTCGATCCGGTGAACGGCAAGGCGCGGATCGCGCTCGAAGGGACCAACCAGATCTGGCGGCTCGACGCCGACCTGACCGCCATCGAATCGCGCCGCCGGTTGCCCGAACCACGCTGGCCCGCGAATCGCGGTGCAGAGGCGCTGGCGCGCCTCGGCGATGGGCGGACGGTGATTTTCTCCGAAGATGCCGACGACGACCCGCGCGGGACCGAGGCGCTGTTGTACGCGGGTGATCCCGCAGCGCCCGGGCCACCGCCGATTCGCTTCTTCTATGATTCGCGCGGCAAGGGGCTGGTCAGCGATGCCGTTGCCCTGCCCGACGGCCGCATCCTGCTCGTCCATCGCCGCCTTGGCTTCAGCCCCGTGTTTACGACGGTCGTGGCGGTGCTTGATCCGGAGCCGATCGCCAAGGACGCCGTCCTGCGTTCGCGGACGATCGGAATCGTGCCGCGCCTTCTCGCCGAAAATTACGAAGGCGCCGCGGTGACGGTCGAAGGCGGTCGCACTTGGCTCTGGCTCGTCTCGGACGATAATTTCAACCGCTGGCAGCGCAGCCTGCTGCTCCAGTTCGAACTGGTGGACCTGCCGCCCGCCCGGACGCCGGACAGCAAAAAGGCGGCTCGGTAACCCGGCCGCCTTTTGGCGTCAGCGATGGAAATGCGCTTAAGCGGCCTTTTCGGCCAGCTTCTTCGCGATTTCCTTCTTCACCTTGCGCGCGCCGACCGAAAGCTGGTCGTCGCCGGCCTTCAGCAGCCAATTGTCGAGGCCGCCATTATGCTCGACGGTGCGCAGGCCGTGCGTCGACACGCGCAGCTTCACGCCCTTGCCCAGCGCATCCGACAGCAACGTCACATTCTGCAGATTGGGCAGAAAGGTGCGCTTGGTCTTGTTGTTGGCGTGGCTGACATTGTTGCCAACCATACGACCCTTGCCGGTCAGTTCGCAGATGCGCGACATGCTGTTTGTCCTCGTACAAAATTTCGGTTCGGCGTCCGGATGCGTCCCGCAAAATCGGGGGCGGCAGGACCGGAGTGAGCCGGGAAAGGCGCGCGCTTATCGGCTTGCCGCAGATTCGTCAAGGGACTAGCGGGAAAAGCGATGCCACAATTTCCGCTCCCCGAACCGATGCGCGCCGCGCTGAATCTCGCGAAAAGCGCCGCTGCGGCGGGCGAAGTGCCGGTCGGGGCGGTCGTCGTCAAGGACGGGATGATTGTCGGCGAAGGCCATAATGCGCCGCGCACCGCGCATGATCCCACCGCGCACGCCGAAATCGTCGCGATTCGCGCCGCGGCGCGGGCGCTCGGCAATGAACGGCTCGACGGCTGCGATCTGTACGTGACGCTCGAACCCTGCGCGATGTGCGCCGGCGCGATCGCCCACGCCCGCATCGCGCGGCTCTATTACGGCGCCGACGATCCGAAAGGCGGCGCGGTCGCCCACGGCCCGCGCGTCTTTGCCCAGCCCACGGTGCATCACCGGCCCGAGGTCTATGACGGCATCGGGGCAGGGGAGGCGGCGGCGCTGCTCAGAGAATTTTTTGCGGCGCGGCGGTGACGAGGGACGTCTGGTTTGGGGTGGATCCGAGATCTTCCGACTGACTGTCGCCCCCGCGAAGGTGGGGGCCGCTAGCCGCCTATTCCTGCGTCGCTGCGTAAACCGACAGCGGCCCCCGCCTGCGCGGGGGCGACGTCTTACTTCCGGCCAAAACCCGCTGCTCACTGCTCTTCTTTGATAGCAAAACACTCATCCGGCGCCATCCGTATCGGACCGATGTGGTACGGCGATTGACCGCCGCCCCCAAACCAAGCTAACGGGCGGCAAGCGACAGGTTCCCCGGCGACGGGGACTAAGAGGGAACGGGAAAACCCCGGCTGCCCCTGCAACTGTACGCGGCGAGCCATCGGCCACATGCCATTGGGACTTTCCGTCCCGAGAAGGCGGCCGGACGGCGCTGACCCGCAAGCCAGGAGACCTGCCCGTCGCCGTCGTCTTTCGCGCGGGCAGGGTGCACCGGGCGGACGGGGGTGAACCCGCATGACGACAAAGTGGACCGCGTTCGCGCGGGGACGCTGTCGTGCGCCCGGTGGCCCAGACATCGATCCCGCGTGCGTGCGGTGTTGTCGATGAGGTTACCCAGATGAATTGCGTTTTCCGTCACTCCGTTTCGCTCGCCGTGCTGGCGGCGTCATCCCCCGCACTCGCCGAGGAAGCGGCGCATGCCGTCGCTGCCGACGGCGACAGCATCGTCGTGACCGCGACGCGCGCGCCGCTGACCCTTGATGAGATTCCCGCCGCGATCGCGGTGCTCGACAAGGATTCGATCGACCGCGCGCAGGACATTGGGGTCACCGAATTGCTGCTGCGCACCCCCGGCGTCAGCATCTCGCGCAACGGCGGTTATGGCACCGCGACGTCGCTGCGCATTCGCGGCGCCGAGTCCGAACATACGGTCGCCGTCATCGACGGGGTGAAGCTGAACGATCCGTCGTCGACGGGCGGCGGGTTCAACTTCACCAATTTGCTGGTTGGCGACATTTCGCGGATCGAGGTGCTGCGCGGCCCCCAATCGATCCTGTGGGGCAGCCAGGCGATCGGCGGGGTCGTCAATATCGTGACCGCATCGCCCGAAAAGAGGCTTGAAGGCAGCTTCGACCTCGAGGCCGGATCGCGCGACACCGTCAGCGCGCGCGCCGCGATCGGCGGCCGCACCGGACCGCTTGCCTGGCGCATCGGCGGGCAGCGTTTCACCACCGACGGCATTTCGTCGCACGGAAAGGCGTTCGGCGGGGTCGAGCGCGACGGGTATCGCAACCATAGCCTATCAGGCCGCGCCGAACTGACGCTCGCCGAGAATGTCAGCGCCGAGGTGCGCGGTTATTATTCCAGCGGCCGCGTCGAATTTGACGGTTTCAACGTCGACAGCAATGATTACGGGCTGAACAAGGAATTCGTCGGCTATGCGGGGCTGAATTTCGACCTCGCCGGCGGGCGTTTCCGCAACCGCATCGCCTATGCCCACACCGACACCAACCGCGACAATTTCAACCCAGACCGCGCGCGGCCGCAAAGCTTTGAAGCCGACGGCAAGAACAGGCGCTGGGAATATCAGGGCAGTTTCGACCTGACCGACCGCATCTCCGCGATCTTCGGGGCCGAAAACGAACGCTCGGATTTCCGCAGCCGGTCGCCTTCGGCCTCGCTCGCGGTCCCGCTTCCGGCGTTCGCGCGCGGCAAGGCCGAGCTGACCAGCGCCTATGGCCAGCTCAGCGTCGAACCGGTGGACGGGCTGATCCTGAACGGCGGCGTCCGTTACGACGATCACGACCGCTATGGCGGCCAGACGCTGTTTGCAGCGGGCGGCGTCTGGCGCCTGCCGACCGGGACGCTGCTCCGCGCCAGCTATGGCGAAGGGTTCAAGGCGCCGTCGCTGTTCCAGCTGTTCAGCGAATATGGCAATGTGGCGCTCGATCCTGAGGCCGCGGATGGTTGGGAAGCGGGGATCGAGCAGTCGCTGTTCGATCGCAAGCTGGTCGTCAGCGCGAGCTGGTTCGACCGCACGACCACGAACCAGATCATCTACAACAGCTGTTCGGGCACCTCGACCAATCCGCTGTGCTTTGTTCCGGGCGATCCGGCTACGCGGCGCTTCGGCTATTATTCGAACGTCGCGCGCAGCAAGGCGCAGGGCGTCGAAGCCGCCGCCGCGCTGACGCTGGGCGGGCTGGTCCTCGACGGCAATTACAGCTGGGTCGCGAGCGAGGACCGGTCGTCGGGTACCGCCAATTTCGGCAAATGGTTGCCGCGCCGTCCGCGCCAAGCCGCCAATGCCTCGGTCAGCTATGGCTTCGACTTCGGACTCGACATCGGCGCGGCGCTGCGCTGGTCGGGCAAAAGCTATGACAATGCGAGCAACGCGACGCGGCTCGACGACTATACGCTCGTCGACCTGCGCGCCGAGTTCGCGCTGTCCGACGAGGTCAAGCTGTTCGCGCGCGCCGAAAATGTCTTCGACGAGCAATATATGACGGCATTCCGCTACGGTTCGATCGGGCGCAGCATCTATGCCGGCATCCGGGGACGCTTCTGATGGCGGCGCTGTCGCAACGCGGCGCGTCGGCGCTCTGGGTCGCGCTTCTGACGGCGGCGAGCACGGCGACGACGCTGGCGCTGGCCTGCGCGACGCCCTTTCCGTCGCTCGCGGCGCTCGCGGCGGTGCATATGCGCCGCCCGGGCGGCGTGGCGCTGATGCTGCTCGCGTGGCTGGCGAGCCAGTGCGTCGGTTTTTTCCTGCTCGGCTATCCGCGCGACGGCAGCACGCTGGCGTGGGGCTTCGCGCTCGGCACCGCGGCGGTGGGGTCGGCGCTGGCGGGTTACGCCGCGGTGCGCGCGCTGAACTGCCGATCGGTCGCGGCGCGGCTGAGCCTGGCTTATGCGGCGGGCTTTACCGCGTATAAGGCAATCATCGTCGGCTGGGCGTTGGTGCTCGGTGGGCTGCACACCGCGACGGCACCCGACCTGCTGGCCAAGCAATTTGTCCGCAATGGCGCGATCCTGATCGGGCTGTACGGGCTCTATCGCCTGCTCGTCGCGGTGGGGGTTCCGGCACCGCCGCAGCCCGTAGCGAGCGCGGCCTGATGCTGACGCGCGTCGATCCGGGTCCCGCGGTGGTGGTGTGCAACAGCTGTCGCCACAGCCGCGAGGCGCAGGTCGACGCGGGCGGCGTGCGCGGCGGCGCGCGGCTGGTCGCAGCGCTGCGGGATGCGAAGGCCGCCGACCCGCGTTATGCGGGAATCGCGGTGCAGGAAATGGCGTGCCTGTTCGCGTGCCAGGACTTTTGCACCGTCCACCTGCGCGCGCCGGGAAAGATCGCCTATGTGCTCGGCCGCTTCGTTGCGGGCGAGGATACGGCGCGCGCGATCCTCGACTATGCGGTCCATTATGCCGCGAGCGAGCATGGCCGCGTCCCCTATTCGCTGTGGCCCGAGGGCGTCAAAGGCCATTTCATCACCCGCACGCCGCCGCCAGGATATGTCGCCGAATGACCAGCTTTACTTCCCCTCAGAGCTTCGCGGCGGCGCTGGCCGATCTCGGCGAACCCGATCCGCACGCCGCGGCGGATGCCCGGATTCGGCAGGCCGAACTTACCAAGCCGGCGGGCTCGCTCGGGAAGCTTGAGGATCTGGCGATCTTTTTTGCGGGATGGCGTCGCAGGGCGCGGCCGCGGATCGAGCGCGCGCGCGCGATCATTTTCGCGGGCAACCACGGCGTCACCGTGCACGGCGTCAGCGCTTTCCCGGCGAGCGTGACCGCGCAGATGGTCGCCAATTTTGCCAGCGGCGGCGCGGCGATCAACGCGCTGGCGGGTGCGGCGGGGCTGGAGCTGGCGGTCGTCGCGCTCGACCTCGACCGGCCGACCGCCGATTTCACCGTCGCGGCGGCGATGACCGAGGAGGAGTGCCTCGATGCGCTGAATCGCGGCGCCGCGGCGGTCGATGCCGAGCTCGACCTGATCGTGCTGGGCGAGATGGGGATCGGCAATTCGACCGCGGCAGCAGCGCTCTGCGCGCGCAGTTTGGGTGGCGACGCCGCGGCGTGGGTCGGACCCGGCACCGGGGTCGACGGCCATGGCGTCGCGCGCAAGATCGAGGTGGTCGCGCGCGCCCTCGCCTTTCATGGCAGGGCGCCTGTGACGGCGTTCGAGACGCTGCGCCGCGTCGGCGGGCGCGAGCTTGCGGCGATCGCGGGCGCGATTGTCCGCGCCCGCCAATTGAGGATTCCGGTCCTGCTCGACGGCTATATCTGCAGCGCGGCGCTCGCCCCGCTCGCCGCCGACAATCCGGCGATCGCGGCGCATTGCATCGCGGGCCATTGCTCGGCCGAGCCGGGGCATCGGCGCCTGCTGGGTCAGCTCGGGCTCGATCCGCTGCTGGCGCTGAACATGCGGCTCGGCGAAGGAAGCGGCGCGGCGGTGGCGGCGAACATCGTCCGCAGCGCGCTCGCCGCGCATGACGAGATGGCGACCTTTGCCGAAGCGCAGGTGTCGGCGTCGCTGTGAGCGGCTTTGCGCTCCATCTGCTGCGCCACGGCGCGCCGGGCACCCCGGGGCTGCTCATGGGACGCACCGATGGCGCACCGACGGCGGCGGGGATCGCGGCGTGCGCAGCGCAGGCGGCGGGGCTGGGCATCGAACGGCTCGTCGCGTCGGACCTGATGCGCAGCCGCGCTGCGGGCGAAGCAATCAGCCGCGCCCTCGCGCTGCCGCTCACGATCGATCCGCGCTGGCGCGAGCTGGATTTCGGCGACTGGGACGGATGCGCGAGCAGCGCGGTCGATCAAGACGCGCTCGGGCGATTCTGGGACGATCCCGACGCGAATCCGGCGCCCGGCGGCGAGCGCTGGTCGGCGCTGGTCGCGCGCGTGGCGGCCGCGCTGGCCGATCTGGCGCCGGTCCCGACGCTGGTCGTCGCGCACGGCGGTTCGATGCGCGCGGCGCTGCATATCCTCTGCGGCTTCGACCGGCGCCAGCTGTGGACCTTCGACCTGCCCTATGCGGCGCGGCTGTCGCTCCACGTCTGGCCGGGCGAGCCGATGAGCGCGCAAATCGTCGGGCTGACGCCATGAAGGGCTTGCTGATCGCGATCCAGTTCCTGACCCGGCTGCCGACGCCGCGCATCGCGGTGTCGGGCGAGGAGTTCGCCGCGTCGATGCGCTGGTTCCCCGCGGTCGGGCTGATCATCGGCGCGCTCGTCGCGGGTGCAGGCTGGGCGGGGGGACGGATCGATCCCTGGACCGGGGCGCTCGCGGCGCTGCTGGTCTGGGTTGCGCTCACCGGCGCGCTACATCTCGACGGGCTGGGCGACATCGCCGACGCGAGCGGCGCGGCGCACAAGGCCCGCGGACGGCTGTCCGCCGTCGAGGACCGCGAACGCTTGCTGGCGGTGCTCGGCGATCCGCACGCTGGCAGCTTTGCGGTCGTCGCGATCGCGCTGCAATTGTTGGCCAAGCTGGTGCTGCTTCGCGCATTGATCGATGGCGAGTCATTCATCGCCATCGCGCTGATCCCTTTCGCAGCGCGCATCGGCCCGCTCGTCTGGTCGCGCGCGCTGCCCGACCTCCACGCGGGACTGGGGTCGCGGTTCCGCAATGCCGTGCGTCCCGTCGATTTCGCGATCTGGAGCGCGCTGCTGCTGGCGGCGGCATGGACGTCGCCGTCGCTGCTGGCCGCGCCGCTGGTCTTTCTGCTGTGGGGCTGGTGGCTGAAGCGCAAGATCGGCGGCATTTCGGGCGACGGGCATGGCGCCGGGATCGAACTTGGCGAAAGCACGCTGCTCGCCGCTGCGCTGCTGGTCGTGCATCTGGCATGAGCGACGCATGGACCTGGCACGGCGGCGCGCTGGCAGCGGCGCAGCGCCATTTCGGCGGTAGCGACTGGGTCGACCTGTCGACCGGGATCAACCCGCATCGCTGGCCGGGCGCCGCCGACATGGCGTTCGACTGGCAGCGCCTGCCCGACCCCGCGGCGCTGGCGGCGCTCGAAGCCGCCGCGGCGTCGTATTTCGGCGTCGAACCGCGCCATGTCTGCGCGGTGCCGGGTAGCGAGATCGGGCTGCGGCTGGTCGGCGCGCTGATCGGCGGTCCGGCGGCGCATATCGCCCCCGGATACCGCACCCATGGTGCGATGATCGCGGGCAGCGCGGCGGTCGATCCCGAAGCAGCGCGCAACAGTCGCGGCACGCTGATCCTCGCCAACCCGAACAATCCCGACGGGCGCGTCAACGACGGCGCGGCGGTGTTGGAGCTGCTAGCCGACCGCGACGGCTGGCTGCTGGTCGACGAGGCGTTCGCCGACACCGATCCGGCGCACAGCGTCGCGGCGGCGGTCGGGGATGACCGCCGGCTCGCGGTCTTTCGCTCGTTCGGCAAATTTTTCGGGCTTGCGGGCGTCCGGCTGGGCTTTGTTATCGCGCCGCCCGCGATGATCGCGGCGCTGCGCGACCGGCTGGGCGCATGGCCGTTGTCGGCGGCGGCGATTGCGATCGGCACCGCCGCCTACGCCGACCGCGAATGGATCGCCGCGACACGCGCGCGGCTGCCGCGCGACGCCGCCGCGCTCGACGCGGTTCTAATCCGCCATGGGCATCAGCCCATCGGCGCCTGCCCCCTGTTTCGGCTGATCGCCGTCGATGACGCGCGCGCGCTGTTCGAGCGGCTCGCACGGCGCGCGATCCTGACCCGCCCCTTTGACGGCCAGCCACGGTGGCTGCGCATCGGCCTGCCCGCCGACGGCGCTGCGCTGGCGCGGCTCGACGCGGCGCTCGTCGATGGCTGAGCCCATCGCGCTCACTGCGCTGGCGCTCGACGCCGCGTTCGGCTGGCCGCGGCGGCTCTATCGCCATATCGGCCACCCGGTCCGGCTGTTCGCGCGGATCATCGCCGCCTGCGAGACGCGGTGGAACCGTCCGAAGCGCAGCGATCGGCGGCGTCGCGGCTTTGGCGTGCTGACCCTGCTGCTGCTGTTGATCGTCGCCGCGGGTCCGGCGTGGGCAATCCAATATGGGCTGCTCGCATTCTTCGGTGGCTGGGGCTGGGTCGGCGTCGCTGTGCTGGCATGGCCCGCACTGGCGCAGCGCAGCCTGTTCGACCATGTTCGCGCGGTCGCCGACGAGCTCGACCGCGGCGACCTGCCCGCGGCGCGCGGCGCGGTCGGCGCGATCGTCGGCCGCGACACCGCGGCGCTCGACCAGGCCGGGGTCGCGCGTGCGGCGATCGAAAGCCTTGCCGAGAGTTTCTGCGACGGGGTCGCGGCGCCGCTGTTCTGGCTCCTCGCCCTCGGCCTGCCCGGTATCTGGGCGTATAAGGCGGTGAACACCGCCGACAGCCTGATCGGCCACCGCGAGGCGCGCTGGCGCGCCTTCGGCTGGGCCGCCGCGCGCAGCGACGATCTGGCCAACTGGGTCCCGGCGCGGTTGTCGGGCGTCCTGATCTGCCTCGCCGGGCGCGGCGGCTGGCGCGTGCTGCGGCGCGATGCGCGGCGCCACGCGTCGCCCAACGCCGGCTGGCCCGAGGCGGCAATGGCGGGCGCGTTGGGGCTTCGATTGGCTGGACCGGTCGCCTATGACGGGGTGGTGCACGACAAGCCCTGGATCGGCGACGGTCGCGTCGATGCCAATGCCGGCGACATCGACCGCGCCTTGACGATCTATCTGCGCGCTTGCCTGTTCCTGTGGTTGATCGCAGGAGGCACCTCATGGCTGCTTTGATGCTTCAGGGAACCGGGTCGGACGTCGGCAAATCGGTGCTCGTCGCGGGGCTGTGCCGCGCCTTTGCCAACCGCGGGCTGACGGTGCGCCCGTTCAAGCCGCAGAATATGTCGAACAATGCCGCGGTGACGATCGACGGCGGCGAAATCGGTCGCGCGCAGGCGCTGCAGGCGATTGCGTGCCGTACCCCGCCGCACAGCGACATGAACCCGGTGCTGCTGAAGCCGCAGGCCGACCGCACGTCGCAGCTGATCGTGCATGGCCGGGTGCGCGGAACGCTCGGCAGCGGCAATTTTCGCGAAGCGCGCGGCGCGCTGCTGACCGAAGTCATGCAAAGCTATCAACGATTGCAAGCGCAGTGCGACATCGTGGTGGTCGAGGGCGCGGGATCGCCGGCCGAGATCAACCTGCGCGACGGCGACATCGCCAATATGGGCTTTGCCCGCGCCGCCGACGTTCCCGTGATTCTGGTCGGCGACATCGACCGCGGCGGCGTGATTGCGTCGGTCGTCGGCACGCGCGCGGTGATCGATCCCGACGATGCAGCGATGATCCGCGGGTTCCTGATCAACAAGTTTCGCGGCGACCCGGCGCTGTTCGACGATGGCTATCGCGAAATCGAACGGCGCACCGGCTGGCCGGGTTTCGGAATCATCCCTTGGCTCGGCGCCGCAGCGCGGCTGCCGAGCGAGGATGCGGTGATCCTCGAGCGTCCCGCCGACCCGCGCGAGGCGCGGCGGATGATCGCCTGCCCGATCCTGCCGCGCATCTCCAATTTCGACGATCTCGACCCGCTCAAGCTCGAGCCCGGCGTGGAGGTGGTAATGGTGCCGCCGGGGCGGCCGATCCCCGCCGAAGCGGCGATCATCGTACTGCCCGGGTCGAAAGCGACGATTGCCGATCTGCACGCGCTGCGCGCCGAGGGGTGGGACATCGACATTTTAGCGCATCACCGCCGCGGCGGGATGATTATCGGGCTGTGCGGCGGCTATCAGATGCTCGGGCGGCGGATTGCCGACCCGCTGGGGATCGAGGGCGTGCCGGCGGCGGTCGACGGACTGGGGCTGCTCGATGTGGAAACGACGCTTTCGCCCGCCAAGACGTTGCGCCATGTCGCCGGGTCGGCGCTCGGCGCAGCGCTCGAAGGCTATGAAATGCATATGGGCGAAACGCGCGGGTCTGGCACGGACCAGCCCTTTGCAATGCTGGCCGATGGCGCGCGCGACGGCGCGGTTGGCAGCGATGGTCGCGTCATCGGCTCCTACCTCCACGGCCTGTTCGCCTCGACCGAGCAGCGCCGCGCGCTGCTTGCACGCATCGGGGTTACGGGCGGCGCGCGCGACTATGCCGCCGATGTCGATGCGGCGCTCGACAACATCGCCGCCGAGCTGGCGCGCCACGCCGATCTCGACGGCCTGCTGGCGCTCGCCGGGGTGCATTCATGACGGGATCGAGCCTCTTCGTCCTCGGCGGAGCGCGGTCGGGCAAGAGCCGTTATGCGCAGGCGCGCGCCGAGATGCTGGTCGGCCGCCATCATTTTGTCGCAACCGCCGAAGCGTTCGACGATGAGATGCGCGAGCGTATCGCGCGGCATCAAGACGATCGCGACGCGCGCTGGCAGACGATCGAGGCGCCGCGCGACCTGCCCGCGGCGCTCGATGCGCTGAGCGCGCCCGACGCGGTGGTGCTGGTCGATTGCCTGACATTGTGGCTGTCGAACCTGCTGCTCGCGGGCGCTGATCCGGGTCTGGCCGAAGCCGAATTATGCATGGCAATCAAACGGTTCTCTGGTCAGATCATCTTGGTATCGAACGAGGTCGGGCTGGGGATCGTCCCCGCCAATGCGCTGGCGCGGCGTTTCGGCGACGCCGCCGGACGGCTCAATCAAGCGGTTGCGGCGACCGCGGCCGAGGTCGTGCTGCTCGCCGCGGGGCTGCCGTTGACGCTCAAGCCGCGCACCATCGCGCCATGAGGCGCTGATTCGCGCATCGACCGCCCGTAAAACCGGGACTTGGCGAACGCCGTATCATGCGGCTATGGCAGCGCATTGATCGGGAATCGCCCGGTCGAGACCAGGAGAGAATTTATGAATCACGCCGAACTGTCGGACGCCGTCGCCGCGTCGCTGGACCTCAGCAAAGCCGACGGGCGCAAGGCCGTCGATGCCGTCTTCGCCGCGATCGCCGATGCCGCCGCCAAGGGCGACGAAGTTTCGGTCAACGGCTTTGGCAAGTTCAAGGTCAAGGCAACCCCGGCCCGCGAAGGCCGCAACCCTTCGACCGGTGCGACGATCCAGATCAAGGCCGCCAAGAAGCTGACCTTTGGCCCGGCCAAGGCCGTCAAGGACCGCCTGAACGGCTGATCCACGGCTGATCTATTGCGGCTCAACGCCGTACGCAGGGCTCCGCTGAACCATCGGCGGAGCCCTTGCGCTGTGAACGACCGGCGGCGCAGCGAAGCGTCGTCACAGCGCACCGCACTGCGGCCACAGCGTGCCGCCTAATCCCGTCGACGGGGACAATCCCAGCCACAAAACGGCCTCCAGGGACATGGCCGACCGCCCAAATGGGCCGAGTTCCGCTTGCCATAGCGCCCTTGCGTGTCGCTCCAGGATCCGCCAGTTCGCCGAATTGGAAGCATCCGATTGCGAAAGAACCTGCTGTCGCTAACCGGTCGTGCCAGCACGGATGCTTCAGCGTTCCCCCGGAACTTCCAATATGCCGGCACAGGCTTGGCCGCTCGATGCCAGATTATTGCTGTCAACCGAAACGCGTACGTCGGCGACCAGAGCCTTGCCGCCAGGGCCGGGCATCAGAATATAGTCGACGTCGCAATGCATGTAGATGCCCTCCTCCCATGCAGCCCCGGTTTTCATATCCTGCACGGCGACGCGATTGTCGAATTGCTGGCCATATGACAGGATCCGCAGATCGCCGGCCGATGTGAGATGCGGCGTCCCCATTGCGGCCACGACATCGCTTTCGCCGCGGCCCTGCCAAACCATGATCAATTGGGCCTCCGCACGATTTAGCTTGCGGTCGCCGCGAAGCGTTGCTGCCTGCTTGTCGAATTCGAACCCCGCAGCCATGCGTTTGACGTTCTGCTCATATTTGCTCCGCAGTTCCGCCGCGAGCAGGTCCACCTGCTGTTTTATTGCTGCCATCTTCGCCTGCGCGGCTGCCCGGTCGGCGGCGCTTGCGGGCTGGCCCCATCGTCCCGAGGGATCGGGACGGACCGCGCCGCGCCACAAGCGGGACCAAGTGAGATCGAGCTGCTCGGCAGCGGTGGTTTCGGCCAGCACCATAACCGCCTGGGTCAGCCCAAAAGGCTTCAGCCGATCATTGAAGGCCGCCATGTCGAAGCGCCCGTCACGATAGGATGCGTGCATGGCCCTTTCGATGTCCTGTGCGTTGCAGGCAAGCTTGTGCGCCTTCAGCATCGCGGGATGGTCGCTGGTCGTCCACGGCTCGGCCGGTATCGCTTGTGTCTGCAAATCGCTCCGTCGCAGGATCGAACTGCCCTCGCCCAGCCTGACCTTCACCGACCCGGATGGCGCAGCGGCAGCCTTGCCGCGCTTTGCCGTGGCGAGCGCCATAAGGCTCGGGCATTCGAACTGCAGGCGCTTCACGGTCCATTCGGGCTTGGCGGCATTTTCGTGGATAATCGTGACGTCGAGCTGCTTTATCTCGACGCCACCGCCCAATTGGTCAAACGGTGTACGCGACATGACGATCGTGTCCGAATAATAGGCCTGGCGATCCCCTTGTGTCCCGTCGACATGAAAGAACAGCGCCTGCGCTGCCGCGCCCGATGGACACAAGGCAGCGGCAGTTCCGAACAGCACGGCGGCGCGAACCGCAGTAAACTTCCCGGCACTGCGCCGGATTGGAGAGGAAAGTCCGATATTCATTTCGTCACGCCCTCTTCCGCTTCGCAAGACATTGTTCGAGCCTGCTTCGGGCGGCAAGTCCGCCAGTCCAGTCCAGCTTGGCCACCGATTGACCGTTGACGAGGACTTCGAAACCCTGGCGGTCTTCCATCGCAGCCATGGCCGCTTCGATCGTCGGCACGGCGAAGGCGATCGATGCATAGGCTTCGCCCGGCAACCGATAGTTGAAGGCCTGCACGGTCTGTGAGGAGCCGTCGCTCTGGTTGAGCGTCACCCTGATCTTTCGAACATCTTTCGAACCGGTAATTTTCCCACCGGAGAAGGTCATCAGCGCACCCGAATAGCTGCCGCCCGGCCCCGAAATGCGTAGCATCACATCGCCCTTTGAATATAGCGCAACACAAAATTCTCCGGGTTTTGGGCCGATCCCGTCCTGAAGATAATCCCAACCGCCATTATGGTAGCGTTCGTAAGCTGCTTTGAATTTCGGATCGCGTTTCCGCGCTTCAATCTCCTTGGGGTCCTTGCCAACCGAGCGGGATATATCGGCCATTGCAGCCATGGCCGCCGCCATCGGATCACCACCCGCAGCCGGCGAATGACCCGTATCGTCCCGATCATCTTGCGATGGTTTCGGCGTCGCCGCGATATCCATCATGTTCTGATGATGCTGCGCATTTTGGGCGCAGATATTGGGAAGATCGGAGCAAGCGTGGGCAGGACCGGAATGCGCAAGCGACAATGCCGCGGCGCCGACCGTCGACAAGATGACAGCGGGGCATTTTGCGCGACGGGAATTCAGGAATATCCGCATGAGAACAACTTGCCTCGCAGCTTGAACCTAGTGTTTCACGATAGCCAACAAGCGATTTGGAGACACGATCAGACATGCACCAGTGCTCCAAGCGATATCACCGGCCCACCGTACTTCGACTTCACGTCGCGGGTCGTCGCTTCCGAAACCGTATTCCGTCGAGCAAGGTCCGCCGTCTGCGCGCTGCCGCGGCTTCTTTCAGATCGACCCGTGCGCCTTGCTCTTCGGATTGGGAAACAGGCAAATTTATCGAACGCCGATTGTGCGTAACGCTAGGTCGTCACACCCACGAATGTCCCGTGCAGCCCAAGCGGAACCGGACTGTCCAACCAAGCGCGGGCGAGAAATTTGCGCTCCGGTCGGCTCGCGTCGAAGATTGTCAATGCACTCTGCTGGGTTTTCCAGTTCAGCGCCGTGCCGACCAACCAGCCATCGTCTTCTTTCAATGCGCCGGCTTTCGGAACGAAAACATGTTCTTCCACCATCCAGTCGGCCCCATAATGGAACGTCTGGCTTTTCCCGTTTTCGAGATCGAGCTTGACCACCGAATCGAACCAATCCGTGCGAGCCGGATCGTTGATACAGGACGCGTACACATATCGATTGCGAATGGTGTCAAACTTTGGGTTTACCTTTGGAAATTCGACGCGGGCGTGCAAGCGCTCGAAACGCGCCGCTCCCGTTTTCGGTAAGGTCACCCGATAGGAACCCGCCTGCCAATTGGGAAAGGCGCCCCGCATCGGCTTGAAGAATTCGAGCATCGCATCACCGTTAGCATCATGACAGATGTCAAAGCATATCGTTCCGTCCGCCTCTTCCCAGCCGTTACCGAAATGGAACGCGAAACCGCCCGGCAATTCTGCCTGCCGGACAAGTTCGAATGTTTCGCGGTCGAAGACATGCACACGCATCGGCTTTCCGGAAACACCGCGAATGCTGCCGAATGTTCCATTCTCGATAGAGCTTTTGCCATCCGACGCGGTCGAGCATTGGACGAGCACGATCGATCGCTGGGTCAGCAGGAAGTCGTGATAATACCCCTCCTGCCCCAGTGGCTGCACTTTCAGATGCTGGAGCTTTCCAAACCTGTCCAGCCGATACAGGATGACCCGCGAACCGAGTGAACCGATATTCCACATTCTTCCATCGGCACCGACCCGTGGATGGGCGCTGAACGGAGCGCCTTTTGCGGCATCACCGAGATCGACATAGCCGCGGGATTCCAGCTCGTTCGGAGTGACCCGAAAAGGACTACCGCCTTCCCACAATGCCCACATCTCGCCATTGACCGCAATGACACTGGTGTTGGACGGGTTGACGCTGTCGGCGCCTGTGGCCGATGCGAGCAACGGCATTCCGCCGCCAGACGTCGGAAGCAGAAACTTGCCCGCTTCTTCCTCGAGCCGGTGCTTGCGGGTGCCGACAAACCGGCTGCGATATTGAACGCCCGCACTGCCGATCGTCCACCGTTGCAGCAGGCCATCGCCGTCGAACCAATGCCGATATCGCACGCCGAGACGTTCAAAAAGCGCAGGACCGTTTCTGAAGAACGAACCTTCAAGTCCTGAAGGGATCTTCCCTTCGATGCGCGGTTGAACAACGTCCAGCGCAACGGCATTATCGAAAGCGATCAGCCGGGGGTCGTCGCGCTTCGCCTTGGCAAAGTCCAATGCGAGGGCGGACGCGTCTCCGGCGCCTGTCGAAGCCATCGATTTTTCGCCGACCGCAACGGCCAACATGCTTGCCGCCATCGACGACAAGCAGAAGGTGCGCCGATCGACCTTCACCCCATGTTCGACGCTCATGGCGCATACGCCAGCACCGCGACCGCCGCGCTGTCGGCTGGGACGACGACCTTCATGGTGTCGAACGGGGGAATGCCGCCCCGCACGATCAAAACATTGGAAAAGCCATAGCCCTCGGTCGGCACGCCGACGATGTTCAGGTCGACCTTTGAGTTTCCATTTTCGTCGTGGTAGAGCTGGACAGCATAGTCGCCCGCCGCAAGGCCAGAAAAGCGGATGACATTTGTGCCGGCGACCGCGTCTTGAACGGCGTATGTGACCGTCTTCGGTTTTTCTTCACCTTCCGACCGCCCCAATAGCTCGGCGCGGAGTTGGCCCTTTGCCGAGCGAACATCCTTGACGGTCAAGACAAGTTCATGTGTGACGCTATCGGAGGACGGCGGGACTGGTTGTGCAACAACTTTCGAGGTCGTGTTTTGCACGCACGCCGTTACCAGAAGCGCAGCGGCCAAAGCGAAATATCTCATGATGTGTCCTTGGGAATTTTTGGTTCTATGGTCTGGCGGATGGAGCCGCCATCAGGAGCTTGAACGATGCTGAGCCACTGGATAAAGCCGATTTACGCGAAATGCCGTTCGCGCTTCGTGAAGGATCGGCCCGTTCTCGGATAGGCATGAATGCACGTGGGCACCGATGAAAAATCCCCGGCGATCGAACTGATAGGCAAAACAGTCCTGACCGGCATATGCGCCGGGATATTGCTCGCGATGCTTTCGCCTTACAGGACCGAGACGATATTTTCTGTCGGCGAGCGTTTCCTGTTCTGGATTGCCTCAGCCGTTTTTGGCTGTTTCACGCTCGTCGCCTTCTACCTCACCGGCCGCAATATAGCACAAGACTATCGGATCGCCCCATACACCTGGCTGCCCTTATCGGCCGCTCTGGCGGCGGTCCCGGTGACCCTGATGGTTCACGCGGTCGCGCCAGCGGTAAATAGCGAAATCGAGCTGCAACCTTTTTGGCAGCTGTTTCCCTCTGTCCTAATATTGTGCCTTCCGCTGCAACTGATCATGCACCTGCTGCTGCGTACCGTTGCGAAGCCACCGCTAGCAACCGCATTGCCAACAGTCGCAAACGATCTTTCACCGTTGTTGGCCAAGCTGCCCCCACACCTCGGCAGAGACATAATGTGCCTCAAGATGGAAGATCACTATCTCCGCGTCTATACGGCTGTCGGCCACACGCTGATATTGATGCGAATAGGCGACGCCGTAAAAATGCTTCACGCCGTCGACGGGCTGCATGTCCACCGGAGTTGGTGGGTCGCGCGCACGGCGGTCGATGAGTCTAGAATGGATGGAACCAGGCTATTGCTTGTCCTTCGAAATGGCCTGCAGGTGCCAGTATCGAAGGATCGCCGGGCAATATTGGAAGCCAAGGGCTGGCTGACAGGATGAAGGCGCGGCAGCGCGAGAATAGCGCGCTTCGCCAGGCCAACGCGAGACGTCGCCAAGCGTCCGCATATTTTCCCAAACAAAGCTTGATCACCCATTCACGCGATGGCCGCGTTCGGCGAGGCGGACTTGCGCGTCGCGGGATGCATGCCACGTCGTGGTTTCAATAGGGCGCGGCTCTGGCACGCAAAAAAGTGCACCGGTTCGCTTGTTTCGGTTGAATCCAGCTTTCGCTGCTTGAATGAACGCAACAAGCCGCCCGATCGTGCGGCTGCGAAGGGGCCGGAACAACTATGCGGATCAGCTTGTCGGTAACCGCCGCAATCGCGGCGATGACTTTTTTCACCATTGTTGCGCAGGCGGAGGCCGTCAAACCAGTGCAGGCAGAACAGATCGAGCAGCTTTGCCCGGGATTGAAAATGACCGAATTGAGCCTTGGTTTGCCAAGATCCCAACAGAACACGCATTTCCTCAAGCAAGTCAATCGCCTGCCAGAAGCTTTCGCACCGTTCACCGAAGCAGATGTTGAATTTACGCCTTGGTCCGGACTGCTTGCCGGCATCACTTACCTGGGCGTGAGCCCGGACGGAGATGTCAATCAGAGTCTGGCCGCCGCCCTGGAAAGCAGTTTGCTGGCCGCTGGGTGGACGACGTCTGAACGCACCGATTTCGCATCACCCTTAGGTTTCAATTCACAATATTTTGGCAAGGAGGTCGAAACGCCGCAGGGAATGCGGGAGCTGTTCATCGAATTCGACACACCCGGCGCCCTGCTGCTTCGCTGTGGCGATCGCCGTCTCTTCAATATCCAGAAACGGGAATATGAAGGCGAACTCGAGCCGGGTAGCAAGCGCCCCCGCCAACCGCTGGCAGCGAACAAGGATGCCAAGATCGCCGCCGAATCCGATTGTGACGATATTTTGCTTCTCGAAGCATTCGGCAAAGCTGGTATTGTCGATGAAACATCACCGACGTTCGCGGATTTCATTGCCGGCGGCGCATCACTTTCGGCGTACGAGAACTACAAAGGCCGTATCGTGACCTGGCTGAAATGGTCGCTTCTCGATTCGAAAAGGATCGATCGCGACCGGATGTGGAAGCTTGAGGACGAAGCTGGCCGAGGCAGGGCAGAGCAGACGCTTGCCTCTATCGGCAGTCTTCTCGAGGCGGTCGCGCAAGTGGGCGCAGCGAGCGAGGAAGGCGACTCCAAGGCGGTGTGTAAGTCTTTCGTCGGTGTCATGCGGGCACAGGCCGACGCGGATCGCCGCAAAATTGCCTATCACGAACGGATAACGAAACTTCTTGAGCAGGAAGCCGCACGGGTTGGCCTGAACCTCGAATCCGACGCAGGCTGACGGCCAAAATTAGCGGTAGCGCCGGTCGCTATGCCGTTTTCCAGGGGATGTCGAGCGAGGCACGATAACGTCCCGGCCCCACAACCCCCGCGGAGAAACGTCCCTCGTCGGCAAAGCGGGCACGCAGTCGTTCCGCGACATTCTTCAGGCCGATCCCCATGCCCCTCACTGCATGCCGTGGAGTGTTGATCGGCATGTCATTTTCCACAAGCAACCGCAACCTGTCGCCTTGGCGGCTTGCGCCCAGATAGATGCTGGACGCACCGGTCATTTGCCCCACGCCGTGCTTGATGGCATTTTCCACAAGCGGCTGCAGGATCAGGCTCGGCACCAGCGCTTTTTCCACCTCGGGTGACATGTCGATGTCGAACGTCATCCGGTCGGAGAAGCGTTGGTATTCGATCTCCAGATATTCTTCCTGGAGCGCAAGTTCGTCGGCCAGCGGCACGTCGTGGAAGGGATCCAGCGTGAGCGTGGTGTGCAGGAAGGTGGAGAGCGAAAGCACCATTTTTTCCGCGCGGGTCGCCGATCCTTCCTCGATGAGTCCGGCGATCGAGTTCAGCGTATTGAATAGGAAGTGGGGATTGACCTGATAGCGCAGCGCCCGCATTTGCGCGGACAGGGCTTCTTCGCGTACCGCCGCCAGTCGACGCTCCTTGTCGCGGACATCGAAACTATAGAGCAATGTGAGGAACATACAGGACCAGCCGAAAAAGACGGCCATGCAGGTGAACAATCCATTGGAATTTGCGTCCCAGCCGAAATCGATGCCCACGTCGGGATAGAAATATTTGTAAGCCTGCATCGTCAGCAGGAAATCGGCCAGCGACACGCCCGACGAGATCACAAAACAATAGAGAAGATTGAGCGTCATGCTCTTGCCGCGCCAGGCAAGCACGAGGAATGACATAAGCGAAATCGAGAAGATGTAGCTCAAGATGTCGATGGCAGCCGAATTGCCCGAAAAGCCTAGGGGCTGCCCCGAGCTTGCACCGCCTCCCGCAAAATGGGCCACCGCGGAATAAAAAATGCCGTTCAGCACGAAGTACAGGATTGCGATCTTGACGCTTTCCCCGAATATGGAATCGCGCGCTGGGATGGAAATCGTCATATGTGGCGGCCAGCTTCAATCCAAAACTGATTGAACAATACTGCCCTCCCTGTCCGAGGGCTACTTTGAATCGGCAAACGACGCATGGCGAAAACTGACCGAAAGGCCGGGTTCGGCGACAGCAAACTTTGGCCCCAAACAGGTCTTCCCGCCCGCCGCCTATGTTTGCGGTTCTCGACCACGCGGTGCCGCTGTGGCTCTTGTACAAGATTACGAGAATGGGCCTCGCCAACGATAATCCGGCTTCCATCCAGCGGTTTCATGCCTAGGCGATGGCCGGGCAGGACAAGGCGAACGCAAAACATCATCGGCAAGTATCTCGGCCTGCTCATGAGCAGGAGATTAGGGCACGCGGCGCCGTACGGTGCAACCTAGACTGGCAGCTTGAATCAACATTGCTCGACGAAACTTCACGCAGAGAGGGGGCTCGGCGCTGCTGACTAGGTCACCGGTGAAGGTCGGACGAAAAAGCAAGGCGAAAGCTCGTGCCTCGGCCACCCGTGGTTTCGCCAACGGTCAGACCGATGCCGGCCGCATCACACAAGCGCCGTGAGATGTCGAGGCCGAGGCCGCTCCCACTACTGGCATTGCCCTTTGCAAAGGGAACGAACGGGTTCTCGCTCGTTTCAAACCCGGGACCGTCGTCCGAGATTGACAAAGCCCTTTCATCAAGATCGATCACCAGCTGTCCGGATCCAACATGCTGAAAACAATTCCCGATCAGATTGTTGAGTACGAGTTGCAGCGAAGTGGGATGGACGAAAGCCGCGGCGCCGCTGTCGACCTTGTTCGAAACGGCAATCAGGCTGTCCGAGTAACGCACTTTGGCCCAAGCTACAGCCTTGTCTATCATAGGCCGGAGCGCCACTCTTTCCCTGACTACTCCCTTATTTTCGCGCGCCAAGGCAAGCAGTTGATCGAGCGCCAACGTCATATCTGTCGTGGCGGTTTCGATACGGCGCAGCGGTTCGACCAGATGCAGCGGAAGATCGCGCTTGAGTGCGATTACCTCCGCGGCGCCGAGGACGACGGCCAAGGGCGTCCGCAACTCGTGGCTGGCGTCGCGGGTAAAGGCCTGCTCCCTGTCGATAAATCCGCGAATACGTCCAAAGGCCTGCTCCAGCGCTTCGGCCAGCGACCCGATTTCATTGGCGGGATAGTTGGACGCGTCGATCATCGGGACGTCAGGCTCGGCTCTGGCTACGTCCAACGCCAAGTCGCTCAGGGGCTTCATCGTCCGATCAACGAGCCACCAGGCAAAGCCCGCTACCGATATGGTAATGAGCAAACTCATCCAGACGAGCAACTTGATAAGCGAGTCCCGGAACGGACGAACGAGCAAATCCTGGCTGACTTCGATCACCGCGAACGCCGATGCAGCCGAGGCGCCTGACCGACTGCCATTCAGATCAAATCTCTGGATATGGTAATGACGGCCTTCGCGACCGTAGAATTCGGTCTGTTTCGGATTCTGTGCGACTTCGTTCCGGATATCCAGCGGAAGCATTTCAACTCGCCGATAAATTGCAACGTCAGAGTTTTTTGTCGCCGCTACCATACCGGTCCGCGCCCATGAGGATTTCTGGTGTGCGACTTCGTCGGCCAGAGCGTTCTGGAAAAGATCGTCTTCCACGGAATAGGCTATGGCAAAGGCGGTAAGGCCAAAAATGATGCTGGTCAGAAGCACACCGCCGACGATGGTGAGCACCACCCGCGCGCGCAGGCTATGTCGCCGCCGGTTCACGGATCGGTCTTCAGACGAAATCCGAAACTGTGTACGGTCTCGATCAGGGGCCCATCAAATGGCTTGTCCACGACCTGCCGCAAGAGGTGCATGTGCGCGCGCAGTGAGTCCGAAGAGGGCGGCTCATCGCCCCAGAGCCGCAACGTCGCCTCGTCGCGGCTGACGGGATGCGGCCAGGCTTCGGCGAGCAGCAACAGCAGTTCCCAAAGAAGCGGCGTCAGACGAAGCGGTCGCCCGTCTCGCGTGGCGATGCGCGCCTGTCGGTCGATCGTCAACGGACCCACTGAAAAACGATGCGACTGCCCCAGTTGCGGTCGCTGGGCGAGCGCCACGACCCGCGCGGCAAGCTCCGCCAGCGCGAAAGGTTTCACCAGATAATCGTCGGCGCCGTTGGCAAAACCCGCCAGCTTGTCATCAAGTGTATCGCGCGCGGTTAGCATCAGGATGGGGACGCGAAGGTCGGCGCGGCGGCGTATCTCGGCACAGACACTCAATCCATCGCGGTTCGGCAAGGCAAGGTCGAGGAGTATGATATCAACCCGGCTGACCAACGCTTCCCGCAATCCGGCCTCGCCATCCGCAGCATAATGCAATCGGTGCCCAAGCGCCTCGAGATAGTCGATGATGTTGCCGGCGAGATCCGCATTATCCTCCACCAACAATATGTCAAAGCGGTCGCCCAAAAACACTGTCCCGACTGTTGCCGACACTCATTGACGCGTGTTTTGTCAAAAGAACGTCAAAGAGCGTTTCACACCCATATGACATATCCTGTGCAAAAGGCACCGGCATCATCAAATATTCGAAAGGTTAGAAGATGTCGTTCCGGATGACAAAAATGCTGTCATGCGTGCTTGCCTTGCTGATCGTCGCGCCCGCAAACGCGGCCACCAGCGCGAACAATCGCGTCCTGCTGGTCGTCAGCGGTTATGGATTGGATGGTGGCAAAACGCGCCCTGGTTTTGAAATGGATGAACTGACCCAAGCTTATGTGGTCTTTGCTGACAACGGCCTTGACGTCGACATTGCAAGTCCGTCCGGCGGGGCAGTCGTGGCCGACCAATATAATTCCAAAAAGCCCTATAACAGCCGATTCCTGGCCGACTCCGCAGCCGCAGCAAAGCTGGCCAGCACCCGCTCGCTCGCGAGCGTGGGCAAAGAGAAATATGCGGCCATTTTCATCATCGGCGGAAAAGGCTCGATGTTCGATTTGCCGATCAACGTCGAATTGAAAACATTGCTGGCCGATACCTATGAGGCCGGTGGCGTCATCGGCGCCGTTTGCCATGGCCCTGCCGTGCTGATGAATATCCCGCTCAAGGGTGGCGCTTTGCTGTTGGAAGGACGCTCGGTTACTGGCTTTTCCAACGAAGAAGAAGCCCTGTTTCACAAGGGTTGGGGGTCGTCATTCCCCGTTCTGCTCGAGAACGGGCTGCGTGGCTCCGGCGCAAAATTCAGCGAGGCGCCGATGATGTTGAGCCATGTCGTCACGGATGGTCGGCTCATAACCGGACAGAATCCGGCGTCCACTGCGGCTGCTGCAGAAGCCATGATCAAGGCTATGGGCCGAACGCCAGCGCCGCGGCAGCCATGGGTAGATGAGCGTAGCATGGCGCTACTCTCTCAAATGCTCAGCGACGACAAGGTGAAGGCACGCGCCGCCTTCAACGCGGACCCCAAGCTTTATGACGTTGCGCTTATTGCGACGTGGGGCTTTTTTCGGGCCCAATCGGCAGGATCGGATCGAAGCGCACTGGCCCATGCGGTCGAGGTGATGGAGCTGGCCCTGCCTCATTTCAGCCGACCAGAGCTGGTTGCCGGCCTCGCCGAGGCCCGAAGCAAGCTTGCGAAAATGCAGTGACAAAATGATTGTCCGAATTCGCCGTTGCGAAGCGACCGCTGCTGCGGTCGGGGGCGTCCGACACCTGGTCTGACCGACGTCGGGCGCCCCCGCAGTGCAGCCGCCCCAAAGCTGGCGCACGTTCTGGCAAATATTTTTTGCGGCCGCCTGCATCGACGCTTCCGCGCGTGTCGGCAGGTCGTCTTTCACCTTCATTCGACATTGGCTGGGGCGAAAGTCCGGCAGAAAGAGGAACAGACCATGCAGGACATGATCGAATTGCATGACATCAGCCATCACTTCGATACGGCCAGCGAGAGGATTGGCCTGTTCCAGGGGCTTTCCTGCACCATCCGTGCGAATGAAACCCTGGCCATCGTGGGGCCATCGGGAGCGGGAAAATCCAGCCTGCTGTCCATTGCCGCAGGCCTGGAGGTTCCTGCCGGCGGCACGGTCTGCTTCACCATCGACGGCGTTCCTGTGGATGCGCTGACAATGCGCGCCAATTCCGGTTTCATCTTTCAGCAATTCCACCTGATGCCGGAGCTCGATGCGATCGGCAATCTGGCATTGCCGCTCCGGCTGAAGGGCAACAGACACGCGTTCGACATCGCCGCCCTCTGGCTAGACAAGGTCGGCCTCAAAGATCGGGCCCGACACCGCCCCCATCAGTTGAGCGGCGGCGAGCAGCAGCGCATTGCGGTGACGCGGGCATTCGTGACCGCGCCGCGTTTCATTTTTGCCGACGAACCCACGGGCAACCTGGATATGCATACTTCCGAAAGCGTAGCCGAGCTGATGTTCGGCTGCGCCCGCGAGACTGGGTGCGGCCTGGTCATCGTGACGCACAGCGAACAATTGGCAAGGCGTGCTGACGCCAGTCTGCATCTGTCGGCCGGCCGCCTGGAGGCGGCAGCATGAACTGGTTTAAACTGATCCTTGAAAATAGCTGGCGTCACCTGAGGATGGGTGACGGTCGCATCAGTCTGGCCACGCAAACCGTCCTGCTGTTCTTCCTCATGACGCTGACGCTCTCCAGCGCGTCGATCCAAAACTATCTGGCAGGCAATCTTGATCAGATGCTCGGGTCCGACCTCGTTGTCGAGAGCCATGCGCCGCTGAAGAGCGAAGACGAAATCGCCCTCAGGTCGCTGGCGCAGCGCGTCTCGGTAACGCAATTAATCGACATCACTGTGACCCACAAGAATGAATGGGCAAGGGTGAAACTGAAGCTGATCGATGACGCATACCCCATGCAGGGCAATCTTCAGGTTGGCGATACACCGGTTGCGACGCAGCGCGCCGTGAACAAGGGGCCGGCGATCGGAGAGGTCTGGCTTGAACCGCGGCTCGCGGGGCAGCTGCAAATGCAGGTCGGAGACATTCTCACCATCGGCGGCACGGAATTGCGGCTGGGTGCCATCCTGTTTCACGAACCCGACCGGATCATGGAAGGCCATAGCACCGCTCTGCGGGCGATGGTGCATACCGGCAGCCTGAAGGCTGGGTCGATTGACCGCGGAAACAGCCTTACGCGCTATTTGGCCAGCGCGGACGAAAGCCAGCAAATCGCCGTCGAAAGCTGGGCGCGCGATGCCCTTGCCGGCGCCAATGTGATCAAGAAGATCGGCGGGCAGCACCCGCTCGCCAGCTTCTGGCAGCGGACCGAAAATTTCCTCGGCCTCGCATCGGTGATCCTCTTCTTCATGGGCGCCGTCGCGCTCGACATGACCAATCGCCGCTGGCTCGCCAAAATGCGCTATCGGCTCGCGATCTATGCGAGCTTCGGCGTCCGCACCAGCACTGCCATGCTGATGGCGCTGGGAGAATGGCTGATCGGATTCCTGCTGTCAGCCTTGCTCGCCGCTTTGCTGGCGATCTTCGCCTGCGGCCTCATTGTCGGCCAGCTGCAGGGCCAGTTTCCCGGGCTTCAGGCATCATGGCACTGGGTTGCTGCATTGAAGACCGTCGGACTTGTCTTTTTGCTTTTGATCGCGCTCCAGATTCCGAGCTTCCTCCAACTCTCCCGCGCCTCGCTGCTTTCGCTGATCCGCAATCCCGCCGAAGGCAGCTTTGTGTGGCACCGGCTCGTCTGGAGCTTTCTATCGGTGGCCCTGCTGGCTGCCGCCTATTCGGACAATTGGCAGCTGACCGGTCTGACGCTTTCGGCAATCGCCGCTGCTCTCGCATTGATGATAGCGTTGACTTGGACATTCGTCCGGCTGGGCGATTTGTGGGGGCGCCGACGTACCGGCCTGCTTCCCTTCGCATTTTTCATGATGCGCCAGCGCCTGTTCGCCAAATCGGCGCAGGTACTGGGCCTGGGGCTCTGCGGGCTTCTGCTGCTGTTTACGTTGATGCTGATGCGCGATCTCGGCGCAACGATGGAAAGCCATAGCCGCAGTCACGACGGCAATCTCATGATCTCGGACGCCCGGTCCGACCAGATTGACGGGATCCATCGCTGGGCCGCGCAAACGGGCAGCACCGTACGCACGCTACGTCCATTTGTGCCAGCGCAGCTTGTTGCCGTGAACGGCAAGAGCCTCGATGAGGTTCAAAAGCCGAGCGACACTCTGGCCACACTTCAGGATCCCATCCGACTAAGTTGGGCAAAAGAAATGCCCAGGAATAACCGTCTCGTCGGCGGAAAATGGTGGCCGACAGACACCGCCAACTGGGAACAGATTTCTGCCGAGCCCGAAGTCATGACGGACATGGGGTTCAGCTATGGCGATGTTCTTACGTTCCGGATCAACGGTAAATCCTATGATTTCAACTTGGTGGCGAGCCACGCCTACAAGCCCGGCGCCGGGTCGATCACCTTCTGGTTTCAGGTCCCTTTATCGGCGCGAGCACAAATCGATGCTGCCACGCATCATATGGGGAGCATGGAACTGCCGGAAACGGCTTGGGATGCGCTGGCGCAACTCTGGCAGCAATATCCCACCCTCTCGCTGGTCCCGCTCAAGGAGTTGACCGAACGGTTTGATCAAACGCTCGGGATAGTCACCAAGTTGACCACTGGTTATGCAGCCATGGTGCTCTTGCTGGCGCTCTTTGTACTCGCTGCTTCAATCAGCGGTTTCAGCGCCGACGACCGCCAGAAGAACGGCTTGCTGATGAGCATGGGGCTAAAAGGCACGGACTGCCTCAGGCTCAATCTCTATGAGTGGGGCGGCACGGCCTTGATCGCCGCAGCTGGGGCCGTCGCAGGCACTTGGATTGCAGGGCGGCTGATCTATCAGGCGCAGTTCAATCTGGCCTACGATCCGGACATTCTTTGGGTTGCAGCGATGGTCTTTACCATGATCATCACGGTGTGCCTGGTGGGCTATATAGCTTGTCGTCACAGTCTCAACGTCTCGGTCCGGACGCTGATGACAATATAGCGCCAGCATGCCGGGTTAACCGCGATCGCGCGGAGCTGTCGCAGGTGGTCGGACGGAAGAACAGCGCGTTGCGGCGGGGCAAAAGATATGGAGGAAGCTTTTGCTGATCAGCATGGCCGCACCCCAATCGCTAGGCTGTATCAGCATTCAGGGATTCCCAAGAGCGTTGGTGTCTGATTCATGAGTTTCCGCAGGTTGCGGAGGTATCATGGGTATCAAGCGGTACGAGTTGAGCGAGGCGCAGTGGGTTCGGATCGCGCCGATGCTGCCCGGCAAGGCATCTGATCCTGGCCGCACAGCATTGGACAACCGCCTGTTCGTGAACGGTGTTTTGTGGGTTTTGCGGTCGGGTGCGCGCTGGTCGGACCTGCCGGAGCGCTATGGCAAGTACAAGACTGTCCACAAGCGCTTCACCCGCTGGGCCGCTGCCGGGGTGTGGGAAGGCATCTTCACCTCGCTCGCCCGCGACCGGGACAATGAGTATCTGATGATCGACAGCTCGATCGTGCGCGCCCATGCCCAAGCGGCGACGGGTCAAAAAGGGGGCTCGGCGACCAGGCTCTGGGGCGCTCCCGAGGAGGACTGACCTCCAAATGGCATATCGCGGTCGATACCTTCGGACGACCGGTGCGTTTCATCCTGACCGGCGGCCATGTCAGCGATGCCAAGCTCGCGATCCCGTTGCTGACCGGTCTCGACGCTCGCCATGTCCTCGCCGACAAGGCTTATGACAGCCACGCCATCCTCGACCATGTCGAAACCAGCGGCGCTCGGCCCGTCATCCCCCAGCGCGTCTGCATGCCACGCCGACGCGATTTCGACCCTGCCATCTACAGGCTTCGCAACCGGATCGAGCGCACCATCGGCAAGCTCAAACAGCTACGCCGCGTCGCCACGCGATACGACCGCCTCCCACACAACTACCTCGCAACTCTATACCTCGCCGCCATCGCCTTCTGGTGCTGAATGTCGATTCAACCTAGCATCGGCCATCCAACGACCGTTTGACATTCCTTTGACGCCACCGGCGCTAGCATCGTCCAAACATACTGGGGATTTCAATGAAACGCTTTCTGCTGGGCTTCGGCGCATTCGTCACGATTGCAGCAATTATCTTGACCGCCATGATATCCATTCCTCTGGCCAAAACGCCGAATGTCGGCCTGTCTCAGGACATCATCATCAAAGATGTCGCCATTATCGATGTACAAAATGGCGGGATAATCCCGAACCAGGATGTCATCATTCAGGATGGTCGATTGGCCTCGATCGACCGAACATCGGGCCAAACGCCCGCGACATCGCTTCATGTGGTTGACGGTCGCGGAAAATATCTCGCGCCAAGCCTCTGGGACATGCACACGCATTCCTTCAAGACCTCGCCCCAATTTCACCATCCGTTGCTGATTGCAAACGGTGTACTCGGTGTACGCGACATGTCCGGATGCCTGTCCAAAGATGACAGTTTCTGGGCCTGTATCGAAGACCGTAAGGCATGGAGCCGCGCGACGGAAACCAAAACCGGCCTGTCCCCGCGATATTTCCTGCAAAGCAGCTACCAAACCAACGGCGGAAATGAGGTACCCGACGGTTTTCCGTCGTTTTTCAAGGTCAATAACCTTTCCGGAATCGAACAGTTTGTGTCCTTCTATAAAAAGGCCGGCGCCGACTTTATCAAAACCTACTCGGAGCTGTCGCCTGAAGCGTACAAGGCGCTTGCCAAGCAAGCAGAAGTGCAAGGATTGAAAATCGCAGGCCACCAACCGCTGCGTGTGTCCTTGCGCGAAACCATCGCTGCCAAACAGCAAACCATTGAGCATCCCCGGCTGTTCTTGATCGAATGCTACAAGGGGCGAGATCAATTCCTGGCGCTTGCAGACCCGCTACGTGCTTACACCACCGAATTTAAAGCGCGGCTGGTCGACGAGCACGATGGCGCACGCTGCCAGCAAATGTTTCAAGAAATGGCGCGCTCAGACACATTCTGGACTCCCACGCTCCAAGTTTTGCAGTTGGGCGCGAAGGCCGGTGAGCGTTCTTTCCGCGAGAATCCCCGTCTTCGCTATATCCCGACCATCATCAGATCCGGCATCTGGCAGGGCGATGCCGATCAATTGGCAAAGCGCGCGGTGACGCCGCAAGGACGCAATGTTGATATTGAATTATATGCGTTGGCGATGACGAACGTGGCCCAAGCGCATGATGCCGGCGTAAAGATACTGGTCGGCACGGATTCGGGCGACAGCTACATATTTCCGGGATTTGCCGTTCACGAAGAAATGGCTGAGCTCGTAAAGGCCGGAATTTCACCGCAAGATGTACTGCGGATGGCCACGATCGATGCTGCGGCGTTTAGCGGGGCGGACAGGAAATTTGGCTCCATCGAAGAAGGAAAGGCCGCCGATATGATGCTTCTTGCGGCCAACCCCTATGACGACATCCGGAACACCCAGAAAATCACGGCCATTTTTTACAATGGGCAGTTCTTTGATCGAGCGGCATTGGACGGATTGTTGGATTTTGCCGAGCAGCAAGCGGGCAGCATCCGCCTTAATATCCGCCTTCTTTGGGATGCACTGAGCAGTCCTTTGATGCGGGTTCAACTGGTCGATTGAGCCGATTGCAAGCCTTTCTTTATTTCAAAGATATTTGCTTGCGATGTCACGATTAAAAATTTGGCAACCCAAGACCGGGTTATATAGGAATTTGTAAAGCGCAGCCGCGAAGAAATACAGAAATTTCATTGATAGGAATATTGTGTGGCTTACCCTGTATCCAAAGATGATCTTTAAAATTGATGCGTGCAAAAATTACCGAATAAACATCGAATTGCCGAGCATTTCTATTTAAATTCAACGGAATAAATACGACGAGTCTATTTCCAAAATATTTGCTCGTTTTTTGAGATCCATTAATTCGCGGAGTCTTCACCAATGATCAAGGCATCAAAAAATGTGTTCGATGCACCGATGAAGCGCTGGGCTTTTTTGTCGAGAAGATGAGCTTCTTCGATTGCTTGGCCACGGGGAACAACGGATTTTCGCGTCGCTGATCTCCGTGGAAATCGCCCGGCGTTCGCGTCGGAAAAGCAAGGCCAGGCTTGAGATTCCGCGAATAGCGCCGGTAGAAAATAAAGAACGTCGGAGAAGAGGAGCTTCCCATAACGACCCCCGCACTTTTGCTCGACATCGGCAAGCTCGATGCCAATCTTGCGCGCATGTACGCCCAAGTCGACCGCTTGGGTGTTCCCCTGCGCCCCCACATGAAAACCGCAAAGTCGATCGACGTCGCACGCCGGGCGCTGAACGGCAGACCGGCGCAGATCACGGTTTCGACGCTCTCCGAAGCGCGATACTTTGCCGGACATGGGATCACCGACATTCTGTATGCAGTAGGGGTGACGCCCGACAAATTGGCAGAGGTGCGCGCGCTGCGAAATGAAGGCGTTGATTTGAGCATCATACTTGATTCTGTCGAAATGGCCGAGACTGTGGCCGCGGGGGGTGCGGTTCCAACGCTTCTGGAGATCGACAGCGACGGGCATCGTGCAGGTTTTGCGCCCGACGATCCTGCGTTGGTCGAGGCCGCGCGGGCTCTGGCGAGCGTCGGACCGGGGGCGTTTCGTGGTGTGATGACACATGCTGGCGGCTCCTACGATTGCCGCAGCGAGGAAGCGCTGCGGGCAGCCGCCGCTCGCGAAAGACTGGCGCTGGTCGAAGCGGCCGAACGCATCCAGGCGAGTTCCGTGCCATGTGCCGTGCGCAGCGCAGGTTCCACACCCACCGCGCTATTTGCCGACTCCGCCGAAGGGCTGACTGAATTGCGCGCCGGAGTGTTCATGTTTCAGGATTTGGTCATGGCAGGCCTCGGCGTCTGCGCGATCGACGATATTGCGGTCTCGGTCCAAACCAGCGTCATCGGACATCAGGCGGCGAAAGAATGGATTATTGTCGATGCCGGCTGGATGGCGATGTCGCGCGATCGGGGCACTGCGTCTCAGCCGATCGATCAGGGGTATGGGTTGGTTTGCGATGCGGCGGGGCAGACCATTTCAGATCTGATCATGGTCGCAGCCAATCAGGAGCATGGCATATTGGCGATGCGGCCGGGATCGATGGCGACTTTGCCCCAGCTTCCTTTGGGTACGAAGCTTCGCATTCTGCCCAACCACGCTTGTGCAACAGCAGCGCAGCATGCGGCTTATCGGGCCATAGGTGCAGACGGCGCCGAACTGCAATGGCAAAGGATGACAGGTTGGTGACATGATCGAACGCATTAACGTGGCGAACTTGCCGACCCCGAAAGGGCATTATGTGCACGTGGTGCGGCATAACCAAACGCTTTATATTTCGGGCCAGTTACCAGTCGCCGATGACGGAAGCCACGAAACGGGCGCAAGCTTCGAAGATCAGTCGAGGCTGGTGCTACGCAACATGCTGGCGGTGCTAGAGGGCGCTGGGTCGGGCCCAGAAATGCTTTTGAAGGTGACGGTCTATCTGGTCAACGTCGATCACTGGCCGACATTCGATGCGATTTTTGCGGAGATGTTGGGCGAGGTTCGGCCAGCGCGGGCGGTAGTGCCGGTGCCCGCTCTACACTATGGCTATCTGCTCGAGGTTGAAGCCATCGCCGCGGGCTAGGAGCTGCGGGCCAAGCGACAGTCCGCACATTCTTTGTCCGGCACGCCGCACCCCGTCTCGATAAAATAGCAGGGATCGATCCGAGGGGTGATCCGGCGATTTGTCTTTGCGAGTTGCGCCGGACTCATGATGACACCGACCACTGATCTTCGTCGGATGCCCTTGGGTACAGGCGGCATCGAGGTCATGGGCGAAGGCAGCCGCGAGTCAACGCTTCGCAGCCATTCGGTCCAGCCGTCCGCCGATCGGTGCAATCCACCGCCCTACCCGTCGCGACAGCGGTTTCCAGTGCCCTAGGCGGCTCCCAAATCGCGCAATGTGAAGCATCCCTGTCGCGACACGGTAGCGACTCAGAATGAAGGCGCAGACTCGCCCTGCCGGGAAGGCAATTGTTCCGCTGCTTACTGAAAAATTGGAGCGGGTGAAGGGAATCGAACCCTCGTCGTAAGCTTGGGAAGCTTCTGCTCTACCATTGAGCTACACCCGCCCGGGGCTGCGCGATTGGCACAGGTGACGGCGGCGGTCAATATGGCGCTCAGCGCGCCGTTTCGCTGATCGTTTCCATCGCGACGAAGGTCGAGGTGCTGGCGACGTGCGGCAGGCTGGAGATTTTCTCGCCGAGTATGATGCGATAGCGGCGGATGTCGGGGGTGCGCACCTTGAGCAGATAGTCGAAGCTGCTCGCGATCATATGGCATTCCTCGACCTCGGGGATCGCGCGCACCGCGGCGTTGAATTGCTTGAGCGCTGCCTCGCGCGTGTCGGACAGCTTGACCTCGGCAAAGGCGACATGGTCGAGGCCGACCTTGGCGGGGTCTACGATCGCGGCGAAGCCCGTGATCACGCCCTTGTCGACCAGCCGACGGACACGTTGCTGGCACGGGGTCTTGGATAGGCCGACGCGCTGCGCGAGGTCGGTGAAGGTGATGCGGCCGTCGCGGCGCAGAATCGACAGGATTTTGCGGTCGAAATCGTCCAGATCGACTACCAAGGATAGGTTATTCATCACATTCGACTAAAACTGATCCGATAATAGGTCAAAAGATAAATCCGTGACCAGAAAATTGGTCGGATCGCCGCGCTGTCCTGCGATATGCTGCGCGCATGACCCAGCCCAACGACCGCGCCGCCCTCCGCACTTTGGCCCGCCGCAACGAAGCCGACATTGTCGCCGACCTGCGCACCGCCCTCGCCACCTCGACGGCGGGCATCGACGCCGTGACCCGGCGCGGGCTCGACCTGATCCGCAAGGCGAAGGCCGACGGGGACCGCGAGACGCTCGTCGCGCAGCTGATGAACCGCTACCGCCTCTCGACCGAGGAAGGCGTCGTGCTGATGTGTTTGGCCGAGGCGCTGCTGCGCGTTCCCGACAGCGCGACCGCCAATGCGCTGATCCGCGACAAGATCGCCGGGCGCCACTGGAAGGAAGGCGAGGACGAGGACAGCCCGCTGATCGTGGCGCTGTCGGCGCGCGGCCTGTCGCTGGGATCGGCGACGCTGATGCTGGGTGCGATGGGCAGCAAGGCGAACCCGCTCACCTTGCTCAAGTCGATGATCCGCCGCTCGGGCGAGCCGGTGATCCGGCAGGCGGCGCTGGCGGCGATGAAGCTGCTCGGCCAGCAGTTCGTGATGGGCGAGACGATCGACGCCGCGGTCAAGCGCGCCGACAAGCAAAAGGCGGAGCTCGCGAGTTTCGACATGCTGGGCGAAGCGGCGCGCACGGCGGAGGATGCGGCGCGCTATTATGCCAGCTATGCCGACGCCATCGCGCGGATCGGCAAGGATGCCAGGCCGGGTGACCCGCACGCCAACCACGGCATCTCGATCAAGCTGTCGGCGCTCCACCCGCGCTACGAATATCTCCAGCGCGAGCGGGTGATCGGCGAGCTGGTGCCGCGGGTGATCGAACTCGCGAAAGCGGCGCGCGCGGCGAACATTCCGCTGATGATCGATGCCGAGGAAAGCGACCGGCTGGAACCGCATATGGACGTGTTCGCGGCGCTGATCGATGCGGGGATCGCCGACGGCTGGACCGGGCTGGGCATCGTGATCCAGGCGTATCAGAAGCGCGCTCCGGCGGTGATCGAATGGCTGGCCGTTTGCGCCCGTGCGCGCGGGGTCAAGCTGTCGATGCGGCTGGTCAAGGGCGCTTATTGGGACACCGAGATCAAGCGCGCCCAGACGCTGGGCCTCGGCGATTTTCCGGTGTTCACCGCCAAACTGCATACCGACCTTAATTATATGCGCTGCGCCCAGCTGCTGCGCGACGCGCAGGATTGCATCTATCCCGCGTTCGCCAGTCATAATGCGATGACGCTGGCGTTTGTCGCCGAGCTGTTCGCGGGCGCCGATTACGAGCTGCAACGGCTGCACGGCATGGGCGAGGGCGCGCATGACGCGCTCGTCGCGCTGTTCCCGCCGCCGCGCCCGGTGCGCGTCTATGCCCCCGTCGGCACGCACCGCGACCTGCTTGCCTATCTTGTCCGCCGGCTGCTCGAAAATGGCGCGAACTCCAGCTTTGTGCATCAATTCTCCGACCCCGACGTCAGCGCCGAACAGCTCGCGGTCGATCCGCGCAGCGTCGCCAGCCCGGCGACGCCGACGATCGCCACCGGCCTTGGCCTGTTCGATCCGGTGCGGCGCAATTCGCGCGGCTATGATCTGGGCGAACCGGGCGTTCCCGAGGCGCTGGTCGCCGCGATCGGCGCGGCCCGGCGCGGCGACCGGGTCGCGGCGCCGATCGTCGGCGGGGTGACGCGCGGCGGCGCGGGTGAGCCGGTCCATAATCCCGCGACGGGTGCCGTCATCGGGCAGGTGATCGAAGCCGACCGCGCCACGATCGATGCCGCGGTGGCCGCGGCGCGCGCGGCGCAGACCAACTGGAGCCTTGCGGGCGGCGCCTTCCGCGCCGAGCGGCTCGAACGCGCGGCCGATCTGCTGGAAGAACAGGACGCGCTGTTCCTTGGCCTCGCGATCGACGAGGCGGGCAAGACGCTGGTCGATGCGATCGCCGAGGTGCGCGAAGCGGTCGATTTCCTGCGCTATTATGCGGGGCAAGCGCGCGCCGATTTCACCTACCCCGTCGAACTTCCCGGCCCGACCGGCGAGCGCAACGAGCTGATGCTCGAGGGCAAGGGCGTGTTCGTGTGCATCAGCCCGTGGAACTTCCCGCTCGCGATCTTTCTGGGCCAGGTCGCGGCAGGGCTCGCCGCGGGGAACAGCGTGCTGGCGAAGCCCGCCGAACAGACGCCGTTGATCGCGCACGCTGCCGTCGAGCTGTTGCTCGAAGCAGGTGTTCCCGGCGATGTCCTCCACTACCTCCCCGGTCGCGGCGAGACGGTCGGTGCCGCGCTGACCGGTCATCCGGACATCATCGGCGTCGCCTTCACCGGATCGACCGAGGTAGCGCGCGCGATCAATCGCGGGCTGGCGATGCGCGACGGGCCGATCGCGACATTGATCGCCGAAACCGGCGGCGCGAACGCGATGATCGTCGATTCGACCGCGCTGCCCGAACAGGTCGCGCGCGACGCCGTTGCCAGCGCCTTCCAGTCGGCGGGTCAGCGCTGTTCGGCGCTGCGGCTGCTGTGCGTGCAGGAAGATGTCGCCGATACGATGATCGAGATGGTCGCGGGCGCGATGGCCGAGCTCAACATCGGCGATCCGTCGATTTTGTCCACCGACGTCGGCCCGATCATCGACGACGAGGCGCAGGCCAATATCGCCGCCTATGTTGCCGAGGCACGCGCCGCGGGGCGGGTGATTGCGGAAGCGGCGCGGACCAACCTGCCTGCGGGCGGCCATTTCGTGCCGCCGGTGGTGATACGCCTCGACCATGTCACCGATTTGAAGCGCGAGATTTTCGGCCCGGTGCTGCACGTCGCGACGTGGAAGGGCGGCGAACTCGAGGCGCTGATCGATGCGATCAATGCGTCGGGCTATGGGCTGACGCTGGGCGTTCACACGCGCATCGACGGGGTGGCGGCGCATATCGCGGCGCGCGCGGCGGTCGGCAATGTGTACGTCAACCGCAACCAGATCGGTGCGATCGTCGGGTCGCAGCCGTTCGGCGGTCGCGGCCTGTCGGGGACCGGGCCGAAGGCGGGCGGGCCGCATTATCTGCACCGCTTTGCCGAGGAAAAGACGAGCAGCACCGACATCACCGCGGCGGGGGGCAATGCGGCGCTGATGGCGGGGTAAAAGGGGTCACGCGGAGACAAGCTGCCGTCGCCCCCGCGAAGGCGGGGGCCGCTGGCAAGGTAGCGCAACGCCGACTGCGGCCCCCGCCTTCGCGGGGGCGACGAAATAATTCTCCGCGCCTCCGCGTGAAAAATTACGCCCCCGGCACGCCCAGCAGCTGCGCTTGCGCCTTGAGCCGCCCCGCCGCGCCGGGGTTCGCCGCAATCCCGTCCTTCAGCGCCTGCGCGGCTTTCGCGCTTTCGCCCAGCGTCATCCGGCTGCGCATCAGCATGATCCAGCGGTCGACATCGGCCGGGTTCGCTTTCAGCTTGGCCTCCAGCCCGTCGACCATGCCCTGGATCATCGCATCCTGCTGACCCTTGGGCAGCTGCGATGCCGCTTCCATGTCGGCGCGACTCGGCCCCGGAATCGCGCGCGCCGCGACAGGCATTTCGTCGGCGGTGAGCGGACGCGGCTGGGTGCTGGCGAGCCGCGCCGCGACGTCAATCTTGTGGATCGCGCCAACCTGTTCGATCGTGCGGCGGAGGTCCGCTTCCCACGGTGCCCCCTGCGGCGTGTCGGCGAGCAGCGCGAACCAGTCGTCGATCGCGCCCCGATGGTCGCCGCCGATGTCCTTTTTGACTGCCAGGAAATAGCGCGCGCGCGGATCTTTGGCGTCGAGCGCGATCGCCTTGTCGAACGCGGCAAGCGCCGCGGCGGGCATCGGGTCGCTGTCGCTGCCCATCACCCGCGCCTCGCCCAGCGCCGACCAAAGGCCCGCCGAATTGGGGGACAGCGCGGTCGCCTTTTCATACGCCGCCGCCGCCGCGCCAAAATCGCCAAGGTCGAATCGCGCCGCGCCCAGTGCGGTCCAGGCGTCGGCGCTGTTCGGATCGCTTTTCGTTCGCGCCTCCAGCGCGGCGAGCTGGTCGCCGGGCGCGGTCGCATTCGGCGCCGCCGGGTCGATCGCGGCAGGCGCCGAATCGCGCCAGATCGCATATCCGATCGCGGCGGCTAGCAATATGATGGCGGCGATCAGGATGGCGCGGTTGGTACCGGTCATGCCGCGCTGCTTGTCGTCGGCCATGCTCTTGGTCTCGCTCATTTTTGCCCCTTTACCCGGCGCGCGAAAAAATGCCGCCTGTGCGCGCTGTCATATTGCCTTTGCTTGGCGATGGTGTAGCCTTTGACATACAAGGTCGGTCAACGATTAAAATATCGTCGGGGTCGCACCGGCTTTCCCAGTCATCAGGGGAGGGGTGCATGGCAGTATCGGATCACGTCGATTTTGCGACGTTCATGGAGGGCGTGAAGAAACGCAACCCGGGGCAACCCGAGTTCGTCCAGGCGGTGCAGGAGGTGTCCGAGGACATCTTTGATTTCATCGCCGACAAGGAAGAATATCACGCGCAGCAGATTTTGCGGCGGATCGCCGAGCCCGACCGGGTCGTGTCGTTCCGCGTCTGCTGGGAAGACGATAACGGCAATATCCGCGTCCAGCGCGGCTGGCGCGTCCAGAACAACAACGCCATCGGCCCTTACAAGGGCGGCATCCGGTTCCACCCGTCGGTCACCGAATCGGTACTCAAATTCCTCGCCTTCGAACAGACGTTCAAAAACGCGCTGACCGGGCTGCCGATGGGCGGCGGCAAGGGCGGGTCGAACTTCAATCCCAAGGGCAAGAGCGTGCGCGAGATCATGCGCTTTTGCCAAAGCTTCATGACCGAACTCTATCGCCATATCGGCGCCGACATCGACGTCCCCGCAGGCGACATCGGGGTGGGCGGGCGCGAAATCGGCTTCATGTTCGGCCAGTATAAGCGGATCACCAACGAATTTACCGGCGTGCTCACTGGCAAGGGGCTGGAATGGGGCGGCTCGCTCATCCGCACCGAAGCGACCGGCTATGGCGCGGTCTATTTTCTCGCCAACATGCTCGCCGCCAAGGGCCAGGATCTGGTCGGCAAGACCGCGGTGATTTCGGGGTCGGGCAATGTCGCGACGCACGCGGCGGAAAAGATCGTCCAGCTGGGCGGCAAAGTGCTGACGCTCTCCGATTCGGGCGGTTTCATTCACGATCCCGACGGCATCACCCAGGAGAAAATCGACTGGGTGAAGGCGCACAAGACGCACCGCCGCGGCCGGATCGAGGAATATTGCGAGGAGTTCAAGGGCGCGAGCTTCACCGCGGGCAAGACCCCGTGGGGCGTCAAATGCGACGTCGCCTTGCCGTGCGCGACGCAGAACGAGCTGCTCGGCGACGATGCCAAGACGCTGGTCGCCAACGGCTGTATCGCGGTGTCGGAAGGCGCCAACATGCCGACGAACCTTGAGGGCGTGCATGTGTTCAAGGATGCGAAGATCATGTTCGCGCCGGGCAAGGCCGCCAATGCCGGCGGGGTCGCGGTGTCGGGGCTGGAAATGAGCCAGAACAGCGGACGCCGCAGCTGGAGCGAGGCCGAGCTGCAACAGATGCTGAAGGACATCATGGACGGCATCCACAAAAGCTGCCTGACCTATGGCGATCGGGGCGGCGGCTATATCGACTATGTGAAGGGTGCGAATATCGCCGGTTTCAAGAAAGTCGCTGACGCGATGCTGGCTTTCGGGGTAGTGTAGTTGCGGTCCTGAGCGCAAAAGCGCCGGACCGGGGGAAAAGGGGTATTCGCGAATGACGACGCACGCTGGAAAGGGGCGCGGCGATCGGGTCTGGGCGGCGCTTGCTGTTCTGGCGCTGATGTTGCTCGCGATTGCGGCGTTCGCCTTCGCTCCCCCGGCGCAGTCACAAGGCGACGTCGGCGCCCGCTACACCGGCGTCGCTTCGTGCGCGGGATCGACCTGTCATGGCCGGATGGAAGGCGACGGCACCGTCGTCCGCCAGGACGAGCTGATGAAATGGCAGGAGCCCTCGACCCCCGGCGGCGCGCACAGCCGGGCCTGGGCGGTGCTCAGCAACAACCGCAGCCAGTTCATTGCGCGCAACCTCGGCATCGGCGACCCTGCCACCGCGCAGATGTGCATCGGCTGTCACGCCACCGCAGGTGCGGTCGCCGCCAAGGGCGCAATGCGCGGCAGCGTGCCGACCGAGGACGGGGTCGGGTGCGAATCCTGCCACGGTCCCGCGGGCGGCTGGCTGGCCAGCCATTATGCCGGGGTCGGGACCAGCGCCAATCCCGACGCCGAAATGCGCCAGAAACATCTCGCCAATCTGGCGGCGGGTCTCAAGAAGCTTGAGGATCCGGTGGTGCGCGCGGGCGTGTGCGTCGATTGCCATTTCGGGTCGGCGGCCGACGGCCAGTTCGTCACCCACCGCATCATGGCGGCGGGGCATCCGCGCATCGCTTTCGAGCTCGACCTCTTCTCGACCCTGCAGGCGCATCATCAGGAAGATGCCGATTATGGCTGGCGCAAATTCGGTTCGGCGACCGGGCGCACCGACCATGTCCAGATGTGGGCGGTGGGACAGGCGACCGTGATCGAACGCAGCCTCACATTGTTCCAGTCGCGCCGCGGCACCGAGGGGATGTTCCCCGAATTCTATTTCCTCGACTGCCACAGCTGTCACCGCCGCATTTTCGATCAGGCGAAGCCGGTTCGGACCGGCGTTGACAATCCGGGGCGCCAGATTCCCGAGGGGATGCCGCCCTATAATGACGAAAATCTGATCATGCTCGCCGCCGCCGCCCGCATGGCGTCGCCCGCGCTGGCCGACCAGCTGGCGGCGCGCACCGCGGCGTTCCACAAGGCGATGGCGACCGACCGGGCGAGCGCGGTGCAGGCGGCGGCGCAGCTGTCGCAGACCGTCGCGGCGCTCAAGAGCGCCTTTGCGGCGCGCAGCTTTTCGGGCGCCGACGCCTTTGCGATGGTCGACGCGATTTCGGCGAAAGCGATCAACGATCGCTTCACCGACTATTCGGGATCGCAGCAAGCGGTGATGGGGGTCGATACCATGCTCAACGCGATGGTGTCGTCGGGGCGCGTCACCGTCGGTGCCGCCGCGGGCATCCGCGGCGACATCGATCGCGCCTACGCCGCGGTGAAGGACCCCAACGCGTATAAGCCCGCCGAATTCCAGGCATCTTTCGGCAGCGCGGTGCGCGCCATCCGGGCGCTGCGGTAAGCTATGCAGCGCAAGGCGCATCTTTTCCGCTCGGCGGCTTTTGCGGCGATGGGAGCGCTGCTGCTGACATCGTGCGGCGGTGGCGGGGGCGGTGGCAGCACCCCGACCCCCAGCCCGGCGCCCGCACCGACGCCGACCCCGACCGGCGGCCTCTATACGCCGCCCGCCGCCGAAGCGCTGACCGTTGCCGATGTCGAACGGGTGCTGGCGCAGGCGATCGCCGAAGCGCAGGCGCGTAATCTGCCGTCGGTGATCGCGGTGACCGACCGCGTCGGCAATGTGCTCGGCGTCTTCCGCATGACCGGCGCGCGCGCCACCGCGACGACGTCGGCGGCGCCCAATGGGGTGAACATCGACGCGCAGAATGTGACCTTCCCGGCCGAGGGCGGCGCGATCGCCAAGGCGGTGACCGGCGCTTATTTGTCGAGCGGCGGCAACGCCTTTTCGACGCGGACCGCCAGCCAGATCGTGCAGGAACATTTCCCGCCCGCGCCGACCACGGTCGGGCTGGAAAGCGGCCCGCTGTTCGGGGTGCAGTTCAGCCAGCTGCCGTGCAGTGACCTGTCGGCGCGCTTTGGCGCTGCGGGCGGCGCGGCGCTGATCGGCCCCAAACGCTCGCCGCTCGGCCTCGCCGCCGATCCCGGCGGGCTGCCGCTGTACAAAAATGGTGTGCTCGTCGGCGGCATCGGGGTGATGGGCGACGGCGTTTATGGCAGCGATCCCAATATCCTCGACATCGACAACGACGCCGAAGAATTCATCGCGCTCGCGGGGACGCGCGGGTTCGAGGCGCCGTCGACGATCACCGCCGACAAAATCACCGTCGACGGCACAAGCTTGCGCTTTTCCGACGCGACCTTTGCCGGGGTGCAAACGAGCGGCAGCGCGAGCTTCGCCAGCCTCAACGGCAGCGCAGGCAATCTGGTGGCGGTGATCGGCTATGCCAATGCCGCGATCACCGCGGGGGTTGCCTATGGCAGTGAGGCGTCGGGCATCCGCGCCGCGACCGCTGCCGAATTTTCGAACCGCGACGCCTTTATCCTGACCGACGGCAGCGGGGCGAACCGCTATCCGCTCCGCGCCGGGACCGATGGCGCAACCAACAGCGCGCCACTGACGCAGGCCGAGGCGCGCGCGGTGCTCGAGGAAGCGTTCACGGTGATGAGCCGCGCCCGCGCCCAGATCCGCCGCCCGCTCGACAGCCGGGCGCAGGTGACGATCAGTATCGTCGATACCCATGGTTCGGTGCTCGGCATCGTCCGCTCGCCCGACGCGCCGATATTCGGCACCGACGTGTCCTTGCAAAAAGCGCGCACCGCAGCCTTCTTCTCGCACCCGCAGGCCGGCGCCGAGCTCAGCGCCAATGCCAGCGCCGACATCCGCCAGTTCGTTCCCGCGACGCGCAGCTTTCTGAACAATTCGGCGGCGCTTACCGGGACGATCGCCTTTTCCGACCGTGCCAATGGCAACCTGTCGCGCCCCTATTTTCCCGACGGCGAAGTCGGACGGCCGCAGGGGCCGCTGTCGCGCCCGATCGCGCAGTTCAATCCCTTCTCGACCGGGCTGCAATCGGCGCTCATCATCGGCAATCTCGGTGCGCATCTGGGGTTTGTTTCGGGCGCCAGCGCGACCGATACCCCGGCCCGCTGCACCACCCTGCCCGACGTCGCGGCGGGGCAGAACCGGCTCCAGAACGGCATCCAGATCTTCCCCGGATCGGTCCCCATCTATCGCGGTAGCCAGCTCGTTGGCGCGATCGGAGTGTCGGGCGACGGCATCGATCAGGATGACATGATCAGCTTCCTCGGCGCGCATAACGGCGGCGCGCGCGTCGGCGGCATCGGCAATGCGCCAAGGGCGATCCGGTCGGACAATGTGGTCGTGACGCTCGCCGACAATCGCACCGTCCGGCTGCGCTACATCAGCTGTCCCTTCGCGCCGTTCCTCGACAGCGCGACGCAAAATGTCTGCGACGGGTTGTAGGCGATGATGACGGGGGGCAGCCTGTGGCCGATCATCGCAACGCTCGCGGCGCAGGGCGCGCCGGGGGGCGAGGTCGCGACGCCGCCGCCCACGCCTGCCGATCCCGCAGTCGCAAAGGACACCGCGACCGCCGAGCAGCCTGTCGACGAACTGACGCCGCCGCCCCCGCCGGTCGACTGGCAAGAGATGATCAAGGACGATCTCGTCACCCAGATCATCGAGGGCCGCCGCCGCCCCGGCTATCGCCCCGACCTGCCCGATGCGTTGACGCAGGACAATGTCGGTGCGCTGCGCCCGCCGCCGCCGCAGGCATTTCCAGGGATGGAGGACCAGTTGCCGGTTCCCGACCGCTGGCGCCTCATCGAAAGCCTGGGGGTGGTCAAGGAACGCTGGTTCGACCCCTATCACCAGAACACGTACAAGGGTGACCGCGCGATCGATCCCGCGAAGGTGCCATGGCTGCCGATCAAGGGCGACGACTGGTTCATCGTCGCCAATGCGGTGTCCGACACCGTGTTCGAACCGCGCACCTTTCCGATTCCGGTCGGGGTCCAGACCACCGAACGCCCGGGCAGCCTCGACGTGTTCGGCAAGGACCGCAGCTTTGTCTTTGCGCAGACCTTCATCGTCGGCGCGGCGCTGATCAAGGGCTCGACCGCGTTCAAGCCGCCCGACATCGAATATCGCGTCACGCTGGCGTACCAGGCCAATTATGTCGACGTCCCCGAACGCCGCGTGCTCGACGTGCGCCCGTCGAAGGCGAGCCATCGCTACGACGCGTTCCTGGGGGTGCAGGAATTGTTCGTCGACAAACATCTCGGCAACACGTCGGACCGTTATGATTTTTACTCGGTGCGGCTCGGCATCCAGCCGTTCCAGAGCGACTTTCGCGGCTTCCTGTTCAACGACAGCCAGCTCGGGCTGCGTTTCTTCGGCAATCGCGACAACAACCGCTTCCAGTATAATTTCGCCGCCTTCTGGCGGCTCGAAAAGGACACCAATTCGGGGCTGAACGACATCACCCAGACCCCGCGCGACGATTTCATCCTGACCGCCAATCTCTATCGCCAGGATTTTCCCGTCGTCGGGCTGACCAGCCAGGTCAGCGTGACGTACAATATGAACCGCGAAAAAAACGATGTTCAGATCGACCATAACGGCTTTCCGGTGCGGCCGGCGCTGCTCGGCGACCTGCGCGGGCGCGAATATGATGTCGTTTATCTGGGCTACAGCGCCGACGGGCGGATCGGGCGGATCAACCTGACCGCCAGCTTCTATGCCGCGCTGGGCGAGGACCGGAACAGTTTCTTCACCAGCAAACCGGCGCAGATCCGTGCCGGGTTCGGCGCGGTCGAACTCAGCTATGATGTCGACTGGCTGCGCTTTCGCCTCTCCGGCCTTTACGCCACCGGCGACGGCGACCCGTATAACGACACCGAGGGCGGCTTCGACGCGATTTTCGAAAATCCGATCTTCGGCGGCGCCGACACCAGCTACTGGATCCGCCAGACGATCCCCTTTGCGGGCGGTGGGCGCGTCATTTCGATCAACGGCCGCAACGGCATCTTGAATTCGCTGCGCTCGTCGAAAGAGGAAGGGCAGTCGAACTTCAACAATCCCGGCACGGTGTTTGTCGGGGTCGGCGCCGATTTCGACCTGACCCCCGAATTTCGCGTCAGTGCCAACGCCAATCATCTGTGGTTCGAAAACACTTCCTCCTTGCAGGCGCTGCGCATGGAAGGCTCGATCCCCAAGGACATCGGTTTCGACCTGTCGGTGGCGACGATCTGGCGCCCGAAAGCGACGCAGAACATCGTCGGCCGCCTCAGCGGCGCGGTGCTGCTGCCGGGCAAGGGGTTCAAGGACCTGTTCGACAACAAGCAGAAGAACGACGCCTATGTGTCGATCCTCGCCAATGTGATCTTGAGTTTCTGAGATGCTGATGCGCAAACTCTTTGCCCTGTTGGCCTTCGCCGCGATGTGCGCGGCCTTTGGCGTCAGCGTCACGCGCGCCGCCGAGGAGGAGAAGCCGCTCAAGATCACCTATCGCTTCACCCCGCCCGCGCCGCGCGAGCAGAGCGAGGCCGATGTCGCCGCCAAGTCGGAGGGTTGCTACAGCTGTCACACCCGCACCGACCAGCCGTCGATGCACGCGACTCCGGCGGTGCGGCTCGGCTGCACCGACTGTCACGGCGGCGACGCGAGCCAGGTCGGTACGCCGTCGCTGGGCTATAAACATCCGACGAACAAGGCGGTGATGGCGCTCGCGCATCCGCAGCCGACGCTGCCCGGCGCTTGGCACGACAGCTCGGCCAACCCGGTGCGCAGCTACACCCTGCTCAACAAGGAATCGCCCGAATTCATCCGCTTCGTGAACCCCAGCGACTACCGCGTCGCGCGCGAGGCGTGCGGCGCGTGCCACCTCGAAGTGATCGAGGCGACCGAACGCTCGCTCATGTCGACCTCGGCGATGCTTTGGGGCGGCGCGGCGTACAATAACGGCATCGTGTCGTATAAAAATTACGTGTTTGGAGAGGCTTATACGCGCGACGGCAAGCCCGCGTGCATCCTCTCGCCCTCGTCGCGGCTCACGAAAGAGGAATATGCCGAGGCGTGCAAGCCGAGCTTCGGCTTCGACAAGATATTGACCGACGAAGAGAAAAAACGCGGCGCGCTGGCGAAGATGTATCCGCTGCCGCGTTGGAGCGTGATCCCGCCGGGCGACGTCTTCCGCGTCTTCGAGCGCGGCGGACGCAACATCAATACGCAGTTCCCCGAAATCGGCCTGCCCAATCCGACCGGCAGCATCCAGCGGCTCGAGGAGCCCGGCCGCCCCGACCTCAAGCAATCGAACCGCGGCCCCGGCACCGGGCTGCGCGTCGCGATCCCCGTGCTCAACATCCACAAGACGCGCCTCAACGATCCGCTGATGTGGTTCATGGGCACCAACGACCAGCCGGGCGATTATCGCCATTCGGGCTGTTCGGGCTGCCACGTCGTCTATGCCAATGACCGCGAGCCGCGGCACAGCCTGACCTATGCCAAATATGGCCGCGACGGCGAAACCGACACCGTCGACCCGACGATCCGCGAGAAACTATGGACCGGCGGCGGTTACGACGGGAGCAAGAGGCCCACGAGCAGCGGGCATTCGGACGCCTCGCATATGGCGCCCGATGATGGCTTTGTCGGCGGCACCGGCCATGGCGGCTTGATCGACCCCGCCGCCGCGGCGCCCGGCGCGCCGCAACGCGAACCGCGCCCGCGCCGCGAATCGGGGCATCCGATCAGCCACGCCTTCACCCGCGCCATTCCGACGTCGCAGTGCATGACGTGCCACATGCACCAGCCGAATATCTTTCTGAACTCGTACCTCGGCTACACGATGTGGGATTATGAATCGGACGCGCCGCAGCTGTGGCCGGGACCGGACAACACCGCGCCGCGCCCACCCGGGATGAGCGACGAGGAATATCAGAAGAAATACAAGCAACAGCGCTACCCGACCGCCGCCGAGGTGCATGCCGTGCTCGAACGCAACCCCGAAGGCGCGGCGACGCGCGGGTTGTGGGCCGATGTCGAATTCCTGCGCGACGTCTATGACGTCAACGACACCAACAAGGACACCCAGTTCGCCGATTATCACGGCCATGGCTGGAATTTCCGGGGCATCTTCAAACGCGACCGAAACGGCAATCTGCTGAACGCTGACGGCAATATGTCGACCTATGGCACCGACACCGCGAACATCATCGATCCTAAGGACCCCGAAAAATGGCGCAAAAGCTGTAGCCATTACAGTGATCCGAAGGAGCGCGACCTCTGCCTGGCGAGCGCCGATCCGGGCAAACCGGGCGTCGAGGGCAAGTTTGTCGCGCCCGGCATCAACCCCGGCAAGGCGGTCCATATGATGGACATCCACGCCGAAAAGGGCATGCAATGCGCCGACTGCCACTTCGCGCAGGACAGCCACGGCAATGGCTATATCCAGGGCGAGGTCGCGAACGCGGTCGAAATCAGCTGCAAGGATTGCCACGGCACCGCCGATGCCTTCCCCAACCTCTTGACGTCGAACGTCGCGGCGCGGCCGCAAGGCAATAATCTCGCGCTACTCCGCAATCCCGACGGGCGCCGCCGCTTCGAATTCCAGTATAATGACGATGCCGAAGTCGTCGGCCTGATCCAGCGCTCGATCGTCGATCCCAAGCTCGAATGGCAGGTCAGCCTGGTCAAGCAGGCGGTGACCCCCGGGCCGCACTTCAACGCCAAGGCGGCGCGCGCCAAGCTGATGGCGCGCGCGGGTAGCGAGGACGGCAAGTTCGAATGGGGGCCGGGGGTCGCCAAGGAAGATCGCGCGCACGGCGATGACAAGCTGACCTGCTTTACCTGCCACCTGTCATGGACGACGAGTTGTGGCGGGTGCCATTTGCCGATCGAGGCGAACTGGAAGACCAAGATGCACCATTTCGAGGGGGAAGAGACGCGCAACTTCGCGACCTACAACCCGCAGGTGGCGCGCGACGAAATGTTCCAGCTCGGCCGTCACCAGCTGACCAAGCCCGGCGAACCCGGCCCGAACGGCGAGGTGCGCGGCATCATCACCCCGGTCCGCTCGACCTCGGCGCTGATCCTGTCGTCGACGAACATCAACCGCGAGCGCATCTATGTGCAGCAGCCGCCGATCTCGTCGGCGGGCTATTCGAGCCAGGCCTTTGCGCCGCATTTCCCGCACACGGTGCGCCGCCAGGAAACCAAGCAGTGCAGCGACTGCCATGTCTCGGCGAATGACGACAATAATGCGATCATGTCGCAGCTGATGCTGCTCGGTACCAACTTCGTGAACTTCGTCGGCCTCAATGTCTGGTCGGGGATGGAGGATGGTTTCCAGGCGACGCGCGTCACCGAATGGGACGAACCGCAGGCGGTGATCGGCAGTTATCTGCACAAATATAGCTACCCCGATTACTGGCGCCTCCACGTCGACCAGAACGGCCGCGAGCTCAAGAATTGGGTGCGCGGCAAGATTTTTGACAAAAAGGGGTCGGGCGAAACACAGGCGCTCGAGGAATTCGCCAATATCGTCCAGGGGACCAGCGGCCGCGTGAATTGCCTGCAACAGCGCGGCGAATATATGTTCGTCGCCGAGGGCCGCGGGGGCTTCCGCGTCTATGACGTCGCCTCGATCGGCAACAAGGGCTTCTCCGAACGCATCGTCCGCGCCCCCTTCTCGGCGCTCGGCCACGACACGCATGTAAAAACCAAAAACGCGACGTGCATGGCGCTGGCGACCACGCAGCCTATTAGCGTGTCGCGCAACGAAGCGATCGTGAAGAATTTCCCCGAAAATCACGAACAGGTGATGCACGACATCTACCGCTACGCCGTCATCACCGACAGCGTCGAGGGGCTGGTGCTGGTCGACGTCGACACGCTCGCCGACGGCGAGTTCCGCAACAACAAACTGAAGCGCGCGCTGACCTGGAACGAGGGCAATGTGCTGGCGGGGGCGCGACACGTCACGCTGGCGGGCAGCATCGCCTATATCACCACCGATGCCGGATTGGTCGTGCTCGACCTGTCGTCCCCGCTCGCCCCCAAGGTCACCGCGCAGCTGCCGCTGACCGACGCGCGTGCCAGCGCGGTGCAGTTCCGCTACCTCTGGGTTACCGACGCCGAAGGGGTGAAGTTGTTCGACGTCACCAATCTGGCGCAGCCGGTCGCGGTGCCCGAAGGGACGGTCCGGCTTGCCAATGCGCGCAAAATCTATCTCGCGCGCACCTATATGTATGTCGCGGCGAAGCAGGACGGGCTGGTCATCGTCGATGTCACGCGCCCCGCGGCGCCGCTCGTCTGGCCGGGGCTGACCTTTGGCGGCAGCATGACCGACGCCGAGGATGTCATCGTCGCATCGACCAACGCCTCGCTGTTCGGTTACGTCGCCGACGGGCGCGGCGGCATCAAGGTGATCCAGCTGACCAGCCCCGACAATCCGGGCCTCTATGGCTTCTCGCCCAAGCCGACCCCCGAGCTGATCGCCTGGGCCAAGACGCCGTCACCCGCGCTCGCGCTGTCCAAAGGCCTCGATCGCGACCGCGGGGTCGACGAGACCGGCGGCCAGATGGCGGTGTTCGGCCGCCTCGGCTCGCGGCCCTTCACCCGGCCCGAAATGGAGAAGCTGTTCCTGAACAGCAAGGGGCTGGTGTACAAGGTCCGTGATGAGGTCGATCAGGGCGCGTGGCGGCCGCCATTGTTGTATGCGAACTGAGGATCGCGACAGATTAAGACCGATTGCGGACGTAGCCGATCCTCCCCCAACGGGGGAGGGGGACCACCCGAAGGGTGGTGGAGGGGCACAGGTGGTTTACGCAGCGCTGGGCTGGAAGAACCAAGCTTTCCGGGAACCTAGCAGTCGAGTACGACTTCGGCGGCAAGGCAAACCGATGGTGCCCCTCCACCAGCTTCGCTGGTCCCCCTCCCCCGTTGGGGGAGGATCGGCAACGTCCGCTCCCCACCCCAAAGCAGACGTCGCCGCACAAAAGTCTTTCCTACAATTTCCGGCTGTGCCAGCCTGCGTCCCTGCTCATTCATTCGGCGGGCACGGGCGGTCAATGTGCGGCTTGCGGGCGCCGCGTCAGCCGGGTGACAGGGCGGGTCCAGCACGCTGTGAGGTCCGAACGGGAATGCACAGGGCTGAACTTTCCTGAACTTTGGAACGGCGTTGGGCGCGGCGACCTGCGCTCCGCCGCAGAGTTGCCGTCGCGGACCTAAAGCCGCTCCGCCTGCACCACCGTGTCCGACGCCCGCAGCGCCGACAGGATCCGCATCACATGCTGCACGTCGCGCACCTCGACGACGACGTCATAGGTGTGAAAACCGCCCTCGCGGTTCGACAGGCGCAAATTGGTGATGTTCGCCGAATTGGCAGCGAGGATGCCCGACATTTCGGCGAGCGTGCCGGGTTCGTTCAGGATGACGATGCACAGCCGCGCATTGCCGCCCTCACTGTCTTCCTGCCAGCGGAGGTCGATCCAGTCGGCATCGACGCCGTCGGCGAGGCTGGGGCAGTCAATGACATGCACCTCGATCCCCTCGTCGGGGCGCGCCAGCCCGACGATGCGGTCGCCGGGCACCGGGTGGCAGCAATCGGCGAGCTGATAGGCGACGCCGGGGGTCAGCCCCGCGATCGACACCGCGGCGCCCTGCGCCAGCTTGCCGGGCTTTGCTTTCATCTCGGCGGTGATGCCCGGGACCAGCGCTTCGAGCACCATATTGTCGGTCAGCCGCTGCTTGGCGATCGCCACGTACAGCGCGCTGTCATTCTCGAGCTTCAAGCGGGTCAGCGCCGCGGCGCGCGCCTTGTCGCCGACCTTGTTGGGCAGGCGCGCGACAATCTCGTCGTACATCTTGCGGCCGAGCGCGGCGAGCTCGACCTTTTCCTTGGATCGCACATGGCGGCGGATCGCGGCGCGCGCCTTGCCGGTGACCGCGAAGCCGAGCCACGCGGGCTGCGGCGTCTGTTTGTCCGACGACAGGATTTCGACCGTATCGCCGTTGTTGAGCTGGGTGCGCAGTGGTACCAGCCGCCCGTTGACCTTGGCGCCGACGGTGCGGTCGCCAAGGCCGGTGTGGACGGCGTAGGCGAAATCGACCGGCGTGGCGCCCTTGGGTAGCTGGTGCAGGCTGCCCTTTGGCGTGAAGGCAAAGATGCGGTCCTGATACATCGCGATGCGGGTGTTCTCGAGGAACTCCTCGGGATCGTGCGTCTGCTCGAGGATTTCGATCAGGTCGCGAATCCACCCGGCCTGGCCGTCGGGCGTGCTGCCGCCCTGCTTGTACGCCCAATGCGCGGCGAGCCCGAATTCCGATTGCTGGTGCATGCCGAGGCTGCGGATCTGGATTTCGATCCGCATATTCTGCTGATGCATGATCGTCGTGTGCAGCGATTTATAGCCGTTGCGTTTCGGGGTCGAGATATAGTCCTTGAACCGCCCCGGGACCATTTTCCATTTGCGGTGGAGTAGGCCGAGCGCGGCGTAACAATCGGCGTCGGTCGGGGTGATGATCCGGAATGCGATGATGTCGGTCACCTGTTCGAAACTGACGTGGCGTTCCTGCATCTTGCGCCAGATCGAATAGGGGTGCTTTTCGCGGCCCGACACCTCGGCCTCGATTCCGCTTTTCGCCAGCAGTTCCTTGAATTCGCGGCTGATCTCGGCAACCTTGTCCTTGCCACCGGCGGTCAGCTTGGCGAGCCGCCCGGTAATCGTCGCATAGGCTTCGGGTTCGAGCTCGCGAAAGGCAAGCAGCTGCATTTCGCGCATATATTCATACATGCCGATCCGCTCGGCGAGCGGGGCATAGATGTCCATCGTCTCCTTGGCGATGCGCCGCCGCTTGTCGGGATTTTTGATGAAATGCAGCGTCCGCATATTGTGCAGCCGGTCGGCCAGCTTGACCAGCAGCACGCGGATATCGTCGGACATCGCGAGCAGGAATTTGCGCAGATTCTCCGCCGCGCGCTCATTCTCGGTCTGCGCTTCGATCTTGCTGAGCTTGGTCACCCCGTCGACCAGCCGCCCGACGTCGGCGCCGAACAGCCGTTCGATTTCCTCCGGGGTCGTCAGCGTGTCCTCAAGCGTGTCGTGGAGCAGCGCGGTGACGATCGTCTCGCTGTCGAGGTGGAGGTCGGTCAAAATCCCCGCAACTTCGACCGGATGGCTGAAATAGGGGTCGCCCGAGGCGCGTTTCTGGCTGCCATGCTTCTGGACGGTAAAGACATAGGCGCGGTTGAGCAGCGCCTCGTCGACGTCGGGATCATAAGCGCGCACGCGCTCGACAAGTTCATACTGCCTCAGCATTACGTTCAATGTCGTTCATGTCGGCGCAATTGCAATGCGAAATTTGATTGCGCCGTTCGCCAGTGCGTTAGCAACTTTGATAACGGCGAGTGGAAGCATCGGTCGCGCGGGGGCGCATCATCGCAGGCGCGAAGCGAGTCGCGCGCGCCATCGGGCGGATTCGCATGGCCTGCCGGAGCGAATGTATCGCGTTGCGAAATGAAACGAAGCCCTTATATTTTTTTGGCGCAGGGGTCGATTTTACGTTAGGGCATAGGGCATGGGAAAATTACGCGAACTGCTGAACGACATGGACGGGGGCAATTGCGCCCTGCCGCTGGCGCTGGAAGCGATGGGCGAACGCTGGTCGTTCATGATCCTGCGCGCTGCCTTTAACGGCGTCCATCATTTCGAGGAATTTCAGCAGGAACTGAACATCGCGCGCAACATCCTGTCGAACCGGCTGTCGCGGCTGGTCGATCATGGCATCATGGCGCGCGAGGTGATGACCGAAGACCGCCGCAAGGTGCGTTACCAGCTGACCCAAAAGGGTATCGAGCTGCTGCCTGCGATGATCGCCCTGCGCCAATGGGGCGAGAAATGGGGCGCGGGCGTCCCGTCGACCCCGGTGCTGGTCGACGCGCGCGACGAACAGCCGATCGGGCCGGTGACGCTGACCGCGCACGATGGCCGCGTGATCGGTTACAAGGAATTGCTGTGGAAGCATCGCGCGGAGCTCCAGCCGCTTGGTCAGGCGCGCCAGCGCGCCGACGGTGCGATGGCGCCGGTGGCCGCCGAATGATCGGCTGCGCCGGGTTCCGGCTGCGTATCCGCGGCCGCTGACCATCGCGACCTACCGGACCACCATGCCGCTGTTTCGCCTGTCTTCGCCGGGACCCTTTTTCGACAACAAGGTCCGCGCCTTCTGGAACCTCCAGCTATTGGGCTGGGCCGCGTGGCTGGGCCTGCGCGGGGTTTCGGGCCTCGCCAACGGACAGCCGCTGACCTTTCTGATCCCGCAGACGATTTCGGCGATCACCGGCTTCTCGCTCTCGCTCATTCTGGCGGTCTGCTACCGCGCCTTGATCAGCCGCCGCCCCCTGCTGATGTGGGGCGTGAGCTTCGGCCTGTCGGGGCTCGCGACGGCGCTATGGGCGTTTATCGACGCCTGGGTGGCGCAGATCCAGAATCCGAACAGCGAGGCAGGGTTCACCAGCCTGCTTCTCGGCGCCGTCTATATCGACGCGACGTCGCTCGCGGCGTGGTCGGCGCTCTATTTCGCGATCAACTATTTCCTTCAGCTCGAAGAACAGAATGACCGCGTGCTGCGGCTCGAGGCGCAGGCGGCGTCGGCGCAGCTTGCGATGCTGCGCTATCAGCTCAACCCGCATTTCCTGTTCAACACGCTGAACAGCATTTCGACGCTGGTGCTGCTCAAGCAGACCGAACCCGCCAACGCGATGCTGTCGCGGCTGTCTGCGTTCCTGCGCTATACGCTCGCGAACGAACCCACCGCGCAGGTCACGCTGGCGCAGGAGATCGAGACGCTGAAGCTCTATCTCGATATCGAAAAGATGCGTTTCGAGGACCGGCTGCGACCCCATTTTGCGATCGATCCGCTTGTGGCGCGGGCGCGATTGCCGTCGCTGTTGCTCCAGCCGCTGGTCGAAAACGCGATCAAATATGCGGTCACGCCGCAGGAGGAGGGCGCCGACATCACGCTTTCGGCACAGCTGGCCGGTCAAAATGTCCGGATCACCGTGTCCGACACCGGCGCGGGATTGCCAGTCGAAAGCACGGACCCCACCACGGGTCTTGCAACGGAATCGACCGGCGTGGGTTTAGCCAATATCAGGGACCGTCTGGCGCAGGCTTTTGGCGACCAGCACCGGTTCGACGCTCAACGTGGCGCTGATGGCGGGTTCACGGTGATTATCGAGTTTCCGTTTCAGCCCGATGGGCAAATGACGATTGGAACCGAACGGACATGACGATCAGAACCATCCTGGTGGATGATGAAAAACTGGCCACCCAAGGCCTGCAACTGCGGCTCGAACCGCATGCGGACGTTGAAATCGTCGACACCGCGCAAAATGGCCGCGAGGCGATCCGAAAAATCAAGACGCACAAGCCCGATCTGGTCTTTCTCGACATCCAGATGCCGGGGTTCGACGGCTTTTCGGTGATTCAGGGCTTGATGGAAGTCGAACCGCCGCTGGTGGTGTTTGTCACCGCCTATTCGGACCATGCGATTCGCGCGTTCGAGGCGCAGGCGGTCGATTATCTGGTGAAGCCAGTCGAACCCGAACGGCTGGCCGACGCGCTCGACCGGGTGCGCCAGCGCCTCACCGAAAAGCGCGGCGCGGCCGAGGTCGAGCGGCTGAAGACCGTGCTGGCCGAGGTCGCCCCCGATGCGGCGGACGATTATGGCAGCGAGGCGGCACCGGACGCGCATGCCGCCGATCGCTACGAAAAGATGATCAATATCAAGGATCGCGGCCAGATCTTCCGCGTCGATGTCGACAGCATCGAACGCATCGACGCCGCGGGCGATTATATGTGCATCTACACCGCCGACAATAGCCTGATCCTGCGCGAAACGATGAAGGATCTGGAAAAGCGGCTTGATCCGCGCAACTTCCAGCGCGTGCATCGCTCGACGATCGTCAACCTGTCACAGGTGAAGCAGGTGAAGCCGCACACCAACGGCGAATGCTTCCTCGTGCTCGGTTCGGGCGCGCAGGTGAAGGTCAGCCGCAGCTACCGCGATGTCGTTGCGCGGTTCGTGCATTAAGTAGTTTCGCACGAAGACACAAAGACACGAAGATGGCAGTTGGGGCCGTCAGCCCCGCTTTCACTCGGGCGCGCGCGCGCGAAGGTGCCAATAATCGAGAAGGCTGCTTCGCAGCAAACACGACATCTTCGTGGCTTTGTGTCTTCGTGCGAACAAATTTGTACACCCTAACCGTCTAAAGCTGGTGCCCCGTCCGATCTCGCTTCGTCGCGAGATATTGCTCATTGTGGGGGTTGGTCGGCAGCGCCAGCGGCAGGCGTTCGACCACCTCGACGCCTTCCTTTTGCAGACGCGCGACCTTTTCGGGGTTGTTCGTCATCAACCGGATGCGCGGGATGTTGAGCAATTCCAGCATCCGCCCAGCGATCGCAAAATCGCGCGCCTCGACCGGAAAACCGAGCCGCAGATTGGCATCGACGGTGTCATAGCCCTGATCCTGCAGCGCATAGGCGCGCAGCTTGTTGACCAAGCCGATGCCACGTCCTTCCTGCCGCAGGTAGAGCAGCACCCCCCATGGCGCATCGGCCATCGCGTGGAGCGCGGCGTGGAGTTGCGGCCCGCAATCGCATTTCAGGCTGCCGAGCACATCGCCGGTCAGGCATTCGCTGTGCAGGCGAACGACCGGGGGATTGCCGTCGCGCTTTCCGATGACCAGCGCGACATGGTCCGACGCTTCTTCGGGGGAGCGGAAAGCAATAATCTCAGCGCTTTCGCTCGCCGCGACGGGTAGCCGCGCGCGCGCGGCGATCTCCAACCGTGCGGGGTCGAGCAGCGCCGCGACATCGTCGGCAGTGCAGAATGTCTCAGCCTCGCCAGCCGCTTCGCGCACGAAAAAGGCCGGAAGCAGGCCGGCGTGGCGCGCCATCGTCATCGCGGCCTCCGCAGCAGCTTCGCCGCCCGTCGCAATGGTACGAAACGGCCCCTTGAGCGGATGGGCGAGGTCGAGCGCCGGATCGGCGATCGCCAGCGCCGCGGTGACGGTGGTGGCGGCGGCGATCAGGCGCGCCGGACCCGGCGCCGCCGCGACGCGCTGGTTGGTAAGCTTCAGCGTGAACGCGCGTTCGCCCGACAGCAGCACATCATGGCTCGCGAAATCGGCCAGCGCGGCGTCGCGCGCGCTTTCGACCGCGAGCAGGTCGAGCGCGCCGTCCGCGCCTTCGACGCGAAAGGGCCAGCCGCGGCGCAAGGCGTCGATCGCGCGCGCCGCCCGGCGGGCGCCCCGATGGTCGGCGTCGCTCAAAAAGCGAATTCCGTGACCAGCGGAATATGGTCCGACGGTCGTTCCCAACTCCGCGCCGGCTGGACGATGCGGTGCGATACCGCTTTGTCGACGAGGTCGGGGGTCACCCACATATGGTCGAGACGGCGGCCGCGGTTCGACGCCTCCCAATCCTTGGCGCGGTAACTCCACCAGGTGAATAGCGGCGCGGGCGCGGCGATGAAATGGCGGCCGAGGTCGACCCAGTTCGACGCCGCCTGCAGCCGCGCGAGCGTTTCGACCTCGATCGGCGTGTGGCTGACGACGTCGAGCAGCGCCTTGTGGTTCCACACGTCGCTTTCGAGCGGCGCGACGTTGAAGTCGCCCGTCAGCACCGTCGGCGTGCCATTGAGCGCCCCCGACCACTCGGTCATGCGGCCGAAGAAATCGAGCTTCTGCCCGAATTTGGGGTTGAGCTCGCGATCGGGAATGTCGCCGCCCGCGGGGATATAGACATTGTCGAGCCGCACCCCTGACGGCAGCGTGACGCCGACATGGCGCGCTTCGCCATTCGCCTGCCAGTCATATTTGCGCACGTCGGTCAGCGGCACCTTGCTGGCGATCGCGACGCCATGGTGCATGCGTTGTCCATGCGTGATGATGTGTTCATAGCCTAGCGAGTGGAACATATCCTTGGGAAAGATGCCGCATTCGACCTTGGTCTCCTGCAGGCACAAAATGTCGGGCGTTTCCTCGCGCAGAAATTTTTCGACGATACCGATGCGGGCGCGGACGCTGTTGATATTCCACGATGCGATGCTGGTGCGAGTCATGCGGTCGGCTCTATCGGCGCGGTGCATTGTTCGCAATGCGATTGCGGCACCAGCCCGCTCCCCGACCCTGCCTCCCATTTCAGGATAGGCTGTAGGGAGGCTGGGTGGGGGAGCGGGCTGGTGCCGCAAAGCCGCGTCAGCGGCAAAAAAACGTCGGGAATCATAAACCCCCGTCCCAGGGGCGGTGGAACGGGGGTTCAAGGTCAGCGTTCGTCACGCTCTTGAATGAAGACACCGGGCAATCCGGGTGGGGCAACAGGGGGAAACCCAAATCCGGGGCCGTGTTGGCGTCTTCGAGAGTTGAAATAGCCCGCTTTCCCTGTCGCCAAGCTGAACAGAAATTGGCCGCAAAGCGCCGATTTTGCAGTTCGTCGATGCTGGGCGACGGTTCGGCGGAAAAAGGCCGGGGAATTTTGCAAGAAAACGCCCCGGCCCAAATTTTTCGTTCAGCTTCGACTACCGACCGCGCTTGTTCGGACGCGGATCGGTCCAGCGGAACGCCGAATCGGCGACCGCGACGTTGAATTTCTGGTTGCTGAGGTCGATGCGCGTCCGGTTGTTCTGCGAATCGAGCGCGACCCAGCCGCGCAGGCGCAAGCCCGCTGGCGCCGATCCGTCGCGCACGAACACCATCGTGATCGTGCCATATTCGGGGCGCTTGGGATCCTTGACCTCGACGCTCAGCACATCGTTGCTGCCGGTCGGCAGGACCTTCGCATATCGGGTGAGATCGCGGTCGGGGTCGAGCAACGCGCCCAGCGGCGAATTTTTCACCGGCCAGCGCTGCACCTGCCGCACCTCATAATCGATCATGGTCAGCGAGCTGCCGTCACCGACGATCAGCAGCGGCACGCCCTTTTGATACTGGAACCGGATCTTGCCGGGGCGCTTCAACGTCAGCTTGCCCGACAGGCGCTGGCCGTTGCGATCGGTCTGGACAAAGTCGGCGGTCATCGAACTCGTCGATTTGAGGTGCGATTGGACCGAGGACAGCGCCGACGCCGATTGCGCGGTGGCGGGGACGGTCGCGGCAAGGCCAGCCGCGGCCAGCGGCGCTAGCGCCAGCGCGGCGGCGCGCGTCAGGTTCAGGCGAGGAAAAGTCAGGGTCATGATACTCTCATTCTGAAAAATCGTGGTTCGCATGTGACGTTGGGGCGTTGAATATCCACTGAACCGTCGTTTCATCTCTCCGTCATCCCGGCGAAGGCCGGGATCTCACCCTCGCGCAACGACGCCATGGCGAGATCCCGGCCTTCGCCGGGATGACGATGATAGGAAGTCCGGATTGAAACCCTAAACCCCGTAAAAGTTCCCTACCGCGGCTGGCCATATTGATCGGTCAGCACGTCGCGGCGACCGACATGGTTCGGCGGGCTCACCAGCCCTTCCTCCTCCATGCGCTCGATCAACCGCGCCGCGCTATTATACCCGATGCGCAATTGACGTTGCAGCCAACTCGTCGATGCCTTCTGGCTTTCGACGACGATCTGGCAGGCCTTGGCATACATGCGGTCCTCGGCGCTGTCGCCGCCCGCCGGGGCGCCCTCCATCGCAAAGCCGCCGTCCTCGGGATCCTCGGTGACGCTCTCGATATAGTCGGGGCGGCCCTGCCCCTTCCAGTGATCGGCGACCGCGCGCACTTCGTCGTCGGACACGAAGGGGCCGTGGATGCGCGTGATCTGCTTGCCGCCGGGGACATAGAGCATGTCGCCCTTGCCGAGCAGCTGTTCGGCGCCCGCTTCGCCCAAGATCGTCCGGCTGTCGATCTTCGACGTCACATTAAAGCTGATGCGCGTCGGCAGGTTCGCCTTGATGACGCCGGTGATGACGTCGACCGACGGGCGCTGGGTCGCGAGGATCAGGTGGATGCCCGCCGCGCGTGCCTTTTGCGCGAGCCGCTGGATCAGGAACTCGACCTCCTTGCCCGCGGTCATCATCAGATCGGCGAGCTCATCGACGACGACGACGATCTGCGGCAGCGGCGCATAATCGAGCGTCTCTTCCTCATACACCGGCTGGCCGGTGTCAGGGTCGTATCCGGTCTGGACGCGGCGGCCGAGCGACTTGCCCTTGGCGAGCGCGGCGCGCACCTTGTCGTTGTAGGACGCCAAGTTGCGCACCGACAGCGACGACATCATCCGGTAGCGGTCCTCCATCTGCTCGACCGCCCATTTCAGCGCCCGGATCGCCTTCTTGGGTTCGGTCACCACGGGCGCGAGCAGGTGCGGAATATCGTCATAGACGCTGAGTTCCAGCATCTTGGGATCGATCATGATCATCTTCACCTGATCGGGGCCGAGACGATAGAGCAAAGACAGGATCATCGCGTTCAGCCCGACCGACTTGCCCGACCCGGTGGTCCCCGCGATCAGCAGGTGCGGCATCGGCGCGAGATCGGCGATCACCGCGTCGCCGCTGATATTCTTGCCCAGGATTATCGGCAGCGCGCCGGTCTGGTCCTGAAACAGCGCGCTGCCGATGATTTCGTGCAGCACCACCGATTCGCGGTGCGCGTTGGGCAGTTCGATGCCGATCACGGTGCGGCCGGGGATCGGCGCGATGCGCGCCGACAGCGCCGACATGTTGCGCGCGATATCGTCGGCGAGGTTCGACACGCGACTCGCCTTCGTCCCCGGCGCGGGTTCGAGTTCGTACATGGTGACGACCGGCCCGGGGCGGACCGCGGTGACGACGCCCTTGACCTGAAAGTCCTCAAGTACCGATTCGAGCAGCCGCGCGTTGCGCTCCAGCCCCGCCTTGTCGATCTGGCCGGTCGGTCCCGGCGGCGGCGGTGCCAGCAGGTCGATCGACGGCAGCTGGTAATTGGTGAACAGCTCGGTCTGCGGCTTGGGCCGGGGCTTCGACGGTGCGGTGCGCTCGGCTGGGTCGGCGATTTCGGGCGGCGCGCGGTCGCTCGGCTCGGCGATCGCGCGGGGGCGCACAACGCGCTCCATCAGGTTCGGCGCGCGGGCGCCCTCGTCGGCGACGCGCACCGGCTCGGCGACGCGGCTGCGTTCGACGGCGGGCAGGCGGAAGCGCGAGGCCCAACCCTTTTCCAGCCGCAGCGCGCGCCACGCGAGCCACAGCCCCGCAGCGACCAGTAGCAGGATGGTGGCAATGCGGATCAGCGCCGCGGCGGGTTCGCCCGCGGCGGCGAATAGCGGCGTGATCGCCCCGCCGACAAGCAGCGCGATGATGCCGCCCCACCCCGCGGGCATCGGCGCGCCAGTCGCCGGCGACCAGAGTTCGGCGCCTAGCCCGACGAGGAGGATGCCGACGAAATTGTACGCAAGCTGGCGCGGCCAATAGGGTTGCGGTTCACCCAGCCATAGCCGCCACGCGAGCAGGCCGAGCAGCGGCAGCAGCAACGCGATCCCGACGCCGCCGATCGACAGCCCCAGATCGGCGAACCATGCCCCCGTGCTGCCCATCCAGTTGGCGGCGGTGCCGTCGGCGGCGGTATTGAGCGCCGCATCGGTGCTGTCATAGGTGACGAGCGCAAGTGCCAGGAACAGCGTGAACAGCCCAAGCGCCGCCGCCGCGGCGATCACCAGCGATCGCGCGATGCTCTGGCGGAAAACGGTGCGCCAATCGGCCTTTACCGGTGCGGCCTTGCGGCTAGCCATGTTCTTCACGGTCCCTGTCATTTAACCACGGCGATATGCGCATGGGGGGGAGTCGCCGTCAAGCGCGGCCCGGCGCGCGCACGGCCTTTCCAACCGCCCTGCCGCGCGCTAGGGCAGCCCCATGAGCGAAACGCTGCGCAGCGATGTCCTGATCTCCGGCGGCGGCCTTGTCGGCCAGGCGCTCGCGCTTGCGCTGTCGCATCACGGCCTGTCGGTCCAGATCGTCGACCCCGCCGACCCGGTGGCGACGATCGCGCCGGGCTTCGACGGCCGCGCCTCGGCGATTGCCAGCGCGACTTGGCAAATGTTCGAGGTGCTGGGGATCGCAGAGCGCCTTGCGGGTCACGGCTGCCCGATCCGCGCGATCAAGGTCGGCGATGGCGCTCCTGACAGCGGCCGCGGCGGCGAGCTCGATTTCGTCACCGCCGACGACGATCCGCCGCTCGGCACGATGGTCGAGAACCGCCAGCTGCGTCTGGCACTTGCCGCGGAGCTGGCCGATGCACCGCTGGTGCGGCTGCATATGCCAGCCACCGTCACGACGCGCGACATTGGCGTCCATGGCGTCACGCTGACGCTCGCCGACGAGACGCGGCTTGCCGCGCCGCTGCTGATCGTCGCCGAGGGTCGCCGCTCGCCGACGCGCGATGCGGCGGGGTTCAGTATCGCGAGTTGGTCGTACCACCATCACGCAATGATCGGCGCCGTCGCGCATGAGCGGCCGCACGGCAATGTCGCGCACGAAATCTTCTACCCCTCGGGCCCCTTCGCGCTGCTGCCGCTCGTCGATGATGGCGAAGGGCGGCACCGCTCGGCCTTTGTGTGGACCGTCGCCGAAAAGGACGGCCCCGGATTTGCCAAGCTGGGCGACCGCGGCTTTGTCGCCGAACTCGAAAAGCGCGCCGGCGGGGTGCTCGGCGCGATGGAACTCGTCGCGCCGCGGATGACCTATCCGCTCGGCTTCCACCACAGCGCGTCGATCGTCGCCGAGCGGATCGCGCTCGTCGGCGACGCTGCGCATGGCATCCATCCGATCGCGGGGCAGGGGCTCAATCTTGGCCTCCGCGATGTCGCGGCGCTCACCGAAGTGCTCGTCGAGGGCGCACGGCTCGGGCTCGATCTGGGTGATGCGGCCTTGCTCGCGCGCTATCAGCGCTGGCGCGGGCTCGACAATATGATGGTCAGCCTCGCCACCGACGGGCTCACCCGCCTGTTCGGCATCCCCGGCCGCACCGCCGCGGCGGTGCGCCGCACCGGGCTCGGCGCGGTGCAGCGCCTGCCGATGCTCAAACGCTTCTTCATGGACGAAGCGCGCGGCGAGGCCGGCGATCTGCCCAAGCTGCTCGCGGGGGCGGAAGTCTAAAGTCTATCCTGCTCAAGCAGAATCATATCACCGTAGCCCTGAGCCTGTCGAAGGGCGCTTATCGGCGATAAGCGCCCTTCGACAGGCTCAGGGCTACGTTTCCGTTTGAACAGGACAGACTCGAACCGGTTTTGTTCATCCGTCATCCCGGCGAAGGCCGGGATCTCAACCTCGCCGATCGTCATCCCGGCGAGATCCCGGCCTTCGCCGGGATGACGGAACATCTAAGCTTTGTTCGGCCGCGGTACGTATTTCTACCTAGCCCTCCAGCAGCCCACCGCTCACCTTGTTTCCCTATCCCCATCACCGCGGCACCCCCGCCGCGGCACGATGGGGACGGACCATGTCGGCAAAAAGCGATGCACTCGAAACAGCGGTGACGGATTATATCCAGGCGCGAACCGCGCTCGACGCGGCGCCCGGCGCGCGCGCGCGGATGCGCGCCGACCGGGCCTTCGCGCGCCTCGCGGAGCTGGCAGCGCCGCGTATCCGCTATTTCACCCGCCGCTACGGCCTCTCCGATGTCGCCGATGATGCAGCGCAGGTCTGCGCGATCGCGCTGCACCGCGCCGCCGAACGCTATGACCCGGCCCGCGCGCGCTTCACCACCTATGTGAACTGGCAGCTGCGCGCCGAGCTGCAGGCGCTGCGCCTGCGCCTCCATGGCGACCAGCGGACGGCGGGGCGGCGGCATGTCACCGCAACCTTGTCGCTCGATGCCTTGCAGGCCGATGGCGCCGATGACTGGCTGATCGATCCCGCCGCCGAAGCCGCGACCGAGCAGCGCGCGGCCGACGGGCTGGCACTGCTCGCCGCCGATCGCCTGGTTGCCGATTGGGCGACGCGGCGCCGCGCGACAATGTCGCGGTCGGCGCGACACACGGATGCGCGGATCGAGGCGCGCGTCGCTGCCGAACAGGCGCTGGTCCGCCACCAGCTGACGGTGACCGAAACGAGCGAGCGCCTATGCGAAAGCGACCGCCATATCGTGCGCCGCGCGCTCGCCGACATCGCGCGCCACGCGGCGCCGCGCAAATTGCACTGAATGCCGCCTATTGCAGCGTGGCGCGACCGTCGTCGCTATCGTACCGACCGAAAAACTGCATCAGCTGGACGACCAGCTCGGCGCGCGCGTCGATCGGCGTCGCTTCCAGCAGCGCCTGCTTGGCGGCGGCGTCGAACGGCGCGACCTGCGCGATGCCATTGACCAGCGTCGCATCATCGAGCTGCCCGACCGAATCCCAGTCGACGACATAACCCTGCCTTGTCGCAAAGCGCTTTGCTTCGCGCTCCAGACTGGCGCGCTCGACGCTCGACAGCACCGCATCATCCTCGATCTCGGCTTCGATCTCGGCCTCGACCTGACGAAAGGGCGTCGTGACATCGAGCTCGCGGCGGACGCGAAACCGCGCCACGCCTTCCAGCACCAGATTGAAACGCCCTTCGTCGAGCGCCTCGACATCGACGATGCGCCCGACGCAGCCGACGTCATAGAGCGCGGGCGGCTCGCGGCTTTCCTCGCCCGGCAGCATACGCGGCTGGATCATCCCGATCTGGCGATCGCGCGCCAGCACTTCCTGCACCATCGCCGAATAGCGCGGCTCGAAAATATGCAGCGGCAGGTGCAGCCCGGGAAACAGCACCGCGCCGGGCAGCGGAAAAATCGCGATCCGCTGTATGGTCAGGGGCGCGTCCGCGTTCATCAACCAAACAGCACGAGCGACAGGCGGCGGCGCTGCGCCGCCACCCACGGGTCTTCCAGCCCGACGGCTTCGAACAGCGACAGCAGCTTGGCGCGCGCCGCGTCCTCCTGCCATTCGCGATCGGCGGCGACGATATGGAGCAGATTGTCGGCAGCCGCGTCGCGTTGCCCCGCTCCGATCTGCGCACTGGCGAGGTCGAAGCGCGCCTGATGATCGGCAGGATTTGCAGCAAGAGCGGCTTCAAGTGCCGCCAGTTCGCCCGCGTCAGGGGCGTCGGCGGCCAGTGCGAGTGCGCTTTTCGCCTGCGCGATCGCGGGGTCGTCGGCGATTTCAGCGGGCAGCATGTCGAGTGCACCTTGCGCGCTGGTCAGGTCGCCTGCGAGGACAAGGGCGCGGATCAACCCGCCATGTGCCGCGGCATTGTCGGGCGCCATTTCGAGGATCTGCCCGAAGATGCTCGCGGCACGCTCGCCGTCGCCTTCGGCCAGCACGGTTTCACCCATGTCGATCAGCGGCGCGATCTCGACCGCGCGTGCCGTCGCTTCGCTTTCGATCGGCAGCTGCGCGAGCAGCTGGTCGAGCATCGACTTCAATTGGCTTTCGGTGCGCGCGTTGGTCAGGTTGGCAACCGGCTGGCCCTGGAAAATCGCATAGACGGTCGGGATCGACTGGACCTGGAACTGGCTGGCGATGAAGCGATTCGCATCGACGTCGATCTTGGCGAGCAACACGCCCTTGTCGGCATAGTCGGCGGCGACCTTTTCGAGGATCGGGGTCAGCTGCTTGCACGGCCCGCACCATTCGGCCCAGAAATCGAGGATCACGAGGCTGGTCATCGACGGTTCGACGACATCGCGGCGGAACGCTTCGACGGCTTCCTTTTCTTGCGGATTCAGACCCAATGTGGCCACGAAATCATGCTCCTGTTACGCGTCCCCGGTCGTCGGCGCGCCGACCGCAGAGACTCTTGTCCTGCTTATGTGGGAATTGCGGGCGATATGCCAACCCTTCGGCAAAAAACGCAAACAGGGCTTGCCGAGTCAAAAAGCCGGTGCTAATCGCCCGCCTCACCCGCTGGAACCGACCGGTTTCCAGCCGCCAGAGCGGGCGTAGCTCAGGGGTAGAGCACAACCTTGCCAAGGTTGGGGTCGAGGGTTCGAATCCCTTCGCCCGCTCCAGTTTTCATACATTTTCCAGTGACTTAGACCTCCAGGCGCACTGCGACGTTTGGTGACAAAGCGGCCTTTGATGGGGTTTGTCCCCATAATGTCACCACTTGGGATCGTGGCATCGGAAAGAATCTGCAAGGTCGACCATAAGCCATCTACGAATGGGAAGTGGCTGCGGCTATCGCAGGCCGTGTCTGGGCGACCTGTCTGTCGAACATCGATGCAGTTCACGGAAACATCCAATTCCGGTTCCAGTTGTCGTTGCGAATTGCTCAATCGATCGGGGATGAAACCGCGCGCTTCGCAATTGTTGAAGCGTGTGACCGGGTTCCGCTACGCATGTCCAGGCGAAAGCTAAAGGTAGTGGTACGCGCCCCGACGTGCGTTTCCTTGGCTCGGTCACTTTTTTGGGAGATTGATGGGTATCCGATTATTATTCGATTATAAAATGGATGCCACTCTGCCCGAGGCATAACTTCCCGAATGCGACTCATTCTGGTCGCGAATTGGGAAGGAAGAAGCGATGAAGGACTTCAACGAACTGATCGACCTCGGCGCCATCAGCGTCGAAACCCGCGGCATCGAGCCGCTCGGGCCGGTCGACGAAGATCAGGGCGAACATTATCTGTTCGCCGGCGGCATCACGGCCGACGACTGAAAGCGGTGGCGTGCCGCTCGCATGCGGCACGCCATTCGCATTGCCCCGCGCAATTATCGAAATGTCCGCCATGCTGCGATCGGGCCTGCATCACTGCCATTTCAATGGCGCCGTCGTCCTGTTCGATCTCTTCGCCGACCGCTATTTTCTTCTCACCGATCAGTCCGTCGAACGGTTTGACCTCGTGCTTGCCGGTCATGGGACTTCTGCAGATGAAGACCATTTACGTAGTCTCGGCCTTCTCGCTGACGATACAGACCGAAATCCTAGGCTTGCTATACCCCCGCCGGTGGCCGCGCGCAGTCTCGTTGATGAGCCGTCGGCTAAGGCTTCGATGGCGGCGACAATATCCTGTATCTGGGAGCAGCGGAGAGCCCGCCGCGATCTTCAAAACAATTCTCTTAGCGATATTGTAACCGGCCTAGGACGCAGGTCTGATCGACTGGCGCCATCCGGTGCGGACGATTGCCGCGATATTACCGCCGCATTCGTGCGCGCCAAGCGCTATATGTCATCAGATGACCGATGCCTGGTGCGCGGCATTGCCATGACACGGATGCTTGCGCGCCGCGGCGTGGCAGCCTCGCTGGTGTTTGGCGTCACCATGCCCTTCGCCGCCCATAGCTGGGTTCAGGTCGGTGATACCGTGCTGACCGACTCCTTGGACGTTGTTCTCCACTATCGACCGATCTTTGCCGTTTGATGGCCGGCGGGTTTCGAATTGAGGTCGAGATGTCGACCAACCGTCCGGCTCCGGAGCAACAGGGCCCAACTGGTCGCCTCGGTCCTGTCCAAGAAGCTCGCGGCCGGCGCAACGCATCTCGTCGTCGACATGCCGATCGGCCCGACGGCAAAGGTCCGCTCACCCGCCGATGCCGCCGCACTTTCGGGAGCGCTGCAGAAGGTCGCAGCGGAGTTCGGCCTGGTCCTCAAGGTGATACAAGGCGATGGTCAAGAACCTATCGGCAGGGGAATCGGCCCTGCTCTCGAGGCGCGCGACATCCTGGCTGTGCTCGAGGGACGTGATCCACCCCCCGATCTCGCCCGCCGCGCCTGCGAATTGGCGGGAGCGCTCATCGAACTCGCGGGCCGCGCCAGTCCCGGCACCGGTGCGGCCCTGGCCGCTCAAGTGCTGGCCGACGGGTCAGCCTGGAGCAAATTCCAGCAAATCTGCGAGGCGCAGGGCGGTATGCGGACACCGCCCCAGTCGAATCATCGCCATGTGATGACTGCGCAGCAGCCGGGATGCGTTTCGGCGATCGACAATCGCAGGCTCGCCAAGCTCGCCAAACTTGCAGGCGCGCCGGCCGCGAAAAGTGCTGGCCTCGAAATGCACGTCCGGCTCGGTTCCGCAGTCGAAACAGGAACGCCCCTCTTCACAGTGCACGCCGAAAGCCAGGGCGAGCTGGCCTATGCGCTGGCCTATGCCGAGGCCGCTGGCCCCATTCTCGAGCTATCCGACCGATGACCCCGCCAATCTTCCTGCCGCTGCCCGGTAACGGCAAGTTCGCGGTTGGGCTCGCGGGCCTGCTCGGGGGCGAGGTCGGACGGATGGAAACCCGCAGATTTCCGGACGGTGAGACCTATTTGCGGCTCCTGTCCGAGGTTGCCGGCCGCGACATCGTCCTCGTCTGCACGCTGGATCGCCCCGATACCAAGCTGGTTCCGCTTCTTATCGCAGCCGACGCGGCCCGCGAGCTCGGCGCCCTCAGCGTAGGCCTCGTAGCCCCATATCGGACAGGCTGCGGCACCGATCGGGCTTGCGCTCGTGGGCGTGGGGCAGCAGTGGGTGATCACGTTCACCCTGGCGGCGGCGGCGCTGATCGTCGCCCTCAGCCTGCCTCTCCTGTGGCAAGGCGGGCGACGGACGAGCGATCGATCCAGTCAGCCATGATTTCTTGCGGAGCAAGCGATCGCCTCGAGCAGTGCACGCGCGATCAACGGCTTTGCAATGACATGCTCGAATCCAACGCGCCTCGCTTCACGTTCCAGCGCGTCGTCATGATAGGCCGAGATCATGATCGCGCAACCGCACCAGCCCTTCGCGCGTAAGCGTTCCAGGAGCGACAGGCCGTCGAGCCTCAACGATCGTCCGACAGATCGACAGACCGAGCCCCATGCCGTCCGATTTGCTGCTGACAAAGGCCTGGAACAGCCGCGGCATCACGTCCTCCGCAATGCCGGGGCCGCTGTCCTCTACCGCAATCTCGATCATCTCGTCGGGCCGCAGCCTTGTGGAAACGCGCAGTTCCCGCACTTCGGAGTCCGCCATCGCTTCAATGGCATTGCGCATGATGTTGACCAGAACCTGCTGGATCTGGACCCGGTCCACGAGCGTAGGTGTCGCGGCCGCGTCGAAGGTAAAGAAGCTGCGGACCCCGCGTTCCCGGGCGCCGATAAGCGCCAGCTTGCCTGCCTCATCGACCAGGCGCGGCAAATCCTCTACGGTCTTTTCGACCTCGCCCCGCGCTACGAAATCCCTGAGGCGGCGAACAATATAGCCCGCCCTGAGGGTCTCATTGGCGGCCTCCGTCAGCGCTTCGTGCAGGATATTCCGGGGAATATCTCCTTCTCCGTCAACAAGATCCCGCGTCGTCTCCAGATAGTTGGCAATGGCAGTCAGCGGCTGGTTAAGCTCATGGGCCAAGGTCGAGGCCATCGTTCCCATCGCGCTCAGCCGCGAGACATGCACGAGCTCGGCCTGCAATTCCTTGAGCCTCAGCTCATCATGTTCTTTTTCCGTCAGGTCCCGAATGAAGCCGGTGAAGATGCGCCCTTCCGCGCCCCCCGCCTCGCCGACCGACAATTCCATTGGAAAAGTCGAACCGTCCCGGCGCTGCCCGACCACGATGCGGCCGATCCCGATGATTCGGCGCTCTCCCGTTTCGAGATAATGGCCGATATATTCGTCATGCCTGATACTGTCCGCCCGCGGCATGAGGCAGGACACATTGCGGCCAAGCAATTCGCTCTCGCCATAACCGAACAATCGCTCGGCCGCAGCGCTGAACGAGGTTATGCGCCCCCGCTCGTCGATGACGATCATGGCATCGGGAACGGTCGCGAGAATCGACTGCAGATGTCGTTCGCGGGCTTCGATCGAGCCGCGCATTGCCGCATCCTCGGTGATGTCGCGCACGATGCTGCCGAAACCGCGAATCACACCCGCTTGATCTTTCAGGGCATTGATCGTCAGCCAGGCGAGATATTCGGTTCCATCACGGCACACGCGCCAAGCCTCACGCTCGAGGGAACCCTGCGCGAGGGCCGCCGCCAGATCGGCTTCAGGCCGGCCGTTCGCCACTTCATCGGGCGGATAGAAAATCTCGTGCGAGCGGCCGCACAGATCGGCGTTCGACCAAAGTCCCTTCCTCTCGGTCTCGCCATTGATCGCGCGGATGGTGCCGGCGGGATCGAGCAAGACGACGACATAGCCGCTGGCCTCGCGAAGCATGAGCTCCGATAGCGCCTCGATTTCGCGGACGTCGTCGCGCCACGCTACCGAATTGTCTTCGGGGGTCATGTCATCCCCAGCCGTCCAGGCCGGGCGCATATGCGACAGAGCAATGGTTTCATGGCCGTCGGAATCCCCCAATCGGAACGGGCACCAAGTCAAATACGCAGCTCGGCGCGATACCCCTCGAAATTTCTCGCGCGATCCTGCCTGAGCGCTGCACCGGCGCGGGAGTTCCGGAGTAATGCCGCCTTGTCGGGATCGGTCATCGTTCGCCGCCGCGCCACTCGAGACCATTGCTTGCGGGCCGCTGCTCAAGGCTGGCGTGACCGATACCCGACGTCGATATGGTGTTCCTTTCCTCGCAGCTAACCGTCCCGCGAGCGCCGATGCTGCGAGTCAGCCAACACACGAGACCGATAGCTATTGCGAGCAAGCGTCGCAGAAGCCGATCCTTGGAGTTCGCATGCCAATGGCGCAGGCCTTACGGATCGATAGCCAGTGCAAGCAGGCCGTGACGCGAGGTCAGTCCAAGATTTCCGATCCGGCACTCAATGGATGAAGATCGCACGTTCAAGCATGCAATTGTCCGTCATGCACCGTCTTGGGTGTGATGACCGGCCACTTGATATGGCCGTCCGGTCGCACCATCGTGCCGTTGCGCGTTCCCTACCGTCTCGGATCAATCGAGATGCCGCGCCAGGGATCACCACCACAATCTGAGGCCGACGACCACGCGACGCTCGGTTGTCAGTTCGCGGTCCGCGCGCCGGAAGGCGGCGGTGCCACCGAGCGCGCGTTCCCAGACAAAGCCGACATAAGGTGTGAACTTGCGCGACAACTCGTAGCGCAGTCGGCCGCTCAGCTCGACATTGCTGAACCCGCCACCAAGCTCCCGGTCGACCGAGCGTTTGGAATAGAGGTTGGTCTCGACCTGGGACGTCAAGATCAGCCGATTGGTGAACAGAACCTCGTAGCCAGCCTTGGCGCGCCCTGCGATGCGGCCATCGTCGCCCACATAGGCGGTCAATTGCACGTCGAACCAATAGGGCGCCAATCCCTCGACGCCTGCGGCAAGCCATGTCGTCGCTCCCTTGCCGAGATCCTGACGAACGCCCAGCACCGTGCCCCAGAACGGACTCTTGCTGTGCCACCAGAGCGCCTCGACGCTGCTTTCAGCATCAAGACGATCGCGCGAGTTTTTCAGGCCCTGGCTGCGCAGCCATAGTTTGTCATTGTCCTGCCCCTTCGTGACGAGCACCGTCCAGCCCACCCCCTGGCCCTCATTGCCGCTGACGAACTCGAGCTCGTCGACGAGGACCTTCGGAATCGAGAGCTTGTCGGCCATCTCATAGCCGGGCAGTGTCGAATTGCGGTAGCCGTCCGAATAGTCATTTGAATCGCGCGCGTCCGGCGGAGCCTTGCCGCCCTGCATGCGGCCCATGTCCATCTTCATACCGGTGCTCGGCACATCCATGCCAGGCATGTCCATTCCCGCATGGTCCTGGGTTTGAGACGCGGGATGGATGTGCTCCTCCGGTGGAGGCACCTGCCCCGCCTGGAAGGCGTCCGGCGCCGTGGAAGATGGCTCTTGCGCCGAGGCGGGTGATGCAATCGCAGTCGAGAAGAGGAGGACAACCAGGAACGGCGCGGGGCGGGTGCGGGCCATGCGGATCATGCGACGACGACCTCCCGGAACATGCCGGCCGCCATATGGTAGAGCAGATGGCAGTGAAACGCCCATCGACCCATAGCATCGGCGGTGACGCGGAAGCTCACCCTCTGGGCAGGCTGGACCACCACCGTATGCTTGCGGACCTGGAAGGCGCCATCGGATCCTTCGACATCGCTCCACATGCCGTGGAGGTGCATCGGATGGGACATCATCGTGTCGTTGACCAAGATGATGCGCAGTCGCTCGTTCGGCTTGAAGTGGAGCGGCCGCGAGTCATTGAGCTTGATTCCGTCGAGCGCCCAGATGAAGCGCTCCATATTGCCGTTGAGGTGGAGCTCGATCTCGCGTTCGGGCTCGCGCGGATCGGGATCGCCATTGGGTGTCCGCAAGTCCGCCAGCGTCAGGACACGCCATGAGCGGTCGCGCAGGCCGGCGCCGGGATCATCGAGATTGGCGCGGGGATAGTCGACGCGCATATCGGTGTTCGCGCCATATTCGGTGCGGGCATGCCGGGCCTTCGGCGGCATCTCCGTCAGGCCGTGCCCGGCGTGCTCGCCGCCGCCCATCGTCATCATCGCCCCCATCATGTCGACGGGATCGAGCCAGGGCCGCGCATCGAGGGCGGGGACCGGTGCCGACATGCCGGGAGCAGGCGCGATCGTGCCGCGGGCAAAGCCGGTCCGATCGATCGCCTGGGCGAAGATCGTGCGTGCATTGCCGTCGGGCATGGTGAACTCGACATCATAGGTTTCCCCCGGGCCGATCCGGAACTCCTCGACCGTCACCGGCACCACCGGCTGCCCGTCGGTAGAAACGATTGTCAGCTCCACACCGGGGATCCGTACGTCGAAGAAGGTCGCCGTTCCCGCGCCCACAAAGCGCAGGCGCACATGCTCGCCGGGCGCGGCGACGGCGGTCCAGTTGCCCGCAGGCGTCGTCCCGTTCATAAGATAAGTGTAGGTCGCTGCGGAAAGGTCGCTATAGTCGGTCGGATTCATCCGCGACCCGTTCCACATCCGCCGCCGTTCGAGGGCTTTGGCGAGGCCCAGCTCGCTCACATCCTCTAGAAAGTCGCCGGCGGTCGGCTGCGCGAAGTTATAATAGCTGCTCAGCTTCTTGAGGTTCGTGAAGATCTGGAGCGGTGGTTCGTCCGACCAGTCGCTCAGCATGATGGTATAGTCGCGGTGGGGAACAGGCCCCGTCGGCACCTTCGGCTCGACGACGATCGCGCCATAGAGCCCGGTCTGCTCGGCGAGCGTGTGGGCGTGATACCAGTAGGTGCCCACTTGGCGCACTTCGAATCGATAGGTGAAGGTCTCGCCCGGCGCGATGCCGGCGAAGCTGATGCCCGGCACGCCGTCCATTTCTGCGGGCAGGATGATCCCGTGCCAGTGGATGCTGGACATCTCCTTGAGGCTGTTGCGAACGCGCAGCGTGACGGTGTCGCCCTCGCGCAGGCGTAGGATCGGCGCGGGTACGGCGCCGTTCACTGCCGTCGCGACCCGGCGCTTGCCGGTATAGTTGACCGGGATCTCGGCGATCTCGAGGTCGAATTCGGTCCCGCTCAATTCAGCCGTCGACGCGGAGAGGGATTTCGCCTGCAGTGCCGGGACGAAGCCCGCGACGGCTCCGCCAATCGCCAGCCCCTGAACGAAGCGGCGCCGTGCGATCGGCAAGCTATGAAGGAGGGGCATTGAATGTTTCTTTCGCCAGAAGGTGGTCAGGCCAGATCGAGAACGATCCGCCCGTCAATGTCGCCGCGGCGCATGCGCGCAAAGACGTCGTTGATGTTCTCGAGCTTCTCGGCGTGCACCGTCGCATGCACCTTGCCTTCGCCGGCGAAGGCCAGTGCTTCGAGAAGGTCGAGCCGGGTGCCGACGATCGAACCGCGAACGGTGATGCCGTTGAGTACGGTGTCGAAGATCGACAGCGGAAAATCGCCCGGTGGAAGGCCGTTGAGCGCGACCGTACCACCGCGCCGGACCATGCCGAGCGCCTGCTGGAAGGCCTTGGGCGAGACCGCGGTGACGAGGACGCCCTGCGCACCGTCGATCGCCTGCTTGATGGCGGCTGACGGATCCTCTTCACGCGCGTTGACTGTGAGCGCCGCGCCGAGACGGGTCGCGAGATCGAGCTTGCGGTCGTCGACGTCGACCGCAGCCACATTGAGACCCATCGCGCGGGCATATTGCACCGCCATGTGGCCGAGCCCGCCGATCCCGGAGACGACCACCCACTCTCCGGGCTTCGCCTCGGTGGCCTTCAGCCCTTTATAGACGGTGACGCCGGCGCAGAGGATCGGCGCAATGTCGAGGAAGTCGACATTGTCGGGAAGATGCCCGACATAATTTGGATCGGCGAGGACATATTCCGCGAAGCTGCCATTCACCGAATAGCCGGTATTCTGCTGGCTCTCGCACAACGTCTCCCAGCCGCCCAGGCAATGCACGCAATGCCCGCAGGCGGAGTAGAGCCAGGGGACGCCGACCCGGTCGCCCTCTTTTACAAGAGTGACGCCCGATCCGACGGCGGCGACATGTCCGACGCCTTCATGCCCGGGAATGAAGGGCGGGTTGGGCTTGACCGGCCAGTCGCCCTCGGCCGCATGCAGGTCGGTGTGGCATACGCCGGCCGCCGCGACCTTTACCAGGATCTGGCCGGGTCCGACCGTCGGGATCGGCGCCTCTTCGATGACCAGCGGCTTGCCGAATTCGCGGACGACCGCCGCCTTCATGGTTTTCGCCATGTCTGCTTCTCCTTCCGGGAGGGATCAGAACAGGCCGAGCGCATGCTCGTCATAGGAGACGAGCAGGTTCTTGGTCTGCTGATAATGGTCGAGCATCATCTTGTGATTTTCGCGTCCGAAACCCGACGCCTTATATCCGCCGAAAGCGGCATGTGCGGGATAGTGATGGTAGCAGTTGGTCCAGACCCGCCCGGCCTCGATCGCGCGGCCGAGCCGGTAGGCCGTGTTGCCGTTGCGGGTCCAGACGCCCGCGCCGAGGCCGTAGGCGGTATCGTTGGCGATCGCGATCGCCTCGTCGACTGTCTTGAATGTGGTCACCGACAGCACCGGCCCGAAGATCTCTTCCTGGAAGATGCGCATCCGATTTTCGCCGAGGAACACGGTGGGCTGCACGAAATAGCCCCGATCGAGTTCGCCGCCGGGGAGCGCCCGCGCGCCGCCGGTCAGGCATTGCGCGCCCTCGGTTTTTCCGATGTCGATATAGCCGAGGATCTTGTGGAGTTGATCTTCGGATGCCTGGGCGCCGATCTGGACCGAAGGGTCGAGCGGATCACCTTGGCGGATCGCTGTGACACGCGCCACGGCGCGCTCGATGAAACGGTCGAAGATCGATTCGTGGATCAACGCGCGCGAGGGACAGGTGCAGACCTCGCCTTTGTTGAACGCGAAGAGCGTGAAGCCCTCCAGCGCCTTGTCGAAGAAGGCGTCCTCCTCGTCGAGCACGTCGGCCATGAAGATGTTGGGCGACTTGCCGCCAAGTTCCATCGTCTGGGGGATGAGATGGTCGGCGGCCGCATGCATGATCTGCTTGCCGGTGACCGTCTCGCCCGTAAAGGAGACCTTGGCGATCCGTGGATTGGCGGCGATCGCCTGGCCAACGGTGCGTCCAGGTCCCGTCACGACGTTGAACACGCCAGGCGGCAGAATATCGGCGGTGAGCTCTGCGAACATCAGCAATGTCAAAGGCGTCTGGGACGCAGGTTTGATCACCGTGCAATTGCCCGCGGCAAGTGCCGGAGCGATTTTCCAGGCTGCCATGAGCAGCGGGAAGTTCCACGGGATGATCTGCCCGACGACGCCAAGCGGCTCGCGGAAATGATAGGCGATCGTGTCGGCATCGATCGTCGAGATCGCGCCCTCTTCCGCCCGGATGCAGCCGGCGAAGTAGCGGAAGTGGTCGATCGCCAGAGGCACGTCTGCGGTACGCGTCTCGCGGATCGGCTTGCCGTTGTCGATCGTCTCGGCGAAGGCCAGCAGCTCCAGATTGTCTTCCAGCCGGTCGGCGATCCGGTTGAGCAACCGCGCACGCTCGGCTGGTGATATCTTGGCCCACTGATCCTTGGCCGCGTGCGCCGCATCGAGCGCGCGCTCGACATCTTCCGGTGTTGACAGCGCGAACTCGGCGATCAGGGCGCCGTTGATCGGGCTCGTATCGGCGAAATATTCTCCCGCAGCGGGGGGACTCCAACGACCACCGATGAAATTGTCATAGCGATGCCGGAAGGACGGCGCGGCATTGATGGTGCTGAAGGCCTGTTCGAACATGATCGCGCTCCATTAGCTGTCTTGAGCTAGATCGCCTCAATGCCGTCCCGACCGTCCCTTCAATATACGTAAGTTACGAATCCACTCTGGAGCGGCCCGGTATTCGCACGGATCATGCGACTGGATCCTCGTCCGAGGTCAGGCCGTTTCATGATCCTGACCGACCAGTCCGGGTCCGGATGCCCGAGATTCTCCGGCGGGTCGCGACCGAGGCAGCCGGTTGGGGAATGGCCCGCCGAGGGTGCGAAGCGGGTCATAAGTTGTCGTTGGGCTCGCTTGTTTCCCTCTCAGCAACCGCCCCTCGACACACCCGAAGATCCGCCCCGCGTTCGTGAGCCTCGCGCATATTCCCGAGAGGGACTTTGGTTTCGCTCATCAAACCGAGCTTGCCCGAGAGATGCTGTTCGCTGTTCCTCGCCCGTATACGCAATGTGCGAAGCGCCGCACGGATCAGATTTTCACCAGGCGCAGTCGCAACGAATTGCCGATCACGCTGACCGAAGAGAGCGCCATCGCGGTGGCGGCGATAATCGGCGACAGCAGCAAGCCGAAAACCGGATAGAGCGCGCCAGCCGCGATCGGAATCCCGGCGACATTATATGCGAAGGCGAAGAAGAGATTCTGGCGAATATTCCGCATCGTGGCATGGCTGAGATGCCGCGCCCGGACGATACCCATCAGGTCGCCATGGAGCAGCGTCACTCCGGCGCTCTCGATCGCGACATCGGTGCCCGATCCCATCGCGATCCCGACATCGGCAGCAGCGAGCGCGGGCGCGTCGTTGACGCCGTCGCCGGCCATTGCGACAATTCTCCCTTCCTCGCGAAGGCGCGTTACCACGGCACTCTTCTGGTCCGGCAGGACGTCGGCCTCGACATCGGCAATATCGAGGCGCCGCGCTATCGCCTGCGCGGTCGTGCGGTTGTCGCCCGTCAGCATGATTACCTTGATGCCGGCCTCCCTGAGCGCCCTGAGCGCTGCCGGAGTTGTCTCCTTTACCGGATCGGCGATGGCGATGACGCCCGCTGCGCGCCCGCCGATTGCCAGGAAAATGGCGGTAGCCCCGTCCCCGCGCAGCCGGTCGGCCGGACCCGCGAGGTCGCCGGGGCCGATATCATATTCGGCCAGGAAACTCGCGTTGCCCGCCTGCACGGTTTGCCCGTCGACCATGCCGACTATGCCCTTGCCAACCGGCTGGTCGACTGCGGTCGGTTCGAGGAGCTTGATCCCGCGCTGCTCGGCGGCCTGGACGATCGCCTGTGCCAGCGGGTGTTCGCTTGTACGTTCAAGGCTTGCCGCAATGCGCAGAATCTCTTCCTCGGCAAAACCCTCCGCAACTTCGATGGCGACGACCGAAGGCTTTCCGGCCGTCAGCGTTCCGGTCTTGTCGACGACCAGAGTGTCGACCTTCTCCATGCGCTCCAGGGCCTCGGCGTTCTTGATCAGCACTCCAGCCTCGGCACCGCGGCCAACGCCGACCATGATCGACATCGGCGTCGCGAGACCGAGCGCGCAGGGGCAGGCGATAATGAGGACCGCGACAGCGGCCACAAGTCCATATCCCATCGATGGCGCCGGGCCGAATAGCGACCAGGCGACGAAGGCAACCAGTGCGACCAGAATGACAGTCGGCACGAACCAGGCCGATACCGCATCGGCGAGCCGCTGAATTGGGGCACGGCTGCGCTGGGCGTCGGCCACCATCTGCACAATACGCGCAAGCATCGTATCGCGGCCGACCTTCTCGCTTCGCATCACAAGTCCGCCGGTCTGATTGATCGTTCCACCGATCAGCGCGGCCCCGATGTCCTTCGTGATGGGCATGGATTCCCCGGTAACCATGGATTCATCGACCGTGCTCCGCCCTTCCATCACGATACCATCTACAGGGACCTTCTCGCCAGGGCGGACTCGCAGGACGTCGCCTACCACAACCTCGGAAAGGTCTATTTCCTCGTCGCTGCCGTCCGCGGCGACGCGGCGGGCGAGCTTCGGTGAAAGATCGAGAAGCGCCCGGATCGCGCCACTGGTTGTCTCGCGGGCGCGCAGTTCGAGCACCTGGCCGAGCAGTACCAGCACCGTGATTACGGCGGCTGCCTCGAAATAGACCGCCACCGAGCCGTCCGCGGCGCGGAAAGCATCAGGAAAGATATCGGGCAAGAGTGCTGCGACCATGCTGTAAAGCCAGGCAACGCCTGTCCCCATTGCGATCAGCGTGAACATGTTGAGGTTACGGGTACGCAGCGACTGCCAGCCGCGCTCGAAGAACGGCCAGCCCGCCCAGAGGACGACGGGCGTCGCGAGCAGCATCTGGATCCAATTACTAGCCTGGCGGGAGATCAGCATATGAAGTCCGGTCATGTGCCCGCCCATCTCGAGGGCAAGGACCGGAAGGGCAAGCACCAAGCCGATCCAGAAGCGTCGGCGCATGTCCCGATATTCTTCGCTTGGGCCGTCGGCGGCTTCGGGAACGATAGGCTCCAATGCCATTCCGCAGATCGGGCAAGCTCCTGGTCCCGGCCGCTGGATCTCGGGGTGCATCGGACACGTCCAGATCGCGCCCTTCGGAGGGGGCGGTGCCGAGTCCTCCGCGCCGCCGTGATAGCGAGCCGGGTCCGCTCTGAACTTGCCCAGACATCCCGCACTGCAGAAATAATGATGGACGCCGGCATGCGTGAGCTGGTGAATACTCGTCTCCGGATCGACTGCCATCCCGCAGACGGGATCGGTAACCGCGCCTTCCGCCAAATGGCCATGATGCTGATGATCCATTGTCAGAAGCTCCTGTCAGATTTCCAGCTCAACCGCCTTTCACCAGGCGGCATGATTGCAACTCGCCTTCATTCGGATCGTCATTCTCTGATATACGCAAAAATCACATTCCCCTCAGCCTTGTCGGACTCACTCCTCTTGTGTTGCGCCACCTTAACCGTCACCGGCTTACCGTGGGCGCGGCTTCCTTCTGTTCGCGCATCGATCGCGGCGGCGCTCCGTGCCAAATGATCGCGACGGTCTATGTGGCTCTCGCTCCACTCAGGGAAGGCCGTCGGTTAAATAGGTGTCCGTCGTCAGAACATTCGGCACAACTCGCGGCGTAGATTAGCGGAGTGCGGACCTCGTCAGGGGGTTGATGTTAGGCGGCGAACTTGCGGTGCTGCAAGCGCCGATGTTCGATGGTCTGTCGCTTGATCCTTTCGCGCAGTTTGATGATTGCCGGAGCCCTGCCGAAGTAGGCGTCGGCAGGCGTCACGTTGGCCAGGCTCTCGTGGTATCGCTGGTGATTGTAGTGCTCGACGAAGGTCTCGATGTGGGCTTCGAGGTCGCCGGGCAGGAAGTAGTTTTCCAGCAAGATGCGGTTTTTCAGGGTCTGGTGCCAGCGCTCGATCTTGCCCTGGGTTTGGGGATGACACGGGGCGCCGCGGACATGGCTCATCTTCCGGGCCTCGATGTATTCCGCCAGCTCACCCGCGATGTAGCTGGGGCCATTATCGCTGAGTATCCGGGGTTTGTGCAGCACCGTGGCGCTGTCGCAACCAGAAGCCGCCAGGGCGAGGTCCAGCGTGTCGGTGACGTCCTCGGCTCGCATGTTGGTGCACAGCTTCCAGGCGATGATGTAGCGTGAGAAGTCGTCGAGCACGGTCGACAGATACATCCAGCCCCACCCGATGATCTTGAAGTAGGTGAAGTCGGTCTGCCACATCTCGTTCGGCCGCGTGGTTTTCGTGTGGAACTGATCGGCAGCCGTGATCACGACATAGGCCGGGCTGGTGATCAGGTCGTGGGCCTTCAACAGGCGGTAAACCGTGGATTCCGACACGAAGTAGCGCTGCCCTTCGGTGAAGCGCACGGCCAGTTCCCGGGGGCTCAGCTCAGACTGTTCCAGCGCCAGCTCGATGATCTGGTCGTGGATGCCCGCCGGGATGCGGTTCCACACCCGGCTCGGCGCCGATGGCCGATCTTCCAACGCCTCCGGCCCGCCTTCGAGGTAGCGATCATACCAGCGGTAGAATGTCCGACGAGGGATGCCGAGTTGGTCCAGCGTGCGCTTGGCCGACAGGTGCGACTGCTCGACGGTTCTGATGATCTCGAGCTTCTCGGATGCGGGATATCTCATTCGTCGTTGCCCCCATCCGCGACCATGCTTTTTTTGAGCAGACGGTTTTCCAGTGTCAGATCGGCCACGCATTCCTTCAGGGCCCGGGCTTCGCGGCGCAGGTCCTGGACCTCTCCGGTGGTCGCGGCACGGGCGGTGTCGCCGGCCAGGCGGCGCTTGCCAGCTTCCATGAACTCCTTCGACCAGGTGTAATACAGGCTCTGGGCAATGCCTTCCTTGCGGCATAGCTCGGCGATGCTGTCTTCCCCGCGCAGGCCATCCAGCACGATGCGGATCTTGTCCTCGGCCGAAAAGTGGCGCCGGGTCTGTCGGCGGATGTCCTTCACTACCCGCTCTGCTGGGGCCTTGGCGGGCGATTTTACATTGGAGGATCTGGGCTTCATCTTCGTTCCTTCGTCACTACGACGAAGCCCAGATCCTCCTTAAATCACAACCTCAAATCTGTGCCATTGGTGCTGACGGCGGACAACCTGTTCGCCGTCTTCCTTCGCGAAGGCGCCGCGCTGGCGCGCCGGGATGAGGGCGAGCACTTCTTCGGAGGGGCGGCAAAGCTTCACGCCGAGCGGCGAGACGACCAAGGGCCGGTTGATGAGGATTGGATGCTCTATCATCGCGTCGATAAGCGTTTCGTCGGTAAGGGCCCGGTCACCGAGGCCCAGCTCGGCATAAGGTGTGCCCTTTTCGCGGAGCAAGTCGCGCGCGGTGATGCCGGCGCGCTCGATCAATTGTTCGAGCAGGGCTCGCGCCGGCGGCGTCTTCAGATACTCTATGACATGCGGCTCGATGCCAGCGTTGTGGATCAGCGCGAGCGTGTTGCGCGACGTCCCGCATTCGGGATTATGGTAGATGATGATGTCGGTCATGGAGCCAGTCTCCCTCAGCAGAAGGCGAGTTCGGCGAGCAGCGGCTCGCAGAGTTCCGCCCGGCCTTGGCAGCAGTCTTTGGCAAGAAAGAGCATCAGGTCGCGCAACGTGTCAATATGGGCGCGTTGAATGATCTGGCGCCCATCTTTCTCCGATCGCACGAGGCCCGCTTTCGCCAGCACCGCGAGATGGGTCGAGAAGGTGCTTTGAGACAGACCGGATGCTTCGACGAGCTTACCGGTCGAAAGTCCCTCGGGCTCGTGCCGGACAAGAAGGCGAAAGGCTTCGAGGCGTGTCGGGTGCGCCAGCGCGGCAAGGGCGGGTAGTGCCAAATCCATATTCATGCATCGGGATTATCCGATGAATAGGCATTCGTCAAATTCTATCGGGAATATCCGATGGACCAGCGCAATTTGAGCGATGCGCCAATCAGGCTATAGATTGCAGATGGCACGCGAAAGTCAGATCGAAATCCCCATGCGGATCGTCATCGAACAGCCGGTGGTGGGCGTTCTCCACAGCTTGCAAGCCAAGGACGACCGTCCGCTCGATCCGAAATACTCGAAGACTGGCGAGGCGCTTCCGTTCGATTTTGTCATCCGCGTCGGCCCCGGCCCGAAATTCTTCGGCGACCAGGTGCGGCGCGAAGGTCCCGAGCGCCGGTTTGTCTATATTCGTGTCGGGCAAGCGGCCGGCGACCCGGCGTCGCCCTGGACCCGGCGAATGAAGATCGACATCCACGATATCGATCAGCAGCTGCTCGATGCTGCAGCAAAGGGTGGGCACCGGATCGAGATTTCGGTCAATGGCACTGGCAAAGACGGTACGCCCGCCTGCGCAACGGTGCGCACGACCGGACGCCGTCTAGCTTAACACCGAACGTTCCCTGGTCTCTGCCGATCATGCAGCGTGGCGCATCGTCTCCAGCTTCGCAGCGCCGAGGGCAAGCAGTCGCTCGATTTCGTCCGAGGTGCGCCGGACGGCCAGTTTCAGTGCTTCGTCGATATGGACATAGTCTTGCGTTACATTCTGCGAAGCATGCCCGAGCATCGCACGGATCGTGAGCTCCGAAAATCCCAGGTCTCCGGCGACGCTTCCGAACGTATGGCGAAGCGTATGAGGCGTCACACCTTTTATTCCAGCCAAATTGCACAAGGTTCATGCGCCGCTTGGTGCCTTCGGCGTTTCGATACTGGACGACGAAGGTCTTCAGCCCAGACGCCATGATCCTCAGGCCGAAGCCCTTCACCTCTGAATCCCATAGAATGAGGTGCTTGGTTTCTGGCGGAACGAGGGCGTCTATGGCCCGCTTTGTCAGCTTTGCGGTCGGCATACAAAACTCCTGCTGGAGACACGACTTCGAAAATCGCCAGTGTCTCCAAAATGTCTCCCGTTTGGTGGAAACCGGAGGCAATTGCAGGATATAGCAGGTGAAAGAGAAGCGCAAGAAAACTAGCAAAAATAAGAAGATAGAGTAGTTTCGGAAACGATAGAAGAGTTTGAAGGTCAAGTTGCCAAGGTTGGGGTCGAGGGTTCGAATCCCTTCGCCCGCTCCAATTTTCCTAACAATTTCAGACACTTACGCCGAATGGCGACGTAATATGCGTCGTTACGCGGGCTCGATTTTTGCCTCGCGTAATAAGGACGTAATATGATGGGAGCGAGCTGTCGGGTGCCTCTAGGGCAGGATCGGCGACGTTGTTCGCAGAGGTTCGAACATTCATCCGCCGATCCGAGACGCCTCACATGCTCTAGCCTCTCTGCTGTTTGGCCAATTGGCGGGCGTCGCGGAGGATTTCGATCCCGCCCTTGATAGCGATCAGCGCAGTCGCAAATCCAACCAGAAGGTCCGGCCAGTTCGTACCGAGCCACCAGACGAGGACACCCGCGATCAGGATGCCGCCGTTCGAGATGAAGTCGTTGTAGCTGAAGGTTGTCGCGGCTCTGAGGTTGACGTCCGCATCCTGAATGCGTTGCAAGAGCTTCAGGCAAGCATAGTTCACCACCGCAGCGACCGCCGACATGATCATCATCGTCGGACCGATCGGTTCGCTGCCTTCGAAATAGCGGCGTCACACATCGAACAGGACGCCGGCCGCGAAGATCAGCAGCATGACGCCCGATGCCGTGGCAGCACGGGTTTTCCATTTCAGGCCGTGGCTGAGCGCAACGAGGCTCAAGGCATAGACCGCGGCGTCGGACAGATTGTCGAGCCCATTGGCGATGAGCGCGCTCGAATCGCCGAGCCCGCCGGTTACGAGGAAGGCGATCGCGATAGCCGCGTTCAGGACGAGAACGATCTGGAGCGTTCGCTTTTCGCGTTCGCTCCCGGATGCTTTTTCATTCATTGCAAGCTCCTCAATCCTCACCATCCCTAAAAGGAGGCGGAACCCGCTTGGGTTCCGCCCCAGTCAGCACTCCCGGTTGCCGCCGACAGGGGGGAATGGCGGCTGACCGGGAGGGGCTCAGCCTGCGGGGCTGGGCACGCCGCTCGGACGCGCCAGCTCTTCCTCTTCGGCCTTCGCGGTCCGTCGATGGACCAAGAGGTAGAGCGCAGGCAGCACCAGGAGCGTCAGGATCGTCGATGAGATGATCCCGCCGATGACGACAGTCGCCAGCGGCCGCTGCACCTCGGACCCAGCCCCGACATTGAGCGCCATCGGTACGAACCCGAGCGACGCCACCAGCGCGGTCATCATCACCGGTCTGAGGCGAGTCAGCGCGCCTTCGCGTATCGCCTCGACAAGCGCTTTTCCGCGCTCGCGCAGATCCTTGATGAAGGAGAGCATCACCACGCCGTTCAGCACCGCGACCCCCGAGAGCGCGATGAAGCCGACGCCCGCCGAGATGGAGAGCGGAATGTCGCGCAGCGCCAACGCCGCAACGCCTCCCGTCAGCGCCAGCGGCACGCCCGAGAAGACGATCGCAGCATCGCGCACCGTGCCGAACAGCATGAACAGCAGCCCGAAGATCAACAGCAGCACCAGCGGTACGACGATCTGGAGACGCTCGGTTGCGGACTGAAGCTGCTCGAACGTCCCGCCATATTCGATGTAGTAACCATCGGGCAGCACGACCTCAGCTTCGACCTTTTGCGTGAGCTCGTCGATGAACGAACCCAGATCGCGCCCACGGACATTCGCCGTAATCACCGCGCGGCGCTTGCCATTTTCGCGGCTGATCTGGTTCGGCCCCGCCGCGAGCGATATCTCCGCCAGCTCCGAAAGCGGCACGAAGCCGCCGGCTGGAAGTGCGACGGGTAGATTGCCGAGCGACGCGAGATCGGTGCGAATGGCCTCGGGAAGCCGGACGATGACGTCGAAGCGGCGGTCACCCTCGAAAAGCTCGCCCGCCTGACGGCCGCCGGTTGCGGTCGAAACCGCATCCTGCACCGTTTCCATGCTGACGCCGTAGCGCGCGAGCTTGTCGCGGTCGGGCGTGACCGAGAGCATCGGCAGGCCGGTGACCTGTTCGAGCTTCACGTCCTGCGCGCCCGCAATTCCGCCCGCGACTTCCTCGATCGCCTGCCCCGATTCGAGCAATTGATCGAGATCGTCGCCGAACAGCTTGATCGCCACGTCGGCGCGAACGCCCGCGATCAGCTCGTTCATGCGCATCTTCACCGGCTGGGTGAACTCATAATTGTTCCCCGGCACCTCGTTCACCGCCTTGTTGAGTTCGGCAACGAGCTGGTCGCGCGTCTTTCTCGGATTGGGCCATTCCTTCCGGTCCTTGAGCATGATGAAATTGTCGGCGACCGACGGCGGCATCGGATCGGTCGCGACTTCGGGCGTGCCGATCTTCGCGAACACCCGTTCGACTTCGGGGAACTGCCTGATCCTCTTCTCGAGGGCCTCCTGCATGGCGATCGACTGGGTCAGGCTCGTTCCCGGAATGCGCATCGCGTGCATCGCGATATCGCCTTCGTCGAGGTCCGGGATGAACTCGGACCCGAGACTGGTCGCCGCCACGCCGCTCAGCGCGACAAGCGCCAAAGCACCCGCCAGCGCAGCCTTCGGCCAATTGAGAACGCGGTCGAGCATCGGGCGATAGCCCTTGCCGAGACCGCGCATCAGCCAATTTTCCTTTTCCTCGACCTTGCCAGTCACGAACAGCGCCACCGCGGCCGGAACCAGCGTGAGCGACAGCAGCAGAGCGGCGGTAAGCGCGAGGACCACGGTGATCGCCATCGGATGGAAGGTTTTGCCCTCGACGCCCTCGAGCGCGAAGATCGGCAGATAGACGGCGGTGATGATGATGATGCCGAAGATGCTCGGCTTGATCACCTCTGCACTCGCTGAAGCGACGAGACCGAAGCGTTCGTCGCGGTCGAGCAGGCGCCCGAGCCTGTGCTGGGCCTCGCCGAGCCGGCGGAGGCAGTTCTCGACGATGATGACGGCCCCGTCGACAATGAGGCCGAAGTCGAGCGCCCCGAGGCTCATGAGGTTTGCCGATGTCCGCGTCTGGAGCATGCCCGTCAGCGTCATCAGCATCGCGACCGGAATCACCGCCGCCGTGATCAGCGCCGCCCGGAAATTGCCGAGCAGGAGGAACAGGATCACGATGACGAGGAGCGCGCCTTCGGCCAAGTTCTTCTGCACCGTCGAGATCGTCCGCTCGACGAGCGCGGTGCGATCGTAGAGCGGCTTGGCAACGACGCCCTTCGGAAGAGCACGCGAGGCCTCGACGAGACGTTCGGCCGAGGCCTGCGCGACCACGCGCGGATTCTCGCCGATCAGCATCGAGACCGTGGCAAGGACGACTTCCTTGCCATTTTCCGTCGCGGCGCCTGTGCGGAGCCCCGAACCGATCGCGACATCGGCGACGTCGGCGATCCGGATCGGAACCCCGCCGCGAGTGGTGACGATGATCTGCGACAGGTCGCGCTCATTATTGGCCTGACCCGGCACGCGGATCAGAATCTGCTCGCCGCTGCGCTCGACATAACCGGCGCCGCGGTTGGCATTATTGGCCTCGAGTGCGGTGACGACATCGTTGAGCGAGAGATTGAGCGAGGCGAGCGAGGCCGGGTTGGGGGTCACATGATATTGGCGGGCGTAGCCGCCGATCGTGTTGATCTCGGCGACCCCCGGAATCGTGCGCATCTGCGGCCGGATGACCCAGTCGGACATCGTCCGGAGGTCTTCCGCCGTATAGGGCGAACCGTCGGGTTTTCGGGCGCCCGGTTCAGCCTCGATCGAGAACATGAAGATCTCGCCGAGGCCCGTCGAGATCGGCCCCATTTCGGGCTCCATCCCGGGCGGAAGCTGGCCGCGCGCGGCTTGGAGCCGCTCGTTGACCTGCTGGCGCGCGAAATAGATGTCGGTCCCGTCCTCGAAGACAACGGTGACCTGGCTGAGCCCGTAGCGCGAGATCGACCTGGTATAGTTGAGGTTCGGGATGCCCGCGATCGCGGTCTCGATCGGATAGGTGATGCGCTGCTCGGATTCGAGCGGCGAATAGCCTTCCGCCTTGGTGTTGATCTGGACCTGGACGTTGGTGATGTCGGGAACGGCGTCGATGGGCAATTTGGTCGCGCTCCACGCGCCGATCGCGCAGAGGAGCGCGACCACCGCGAGGACGAGCCATCGTTGCCGGATCGAAAAGCCTATGGTTCTGGCTAGCATGTTATCCTGCTCCCCGATCAATGGTCGTGGCCCGCGCCGGACTTTTCGATGTCGGCGCGAACGAGGAAACTGCCCTTGGTGACATAGGCGGTGCCGGGCTTGATGCCCGACAGGACCTCGGTCCATTCGGGCGACGAACGGCCGAGCTTCAGCATCCGGACCTCATAGTCCTCCCCGAAATTGGCATAGACCACCTTGAAGTCGCGGAAGGGCTGGATCGCCTCGGTGCGCACGGCGAGCGGCACGGTGACGGGGTTGACCATCACGCGGCCGCGCAAGGCCATGCCCGGGCGGAGCGTTCCCGACCGGTTCGGGATGGTCGCGCGGATAAGCGCGGTGCCCGCCTCGACATTGCCGTCGGGCAGGAACTGCCCGAGCGGCGCGGTCGCGATTTCGGCGCCGTCCTGCGTCTCCACCGTCACCCGCATGCCCGGACGAATAATCGCGAGGTCGCGGGGGAAGATGTTGAAGACGACCGTGGTCTGCGCCGGGTCGGTGACCACATAGAGTGCGCGCCCGTCGGTCACGTCGCCGGGGTTGGCGTTGCGCTCGGCGATCACGCCGCCGACCGTCGCATAGACCGGATAGACCTGGAGGCTCTCGCTGGACTCGATGCGCGCGAGAAGCTCTCCGCGGCGGACGCTGTCGCCCACCGCCTTGGTCACCGAGACGACGCGGCCGGGGAATTGGCCGCGAATTTCGGAGCGGGCGGTCGGCGACAATTGGACGGTGCCATAGAGTTCGCGCATCTCGCCCACCGTCGCCGGCCCGACGACCGCGGTTTCGATGCCTCCGGCCTTCGCGGCGTCGGCCGCGATCCGCGTGCGCCCTTCGGGGTTCGCATATTTCCAGACGTGCCGCTTGCCGCCCGTCACCGCGACGACCTCGACATCGAAGCTGTGGGGTTCGGTGACGACGCCTTGCCCTGCGAGGAATTTACCCTGCGGGCGGAAGGTGAAGCGATCGACGTCGCCGCCAAGCCGCGTGAGGGTGATGGCGAGCTGGACATCCTTGGGGGCGACCGGTTTGCCGTCCCGCGTTGCGAAAACGCGGAATTGCGGCTCCGTGCCATTCTCGAAGATCGTGACCTCGACCGCGAAATCGCCATTCTTGAGCAATTTGCCACCGTTCGGGCCTTTGGCATCTTCCTCGCCTTCGCCCTCGGCGTGGCTTTCGCCTTCTTCATGCTTGTCTTCGCCCTCGGCTCCGCCGCCGCAGGCAGCGAGAGGCACGGCAAGGAACAGCGCCGCAGCCGCGGCGGGAAATGGAAACTTCTTCATGGAATATTCTCCGCAAGGGGGGCCGCATCGAAGCGGCCGGTCAGGCGATCGATCTCCGCGAGCAAATCGCGGTAGCGCGTCATGGCCTCGGCCCACTGACCCTGGATCTGGATGATGACGTCGGCGGCATCCTGTACGTCGGCGAACAGGAACCCGCCGCGGGCATAGCCTTCGCGCACCTGGCCGAGCGTCTTCACCGCCTTGGGATAGACGTCGTTCATGATGCCCTCGGCCCGGACGCGTGCGGCGTCGGCGTCGGCGCGCAGCGACGCGAGGCGCCGCAGCCGCTCGAGCCGGCTCGCTTCGGATTGGAACTCGAGCTGCCGCCGTTCGGCCTGCGCCCGGGCGATATTGCCCTGGTTGCGGTCGAACCGTCCGAGCGGGATCGAGATGCCGCCGAGAACGGCGACATCGTTGGTCTCGCGAAGGAAGCGGGTGCCGCCCGAGACCGTATAATCCTGGTGCGCGCGGCTTTGCTCGACGACGACCTGCGCGCGGGCCCGGTCGACGGCGGCGTCGAAGACCGCCGCGTCGGCTTCGGCAAGCGGCGGATCGCGCGGATCGGGTTTCTCGATCCCCTCGGCGACAACGAGGCTGTCAGGCGTGCCGCCCCAGAAGGAGGTGAGCAACGCGCGTGCGGACTGCCGCTTCGCCTGGGCTTCCTTCAGGGCCAGTTCGGCTTCGAGGATGCGGGCATCGGCGCGCGTCTCGACGAAGAGCGGATCCTTGTAGCCGCGCACGCGCCGGATCGCTTCGGTCCGCATCTCCTTTTCGAGTTTGACGCGATCCTCTGCGATCCAGACCATCTGCTCGGCGATCTGGACGTCGATATAGGCGCGCTGCACTTCCTGGGCGATGTCGAGCCGGACGAGCCGCCACTGCGCCTCGGCGAGAACGACACCGCGCTCGGCAAGCGCCATGCGCGCCTCGCGCTTGCCCCCGCGTTCGAGCGGCTGCGAATAGGTGACGGTGAGTTCCGATTGCCGGAACAGGCCATAGCCGCCCGTCCCGACGCCATTGTCCATGTCGACGGACACGGTCGGATTGGGACGGACGCGGGCTTGCAGCTGGTCGGCGCGCGCGGCGTCGACCCCCGCTTCGCCCGCTCTAAGCTCGGGCGATGCAGCGATGGCCCGCTCGACCGCCTGGTCGAGCGTTAGCGGCTGGGCCCAAACGGACCCCGCCAGCAGCGCAGCCCCGGCCAACAGGGCGGCGCGCATATGGATATGCATGAATGATCACTCCTGAACGATTCGACTGAGCGCAGGCCGAAAAGGGGCCGCGCGGCAGGCGGCGTTCAGGCGAGCGGAGGGTTCAGGGGCGGTGCGAGCGCGCGCGAAGCGAGGCGCGTCGCGGGCAGCGCAAAGTGCAGGCCGCCGGAAAAACAGGACAGATCGTCATGACCCGAAAGGGCCTGATCGGATGCGACCGGGCAATTATGGTGACTGCCGTGGAGGTCGGCGTCCTGCTGACCTTTTTGCGTGTCCTTGTCCGACGCATCGCCCGGCTCGACATGGTGCGAAAGATGCGAATCCGTCGCATGGTGCGTCATGCCCGCCATCACCGGCGCAGCATTGTGGAGCCCGCTGAGCAGCAGGATGAACACAAGCAACAGGCGAAGGGGAGCGCCGGACATGGTCGCGCCCCTAACAGCGAATGACCCGTTTCGGAAGTCCAAAACCGGATCAATCGGTTCGCGCAGCGCCGCTCTCCCTCGATCGGGCCGTTTCGATCAGCGCTTCCAGGGCGTTCGGCATTGGCATCGGCTCAAAGGCGCTCACCCGCGCGCGGCCATTATTCCCTGCGGGGAGGCGGCCGGTCAGCGAACCGAGCGGGACGAGCAGGAACCGCATCGCCTGACCGGCAGCTTCACGGGCATCCCCGAGCTCGATCGCATAGCGAAACATGTGCCAGTGGGAGGCGAGATGCGCGCCCATATAGGGCTGGCTCAATATATGTTCCCATTCCAGCGCCTGCCACGCAGCGGCTTCGTCTCCGATTCGGCGTGATTCGCAAAACAGGCGATATTGATCGCGCAGCAGCGGCTCGATGACGGCCATGCTCACGGGATTTACTGTCGGCGGCACCATCCTCTTTCCCCTTTTTTGTGCAGGGCAGGCTTTTGCACCCTGTAGTAGATACAGGGTCAAGCCCTGATGTTCCGGCAGGACGCTGTGCCGCTCGGCTTCCGATTTACACCCTCGTCTCACGGGAAGCATATCGCTCGGATGTCGTCACGAACAAAGGAGGCGGGAACCAATAGCGAAGCGACAGAAATAAGAGCCAAAGACAATCGTAGAATTATTGTGCTTAGCGCGCGATTGTTCGGTAGATATCCTGTTTCTTTAGACGTTTATGCAACTATAGAGGGGCAAGATGCACTGCTCCCTTACCTCCATGAGATAATATTACGGAGCCGGTTCGGGGGTTCGAAGAGTGCCGCCGAAGTTGATTGAAAATCTTCTACTTTTCACCGCGCCGTTTCGATGCTAGGGGCCGGTTTCAATGCGACGGGTGATCCTCTTCCTCCTGACCCTTCTCCTTGCATCCGGAACGGTTGCGGGGTCGCTCGCACATGCGACCGAGGATCGGGCCGAGGCGAGCCTTTTTGTTGCTGTGATCGAAGCCGGCTGCGTTCCCGCACCGGCGATCGAAGGCGCCGAAGTCGACAAGAAAAAATCCTCTCCCGGCGAAAAGCAGCAGGTGCCTGCCGCCGCTCATGGCTGCCACGGTCACCATTCGGGCGTCCCGGCGGAAACGCTGTCGGCATCGACCGAAACGCCTGCCCCTGAAGCGCATACGCGCATCCTGACGGCCGCCTTGCCGCCCGTCGCCTATATCGGGACGTTCCGCCCTCCAATCGCCTGACGCTCTACGTCTGCGCGCGCCCTTCGCGTGCGCTTCTCACTGGAAACGTCAGGAGTCTCCTTTTCATGAAATCCATAGTTGTCGCCGCGAGTCTCGTGGCGCTCGTTGCAGGCGCAAATTCCGCGCCCGCCGCTGCCCAGTCGGCAGCGACGGAGCTGGTGGGACCGCCTTCTTCCGCAGGCGAGGCCGTGCGTACCGGCCCGCTTCCCGCTCGATTGTCCCTCGCGCAGGCGATGGAGGAAGCCGACGCGCGCTCGCCGCGCGTGGTTGCCGCAGAAGCCGAAGTGGAGGCCGCTCGCGGTCGCCAGCGTCAGGCGGGCTATCGCTACAATCCGACGCTCAATGTCGATGTCGAGAATTTCGCAGGCACCGGCCCCTATTCGGGCCTGAACGGTCTCGAAACGACCGTGTCGGTAAACCAGCGCCTCGATATCGGGGGCCGGCGCCGGGCCCGCATGACGCTCGCCGACGCCGAGTTTCTGGCCGCGAAGTACAGGTTGGAGATTGCACGCGCAGATCTTGCGCTCGATGTCCGCAACCAGTTCGCGACCGCTCTCGCGGCACGCGATAGCCTCGCGCTCGCACGCGAAAATGAAGCGCGTGCCCGCGAACTCGTCCGCGTGGCACAGGCCATGGTCGATACCGGCAACGAGCCGCCGCTCCGCGCGTTCCGCGCCAATGCGGCTCTCGTTCAGGCCACCGCCGAGCTACGCACGGCCGAGGCCGAAGAAAGAACCGCCCGGCGTTCGCTCGCGGCGCTCCTCGGAAGCTCGGTCCCGCCTGCCGAGTTGATGGAGGGCGATATGTGGGTGGCACCGGAGACGGTGGACTCGCTCGCGACGCTCGACGTTCGCTTGGCAGAAACCGAGAAGCTGATTGCTGAAGCGCGGCTCCAGGGGCAGCGCGCCGATGGCCGGCTCGATCCGTCGGTCGGCTTCGGGGTGCGTCAGCTTCGCGACACCGGCGATCGCGCATTGATCGCCAATGTTTCCGTGCCGCTCCCCGTCTTCGACCGCAACCGCGGCAACATCTCGGCAGCCAAGTCCGATGTCGCCGCCGCCATTGCGCGGCGCGAGAATGCGGTGGTCAATGCTCAGGCGGAGATCGCCAATGCGCAGGCCGAACTCGAAGCCGCAGAGGCCCGCCTCGCGGCGCTTGAGGGTAGCGGCATCGAGCAGGCGCGCGAAGGTGTCCGGCTCGCCGAACTCAGCTACCGCGCCGGCAAGTCCTCGCTCGTCGAATATATCGACGCGCAGCAGGCCTATGCGGCAACGCAGGCCGAGCTGATCGCGGCGCGGCAGGCCCGGGCCGAAGCCCGCGCCATCCTCTCGCGCCAGGCAGCCGCCGACGGCGATGCGGATCATCAGCCATGAGCGCGCCGAGCCTTCCAGTGGACGGAGGCGCTTTCGCCATCGTCCTTCCAAGTCAACAGGGGTGCGCCGCCGGTCGGCTCGCGAACCGCATCAACAGCGGAGATAGAATATGATCACCAAGGACAAGCGTCTCCTCGGCACTGTCGCGGGCGCCATGATACTCGCTGCCGTCACGGGCTTCGGCGTTGCACGCTGCACCGCCGACCCAGCGGCCGCACCGGCTGCCGAAGGCGAAAAGGAAGCGGCGAGCGAAGCCCTTCCGAGCAGCCTCGCCATCACGCCCGAAGCGATCAAGGCCGCCGAAATCGGCGTCGAGACGATCGGCGCCGGCGGACTCGGTTCGGAAATCATCTCGCAAGCGACCGTTACCGCCGCGCCGAGCGGCGAGGCGATCGTCACCGCCCGCGCGGGCGGCGCGGTCACCCGTCTCTTCAAGCGGCTCGGCGATCCGGTCAGCGCCGGTGAGACGATCGCGATCGTGCAAAGCCGCGACGCCGCCCAGATTGCGGCGGAACGGATTGCCGCCGATGCGCGCTCGGCGCTCGCGCAGAAAAATCTCCACCGCGAGAAGACCCTGTTCGACCAGAAGGTGTCGGCGCGCGTCGACTATGAGCAGGCGCAAGCCGAAGCCGCGGCCGCCGCGGCCGAAGCGCAGCGCGCGCGCGCCGCAGCGAGCGCCGCGCAGGTCACGCGCGATGGCAGCAGCGTCATCGTGGCAAGCCCGATCTCGGGACGGATCACGGCCGAGAACGCCAGCCTTGGCGCCTTCGTCCAGCCCGAAACCGAATTGTTCCGCGTTGCCGATCCCAGCAAGGTGCAGATCGAGGCCGCCGTCGGTCCGGCCGATGCACAGCGGCTCTCGCCCGGAGACCGTGCGATCATCGAACTTCCCGACGGACGGACGATCGATGCCCGCGTGCGCGCCGTCACGCCCGGCCTGTCGGGCGACACGCGCTCGGCAACCGCTGTGCTCGATGTACCCGGGGCGCTCCAGCCGGGCCTAGCGGTCCGGGTGCGGCTGCTTCCGAGCCGCGGCGCCGAAACCGGTGGGCCGGCCCGGATCGTGATCGCCGACGAAGCCCTCCAGACTCTCGAAGGCCGCGACGTGGTGTTCGTCCGCACGAAGGACGGCTTCCGCGCGCAGCAGGTCACCGTCGGCCAGCGCAGCGCGGGCCGTGTCGAAATCCTCTCCGGGCTGAAGCCGGGCCAGATCGTCGCGACCAAGAACGCTTTCCTGCTCAAGGCCGAACTCGGCAAGGGCGCGGGCGAGGAGGAATAAACCGTGATCGCGAAACTGATGGCGCTATCCGTCCGCGCGCGCTGGGCGGTACTCTTTCTCTTCCTCGTGATCGCGGGACTCGGCGTATGGCAGCTCACCAAGCTGCCGATCGACGCGGTTCCCGACATCACCAACAAGCAGGTGCAAATCAACACGATCGATCCGCGTCTCTCGCCGGTCGAAATCGAGAAGCTCGTAACCTACCCGATCGAAATCTCGCTGGCAGGCATTCCGGGGCTCGAGACGACACGCTCGATCTCGCGCAACGGCTTCAGCCAGGTGACGGCAATCTTCACCAATGAAACCGACCTCTATTTCGCACGCCAGCAAGTGGGCGAACGGCTTCTCCAGGCGGGCGAGAATCTTCCCGACGGGGCGCAGCCGCAGATCGGTCCCGTGACGACGGGTCTCGGCGAGGTCGTCATGTATACCGTCGGCTATAAAAATCCCGACGGGAAGGGCGCCAAGAAGGTCGCGGGCCAACCCGGCTGGCAACCCGACGGCAGCTATCTGACCCCCGAGGGCGATATCCTCACCGACGAGATTGCCAAATCGGGCTATCTTCGCACGGTGCAGGACTGGATCGTCAGCCCGCAATTGAAGTCGGTGGGCGGCGTCGCCGGCGTCGACTCGATCGGCGGCTATGCCAAGACCTTCGTGGTCGAACCCGATCCGACCCGCCTCACCAGTTACGGCATTTCCTATAGCGAACTCGGTGAAGCCCTCGAACGCGCCAATCTCGCAGTCGGTGCCAATTACTATAACCGGGCCGGCGAGGCCTATCTCGTGCGCGTCGATGCACGCGTCCGCTCGGTGGACGAAATCCGCAATGCCGTCGTCGCGACGCGCGGCGGCGTGCCCGTCACCGTCGGACAGCTCGCCAATGTGAAGATCGGTGGCGACCTTCGCACCGGTGCGGGCAGCATGAACGGCAAGGAGGCGGTCATCGGCACCGTGCTCATGCTGATCGGGCAGAACAGCCGCACTGTTGCGGAGGATGTTTCGGCGAAGATCGCGCAGGTGTCGAAGACCCTGCCGCCCGGCGTCGAAGTGAAGGTGGTACTCGACCGCGCCAAGCTCGTGAACGCGACCGTCGGCACGGTTGAAAAGAACCTCACCGAAGGCGCGCTGCTCGTAGCGGCCGCGCTCTTCTTCCTGCTCGGCAACTGGCGCGCCGCGATCATCGCGGTGCTCGTCATTCCCTTCTCCTTCCTGATGATGGCGATGGGCATGAACGCCTTCCGGATACCAGGTAACCTGATGAGCCTCGGCGCGCTCGACTTCGGTCTGATCGTCGACGGGGCGGTGATCATCATCGAAAACTGCCTCGCCAGACTGGCGCACCGGCAGGAGCAGGAAGGGAGATTGCTCAACCTTCGCGAACGTCTCGAGGAGACGATGCGCGCCAGCCAGGAGATGATCAAACCGACCGTCTTCGGCCAGGCGATCATCCTGCTGGCCTTCGCGCCGTTGCTGATGTTTACGGGCGTCGAGGGGAAGACCTTCTCGCCGATGGCCATCACCATCATGCTCGCGCTCGTTGCGGCCTTCATTCTCGCGATCACCCTGGTTCCGGCGCTTGTCGCGCTAATGATTCGCGGCAAGGTTGCCGAGAAGGAAGTCTGGGCGATCCGCAAGTCGAAGGAGCGCTACCTGCCCTTGCTCGACAAGGCGCTCGCTAAGCCGTGGGCTTTCATCGCCGGCGGCTTTGCCTTCTTCGTCCTTGCGATCCCGGCGTTCGGACTGCTCGGCTCGGAATTCATTCCGCAGCTCGACGAGAAGAATATGGCGCTTGCCTCGACGCGCGTGCCTTCGGTGAGCCTCGAACAGTCTCTGGTAATGCAGCGCAACGTCGAGACGGCGATCTCGAGCCTGCCCGAAGTCGAGCTGATGTTCTCGAAGACGGGTACGGCCGAGGTGGCGACCGACCCGATGCCGCCGAACATCTCCGACGGTTTCGTGATCCTGAAACCCCAGGATCAGTGGCCGGCAGGTGTCGATTCGAAGGCCGATGTCGTCGAGCGTATCGAGAAAGCCGCTGGCGGCCAGCTCGGCCAGCTTTATGAAGTCAGCCAGCCGATCCAGCTTCGTTTCAACGAACTGATCGCGGGCGTTCGCGGCGACGTGGCCATCAAGCTCTACGGGGACGACCTCGACAAGATGTCGCTCGCGGCGAACGAGATGGTGCGCGTGCTCCAGGGCATACCGGGTGCGGGCAGCGTCAAGGCCGACCAAGTGGGCGGCGCTCCGACGCTCGACGTGAAGCTCGATCGCAATGCGATCGCGCGCTACGGTCTCTCGGTACAGGAGGTTGCCGATACGGTGTCGGCGGCGCTCGGCGGGCGGGAATCCGGCCTGCTCTATGAGGGCGACAGGCGCTTCGACATCACGGTTCGCGTCCCCGACGCGACCCGGGTCAATCTCGACGACATCCGCGCGCTGCCCGTGTTGCTGCCCTCCGAGGGCGGCAATCGCGGACAGATACCGCTCGCCCAGGTGGCGCAGATCCGGCTGACCGAAGGGCTCAACCAGATCAGCCGCGAAAATGGCAAGCGGCGCGTCGTCGTGCAGGTGAACCTCGAAGGCCGCGATGCGGGATCCTTCGTGGCCGAAGCGCAGGCGAAGATCGCCAATGTGAAGCTTCCGGCGGGCTATTACCTCGAATGGGGCGGGCAGTTCGAAAGTCTGCAGGCCGCATCGCAGCGGCTCTCGATCGTGGTGCCGCTCTGCTTCGCGGGCATCTTCATCCTGCTTTACATGGCGCTCGGCACGTTCGGGCGCGCGACCGCCGTGTTCCTCGCCGTGCCGCTTGGGCTCGCGGGCGGGGTGTTCACTCTCGCGCTTACGGGCATCAACTTCTCGGTGTCGGCGGCGGTGGGCTTCATCTGCCTTGCCGGCGTCGCGGTGCTCAACGGTCTCGTCGTCATGACGGCGATCCGCGAACGGCTCGAGAATGATGTCCCGCTCACGGAGGCAATCCGCGAGGGCATGACCGAGAAGATGCGTGCGGTGATCATGACCGGCTTCGTGCCCGCGATCGGCTTCGTGCCGATGGCGATCGCGACCGGCACGGGTGCCGAGGTGCAGAAGCCTCTCGCGACGACCGTCATCGGCGGTCTCATCGCGGCGACCATCCTGACGCTGCTCGTTCTCCCCGCGATCGCAAAAGTCGTCCTCGGGGCGAACTGGCAGCCGAAGTTCCTCAAGCGAAAAGCGGAGTCGGCGGTCCAGCCGGTCACGGAATAGGGAGAGACTGTCATGACAAAAGCATCCAAGCTCTTGCGCATCTACACCGATGAATCCGCCTTCTTCGGTGATCAGCGGGTCTTCGAGTTCATTTCCGAACTCGCTCGCCAGCAAAAGCTGGCAGGCGTTACGGTGCTCGAAGCGGTTCTCGGTTTCGGTCGCTCGGCGCATCTCCACCGCAAGCATGCGCTGGAGAATGACCGGGCGGTCGTGATCGAGATCATCGACGAGGAGCAGCGGCTCCGCGACTTTGCGGCGCAGCTGACCGAAATACCGGACATCGGGCTCATCACGCTCGAAGCGGTCGAAATCCTCGGCGGGAAATCCGCCGCGGAGCCCCCCGATGTTCAGAGCTGACCGGCATCTTGCCGGTCTACACCGCGGCGCAGGTCCCCGGCCTGCGTCGCGGACCAGCTCGTGCGAGCGAGGAGGTCTCCGATGTTCTCGGTAGGCACCTCGCTCCGCTTGCCGGTCCCGATCGGGCGGGTCTGGCGACTGCTCGTCGATATCGAGCGGTACGACGACTGGCATCCGACGCTCCGTTTCACCGATCGTCCGGGAGATGATGAGCGCGTAGGCTATGTCTATTCTCCGCGCGGGAAGCGGGGTCCGGAATTTGCATCCGAGGGGCGGATAACCGGCCTCGACTGGCTGACGGGCTTCTCCTGGCGGACAGGCACGCGCGGGCTGCTCGTCATCGAGGAGAGCTACCGGCTCGAAAAGCTCGGCCAAGGGGTGGAGGTTACCCATCGCCTGGAATGCGCGGGTCTCTTCTCATGGCTCGGCTATCCCATTCTGCGGCGGGTTTGCAGCGTTTTTCTCAAGCGCTCGAACATGGCGCTCGAACAGCAACTCCGTCGCACGACAGTTCAGTCCCGCTACGCGCGGCCAAGCGGGCGCCGCGCATGATCTTGAATTCGAAACCTGGCCGTCGGAGGCCCCTCTCAATCGCCCCCCTCACCACGGGCAGGGATTTCCGGCTGTCAGGGAGGTGCGGGAGCCGGGTCGCATCCCGCAATGGCTCCCGCACCTCATCCTGCCGCGCGTTTAACATGCGCCCGGATCGCATTGCCGACCGCCAACAGAAAAGGATGGCATCATGAGTGACCAGTTGCGGCTCGATATTCCGCTTCTCCTCCCCGAAGTCGCCGATACCGCCGACCGCTGCGTCGCGCGCCTGACGAGCGAACTCGAAGGACGCGAAGGCGTCGACAAGGTCCATGTTGTCCGCTCAAGCGACGGTTCGCCGCCACAGCTCTGCATCCATTACCGTCCGGATATTCTCCCGCTCGAACGCGTGCGGCAGCTCGCGCGCAGCGCCGGTGCCGAGCTCACCGGCCAGTATCAGCATCTCTTCTGGGATGACCTCGAAGGCGTCGGCCACGCCCGTCGCGCGCGGACGATCGGACTGAAGCTTCGCGAAATGCCGGGCGTGATCGAGGCCGAAGTCGGCGCCGCCGGTACGCTGCGCGCCGAGTTCCAGCGCTCGGAGACCTCCATCGAAATGATCAGAAAGACACTCTCGGATATGGGCGTCACTCAGAAATCGACTGCCGTCGCCGCGGCTGCCCCGGCACAAGCCGCCCACCAACATGGCGATGATGGCCATGACCATGGTCCGGATCACGCGCATGGGCCAGATCACAAACATGGCCATACGGGCGAGGATAGCCACGACCATGGCCATGATCATGGCGGCATCTTCGGCGAGCGGACCGAGCTGATCTTCGCGCTGCTGTGCGGTCTCGTCCTCGGCATCGGCTTTGCGATCGAGAAGCTCGCCGCGGCGCCGGAGTGGGTGCCGCTCGCATTCTATATTGCCGCTTATGGCTTCGGTGGCTGGTTCACTGTCCGCGAGGCCATCGAGAATCTGAAGCTCAAGCGCTTCGAGATCGACACGCTGATGCTCGTCGCCGCGGCCGGCGCTGCCGCGCTTGGTGCGTGGGCCGAAGGCGCGCTGCTCCTCTTCCTCTTCAGCCTCGGCCATGCGCTCGAACATTATGCCATGGGCCGCGCCAAGCGCGCAATCGAGGCGCTTGCGGAGCTGGCGCCGCAGACCGCGACGGTGAAGGATGCCGACGGGACGGCTCGCGAAGTCCCGGTCGAGCAGCTGGCGATTGGCGACACCGTCATCGTCAAGCCCAACGAGCGTCTTGCCGCCGACGGCTTCGTCGTCGTTGGCCGCACGGCGATAGATCAGGCTCCGGTGACCGGCGAGAGCGTCCCCGTCGACAAGGAACCGGTGGCCGATCGTGCGCAGGCCGCGGCAAAGCCCGATGCACTCGACGCAAAATATCGCGTCTTCGCGGGCACCATCAACGGCTATGGCGCGATCGAGATCGCGGTAACCCGTCTTGCGGCCGATACCACGCTCGCTAAGGTCGTGAAGATGGTGAGCGAGGCGGAAACGCAGAAATCGCCGACCCAGCGCTTCACCGACAAGTTCGAGCGCATCTTCGTGCCGAGCGTGCTCGCGCTTGTGTTCGTCCTGCTCTTCGCCTGGGTCGTTGTCGACGAGCCGTTCCGCGACAGCTTCTATCGCGCCATGGCGGTCCTTGTCGCGGCAAGCCCGTGCGCGCTCGCGATCGCGACGCCGAGTGCCGTCCTGTCGGGCGTTGCGCGTGCGGCGCGCGGCGGCGTGCTGGTCAAAGGCGGTGGCCCGCTCGAAAATCTCGGCTCGCTGACCGCGCTGGCGTTCGACAAGACGGGAACGCTCACCGAAGGAAAGCCGCGCATCACCGACGTCCTGCCGGCCAGCGGCGTGCCGAAGGAGGAACTGCTGCGGATCGCGGTGGCGGTCGAGCGGCTGAGCGATCATCCGCTTGCCGCTGCCATCGCGCGCGATGGCGAGGCCATGCTGACGTCGACGCGCGTACCGGTGGCGGACGACCTTAACAGCCTGACGGGTCGCGGCGTCACGGCAAAGGTCGAGGGCGAAACCGTCCTGATCGGCAAGGCCGAAATGTTCGGTGCCGACGGCATCGCGCCGATCGGCGGCGAAGTGGCGGCTGCGATCGCCGGCCTCCGCGAGCAGGGCCGCACGACGATGGTCGTTCGTATGGGCGACCGCGATCTTGGCGCGATCGGTCTGATGGACACGCCGCGCGAAGCGGCGCGCACCGCGATCGCCAAACTGCGCGAGCTCGGCATCGGCCGGATGATCATGATTTCGGGCGATCACCAGAAGGTCGCGGAATCGATTGCCGCCGAGGTCGGGATCGACGAGGCCTGGGGCGACCTGATGCCCGATCAGAAGGTCGACGCCATTCGCGACCTCAAGGCGCAGCAGCCGGTCGCCATGGTCGGTGACGGCGTCAATGACGCACCGGCGATGGCGAGCGCCACCGTCGGGATCGCGATGGGCGCCGCGGGGTCCGATGTTGCCCTCGAAACCGCCGACGTCGCGCTGATGGCCGATGACCTCGCTCATCTGCCGTTCGCGATCGGACTTAGCCGCCAGACGCGCCGCATCATCCGCCAGAATCTGGTGGTCAGCCTCGGCGTCGTCGTGGTCCTCGTGCCGGCGACGATCTTCGGACTCGGAATCGGTGCGGCGGTCGCGGCGCACGAAGGCTCGACCCTCGTCGTCGTCGCCAACGCGCTTCGCCTGCTCGCCTATCGCGATCGCAGCATGGGCTGAGGGCGCACAGTCGCGGTGGGATCGAACCGGAAGGGGGAGAGAGGATGAACTTCAAGAATATCTCGGCCTGGTCCATCCGGAACCCGATCCCGCCGCTCGTCATGTTCTTCGGTCTGACGGTGGCGGGCATCGTCTCCTTCCTCATGATGGGGGTCCAGAGCGATCCCGACATCGATTTTCCGGGCGCCATCGTCATCATCGCCCAGCCGGGCGCCGCGCCCACCGAACTCGAAACGCAGGTCACGCAGCGTGTCGAGGCGGCGGTGCGGACGATCGAGGGGATCGACGAGCTCAATTCGACGGTTACCGAAGGCCAGTCGCAGACCTTCGTCCAGTTCGCGATCGGCACGCCGATCGACCGGGCGGTGACTGACATTCGCGACAAGATCACCCAGATCCGCAGCAACCTGCCGAACGGCATCCTCGAACCGCAGGTTATCCGCCTCTCTACCTCGGGCAACACGCTTGCCTATTGGTCGGCTTCGGCCACCGATATGACGCTCGAGGAATTGAGCTGGTATGTCGACAATGTCGTCGCGAAGCGGCTGATCGCGGTCCCCGGCATGGGCGACGCCTATCGCCGGGGCGGCGTCAGCCGCGAAATCCGCGTCATCCTCAACCCCGAACGCATGCGCGCCTACGGCCTTACCGCCGCCGCGGTGAACACCCAGCTCGTCCAGCTCAATGTCAATGCGGCCGGCGGCCGGATGGAGGTCGCGGGCTCCGAGCAGGCGGTGCGTATCCTCGGGAACGCGAGCAGCGCCAACGCGCTCGGCGAGACGCTAATCTCGGTCGGGACGAACCGGACCGTGCGCCTCGCCGATATCGCCGAGGTCAAGGATCTCTACGCCGAGCAGCGCTCGGTCTCGAAGCAGGACGGGCGGCAGGTGCTGACCTTCGGCTTCGAGCGCGCCAAGGGCGCCTCGGATGTGACCGTCTATGACGCTGCGGTCGAGGAGCTGCGAAAACTCGAGAAGGAAAACCCCAAGGTCAAATTCACCGAGCTGTTCAGCGATATCGAATATACCAAAGGCCAATATCATTCGGCGATCAATGCGATGGTCGAGGGCGCGATCCTCGCGGTCGTCGTCGTCTTCCTTTTCTTGCGCGACTGGCGGGCGACGTTGATCTCGGCGCTCGCCATCCCGCTGTCGGCGGTCCCGACCTTCCTGTTCATGGACCTCATGGGCTTCTCGCTCAACATGATGACCTTGCTCGCGCTCAGCCTCGTTGCCGGCGTGCTGGTCGACGATGCGATCGTCGAGATCGAGAATATCGTGCGCCACATGCGGATGGGCAAATCGGCCTATCAGGCCTCGATCGATGCGGCCGACGAGATCGGCCTCGCGGTGCTCGCGACAACCATGACGATCGTCGCGGTGTTCCTGCCGGTCGGGCTGATGCCGGGCGTCGCCGGGCAATATTTCAAGAATTTCGGACTGACGGTCGTGGCCGCGGTGCTGATGAGCCTCGCGGTCGCGCGCATGATCACACCCATGCTCGCCGCCTATTTTCTCTCTGCGCAGGGTCCGCAAAAGCATGGCGAGGGCCCGCTGATCGACACCTATATGCGCATCTTGCGCTGGAGCCTCGACACCAGCGGGGCCGCTGCCGCGCGTGCGCGCGGCGGGCGCTGGAAATGGCTCGGTTACATCAAGGACCATCGCGTCTGGGTGGTCGGCATCGGTGTGCTGGCGCTCTTTGCGACCATTTTCAGCTTCTCGCTGCTCCCGATGACCTTCCAGCCGTCGATCGATTCCGACACGAGCCGCGTGGCCATCCAGCTCGCCCCGGGCGCAACGCTCGAACAGACCGAGGCAGTGGCCGACGAGGTGACCGATCTCATGAAGCGCGACCCGCTCGTCGAATCCGCCCTGTCGCGGATCGATGTCGGCACGGCGACGGTCTATCTGAAATTGCGCAAGGACCGCGAGCTGACCTCGACCGAGTTCGAAAAGGACCGCGCGCCGCGGCTAGCGCAGGTTCCCGATGCCCGAATCAACTTCCAGTCGCAGCATGGCGGCGGCGGCGGCAGCAGCCGCGACATCTCGATCACGCTCGGCAGCGACGACCCGAAGAAGCTCGAAGATGTCGGCAACCGGCTGCTTGCCGAGATGGCCCGCGTGAAGGAAATCCGGTCGCCGCGTGTCGAGGGCAATCTTCAGCGCCCCGAGATCGTCATTCGCCCGCGCTTCGCGCTCGCGGCGCAGCTCGGCGTGACGACGCAGGCGCTCAGCCAGTCGATCCGCGTCGCGACATTGGGCGAGATCGACCAGAATAGCGCGAAATTCTCGCTGTCCGACCGGCAAATCCCCGTTCGCGTCGCGCTTGCGGAAACCGCGCGCGAGCGGCTCGATACGCTGCGCAATATGCCTGTTCCGACCCGGAACGGGGGAACGGTGCCGCTCTCGGTTGTGGCCGAGATCGGCTTCGGCGCCGGCCCGACCCAGATCAATCGGACCAACCAGGTGCGCCAGCTCACCATCGGGGCCGACCTGGCTCCGGGTCTCGTGACCGGTCAGGCGATGGACAAGGTCGAGGCGCTGCCGGCGCTCAAGGCGCTGCCCGCCGGGGTCACGCGGCTGGTACTCGGGAGCGCCAAGTGGCAGGCCGAGATGCTGCGCAACTTCGCGATCGCGGTCGTATCGGGGATTTTTCTCGTGCTCGCTGTGCTGATCCTACTCTATCGCAAGATCATCCCGCCCTTCGTCAACATGGGCTCGCTTCTGCTCGCCCCGCTCGGCGGGGCGGTCGCGTTGCTGCTGACGGGCTATCCGCTCTCGCTTCCCGTGTTCATCGGCGTGCTGATGCTGCTCGGTATCGTCGGCAAGAACAGCATCCTTCTCGTCGACTTCGCGATCGAGGAAATGGCGTCGGGGGTGCCGCGCGACGAGGCGATTGTCGACGCCGGACACAAGCGCGCGCAGCCGATCCTGATGACCACGGTCGCGATGGTCGCGGGCATGATCCCGACCGCGCTGTCGCTCACCGGCGACGGCGCATGGCGCGCGCCGATGGCGGTCACGGTGATCGGCGGGCTCATCCTGTCGACGATGCTGACACTGCTGATCGTGCCGGCGTCCTTCAGCCTCGCGGCGGGCTTCGAACGCCGGATGGTCCCGCGCTTGCGCCGCTGGTTCACGACGGGCGGCGCGCACGCCGACCCATCGCCTGCGGGCGTCACCGACATCGGCGCGGGGCAAAGCCCGGCGGCCGATCGATAGAGGAGTTAAGCTGATGGAGTTCGAGCGGGAGCATGACCTCCCCTATAGTCCGGAGCAGATATGGGCGGTCCTCGGCGATTTCGAGAACCACCGGATCTGGAATCCCTATGTCCGGATCGAGCAGCTTGCCGAGGACCCGATCGCGATCCGCTATTCGATGCGCATGGATCCGCACAAGCCCAAGTTTCTCGAAGTCTCCGCGGCGGTGCTCTCCGCGCGCCCGGGCGAGGAGCTGATACTCGACGTCAAGCCGAGCTTCATCCTCCAGTTCGAGGAGAGTTATATCCTGACGCCGACGGCGAGCGGGACGAAGTTCGTTCACCGCTATCGTTGCCGCGGGCCCTTTGCCTGGCTCCGGCTTCCCGGCATCAAGACCAGCTTCCAGCGAATGATCGCGTCGATCGACGGCATCCTGCTCAGCTACCTCAAGTCCAAATACAGCAAGCCGCCACCGCCGCCGCGACGGCCCAAGTCCAAGTTCAAAGGTGGCCGGCGATGACGAGCTTTCCGCTGCTCGCGCCGCACAAATGGCGTCCGCTCGGCGCGGCCTGGGCAATCGCCCTCCTGTCGAGCCTGGCCGTCCTCTTCGTCGGCGAGGTCATGGGCCAGGCGCCGTGCGACCTCTGCTGGTTCCAGCGTAGCTTCATGTTCCCGCTTGCGATCATTCTCGGCATCGCGGCGTTCAGGTCGGACCGCGCCATCGTTCCTTATGGGCTGGCGCTGGCTGCGGGCGGTGGTCTCGTCGCTTTCTATCATAGCCTGCTCTACGTCGGCGTCATTCCGGCCCCGATCGTCCCCTGCACCGGCGGTCCATCATGCTCGGGAGAGAGCATGGCAATCGGAGGCGTGCCGCTGCCCCTCCCGTCGCTGACCGCGTTCGCGCTCATCCTCACCCTCTTGCTCAACTTCCAAAGGAGACTGAAATCATGAACAAACGCATCGGAGTGGTGGCCACGCTTGTCGTTTCCGCACTCGCTTTCACCGGCGGCGCGATGCTCTACAGCGGAACCGCCGAGGGCGAACCCACGAAGAAGGTCGTGGCGGGGCCCGTCGACAGCCTCATTCGCCCGCATTCGCCGATCATCGGACCGAAAAATGCCCCGGTCACCATCGTCGAATTTTTCGACCCGTCGTGCGAGGCCTGCCGCGCCTTCTATCCCACGGTGAAGGGCATCGTTGCCAAATATCCCAAGGATGTGCGTCTCGTTATGCGCTACCTGCCGCTGCACCCCGGCTCGGCCGAGGCGATCGTGATCCTCGAAGCCGCCCGCGTCCAGGGCAAGCTCGAGCCGGTGACGGCCGCCCTGCTCGAAGCGCAGCCCGAATGGCACGACGGCAAGATGGACGGTGCCTGGGCGGCCGCCGAGAAGGCCGGCCTCAATGTCGCGAAGGCGCGCGCGATGCCGACAACCGATGCGATGGCCTGGATGGAGCAGGACATCGCCGACGCGCGTGCGGTCGGCGTCCGGGGCACGCCGACCTTCTTCGTCAATGGCGAGATGCTCGTCCAGCCGAGCCCCGAACAGGTCGAGGCCCGAGTCCAGGCCGCGGTAGCGGCAAAGGGCAAATGAGGGCCCGCACCCGTCCCGCTTCGTCCACGCGGGACGGGTGCCCACCATGCGGCGCGATACTGTCTCTCCCGCCATCGGCCTGTCGCATGGAGACGCCGGGTCACCGTCCGATCGGCAGCATCGGAGCCAATATTCACAGCGCATTCAAACATGAAGGGGGATTTTGAACGCCACGAAAAGGAGAGACTGACATGCGAAAACTGATGACGATCGCGGCCGCGATGCTCGCCTTCGCGCTCCCCGGAACAGCGCTTGCCCAGCACCATGGCGATCGCGGGGGATATAGCCGCGGACATGACGCGCCACGTGGTCATGACCGCGACTATCGTTCCTCACGCCACGGCGTGCCCAATTATGGCTATGATCGTGGCTATCGTGGCTACGATCCCTACTACCGCGGCCATGATCGCCGCTATGAACGGCGGGACCGCTACGAGCGGCGCTATCAGAAGCGCCGGATGCACCACCATCACCGCGGGCGTCACTGGCGCGGCTAGCCGCGACCGCGCGGGCCGGGCGAGAAACTACCGCTTCGCCCCATAGATTGAAATCGAGCCGGTCGGCGTCGGGATGACTCTCATCTCTTCGACCGCCTCGAAACCCGCGGCTTTAAGGATCACCGGGACGCAGCCCTTAGCGTTGGGTTCGGTATATTCGAACCCGTCGAGCAGCTGGATCTGTCGAAAAAGCATGCGCATCAGCAGCGAGCGCTGCTCGCCATAGTCGGCTATGAAAAGGGTCCCGCCCGGCCTCAGGAGCCTGAACATCTGCGCGGCAATCGCTTCCTTAACGGCCATCGGGCACTGGTGAAGGACCAGGCTCGATACGATCTTGTCGCATTGCCGGAGTGCGTCGATGCCGTCCAGCTCGTCGCCCATAGCCTCGAACCATCGAATCTCGGCATCGGCAACCTCAGCCTTGGCGCGCGCGATTTCCAGCACGGCGGGGTCGGGATCGACCGCCAGAACGATGCTCTCCGGCGCCGCCTGCTTGAGGGCGATCGCAAAGGTTCCCGTGCCGCACCCGATATCGACGATCCGCTCGCCCGGCCGCGGTTCGGCGAAGCGCAGCAAGTCGCTTCGCCATCTTTTCTCTCTGGTCATGAGGGCTATGGCGGCATCGTAGCGGTCGAGCGATCCGCTCTTGCCGAGTGCCGGGACGAAGTCTCTGTGTGCGTCTGACATGATGCGCCTCTACCAGGCGCGATCACGCACCGGCTTGAACGGAGAGGCTATGATTCGATGAAAAGGTCGCTTGCCCGGATACCGAACATCGCCTTGATCGTGCGGGCGAAATGCGCGCTGTCGCTGAACCCTGCCATGTGTGCGGCCTCGGTCGCGCTGCGGCGCATTCCCAATTCGTCGAAGGCGATAATCAACCTTCGCCAGAGCACAAAGCGCTGGAAGGGCATGCCGATCTCGGCGGCAAAGAGATGCCGGAAGCGGCCGAGCGAAAGGCGGCTCTCCTCCGCCACAGCCGCGAGACGGACAGAGCCCATGGGGATCAGGCGGTCAATCGAGGCGGCGGCGCGGGTGATGCGCGGATCGAGCGGGGGTCGGGCGCCTCGCGTGAGCCAGTTTTTCCAGAAGGACCGCTGTCCCGGCAGCGCGACATGAATCGGATCGGAGCAGATCAGCCGGTCTTTCAGATCTACCGGCGGACCGAAGACCACTGTCGGCTCGACGAACCATAATTCAGCCGTGGGCGCGGGGAGCAGCCGGTGCACGGTATCGGGTTCGATGAGCAAGCAACGCCCCGACAGGCGCGCGCCATCAGCATCGACCACGGTAAGCGGCTCGGCACAAAACACTGCCTGCGCCGCAAAATGGCGGTGCGCGGCGGCATCGCCAACCGAACCCGACCAGAGAGCATGATAGTCGCCGAGGCTAAGTCGGCCGTTCCAGTTGGACGTTTCGGGCATCGGGTCGCAATAGCAGGCCTAACTCGTGTGCGTAACGGGCGCCGGGTAAGCACTCTGGCTCGGAGGCTCTTTTCGGAAGCCGTCTTACGGCCAAGGAGGAGTGCGCCGACCCCGTGATGATTCCCCTCATCGACCGGGCGCTGTCTCGATGCGGCGATGTTGCCGACTGTTGTAACGATAGCCGATCCAGAGGATTGCAAGCGCGAGAAGCTGGAGCAACAACGGTTCGAGCGAAGGAAATATCCCCATCGCCGGGAAGCGGGGAAAATGAGCTAGCGGGGTGATGCCGAGGAGGCCGGCTTCCTGTAGCGCGCCCGCGCCCTTGCCGGCCAGGACAACCGCGAGGATAGCGATGAGCGAAGAGCTGTAAGCGAAAAATCTTCCGATCGGCAGGACCCGGCTGTAACGAAGCATGACCCATGCGATTGCTGCCAGGATCACCACTGCGGTTCCGGCTCCGGCGGCGATCGCGCTGCGGCTTCCTTGCGCGGCGAGAGCTGCGAAAAACAGGATGGTCTCAAAGACTTCCCGATAGACCACGAGGAAAGCGAGCCCGAACAGGAACCAGGCCGAGCGACGTGAAAGCGCTTTGCCCATCGCTTCGCGAATATAGCGCTGCCAGCTCTCCGCATGTGACTTTCCGTGCATCCAGATGCCGACCCAGACGAGAACGACTGCGGCGAAAAGCGAGCCAAATCCCTCTGTCAACTCGCGGTTCGCTCCGCTGATCGAGATTGCATAGGTCGCGACTGCCCAGGTTGCGCCGCCGGCTGCCAGGGCTGCGATCCAGCCGCCATGGACATAGGGTAGGACCTCAGGCCGTTCGGCCTTTCGTAAGAAAGCGATCATCGCCACGATGATCAGAAGCGCTTCGAGACCCTCGCGCAGCAAGATGGTAAGCGCCCCGACAAAGGTCGATGCGTCGCTGGCTGCATCGGGAGACAGTGCAGCTTCGGCATCGGCGAAAAGGGTTTCGACTGCGGCGGCTTTACCCGCGACCGCATCGACCGGCACACCTCGCGCGATGGACACGCGATAATCGGACATCGCGGATTCGATTTGCGCCATAAGGGCGGAATCGCGCGTCGTCAGGATCGGCTCAATCGGTTCGAAACCGTCGAGATAGGCGGACAGCGCGAGACGCTCTGCCTCGCTCCGATTTCCCTTGCGGTACGCGGCAAGGCTTTGCGCCAATTTGTCACGGGCAACCGCAAGCGTCGCGGGCGAAGCGGTTGTCAATGCTTGGGGATCTGAGCGCAAATAGGCGGTAAGCGCGTCGGCCTGCTCCGATCCCAGCCCACGACCAAGCACTTCCGGGCTGAGACTCGTGAAGGCTTGCAGGTCGGGGACCAGTTCGCGCGCCGCAGGGGTCTGGTTCCAGACACGCCGGCCGGCTGCGACGTCGCGAAAGGCAAATCCACCGGCATAGGCTGCTACCGCCCAGCGGTCGTCGGAGGGCAAATGGGCAAAACTGGGCATGGACGTGCCTTCGAGCCCCTGTCCTATCACCTGATAGAGCGCGAACAGACTGCGCTTGCGAGCGCGTCCGGCGTCGGTGAAATCGATAGGTGCCGGGTCGAGCCCCTTGGCCTGAGGTCCATTGCCATCGCCGCGCGCGCCGTGACAGCTGGCGCAATTTTCCAGATAGACTTGGGCTCCGCGCCGGGGATCTGGAGCGTTGCGCGGCGCGAGGGGCACAGGGTAGGCGGCGAGGAGGTCCGCCGCGAGTCCGCGCGCCTGGCCAGCCACCTTGCCGGGGTCCGCCTTCGATGCGATCGCCGTCTGGAGTTGTCCCGCTTCACTGACAAGGCGAGCCCGCGCCGGGGATACCGGAAGCGCTTCGATCCCCTTGCGAACGGTGGCGGAAAACTCGGTCATCTCGGCATATTCGACCGTGCTCGTCACCGCGCCATTCGAGACCGCTCCACCATAGTCGACCGCAACATAGTCCAGCAGGCGCCAGATGGTCTGGACTTCGCCGGCATCAGTGCGGGCCTGTGCCGTCGGCACGACGAGGCCGCAGATTGCAGCGAGCGCGATCAGCAGAGAGAGAAAGCGGCGGGCGGGGGGCATTGGCCCTATTGTCCGGGCACAGTCGACAGTTCGCGCAATTCGGTCCGCGCGCTGCGTAGAATCTCATAGGCCGAATGCAGGAAAAGCGTGGCAATGATGGCGGCGACTGCAAGGTCGGGCCAGGCTTGCCCGGTCCATGCGACGAGGCCGGCGGCGATGATCACCGCCACATTGGCGATCGCGTCGTTGCGGCTGAACAGCCACACCGCCCGGACATTGGCGTCGCCTTCGCGGAACCGCGAGAGGACCGCGGCCGAGGTGAGGTTGACGAGGAGGGCGGCGGCGCCGATGCCGCCCATCAGCTCGGCTTCGGGCGGAACCGCGGTCAGGGCACGCCACAGCGCGACGCCGATGACCCCTATGCCAAGCGACAGCAGGAACAGGCCTTGGGCTAAGGCGATACGCGTGCGGGCGAGCGCAGTCCAGCCTATCGCGACGAGGCCGGCCAACGTGATCGTGCCGTCGCCGATAAAGTCGAGCGAGTCGGCTTTCAGCGCCTGGCTGTTGGCGATGAACCCGCCGACGATCTCGATCGCGCCGAAGCCGAGATTGAGAATTACGACGATCCACAAGGCCCTTCGATAGGCGGGATCGCGTTCGGCCCTGACGGTGTCGCCCGTGCAGCCGCAATTGCTGTCGTTGCTCATTCCCCTGTTCTACATTCTACAGTAACTGTAGAAGCAAGCTGAAATCGAAACGAGACTGAGAGGAAGGGAGATGGCGCGCGACACGCGGCTGCCGATCGGCGGCCTGGCGAAACGCACCGGCACCAAGGTAAACACGATCCGCTTCTATGAGGATATCGGATTGCTGCCTTGCGCAGCGCGCACAGCCTCTGGCCGGCGCACCTACGGGGATGAGGATGTCGGGCGCCTCGCATTCATCCGCAATGCCCGCGGCCTCGGCTTTTCGATCGATGAAATCCGGTCGTTGACGGCGCTGGCCTTGGGGCCGGGGCAGGACTGCGCCGAAATCCGCGCAGTTGCGGCGCGTCACCTGCTCGATGTCGATGAAAAGCTGGAACGGATGGCGCGGCTCCGTGCTGAACTTGCCCGTATCGTCCAGCTCTGCGATGGCGGGCCGGTGTCGGATTGCCGGGTCATCGAGGCCATCGCCGCCGGAAATGCCTAGCCGCCGCGCTATCGGGACTGTCGGCGGCTTGCGGCTCAGCCGCAGCAACTGCCCTTGCCGCCGTCAACCTGTATTGGCGGGCAGGGTACCGTGCCATAGGAACAGAAGACACAGCAGTCTCCTGGCAGCGGCTTGAGCAGCGCGCCGCATCCCTTGCAGTCGTAGAAATACTGACACGCATCGGTGGGCATGATTTCGTCGGCGATTTGACCGCAGAGCGGACACGTCAGCGTCGATTGCAGGACCGGCGAGGGATCAAGCATAGCGATAGCCGAGCCAGAGGAGGACGGCGGCGAGGAGCAGTCCGATCAGGGTCACAAAGCGCAGCGACGCGGGCACGCACAGGCCATCGGCGCCGCAGCGCGCCGCGCGCATCTGCTGGCGCGCCAGCAGGACGCCACCGGCGACGAGCGAAATTGCGCCGAATGCGACGAACCAGAGCCGGTAGGGCGCGGCCGGGACCGCTATGCCGACGAGCCAGGCGGACCCGAGCCCCGCCGAGGCCAGCAGCATGGGGAGGGCGCAGCAGGTGGCTGCGAGAAAGCCCGATGCGATCCCGCCAAGCGCCAGCGAAATGGCCCCAAATCCTTTTGGACGCCTTGCATCTCCAGCCAAATTCAAACTCCTTGTTTCGCGGTAGCGGCAAGTCTACCATCTGTAGTGACTACAGATGCAAGCGGAATCGCAATGGCCCCCTCAAGCACCATCCCCATCGGCGAGCTTTCTCGGCTTACCGGCTGCAATATCGAGACGATCCGCTATTATGAGCGCATCGGCATTCTGCCCGCGCCGGTCCGGTACGGGCGATTTCGCCGTTATGATTCAGCTGGTGTGCGGCGCCTTGCATTTGTGCGCCGCGCGCGCGAACTGGGGTTTCCCCTCGATACGGTCCGGACTTTGCTCCTTCTTGCCGAAGGCGGCGGCCATAGCTGCGATCAGGCGCGCCATATGGCCGAGAGCCAGCTTGCCGACGTCCTCGCCAAGCGCGCCGACCTCGACCGGATGGCCGCTGTCTTGGGCGATCTTGTCGAGGCGTGCGGCGCCGGCGATGCCGGGGGCTGCCCGCTTCTGGAGGCGCTGTCCGACTAGGTTCGAGTACAGCCGTCTTCCGCCAGCGCCCCAAAGCAGCCATTGCGCGCGGCAACTAGGGCCACCGCGCGCAATGGCGGCGCGTTACGGCGCCTTGTCGAGCTTGGTGATCGTCCCGGCCTTGCCGTCCCAATTGAGCTCGAACGCGACCTTGTCGCCGACCTTGATGTCCTTCAGCAGCTCGGGTTTCGCCGCAAAACCCATCGTCATCGGCGGCCATTCGAGTTCGGCGATCGCGCCATGATCGAGCGTGACCTGGCCTTTTGCCGTATCGATCGCGGTCACGGTCGCCGTGCCCTTGCCATGCTTCGTTTCGGCCGGGGCCGCCATGGTCCCTGTGTCATCGGCCATCGCGGCCTTTTCTTCCGTCTTCGGTGCTTCGCCTTGCTTGCCGCAGGCGACAAGTCCAGCGCCGAGCGCAAGGCTGAGCGTAATCGCAGTGAGTTTATTCATGTCGTTTCTCCTTCGGGTTGGACGGGATGAGCCGCACGCCTTCGCATCAGCAGATAGGCGGCGGGAATGATAAGCATCGACAGCAGCGGCGCGGTGAGCATGCCGCCGATCATCGGCGCGGCGATGCGGCTCATCACTTCGGAGCCGGTGCCGGTCCCGACGAGGATCGGGAACAGGCCCGCGAGGATAACCGCAACGGTCATCGCCTTCGGGCGGACGCGGAGCAGCGCGCCTTCGCGAACCGCGGCCAATATGTGGCCGTCGCTGCGATCGGCGAGCGCATGCTTGAGATAGATGAGCATGACGACCCCGAACTCGGCGGCAACGCCCGCAAGCGCGATGAACCCGACCGCGCTCGCGACCGACTGGTTATAGCCAAGCAGATAGAGGAGCCAGAGCCCGCCGGTGAGCGCAAAGGGCAGGGTCGCCATGATGAGCAGCGCCTCGTCCCAGCGGCGGAAGGTCAGGTAGAGCAGCAGGAAGATGATCGCGAGCGTGACCGGCACGACGACCTTCATCCGCTCGGTCGCACGAACGAGGAACTCGAACTGCCCGGTGTAGGAAACGCTGACGCCGGGCGGCAGATCGACATCGCGCGCGATCGCCCGCTGGATGTCCTGCACGAGGCCCTGCAAATCGCGGCCGCGGCTGTCGACGTAGATCCAGGTCACCGGGCGGCCATTCTCGCTGCGCAGCATCGGCGGCCCGTCGCTGACCTTGACTCTGGCCACCGTGCCGAGCGTGATCTGCTGGCGCGACGGCGTCAGGACCGGAAGGCTCGCGAGCTCGCCGATACTGTCGCGCAGCTCGCGCGGGTAGCGGACGCTGATCGGATAGCGGGCGAGCCCCTCGACCGTCTGGCCGATCGTCTCGCCGCCGATCGCGCCCGAGACGATCGCTTGCACGTCGGCGACATTGAGGCCGTAGCGTGCTGCGGCGGCGCGATCGATGTCGACATCGATATAGCGCCCACCAGTCAGCCGCTCGGCCAGCGCCGACGCTACGCCGGGTACGGTCTTGACGACCGCTTCGATGCGCTTGGCGGTGCGATCGATCCCGGCAAGATCCGAGCCCGCGACCTTGATGCCGACCGGGCTCTTGATCCCGGTCGCAAGCATGTCGATGCGATTGCGGATCGGGGGAATCCAGAAATTGGCGAGCCCCGGAACCCGGACCCGCGCGTCGAGCTCCTCGATCAATTTCTCCTCGGTCATGCCGGGGCGCCAACGGTCCTTCGGCTTGAAGCGGATCGTCGTCTCGAACATCTCGAGCGGCGCGGGGTCGGTCGCGCTGTCGGCCCGCCCCGCCTTGCCGAACACGCTCTCGACCTCGGGCACGGTCTTGATCAGTCGGTCCGTCTGCTGGAGCAGGCTCGATGCCCTTGCGGCCGAGATGCCGGGTAGCGCCGAGGGCATGTAAAGGAGGTCGCCTTCGTGCATCTGCGGCATGAACTCGCCGCCGATCTGGGTCATCGGCCACAGGCTGGTGGCGAAGACGAGGCCGGCGATCACGAGCGCTTTTTTCGGCCGTTCGAGCACCCAGTCGAGTGCCGGGCGATAGATGCGGGTCAGCCAGCGGTTGACCGGATTACTCTGTTCGGCGGGTATCTTACCGCGGATCAGCCAGCCCATCAGCACCGGGATGAGCGTGATCGAGAGGATCGCGGCGGCCGCCATCGCATAGGTTTTGGTGAAGGCGAGCGGCGAGAAGAGCCGTCCCTCCTGGCCTTCGAGCGTGAAGATGGGGAGGAAGGAGAAGGTGATGATGAGGAGGCTGAGGAAGAGGGCGGGCCCAACCTCGGCGGCGGCGTCGGTGATGACGCGCCAGCGTTCGGCGCCTTTCAGTTCCTCGCCCGGATGATCGCGCTCCCAATGTTCGAGATGCTTATGGGCATTTTCGATCATCACCACCGCAGCGTCGACCATCGCACCGACCGCGATGGCGATGCCGCCGAGCGACAATATATTGGCGTTGAGTCCCTGCAGCCGCATCACGATGAAGGCGATGAGGATGCCGAGCGGCAGCGTCAGGATCGCGACCAGTGCCGAGCGCGCGTGCCAGAGGAAGAGCGCGCAGACGAGCCCGACGATGATGAACTCTTCGACGAGCTTCGAGGTAAGATTGTCGACCGCGCGGTCGATCAACCCCGAGCGGTCATAAGTGGTGATGATCTCGACCCCGGGCGGCAGGCTGCGCTTGAGCTCGGCGAGCTTGGTGCGCACGCCGTCGATGACTTCGCGGGCATTCTTGCCCTCGCGCATGACGATCACGCCGCCCGCGACTTCGCCCTCGCCGTTGAGTTCGGCGATGCCCCGCCTTGTGTCGGGACCGATCTGCACCGTCGCGACATCGCCGACCGTTACCGGGAGTCCGCCCGCGGCGGTGCGGATCGGGACGGCGCGGAAGTCGTCGAGCGACTCCAGATAGCCGCTCGCGCGGACGATATATTCAGCCTCAGCGAGTTCTAGGGAGCCGCCGCCGCTTTCCTGGTTGGCGCGCTTGAGGGCGTCGGCGACGTCGGTTGCAGTCACCCCGAACGCGGCGAGCTTCTGCGGATCGACGATGATCTGATACTGGCGCACCATGCCGCCGATGCTCGCGACCTCGGCGACGCCGGGAACCGATTTAAGCTCGAAGCGGAGGAACCAGTCCTGAAGACTGCGGAGTTCGGCAAGATCGTGGCGGCCGCTTTTGTCGACGAGCGCATATTCATAGATCCAGCCAACCCCGGTCGCGTCGGGACCGATGCTCGCGCGCGCGCCCTCGGGGAGACGGCTTTGCACCTGGCTCAGATATTCGAGCACGCGGCTGCGCGCCCAATAGGGATCGGTGCCGTCGTCGAACAGGACATAGACGAAGCTGTCGCCGACGAAGCTGTAGCCGCGCACCACGCGCGCGCCCGGCACCGAGAGCATCGTCGTCGTGATCGGATAGGTGACCTGGTCCTCGACGATCCGCGGTGCCTGTCCCGCATAGCTGGTGCGGACGATGACCTGGACGTCCGACAGGTCGGGCAGGGCGTCGACCGGAGTCGTGCGCACCGCGGCGATCCCGAGCAAGGTCAGGATCAGCGCCGAAGCGACGACAAGCCCGCGCGCCGCGACCGAGGCGCGAATAATGCGTGCGATCATTGCGCTGGCTCCAGCGGACGAACCGTGAGACCGGTCAGGCTCGCCTCGGAATCGAGCAGGAACTGGCCCGACGCGACGACCTTCTCGCCGGGGGCGAGCCCTCGCAATATCTCGGTCTTGCCGCCGCCTTCGCGTCCGGCGACCACTTCGGCGGGATGGTAGCGTCCGTCGCCCTTCTCGAGCATCACGATGCTGCGCGTGCCGGTGCGGATCACCGCTTCGCTTGGCACCAGCAGCGTTGGCTTGGCGTCCCCGCCGAGCGCGACGACGGCGAACATGCCGGGGCGTAGGCGACCGCCGCGGTTGGCGAGCTCGATGCGCACTGTCAGCGTCCGGCTGTCCGCCGCTGCGGTCGGCAGGATCGCGACGACCCGCCCGGTAAAAGCCTCGCCGGGAAAGGCGGTGAGGTTCGCGGTGGCAGGTTGGCCGATCTTCACCAGTCCGGCCTGCGCTTCGGGGAGCGCGGCATTGAGCCACACCGTTCCAAGTCCCGAGATTTCGGCAAGTGTCTGCCCCGAGGCGAGAGTCACGCCTGCACGGGCATTGAGCGTCTGGACCACGCCGCCGATCGGCGCGCGCACCGTCAGTCTGCCGCCGGTCCGTCCGCTCCGGTCGACCTCGGCGATCACGCCTTCGGGCATGCCCATCAGCCGCAGCCGCTGCCGCGCGGCCGCCGTGAGTTCAGGTTTGCCGAGCTTCTTGACGCTCAGATATTCGGTCTGGGCGCTGCCCCATTCAGGCAATTGCAATTCGGCGATCGGCGCACCGGCGCCGATGACATCGCCAGGCGCGAGGCGATAGACGCGTTCGACGAAGCCGCCCGAGCGCGCCTGGACGATCGCGACATCGCGCTGGTTGAAATCGATACTGCCGTTGACGTCGAAGGTTGCGGCAAGGCTCCCCATTTCGGCCGCGACCACTCTTATGCCGAGGCTCTGACGCGCCGACGGGTCAATCGACACGCCGGGCGCCGCGCCGCCACCCTCGTCGGCATATTTGGGCTCGAGCTGCATGTCCATGAAGGGCGACTTGCCGGGCTTGTCGAACTTCTGGTTCGGGAACATCGGATCATAATAGTAGAGGATCTTGCGCCCGCCGCTTGCCGTCTCGGTTGGTGCATCGCTCTTGCCGCTCTGTCCCAACCAATAACCGCCGCCGCCCGCGATCAGCACCGTGGCCAGGATTGCGACGCGCCAGCGCGCCGCTGATGTTGCATCGGTCATCGACCTGCCTCCCCATAAATATAATTGATCCGGATCGCGTCGCGCGCGACCTCGGCTTCGCGCGCCAGCGCATCGACTTCGGCCTCGGCAAGCGCGAGAGTCGACAGGAGCGCGGTCCCGAGGTCGAGCTTTCCGGCGGCGTAGCTTGCAAGATCGAGCTCGGCGCGCTTCTTCGCGAGCGGCACGAGCCGCGTACGTGCATTGGCGAGCTGCTCATGATGCATGCGGTGATCGGCGAGATCGGCGTCGAGCGCTGCCGCGATGTCGCGCTTGGCAGCCTCGCGGTCGAGCCGGGCGCGCATCGCCTCGCTGGCGCGCGCGGCGATCTTGGGGTCCTGCCGCTTTTTCGAGAAGAAGGGCAGGTCGACGGTGACCCCGACCGTGACGAGATCACCGTAATTGGGCTCGCGGCGCCCATAGGCCGCGTTGACGCTCCAGTCGGGTCGCTTGTCGGCGCGTGCGAGACCGGTCTCGGCGTCGGCGGCGAGGGCGCGGGCATCGAGTGCTCTGAGCTTTGGCAGGGCGTCGATGCCGGCGCGCAATCCTTGTTCGTCGATCGACTGCGGCGGCAAGTCGCCGAGCGTGTCGGCGGCGGGGTCGCCGGTGAAGCGGGCGAGCTGCGCGCGGGCGCGGGCGATCTCGGCGGCGAGCGCGCTGCGGCGATCGTTGATCGCGGCGCGAAGCTGATCGGGTTCGAGCGCCTGCGCCGGGCGCGCCGCACCGCTGGCAAGCCGCGCCGTCACGGTCGATTGAAGGTCCTCGAGGCCGCTATCGAGCAGGTCGAGTTCCTTCAGCTCCTTCTTGGCATAATAGAGATCGACCCAGGCGAGCGCGGTCGCGAGCCTGATGTCCTGCGCGGTGACCGCTTCGTCGGCGCGGGCGATTCCAATGTCGGCCTGCGCGCGGGTCGCGCGCGCGCGGCGTTTGGCGGGGTTCGGAAAATCCTGGCTGACGCCGATGACCTGCATCGTGAAATCGTCGCGATTGAACCGGCCCGCGTCGGGTCCGGTCACCGGGAAATCCTGGAGGACGATATTGAGTTTCGGGTCGGGCAGCCGGTCGGCGGCGATCGCCGCCGATTGGGCGGCGTCGACGCCCGCTTCGCGGCTTTGCAGTTCGGGTGCCTCCGATGCTGCTCGGCTGAGCGCCGAATCGAGCGTCATCGGCTCGGCGTGAAGAGCCGAGGGCAGCGCAAGCAAGGCTGCCGTAAAATATGGGCGCATGATGTCCCCCTGCTGTGGACTGGGCGAAAGCCTCCCCGGCGTCTGTACGCCGGGGAAGAAAGACCGTTACCCTTGCGGGGGCATCCTTTGGTCGCCGGACATATTCTTCATGCAGTCCGCCGGACTCACCTTCATCATGTCGCAGTCGCAATGCGCCATCTGTCCCGGCTTGTCCTTGACCCAGACGCGGACTCGCGAGGTGGTATTGGACTTGTTCGGCCCTGGCACCTGGCGGGTCTGCCATTCATGATGGCCGCCGGACGGTTCTTGGGCGAGGACGGGAGCGGCAAGCGTTGCTGCCGCGAGCGCGGCAACGGCAAAAAACGGTTTCATGTTGAATTCCTTGATTGAAAAGCGTGAAACCGCGCGCCGGGACGAGCCGGTGCGCGTCGGCAATTCAGGCAAGAAATAGGGGCGGGTCGGGTTCGGGGCCGAATGTTCTTCCGGCGAGGCGCCGGACAGGAAGCGGATCGAAAGAGCCGGCGACAAATGTCTTTTCGGCAAGGGGGGTAGCCGGAGAGACGACGGCGGGCGGTAGCGCGCAGCCCATCTTGGCGATGCAGTCGAGCGTGAGGCCCTTGCACGGAGCGCTCTTCTGGGATTTTTTAATCCCCATCATCTCCGCGCATTCGTCGCTCATCGCCGCCGCGAACGCCGTCTCGGCCGACGGGAGCGCGGGCGCCGAGGCGAATGCGGTCTCCTGCGCCAGAAGGCCGAGTAAGGCTCCGACAAGAAGTAGAAAGGTGAGCCAGCGTTTCACGGTCGAAGCATGATCCTTGTCAAACTTGGCGTCAATCTAAACCGGGGTGGAGATCCCGCTCACTTGTTCGCCGACTGTCCCGTCGTGGTTACGCCGGACCCGTTAAGAATGGCCCATTGTCATGGCGGCGGGCGCGACCAGCATCCACAGCGCCATGGCGATCATCATCAGATTTTCGGTCAGTGAGATGAAACCCAGCGGCACATTGCTGTCGCCGCCGACGCAGGCGCATTTGAGTTCGCGCTTGTCGATATACACCGCCTTGAACACCGACACGGCGCCGATGATCCCGATGAACAGCGCCACCGGAATCGATATCCAGTTCAGCGCGCCAGAAATCATCAGGATGCCGGCAAGACCCTCCGCAAAGGGATAGATGGTAGCATAGGGTACCCAGCGTTTGGCGAGCAAGTCATAGTTCAGGAACATGCTCGAGAAGCTCTCGATGTCGCGGAGCTTGAGGAAGGCAAGCAACGCCATGCTGAACCCGATAAACCATTCGGCGGCACGGATTGTGAAGGGCGTGCCCGACACCGCTTGGCTGGCGGCCAGCGCCATCAGCGCGGTGATAGAGAAGAGCGCGATGACGGGCTTATAGGTAAGCGCCTTAGGATCGCGGACTTTCAGACCGAGATGGCGCCTCAGATCGTCAAGACCGCCGATCCGCTCGCCTTCGATGAAGGTCTGCGGCGTCGTCGCGACGCCATGTTTCGCCTTGAATGCGTCGGTTTCCTCGCGGGTCGTCAGCCAGACATCCTCGACGTCATAGCCGCGGCTGCGCAACAGATGCAGCGCCTTCAGGCCATAGGGGCAGATATGCTGCTCCATCACCATGCGATAGATGGTCGCCCGCGGCTTGCCCGAAACCGCCGCACCAGTGTGCGCTGGCGCGCTTTCGTTCGCGCGCTGAACCTGCATATTCATCGATTCGCCTTTCTTGATTCCCGATCGCTTCCCGCTATATAGGCTCCGTACCATAGTACGGAGTCAAGGCCTTGCGTGACATGACCATCGGCCAGCTTGCCCGGCAGGGCGGCGTCAATGTCGAGACGATCCGCTATTACCAACGCCGCGGCCTGTTGCCCGTTCCGCCTCAGTCGGCCAGCGCCCCGTCGGAAGGCCGAGTCCGGCGTTACGACGAGGCGGTTCTGCGCCGTCTGCGCTTCATCAAATCGGCACAAGCAGCGGGATTTACGCTCACCGAGATCGCCGAACTGCTCGAACTCGACGCGTCGAGCGATCGCGCGCGAGCGCGCGAACTGGCCGATGCGCGCATCGCGGCGATCGAAAAGACGATCGCCGAACTCGATGCGGCGCGGCGCGCGCTCATGGGCCTGTCGCGCCAATGCGCTGCCGCCGACACGCTCCACTGCCCGATCATAGCGGCGTTCGAGCAGGTCTAGCCCGACTGGCCTTGGCGGCGGATGGTGCTGACGGCCGGTCTCACCTCCCAACTGGTGTCAATCGGTCGCAAATGGTTCCAGCATCCCGGCTACAAGCGATGGGATGGTAATTCCGGCTGCGACATCGAGCAGAAGGCTAGCGCGGATCGCAGCCGCAGGTCTCGCCGCTGCCGCGTCCGGAGTTGCGACGGCCGTCCGAAGTGCCTGGGTCAGGCGCCATCGAATCTCCGCGGCTAGGACCGGCATCAGAGCGAACAAATAGGCTTCCACGGGGAAGACCTGACCATAGGGTCAAGCGAGCGATTGCGTCACGTGCACGGCGCCGACCAAGGCTCCGACGAGGGGCAGAAGCGAAAAGCGCCGCTTCTGGATGAAGGTAGGAGCCTTTGGGCGTTCCGGATCAACTTCATCCTGGCGATCTGAACAAATCGGGGAGCCCAATTCCAATGGTTTTACGTCGCCCGAACCATTTTTGAGGGATGAGTCGTTCTGGTGCGTAATCAATGTCAGTAGGGGATGTTGGGTGCTTGAACTCGGAAGCCGTAAGCAGCGGTTTCCGGGCATGCATGTTTTTGTCCTCGACTTCCCCGAAACTCATTTGGGCTGCGCGAAAGGGCAGTTCTTCGAAACAGGGGAAGCATAATGAACAAATTATACTGTTATTCGTCGACGAAGCGCGCAATGCAGCGAAGCTCGATGGCGGCGATTGCGGTGGCGGTCGCGTTTCCCGCGCAGGCTCAGGAAGCCCAGTCGGACGGCCTCGCCGAGATCATCGTAACGGCGGAGAAGCGCGAGGAAAATCTGCAGTCCGTTCCCGTCTCGGTGACAGCGATGACCGGCGAGGCGCTTACGGCAACGGGCATATCAAACGTCGAAGACCTCCAATTTTTTGTGCCGGGCGTGTCGATCACCAACGATTCCATGGCGATCATCAATATTCGTGGAATTGGCACCTCGGCGTTCGGCGTTGCGACCGACCCCAGCACGACAGTCCATTATGACGGCGTCTACATCTCGCGCCCGACCACAAGCTATCAGGATTTGTTCGACGTCGAACGCATCGAGGTGCTGCGCGGACCGCAAGGCGTTCTCTTCGGTCGCAACTCCGCCGGCGGCACACTCAACATCATTTCCAAAATGCCTACGGAGGATTTGACTGGCGCGCTGGGGCTCACCGTCGGAAATTACGAGAAGCGCTCGCTGAGCGGCACGATTTCTGGACCGCTTGGAGCGGGCGTCCGAGGCCGCCTCACCTTGCTTGCCAACCAGCGCGACGGCATCTACCGCGACGTCGTCTCGGGACGGCGATACCAAAACGAAGATAATCTCGCTGGACGACTGACGCTTGCGATTGACGCGAGCGACCGTCTTGAGATCGTGTTGCGGGCGGATGCCAGCCGTGATCGCGAGACCGGCGCGCGGTCTGTTCGGCCCTTTTATCCGCAAGGCTTCGTCGATGCGGGGGCGACGATCCCGGCCAATGACAAAGAGGCCGCACTCGACCGCCTGCCGCGTTACGATGTCGATGCCTGGGGCGTGTCCTCGACCATGAACTGGGACGGCGGCCCGGTCACGCTCCGCTCGATTACGGCGCTGCGCAAGAGCAAGGTCGTCCAGGCGCTCGACGTTGACTCGACTGACCTCTTCCTCCGCGATATCGAATTTTACGAACGTTCCCGCAGTTTCACGCAAGAGTTCCAACTTCTCAACAACGATGCGGACAAGCTGCGCTGGATCGTCGGAGCATTCTATCTGAATGAAAAGGGCAACGACGAAATACGGATCATCGAACCGGGTCGTCGGCTCGCGATCCCGGAAAACAATACGACGAATGCATTCGCGCTCTTCGGACAAGCAAGCTACGAACTCATCGACCGCCTGCGATTGACCGGAGGGCTTCGATACTCATACGAAAAAAAGGATTTCGGATATCGTGTCCTGCTGAACGGAAATCAGGTCGATGCCGGTCAGCCCAAATCATCCTGGACCGCCTGGACTCCGAAAATTGGGATCGATTACGACCTTGCCGATGACGTCATGGCTTATGCGTCGGCAACCCGCGGGTTCAAATCGGGTGGATTCCAGCTGGGAGACGGGCGGCCTTTCCTCCCGGAGTATGTCTGGAGCTACGAAGTCGGCCTGAAGTCGACGCTCCTCGATCGCCGGCTTCGAGCTAATTTTTCCGCCTTCTATTATGATTACACCAATCTTCAGGTGGTCGAGTATAATAATGGCGTTGCCAGTACCACCAACGCCGGCAAGGCGACGATCAAGGGCGTTGAAGCGGAACTGATGGCACGGCCGTTCGATCGCCTGACGCTTACATCCACGATCGCTTATCTCGATGCGCGCTACGATGTCTATTTTGACGACGTCGGCGCAAGCCTCAAGGGCAAGCGGCTGCCGAACGCGCCGAAGTGGAACATCACTTTCGGCGGAGAATATAAGGCCTCCCTGGGCGGCGGAATGCTGACATTACGGACCGATATCTCCTGGCGCGACAGCGTCTTTTTCAAGCCCAGCAACAATCCGCTTTTTTCCGGAAACGCCACGACCCTTATAAATGGGCGTGTCACATGGCAGCCGGCGAGCGAAGCGTGGGAAATTGCGCTTTATGGCCGAAATCTCACCAACGAGCGCTATGTGAGCTATAGTACGATCGGGACGGACGCGACGGGTGTCTCGAACCCTACTCTTCCGCTCTACATCTACGGCGAGCCGCGCCAGTATGGACTGCAGCTGCGCTACTTTTTCTGAGGTTCCTCGTCCTGCGAGGTCCCCCGGCGACTCCCCTACGGTCGTCGGTCCCCCTGGGCGCTTGCGCCCGGGGGGAATACTTCCTCTGAACGCAGGACATGATATGTCCCTGTTCTCACCGGCGCCGTTACTTGAACGGCCCTGCTGATGGCACGATGAGCCGGGCAGTAAGATGGCACGAACAGATACGGGCTAGTCCCATCCTGAACGTCGGTAGCGCGCGCGATTTCGATGCCCGGCTTTCCCTGTGACGCCGCGAGGATGCAAAGACCAACTGCTTTCGGAGGCCTACGCGTCGTCGGCTGCCTCACGGCAATGGATGGGAGATCGCCTTGATCGCCTTCAGGCCCGTACCGAAGCGGGCAATGGCGACCCTGTTCTGTTCGAGCTCGGCGTAGGGCAGGTAGGAAATGTCGAGATCACCGATCCGGCTGAAAGCCGGGCGTCGGAGCTGAGCGCGGACATCGGCTTCTCGCGCATCGGGTGCAACCAGGAAAAGTGGCGTCGACAAATGAAGATTCTCGCTGCTCAGCGCGAGATCAAGCATGCGGACAATTCCGGAATAAATGGATGTCGAATGCTCCACTTCGAATGCCGCCGCGACCGTAGCCGTCGATTGCTCGAGCCATAAGATGTCGATCAGTCTTATGGCATCGCTTCCTTGAGCGGTTGCGATGGCATGCGGCAAGCTATCGAGGCATCGAGACCCGAGCGGCACACCCTCATGAAGGCGCCCCCGGTCATTTGCCGCTACCCAGACGTCATATCCAAGTGCAAGCCCGAGGTCCCGAAGCCAGGATTGGACTTCGCTATGCGTCCGGTCGGTCTCTTTCTGATTTGCAAGCCCCTTATCGAACTTGTCGGACTGTGAGCGCGTTTCATTCAGCAAGGCCATCCAATCGCGCGCATTTTCGCTCGAACCGCTGAGCGGTGGGGCTGGAAACCGTCCCGATCCGATATCGAACAGCAGCCCTCCTATCGCCCCCAAATCGTTGGAAAGAAGATCCCGGTAGCGATCGTTGAGATCCAGAATGCCCGCGCGCATCGCGAGAAAATGCTCCCAACTGCCAAGCTTCACATTCGCACCCGTTAGCGCGTTGTAGCCCTTTACGATTGCCGTATTGAACGGAGGCACAAGAGTGGGATGCAGAAAATAGAGAATGTTGGCCACCGCAGGACCCAACCCCTTGATCTTCTGTCTATCGATTGCGAGGATCCCGGCGACGACCTCCTCGGCGGTATCGCAACAGGAGCAATGGTGAAGAAGTCTGCCAAAAGCTCGTTGATTGTCGGCGTTCTCGTAGATGTCCGGGATTCGGAGTTTGGGCTTCCACAAGAAAGCATGATCCGCACCTTTGAAAATCTGTCGTTGCTCGGCGATTGAATGAACAATGATCTCCAATGACGAGCCCCGATATGCCGCTCCGAAGGTGCCGGCCTCAATTTCGGCGACGACCTGCGAGATGCCTCTTCTGATCGACCGAAAATTCTTCAGTCGCTCCTCCCACAGGAACCAGCTTTGATAGGTCGAGCCGGAATCGCCGCGCCAGCGCTCGATCAGTTCGCGAACAAGGTCGCGCTTCATGTTTATAGCCCCCGCTTGATCCATTCCGAATTGCTGTTTTCCACCTGCGGCTTGCCGGCCAAGACAGTTCGCTCGATTCGGCCCTTAGCGAAAGGCGAAACCTTCCGTCCCACCGGCAAGGTGGGCGGGAATGGAAGGTCGAAACGAGCCCGTTCACGCCCGGCGCTGCATAATTGTCGACGACCTCAGTGCCCTGCGTGTTCGCCCGCTCCGCTTGGTTTCTGACTCGCGCCTTCCGCCTCTGTCATGCCCTTCATCATCGCGTCATGGTCCATTGGCGCATTCTGCGTAATAGCCTGATATTGTGCCGGCGACAGGCCAGGGAGTTTTCGGACAAACGCGACCATATCCCAGATGAGACGATCATCATGCGTTTTCCCCCAGGCCGGCATGGCGGTCATCTTGATGCCATGCTTGATGATCCAGAATTGCTCCGCAGCCGAACGTTCCGAACCTTTGAACAAGACGGGCGCTTGCGGATACAGCCCTTGACTCATTTCGGTCTTTTCCATCCCGGGCGCGAGATGGCAGCCGCTGCACATCTCGGTATAGAGACCTGCGCCCGACGCGATCCGCGCCGGAGCCGCCAAATCTGCCGGCACCGCGATCGATCCGGATCGCGCTGCGATGGACTTCTCCCTGAATGTTTCGATGACGCTGTAAGTCAGCCGGTTATGGGGGGCATCGGCCGCTATATTATATAGGCCGAGATAGACGGTGATCGCACCCGCGCCCGCTATCAGGGCCACCGCCAGCAGCGTGAACGTCACGCTCGGCATATGCTTTCGGAAATCGAAAGTTCGAAATCGCTCCATTATCTATCTCCCGCATAACAGGCCTTGAGCTTTGCAGCCGAACGCAATGCGGCGGCTGTTCAACAGATGATACGCACCCCAACAGCTTTGCCCTTGTCACAGACGAGGCAGGCGTTTCCGTACTTGCCGCGACGAGCCATTTCAGGGTGCCCACACCCGCTCGGGCTCATGCGTCCTGCTAGGTGTGGGTTCGGAGAGATCGTGAGGACTAGCCCCTTTTTTGCCCGCTCAGCTGCCACCCGCCGGTCGCACCTTCGGCTTGCGTGAGGAGCTGTGGAGATTGAAGATCTGCCACTTTCCGTTGTCCTGTTTGAGGACACTCGTAGCGACGCCATCCCGTTCGATGGTCTCGCCGCTCGCGAGCACAATCGAGAAGCTGTAGGTCTCGGTTGCGATCGCGATATTTCCTTCGCCGCGAACCGAAATCTTGTAATTGCGGAAGGTGAAGGATTTGAATTCCTTGAGTTCGGGACCCAGGTGATGGTCGCGATAGTGGGCGAAATTCCCTTCAACGCCGCCGGATTCGAATATCTGGGCGTCTGGCGAAAAGAGGGCCTCGACGCCGGTCAGGTCCAGTTTCTCCATCGCCGATTTATACTGCGCGAGCGCTGCCGCCGCGCCCTGAAAATCCGCAGGCTCGGTCGCCTGAGCCGGGACGGCCACCAGCATGGCCAATGCGATTGCTGTAATCGTCAGTCGTCTCATATCATTTCCCCTTGTTGTGCCGACACTTCACGAGTGCCTCCCGTGGTTTCGATCAGATTCTGGCAAAGCGCAGCCGCAAAGAATTGGCAATGACGCTGACGGACGAGAGTGCCATTGCAGCGGCGGCAATGACCGGCGAGAGCAATAGTCCGAAAATCGGATAGAGCACGCCCGCAGCGACGGGAATCCCGGCGACATTATAGGCGAAAGCGAAGAAGAGATTCTGACGGATGTTCGCCATCGTCGCATGGCTGAGATGCCGCGCCCGCACGATGCCCAGAAGGTCGCCGCGCAGTAGCGTCACACCCGCGCTTTCGATGGCGACATCGGTTCCCGAGCCCATCGCGATGCCGACGTCGGCGGCGGCGAGCGCGGGGGCGTCGTTGACCCCGTCGCCGGCCATGGCGACGATCCGGCCCTCTTCGCGCAGCCGCTGCACGACCGCGCTCTTCTGGTCGGGGAGGACATCGGCCTCGACGTCGTCGATGCCGAGGCGCCGCGCGATCGCCTCGGCGGTGACGCGATTGTCGCCGGTGAGCATGATGACCTTGATTCCGGCTTCGCGCAGCGCAGCGAGCGCGTCGCCCGTCGTTTCCTTGACGGGGTCGGCGATGGCGATGACCCCGGCCGCCTTGCCATTGACCGCGATGTAAATCGCCGTCGCGCCGTCTGTGCGAAGGCGGTCGGCTGCCTCGGTGAGCGCGCCCAGATCGACGTCATATTCTTCAAGAAAGCTCGCATTGCCGAGGACTATCGCCTTGTCGTCGACGACCCCGACGATACCCTTGCCGACCGGCTGGTCGACCCCCGATGGCTCGACCAGCGCGAGGCCCCGGTCCTCGGCGGCCTTGACGATCGCGGCCGCCAATGGATGTTCGCTGCTGCGCTCGAGGCTCGCGGCAATCCGGAGCAGATCCTGCTCCTCGAAGCCGCCGGCGACTTCGATGGCGACGACCGAGGGTCTGCCTTCGGTCAGCGTCCCGGTCTTATCGACGACGAGCGTGTCGACCTTCTCCATCCGCTCAAGCGCCTCGGCATTTTTGATCAGCACGCCGGCTTCGGCGCCGCGCCCCACGCCGACCATGATTGACATTGGCGTCGCGAGGCCGAGCGCGCAGGGACAGGCGATGATGAGCACCGAGACGGCGGCGATAAGGCCATAGGCCATGGCGGGCGCGGGCCCCAGAAGCGACCAAACAACGAAAGCGACAATGGCGACGACGATGACGCCGGGCACGAACCAGCCCGAAACGGTATCGGCGAGACGCTGGATCGGCGCGCGGCTGCGCTGCGCATCGGCGACCATCTGTACGATTCGCGCGAGCATCGTGTCGCGCCCGACCTTCTCGCTGCGCATGAGCAGGCCGCCCGTTTGATTGATCGTTCCGCCGACCAGCGCCGCCCCGGCCGCCTTGGTCACCGGCATCGATTCGCCCGTGACCATCGATTCGTCGACCGTGCCGCGGCCTTCTACGACGATGCCATCGACGGGGACTTTTTCGCCCGGACGGATGCGTAGCATGTCACCGACCGCGACGTCCTCGAGCGCGACCTCCTCGTCGCTTCCATCGCTGCGGACGCGCCGGGCGAGCTTCGGTGTGAGGTCAAGGAGCGCGCGGATCGCGCCGCTCGTCTTTTCGCGGGCCCTGAGTTCGAGCACCTGCCCGAGTAGCACCAGCACCGTGATGACCGCCGCCGCCTCGAAATAGACCGCGACCGAGCCATCATCGGCGCGGAACGCAGCCGGAAAGATTTGGGGGACGATCGCCGCGATCATGCTGTAGCCCCACGCGACCCCGGTCCCCATCGCGATGAGGGTGAACATGTTGAGGCTTTTGTTGCGGATCGAGAGCCACGCGCGCTCGAAGAAGGGCCAGCCCGCCCATAGAACGACGGGAGTCGCGAGCAACATCTGGGTCCAGTTGTTCGTCTGGCGACCGACAAATTGATGAAGGCCTGTCAGATGGCCGCCCATTTCGAGCGCAACCACCGGGAGTGCGAGAAGGAGCCCGATCCAGAAGCGCCGCCGCATATCGCGATATTCTTCGCTGGGGCCGCCCGATGCTGTCGGCATGACGGGCTCGAGTGCCATGCCGCAGATCGGGCAGCTTCCGGGGCCGGCGCGCTGGATCTCGGGATGCATCGGGCAGGTCCAGATGGCGCCTTCGGGTGCATCGGCTGCGGCCGGCTCGCGTTTTGCGGCATAAAGATCGGGATCGGCCTCGAATTTGGCGAGGCAGCCTGCGCTGCAGAAATAGTGATGCTTGCCGCTATGCGTCGCGATATGAGGTGTGGTGGCCGGATCGACCATCATGCCGCAGACCGGATCAGTCGTGCTCCCGCTGCCTTTTTCTGCGCCCTGATGATCGTGCATCGCCGCCGCTCCCGTATGTGTCGGATGCCCGCCTCGCGGCGGGGCGGTCCAAACGCCACCGGTCGAGTTCGCCGTTGGCGTCGTTCCTGGCGGTTCCAGAATGGAGCCGCTTCTATCGATACGCAAGAAGAGCGGTTATCCCTTGGATTTTCTTTGCCCCGTGCCGTCAGGTCCCGGGCTTTCGGGCCTCGATGATCCCGATCGCACCGGTTGGCGTGCGGAACGTCTCAAGCTCGCGAACATCGCAAAAGCCTGCCTCTCTCATCAGCACCGGGAGCAATCCATCGGCGTTGGGCTGGGTGTCCTGGACGCCGTCGAGCTGCTGGATCGTGAGGCGGAACAACAACCGCATGAGGCGGCTGCGCTGTTCCCCATAGTCGGCAACATAGAGTTTGCCGCCCGGCGCGAGCACCTGCCGGGCCTCGCGTAGCAGACGTGCCTTTTCCTCAAGCCCGACCTGATGAAGGACGAGGCAGATCGCAATCTTGGCAGGCGGGGGCCAGTCATCGATCGCCGAAGCCGCGAAAAAGCCAACTCGAAACTCCGGCGGTGGAACAATCTGCGCGGTCTTCGTTCGGGCAATTCGCGTCGCTGCCTCGTCGGGGTCGAAACCAAGATAGCGGACGTCCCGGCTATGGCGAGCGATCGCCAGCGCAAGATTTCCCGTACCCGAGCCGATATCGAGAATGACGTCACCCTCGCCGAGCGCCATATGGCGAACGAGACGGTCGCGCCACACGCGCTCGCGCGTTGTCACCGCGACGCCGAAATCATAAAAGGGCGTCAGGAAGTGATATCCTGCCGCTGGCGTGTAGGATCTTGCTACGGGTTTCGGGTCGGGCATGGCCGTCTCCTTTCGACGCTTTGGCTTGCCGCCGGATTGCGGCCGCAATCGCCGGTCTCGACGAGACGCTTAAGGGCAAACAGGCGCGGCAGTCTTGAATGTTTCGCCGGGGCGACGCGGTGCGAGGCGCATCCGGCTCAGGGCACGATTTCGAACGCGAAGGCACTAAGGCCGGCCGAAGGCGTCACGCCTAGCCATTGAGCGCAGCGGCGCGTGAAGTGCGACTGATCGGCGAAGCCTCCCGCCGCCGCGGCGTCGGCAAGACCTCCGCCGCCGACCAGCGTCCGCACGGCGCGTTGAAGCTGGAGCCATTGCAGCAATTTGGCCGGAGGCACGCCGAAGTCGCGGCTGACGATTTCGCGGAGGCGCGAGGGCGAAAGGCAGGCGACGTCGGCCAAGGCGCGCGCGGTCGACAAATCGTCAGGGGCCGCGAGCACTTCGGACAGGCGGGCATCCACCGGACGCGCCTGCGAGCGGTCGAGATAGTCGGACGCCCAGCGCTTCGCGTCCGCGCCGCTTGCGATGTCACCTAGTCCGGCTGTCTCTATCGGCGTCAACAGGACAGGCGCCGATCCGGCGGACAGCCGGGTGCCGGCACGAAAAAGCGGGTCGAGATAAAATGACCGCACGAGGGCGCCCGGCGGCCCGAGGCGGTGCCGGACATGCGACGCTATCGCAATGGCGTGTCCGGCGGGAACTATCAGGTCGGCATCACCGGAAATTTCGAGGTCGCGTTCGATGGCGAGGCTGATCTGGTGCGCCACATGGTTATGGGGACGGCTGCTCCCGATGCGCGCGTCAATGAGCGCCCAGCCGGTCCCGAGCATGATCGAACCCGACCAAGAGGCGGTGCTTGGGGTCAAACCGGATCGGCGGTGACGAAGGGTTCGAGCGTACCGAACCAGGCAACCAGCGCGAGTATGGCGAGCGCGGCCGACGCTTCGATGATGAGGCTTCTGCGCATGGCTGCAATCGCGAGGTCGGGGTCGGCGTCGACATTGTCGGTATCGGTCCCCGGGACGGCGGCCGCGAGCGCCGGGGTCAGCCGCCAGCGGTTCGCCGCCGCGAGCGCCAGCATCAGTCCGAACAGCGCAAGCTTGGCGAGAAGCAATTGTCCATAGGGCGAGCCGAGGGAACGGCCGAGATTCTCGGCGCCGACGATCATCTGGCTGTTGACGAGGCCGGTGGCGGCGATGACGAGGACGCAGATCGTACCGACGCGCGAGAATTGATCGAGGCTCCGCGCCGCAATTTGGAGTCCGCCCGGCCATTCGCGGACACGACGTGGTGAGATCAGGATCAGGAAGGCGCCGATCGCGCCGATCCAGACCGCCGCTGCAATCAGGTGCAAGATGTCGCTGATCCGGTGCACGGTGCCTGCGGCGCCTTCGGTCGCGCCGGCGTGGCCGGACCAGACCAGACTCGCGACGGCCACCGAGCCCGCGGCCGCGAGTACGGCGGCCGAAGTTGTCGGCCAGCGGACCATCCAGATCGCGACTCCCAGCGCGAGCAGCAGCGCTGCGCTCCGGTAGACCCAGGCTGTGCCGACCTCGGTCTCGCGAACAAGGTCCCAAAAAGGCTGGAGTTCCAGGGAGAGGAGCCCCACACCCTGCATCGAAGCCGCGAGCACGCCCATCCCCAAGATGGAGAGAAGCAGTCCGGCGGCGCAGAGCCATCGCTCTGCGCGCCAGATCGAGGCCATCATCGACTGCGGCGCAAGGCGTTCGCTCCGTGTCAGCGCAAAAAGCGGGAACGCAGCAAGGCCGGCGATGAGCATCAGGTCCGCATAAAGTGCGAACCTGATGCCGATCAGAACGGGGTCCCCCACCGTCTTTTACTTTACGGTGAAGCTGAATTCGCTGCCCATGCGGTGGGTATCAGCGCCCGCCGCCGACCATGTGACCTTGTAGGTTCCGGCTGTCAGCGGCCGCTTGAGCATCAGCATCGCCGACTTGCCCTCTTTGCCCATCATCGACGAGTAAGGCACCTTCATCGGGGCATGATTGGCCATGCCGGGCATGCCGGTCATGACCAGCTCGGTCTTGAGGGTCGAGGCGACGATCTTTTCGTTGAACTGAAGATTGACCGACGTGACCTTCGAAACGGTCGAATTGGCGGCGGGCGTCGAGCTGACGAGCTTGGTGTGCGCGCTTGCCGTGGCCGGCATGAGAAGCAGAGCGAAAGCCGCCGCTGCAGAGGGGAGAAGAGACTTGAACATGAACACCTCCAAATGCGTGTCTGTCCTGCTAATACGCAGGATATCGGCATGGCCCTCAAATATTCCGGAATAATATTCTGGTGTGAGGGGTGAGGCGCTTCGGCGCGTATGTACAATGATGGAAAGGTTTGAAGAGACGATCGATGGATAAGGAGCTTCGCATTTTGAACAGGATCGATCTGCCCGCAGCGCTCGATGCGCTCGATGATCGCATCATGGGCGCATTGGCGATCCGCCGGCGCGAAGCGGTAGCGATGCGCCGCCTGATGGCGCTCGCGGCCTTTGTCTCGCTCGGCGGCGGTGTCTTTGCGGGGAGTGCGATTTCCCAGCCGGCGGTCGCGGCAAGCCCCCTGACCCCATTCGGCCCGCCTAGCGCATTGGTGCCTTCCACCTTGCTGGATGTACAGTAGCGATGCCGTCGCGCCGTCTTCTTCTCTTGGGGCTCATTGCCTTCGCCGCGGCGATTGCCGGCGTGTTCATCGGCCGTCTGGTAGCCGATGCGCCCAAAGCCAGCGAAACCGAACTTCATGCGCTTCTCCACGGCCAACTCGACCTGACCCCGGAGCAGGAAAAGAAACTCGAGCGGATCGAAGCCGACTTCGCCGGTCGCCGCCAGGCGCTCGAACTCGAGATGCGCGCCGCCAATGTCCGGCTCGCGCAGGCGATCGAAGCCGAGCATGGCTATGGACCGCGCGTCACCGAGGCGATCGACGAGACGCATGAGGTGATGGGGACATTGCAGAAGGAAACGCTCCAGCATCTCTTCGCGATGCGCGGGGTTCTCAACCCCGATCAAGCGGAAATGTTCGACAAAAGCGTGGTCAAGGCGCTGACCGCCGATGCGCGGTGAGCGCCGACCTATCGCAATGTAGCGACCAGGATCTGGCGGCCTTTGCGCGCGCGCACCGCGAAGACGCCTATCGCGAGTTGCTGCGCCGTTACAAAACGGGCGTCTACCGGCTCATCGTAAAGCAGATCGGCGATGCCGACGAGGCGATGGATTTGACGCAGGAGACGTTCGTCTCCGGCTTTTCGGCGCTCGATCGCTATGATGGCGAACGCCCCTTCCGCACATGGATCGCCCGTATCGCGCTCAACAAATGTCGCGACTGGGCACGACGGCGAAAGGTGCGCGCCTTTTTCTCCCGCGCGCTCCCGCTCGAAAATGCGCATCACGTAGCAAGCGATGGTCCTGGGCCCGATTCCGCGGCGACCGACAGGCGAGAGCTCGCCAGGGTTCGCGGGGCGATCGATCAGCTGCCGCAGAATTTGCGCGAAGTGTTGCTCCTCCGCGGTGTCGACGAGGTCAGCCAGGCCGAAACAGCGGTCATTTTGCGGGTCAGCGAGAAAACAGTCGAAACGCGCCTCTATCGAGCGCGGACCAGGCTCCGGGAATTGCTCGCGGGAACATCTGCGAGCGCCGAGGGTTGAGGGTTCGACCGCTCGTTCAGGCGGCATCTCCTCATCGTCCGGCATTTTTATTGAGGGGCAGGCGTGCCGCCTGCGTATAGCTTTAGGAACAGTCAGTAACGGTCGGAAAGAATATGCAGATGGAAAGGCGTCGGTTCGTCAGTGGAGCTTTGGGTGGAGGGGCTGCTGCGGCGATGGCCGCATGGTTCCCGGCCTGGGCCCAGCCGGTGTCGTCCGGCATCACCGCGCCGCTTCCGACCGTATCCGGCAATGACATAACGCTGCGCATCGCGCGCCAGACGATGCGCATCGACGGCAAGGTCAGTCGCGCGATCGGGATCAACGGCACCGTGCCCGCGCCGCTCGTCCGGCTGAAGGAGGGACAAAACGCGCGCCTCACCGTCGTCAACGATCTCGACGAGGACAGCTCGATTCACTGGCACGGCCTGATCCTGCCGTTCCAGATGGACGGCGTGCCCGGCGTCAGCTTCCCCGGGATCAAGCCGCGCTCGAAGTTTGTCTATGAATTCCCGGTCGTTCAATCGGGGACCTATTGGTATCACAGCCATTCGGGGCTTCAGGAACAGCTCGGCCATTATGGCCCGATCGTCATCGATCCCGCGGGCGCCGACCCGATCGGCTACGACCGCGAGCATGTCGTCGTCCTGTCCGACCACAGTCAATTGTCGCCCGAGGCGATCTTCCGCAAGCTCAAGGTCAATCCCGGCCATTTCAACATGCAGCGCCAGACGCTGGCGGGCCTGCTTGCCGGCAAGGATCAACCGCTCAAGGAGCGGATCGATTGGGGCAAGATGCGGATGGACCCGACCGACGTCGCCGACGTCAATGGTTCGACCTACACCTTCCTCGTCAACGGCCATGGTCCGCGCGACAACTGGACCGCGCTCTTCAGCCCCGGCGAGCGGGTACGCCTGCGCATCGTCAATGCGTCGGCGATGACGATCTTCAACGTCCGTATCCCGGGCCTCAGGATGACCGTCGTCCAGGCTGATGGGCTCAATGTCGTGCCGACCGAAATCGACGAGTTCCAGATCGCGGTCGCCGAAACCTATGACGTCATCGTGACCCCGGTCGAGGACCGTGCTTATACGCTCGTTGCCGAGGCCAATGACCGCTCGGGCATGGGACGCGCGACGCTCGCACCGCGCGCTGGCATGGTCGCCGAGGTGCCGCCGCTCCGCGAACGGCCGCTCGCGACCATGAAGGACATGGGCATGGGCGACATGTCGGGCGGCGCGATGGCGGGTATGGACCATTCGGGCGGCGATATGGGCGCCATGCCCATGCCGGCGAGCGACCCTTCTTGTCCTCCCGAACATGCCAAGATGGGCCATTGTACGCCAGCGGGGGAAAGCGGCGCGATGGCGGGCATGGATCATGGATCTGGCGGAGGCATGCAGCACAGCATGCGCGACTTCAGTGTCGCGCCGCAGGTCAAGCGCGATCCCAGCGTTCAGACGATCTCGCCGATGCCGATGGATCGCATGGGCGAGCCGGGGCAGGGACTGGAGAATGTCGGGCACAAGGTGCTGACCTACCATGACCTTGTCGCGCTCGAGCGCAACCCCGATACCCGCGCCGCCTCGCGCTCGCTCGACATCCATCTGACCGGCAATATGGAACGCTTCATGTGGTCGTTCGACGGCATCAAGATGTCCGACTATCACGAGCCCATCCCCTTCATCGAGGGAGAGCGCGTGCGGATCAACCTCATCAACGATTCGATGATGAGCCACCCCATCCACCTCCACGGCCATTTTTTCGAACTGGTGACGGGCAAGGGCGACCGGTCGCCGCGCAAGCATACGGTGCTTGTCCAGCCGGGCGGCATCGCGAGCTTCGATTTCACCGCCGACGCGCTCGGCGACTGGGCGTTCCATTGCCACCTTCTCTATCACATGCACGCGGGGATGATGCGCGTCGTCAGCGTCCGTCCGAAGGGAGACGGCGAATGACCCGGGTCGCGCTTCTCCTCGCGGGTATCGCCCCGCTGGCCTTTGCTGTGCCCGCCGCGGCGCAGTCGATGGATCATTCGATGCATGGTGCGGCGCCCGCGCCGACACCCGCTCCCTCGCCAACGCCAGCACCCGTAGCGCAGTCCGCGCCCGAAGCGCCCGCCGAAGGGTCGATGGAGCAGATGGACCATGGGAACATGCAGGGCATGGACATGGAACCCGAGGCTTCAAGCTGCCTGCCCGAACATGCGGCGATGGGTCATTGTACGCCTGAGGCGGAAGCTCCAGGCAAGGGCGCTTCGGACATGGGTGCGATGGATCATGGCGCACCGCAGCCGTCCGATCCCGATTGCCCGCCCGAACATGCCAAAATGGGCCATTGCACCCCGAAGGGCGGATCTGCGGACGCGATGGCGGGAATGGAAGGCATGGCGACCACGAGCAGCGCTAGCGGCACCGATTTGCCGCCGGGCGATGCTACCGCGCCTGCGCCTCCCGGCGACTGGTATGCCGATCGCATTTATCCCCAAGCCGAAATGGAGCATTCGCGCCACGACATGATGAAAGAGAATGGTGCGCAGACCATCGCTTTCATCAGCTTCAACCTTGCCGAATATCAGGCGCGCAAGGGCCGCGACGGGTTCCGCTGGGACGGTGAGGCTTGGTACGGCGGCGACATTAACCGGCTGACGATCAAGAGCGAAGGCGAGGGCGTGTTCGGCGAAGGCATCGAGAGCGCCGAGGTACAGGCGCTCTACAGCCGGGCGATCGGACCCTATTTCAACGCGCAGGCGGGTATCAGGCAGGATCTTGGGCCCGGCCCCGACCGCACCTATGCGACGATCGGCTTCGAGGGGCTCGCCCCCTATTGGTTCGAAGTCGAGGGCGCGCTGTTTCTTTCGAACAAGGGTGATCTGCTCGCCCGGCTCGAAGGCTATTACGACCAGCGCATCACCCAGAAACTGATCCTCCAGCCGATGGCGGAGGTCAATTTTGCGCTCCAGGATGTCCCCGAGACCGGCGTTGGTTCGGGGCTTTCGGATTTCGAGCTCGGGCTTCGCCTGCGTTACGAGGTCGTGAAGGAATTCGCGCCTTATGTCGGCGTCGAATGGGCGCGCAAGGTCGGCGATACCGCGCGTTTTGCCCGCGCCGCGGGCGAGGATGCGAGCGGCGTCAGCTTCGTGATGGGGGTGCGGGCCTGGTTCTAGAAGTTTCGCGGGGTGGCGACACGTCGAGGAGAAATGCCGTGAAACCAGCCTATCGCAGCCTCGCGCTGCAGACGATCGTCAGCGGCGTCATCATGTATCTGGTGATGTTCGTCATGATCGACCGCCTCTCGAGCTTCTACAATAATCTCAACATGCTCTACATGACGCTGATGATGGTCTCGCCGATGGTCGTGCTGATGATCGTCGCAATGCCGGGCATGTTCCCGTCGAAACGTCTCAATACGTTCCTGCTGCTGGGATCGGCAGTTGCCTTCTTCGGGAGCTTCGGGCTCATCCGGACACAGACGACGATCGGCGACACGGCCTTCTTGCGTTCGATGATCCCGCATCACTCGGGCGCGATCCTCATGTGTGAACAGGCTTCTCTCAAAGATGCCGAGATACGCGAACTCTGCCGCGGCATCATCGCGGGGCAGGCGGCCGAAATCGAACAGATGAAATCCATTCTCGCGAGGAAATGACATGAAAAATCTGATGACGCGCCGTCATCTTTTCGGCCTGATTGCGGTCGGATCGGGGATGGCGCTTGCGGCATGCAATTCTGCCTCGGGCCCGGCGGCGACCAGCGATAAGAATGGCGCGGCGCCCGCGCCGGGCGCCGAGACGTCCAGCCCCAAGCGAATGCTCGTTTATCGCGATCCCGAATGCGGCTGCTGCGAAGCTTGGGCGGATATCGCACGCAAGGCCGGTTATGATGTGACTGTCGAGAACCGCGCTGACATGGCCGCCGTAAAGACGCGATATGGTGTGCCTGGCCAGCTGGCGTCGTGCCACACGGCCGTGATCGGCGGCTATGCGATCGAGGGTCATGTGCCGATGCGGCATGTTGCGAGACTCCTCCACGACAAGCCACGCGACATTCGCGGAATCGCCGTGCCCGGCATGCCGCGCGGTTCTCCGGGAATGGAAATGCCGGACGGAAGCGCGGACGCATTCGAAGTGATGGCATTCGGCAGCGACGGCAAGGTTTCTGAATTCCGCGCATGACCTGCCGACACGAAGAGGAGACAGATATGACGAGATTCATTCCCCTAGCGAGCGCCGCCGCGCTGATATTTGCTCTGGCAGGATGCGGCACTGAGCCCGCGCAGCAGAGCGACGTCACACCGGAACAGAGTGAGGTCACTGCCGGTGAGCCGCCCGCAATGGTCGAGACCATGCCCGTAGCGGACGAGCCGCCCGCCGCGTCTGCCCCGGCGGCGCCGACCGAAGAAGCGATGCCTCCGGAGAAATCCCGCCCCAAGCAAGAACCCGCCGCGAAGGCCGCTGTGCCGCCGCGGGCAAAGGCCGCGCCGGAAGCGCCGAAACCTGTCGAACCCGAACCCGATCCTCATGCCGGGCACGATATGGACAAAAAATAAGGAGCATGTGCCGACGCGGCATGTCGCCCGGGCGGTCGAGGACAAGCTGCGCGAAGTGTCCGGCATCGCCGCGCCCGGCATGCCGCGCGGTCGGGCGCTGCTCGATGCCGCAGCGAGAGATATAACCATATGGAATAACCATCTCGTTTATAGCGATGAGTGGTGATTATTTCTGGTCATGCCAAGGCCGCGAAGATAGCTCGGTGGCGAAGCCGAGAGCTTTCGCAAATGGGAGGGGACCATGAGAAAATTGCTTCGCACGAGTGGCTCGATTATCGCCGTCCTGGCAGGCATGTCGGCCGCCGCCGCCTTCGCGCAGGATAACGCCAAAGAGGCGCCGGGGCCAGGCGCGTCGCAGGGCGAAATCGTCGTGACGGGTACGCGGCGGAACGATCTCAAGGCGGCCGATTCCGCTCAGCCGATCGACATCATCACCGGTGCCGAACTGCTCGAAAAGGGCACGGCCGACATGAATGATCTCCTGCGCACCGAGGTCCCGTCGCTCAATGTCCAGCGCCTCGTCAGCAACGACGGCGCCGTTTTTACCCGGCCTTTCTCGCTGCGCGGCCTGCCGCCGGACCAGACGCTGGTGCTCGTGAATGGCAAGCGGCGCCATCGCGGCGCGACGGTCCAGTTCACCAATGTTCCCTATATCCGGGGATCGCAGGGACCCGATCTTTCGGCGATCCCGTCGATCGCGATCGGCCAGCTCGAGGTTCTGCGTGACGGCGCGTCGGCGCTCTATGGATCGGATGCGATCGCCGGCGTCCTCAATTTCGGTCTGCGCCGCGACCGCGAAGGCGGATTGCTGATCGCCCGCTATGGCCAATTCTATAAGGGCGACGGCGAGGATTTCCTCGTCCAGGGCAATGTCGGGCTTCCCTTCACCGACGCCGGTTTCGTCAACATCAGCGGCGAATATGTGAACGCCAGCACGACGTCGCGCGGCATTCAGCGTCCCGACGCGCAGGCGCTCATCGATGCCGGCGTTCAGGATGTCCCGGTCCCGGCGCAGCGCTGGGGAAATCCCGAATCCGAGGCGGCGCGCATCTTCGTCAATGCCGGCATCGAACTGTCGGACGAGATGGAATTCTACACCTTCGGCAACTATAGCTGGAGCCGCGGCACGACGGCCTTCTTTTACCGCAACCCCGATGCCAGCTTCATTTCCACCTCGATTCCGCTCACCAATACGCCCGGAGGACAGCGGTTCAGCTTCCGCCAGCTCTTTCCCGGCGGTTTCACCCCGGATTTCGGTGCCACGGTGACCGATGCGGCGCTGGCGGCCGGCCTCAAGGGCGAATTCTCCTCGGGCCTGACCTATGACCTCAGCGCTTCCTATGGTCAGAACCATGCTTCCTACCGGATCGAAAATACGGTCAATCCGTCGCTTGGCCTCGCGTCGCCGACCTCCTTCAAGCCGGGGCAGCTCGAGCAGCGCGAACTCGCTTTCAATCTCGATCTCACTTACCCCATCGCGATCGGCACCTCCGATCCGCTGACGCTTGCAGGCGGTCTCGAGTATCGGCGCGAGACATATGAGATCACGGCCGGCGACATCGCATCATGGCAGGTTGGTCCTTTCGCGTCGGTCATCGATCCCGATACCGGAAACCGCGTCGGACTGCCGGTCGGCTCGAACGGCTTCCCGGGCTTCAGTCCCATCCAGGCGGGCGAGTTCGCGCGCAGCAACTGGGCCGCCTATACGTCGCTCGAAGGCAATCTCACCGACGCGCTCCAGTTCGGCCTTGCCGGCCGCTACGAGAATTACTCGGACTTCGGCTCGAAATTCACCTGGAAGATCAACGGGCGATATGATTTCTCGGACGTCTTCGCGGTGCGCGGATCGGTCAACACCGGCTTTCGGGCGCCGACGCCGGGCCAGTCGAACGCCTCGCAGGTCCAGACCAACATCGACTCGATAACCGGGGCGCCGCTGACCGCAGGCATTATCGCGCCCAACAATCCGGTGGCGCAATTCTTCGGCGCGACGCCGCTTCGGCCCGAGAATTCGTTCAACGTCGCCGGCGGCATCGTGGTGAAGCCCTCCAATCGCATCACCTTCACGCTCGACTATTTCAACATCAAGGTCGAAGACCGGATCGCCGTATCGGGCAATTTCAATCTCACCCCGGCGCAGCGTGCGCAGCTCGCGGCGCTTGGCATTCCCGGTGGGGATTCCTTCCAGCAGGTGAGCTTCTTCACCAATTCCTTCGACAGCCGCACCCAGGGCGTCGATGCGGTGCTCACCGTGGGCTTCGACCTTGGCGACGGCAAGGCCACGCTCGGCCTCAACGGCAACTATACCAAAACCGATGTCATCAAGGCCTCGCCGGTGATCACTGCGGACCGCGAGCGGCTGCTCGAACTCGAGGGCTTCGTTCCGAAGTGGAAGGGCAATGCGTCCTTCACTTATGCGGGCGAGCGCTTCGGCTTCGTCGCGCGCGCGAACTATTATGGCAAATGGACCGACTATGGCGCCGCACCGGCTGCCGACCAGACGGGCGGCGCCGAACTGCTGGTCGATCTCGAGCTGTCCTACAAGGTTAGCGACATGCTCAAGCTCGCGGTCGGCGGCGAGAATATCTTCGACAATTACCCCGACGTCGAGGCGCGGCAATCCCAGATCAACAACGGGATCCGATATCTCCGCTTCGCGCCGACGGGGTTCAACGGGGGCTTCTGGTACGTCCGCGCGACCGCCTCCTTCTGATCGGTGGCCGTGAGGGCCGTGCGGCGTCTTGTGTCTTCAGCTGGCGTCGGAGCCGAACATCGCGTCGCGGTGGGATTCGAGCACCGCGATAAAGGCCGCAGCGACTTGGGACATCGGCCTCAACTTCGGCGTGAAGAGCATATATTCGAAATGGACCTCCGGCGCGAAATCACGGACCGTAAGGCCCCGCTCGGCATAATCCGCTGCGGTCACGGGGTTGAGAATCGAACATCCGACCCCCTGCATGACAAGCGCGCAGATGGTCATCGCATATTGGGTTTCGATGACCATCTCGCGGTGGACGCCCGCGTCCTCGAAAATGCGGTCGATGCGGTGACGCACGCCGTCCTCGAGCGCGAGCGAAATGAAGGGCTCGCCCTCGAGATCGGCCGGCCGGATGACGTCCTTGACGGCCAAGCGGTGGCCGGCAGGGAGAACGCAGGCGCCGGGGCAGCGCAGGAAGCGCTCCATCCTTATGCCGGGCAATTCGCGCGCCGGCGTCGCGAGCCCGATGTCGAACTGCTGGTTCGCCATCCATTGCCGCACCGTCGAGGAACTGCGGGTCTGGAGCTGAACGGTGACGCCGGGATGTGTCTCGCGAAAGGCCGCGATCACACGCGGCAGGAAACTGACCGCGAGCGCCGGAAGGGCGGCGATCCGGAGCGTGCCGGTCGCCATGTTGCGGATGTCTTCCGCTACCCGCTTCAGGGCCGCAATGCCCGAGAAGCTCCGCTCGACTTCGTAGAAAAAGGCGTCGGCCTCGGGGGTCACGGTGAGCGCGCTGCCGCGCGAACGCAGGAAGAGCTGAAAGCCCAGCTGATGCTCGAGCTCGGCAAGCATCTTGCTCACCGCGGGTTGCGACAGGTTGAGCGACTGCGCGGCCTGGGTGACCGATCCCGAGAGCATCACGGCCCTGAAGGCTTCGAGGTGACGCAGGTTCATCGGACATCGCTCCCTATAGCTATTTCTTATGGCGCTAGCATTGAAAGCCTCGTTTATGAATAGGTCGCACGCATCGCGCCGCTGGTTACCGGCGCTGCTCGCCGCAGGCGCCCTGTTACTCGGCGGCTGCGGCCGCGAGCCCGCCGGCACCGGTGGGCATGAAATCGCCGCGGCGAAGGGATCGACGCTTGCGCGGATTCGCGCGCGCGGAACGCTCAATTGCGCAATTCATACGGGGCAGCTCGGCATGTCCTATCTCGACAAACGCGGACGCTGGCAGGGCTTCTTCGTCGATTACTGCCGGGCGCTCGCCGCTGCGGTCCTCGGCGATGCCCGCAAGGTCCGGTTCATGCCGGTCGCCTCGAACAAGCGCTTCACGATCGTGCAGACGGGCGAGGCCGACGTCCTGTCGCGGACGACGACATGGACGCTGACGCGCGACACCGACCTCGGGGTGAATTTCGTCGGCACCATGTATTATGACGGGCAGAGCTTCCTGGTGCCCCGGCGATCGGGTGTGCGGCTTCCGACGGATCTCGATGGCGCATCGATCTGCATCACCAAGGGGACGACCTCCGAACTCAACACCGCCGAATATTTCGAGCGCAAGGGGCTGCGTTTCCAGTCCGTCGTGTTCGAGAATCCCGAGGAAGCCAAGCTCGCCTTCTTTGCCGGGCGGTGCGACGCAATGACCACCGATGCCTTCACGCTGACGGTGATCCGCCTGGCCGACACCGCGCATCCCGACGATTATGTGGTGCTGCCCGAGCGGCTCACCAAAGAACCGGTCGGCCCAGTCGTGCGCAGCGACGACGAGCAATGGTACGAGATCAACAAATGGGTGCTGAACGCGCTCTTCGCTGCCGAGGAAATGGGGGTCACCCGCGCGAATGCCGCGCGCATGCGGATGGCCTCGCGCGACCCCGAAGTGCGCAAGATGCTCGGCGGCTTGCCCGGATTCGGCAAGTCGCTCGGCCTTGACGATGACTGGGCGTACCGGGCAATCGAGGCGACCGGCAATTATGGCGAAATCTTCGACCGGCACATTACGCCGCTCGGCGTCGAACGCGGACAGAATAAGCTCTATCGGGACGGCGGGCTGATCTACCCGTTGCCGATGCGATGACTCATAAACACAGGCGGCTTGCCATCGCTGCGTTACCCTGGCTGCTGATCGCGGGCGGGCTTGTGGTCGCCTACGGCCTGTTTGCGACATTGGCGGACAATCTCGCGGACCGAAACATCCGGACGGGGTTCGGTTTCCTGTTCGACCGGGCGGGTTTCGCGATTGGCGAAACGCTGATTGCTTACGCGCCGGGCGATTCCTATGCCGCGGCGCTGGCGGTGGGTCTTCTCAACACGCTCCTGATATCGGCGCTCGGCATCATCTTCTCGACCTTGCTCGGCCTCGCGGTCTGCATGGCGCGCCTGTCGTCCAACTGGCTGCTTGCGAGGCTCTCCGGCCTTTATATCGAGCTGGTTCGCAATATTCCGCTGCTGCTCCAGATGTTCGTCTGGTACGCCGCGCTGCTGTTCGGTCTGCCCGGACCCGGCCCGGGCGCCGTCGGACCGTTCGACCTCGATAATCGGGGATTGCACCTCCCCGCGCTCTCCTTGGCCGATCCGGGACGGCCGGTCTTTCTCATCGCGATCGTCGCCTGTGCGATCCTGCTGGGTGCCGTGCGGCGAGGAGCCGTTCGCACGCGCACTGCGCTGGCCTTCGCCGGCATCTCCCTGGTGCCGCTCTTGCTGTGGGGCGGGATCGATCTGCCGCGGGCGGGGCGCTTCGGAACCGTCGGCGGATTGTCGCTCTCCACGGAGTTTCTGACGCTGGTCGCCAGCCTTTCGGTCTATGCCTCGGCCTATCTGGCCGAGATATTCCGCGGCGCGATCCTCGCCGTTCCCGCAGGGCAGAGCGAGGCCGCCAAAGCGCTCGGCCTGTCGCCCGCGCAAACAATGGGACGGATCGTGATGCCGCAAGCGCTGCGCATCGCCATACCGCCGATGACGAGCTGGCATCTCAACACGATCAAGAACAGCTCCCTGGGGGTCGCGATCGGATATCCCGAATTTGTCTCGGTGGTCGATACCGTCATCAGTCAGACAGGGCAGGCGATCGAGGGCGTCGGCCTGATCGTCGCGACCTTCCTGCTGCTTTCGCTATCCTTGTCGTTCGTCACCGGCCTCTATGCCCGCCAGTTGGGCTGGAGCGTCGCCGGGCAGCCCGGCCGGAGCATCCAGTCGGCGCCCCTCGAACCCTTTCCGCTGCGCTCGGCGACCGCCTGGCCGTCGTGGATACGGCGCAATCTGTTCAGAGGAGGACGCCAGTCGATACTCACCATCGCGATCCTCGCCATGACCGCGGCTTTCGCCGGCAAGGGGCTCTCGTGGCTGCTGTTCGACGCGACCTTCGCCGGGGGCGCGGCCGATTGCCGTTTGGCCAGCGGTGCTTGCTGGCCATTCCTCCGCGAAAATGCGCGGCTGATATTGTTTGGCACCTATCCCGAAGCCGAGCAGTGGCGGTCCGCAGCAGCGGCGGCCGCGCTGCTTTCATGCCTTGCCTTCTCCTTCGTCCCGCGATTCTGGCGCAGCCGCCTCGGGCTTGTCTGGCTCGGCGCAATCGCCGTGGCGGTACTTCTGCTACGAGGAGGATTCGCGGGCCTTTCCTATGTCCCGATGGAGAAGTGGAGCGGCCTGCCGGTCACATTGCTGCTCGCGAGCCTTGCGGTGGTCGGCGCTTTTCCATTGGCTATACTCCTCGCGTTCGGCCGCAGGTCGGCGCGGCGCGGCATTCGCTGGCCGAGCGTCGCCTTCATCGAGCTGGTTCGCGGAACGCCGCTGATCGGAGTGCTCTTCCTCGCTGCGGTCCTGTTCCCGCTGTTCGTGCCCTCCTATCTCTCGATCGACAGCCTGCCGCGCGTCCAGCTCGCGCTCATATTCTTCACTGCCGCCTATATGGCCGAGGTCATCCGGGGCGGCCTGCTGGCGGTTCCCGTCGGGCAAGCCGAGGCCGCGCATGCTCTTGGCCTCACCAAATGGCAGGCGCGGCGCCATATCCTGTTGCCGCAGGCGCTGAAAGTCAGCGTGCCGGGGCTGGTCAACACTTCGATCAGCGAGGTCAAGAACACGACGCTCGTCCTCATCGTCGGCGTCTTCGATTTGTTGCAGACGACCCGCCTCTCCTACGTCGAGGCGCAATGGCGACCCTATTTCGCCGAAGCCTATCTTTTTACCGGGACAATCTTTTTCCTCCTCTGTTTCTCCCTGTCCCGGCTCAGCATGAAGATCGAACGGAAACTAAACTATGCAGGATAATCACGACAGAAAATGGCCCGGGGAGCCGGCAAGCCCGAAAGGGCGCGCCTGGCAGGATCCGACGCGTGCCGTGCACGGCGGTCCCCGTCCGTGCGATCAGCGGGGCCTCATCAATCCGCCCGTCGACCGGGCCTCCACCATTATCTACGACAGCGTCGAGGCCTATATGGACCGGCACCAGGGTCTCTACGATGAGGTCATCTATGGCCTGTACGGAACGCGAACGACCTTTGCGCTCGCCGAGGCTGTCAGCGAACTTGAAGGCGGCTGCGCGACCGTCATCACCTCGTCCGGAACCAGCGCAATCGCGCTAGCCCTCACGGCTTTCGTGGCCGGGGGCGACCATCTGCTCGTCGCGGACTGCGTCTATGGGCCGACCCGCAAGTTTCTGACCGACGTTCTCGCGCGTTTCGGGGTCGAGGTGGAATATTTCCGGCCCGATATCGGAGCGGAGATTGCCGGGCTGTGCCGCAGCAACACCCGGCTCATCTATATGGAGACCCCGGGCTCGCAGACATTCGATATGATCGACGTCCCCGCGATCACGGCGGTTGCGCGCAGCCGGGGCATATTGACCGCTCTCGACAACACCTGGGCCACGCCGCTCTTCTTCAAGCCCTTGGCCCATGGCGTCGACATCTCGCTTGCTTCGGCAACCAAATATCTCTCGGGGCACTCCGACTGTCTGCTCGGCACGATGACGGCGGCCAGCGATGCCGTCTACCGCCAGCTCAAGGACGCGGCGGCGCGCTGGGGCAACTGCGCGAGTCCCGACAATTGCTATCTGGTCCACCGGGGCATCAGGACGCTCGATGCGCGCCTTGAACGCCACCAGCGCACCGCAGCGACGCTGATCGAATGGTTCGCCCAGCAACCCGAAGTGGTTGCGGTCCGCTATCCGGCTCATCCCGCCGACCCCGGCCATGCAATCTGGAAGCGGGATTTCACCGGTGCTTCCGGATTGTTCGGTGTTCAGCTCGATGGCCTGACCCCGCCCGAAACCAGCGCCTTTTTCAACGAATTCTCGCTATTCCAGCTCGGTTCGAGCTGGGGCGGCTTCGAAAGTCTCGCGGTTCCGGCGTGGCCCGCTCCGATCCGCGATTTTCCCAATGGCGAGGCAGATGGGGCGCTGATCCGCATTCACGCCGGCCTCGAAGCGCCGCAGGATCTGATCGCCGACCTCGCCGCAGCCTTCGCGCGGGTACGAGCGCTCCGCGGCCGGGGGCAGGCGTCATGACCGACGCCTCGGGCCACGCGGCCGTCAGCTTGCGGCAGGTCGACAAATATTATGGCGCCTATCATGCCCTCCGCTCGATCGACCTCGAAATCGCCCCGCGCGAGCGGATCGTGATTTGCGGGCCTTCGGGCTCCGGCAAGTCGACGCTCATTCGCTGCATGAACAGGCTCGAGGTGCCCGACTCCGGCGCCGTCCTGATCGAGGGGGCCAAGATTACCGACGCGTCGCGGGAGGCCGTTGCGGCGCTCCGCGCCGTCGGCATGGTCTTTCAACAGTTCAATCTGTTCCCGCACAAGACGGTGCTGGAGAATTGCACCCTCGCGCCCGTCCTCCTCGGCGGCTTGTCTCTTCCGGAGGCGGAGGCGCGCGCCATATCCTATTTGGACAAGGTGAGGATTGGCGACCAGGCGGGCAAATATCCGGGGCAGCTCTCGGGAGGGCAGCAACAGCGGGCCGCAATAGCTCGCGCTCTGGCGATGGAACCCAGGATTCTTCTCTTCGACGAGCCGACATCGGCGCTCGATCCCGAGATGATCAAAGAGGTACTCGATGTGATGACGGCCCTTGCCGGCGAAGGACGGACGATGGTGTGCGTGACGCATGAAATGGGATTCGCGCGCGAGGCGGCCGATCGCATTCTTTTCATGGATCAGGGCCAGATCATCGAAGACGCAAGGCCGGCCGATTTTTTCGCCGCGCCGAAAAGCGAGCGCGCACGGACCTTTCTCGAACAGATAATTACGCATTGAGCGGCTCAAGTCGGTCGTCCCCAAGCTGTGCCGACCCACTTAATCATGTCATTTCATGAGCAAGCCGAGGGAGGGGCCAGCCGGCTCCTTGCGCGAAAAGGCTCGGGCCAGCAAAAAAATTTCAAAATTGATGAGGGGTAGAGCTTTGGGGTGCGTATCTAATAGGTGTCGTGCGCCCGGAATTTCCTTCATAACTAATTGATATGATTCAATAAATTCCTATTGACCTGTATATACATTTGATGCTCTCTGAGGGGAATCAGCCAACCATCAGGGGGTTTCGCTATGATGACCAGGACAATTTTGCTCGCCAGCGCCGCAGCGGTCGCGACCTTTGCAACACCGGCGCTCGCGCAGAGCGGTGCCGCGACGCAGTCACCCGCCGCCGAGGATGCTCCGAACGGATCGGACATCGTCGTGACCGGCTCGCGCATCCGCCGCCAGGACCTCGCGGGCGTCGGCCCGGCGACCGTCGTGTCGGCCGAGCAGATCGAAAATACCGGCGTCGTCAATATCGAGACCGTACTGCAGCGCCTGCCGGCCAACGCCGGTTTCGCGGGCAACCAGACCTCGGCTTATTGGGCGAACAACGGCTATGGCACCGCGCAGGTCAACCTTCGCGGCCTCGGCATCAAGCGCACCCTTGTGCTGCTCAACGGCCGCCGCCTGGTTGCGGGCGGAACGGGGGCGAACTCGTCGCCCGACCTCAACATGATCCCCGTCGCCGCACTCGCTCGAACCGATGTGCTGAAGGACGGCGCCTCGGCGATCTACGGCGCTGATGCGATGGCGGGCGTCGTCAATCTCGTCACCCGGACCGATTATGAAGGCCTTGGGCTCAGCGTCCGGCAGGGCATCACCGAAAAGGGTGACGGGTCCGATTTCACCGCCGACCTCCTCTGGGGAATTCGCAACGATCGCGGCGGCTTCATGGCGGCGGTCACCTATCAGAAGACAAAGGCGGTCAACATGGCGACACGCGCGCCCTGCTCGCTCGCCGAAACGACGCCGGGCCAGCTGTCGTGCGTCAACAGCGCCTCGACGATCGGCGGCCGCGCGGTGCTGCCGAACGGCCAGCAGATCAACTTCAATCAGGTGCTGGGCGGTAACGGCAACTTCTTCGAGCCGTACAGCGCTGCCAAGCACAACTTCAACTCGAACCCGTTCCTCAACGCGGTGAGCCCGGTCGAGCGCGTGAGCACGGCGTTTTTCGCCGACTATGACATCACTGACAATATCGAGGCGTTCGGCGAATTCCTTTACACCTTCCGCAAGTCGAATCAGATCGCGACGCCCGGAACGCTGCGCAACCTCTCGATCGCGGCGAGCAATCCCACCAATCCGACGGGGCAGAATATCGTCCTCATCCAGCGCCGCCTCGCCGAGCCCGGCCCGCGCCAATTCTTCCAGGAAACCGATACCTGGCAGGGTACGTTTGGCCTCCGCGGCAAGCTCTCGAACGATTGGGGATGGGAAATCGCGGGCGCCTTCGGCCGCAACACCGCGGTCGATGGTTCGACCAACATCGCCAATCTCGAGCGAGTGGCGAATTCCCTCGATACGACCAAGTGCAGTCTTGCTGCCGGTGCCACGATCCCCTGCGCCGACTATCTCGGGTTCGGCGACCTGACCCCGGAGGTTCTCGACTATATCCTGTTCACGTCGCGCGACCGCGGCGGCAACGAGCTTGCGACGGTCACCGCCGATATCAACGGCGATCTCTTCAAGCTGCCCGCAGGCCCCGTCTCCTTCGCGGCGGGTGTCGTCTATCGCAAGGAAAAGGGTTGGCGCGATCCCGATCCGCTGACGGTGCTCGGTATTGCCAACACCAACCAGCAGGATCCGATCTCCGGAACGAGCACGGCGAAGGAAGCCTATCTCGAACTGTCGGTGCCCGTTCTGGCCGACACACCCTTCTTCCAGTCGCTTACCCTCGACGGCGCGGTTCGCTACTCGAACTACGACCTGTTCGGCAGCGACTGGAACTACAAGGGGAGCGTCGACTGGGTCATCAATGACAGCTTCCGCCTGCGCGGCACCTACGGCACCGGCTTTCGCATTCCGAACGTCCCCGAATTGTTCGGCGGCGTCTCCGAGGGCAATCTGACGACCACCGACCCCTGCTCGCGCTATTCGACCAGCGGCAATGCGACACTGATCGCCAATTGTCAGGCGTCGGGCGTGCCGGCCAATTATGTTCAGCTCGGTACAACGATCCTGACAACGGTCGGCGGCAACGAGAATCTGAAACCCGAAAGCTCGACGACCTGGACCGTCGGGACGGTGATTTCACCGAAGGGACTGGTTCCGGGACTCTCGCTCACTGCCGACTGGTTCGACATCAAGATCAAGGATGCGATCCGTGCTATTCCGGGCTCGACAAAGCTCAGCATTTGTTATGCGAGCCAGAATCTTTCGCATCCCTTCTGCGAAGATTTTACCCGCAGCCCGTTGACCGGCGAGGTTACCTTCCTCTCCGCGCAACCGATCAACACGGGCCGCGAAGAAATGAACGGCCTCGATCTGGGTCTCGTTTACAACAATGACATCGGCAGCGTGAACGTCTCGCTCGACGTCAACGTGACCTATCTCAACAAATATGTGGTCCTGCCTTTCCCCGGCGGCGCGCCGATCGACTTCGACGGCTTTATCGGCGGCGGCAATGGCGGCTATCCGAAATGGCGCGGCTATGGCGTGCTGACCGCTGAAAAGGACGGGGTCAGCGCGACCTGGTCGACCCAGTGGATCGGCAAGGCGACCGACTTCAATGCGGCCCCCGGCGACATCGGCTACAGCACGCCGAATGTCTTCTACCACAATCTCCAGGTCGCTTTCGAAATCGACGAGAAGACCCGGTTCCAGGTCGGTGTCGACAATCTTTTCGATCGCAAGGCGCCCTATATCCAGAGCTTCACCGATGCGAACACCGACACGATGACCTATGATCTGCTCGGACGGCGTTTCTACGTCGGCTTCCGCACCGCGTTCTGAGGGTAATCGATATGGCGATCCGTTGGCCGCTGCTCGTCCGGCGAACGCATAAATGGCTGGCCTTGGTGGTCGGCGTCCAGGCGCTGCTCTGGACGCTGACCGGCTTCTACATGGTGGTCGTGCATATCGACACCATCCATGGCGACCATCTCGTGCGCGCGCCGATGGTTCAGCCCTTCGACCTCGCGGGCCTCGCGCCGCCGTCGCGGATCGTTGCGGCCGCGCCCGGTGCGTCCGAGGTTCGCTTGCAGCGGTTCTTCGATCGCCCCGTCTGGCGCGCTGAAACTCCCGAAGGGGCGCGGCTGTTCGATGCCCGCTCGGGTGCGCCGCTGCCTGCGCTTACCGAGTCCCAGGTCCGCGAGCAGGCGCGGCGCATCTACACCGGCGACGGCAAGATCGTGTCGGTGCGGCTGTTGACCGAAGCGCCACAGGAAATGCAGTCGCGCAAGCCGCCCTATTGGCAGGTCGAGTTCGAGGGCTGGAACCGCCCGACGCTCTATCTGTCGCCGACGACCGGTGAGCTTATCTCGCGCCGCCACGCATTGTGGCGCGTGTTCGACTTCGCGTGGATGCTCCACATCATGGACTATGATGAGCGGACCGACGTCAACAACCCGTTGCTCCGCGTCGCGACCTGGAGCGTCTTCGCGATGGCGATCAGCGGGGCGTGGTTGCTGATCTGGTCCTTCAAACGCCGCAAGAGGAAGCAGGCATGAAACGCATCCGACTGACGCCGCTCTTCTTCCGGCGCATCCACAAATGGGTCGGGCTGATCCTGGGTCTCCAGTTCCTGCTCTGGGCGCTCAGCGGATCGGTGATGGCGCTGCTCGACAAGGATAAGGTCGGCGGGCACGGCGGCGGGATGTCGCATGCGCATCCACTGCCACCGGGGGAATATTTCGACGTGGCGGCCCTGCCGCGCGGCGAACCTGTCACGGGCGTGATCCTTCGCGATCTCGGAACCCGGCCGGTCTATGAAGTGCGCTCCGCAAAAGGCGTCCGTCTCGTCGACGCGACAAGCGGCGAGCACATCCGGGTCGACGAGGCCATGGCGCGCGAAGTCGCCTCCATGATGAACGAGGCGCCGATCCGAGAGGTGAGCGTAATCGCCAAGCCGAACCTCGAATCGCGCGATCATGAGGGGGCGATGTGGCGCGTCGATTTCGCGGACGACGAGAACAGCAGCGCCTATGTCTCGCTCGACACCGCGCGCTTCCTCGTCATGCGCGGCGACACCTGGCGGACGTGGGACTTCTTCTGGATGCTCCACAACATGGATTACATCAACCGGAAGAGCTTCAACCACCCGCTCATCATTTTCGTCGCCTTTGGCGCGCTCTGGCTCTCGGGCACCGGCTTCTATCTGCTGTTCAAGAGCTTCAGCCTCGCCGATTTCCGCTGGCTGCGCCGGCGCCGCAAACCGGTGGTCGTCACGCGCACCAGCTGAGCGGCGTCAATCGTCGATCGAGAAGGCCGCCGACAGCTCGAATCGCGATCCGGGATGCGTCAGCCAGGCATGGCTGACGAGGCGCGAATGGCTCCACGTCCGCCGCGTCATCCGCAACACGGGTTCGCCGTCCGAGAGCCCCAGCATGCTGTGGGTGTGCGCGTCGGGCATCTCGGCGCGAACCCGATGTTCGACGCGCTCGAGCGGCGCCGTCCGCGTCAGATATTCGTTCGGCGTCATCTGGGTGAAGTCGATCTTCCCATAATCGGGAGCCGCCGACGCGAGCACGAAACGCTCCTCGAGCTGGATCGGGAACTCGGCTTCGTGATGAACGATGATCGAGTGGAAAAGCCTCGTGCCGACCGGAACCTCCAGTAGCGCCGCAAGGTCCGCATTGGCGCGTATCTCGTCATTCTGCACGACGCGGGCCCGATAGATGTGACCGCGCTCGCGGATCTCTTCGGCGATATTGCGAATTTCGATCATCTGGCCGATCGGCTTGGGCTCGGCGATGAACGATCCGCTACCCGCGCGGCGTACAAGAACGCCTGCCGCCTGTAGTTCGCGAAGCGCCCGATTGGCGGTCATCCGTGACACGTCGAATTGTTGGACTAGCTCTGCTTCCGATGGAACCCGGTCGCCCGGCTTAAGAAGTCCGTCGCGAACGGCATCGCAAATGCTCTGCTTGATGGCGGCATAGCGAGGCGGAGACTTGTCATTTTCGTCATCGGAGTTGCCGGGCCGGGCGGCCGCAGATCCATTCGAGAGTTTTGATCCGCGTCCGGGGGTGCGAGTGGTAACATCCATAACCCGTCTATACAGGTTGCTGCTCGCAGAAGCCAAGCATGCTGTTTGCGACCTGCGCCGGTTTCAGAAGCTGATGGTGGCATTGAAGGAATTATACAGCGTGTTGCCCCCGGCCGGTGCATTGGGCGCGTTTCGGAGAAACCGGCCCTTGCCGAGAAACAGGCCGCTCCATTCGAGGCGGAGGCGCTTCGGTACGAGCCAGTAGCGCAGGCGCGCTTCGACCTGGTGTCCCGCGAAGCGGCCGGAGGCGCCGGATGGATCGCGAACGCCGGTCGTCGAAAAACTGTCGAACCGCGAGGCCAGCCAGAGCGGCCGGTAGGCCGCAAAGGCATCGAGGCGCCTTGACGGTATTGTTTCGATACGGATCGCCGGGGACAGAAGATTGGCCCGTCCGACCGCATTATAGAGGCCCGCTGGCGCGAGTTCCGCGCGGCGCATGCCGAACAAGGTATCGAAGCGGCCGAAATCGCCTCCCCGGCCGTCGCCGCTCGCATAGTCGAATTCGAGCGATAGGCGCGGCGACCAAGGGTGGCGGAAGCTGTAACCCGCCTCGAGATGCGTGAACCACGCCGACACATCGGACTTGGCTGCCGAGGGAGCGAGGCTGCTGCTGATCGTACCGAACTGGTAGAAAGTCTCGCTCTCATAATCGAACCGGCCCGGCGCGGGATCGCGATAGGCGCGCAGTCCGATCGTTTCGAGCGAACGGTCGCGCGTCGGCCGCTGCGGCGCGTCGCGCTCGCCGAGATGGAAGTAGGAAATCTCGACCGAGCCGCGCGACCCGCCGAGCTTCTTCGTCGCGAGGCCGCCCCAGAGTTGCAGGTCAAAGCTCTCCTTGTCGAACTTGACCCGGTTGGCGTCGAGCGACGCGCGGTCGTCGGGCAGCCGCACCTGCGGAAGCGTATAGATAAAGGTCGCCGCGACACCTCCGCGCAGCGCCAGGTCGGCGCGGAGACCCGTATAGCCGCTGGTCGTATTGCGATAATCGTCCGCGGCCACCAGCCGCCGCGATCCCAGGTTCAGCGTGAAGCGGCCGGCCTGGAGATCGAGCTTCGTGCCTGCACCGAAGGCATCGCGCGCCTCATAGCCGACATAGGCCTGGACCAGTTCGAACGCGTTGACTTCGCCCGTCGTCACCGGGGTTCCCGCCTCGCTCCCATAGACGCGGCTGTCGTAGAGTTCGGCGCCCAAGCGAAATCCGTCGCTGCGATATTCGCCGCCGACGATCGTGCGGACATTGAGCAGGTCGTCCTTCTCGTCGAATCCCGTCCGCGCCTGTCCTTGGATCATTTCATAGCGCAGGCGCATGCTGCCCGTGATGGTCAGGCCATCTTCGGCGAGAGCGGGTGCGGGCAGGGCGAGTAAAGTCGCGGCAAGATACAGCCTCAAGCAAACCTCCTGATCCCCGAAATCGAGGACGAACAGGCAACGCTTGAGCGCCGGGACGCTTTACCGGGAGGTTGCGCGGCCCCGGTAATCCGCCTCTAGATCGGAGGCGCCCCTGGTGCAAGATCGCTTCGGTGCCGACCTGGGCTGGACGTGGTCCCGGGCTCAGGCTCCCGGCAGCCCCGCCAATCGCGCCGGCGTCACGACGGGTTCGGCGCGGTCCTTGCGTTCCGAATAGCGGTCGACAAGCTGCGTGGCATGGCCGCGCGTCAGCACGGTGAAGCACACAAGTTCCTCCGCAACGTCGACGATCCGGTCGTAATAGCTCGACGGGAGCATCCGGCCCGCCTCGTCGAACTCGGCATAAGCCTTGGCGACGCTCGACTGGTTGGGGATGGTGATCATCCGCATCCAGCGGCCGAGGATGCGGAGCGTATTGACGCTGTTGAACGATTGCGACCCCGCCGACACCTGCATCACCGCGAGGGTGCGGCCCTGTGTCGGGCGTAGCCCTTTGTATGCGAGCGGCAGGTGATCGACCTGCGCCTTCATGATGCCGGTGATCTGGCCATGCCGTTCGGGGCTGCACCAGACCTGGCCCTCGGACCAGAGCGAATGCTGGCGCAGTTCCTCGACGGCCGGGTGGTCGTCGTCGGCGATCAAATCGGGCAGCGGCAGGTCCGACGGATCGAAGATGCGCGTCTCGCAGCCGAAGAGCTGGAGCAGGCGCGCGGTCTCTTCGACGACGAGCCGCGAATAGGAGCGTTCGCGCAAGCTGCCGTAGAGCAGCAGGATGCGCGGCGCTGGGTCGAGCGGGCCGAGGCCGAGCGCGGGCTGCGAGCGGATATATTCCGCGCTGAGCGCCGGAAGATGGGTGGGATCGGCGAGCGCGCGCAGGCGCGAAAAGGTGGGGGAAGCCATGACAATCAGTCTTTCGCGGGGGTGGATGCCGGGAACCAGCGGCGTCCGAACCAGAAGGCGACGCTCACCAGCAGGATGAGCACGGGAACTTCGACGAGCGGGCCGATGACGGCGGCGAAGGCGACCGGCGAGGCGAGCCCGAAGGCGGCAATCGCAACCGCGATCGCAAGCTCGAAATTATTTCCGGCGGCGGTGAAGGCGACCGCGGTCGTGCGCGGATAATCGGCCTCGATCAGCTTGCCCATCCAGAAGCTGATGACGAACTGCACGACGAAATAGATGGTCAGCGGGACGGCGATGCGCACGACGTCGCCGGGAATGGTGACGATCTCACCGCCCTTGAGGCTGAACATTGCGACGATCGTGAAGAGCAGCGCGACAAGCGTGATCGGCGCGATGCGCGGGAGGAAGCGCGTCTCATACCATTCGTTGCCCTTGGCGTCTGCGAGCCACTTGCGAGTGAGATAGCCCGCCGCAAAGGGAACGCCGAGATAAATGAGGACGGCTTCGGCGACGGTCCAGAAGCTTACGTCGATAACGCTGCCTTCGAGACCGAACAGCGGCGGCAATATCGTCAGGAAGAACCAGGCATAGATGCTGAAGAACAGGATCTGGAAGATCGAGTTGAACGCCACCAGTGCCGCGACATATTGATTGTCGCCCTTCGCGAGCTGGTTCCAGACGATCACCATCGCGATGCAGCGCGCGAGGCCGATCAGGATCAGCCCGGTCATATATTCGGGCTTGTCTGACAGGAAGATCACCGCGAGCGCGAACATCAGCACGGGACCGATGATCCAGTTCTGGATGAGCGAGATGGCGAGCACCCTTTTGTCCTCGAACACGCGCGGCAATTCCTCGTAGCGGACGCGCGCGAGCGGCGGATACATCATCAGGATAAGGCCGATCGCGATCGGGATGTTGGTCGAGCCCCACGAGAGGGCATCGATCGCGGCGGGCAGGCCGGTGAACACCGAACCGAGCAACACGCCGAGCGCCATCGCGAGGAAGATCCAGAGGGTGAGATAGCGATCGAGGAACGACAGCCGTTCCCGCTTGGGTTCTGTCATCGGCTTGGCTCAGGCGCCGACGCGGTTGCCAGCGGCGTCGATTACCTGTTCGCCGTCTTCCTTGGCGAAGGCGCCGCGTTGCCCCGCAGGGATGAGGTCGAGTACCGTTTCGGAGGGACGGCAGAGCTTCACGCCGAGCGGCGAGACCACCAACGGGCGGTTGATCAGGGCGGGATGCGCCATCATCGCGTCGATCAGCGCTTCGTCGCCAAGGGCCATGTCTCCGAGCCCCAGCTCCGCATAGGGCGTGCCTTTCTCTCGCAGGAGTTCGCGAGCCGTGATGCCGGCGCGGACGATCAACTGTTCGAGCAGCGCACGCGACGGCGGCGTCTTCAGATACTCGACGACATGCGGTTCGATCCCGGCATTGCGAATCATCGCGAGGGTGTTGCGGGAGGTCCCGCAGGCGGGGTTATGGTAGATGACGATGTCGGTCATAGCGCGCGTTCCTTCAGCAGCAGGCGAGTTCTGCGAGCAGCGGCTCGCACAGCTCCGCCCGGCCTTGGCAGCAGTCCTTCGCCAGGAAGAGCATCAGGCCGCGAAGCGCGTCGATATCCGCGCGCTGGATAATTTGACGCCCGCGCTTCTCGGATATCACGAGGCCGGCTTTGGCGAGCACCGCGAGATGGGTGGAGAAGGTACTCTGGGTGAGTCCCGACGCTTCGACAAGTTGACCCGTCGACAGGCCGTCGGGCTCATGTTTGACGAGCAGGCGAAAGGCATCGAGGCGTGTCGGGTGTCCCAGCGCGGCGAGAATGGACAAGGCGGAATCGGTTTGCATGCATCGGAATTATCCGATGGAATCGCATCCGTCAATTCCAATCGGGAATATCCGATTAGTTGGTCCGCTTGCGCGATCGGGCTATAGCCTCGTCATGGGTCGCGAACAGCAGAGCGAGATCGCCTTTCGGATCGTCATCGAACAGCCGGTGCCTGGCGTGCTTCACAGCTTGCAAGGCAAGGACGACGGGCCGCTCGATCCCAAAGCGTCCCGCATGGGTGAAGCCTTGGCCTTCGATTTCTCCGTGCGCGTCGGCCCGGGTCCCAAATTCTTCGGCGACCAGGTGCGGCGCGAGGGGCCGGAGCGCCGGTTCGTCTATATTCGTGTCGGGCAAATGGCGGGTGACGCGGCTTCGCCTTGGTCGCGGCGGATGAAGATCGACATACATGATATCGATCAGGAGCTGCTCGACGCGGCCGCGAAGGATATGCGGCCCATCGAGATTGCGATCATTGGCACGGGTAAGGATGGCACGCCCGCGTGCGCGACGGTGCGTCCGACGATGCGGCGCATCGCCTAGCAGAGCTCGTATCCTGTTCCGTCCCGTCAAGCGGCGTGTCGCATGGTCCCGAGCTTGGCCGCGCCGCTCGCCAGCAGCCGCTCGATTTCGTCCGAGGTCCGCCGGACAGCGAGTTTCAGCGCTTCATCGATGTGGACATAATCCTGGGTCACATTCTGCGAAGCATGTCCGAGCATTGCACGGATCGTGAGTTCCGAGAATCCCAAATCTCCCGCGACGCTTCCGAAGGTGTGGCGAAGCGTATGGGGCGTCACACCCTCTATACCTGCCAAAACGCACACGCGCCGGAGGCACTCGCTAACCGCCGTGAAGGGACCGTCGCCGATGGTCGAGGGAAACAGGTGCGGATTGCCCGCAATCTCTGCCTGGTCTTGCAGAACCCGCACCGCGGCCGGACCGATCGCTCGAATCTGTGCGCCGCCCTTCGTGTCGGGAAAAGCAACATAGCCGGCATCGGGATGAAGCCAGCTGCGGCGCATCGCTTGCCCTTCTTCCCGGCGATAGCCCGTCAGCAGCAAGGTGCGCAGGACGCCGAGAGCGACCGGATTCTCGCCGCTCGCCTCGGCATGAGCGATGGCCTTCCCCATCATCTCGATTTCAGCGACGCTGAGGCGCCGCGTCTTCTTTTTGCTCGCGAGCTTCTTGGCCCCGAGGGTCGGGTGTACTTCGAGCAGACCCTTGTGCTTCGCGTGACCGATGATCGCCTGAAGCGTGCCGAGGCAGCGGCCCGCCACGCCGGGCCCGCCCGTTGCCATGCCGCCTCGCCCTCCCGTTCGGGGTTTGGCCGTCTTCCCGTTCTTTACGTCGGATTGCATCTGCTCGACGTCGGCGATCCGGAGATGCTTCACGATGCGATTGCCAAGCAGGGGTACGATGTGGGTTCGAACCCGGCTCTCGTCCATATCGAGCGACGACGTTTTGATGGGAAGATTCTTGCGGCCTAGGATATTCCCGGCGCGAGCTTCCTCCAAATACCAGTCGCACATCTCCGCTACGGTCATTCCCTTGCGGACCTGCCTGACCTTGTCGGCGGGATCCTCGCCGACGATGACCTCGGCCAACTTGAGCTTTGCAAGATCGCGGGCCGTATCGACCGTCAGCACGCCGAACCGGCCGAGGTTCATCCGGCGTTTGATACCCTCGGCATTGCGATATTGAACGACGAAAGTCTTGAGCCCCGAAGGGAGCACCCTCAGGCCGAAGCCCTTCACTTCGCTATCCCAATAGATGAGCTGCTTGCTGTCTGGCACGGCAAGCGCGTCGATCGCCCGTTTGGTCAGCTTGCCCGTCGGCATCATGTCTCTCCTGCTGGAGACAAAACCAAAACCGAGCGGCTTTGTCTCCAAATTGTCTCCTGCAACCGTCAAACTGGAGACAAAATTAGGATACGAGAGGGCAGAAAGAAAATCAAGAAATATAGGAAATATAGGGTTTTAGGATAGCATAGGAAGCTCTAGGAAAGCCCGAAGGTCAAGTTGCCAAGGTTGGGGTCGAGGGTTCGAATCCCTTCGCCCGCTCCAGTTTTTCCAACATGACCGAATATGTGGCTTTGCCGCATCGCTCACGACCCCAGCTTCGTGACCGTCACCTGCTGGTTCAGCATCTCGATCTCGCCATAAGCGGTCAGGAAGCTGATGTCGGCGGCGTCGCGGCCGACGGCGATCTTCGCCATTTCGTCTGCCTTGGCCATGCCGGTGGCGTCGACCAGATGCCAGGCGCCGTCCAGGAATACTTCGGCCACCGCATGAAAATCCTGCGGTTCGACGTGCGGCGCATAAACGCTGACGATGCGCGCGGGGATCGCCGCGGCGCGCGCCAGACTCACCATCACATGCGCATAATCGCGGCACACGCCTTGCCGTTCGACGAAGCTGTCGAGCGCGCCCGTTTCGGCATCGCTTGACCCCGAAACATAAGTAAAATGCGCCTCGATCCAGTCGCGCATCCGACCGATCTTCGCCCCGCCCTCGACATCGCCGAACTCGTCCTGAACGAAGTGGATGAATTTGTTGGCCGGGCAATAGCGCGATTCGTTGAGATATTGGACGGTCTCGCCCGGCAACCGGTGCATCGGCACCTTGTCGAGCCTCCGGTAGTCAACCACATCGCGCACGATCTCGACCGTCGTGCGGTACCGGACATTGAGCTCGCCACCTCGGCGCAGCCAGATGCGGTCGCCGATCATATCCTGCGCGGGGACGCGGGCGAAATATTCGCAATTGCCGACGTCGAGTACGGCGTCCAGAATCAGCTGTTCGGGGATCGCCGCGGCTTCGATGTGCAGCATGAGGTCGACCGGATCGCCGAGGCGATAGTCGAGCGCGGCAGTTATTTCGAGTTTCATCGGCGAGCAACGCTCCAAAGCGGGATCGGTGCCGCTAGGGCGAGAAAAACATCGGCACAATCGAAAACATGAGCGAAAAGCATTGGCGCGTTTTGATGCCGCGGCGCTATGAGCCGCCAACCCGTTCACGCAAGGGGAATTTTGTGATCGCATCGCGTACCATCCCCTTCATCGTCGCCACCATCTTTATCGACGCGGTCGGTTTCGGGATCATCATGCCGGTGCTGCCACAGCTGGTGATGGAGGTCGGACGCATCGACCTGCCCCACGCAATCGAGGTCGGGGCGTGGATCGGGCTGGTGATGGCGGTCGCAACCTTTCTGGCGTCGCCGGTGCTCGGCAATCTGTCCGACCGCTTCGGGCGGCGGCGCGTGCTGCTCTTGTCGCTCGGCGGGCTCGCGATCGACTATGCGTTGCTGACGATCGTCGAAACGCTGCCATGGCTGTTCGTCGCGCGCGCGCTGTCGGGCGTGTTCGGCGGCAGCTATGCCGCGGCGCAAGCGGCGATCGCCGACATCACCCCGCCGGAGCAGCGCGCGCGCAATTTCGGCTTCGTCGGCGCGGCGTTCGGGGTCGGCTTTGTCGCCGGTCCGGCGATCGGCGGCTTTCTGGGCGAGATCGGTCCGCGCGCACCCTTCGTCGCCGCCGCGATCCTCGCCGCCGCCAACATGCTCTATGGCCTGTTCATCTTTCCCGAAACCCTGCCGCCCGAGCGCCGCCGCGCCTTCAACTGGCGGCGTGCCAACCCGCTCGGCGCGCTCGCAACGATGCGCAGCCTGCCCGGCATGGGCGGGGTCGCGAGTGTGCTGACGTTATGGCAGATCGCGAGCCTCGTCTATCCGATGACGTGGAGCTTTTATTGCATCGCGCAGCTCGGCTGGACGCCGGGGATGATCGGCGCGAGCCTCGCCGCAGTCGGGGTGATGATCGCATTGGGGCAGACGTTCGTTGTCGGCCCGATGGTCGCGCGCTTTGGCGAGCGCGACGCGGCGACGATCGGCATCGCGATCGCCGTCGCCAATTATCTGGGCTATGCCTTTGTCACCTCGACCTGGGGCGCGTTCCTGCTGTTGCTGCCGATCGCCTTGCAGGCGCCGGTGCAGCCGTCGCTCAACGCGCTGATGTCAAGGCGCGCCACCGCCGATACGCAGGGCGAGGTGCAGGGGATTTCGGCAATGGCGATGGGGTTGGGCCAGCTCGTCGCGCCGATCCTGCTGACCGGCACCATGGCCTATTTCACGGCGGACAAGGCGCCGGTGCATTTTCCGGGCGCCGCCTTCATCGTCGCGGCAATCTTTGGCCTGCTCGCGATCCTGATGCTGCGCCGCCTGCCGCGCGTCACGCGGACCAGCGACGACGCCCCCGATCAGATACCGCCGTCGGTCACCGCATAGCCCGCGGCCTCGATCCCCGCGGTGAGCATCGCGACGCAAGCGGCGACATCGGCGGCCGACGTCGAGCGGATGACAAAATTGGCGCCGACCTTGCCGTCGCGAAAGAAGGGATAGCTGCCGATCACGACCCCCGGATGCTCCTTTTCGCCCTGGCGCAGCAGGTCGGCGACCTCGCTTTCGGGCGACCAGGCGCCGATCGTGTGGGCGACGAGCGGCGCGCCGCCCTCCAGCTGACCGGTCAGTGCGTCGAGCATGCCCGCGGTGATATGCGGCACCCCCGCCATCACGAACAAATTGCCGATGCGGATCCCCGGCGCCCCCGACATGCGGTTGGGGATGAGTTCGGCGCCGTCGGGGGTGCGCGCCATGCGCAGCCGCGCCTCGGTGAGTTCCAGCCCGCGCCCGCCATAATAGCGTTCGAGGATCGCGCGTGCCTCGGGGTGGATGATGACGCCCACGCCCAGCGCTTTCGCTACTGCATCGACCGTGATGTCGTCGTGCGTCGGGCCGATGCCCCCGGTGGTAAAGACATAATCGTAGCGCGCGCGCACCGCGTTCAGTGCAGCAACGATCTCGTCCTCGACATCGGGCACGACGCGCACTTCGCGCAGCCGGATGCCCTGTGCGTCCAGCCAGGTCGCGATTTGGGCGATATTCTTGTCCTGGGTGCGGCCCGAGAGAATCTCGTCGCCAATCACCAGCACCGCGGCGGTCCAGATGCGTTCTTCGCTCATCGCTCTGCCTTAACCGCACCCCGTGACAAAACAAGTCCGGTGGACCCGCATCTTTGTTCTTGTTATGTTCAATCGCGACTCGCAATGCGCAAGGGAGAAACGCGATGGCCGACGAGCTGATTTTCTACACCAACCCGATGTCGCGCGGCCAGATCGTCCGCTGGATGCTGGAGGAGGTCGGCGCGCCATACGAACCGCGCATCCTGGATTATGGCACGACGATGAAGGACGCCGCCTATCTGGCGATCAATCCGATGGGCAAGGTTCCCGCGATCGTCCATGACGGCCGCGTGGTGACCGAATGCGCCGCGATCTGTGCCTATCTGGCCGATGCCTTTCCCGCTGCCGGACTGGCACCCGCGCCCGCCGACCGCGCCGATTATTATCGCTGGCTGTTCTTCACTGCCGGGCCGGTCGAACAGGCGATCACGTCGAAGCATTTCGGGCTGGAGCCGGAGGGCGAGCAGCAGCGCATGGCGGGATTCGGCTCGCTGGCGATGGCACTCGACGCGCTCGAAACCGCAGTGGCGGGCAAGCCCTATGTGGCGGGCAACCGGTTCAGCGCCGCCGACGTCTATGTCGGCAGTCAGCTCGACTGGGGGCTGCAATTCGGGACGATCCCCTCGCGCCCGGCATTCGAGGCCTATGTTGCGCCTTTGCGGACACGCGCCGCGTACCAGCGCGCGAAAGCGATCGACAATGCGCTGATCGCCGAGATGCAGGCGGCGAATCCGGCGTAAATTCTCACCATAGCCCTGAGCCTGTCGAAGGGCGCCTCGCCGAGAAGCGCCCTTCGACAGGATCAGGGCTACGGTTTGAATGAAGCAGCGGGCTAAGGCAGCGCTTTCAGCAATCCGGCGGCGAGCGGCGCCAGCCGTCGCACCTGCGGATCCTGCGATTCGCTCGCCGCGACATAGACGGCGTCGGCAAAGGCCGTGCTATTGTGGACCGCCGCCAGCCCCGCAGCGCTGGCATATGGCGCTTTCCAGCGCGCCGCATCGCTGGGGTGCAGTGTCTGGAACCATGCCGCCCACGCGGCATCGTCGATGTCGGGCCGTTTCGCCAGGAACAGCAATGGCCGCGCCAGCCGCCGCGCCTCGCCATGGACATAGGGATGCGATCCCGCCGGCGCGACCTGCGCGGCGATCGCGCCGAGCATCAGGTCGGCGTCGGCGCGCGCGAGACGCGGATTAAGCGCCAGCTGCATCAACAGGTCGGCACCATGCGCGACCCCGTGCCGCCAGCCCTGCCCCTCGACAAAACCGCGATAGTCGGTGACGCCGCGCAAATAGGTCGCGCCGGTTGCGGCGAGCGCGTGCAATTCGGCTTCGGTCAAAAAGGGTTCGACGCGGTCGGCGCGCGCGACTTCCGACAGCGCCAGCACGGCGAAGGGACGGTGGAAGCCCGCGGGGTCGTCGGGGGCGGCAAGGATCGCCGTCAGCCGCTGCATCGCGTGGCGGAGGCCATCGGGTTTCAGATGCTTGCCGCGCAGTCCCTGCGTCCACAGCGCGAAAGCGAAATCGTCCCGAACCGCTGAATCGGGGTCGCCGAGGCAGGAAATCAGGGCGTCGATCGCAGCATGGTCGGCCGCTGCAAAATAACGACCGGCAAAGGCCTTGAGATCGCCATCGTCGGGCCGCGCGACCGCGCAAGCTTCATTGGCGTTTGCCGCGCCGGGCAGCGCCGTCAGCAACATCGCGGCACCCACCGCCGCCCATATCCGCGTCATCATCATCCTCCTCGCAAAAAGAAAGAGCCCGGCGAATCGCTTCGCCGGGCTCCGTTGTTTGTTCGATGTCCGTCCGCTTATTCGCGGCTGCCCAGCAGATTGAGCAGGAAGGTGAACATGTTGACGAAGTCGAGGTAGAGCGTCAGCGCGCCCATCACCACCGACTTGCCGACAAAGTCGGTCCCGCGGACATAGAAATACATGCTCTTGATCTTCTGCGTGTCATAGGCGGTCAGGCCTGCGAACAGCAGGACACCGATGACGCTGATCGCCATCGCCAGCGCGCTCGACTGCACGAACAGGTTGATCAGCATCGCAACCAGGATGCCCACCACGCCCATGATCAGGAAGGTGCCGAAGCCCGACAGATCCTTCTTGGTCGTGTAGCCATAGAGGCTGAGACCAAGGAAGGCCGCCGCCGTCGCGAAGAAGGTCGTCGCAATCGACGTGCCGGTAAAGGCGATGAAGATCGTCGACATCGACAGACCCATCACCGCGGCATAGACCCAGAACAGCGCCTGCGCCGCCGTCGTCGACAGCTTGTTGATGCCAAAGCTGAGTACCAGCACAAAGGCCAGCGGCGCCAGCATCACCACCCACATCAGCGGGGTGCCGACCATCGAGGCGGTAAAGCCCGACTGGAAGGCGAGCAGCGCGACGATACCCGTCAGCAGCACGCCCGACGCCATATAATTGTAAACCGACAGCATGTACGACCGCAGGCCGGCATCGACGGCCTGGTCCATTGCGTTCGCGCCGGCCCCAAAACCGGAAGCCGCCATATTGGGGTCGTTCCAATTCGCCATTGTCATTACTCCATCACCGGTCAGCCCATACCGACCGTAGGTGGCAATATCGTGATTTTCTCTCCGGCTTTCAAGCGAAACCGGAAATGTGCCAAGTTTCGGTGGCTGTGGCTGCGTGAGCGATTATGCTGCCGGGGCCATGTCGACCCACCGCCTGTTCGTCGCGCTGCGTCCGCCGCGCCCCGTCCGCGAGCTGCTGCGCACCGCGATGCACGGCTTATCGGCGGCGCGTTGGCAGGATGACGACCAGCTGCACCTGACCTTGCGCTTCGTCGGCGAGGTCGACCGCCACCGCGGCGAAGACATCGCCGCTGCGCTGGGTGCGCTTCACGCTCCTGCGATCACCGCGCGGATTGCCGGGGTGGGAATGTTCGAGCGCAAAGGATGGCCACACACCGTCTGGGCCGGGGTCGAACCGGCGGCGGCGCTGGCGGGACTGCACCGCAAGGTCGATCAATTGCTTGGGCGCGTCGGCATCGACCCCGAACCCCGCGCCTTTGTCCCGCACATCACGCTGGCGCGGCTCAACCGGTCGGCGGGGCCGGTCGCGCCCTTCCTGGCACAGCACGGCGATCTGGCGAGCGCGCCGTTCGTCTTCGACCACGTTATCCTCTACGAAAGCGAAATGGGCCATGGCGGGTCGCGCTATCACCCCGTGGCGCGCTATCCTTTGGACGTTTCGGCGACGAGCGCGGCGGCGACCGCGCTGACGTCGGCCCAGGTCGCGGCAAAACCATCGTCGGCGCCATAATAGGGATCGGTCACGCTTTCGCCCTGCCGCCCCGGGACGAGATCGAGCATCAGCCGGAGGCGCGCGGTCGCGTCGGCGGGCGCGAGCGCGCGAGCGTCGCGCAGGTTCGTGGCATCGGCGGCGAGGATCAGGTCGAAGCGGTAGAAATCGTCCGCCGTCAATTGCCGCGCGCGCAGATCCGAAATGTCGGTGCCGCGGCGCCGGGCTTCGGCCGCGGCGCGGCGATCGGGCGGATGGCCGACATGCCAGTCGCCGGTTCCCGCCGAATCGAGCGTCACGGCGATGTCGGCGGCGGCGAACGCCGCGCGCGCGGCGCCCTCGGCGAGCGGCGAGCGGCAGATATTGCCGAGGCAGAGGAACAGGATCGCCGGGCCATTGTCGCTATCGTTGCTCATGTCGCTCCTGTTCGTGCCGAAGTTGAACCGACTTTCAACTTGCGCCATTTTTCGGCTCTGCTAGCCATGAGCGATAACAGATAGTGGGTCAGGGAGAGGGTTGCCAGATGGCCGAGACCGCCAGCGAAACCAACGCGGCCGCAGCGCCGGAATTTCAGGAGCCGAAAGCCACCGGCTACAGCTGGTATGTGCTGTCGGTGCTGGTCGTCGTCTATATCCTCAACTTCATCGACCGCCAGATCCTGAGCATCCTTGCCGTCGACATCAAGGCCGACCTCGGGCTGACCGACGCCGACATGGGCTTCCTCGGCGGCGCTGCCTTTGCGGTCTTTTACGCGCTGTTCGGGATTCCGCTCGGGCGGCTCGCCGACAATTGGAGCCGGGTGAAGCTGCTGTCGATCGGGCTCGCGCTTTGGTCGACGATGACCGCGCTGTCGGGCTTTGCGCGCGACCAGATCACGCTGACCTTTGCCCGCATGGGCGTCGGCGTCGGCGAAGCGACCGCGAGCCCCACCGCTTACTCGCTGATTTCGGACTATTTCCCCAAGAAACAGCGCGCCACCGCGCTCGCCATCTATTCGTCGGGGCTGTATATCGGCGGCGGCGTTTCGCTGTTCATCGGCGCGCTGATCGTCAAGGCGTGGAACGATGCCTATCCGGGCGGCGGCCCGCTGGGCCTCGTCGGCTGGCAGGCGGCATTCCTGGCGGTCGGCATCCCCGGGCTGCTCGTGGCGCTGTGGGTCGCGACCCTGCGCGAACCGGTGCGCGGCGCGATGGACGGGGTGGCAAGCCCCAGCTCGCCCGCGCCGTTCCGCCAATTTGCCCAGGATCTGTCGACGATCGTCCCGCCCTTCACGCTGATCGGGGCGTGGCAGCGCGGCCCCGCAGCGCTGGCGATCAACATCGGCTTTGCCGCCGCCATTGCGGCCTTTGCCTGGTGGATGATCGAATTGACCGGCAATTTGCCGCAATGGTCGGCCGTCGGCCTTGGCTATTATGCGGTCTTTTCCTGGGCCTGCACGCTCCGCGCGCGCGATAGCGCGACCTTCCGGCTGATCTGGGGCACCCCGGCGTTCATCTGCACGACGCTGGGTTACGGCATGGTCAGCCTCGCCGCCTATGCCCTCGCCTTCTGGTCGGCGCCCTATGCCGAGATCGTTCTGGGACTGCCCAAACAGGAACTGGCCTTCTGGCTGGGCGCCAATGGCGCGATCAGCGGTTTCGTCGGCGTCATTTTGGGCGGGCGGCTTGCCGACGCACTGCGCGCGAAGAACCCGGCGGGGCGTATCCTGATGATCATCTTTGGCGTCGTCGCGCCGATCATCCCGATCTGGATCGGCTACACGACCGACAACAGCACGCTATTCTATGTGATGAACTTCCTAGCCGGGATGTTCGGCGCGACCGCGCTCGGCGCCGCAGCCGCGACGACGCAGGACCTGGTGCTGCCGCGGATGCGCGGGACGGCAACCGCCGCCTTCTTCCTTGGCACCACGCTGGTCGGGCTGTCGTTCGGCCCGTATATGGTCGGGCAGATTTCGGATCTGGCGGGGACGATCGTCGACGGCAAGCCGGTCGGCGACCTGCGCACGGGGATTTTGTCGCTGATCGGGGTGGCACCGATCGCGCTGGTCCTGCTGCTCTATGCCTATCGCGCCGTTCCGCAGGCCGAAGCGACCATCGTCGAACGCGCCGCCGCGGGCTGATCCGCAGGCGGGGTGACATGCGTTTTCAGTGAAGGCCGGGATTTCATCGGGGCGTTCGGTTGCAAGGTCGAGATCCCGGCCTTCGCCGGGATGACGATTCAAATCGGAGTGATCGCGTCTTAGCGTCTGTCCTGTTCAAATTGATCTGTAGCCCTGAGACCGTCGAGGGGCGCCTATCGCCGAGAGGCGCCCTTCGACAGGCTCAGGGCTACGGTGATATGATTCAGGCTGAGCAGGGACCCTAGTCCGCAGGCGTCGCCGTAATCACGCCGCAGGCGATGCGGTCGCCGCTGTTGCCGCTGGGGTCGGTTTTCATATCGTCGGGACCGGCGTGGATCACAAACGCCGCGCCATCGGCGTCGAGCATGGCGCCGTCACCCGTCAGGCGGGTGCCGACCAGTTGCAGCGTCGCGCGGCCGATGGTGTCGGGCTCGACGACCAGATTGGGTAAATCGCCATGATGCGCGCCCATCGGGTTTTCGCGGCCATGCTGCGCACCGGTGGGGTTCCAGTGCGGACCGGCGGTGGTGAATTTGGGAGCGTCGCACAGCCCTGTGGCGTGGACGTGCATGCCATAGGTGCCCGCGCCAAAGCCGCGCGCGACGAGTTCGAGCCGCAGCCCGCTGCCATCCTTGAAGATGTCGACGCGCCCGCGGTCGGCGCCGCGCGCGTCGACCAGATTGGCATAGGCGTCGGGGACGGGCAGCTTGGACGTCGGCGTCTTGCCCATATTGGCGCAGCCCGCGAGCGCGAGCGCGCCAAGCAGGGCGAGGCCCGCGGTCATGGCCGGTTTATGGTACGAACCCGTCGTCATCATGCTGCTCCCTGTCATCAACATCGGAATCAAAACGTCCGGTCGGCGCGTTTCGATCCCCTCGCCGCGACGATGGCGCGTTTTGGCGCAAGTTCCAAGGGGATAGTCGGTTTGGGGTGCGGGAGAGGGTTGCTGATCCTCCCCGGAACGGGGAGGGGGACCAGCGAAGCTGGTGGAGGGGCACCATCGGTTTGCCTTGCCGCCGAAGTGATGCTCCACTGCTATGTTCCCGGCAAGCCTGGTTCTTGCCGCCCCGGCGCTGCGGTAACCGCCGGTGCCCCTCCACCACCCCTCGGGTGGTCCCCCTCCCCCGGTGGGGGAGGATCGGTTGCGTCCGCAAGCGATCAAACCTCGCCATCCACCCTCGCCTACCCCAAAAAGAAAAGGGCCGCGAATTGCTTCGCGGCCCCATCTGTTTTGCCGGACGGCGCTGATCAAAGATCAGAACACGCGGGCATATTGTTCGTTGCCGACGAAGCCCAGCTTGCCAACGCCGCTGCGCTTGATCACCGCCATCACATTGTCGACGACGATATAGCGCGAGAAGGGGTCGGGCTGGACCTGCAGTTCGGGCTCGACCGGCAGCGCCTTGGTCTGTTCCAGATACTGCGCCAGCTGCGCCAGGTCGACCGGCGTCCCGTTCCAGGTGATCGTCCCGGCGGGGTCGATCATCACCTTGTTCTTTTCCGGATCGACATTGCTTTCGGCATCGGTCGGCACCGGCAGATCGATCTTCACCGCGTGGGTCTGGACCGGGATGGTAATGATGAACATGATGAGAAGCACGAGCATGACGTCGATCAGCGGCGTCGTGTTCATGTCCATCATCGGTTCATTGTCGTCGCGCTCTCCAACTGCCATGGACATGCGATTATTCCTTCATTCCTAAACGTCGGGCGCCGTTACAGGCGGCCAACGGTACCCGAACCAGCAGCCGGTTCGGAAATGAACCCGATCTTCTGGAAGCCGGCATATTGCATCGTGTAGATCACCCCGCCGATGCACTGATACGGCGTGTTGACGTCGCCGCGGATGTGCACTTCGGGGAAGTTTTCTTCGGTGATGTTCTGCGGGCCGCCGATATCCTCGAGCAGCTGTTCGAGTTTCGCCTGGCCGCGTTCCAGCAATTGCTTCGAATCGACCGGAGCCTGGCCCCAGTAAACTTCGCAAGCGGTGCTTTCCGGATTGGGCAGGCCGTCGCCGTCGGTGTCCGCCGAACGGATCGACAGCAGCACGTTTTCGGGTTTCGTCGTCGTCACTTCGAATGCCACGTCGGGCAGTTCGAGGTTCACCGTCTCCAGCACCACGGGAACCGTGATGAGGAAGATGATGAGCAACACCAGCATGATATCCACCAGCGGCGTCGTGTTGATTTCGGACATCGGGGCGTCTTCGCCGCCCTTGTCGCCTACACTCATCGACATAGGATCAGTATCCTGTCACAAAATTTCTGCCACGGACATCGGGTCGGTGCGCCACCGGCGATCGCCCTGTCCAGCGGACCCCGCCTGCCACGATTGCGGCAGGCAGGGATCCCTTCGGCCCGATCAGGCCTTCTTCGGGGCCGCAGCCGGAGCAGCAGCCTTCGGTGCCGGGCCGGTCACGACCGGCTTGACCTGGCCGTTCGACATGATCGAACCGAGCACGTCGTTCGAGAAGGTCGACAGACGGCGAGCGATCGCCTTGTTGCGGCTCTGCAGCCAGTTGAACGCGAGCACCGCGGGAACCGCCACGATCAGACCGATCGCGGTCATGATCAGCGCTTCACCGACCGGGCCGGCCACGGTGTCGATCGACGCCTGACCCGACGCACCGATCTTCACCAGCGCGCGCAGAATGCCGATAACGGTACCGAACAGACCGACGAACGGTGCGGTCGAACCCACGGTCGCGAGGAAGGCGAGGCCGCTGTTCAGCTTCGAGTTGATGTGGTTCTGCGAACGCTCGAGCGTGCCGTGCATCCAGTCATGCGCTTCGACGGGGTCGGTCAGCTTGTTATGCTCTTCGTTGGCGCGCAGGCCGTCTTCGACGACCTGACGATAGGCGCTGTTCTTTTCGAGCTTCGCCGCACCATCGGCCAGCGTCGGCGCGCGCCAGAAATTGGCGTCGACCGCCTTGCCCTGGCTCATCACCTTATTCTGTTCGAACAGCTTGGTGAACAGGATGTAGAGCGTGCCGACGAACATGATCAGCAGCACCAGGAAGGTGACCTGCGACACGATGCCGCCCTCGCAAAGCGCGGGGATCATACCATAGGGGCTGGCGCCCTCTTCCTTGACGCACATCGAAGCGGGCATCAGGCTGAGCCCTGCATCATGTGCCGGCGCCGCAGCAGCGGCATTTGCGATCAGATTAAACATGTTGGATATTCCCTCTCAAGAAATTCTGGTAAATTCGAAGTCAGACGACCGCGCGCTGGATCAGCGCGGGATCTGCCACCGGATACGATTGCTGTAAGTTCCGCCCGTGGGGTTGCCCGCCCGGTCCTTGCCCGGGTTGAAGCGGCCACGACGCTGGATGAGCTTGCACGTTTCCGCGTCAAGATCGGCATGGCCGCTCGACGACGTCACGTCGCACGACGTGATCTTGCCATCGACGCCATAGGTGACGCGGAACCCGGTCGTGCCTTCGCGTTCTTCACGCATGGCGCGTGCCGGATAGTCGTCGTTCGTCGCCCAGCGACCGGGGTTGCCGCGCGGCGTACCCGCCTGACTGAGGTCGGGCGCGGGCGGCGGCGCGGGCGGCGCAGGCGGCGTATAAACCGGCGGCGGCGGCGTCGGCGGCGCCTTGGGCACCGACTGGACCGTATTGGTCGTGACCGGCGGCGGGATCGGCGACGGAGGCGTCACGACCGGCGGCGGCGGCGGCAGCTGGTTATCCGGCGGCGGCGGCGGCGGCGGCTCTTCCGGCGGCGGCGGCTCTTCCACGTCCACCACGTCCAATTTTTCGGCGAGTTTCTTGACGATACTGATATTCAGGCCGTTGACCAGGCCATAGCCCAGAACCGCCGTAAGCAGACCAACCAAGACAATCGCCACTACCCTGTTTTTAGGGTCGACATTATCACCATAAGCCATTCAGGGACGACGCTCCTTGCTAGATCATCCTGACACCAATTCCCACCCGACGGGTCCCGTTGCCAAATGCTCGGATGATTCCGATGCGTTCCACAGACCCGGCGGAGCTACGTTCGGTTTATTATGTTCTGACCGGACGCTTCGTCGCCCGTCCTATCGCGGTGGCGCCGAGTTCGCAAACCCTTTATCAGCGGTTAATGTGGCTTGTCCCATGATGGGGACTGATACGGCGCCACCGGTGTCATATTTGACGCAAAGCAACGGAAAGTAATCGACCATGCGCGTGTACCGATCGGCTATGATCGCCGGACTTCTTGCCCTGACCCCCGGATTCGCTGGCGTTTCCGCGATGCAGCCGACACCCCCGACCGCCGCGGCGAGCCCGTACAGCTATGCCGACATCGCCGATCTGGCGACCGCGGCGCCGATCGCGCTGCACGCGCGTATCCACAGCGCGGTGGCGCTGAAAGCCGCGCAGGCGCCGGGCGTCGGCGCGGGTCAAAGCCGATTCTATGTCGAGGCCGATGTGGTCAGCCTGATTCGCGGCGCCGGTCCGCTGGCTTCGCGCATTTCTTATCTGGTCGACCTGCCGCTGGACGCCAAGGGCAAGCCGCAGAAGCTGAAAAAGAAGGCGCCGGTCCTGCTCTTTGCCCGCCCTGTCGCGGGCGCCGCGGCAGGCAGCAACAGCACCAGCAGCGTCCGGCTGGTCGCCCCCGATGCGCAATTGCCATGGGATGCCGCGACCGAGGCGCAATTGCGCGCGGTGCTGACCGAACTGGTCAAACCCGGCGCGCCGCCGGCGATCACCGGCATTGCCAACGGCTTTCACGTCCCCGGCACCCTGCCCGGCGAGGGCGAGACGCAGTTGTTCCTCAACACCAGCACCGGCGAGCCGGTGTCGCTGACCATATTGACCGCCGCCGACGGGTCGCGGCGCTGGGCCGCGGCGTTCGGCGAGATCGTCGACGGGTCGGCGGCGGTGCCGGCGCGCGGGACGCTGGCCTGGTACCGACTCGCCTGCGGGCTGCCGCGGCAATTGCCGCTGAACAAGCTCGCGGGCACCGCGCCCGAGGATCGCCGCAAGGCTGCGTCGGACTATGGCATCGTGCTGGGCGCGCTCGGGCAATGCACGCGGACGCGCAAGCCGCCGGTGGGGTGATAAAGGCCAGCTTGGGCGCCGCCTAGCTGCGCCGGGGTTGTTTCGATGGCAAAAGCCGATAGGGCGCTGGCGACGGCGGGGCGCGGCTTCGCATTGAAATACGGAGTCCAGCATGTCGCCCCATCCCGCCCCGACCGCTCCCCGCCCGCCGCTGCGCGTCGCGCTTGCCGGAATCGGGGTGGTCGGCGGTGGGGTCGTGCGCCTGCTCGAAACGAACCGCGACCTGATCGCCCGCCGCGCCGGGCGCGCGATCGAGATCGTCGCGGTGTCGGCGCGCGACCGCCACAAGGACCGCGGCATCGACCTTTCGCGCTATCGCTGGGAAGATGATATGGACGCGCTGGTCGCCGCCGACGATGTCGATGTCGTCGTCGAGATGATCGGCGGCGCCGACGGATCGGCGCTGACGCTGGCGCGCCATACGCTGGGCGCGGGCAAGGCGCTGGTCACCGCGAACAAGGCGATGATCGCGCATCACGGGCTGGGTCTCGCGCGAATCGCCGAGGAGCGCGACACGCCGCTGAAATATGAAGCCGCGGTGGCGGGCGGCATTCCGGTGATCAAGGCGATCCGCGAAGGCGCGTCGGCGAATGAAATCGCGCGCGTCTATGGCATCCTCAACGGCACCTGCAATTATATCCTGACGCAGATGGAGCGGAACGGGGCAAGCTTTGCCGATGCGCTCAGCGCCGCGCAGGCGGAGGGTTATGCCGAGGCCGACCCGACCTTCGACGTCGACGGCATCGACGCCGCGCACAAGCTGTCGATCCTCGCGGCGCTGTGCTTCGGCACCCGGCTCGATATTGCCGCAGTGGCAGCCGACGGCATTCGCGGGCTGATCGCCGCCGATATTCGCGAGGCCGAAGCGCTCGGCCACCGCGTCCGCCTGATCGGCATGGCCGAACGCAGCGGCGCCAACGAAGGTGGGTGGCTCTATCAGCATGTCCAGCCGTGCCTCGTCCCCGCCGACCATCCGCTCGCCTATGTTCCCGGCGCATTGAACGCCGTGGTCGCCGAGGGCAATTTCGTCGGGCGGCTGTTCTTTGAGGGCGCGGGCGCGGGGGCGGGGCCGACCGCGTCGGCGATCGTCGCCGACATCATCGACATCGCGCGCGACGAATATGGCCCCGCCTTTGCCATGCCCGTCGATTCGCTCGACGCGGCGCCGGTCGCCGATGCGGGGGCGCGGGTCGGCAAACATTATGTCCGCCTGATCGTCGAGGACCGCATCGGCGTGCTCGCCGAAATCGCCACGGCGATGCGCGATGCCGGGGTCTCAATCGAAAGCTTTATCCAGCGCGGCACCGATGAAGAGGATGGCGTCGTCATCGTGCTGGTCACCCACGAAGGACCGGCAAGCGCGATCCACGCGGCGCTGGCGATCCTCGCGGGGTCCGACCATGTCGTCGGGACGCCGATGCTGATGCCGATCCTGGCGCTGTAACCCGGCTTGAAATCGCCGCGCGCGCTGTTACCCCGGTGGCGGGGAGCAGGGGGCAAATATGGACATCGAAATCCGGCGCGGGCTGGCCGAGGCGTGGGCGCTGGCGACCGCGCACCGCAATATGCTGGCGGTCTATGTCGCGATCGGGGTGGTCGTCCCCTTCCTGCTGCTGTCGAGCGAACCGATCTTCAGCCTGCGCGCGGTGATGGCGATCCTGTCCGATCCCTGGACCTACCGCGTCGGCGGATCGATCACCGGCCCGCTCTATCTGCTCGGCATCGTCGCGGTGATCGTTGCAGGCGCGATGCTGGCGGCGTGGAACGGCCTTCAGGCAGAACTCCGCGAAGGCTATCTGTCCGAAGTGATGTACGGGATGGTCGCGGGCGTCGCCTATCTGCTCGCCAATCTGGTGCTCGCGATCCTGTTCGGGTTGGCCTCGGCGCTGCCGCTGTTCGCGCTGGGCCCCGACGCGCTGTTCGGCACCGGCGGGGCGCTCGACATCGTCGTCGCGCTTTACCGCCTGATCGTCGCGCTCGTCGGCAGCTGGATCGCGGCGCGCCTTTGCCTTGCGGGTGCGATCATGGGCGGGCGCGGCAAACTCGAGCCGCTGTCGGCCTTCGTCGAATCGTGGCGGCGTACCCACACCGCGCAATGGCGGCTGTTCGGTTTCTACCTGCTCTACGGCCTGCCCTATGGCATCGCAGCGACCGGGCTGATCATCGTCCACGGCGCGGTGATCCTGAACAATATGCCGGGCAGCACGATCGAAACACTGATGAGCTTTGGCTGGATCCTGCTGTTCGCGCTCTATTTCCTCGGCCAGATCCTGATCCCGGCGGGGCTTTACCGCGCCAGCGAGCCCGAGGTCGCGGCGAGCGAAATCTTCGCCTGACGTGCCCCATCACCGTAGCCCTGAGCTTGTCGAAGCCTGTCCTGAGCGCCTGCAAGGCAGTCGAAGGGGGCGCCTATCCGAGAAGCGCCCTTCGACAAGCTCAGGGCTACGGTGATGGCAGCACAGGGCGGGGTTCAGCGTTCGCCTTCGGGCGGCGGCGGGGTGCCGGTCGCGGGATCGGTCGCGCGCTTCGCCTGTTCGTAGAGCGCGTTATATTCGGGGCCGGGCTTCATCCGTCCGCCGATCGACATCCAGTTATAGGGCAGTTTGTCGAGGCTCATCGCCTTGGCCTCGGCGCGCGGCAGCTTCGGCGGCGCTTCGCGGCCCTCGTTGGCGATCGCGCGCAATTCGGGGGTCAGCCGGTGGCGTTCGGTATCGGTGCCGCACACGGTGATCGACCCATCGTCGGCGGGTTTGCAGCGGCGGATCGGATCGACCAGCTCTTTCGCATTGGCGGCGGCGGTTTCGGCATTGCGCGGCGGTGGCGGCGCGGGCGGCCCCTGCACCTGCGCCATGGCCGTCACGGGCATGACGCACAATAGCGCGACAGCGGCTCCGAATCGGGCGAAGCATCCTCGACAAGCGGAGCGACCGGCCATATGGCGCGCACCATGCCCGAGCCGGGCGACAAGGCAAGATCAAATGACGGAGATCAGCGGACATGACGAATAGCGGCAGCAACCTCGACCGGGTGCTCGTGCTCGAAATGGTGCGCGTCACCGAAGCCGCGGCAATCGCCGCCGCGAAGCTGATCGGACGCGGCGACGAAAAAGCCGCCGACGCCGCCGCGGTCGAAGCGATGCGCACCGCGTTCAACACGCTGTACATGGACGGCACGATCGTCATCGGCGAAGGCGAACGCGACGAAGCGCCGATGCTGTATATCGGCGAAAAGGTCGGCAATGCGCCGGGCAAGGGTCCGAAAATCGACATCGCGGTCGACCCGCTGGAAGGCACGACGATCACCGCCAAGGCCGGCCCGAACGCGCTCGCGGTGCTGGCGATCGCCGAAGAAGGCTGCCTGCTCAACGCACCCGACGTCTATATGGACAAGCTCGCGGTCGGCCCCGGCTATTCGCCGAACATCGTCAATTTCGACAACAGCGTGCGCGAGAATGTCGAGGCGGTGGCGCGCGAAAAGGGCTGCAAGCCCGAAGAGATCATCGTGTGCGTGCTCGACCGTCCGCGCCACGAAGCGACGATCGCCGAGCTGCGCAGCATCGGCTGCGGCGTCGCGCTGATCCCCGACGGCGACGTTGCCGGGGTGATCGCGACGACCAACCCCGACACCAATGTCGACATCTATATGGGCAGCGGCGGCGCACCCGAAGGCGTGCTGGCATCGGCGGCGCTCCGCTGCGTCGGCGGCCAGTTCAAGGGCCGCCTGCTGTTCCGCAACGACGACGAACGCAAGCGCGCGAAGAAATGGGGCATCGAGGATCTCGACCGCGTCTATGACCTTGAGGATCTGGCCAAAGGCGACGTCATTTTCGCCGCGACCGGCGTGACCGACGGATCGTTGCTATCGGGCGTCAAGCGCCGCCGCGACGGCGTGATGACGACGGAAACGGTGGTGATGCGCGCTTCGTCGGGAACGGTGCGCTGGGTGAAGGGCGAGCACCGCGTCGGGTGATGGCTTTCGCGCTGCGGCCAACCTTCATTTCATCGTCATCCCGGGCTTGACCCGGGATCCATACACCCTCTCAGCGGGGGCGGTGCCTGACCTAATGGACCCCGGATCAAGTCCGGGGTGACGAATGTCAGAAAACGACCGATTGCGGACACTTATAGCGCACTGGCAGATAGCCACTTGCGTCCATGCGTAGAGGTGTCGAAAGGTGCGAGCATGAAGTTCCATTTATCTCTCGCGGCAACATTCATGATTGCCGGATGCACGTCACCGGAACAGCCCCAGCATACAAAAATTATGGATGCCATCGAACATAACATCCAAATGCCCTCGGGGGCGAGGCCGCTGAACGAGTTTTCTCGCACCTATAAATATGCGTCATCTACTCGGGTCGTGGCTTTCTATTTCGTTCCAGACGAAAAACCTGACGAGCGGTTTTGTGCGGCTACCAAGGATGGCGGGCCAAACAACGGACAAATTCTATTGGGCTGTGCGCCTCCTGAGGGAATGAAAGCAGGAGAGCGTCGCTGGCTGAATGACGACGTTTCCCTGCCAGACGTTAACGACGGGGGGTGTAACTACATCGATGTTGAGTACGACCTGAAATCAATGTCGTTGACTCGTGCCGATTGCCACGGGGAGGCTTGAGGCTCGCCCTTTTTACTAGCTTTTCATGGGAAGTCGCCTGTCCGCTCTCCACCCCAAAGCCGCCATCGCGAGCCTCAAAAAATTCCCGCCGCCAACCCCTCGGCCAGCGCGGCGCCCAGATCGCGCGATTCGGCCAGACGGTCCGGCGCGATCGTTTTAGGCGCGAGAATCGCTTCCGGCGTCTGCGCTGCGGTGCTCACGATTACCCTCTCGGCGACGCGTTTCAGGCGCCAGCCGGTCGCGATGCGGTCGAGTTGGCGCTGGGCGTTTTCGCCGTCGGATCCCGCGCAGATGATCGTCGCATAGGGACGGCCTTCGAGCTGGCCGAGACAGGGATAGTAACAGCGATCGAACATCTCCTTCATCGCGCCCGACAGCGCGGCGAGGTTTTCGGGGCCGATGAACAGATAGCCGCCCGCCGCGATGAGAAGATCGGGCGTGACGCCCTCGGCGCGGACCCGCTGCCCGGCCGCCCCCGCGCCTTCGGCGGCGGCGCGCGCGAGTGCTTCGCTGCCGCCGGTGCGGCTGTGCCAGACGATCAGGAGCGGCGGTGTGTCGGTCATGCAGCGATGCTTGCCAAGCGGCGACGTGCGGCGCAAGCTGGCGTCAAAATAAGGGGGAGAGACGATATGCGCCGATTGACCGCCCTGCTGCTCGCCAGCGCCCTGCCCTTTGCCGCGATCGCGCAGGACGCCGCAAGCGAGGCGACGCGCGCGGTACAAGCCGAGATTGCGGCGCGCCTGCCGCTCGATGATCCGCGCGACATGGCAAATGCGACACGCGGCAAGCTGGCCGAAATTCCGGGCGGGGTCATATTGGACAAACAAGGCAAGGCGGTGTGGGACCGGCGGCCCTATGCGTTTCTCGATGCTGAAGAGGCGCCCGATACGGTGAACCCGTCGCTGTGGCGGCAGGCGCGGCTCAATGCGGTGCACGGCCTGTTCGAGGTCGTGCCGGACAAGATCTGGCAAGTGCGCGGTTATGATATTTCGGTGATGACGATCATCCGCGGCAAGAGCGGGTGGATTATCGTCGACCCGCTGCTGACCGAGGAAGCCGCCGCGGCAAGCTGGAAATTGTTCGCCGATACGGTCGAGGCCAAATCGGGGAAGCGGCCGATCAAGGCGGTGATTTTTTCGCACAGCCACAGCGACCATTTCGGCGGCGTCGGCGGCATCGTCAGCCCCGAGCAGGTGAAGCGCGAGAAGATCCGCATCATCGCACCGCACGGCTTTTCGGAGGAAGCGACCGCCGAAAATGTCCTGGCCGGGACCGCGATGGGGCGGCGCGCGCTATACATGTTCGGGGCGATCCTGCCGCCCGGACCCGCGGGGCAGGTCGATACCGGGCTGGGGCCGAAACTGTCGTCGGGGACGATCGGCTATATGGAGCCGACCGAGGTGGTCGGCACCGGCGGCGGGACGCTCAATATCGACGGGCTGGTGTTCGATTTTCTCGACGCAGGCGGGACCGAGGCGCCTTCGGAGTTCGTTTTCTACATCCCCGCCTATAAGGCGCTGCATACGACCGAGGTCGTCACCCGCACGCTGCACAATGTGCTGACCCTGCGCGGCGCCCAGGTGCGCGATGCGCTGCACTGGTCGAAGGTGATCGACGCAACCTTGCTGAAATGGGGCGGCAAGGCCGAGGTGGCGCTGGCGTCGCACCACTGGCCGACATGGGGCGCGGACGCGGTATCGGCGCTGCTCACCAGCCAGCGCGATATCTATCGCTATGTCCACGACCGCACGCTGTTTTTGGCGAACCGCGGCGCGACGCTGCACGAGCTCGCCGATGCGACCCCCGAGGCGCCGGGGCAGGCGCAGGATTTCAGCGCGCGCGGCTATTATGGCACGGTCAATCACGACATGAAGGCGGTGTACCAGCGCTATTTCGGATGGTGGGACGGTAATCCGGCGAATTTCAACCCGCTGCCGCCCGAAGCATCGGCGCCCAAATATGTCGCGCTGGCGGGCGGCGCCGACAAGCTGCTCGCGGCGGGTCAGGCGGCGATCAAGGCGGGCGAGTATCGCTGGGCTGCCGAGCTTTTGAACAAGCTGGTGTTTGCGGAGCCCGACAACAAGGCGGCGCGCGCGGCGCTGGCGTCGGCGTATGACCAGCTGGGGTATCAGGCCGAATCGGGGGCGTGGCGGAACTATTATCTCGCCGCCGCGGCGACGCTGCGCGGCACCGCGATCGACAATGTCACCGGCAACGGACAAAGCCGCAGCTTCGTCAGCGCGATCCCGACCGCAGTGTTTTTCGACGCGCTCGCGACGCGCTTCGATGCGGCCAGGGGCGCGGCGCTGAAAGGCACGTTCCAGTTCATACTGCCCGACAGCAAGGAGACAGTGGCGATCGTCGTCGGCGGCGGGGTCGAGGTGCCGCGTTACGGCGTCACCGACGCCGCGCCGACCGCGACGGTGACGCTCGACCGCAAGACACTCGACGATGTGATGCTGGGGCAGGCGCAGTTTCCGGCGCTGATGCAATCGGGCGCGATTCGGATCGACGGCGACCGGATGGCGTTCCTGTCGTGGTTCGCGCTCCACCCGCCGGCGGACCCGCGGTTCAATGTGGTTGTGCCGTGAAGCGGGTCCGAAAAGTCCTAGTCGCACGCCTTTGAACTGTTCCCCCGCGAAGGCGGGGGCCCATCACCTGTAGGTTCGGTATGGCACGGGCCGGAGATGGACCCCCGCCTTCGCGGGGGAACACAAAGATTCACACGACCGACTTCATGCTCTAACACAGCCATATGACCGACACCCCCGCCGCCCACCCGACCGATCCGTTCGACCCCGAGGCGCTGAACGCCGCCGAGGGGCTGGATCCGGTCGATCCCGCCTATGCCAAGGTGCTGCGCGTCGCGACCGCGCTCAACCTGATCCCGCTTGCGATCGGCGCGAGCCTGTTCGACTGGTTGCTGATTCGCCATATCGAAGGTCCGTACGGCCTGATCACCGCGCTGGCGTGGCTGGTCGCGATCCTGATGATTATCAGCTTTCCGGCGCGGCGGGTGCAGCGCTGGGGCTACCGGATCGGTGACGGACAGCTGCGCGTCGCGCGCGGCTGGCTGTTCCGCACCGACACGATCGTGCCGTTCGTGCGCGTCCAGCATATCGACGTCGGGCAGGGGCCGGTCGAGCGCGCCTTTGGCCTGTCGCACCTGATCGTCCACACGTCGGGAACGCACAACAGCACGGTGACGCTGCCCGGGCTGCCCGCCGACCTGGCCGCCGCGATGCGCGAGACGATCCGGCGGCACATCCAGACCGATTTCGCATGACCGACGCCGCCGCGGCTCAGGCCGCCCCCCTTCCCGACGACGCAGCCGATTGGCAGCGACTGCACCCCGCGACGCTGGCGCTGGCGATCGTCAAGCTGGGGCCGCGCTCGTTCCAGTTCCTGCCCGCGGTCGCCGCGCTCGGCTTCACCGGCAATTGGGGCTATATCGTCCCGGCGATCCTCGCCTTTCTGCTCATCTCGCTGGTCGCGGCGTGGTTCCAGTGGCTGCGCTTCCGCTTCCGCGTCGGCGACGATGAGGTCGTGATCGAAAGCGGCGTGTTGTCGCGCCAGCACCGCACCATCCCGTTCGACCGCATCCAGGACGTCAGCATCGAGCAGGGGCTGGTTGCGCGCGCGCTGGGCATTGCGCGGGTCGGGTTCGAAACCGGCGCGGGCGGCAAGGAGAATGACGCGAGCCTCGACGCGATCGGCCTCGACGCCGCGCAGGCGCTGCGCACGACGATCCGCGCCCACCGCAGCGGCGAGGCGGCGGCGCCCGTGGCCGCGGATACGCCCGACGCCGCCCCGGCGAGCGACGACCGGCTGCTGTTCGCGATGACGCCGCGCCAGCTGCTCGTCGCGGGACTGTTCAACTTCTCGCTCGCCGCGCTCGCCGTCGTCGGCGCCGCGATGCAGTTTTTCGACGATCTGCTGCCGTTCGACTTCAACGTCTTCAACCCGCGCGACTGGATCGACCTCGCCGGGCAATATGGGCTCGACCAGTGGGTGATCGCGCATCGCTGGATCGCGGGGGTCGGCGCGGGCATCTCGCTGCTGTTCATCGGTTTTGCGAGCGGCATCGCGACGATGGTGTTCGCGAACTGGGATTTCCGCCTGACCCGCGAGCCGCGCGCGCTGCGCCGCACCCGCGGACTGACGACGCGCACCGACGTCGCGGTGCCGGTGAAGCGCGTGCAGGCCGCGATCCTGATCACCGGCTGGTTTCGCCAGCGCTTCGGCTGGCACGAACTGCGGCTGCAAAGCCTCGCCAGCGACGGCGAGAAGGAGCGCGACCATCAGGTCGTGCCGTTCGCGCGGCTCGACCTGATCGACCCGGTGCTCGCCGAGGTCGCGATCGCGCGCCCGGGCGCGGATTCGGCGTGGCAGCAAAGCCACCGCATCATCGCGCTCGGTGGGCTGGTCGGCGCGCTCGGCGCGACCACCGGCGGGCTGGTCGCGGTATCGTTCGGGCAAACGCTCGGCTGGTTCGGGCCGGTTATTGGCGTGTTGATCGGCGCCGCGTCGCTGTTCGGCGTGCGCTTTCACCGCTGGACCGACCTCGGCGAACAGGTCGCGATCCGCCGCGGCTTCTGGAAGCCGAAGCTGACCCTGTTGCCGCATGCATCGGTGCAGAGCGTCGACCTGAAAAGCGATTTCATCCTGCGCCCATTGGGCCTCGCGACCCTGGTGTTCGGCGTCCCCGGCGGCAGCGCGCTGGCCAGCCATGAAATCCCCGCGATCCCGCTCGACACCGCGCACGACCTGCGCGCGCGTATCCTTGCTGCACGAGCGCGGACATGAGCGAGGCGGCGCTCGGCATCACGCGGTCAATTCTCGGCCAGCCGTGGCACTGGCGGCGCGCGAGCGCCGACATGGCCTCGGAAAACCTCGCCCCCGACGATCTCGTGACGCAATTGCTGTTGGCGCGCGGGGTGGCGCGGGGCGATCTCGAGCGTCAGCGCAGCCCGACCTTGCGCGGCTTCATGCCCGACCCGTCGCTGTTCCGCGACATGGACGCCGCCGCCGCGCGGCTCGCCGATGCGGTCGAAGCCGGCGAGGCGGTGACGATCTTTGGCGATTATGACGTCGACGGCGCGACCTCGGCGGCGCTGCTGGTGCGGTTGCTCCGCGGGCTCGGACTGCCGGCGGGCGCCTATATCCCCGACCGGCTGATGGAGGGCTATGGCCCCTCGGGCGCGGCGCTGGTCAAGATCGGCGAAGCGGGATCGAAGCTGGTCGTCACCGTCGATTGCGGCGCGCAGGCGTTCGACGCGATCGCCGAGGCCAATGCGGCGGGGGTCGAGGTGATCGTCGTCGACCATCATCAATGCGCGACGACCTTGCCCGCGGCGCTGGCGCTGGTGAACCCCAACCGGCTCGACGAGGCACCCGACGCGGCGGCGCACGGCAACTTAGCGGCGGTCGGGGTCGCTTTCCTGCTCGGCGCGGCGCTGCTCCGCACCCTGCGCGCGCGCGGCTTCTTTGCGACGCGCGACGAACCGGCGCTGATCGACCTGCTCGATCTGGTCGCGCTCGGCACTGTCGCCGATGTCGCGCGGCTGACCGGATTCAACCGCGCGCTGGTGACGCAGGGGCTGAAGGTTATGGCGCGGCGCGGCAACACGGGGCTCGCAGCGCTGATGGACGCCGCGCGGCTGAGCAAGCCGCCGACCGCGAGCGACATGGGCTTTGCGCTGGGGCCGCGGATCAACGCGGGCGGGCGGGTCGGCAAGTCCGACCTTGGCGTCCGGCTGCTGACGACGTCGGATCCGCAGGAAGCCGCAGAGATCGCGCAGGAGCTCAACCGGCTCAACGAAGAACGCCGCGCGATCGAGGCGGGGGTGCTCGACGAAGCGCTGACCGCCAGTGCCGCATGCGGCAACGCGCCGGTCGCGATCGTCGCCGGGCAGGGCTGGCATCCCGGGGTGATCGGCATCGTCGCCGGGCGGCTGAAGGAGCGGCTGCATCGCCCCGCGATCGTCATCGCGCTCGACGAGGAGGGCGTCGGCAAGGGATCGGGACGCTCGATCAGCGGCGTCGACCTCGGCGCCGCGATCCTCGCCGCGAAGGAGACGGGGCTGCTCGTCGCAGGCGGCGGCCATGCGATGGCCGCGGGGCTGACGGTTGCGGCGGACAAGGTCGACGCGCTCGGCGCCTTCCTCAACGACCGGCTCGCCGCCGACGTCGAACGCGCGAGCGGCGACAAGTCGCTCTTGATCGACGCGGTGCTCGCGCCGCGCGGGATCAGCCCGCTCTGGTGCGAGGCGATCGAAAGCGCCGGGCCATATGGCGCCGGCTGGCCCGCGCCGCGCGTCGCGACCGGACCGGTGCGAATCGTCGAGGCGGGGATCGTCGGCACCGACCATGTCCGCCTGATTGTCGCGGGCGACGACGGCGCGCGGTTCAAGGCGGTCGCGTTCCGCAGCGCCGAAACCGAGCTCGGCCAGACTTTGCTCCACGCGCGCGGCGGCCGCAAACTATGGCTCGCGGGCCGCGCGAAACGCGATGATTGGGGCAGCCGCCCCGCCGCCGAGCTGCACCTGGAGGACGCCGCCTGGGCCGATTGACGCGGCAATGCACAAAAACCGCACCACCATGCTTGACCGCATGCGGATGCGCGTCTAATGCGCCGCTTCACCGAATGACGGCCCCTTCGTCTAGCGGTCTAGGACGTCGCCCTTTCACGGCGAAAACACGGGTTCGAGTCCCGTAGGGGTCACCACGGTCAGGCGCGCGGTCGGCGGGCTTTCTTTCCGAAAATTTCCGACCCCCTGCGGCCCCTTCGTCTAGCGGTCAGGACGCGGCCCTCTCACGGCTGAAACACGGGTTCGATTCCCGTAGGGGTCACCAGCCCGCCACAATGTTTTGTGGGCAGACGGCCGCTGTGTCAGCGCAGCCAACCGGCGGCCGCCGCCAGCTCGCGGATTTCGGTGCAATGGCGCTGGCGCTGCTCGGGGCCCAGCGTCGGCAGGATGCGGGCATAGCCGCGCAGCTGAAGCGCGATCAGTTCGGGCGTAAGGTCGGGAAGCTTGGCCGCGAGAAGCGCCCGGATTGCCGGTTCGTCGACGCGAAACCCGCACAGCTGCTGCGACGCGATGGCGACGGTTGTGCCGTTGAGGATCGCGTCCTCGCTGTAACGTGGCGGCCCTTCCGCCGCGACCGGCGGGGCCGACACGATGGCAAGGGCGGCCATCAGGCGAAAGGGAGCGCTAGCTATCATCATCATGTCATCGTTCCGTGCGCGTGCGGACGCCGCAAGACCGGCCATGCACCAGTGCATTTCCAGCCGTTCCGCACGGGTTCGACCCGATCGCGCGAATTTGCTCGACAATCGCGCGGCAATTAATCTTATCTTGAAACGCCGCGACTAATGGCAAACCGCTGATAAACCGAAAGATCGCCCATGACTGCGCGCCTGTTCCTGCTCATTCTCGCCAGCGTCAGCCTGTCGGCGCTCGCGCAGCTGGCGCTGAAAGTCGGGACCACGTCCGCCGCTAGCGGGCGATCGGCGGGAATCGGCGGCGAAATTGGCGGGCTGGTGCAATCGCCGATGATCCTGCTCGGGCTCTGTCTTTATGGTGTCGGCGCGCTGCTCTGGTTGTTCGTGCTGGGGCGTGCGCCGCTGTCTTTGGCCTACCCGTTCGTCGGGATCGGCTTCATTTTGACGATGCTCGCCGGTGCCTGGTGGCTCGACGAAAGCCTGAGCGCCGCGCGCATTGCCGGAACGCTGATGATCGCCGCGGGCTGCGTGCTCGTCGCGCGGTCCGCGTAATTCCTTGCCGCGGCGCTCAGACACCGTCCGATGACCCCGCCCGCAGCCGCCGTGAACCCTTCATCATCGGGGCTTTCGCCGCGGACGCGCGCGATCCTGCTCGTCGCGATCATGCTGGTCGCGGTCGGGCTGCGACTGGCCGCTGCGTGGGCCTTGCAGCATCCGCTCGAAAGCGACGCGCTTGCCTATTTCACGATGGCCGAAGGCTTGGCGGAGCGCGGCGAACTCGCCGACCATTATGGCCAGCACGCCTTTTACAGCGCGGGTTATCCGCTGCTGCTCGCGTCCTTTTTTACGATATTGGGGAGCTCGGCGGGCGCCGCCATCGCGATCAACCTGCTCTTGTGCGTGGTCAGTCTCGGGCTGATCTACCGGCTTGGGTTTGCGCTATCGGCGCAGCGCAGCGCGGGGCTGCTCGCCGCCGCCGCCTATGCGCTCTGGCTGCCCGGGCTGTGGAATGCGACGATGCTGGCGAAGGAGAATCTGACCACGCCGCTGCTGCTCGGCATCGCGCTGTGCGCGATCGCAATCGCGCGCGACCAGCGCCCGATGGCCGCGGCATCGGTGGCCGGTCTATTGTGGGGCGCCGCGCTGATCACCGGCGGGTCGGCACTGCTGCTCTGCCTTGGCGTCGCCGCCGCGCTGTTGCTGCTGTGGCGCGCGCGCCGCAGATTTGCGCCAGCCGTTGCCGCGGGGCTGTGTTTCGTCGCCGCGGCCGCGGTGCTGATGGCGCCATGGCTTTATACGACGAACCAGATGGTCGGGCGCCCGGTGCTGACCACCAACGCCGCCTTCAACCTGTATCTGGGCAACAATCCGGCCGCGACGGGCCGCTTCGTCAGCATCGCCGCCACGCCGCTGGGCAAGGACTGGAACGCCGCGCGCGCTCAGCTGGGCGAAGTCGGCAACGCCGACCGCCTGCAAGCCGAAGCGCTTGGCTGGATCGCCGCGAACCCCGGCACAGCGGCGCGGCTCGCGGCGCTCAAACTCGTCTATTTCTGGCAGCCCAATCTCCCCGACGCGGGCGAGATGGCGGCGTCGAAAGCGGTCGCCGCGATCCGGCTGGTCGAGGTCGCGCAATATGGCCTGATCCTGCTGCTCGGGCTATTCGCCTTCGCCTCGCGGCGGATCGCGCCCGACGCCAAATGGATTTTTGCGGCGATGATCGCGGGCTTCTGGCTGATCCACGCCGCCGCCTATATCATCGCCCGGTATCGGGATCCGGTGATTCCGCTGTTGATCGTCCTGGCGGCGGTGCCGGTCGCTGCCTGGATCGAGCGGTTTTTTGCGCGAAGGGGATCGCCCAGTGCCGCCTGAGCAGCCCCTCCGCTCCGATAAGCCGGTGCCGCTGTTCGTCGACGTCGACGGGACGCTGGTGCGCGCCGATCTTTCGCTCGAAAGCTTTGTGCGGATCGCCCGGTCGGGCATCGCGGCGCTGATCGCGGTGCTGAGCTGGCTGATCGCGGGCCGCGCGGTCGCCAAGACGCTGGCGGCGCGGCACGACCGCATCGATCCGGCGCGTTTGCCCTATCGGCCCGAGGTGCTCGGCCTGATCGACGAGGCAAAGGCCGACGGGCGCCCGGTGATCCTGGCGAGCGCGAGCCACGGGCGCCACATCCGCGGCATCGCCGATCATCTGGGGCTTGCCGATCCGGTCATCGCGACGCGCGGCCGGTCCAATCTGAAAGGTCCGGCGAAACTGGCCGCGATCCGCGCGCGCATCGGCGCCGCGCCGTTCGACTATGTCGGCGACAGCCGCGCCGATACGTGCCTTTGGCGCGAGGCGCGGCAGGGCTGGTCGGTCGGCCATGTTCCGGCAGGGCTCAAGGTCGCGCGGCTCGGCGACCCGCGCCCCGGCGCCGCGCGCACGATCGTCAAGGCGATGCGGCCGCACCAATGGGCCAAGAACGCGCTGGTGATCGTTCCCGCGATGACATCGGGGCAGTTCACAAACCCCGCGGTGCTGCTGACCGCGGTGGCCGCGGCGCTGCTGATGTCGCTGATCGCCTCGTCGATCTATTTGCTCAACGACCTGCTCGACATCGACGCCGACCGCGCACACCGCACCAAATGGAAACGGCCGCTGGCGCACGGCGATCTGACGATCCAGGCGGCGCTGGGGCTGTCGTTACTGCTGGCGGCAATCGGCCTGATCGGCGGTTGGTGGCTCGGCGGCGCCGAACTCATGCTCTGGTTCTTCGCCTATATGGCGATCACGACCGCTTACTCGTTCCGGTTGAAGGCGGTGATGGTCGGCGACGCGATCGTGCTTGCGTCGCTGTACACGATCCGCATCTGGATCGGCGCGATTGCGATCGGCGTCGCGCTGAGCTTCTGGTTGCTGCTGTTTTCGGTCTTCCTGTTCCTCAGCCTTGCCTATCTGAAGCGCTATGTCGAAATGCGCGACGCGATCGAGCCCGAACGCCTGCTGAGCGGCCGGGGCTATGTCGGCGGCGATCTGGATGTCGTGATGATGTCGGGCATTTCCGCCGGGATGGTCGCGATCCTCGTGCTGGCGCTTTTTGCCCATGATCCGGCTACCGCGGCCAATTATGCGCAGCCGCAAATGCTGTGGCTGCTGTGCCTGCCGCTGCTGTACTGGCTGAACCGCATCTGGATCATGGCGCGGCGCGGCGAGGTCGAGGGCGATCCGGTCGCCTTTGCAATCAAGGACCGGCGCAGCCTGCTCGTCGGCGCGGTGACCGGCTGCATCTTCATGGTCGCGCTTTACGGACCTGCGGCGGTTCAACTGATCACCGGCTGATCGCACCGGTCGCGGCAAGCAGCGCGCGATCGCTCCGAAACGGCACCGCCCCCGATCGATCCGCGCTGGCCGCGCCCGCTCGGCGGGGGCAGCAGGATCGGGTGAGCAATATTGCGGGCCATATCCACCTGATCCTGCCCGATCCCGCCGAACGCGCGGCCTGTTTTCGCGCGCTGGCAGCGGGCGGCGAGCGGATTGTCCGCTGTTTTGCCAGCGCCGATGATTGGATCGACGGCGACGGCGACGGCGGCAAGGGCGGCGGCGCGATCCTGCTCTTTCGCTGGCACCAGCCCGGACGGGTCAGCGGCGCGGCGTTGCTCGAACGGATCGCGGGGCGCAGCGATCTGGCGGTCTTTGTTGCCGCCGAGCAGCTGAGCATCGCCGAATCGCGCGCGATCCTGCGCGGCGGCGCGCGCGACCTGCTCGCGGCGCCGCTCGACCCGCGCATCGTGCGCCGGGTCATCGACGCGGCGGCTGACGACTGGCAGGTGCGGCAAGCGGCGCTGCATCGGCGCCGCGAGGCCGAAGCGCGGCTGGCGGCGCTGACCCCGCGCGAGCGCAGCATATTGGACGCGATCGCCGCGGGGCTCGGCAACAAGGCGATCGCGCGGCAGCTCGATCTCAGCCCGCGCACGGTCGAGGTTCACCGCGCCAAGATCATGCGCCGCGCCGGGGCCGACAGCGTCGCCGAACTGCTACGCTGGCAATTCATCGCCGAACAGGCGCGCGGCACGGCGGTCAATCCGGTCCATTATGGTGCATGATCGCCGCGGCAGGCGGCCAGCCGCGCGCCGCCCCGCCTATAAGGCACATGAACGGCGCACCGCTCTTGAGTTGGTCCCCATGGGCGTTGCCGTTCACCCGCGCGCGGTCCACCCCACCTGACCGCGCGCGACCGACAGGGTCGGCAGGGGAATGTTCCTTCCCTTGCCGGCCCTATTCGTGTCCGGTGCAACGTCAGCCGGTGACGAGCGCGCGCTGTTCGGGACGGCCCATCGACAGCAGGATCGGGTCCGATGCCTGCCGCGCCATGAAATCACCCTTGCCCGCAATTCCCTGCCAGCCGATGCCGATCAGCGATTGTGCGATCGCGCCGCCCAGCGTGTCGCCGGGACCGGGCAGGATGATCGCGTCGGGGGCGAATTCCTTGACCGCGACCTGCACCGACAGCGCGAAGTCGTACGGCGCGAGGATCTGGTGGCCGAAGGTATAATCCCACACCGCCGCCGGATCGCTCGAAAAGCGGCGCCAGACATGGCCGCGACCGTCGACCATCGGGATCGTCGGCGCGCCGAACAGCGCGGGCGGCAGTTCGGCCCTGGCCTTGTCCGCGCTGCCGAACATCAGCGGGGTGTGGAACGGGCCATGGCCCGCAAGGCGCAGCGGATCGCGCCCCGGCGTCGGCGGCGCTTCGGCGAGGAGCGCGGCGAGGCCCGCTTCGTCGCCCGCAAAGACGAGCATTCCGGCAAGGTCGATCGACAGCGCGAGGGCGTGACCGGGCCGCGCGGCAATCGCATCGACCAGCGCGAACAGCGTATCACGCAAGCCCGGAACCGGGCGCCAATCCTCGTCGACGACCTGCAGCAGGATCTGCCCGCCCGGGCCGTGGGTCTGGCTGTTGAGGCCCATCGCATTGCTGATCCAGAAACCGTCTTCGACCGACACCGCACCGCCGAGCGCGAGCGCGCTGTACCAGCCCATCGAATTGCCCGCGACCGCAACGACGTCGTATTTTTCGCGGTCGATGCTGAGATAATCGAGCGCGGTCGCGGTGTAGATCAAGGGTGCGGCAACGTCGCCGCGCATGTGGGTGGCGACGCTGAAGCGATCGGCGCCGTCGAGTTCGGTCACCGTCGGCTGGCCGCGGTCGGTGCGCTGCGCGTCGAAATCGGCGATGAGATCGGGGAAGCGCGCACCGTGCAACCGCGCTATGCTGCCGAGCTCGCCCTTGCCATAGGTGCCGCGGCCGGGGGCGATAACGAGCGCGGTTTTGCGCGCGCTGCTCATCTCCATCTCCTCATCCGTTCGTGCTGAGCTTGTCGAAGCACTGTTTTTCCTTCTGCGTCGTCAAAAATAAGAACGGCCCTTCGACAAGCTCAGGGCAAACGGTTTTGTTATCAGCCCTTGGCGAGCAGTTCCTTCGCCGCCGCGACGATGCTGTCGCGGCTCGGCAGGGTCAGCGTTGCGGCCTTGCCCAGGGGGATGAAACTGTCGTCGGCAGCGATCCGCGCGAGCTTCTTGTCCGGCGTGCGCTCGACAAAGGTCGCCATCAGCGCCTCGCTTTGCGACCCGGTGATGCGGCATTCGTCGACGATCAGGACGCGCTTGGCATCGCCGACCGCGGCGACGAGCTTGTCTTCGTCGACCGGACCGAGCCAGCGCAGGTCGATGACGCGCGCCTTGACGCCATCGGCGGCGAGCAATTTCTCGGCCTGCCGCGAGAGATAATAGCCGTTGCCATAGGTGACGATCGCAAGGTCGCTGCCGTCGCCGTGAACGCCCACGTCGCCGAAAGCGATCGGCGCAGCGGCGCCGGGCGCCTCATAAACGCTCGTCCAGAGCCCATCGCCCTCCTCGTGGAGGTCGCGGGTCATGTAGAGCGCTATCGGTTCGACAAAGACGACGACGCGCTGTTCCTCGCGCGCGAGCCGCACGCATTCGCGCAGCATCGCGACCGCGTCGCGGCCGTTCGACGGGACCGCGAGAATGACGCCGGGAATGTCGCGGAACACCGCAAGGCTGTTGTCGTTGTGGAAATGGCCGCCGAAGCCCTTCTGATACCCCAGCCCCGCGATGCGGATCACCATCGGGTTGGTATATTGGCCGTTCGAGAAGAAGCTCAAGGTCGCCGCCTCGCCGCGAATCTGGTCCTCGGCATTATGGACATAGGCGAGGAACTGGATCTCGGGCATCGGCACGAAACCGTTATGCGCCATGCCGATCGCGAGCCCCAGGATCGCCTGTTCGTCGAGCAAGGTGTTGATCACGCGCGCCGAGCCGAAGCGCTGGTGGAGCTTCGCGGTGACATTATAGACCCCGCCCTTCGGCCCGACATCCTCGCCCATCACGGCGATTTCGGGATGGGCGAGCATCAGGTCGGCGAGCGCCCAGCTCAAGAGCCGCGCCATATGCTGCGGCTTGTCCATCGCGCCTGCATCGCTGCCGAACATCGCCTTGCGATCCTCGTCCGACGGGGTGTTCGCGCGGGCAAGCTCGCGCTTGGGCGGCACGATGCTCTGCATCACATGCGCGGGCGTGGTGATCTTGGGGCGCAGGATCGCGGCCTCGGCCTGCCGCGCCAGCGTCGCGCCGATGTCCTCATAGACGTCGGCGATCTCGGCGGGGGTCATCCACCCCTGCTCGGCCATCAATGCCGCGCCCGCGAGCAGCGGGTCGCGCGCCTCGTCGGCCTCGATCAGCGCCTTGGGCAGATAGGCGCCCTGCACGTCCGACCCGGCGTGGCCATAGAGCCGCACGGTCGCCATATGGAGGAACACCGGCTTGCGATACCGCCGCGCATAATCGGCAGCCTCGCACGCCCCGGCATAGGCCGAGGCGAGGTCGCTGCCGTCGCACTGGATATAGTGCAGCCCGGCGCGGTGACGGAACTGCGCCTCGATCCAACCCGTCGGCGTGCGGGTCGAAATACCGATGCCATTGTCTTCGCATAGGAAGATCAGCGGCATGGGCGAACCCTGAAACGCCGCCCAGCCCGCGGTGTTGAAGGCGCCCTGCGCGGTCGAATGGTTCGCCGACGCGTCGCCAAAGCTGGTCAGGACCACCGCGTCGTCGGGCAGCGGCAGGTCTTTCATGCCCTGCCGCCGCGCTATACCGATCGAGAAGGCGGCGCCGACGGCTTTTGGCAGGTGCGAGGCGATCGTCGAGGTTTGCGGCGGGATATTGAGCGGTTTCGACCCGATCACCTTGTGGCGTCCGCCCGAAATCGGGTCTTCGCTCGACGCCGCAAAGCTCAGCAGCATGTCCCACGTCGGCGTCCCGCCGGGCAACTGGCGCGCGCGGTGAAGCTGAAAGGCGTTCGAGCGGTAATGGAGAAACGCCATGTCGGTGACGCGCAGCGCCGCCGCGACCGCCGCATTGCCCTCGTGCCCCGACGATCCGATCGTGTAGAAGCCCTCGCCGCGCGCCTGCAGGTGGCGCGACAGGCGGTCCATCTGGCGGCTGGTCAGCTGCGACAGGAAAATGTCGGTGGCGTCGGCGCGCGACAGTCCGATTGCGGCGGGATCGGGGGCATCGACGCGGCCCGGCAAGCGGCCGGTCGCCAACGCGGCGAGGAATTTTTCATGTACTGCCTGCGCCGCGTCCACTTAAAATTCCTCCCGTTCGGCCTCGCCCATTCTGGCGGCTGGTTACGCCCGCAACCATCGGACCCTTGCGGCAGCGCGCTATAACGGGGCAGTCGCCTGTGCAAGCATCTCTTGCCTTGGCGCGCCGCCTCGCGCTACGCCTTGGCGCGATGACAATGCACGGCGGAACAGTCTTTTGGGCATGATGTCGCTGTGGATCGCCCAGGCGTCAGCGGCCGCCGAAGCGCCGGGCGCCGGTGGCGGCTGGCTGATCGATCCCGAACTCGTCGATCCCGCCTATAGCCAGACAATCGCGGGCGGCGAAATCCAGACCGCGTTTCCGCCGCCACCGCCGCCACCGCCACCCACCCCCGAATGGCTGAAATCGCTGTTCGACATGATCGGCAGTTTTTTCCAGTGGAGCGCCCCCGCCGCCAAGCCGCTGCTGTGGGTCGGCGTCGCGCTGCTGGCGCTGTTCCTGCTCTATCATTTCGTCCCCGCCTTTGCGCGCTGGGTCGACAACCTGCCGTTCCGGCGCACGGGCGGCGAGGATGACGCGGCGGACGATGTCGGGCTGGCCGAAGCGGGCGCCGCGCGCGCGCTGCTGAGCGAAGCCGATGCGCTGGCCGCCGAGGGGCGCTTTGCCGAGGCGGTGCATCTGCTGCTCTATCGCAGCGTCGAGGATATTGACGGTCGCCGTCCGGGGCTGGTCAAACCCGCGATGACCTCGCGCGACCTTGCCGACGCGCGCGACCTGCCCGGGGTGGCTCGCGACGCCTTTAGCCGCATCGCGCGCGCGGTCGAGATCAGCCTGTTCGGCGGGCGGTCGATCGACGCGGGCGCGTGGCAACAATGCCGCGCCGCCTATGCCGAGCTGACGGTGCCCAATAATTGGGCGCGGGCATGAGCGGCGGGGCGGCGAGCGACGGCGGGTTCAACCCGCGGCTGATCGCGGGGGTCGTGGTGATCGGCGTGATCGCGTTCATCGCGCTCTGGGCGTTGATCGCGCTCGGCCCGCAGCTGAGCAGCGGCAACGACGGCGGCGGCCATGCGCTGTCGAAAGCAGCGCCGGGCTATGCCGGGATCGTCGACCTGCTCGAACGCAGCGATGCCGTGGTCGATCTGCGCCGCAGCGAAGAGGCGCCGCAATATGAGGATGAATGGCGTGAGCTGCTGGTGCTGACCCCCTCGCACCAAACCAAGCCCGACGATCTGGCGCGGGTGATCAAGGGCAACCGCGGCGGACCGGTGCTGATCGTGCTGCCGAAATGGCAGGCGGGGCGGCATCCGGACAAGGCGGGCTGGTCGGGCCAAGGCTTTCCCAGCGCCCCGTCGCCCAAATCGCTGCCGCCGACGATCGGCGCGATCGACAAGATCGTCAGCGAGCCGCATGCGCGCGGCGCCACCGCGACCGGCTTCGTCGGCGGGCGCAACGTCGCGCTGCCGCTCAGCGGACTGCGGGCGCAGGTCATGACCTCCGGCGACTTCGCGACGATGATCGGCTTTCCGCACGGCGGCGCGCTGCTCGCCAAGCGCACCCACGACGAAATCTACATCCTGTCCGACCCCGATTTCGTCAACAACCTGGCCTTTGCGAACCGCGATCGCGCTCGCGCCGCGGCGATGCTGATCGACGCGGTGGCGGAGGATGCCGACGCCGACGGGATCGCGTTCGACCTGACGCTGAACGGGTTCGGCAGCCAGCGCTCGCTGCTGCGCTTTGCGTTCGTGCCGCCATTTATCGGCATCACCCTGTGCCTGATCGCGGCGGGGCTGCTCGCGCTGTGGCAGGCGTGGATGCGGTTCGGCCCGGCGCTGAAACCGGCGCGGGCCATCGCGGTGTCGAAGGCGGCATTGATCGCCAACAGCGCCGATTTGATCAAGCAGGCGCGGCGCGAGCTCGACGGCGCCGATGCCTATGTCCGCAGCCAGCGCAGCGCGATCGCGCGGCGACTGCACGCCCCCGCCGGGCTCGATGACGCCGCAACCGACCGCTGGATCGACAAGCATCTACGCGGCGATGAAACATTTTCCGCGCTCGCCCGGCGACTGCCGCTCGCGCGCAACACTCATGAGTTTCTGGCAGACGCGCAGGCGCTGCACGACATCAGGAAGGATCTACTGCGTGACAGCTAATCCCATCGAAAGCGTTCAGGCGCTCGGCGCCGCGATCGAAGGCGAAGTCGCCAAGGTCGTGTTCGGGCAGGGACCGCTGACCCGCATGGTCACCATCGCGCTGCTGGCGGGCGGGCATGTGCTGCTCGAAGGCCCGCCGGGGACCGCCAAGACGTTGCTCGCCCAAGCCTTTGCGCGCGCCACTGGGCTCGATTTCGGGCGCATCCAGTTCACCCCCGATTTGATGCCCGGCGACATTTTGGGGTCGAACCTGTTCAACTTCCAGACGTCGAGCTTCACCCTCACCAAGGGGCCGATCTTTACCGAGCTGCTGCTCGCCGACGAAATCAACCGCACCCCGCCGAAGACGCAGGCCGCTCTGCTCGAAGCGATGCAGGAACGCCGCGTAACGATCAACGGCGAGCCGCATGTCATGAGCCCGCGCTTCACCGTGCTCGCGACGCAGAACCCGATCGAACAACAGGGCGTCTATCCGCTGCCCGAAGCGCAGCTCGACCGTTTCCTGTTCAAGCTGGTCGTCGATTATCCCGCCGCCGACGAAGAACGGCGTATCGTCGCCGACCATGGCGGGCGCTTCAAGAGCCCCGCCGTCGCCGATTTCGGGGTGACCGAGGTCGCCAATGCCAAAGCGATCGCGGCGGCGATCGACACCATCGCCACCGTCCGGCTGGCCGACGAGATCGTCGATTATATCGTCCGCCTGGTCCGCGCGACGCGCGAAAGCGCCGACCTGGAATGTGGCGCATCCCCGCGCGCCGCGACGCTGCTCGCGCGCGCGGCCTGCGCCGCGGCGGCGCTCGACGGGCGCGATTATGTGATCCCAGATGACGTCCAGCGGCTCGCCGCCGGGGTGCTGCGCCACCGCGTCATCCTGTCGGCGGCGGCCGAGATCGAGGGGCGCAGCGTCGAGCAGGTCGTCGCGGCGCTGCTCGAGCGCGAGGAAGTGCCGCGGTGAACGGCGAGTGCAAAACATCCTCCCTGTCGCGTAGCGATGGGGAGGGGGACCGTTCGCGAAGCGAATGGTGGAGGGGCGGCAACGGTAGTGTCATGGCCCCTCCGTCAGCCCTTCGGGCTGCCACCTCCCCATGGCTTCGCCACAGGGAGGAGCGCTCGTGATCTACCCCACCCGCCGCGCGATCTATCTGCTGCTGCTCGGCGCGCCGATGGCGCTCGCACTGGGGCTCGTGCGGCCCGAGCTGTGGCTGGTGGCGCCCGGGTGGATCGGGGTGGTTCTGGCGTGCCTGATCCTCGACACGGTCGCGGGTGCCAGTCCGCGCCACCTCAGCCTCGATGCGCGCTTTCCGCATCAGGTCGGGGTCGGCGATCCCTTCGACCTGACGCTCGCCGCGCGCGGGCGCGCGGTGCCGCCGCGCGCCGAACTGGCGCTCGCGCTCGACGAGCGGTTTGTCGAGGGTGGACGGCTCGCGAGCGACATGCGCCGGACGAGCGACGGCGAAGCGCTGACCCGCACCCTGCCGCTCACCGCGTCGCGGCGCGGGCAGGCGGCGATCGAGGCGTTGTGGATCCGCTGGGCGGGGCCGCTGGGGCTGGTCTGGAAACAGCGCAAATTTGCGATCGACGGCACGATCGGCGTCGTCCCCAGCCTGCGCGCGGTGACCGACGAGGGTAGCCGCTTGTTTCAACGCAACAGCTGGTTCGGCCTCCGCCAGCAACGCCTGCGCGGCGAGGGCAGCGAATATGAGGCGCTTGCCGAATATCAGCCGGGGATGGACCGGCGCGCAATCGACTGGAACGCGTCGGCGCGCCACGTCAAATTGCTCGCCAAGGAATATCGCGTCGAACGCGACAACCGCGTCGTGCTGGCGATCGACGGCGGGCGGACGATGGCCGAACCCGTCGGCGGCATGCCGCGCGTCGACCGCGCTGTGTCGGCGGCGCTGCTGCTCGCTTATGTCGGGCTCAAATTGAACGACCGGATCAGCCTGTTCTCGTTCGCGGCCAAGCCGCAGGCGCTGACCCCCGCCTATATGCACACGCAGGATTTCCCGGCGTTGCAACGCGCCGCGAGCCTGATCGACTATGCCCATGTCGAGAGCAATTTCACCCTCGCGCTGACCACGCTCGGCGCGCAGCTCAATCGCCGCTCGCTGATCATCCTGTTCACCGAATTCACCGATGCAACGAGCGCCGACCTGATGATCCGCGCGGCGGGACGGCTGGTGAAGAAGCACCGGCTGCTGTTCGTCGTGATCCGCGACGAGGAAGTCGAGGGCGAGGAGCGCCGCCGCCCCGAAACCGGCGCCGATGTCACGCGGTCGAACGTCGCCGCAGCGATGCTGCGCGACCGCCAGCTGGTGATCGCGCGGTTGCAGCGGCTGGGCGCCGACGTGCTCGAAGTCCCCGCCGACGCGATGGGGGCGGGTGCGATCGAGGCCTATCTCGGCATCAAACGGGCGGGCACGCTGTGATCCCCGCGGCGCGCCCCACCCGCGCGCTCGACGCCCCCAGCTTTTCGGCCAGCCGCTTTCGCGCCGAGCGCGAGGCCGACTGGATCGCGTTCGACCTGCTGCTAACGAAGCTGGAGAAAAAGGGCGCCAAGGCGCTGACCAGCGACGAGCTGTTGCAGCTGCCCCTGCTCTATCGCGCCACGCTGTCGTCGCTGTCGATCGCACGCGCGACGAGCCTCGACAAGGCGCTGCTCGACCATCTCGAGGCGCTGTCGATCCGCGGCTATTTCCTCGTCTATGGCGTGCGCGAGACGCGTTGGAACCGGGTCCGACGTTTTTTCCTCTACGACTGGCCCGCGGCGGTGCGGTCGGTGTGGAAAGAGACGATCATCATTTCGCTGATCATCCTGCTCGGCGCGATCACCAGCTACTCGCTCGTCGCGAGCAACCCCGAATGGTATTATAATTTCGTCGGCGAAGACATGGCGGGCGGGCGCGACCCGCGCGCGACCAAGGAATTTCTGCAGTCGACGCTGGGCCATGGCAAGGCCGCGGGCGAGGGCGAAAGCGGGCTGCATATATTCGCAACCTATTTGTTCACCCACAACAGCCGCGTGTCGATCATGTCCTTTGCGCTCGGGTTCGCCTTTGGCGTGCCGACGATGATGCTCGAATATTATCAGGGCATCGGGCTCGGCGCGATGATGGCGGTGTTTGCGGGCAAGGGGCTGGGGTTCGATTTCGGCGGCTGGCTGTTCATCCACGGAACCACCGAGCTGTTCGCCGCGGCGCTGTCGGGCGCCGCCGGGCTGCGCATCGGCGCCGCGGTGGTCTTCCCCGGCGCGCGCAGCCGATTGCAGGCGGCCTCGCACGCGGGGCGGACCGCGGGCAAGGTGATGATCGGGGTCATATTGATGCTGTTCATGGCCGGATTGCTCGAAGGGTTCGGGCGCCAGCTGATCACCGACACGATGCTGCGCTATGGCATCGGCACGCTGATGCTGTTGTTCTGGATCGGCTATTATTACCTCCCGCGCCGCGAGGATGTGACATGAACGCCGCCGCCGCGCAGGCCAATGCGAAGTCGCGCGCGTCGCGGGCGAAAAAAATCCGCCAGTTCATCACCCCCGAGGGGGTCGATCTGGAGCTGAAGATCGCGAGTTCGGGGCTGCGCTTCGGCGCGTTGCTGGTCGACCTGATCCTGATCATACTGGCGCTGTTCCTCTTTTCGCTGGTCATGCTGTGGATCGGCTTTGCGTCGCAATCGGACATCACCATCGTCGTCTGGATGCTGGGCGCCTTTGTACTGCGCACCTTCTGGTTCATCGGCTTCGAGCTCGGATCGCGCGCCGCGACGCCGGGCAAGCGGCTGATGGGCATCCGCGTCGTCGCGCGCGATGGCGGCCGCCTGACCGCCGATGCGGTGGTCGCGCGCAACCTGATCCGCGAGCTTGAGCTGTTCCTGCCGCTGATGATGGTCGGCGTCGGCGCCGCGGAGGATGCGGTGTCGGGATGGACGATGGTCGCGGGGGTGCTGTGGTCGCTGACGCTCAGCCTGTTCCTGCTGTTCAACCGCGACCGGATGCGGATGGGCGACCTGATCGCCGGAACCTGGGTGGTGATGGCGCAGCGGGTGAAGCTCGACGCCGACATCGCCACCGATGGCGCGGGCGACGCGATGCTATTCAGCGAAGCCGAGCTGTCGGTCTATGGCATTTTCGAGTTGCAGGAGCTCGAACGCGTGCTGCGCAGCAAGGACGCGCGCGCGATGCGCGAGGTCGCCGACACGATCCGCGCCAAAATCGGCCGCGCGATCGCCGAAGAGGATGACGTCTTCCTGCTCAGCTACTACCGCCAACTGAAAGCCCGGCTCGAACGCAAATTGCTGTTCGGCAAACGGCGAGAGGATAAATATGCCAGCGACTGACCCGATGTCCGTAACCGCCGCGCTGCACCAGCGGCGCTCGGTGCGCAAATTCACCGACCAGCCCGTCGATCCCGCACTGCTCCGCGAAATTTTTGCCGCGGCGCAGCGCGCGCCGTCGGGCGGCAATCTCCAGCCCTGGCAGGCGACGGTGCTTGCCGGCGCGCCTTGGCAGGCGGTCAAGGACGCGGTCGCCGCGCGGCTGGCGATGGGGCGCGAAGGCTACCAGCCCGAATATGACATTTATCCCAAAGGACTGACCGACCCGTGGGAAGCACGGCGCTTCGGGGTCGGTGAGGCGCTTTACGCGTCGCTCGGCATCCCGCGCGAGGACAAGGCGGGGCGGCTCGCTCAGTTCGTGGAGAATTACCGGGGTTTCGGCGCACCGGTGATGCTTTTCCTCCATTGTTCGCGCATCATGGGTCCGCCGCAATGGTCGGACATGGGGATGTGGCTGCAATCGGTGATGTTGCTGCTCGTGGAGCATGGCCTCGCCAGTTGCCCGCAGGAATGCTGGGCGATGTATGGCCAGACGGTGCGGAAGGCGCTGGCGCTGGGCGACGACCAGATTTTGTTCACCGGCCTCGCGATCGGCTATGCCGATGAGAGCGCTCCGGTGAACCAGTGGCCGGTGCCGCGCGTGGGACTGGACGAAGTGATCGATTGGCAGGGATTTTGAATATGAAACGGCAGGCGATGTGGACACGATATGGGCTGACGGTGCCGCTGTTGCTGGCGGTCGCCGGTTGCGCCGCGGTGCCGACCCCCGCGCCGCCCCCGCCGCGGCCCGCGCCGGTCGCCGCCGCACCGACCCCGGCGCCGCTGCCGACCCCGACGCGCGGCTGGGAAGAACGCGCCGTCGATGCGGGTAGCTGGCGTTATGACGCGGGCAGCCGCGCCGCGGCCTTCGTCCCGACCGGCAGCGCGAGTCCGCTGCTCACCATGGCGTGCAGCGGCGATATGATCCGCCTGACGTCGGCGCTGTCAGGAGCGGTCAGCCTGCGCACCAGCGCCGGGACCGACCAGATCCGCTTTGACGGCGGCAGCGCGGCGCTGCCGAGCCGCGATCCCCGGCTCGACCGCATTGCATTCAGCCGCGGCCGTTTCGCGCTCGAAGCGCCGGGGGGCGGCGCGCTGACGCTACCGGTGCAGTCGGAGATTGGCCGGGTGATCGAGGACTGCCGATAGCTGCCCGTCGCCCCCGCGAAGGCGGGGGCCGCTAACAGCCTAATTCTGCTTCGCTGTGTAAAACGACAGCGGCCCCCGCCTTCGCGGGGGCGACGGCTTACATCATCCCCCCAGCTGCACCGTCCCGCCGCGGATCCAGCCCCAGCGGCACGGACCCTGATATTCGCGCGCGCTGGCCACCGATTTGCCGACCCCGCACATGTCGGGATCGGTACCGGGCGCGGCAAAGACGATGCCGAACCACGCGTCATTCTCGGCGGCTTCGCAGAGCGACACATTCGCACCGCCGGCCAGCTTTGTCTTGACCGCGCGCGTTTCGCCCGGTGCCCAGAACACATCGGTGCCGCCCGGCTTGACCCGGCTGATGCTCGAGCAGGCGGGCAGGCTCGGTCCTTCGGTGCCGATCATCACCGCGCGCGTCGCGAGCGGCTCGCCCGATACGGCGGGAGCATTTTCGGCGGGCGGCGCGGGCTGGCTGCACGCCGCCAGCGGCGCCGCGAGCGCGGCAGCGAACGCCAGCGAAAGGCGGGGCGAAAAGCGAGGCGAAGGAGTGGTTTTCATGGCGCGAATCTAGCCGTCGCAACGGGACCATGCAACGCTCGTCACAAACTGGCCAAGACCCGCATTTTCGCTTGGGTTTTGCGGCCTTCGACCCTATATAATCGATATGACGGACACGCCCGAAACCAGCGCGCCAAGCGCGCCTTCCAACCAGCCCAACACCAACGCCTATGGCGCCGATTCGATCAAGGTTCTCAAAGGCCTGGATGCGGTGCGCAAGCGCCCCGGCATGTATATCGGCGACACCGACGACGGGTCGGGGCTGCACCATATGGTGTTCGAGGTCAGCGACAATGCGATCGACGAAGCGCTCGCGGGTCACTGCGACCTCGTCCTGATCACCTTGAACAGCGACGGATCGGTCAGCGTCGAGGACAATGGCCGCGGCATTCCGACCGGCATCCATGCCGAAGAAGGCATTTCGGCGGCCGAGGTCATTATGACCCAGCTCCATGCGGGCGGGAAGTTTGAGAACACCAGCGACGACAATGCCTACAAGGTGTCGGGCGGCCTGCACGGCGTCGGCGTGTCGGTCGTCAACGCGCTTTCGGAATGGCTGGAACTGACGATCTGGCGCGACGGCGAAGAACATTGGATGCGCTTCGAACATGGCGATTCGGTTGCGCCGCTCAAGGTCACGGGTCCCGCTCCCGCGGGCAAGAAGGGCACGCGGGTGACCTTCATGGCGTCGACCGAGACGTTCAAAAATGTCACCGAGTTTGATTTCGAAAAGCTCGAGCATCGCTACCGCGAACTTGCCTTCCTCAATTCGGGCGTGCGCATCAAGCTCGTCGATGCGCGTCACGCCGAGCATGAGACGCACGACCTGTTCTACGAAGGCGGGATCGCGGCGTTCGTCAAATATCTCGACCGCAACAAGAATGCGCTGCTGCCCGACCCGATCGCGATCAGCAGCGAACGCGACGGCATCGGCATCGACGTCGCATTGGAGTGGAACGACAGCTATTACGAAAATGTCCTCTGCTTCACGAACAACATCCCGCAGCGCGACGGCGGCACGCATCTGGCGGCCTTCCGTGCCGCGCTGACCCGCACCTTGAACGGCTATGGCGACAAGTCGGGGATGCTGAAGAAGGAAAAGGTGTCGCTGACCGGCGACGACATGCGCGAGGGGCTGACCGCGATCGTTTCGGTCAAGCTGCCCGATCCCAAATTCTCGTCGCAGACCAAGGACAAGCTGGTTTCCTCCGAAGTCCGCCAGCCGCTCGAAAGCCTGATGGCCGACCGGATGACCGAATGGCTCGAGGAAAATCCGGCGCATGCCAAGGCGGTGATCCAGAAGGTGATCGACGCCGCCGCGGCGCGCGAAGCTGCGAAAAAGGCGCGCGAGCTGACGCGGCGCAAAGGCGCGATGGACATCGCCAGCCTGCCCGGCAAGCTTGCCGACTGTCAGGAACGCGACCCCAGCAAGTGCGAACTTTTCTTGGTCGAGGGTGACTCGGCAGGCGGATCGGCGAAGCAGGGCCGCGACCGGCATGTGCAGGCGATCCTGCCGCTGAAGGGCAAGATTTTGAACGTCGAGCGCGCGCGCTTCGACCGGATCATCTCGTCAAAGGAGGTCGGCACGCTGATCCAGGCGCTCGGGACGGGTATCCGCGACGAGTTCAACCTTGAAAAGCTGCGCTATCACAAGATTGTGATCATGACCGACGCCGACGTCGACGGCGCGCATATCCGAACGCTTTTGCTCACCTTCTTCTATCGGCAGATGCCCGAGATCATCGAGAACGGCCATCTCTACATTGCCCAGCCGCCGCTTTACAAAGTCGCCAAGGGCCGCAGCGAAGTCTATGTGAAGGACGATAGCGCGCTCGAAAACTATCTCGTCGATGGCGGCATCGACGCGCTGATGCTCGAGACCACGGGCGGCGCGCGGTCGGGTGCCGACCTGCGCGCGCTGATCGAACATGGCCGCCGCCTGCGCGCGCTGATGCGCTATGTGCCGCGCGGCCATAATTACGAGCTGGTCGAGGCGCTGGCCTTGAACGGCGCGCTCGACCCCGCGCTCGACAGCACCGGGCGCGCCGCCGCCGCGCTGCGCGCCGCCGAATGGCTCAACACTGCCGAGCGCGCGCTGACCGGCGGCGCCGAAGCGACCTGGACGGTGGTAGCGAACGACGGCGGCTACACGCTCGAAAAGCGGTGGCGCGGGGTCAGCGACCATCATGCGATCGACGCGGCGTTCCTGGCGAGCCAGGAGGCGCGCCGCCTGCACAAGCTCGCATCCGAACAGGCCGAAAGCTATGCGCATCCGGCCCGGCTGGTGAAAGGCAGCAGCGCCGCCGCGCTCGCCGCCGCCGAGGCGGCCGCAGACCCGAGCGACGAGGATGTCGACGCTGGCGACGGCGACCTGCCCGCGACGAGCAGCGGCAAGGTCACGCCGATTACGCGCCCGTCCGAACTGCTCGAGGCGATCTTTGCGCACAGCCGCAAGGGGCTGTCGATCAGCCGCTACAAGGGGCTGGGTGAGATGAATGCCGAGCAGCTGTGGGAAACGACGCTCGACCCTGCCAATCGCTCGCTGCTGCGCGTCGAGGCCGAACAGGCCGACATCGCGCATGAGATCTTTGAGCGACTGATGGGCGACGAAGTCGAACCGCGGCGCGATTTCATCCAGACCAACGCGCTGTCGGTGGCCAACCTCGACGTCTGACGGCGAGGCAGCGCCGATCATGGCCGCCGACACGCTGATCCTGATCCTCGGCGATCAGCTGAGCTTTGACATCAGCAGCTTGCGCGGTACCGACCCCTCTACGTCGGTCATTCTGATGGCCGAAGTTGCGGCGGAAGCCGATTATGTCTGGCATCACCGCAAAAAACTGGCGTTTGTGTTCAGCGCGATGCGGCATCATGCCGACGCACTGCGCGCCGCGGGCTGGACGGTCGATTACATCAAGCTCGACGATCCGCCGAACAGCGGCAGCTTGCGGGGCGAGGTCGGGCGGGCGCTGATCCACCACGGCGCCGGTCGCATCGTCGTCACCGAAGCGGGCGAATGGCGTTTGCGCAAGGAGATGGCGGGCTGGGCGGCGGCGCTTGCGGTGCCGGTGGAGATTCGTGCCGACAACCGCTTTTTCGCCAGCGATGCCGATTTCACGGCGTGGGCCGAGGGGCGCAAGGCCCTGCGCATGGAGTATTTTTACCGTCAGATGCGGCGCACGACCGGATTGCTGATGGAAGGGGACGTTCCGGCGGGCGGGCGTTGGAATTTCGATGCCGAGAATCGCAAGTCCGCGGCGCGCGATCTGTCGATGCCGCGGCCGCGGCAGACTGCACCCGACGCGATCACCCAGGACGTGCTCGCGCTCGTCGCGGCGCGCTTTCCCGATCGTTTCGGCAGCTTGGACGATTTCTGGTTCGCCGTGACAGCGGAAGATGCCGAGGCACAGTTCGACGCCTTCGTCGCCGACGCGCTGCCGCGCTTCGGCGACTATCAGGACGCGATGCTGGCGGGCGAGCCGTGGCTCTATCACAGCGTCGTCGCGCTCTACCTCAACATCGGGCTGCTCGACGCGCGCGCGGTGTGCTGGCGCGTCGACGCGGCGTGGCGCGCGGGCACGGTGCCGATCAACGCCGCCGAGGGCTTCATCCGCCAGATCCTGGGGTGGCGCGAATATGTCCGCGGCATCTATTGGCGCGAAGGGCCCGATTATGCGCGGTCCAACGCGCTCGGCGCGACGCGCCCGCTGCCCGATTTCTACTGGAGCGCCGCGACCGACATGGCGTGCATGCGCGCGTGCCTCGAACAGACCCGCGACGAGGCCTATGCCCACCATATCCAGCGGCTGATGGTCACCGGCAATTTCGCGTTGCTCGCGGGCATCGACCCGCATGCGCTGCACCTCTGGTACCTCGCCGTCTATGCCGATGCCTATGAATGGGTCGAGCTGCCCAATACGGTCGGCATGAGCCAGTTCGCCGACGGCGGCCTCCTCGCGTCAAAGCCCTATGCGGCGAGCGGCGCCTATATCGACCGCATGTCCGATTATTGCCGCACCTGCCACTATGACGTGAAGGCGAAGGCAGGAAGCGGCGCCTGTCCCTTCAACCGTCTCTATTGGCCGTTCACTATTCGCCACCGCGACCGACTGGCGAACAACCCCCGCATGGCACCGATGTACCGCACTCTAGCACGCTGGGACGCGGCGCGGCAGGCGGCGTTGGTGGCCGACGGCGCTGCGTGTCTGGCCGAATTGGGCATCGAAAAAAGCTGATCCGCCCGCCGCACTTTCGGCTCGCCATGCCGCGCTGTGCTTGCGGGAGCAGGACAGCGGGATCAAAGGCGAGCGCACCGAACGAGGGGGAATGTCATGCGTGCCTTGACCATCGCCGCATTGCCGCTGTGCCTGATGATGCCCGCGGCAGCGCAGGAAGCACCGGCCGAGCCCGATCTTGTGACCGCAACCGCCGACCTTGCCATGGCCGCCGACGTTGCCGAACCCTTTGCCGAGACCGAAATCGGCGGCGGCATGGCGAGCTATTATGGCAATGAACTCGCCGGCAACCGTACCGCGAGCGGCGAACGCTTTGACCCCGGCCAGCTGACCGCCGCGCATCGCACCCTGCCCTTTGGCAGCCGCGTGCGCGTCACCAACGTCGCGACGGGCGACAGCATCGTCGTGCGCATCAACGACCGCGGGCCATTTTCGCACGGCCGCGTGATCGACGTCAGCCACGCCGCGGCGCGCGAGATCGGCATGCACCGCAGCGGCACCGCGCGGGTGAAGCTGGCACTGCTCGACGATTGAGCTTGGCACCGGCCCACCCGCCCAATTCTGGCGGGCCGCTGTCGTTTCCCGATCGGCCAAAATCAATCGAACACCGACCACCCCGCCGCATAGGCGAAATGTTCGAGTGCCGCGGCGCCCGCCAGCGAGGTTCCCGCCTCGTTGAGCCCCGGCGACCACACTGCGATCGACCCCTGTCCCGGCGCGATGCAGAGGATGCCGCCGCCAACGCCGCTTTTTCCCGGCAGGCCGACGCGGAAGGCGAATTCGCCCGAATTGTCATAATGGCCGCAGAGCATCATGATCGCGTTGATGCGGCGCGCGCGGTGCGGCTCGATCAGCTGCTCGCCGGTCAGCGGGTCGCGGCCTTCCATTGCGAGGAACAGTCCGGCCCGGGCGAGCTGACGGCACGACATGGCAATCGCGCATTGACGGAAATAGACGCCGACGACGGTTTCCACCGGATGCCGGAGGTTGCCGAAGGCGTCCATGAAATGAGCGAGGCTGCGGTTGCGCGCGCCGGTTTCGGATTCGGAAAAAGCGACGTCGAAATCGATTTCGACCCTGTTATCGCCCGCGCGGGCGCGCATGAAATCGACAATCTCCTCGGCCACCGCGTCGCCATCCCGCCCGTCGATCAGCCGGTCGGTCGTGGCGATCGCGCCTGCGTTGATCAGCGGGTTGCGCGGGATGCCGTGCTCGCTTTCGAGCTGAACGACCGAATTGAACGCGCTACCCGACGGTTCGCGCCCGACGCTCGACCACAGGTCGCTGCCGACGCGGCGCAGCGCCAGCGCCAGCGTGAAGACCTTCGACACCGACTGGATCGAGAAGGCTTCGTCGGCGTCGCCCGCGGTGTGGACGGTGCCGTCGGGAAGCGCGAGCGCAAAACCGAGCTTGTTCGGATCGACCCTTGCCAGCGCGGGAATATAGTCGGCGACCTTGCCCCGCCCGCAAAGGGGGAGCGCTTCCTGAAAGGCTTCGCGCACGGATTGTTCGATCGATTGGGTCATGGCTCGCTCTATCATCTTTTTCGCAAAATATTATTTTCAATTTTCAGAAATTATTCTAGGTGTGAGAAATCAAAATGCGAATCTAAGGAGAAACCGGTGACCGACACGCAACGACCAAAGGGGCTGGCGAGCACCGTCTGCTATTGCGATCCCAACGCCGCCTATCGCTGGCTTGAAGAGGCATTCGGGTTCGAACCGCTTTTCGCGCTGGTCGATGCCGACGGCAAGCTCGCCCATGGCGAAATGACCTTCGGCGCTTCGGTGGTCATGATCGGCTCCGAATGGTCGGACGATCACAAGAGCCCGCAATCGATCGGCGGCAAGAACACCCAGTCGGTAAGCGTTCAGCTCGCCCTCGGCGAAGACATTGACGCGCATTGCGAGGCTGCGCGCGCGGCGGGCGCCGAAATCGTCGCGCCGCCCGCGACGCAATTTTACGGCGACCGCACCTATCGCGCCAAGGATCGCGAAGGACATATCTGGTCTTTCGGCGTCACCGTCGAGGCGAAAACGCCGAGCGAATGGGACGCGGCTGGCGGCTTCACCACCAAGACGCGGCTCGAAGATTGAGCGCGGCGCTCGACCGGACGCTCGGCGCGCTCGCCGACCCGGTGCGGCGGCGCGCGATCGAACTGCTCGGTCGGCGGCCGCGCAGCGCGGGCGACCTCGCGCGCGAGCTCGGTCTCGCGCCGCCCGCGATGAGCCGGCATCTGAAGGCGCTCAAGGAAGGCGGGTTGGTCGAGGACGGCCACCCCGCGTTCGACGCGCGCGTGCGCATCTATTCGCTGAAAGACGGCGCGACCGCCGAACTCAAGCAATGGATTGCCGAGACCGAGGCGCTGTGGACGCACCAGGTCGCCGCGTTCAAGGCGCATGTCGAGGGCGGCGAATGAGCGCCGCGGTCATCGTCGCGCTGCGCGTTGCCGCGACGCCGCAGGCGGCGTTCACCGCCTTCACGCGCGACATCGGGATCTGGTGGCAAAGCCATCCGCTGTTCCAGCTCACCCGGCACGGCGACGGGACGCTGCGCTTTGACCCCGCCGGACCGGACGGCCGCCTCGTCACGCGCTTCGACAATGGCCGCGAATGGGAGATCGGCCCGGTGCGCCACTGGCTGCCGGGCGAGCGGCTGGTCTTCGGCTGGCGCCTGCCGAGCTTCAGGGACGATCAGGCGACCGAGGTCGAGGTCCGCTTCGAAGCGGTCGGCGCCGAAACGCGCGTGACGGTCGAACATCGCGGCTGGGACAGCATCCCGCAGCAGCATGTCGCGCGCCACGGCTTCGAACTGATGCTGCTCCAGCGGCGGCTGGGCGAGCATTGGCGGGAGTTGTTGAAGGCAATGATCGCTGGGCTATAGAGAATGTCGGCTTTGGGGTGGTGAGCGGACATTCCCTTATTCGTCATCCCGGCGAAGGCCGGGATCTCGCCGGTGCGGTAAACCGATAGGGTGAGATCCCGGCCTTCGCCGGGATGACGATTCAATAAAGGTCCGCTTTCGGCCGCTTCCAGTCGTTCCTCGCCCCGACCATCGCGAACCACCCTCACCCGAAACGCTTGCCCCCGCGCCCTGCGACCGCCACATCTGCGCCATGCGCCTCCCCGCCCCCTTCACCGACTGGTTCGCCGCGCGCGGGTGGCGGCTGCGGCGCCATCAGGTGGATATGCTCGGCGCGGCGGAGCGGGGCGAGCATGCCTTGCTGGTCGCGGCGACGGGGGCGGGGAAGACTTTGTCGGGGTTTCTGCCGACGCTGGTCGATCTGGCAGAGCATCCCTGCGACCGGCTGCACACGCTCTATGTGTCGCCGCTCAAGGCGCTGGCCGCCGACGTCGAGCGCAACCTGCTCGGTCCGATCGCCGAGATGGAACTCGACATCAGCGTCGAGAGTCGCAGCGGCGATACGTCGTCGGACAAGAAGGCGCGCCAGCGCAGCCGACCGCCGAATATCTTGCTCACCACCCCCGAATCGCTGTCGCTGCTGCTGTCCTATCCCGACAGCTTCACGATGTTTGCCGACCTCAAGACGGTGGTGATCGACGAGATCCATGCCTTCGCACCCGGCAAGCGCGGCGATTTGCTGAGCCTCGCGCTGGCACGATTGCAGCACATCGCCCCCGCCATGCGCCGCGTCGGGCTGTCGGCGACGATCGCCGAACCCGCACAATATGCCGCATGGCTGGCGCCGGGCGCGGCGGGCGACAGCGTCGCGATCGTCGCGGGCGAGGCGGGGGCCGATCCCGACATATCGATCCTGCTGCCCGAGGGCGCGGTCCCGTGGGCGGGACATTCGGGGCGCTATGCGGTGCATCAGGTGATAGCCGAGGTCGCAAGGAACCGCACCACGATCATTTTCTGCAACACGCGCGGGCTGGCCGAGCTGATCTTTCAGGAGCTATGGAAGGTCAACGACCTCGGCCTCCCCATCGCGATCCATCACGGCAGCCTCGACCGCGAAGCGCGCCAGCGCGCCGAGGCGGCAATGGCCGAGGGACGCCTCCGCGCGCTGGTGGCAACCTCCAGCCTCGACCTCGGGCTCGACTGGGGCGACGTCGATTGCGTGATCCAGATGGGGGCGCCCAAGGGGTCGTCGCGGCTGCTCCAGCGTATCGGGCGCGCGAACCACCGGCTCGACGAGCCGAGCAAGGCGCTGATCGTCCCCGGCAACCGCTTCGAATATCTGGAGGCGCAGGCGGCATTGGATGCGGTGCAGGCGGGCGAGCGCGACGCCGACCGCTTTCGCCCCGGCGCGCTCGACGTGCTCGCGCAGCATGTGATGGCGCTCGCCTGCGCCGCGCCGTTTAGGGAGGATGCGCTGCTCACCGAAATTCGCAGCGCCGCGCCCTATCAATCGGTCGACGCCGCGCTGTTCGCTCGCCTGCTCGGATTCGTGCGCGATGGCGGCTATGCGCTCAAAAGCTACGATCGCTTCCGCCGCCTTGCCCCCGACGGACAAGGTGGCTGGCGGATCGCGCATCCGCGGCTCGCGGCGCAGCACCGGCTCAACGCCGGGATCATCGTCGATGCCCCGACGCTCGACGTGCGGTTCAGGAACGGACGGCGCCTCGGCACGGTCGAGGAATATTTCGCGAGCACGCTGTCGCCGGGCGACACTTTCGCCTTTGCCGGCCTCAGCCTTGAGGTCGAGGGCATCCGCGACACCGACATTCTTGTCCGTGCGACGAGCAAACCGGCGCGCATCCCATCCTATGTCGGCGCGCGCATGGCGCTGACGACGCGGCTCGCCGACCGCGTGCGCGGGTTCCTCGCCGACCCGGCGAGCTGGCAGCGTTTCCCCGCCGATGTGCGCTTCTGGCTGGAGATGCAGGCGCTGCGATCGGTCCTTCCGCAACCCGGCGAGTTGCTCGTCGAGACCTTCCCGCACGAGGGCAATCATTATCTGGTCGCCTATCCGTTCGAGGGGTGGAACGCGCACCAGTCGCTGGGCATGCTGATCACCAAGCGGATGGAGCGCGCCGGGCTGCAGCCGCTGGGCTTCGTCGCGTCGGACTATGCGCTGGCGATCTGGTCGCTGCGCCCGGTCGCCGATCCGGCCGCGCTGTTCGACCCCGCGATCCTCGAGGATGAATTTGCCCAGTGGGTCGAGGGATCGCACCTGCTCAAGCGGGCATTCCGCGAGGTCGCGGTGATCGGCGGGCTGATCGAGCGCCAGCATCCCGGCAAGCGCAAGACCGGCAAGCAGGTAACCTTTTCGACCGACCTGATCTTTGACGTGCTGCGCAAATATGAACCCGACCATCTGCTGCTCGAGGCCGCATGGGCCGACGCGCGCGAGCGGCTGACCGACGTCGCGCGGCTTGGCGACCTGCTCGACCGCGCCGCGGGAACGATGCTGCACCAGAAGCTGGAGCGGATCAGTCCGCTGGCGATCCCGGTGCTGGTGTTGATCGGCCGCGAAAGCGTCGCGGGCGCCGACGTCGACGACGCGCTGCTCGGCGAGCTCGCCGACACGCTCGCGGATCAGGCGATGGGGTCGAATTGATCGCTCCTCCCTGTGGCGAAGCCATGGGGAGGTGGCAGCGGCGTGGCCGCTGACGGAGGGGCTTTGCACTGCCCTCGTTGCCCCTCCACCACCGCCTGCGGCGGCGGTCCCCCTCCCCATCGCTGCGCGACAGGGAGGATAAGATGTCACCTCGGCGTTTCGCTTGCTGCCAGCCCGGATGAGGCGTAGATTGCGGCAAAACACATAGAGGATGCCCGCAATGACCCACCTATTCAGGCGGTCGATGTTCTGGACGGCAATACTCGCCGCGCCGGTGCTGATCGGCGCCAGCCAAACACCCCCCGCCGCGCCGCCCGCCATCGCGGCCCCGACCTCGCCGCCAACCGCCGCCGACGCCATCGACGCGCTGATCGAACCGGCCACCACGAGCGAAATCGTCCCCTTCATCCAGCCGTTCGACCTTGACGCGACGCGGCGGATGTCGGTTCAGGTCATGGTTGGCGGCAAAGGCCCGTTCGCCTTTCTGGTCGATACCGGCGCCGAGCGCACGGTCATCGCGCGCGAACTGGCGGCGCGGCTCGGGCTTGCCGAGGGCGGCAAATTGCGGCTCGCGACGATCGGCGGGTCGGCGACCGTCCCCAGTTTCCGCATCGCGGCGCTGCAAATGTCGAACCTGCATCTGGCATCGGTCGAGGCGCCCGCCTTTCACGGCCGCCATATCGGCGCCGCGGGCCTGATCGGCGTCGACATGCTGGAGGAACGCCGGGTGCTGATCGATTTCCGCAAGGAATCGATGCAGATTCTGGAAACGCGCCGCCGCGCGCCGTCACTGATCAAGGATGATGACGCGATCGTCGTTACCGCGCGCAATTCGGCGGGGCGCCTGATCCTGTCCGATGCGCGCCTGCACGGCAAACGCATCGACGTGATCGTCGACACGGGCGCGCAGACCAGCGTCGGCAACATGGCGCTGCAAAGGCTCGTCGCCGAACGGCGCGCCAACCGCCTGCCCTTTGACGCGACCGAGCTCACCGCGGTGACGGGCGAGGACGTCCCCGCGGTGCGCACCGCGATCAAGCGCATCGTCATCAACGGCATGGACGTTAACGACCTGCCCGTCAGCTTTGCCGACAGCCAGGCGTTCCGCGTCCTCGGCCTCCACGACCGGCCCGCGCTGCTCCTCGGCATGGACAGCCTGTCGCTGTTCGACCGGGTCGAGATCGATTTCCCGAACCGGCGTGTCGTGTTCGACCTGCCCGACGGGGCGACCCGGCAAACCGGACAACGCTTTGCCGCGAATATGCCCGCGCGGGGTAGCTAGACCCGGATCGCTTTGCCATAGCGGCGCGATGTCCGCCGCCGCGCCCTTTTCCTTTGCCGGTCAATCCTTTCAGATGCTGGCCGATCGCGCGCTGTTCTGGCCGCGCCACGGCGCGTTGATCGTCGCTGACCTGCACCTGGAAAAGGGCAGCTGGTATGCGGCGCTGGGCCAGCCGCTGCCCCCCTATGACAGCCACGATACGCTCGACCGGCTGGCGCGGCTCGCGACCGCAACCGGCGCGCGCGCGATCTGGTGCCTCGGCGACAGCTTCCACGACCGCGATGCCGCCGCGCGCATCGTCCCGGCAATCGCCGCGCGCCTGCGTGAACAGGCGAGCGCGACGCAGCTCCTGTGGATCGCGGGCAACCATGACGGGCTGACCGGCGGCGCGTGGGGCGGCCAGATCGCCGACGAGCATGTCGCCGACGGCATCGTGTTTCGGCACCAGAGCGAGGCCCATGACACCCGCCCCGAAGTGTCGGGGCATTTCCACCCCAAGCTGCGGCTGACCGTCCGCGGCCGCCATGTGTCGCGCCCCTGCTTCGCGGGCGACGACCGGCGTCTGATTCTGCCCGCCTTCGGCACCCTGACCGGCGGACTCGCCGTCACCGACCCGGTGATCGCCGAAAATTTTGTCGGGCCCTATCGCGCGATGCTGGTCGCGGGGGACCGCCAACTTTGCTTCCCCTGCGCTGGTCGCACGCGCGATGACGCTACGGCAAGCCGCATCCGACGCGCAAACTAGCCGCTAAACATCACCGAACGGGCGCTTTTTTGGCTGTGGCCAAAAAGCATCACCCCGCCAAAAACGACGCAAATGCGGGCGTTTCGCTGGATCGAACACGCAATTGAGTTATGTTCCCGCGGCAACAAAAATAATGAAATGTTGAGAGGAGTGCCCGACATGAAATCATCTTCCCTTTGTGCTGCCCGATTTATGCGCACCACGGCGCTGGGTGTGTCGATCGCCATGGCCGTCGTCGCCGCGCCCGCCTTTGCGCAGGACGCCCCCGCCGCCGAAACCGTCGATGACAGCGACGACACGCCGATCATCGTGACCGCGCAGGGCCGCTCGCAGCTGTTGTCCGACGTGCCGGTCGCGATTTCGGCGGTGAACGCCGAAACGCTGCAGAACAGCGGCGCCAACGACATTCGCCAGCTGAACCAGGTCGCCCCGTCGCTGCTCGTCTCGTCGACCGGGTCGGAAGCCAATGGTTCGGCGCGTATTCGCGGCATCGGCACCGTCGGCGACAACCCCGGGCTCGAAAGCTCGGTTCCCGTGTTCATCGACGGCGTTTACCGCTCGCGTTCGGGGATCGGCCTCAACGAACTTGGCGAAATTGACCGCGTCGAAGTGCAGCGCGGGCCGCAGGGCACGCTGGGCGGCCGCAACTCGTCGGCCGGCCTGATCAGCATCTATTCGAAAAAGCCCGAGTTTGATTTCGGCGCCAACGGCGAAATCACCTACGGCAACTACGACTTCCTGCGCTTTACCGGCAGCGTCACCGGCCCGCTCAGCGAAACGATCGCGGCGCGCCTCGACGGCGTCTATGTCCAGCGCGACGGTTTCTATCGCGACACGACGAATAACACCGACGTCAACGACCGCGACCGTTATTTCCTGCGCGGCCAAATCCTGTTCGAACCGACCGACGCACTGTCGATCCGGCTGATCGCCGATTACACCTATCGCGACGAAAAATGCTGCGCCGCGACCTATGTCGACAACAGCGTGAACCCGTATATCGGCGACCTCAACAACCCGTCGACGCCGCTGACGCCGCTGCAGACCAACGGCAACAACATCATCAATGTGCTGCGCGACCTGGGGCAGCCGCTGTCGGCGTTCAATCAGGGCTATGGCCGCGCGATCTCGGTCAGCCCGGGGCGCAGCTTCGAGGGCCAGACCAAGGATTACGGTTTCTCCGGCCAGATCGACTATGATTTCGGCGGCGCGACGCTGACCTCGATCACCGCGTACCGCGAATATCGTTCGAGCCAGGCATCGGACACCGACTATGGCGCGGTCGATATTCTCTATCGCGCCCCGAGCGATGACGCCTATCGCCAGTTCCACACCTTTACGCAGGAACTGCGCCTGCAGGGTGAGGCGTTCGACGGAACGCTCGACTGGCTGGTCGGCGGCTTTTACGCCAACGAAAAGCTGACGGTGCGCGACAATCTGCGTTTTGGGAGCCAGTACGGGCGCTTCGCCACTTGCCGCATCATTTCGGGCGGCGGTCTTGCCGGGCTCTATTCGCCAACGTCGCCCGGCTGTCTCGCCGCGCGTCCGGCCGCCTTTGGCGCGGCGTCGCCGGCGATCTACGCCGCGTTCGACGTCCTCGACAGCATCAACGACCGCGGCACGACCAACGACCGATATTTCCAGGAAGGCAACAACTGGGCGTTGTTCACGCACAATATCGTGCACATCACCGATCGCCTCGATCTGACGCTGGGGCTGCGCTACACCAACGACAAGAAGAAGTTCAACGCCACCTTTGGCAACGACAACACCGGGTGTACCACGGTACAAGGGCTTGTCGGCGGCTTCACGGGCGTTGCAGCGCTGGCAGCCGTGTCGCAAGGGCTGATCGGGCTGGCCTGCCAAGGCAATTCGACCGCAGAGCTTAACGGCGTGTCGATCAACGACGATCGCAGCGAGGACGAATGGACCGGCACGGCGATCCTGTCGTACAAGCCGACCGACGATCTGCTCGTCTATGGCAGCTTTGCGCGCGGCTATAAGGCGGGCGGCTTCAACCTTGACCGCTCGGCGCTGAAGCCGCCGGTCGTTTCCTTCGCCTCGGTAGGCGGCGCACAGGCGCTGGTCGGCAATCTCCAGTTCGATCCCGAACTGGTCGACAGCTATGAAATCGGTGCCAAATATTCGACCGGCCCGTTCAGCTTGAGCCTGTCGGCCTTCCGGTCGGATTTCAGCAATTTCCAGCTGAACACCTTCAACGGCACCGTGTTCCTGGTTCAGACGATCAACGGCTGTGACAATCTGGTCGGCGGCCCCGGCGCCGATACCGACCTCAGCAACGCCACCGGCACCTGTGCGACCGACGATGTCACCTACGGCGTCCGCACGCAGGGGTTCGAGCTGGAGGCGCAGCTGGTCCCGGCGCGCAACTTCCGCATCGCGGCGGGCCTGACCTATGCACGCACCAAATATCGCAGCGACCTGGTCGGCACCAAAAATGGCACGCCGCTCGATTCGGCGCTGCGCAAGCTGCCCGGCAACAATCTGTCGAACGCGCCCGAACTGGTTGCGACCGGCAGCGTGACTTGGACGCCCGAAATCGGCAGCAGCGGGCTGACCGGCCTGGTCTATATCGATGGCCGCATGACCAGCGATTATAACACCGGGTCCGACCTGTTCCCGCAAAAGGCGCAGGATGGCTATGCGCTGTTCAACGCGCGCCTTGGCCTGCGCGGCCCCGACGAGAAGTGGGGCGTCGAATTGTGGGCGCAGAATATCTTCAACAAAAACTACGCCCAGGTCGCGTTCAACTCGCCGTTCCAGGCGGGGACGACGGCGGCGCCGTTCGTCGACCCGCAGTATCCGGGCGGCCGCCAGATCTTCTCGCAGTTCCTGGCCGAACCGCGGACCTATGGCGTGACGCTGCGCGGCAAGTTCTGACCGCACATCGTCCCTGACGACAGCGAGGGCGGGGCCATTGGTTCCGCCCTCTTTTTTTGCCCCGAAACGCCGCCGCGCCCGTCAAGCTGTCACCTCTGACAGCTGTGGCCAAAATGCCGCGCTCGGCGCGCAATGACGTTACGGCGCGGGCTGGTACTGGCCAGCCACCGCGATGTCATGATAGGTTCTGCTGCAAATAAGAAATCGTGCCGCTCTCCCGCAAAATTTGACCGATTGATGGAGTGGGCCCCTCGGGCCGGACAGGGTCACGCAGCTGATTTGACCATGGGCCGGGAGTGTTGCTGCTCGAACTGCGCAGGGCTGACATAGCCGAGCGCGGAATGTAATCTGCGTTGATTATAGAT